>Ga0315312_1000014_pt1 | contig 405637 bp, 440 predicted proteins | sample TDP7_MG_FD_203629 | JGI IMG/M metagenome (GOLD analysis project Ga0315312, IMG submission 203629) | Freshwater sediment microbial communities from Lake Towuti, South Sulawesi, Indonesia - TDP7 | ecosystem: Environmental > Aquatic > Freshwater > Lake > Sediment | place: Indonesia: South... | reverse complement strand
AGCAATTCTCGAACACAACATAGTAGTTTCTGAAGAACGTTTCTGTCTCAAGAAGTATGGAGATGCCTATCGGGAATATATGAACAGGATTCCAAGATGGATAGGAATACCGAAATCGGAGACAAACTATAATCCCTAATACATTCTTAATCGGGATTTTGGTTGTCACTGATTGTTGAGAAATTTAAACGAGATAAGTCACGTATCCCGGGCTACCATGAACCCCAAGTCAGGACGACGTTCAAGCTCTCGGATTAATGATAGGGCTGAAGAGTGTTTGCGCCCCACAGCATGTGCAACATCTCCCGCAAATCCAAATTTTTCGGAACTAAATATGCATTTAAATAGATTTGCGAATTTTTATTAATGTTTAGTGTCGACAAATTTAGGGTCACGCAGATAATCGAAAACAGGAAGAATTAAAGATTGAGCTTGACACAAATTTACGATCTGTATAAATGGTATAAAAACCTGAAGAAAAACGATACGCGAACCCCCATTTTCGGTTCATTTGACGTTACAAACGGATGTAATCTTAAATGTATACACTGTTATTGGTGGAAAAACAAATGCCAATCTGAACTCAGCGCAAAAGAATGGACAAAAATAGCAAGAGAAATGAGGACAATGGGAATTCTCGGTGTTGCTCTATGTGGTGGTGAACCTCTTTTACGTTTAGATGTGGTAAAGGGACTAATAAAAGAAATGAATTGTGCAATAATAACCAATGGGACTTTACCATTTCCTGAATTTCTGAAAAATGTAGGTTTCAGCGTTTCTGTTGACGGAACAGAAAAAATCCATAACAAAATTAGAGGAGCAAAGATTGTTGGTTTTAACGTTTATCAAAGAGTTAAAGAAAATGTAATCAATTCACCAAGCGACATAATTTTGATTAACATGACATTGAACAGACTAAACATGAATGAAATTGAAGGGGTGGTTAAAGAGTTCTACGATTATGCAAAAGGCATGAGCATATCATTCTATACTCCATTTTCTCATAGTGACTCCTTATGGATACCCTACGGCAGTCTCAGAGATAAAATTATAGACAAGATCCAAAAAATCAAAAAAAGGTATCCTTATTTTATCGTAAATACTGGAAAACAATTGGAAATATTTAGGTCATCTGAATGGACAAAAAATTGTCCATCTTTCGTATTTTTATCATTTGACAGCATGGGAAGAATTAAAAACCCATGTATTTTAGGGGAAGGAGCAATCTGCGAAAAATGTGGCCTAGATTGTATGTCAGGCGCTTATACAAGTATTTATCTAAATGATTCTGGTTGGGCAAGCATTTTGTATAATAATTTTAAAAAGCGCAAGTTGGTAAAAGGAGAAACGAAAATGGTTTTGGGCACTGGATCGCTAATAAAACTCAGGTTATTTTCATCTTTAGTAAAAGTATTCGGCAAGATAATCAAGTAGCCCTGCGCGCATCTGCTAAGAAGAGAACTTGGAAGTGAGGCAATGTAGAGGGATATTGCCAACCACGTCATGAACCCGCGGGATGCCATTTCTTTCTCACGACACTTTCCTGTTACGCGCAATGCTTCAATAGCCAGACAGATTTTAAGCCAGAATTAAACTTTTATCCAAACCAAACACAGCCCAAGCGAATGCGCTATTTCGACAACAGGTTTATTTTGGAAAGGATACTATTGATAATTGAAAGGTGAGGTGACAGAACATGAGTAGAGAACAGGATTCCCGTAGAAAAGGCAAGGAGAGCGCTCGTCGTGACAAAGCGAGGGGGCATCGGACGAGAAGAGCTCGTGGGGGAAAGAAACAGAAGAGAAGGTAGCGCGCGTTATCTTGTTAGAGTCTCAGAGACTGCGGAGTGTTCAGTGATGGTGTGCACACACCCTAAACAAAGAAAGATAAATTCTACACTAGAAAGTTTGCAAATAGACAAGTGGGAAATGTAGAAAACACTATAATTTACATCAAACAGCTTGTAAGGGTCAGTTTGTTAAAGATCTTAGGCGGTTGGGTTATGGGGTTGAATCGGTTTATGTCAAGGAAGGAGATTTTAATAGATGACGCTGGATGGGGAGACCTTTTATTAGGTGTAGTAATCGGCGCCCTTAAACCTCCAGACCGCAGATACATGGAACGCAGGATCCCAGTCTCGTCCTTCCAGCTACCAAACTTCGAGAACAAAAAGTACTTGGACGACGCAGTCAAGATTACCGATGAGATCATTGAGGTTATGCGACCTGACATGGAAACCAAATTCAAAGTGTGCTCAGGATACGTTCTCTCCAGCGTACGCAAACGCTTGCGAGACCGAGGATTCAAAGTCGAAAAAGTCGAGATCACAGGCGAACTCCAAGAAATGGTTGAAAGAAGCTACGCAAGATGGTGTATTGAAGTAGGAGTGCCAGCAGAAAGGCTTGAAGACAAGAGGCGTTTCTGGGCACTTCTAGAATGGGTTGAGGAAAGACCTGGGCTAAGAGAAAGGCTCATTAAGACAGGATGGAAAAGCTGGAAAAGGAAGTGGAGAGAAAAAGCATTCGAAAAGTCTAAAAAAGAAGAGCGCTCTGTCACTTGAAAGTGAGTTTTAATCTGTCTGCAACTTTGCGGTAGGTTTTGAACTGCATATCCCTCTAAGCATGTTTACGAAGATACGGTAGCGTGCTTTTTCCAATGCCTAACGACTAGATTTCTTAAAAATCTTAAAACTTGTGCGACACAATAATATCTGACAAAATTTCTCGAACTCTCGTCTGAACAGCGAAAACGCTAGTAAAAACCTCGTCATTTCAATGGCAATCTTGCTACTTTTTTAAGCGCAAATTGATAATATCGCGAAAGGTTTAAACAAGAGGTCGAAATTGTCCCCAGGCTATCAACGTAGCGCGACCAGAGTTTTTTACCAGTAAATTCGTGCTCCAATTTTAACTTCATTAATAAACTGCTCAAATTAGGCTCTTTTAGCTAAAACACGCCAGAAATAAGCCTAAAATTGGAATGCTCCGGCCGGGATTTGAACCCGGGTCCACGGCTTTCCTTCGCTCTTGACTGCGTCGAGAGGCCGTTATACATGGCCCTTTTCAAATGTTTGGCCTGACTATACTACCGGAGCACCTAAAGATGGTTTTCTCTCAAAGATAAATATCTTTTTACATGCTTAGAATTATGTGAGCGGATCTCGTTGAAATAGCGATCTACTTCCTTCTGCCTTGCGAGAACTACCCTGTTACGTTCGAGATAGATGCAGGGGTGGAAATCGAGGGTTCTCAAAGCTTCATTTATATCTTTGAGTAGCTTCTGGTTTTGAATTTTTAACTCAACTCTGATTCGTCTACTACCTTTTTCTACTCTGTAAACAGACCCTTCGGAATCCATTATTCCCCGTAGGAACGAAGCAAGATAGTTAGAGTTTTCTTTGACCCAGTCTGGTAAACCTGCGTCTTTGCTTATGTTTGCTTTAAGAAAACTGACTAGGTTAATTCGATAGATACGTACTTGCACGTTGTCCACTTTTCTGTGCAGTACCAAGCCTGCTTTTATTCCGAATACTTTCTTGACTAACCTCCTAATGAAGGAGGCATATTCTCTTTCCTTAGAATAAGAAAGTGATATTGTAACTACTGGTGGATTCTCGCTAATGCTACCATCTCCGAAATAGATCCCTAAGAACTCTGCAAACTCGTTACATTTCTTTGGAAGTGTAACAGGTTTAGGATGGGAATGAGCGTTTGTGGTTTTGCTTACTCTCATGGTCAACCTTAGCTAAGCTTATGTGTTTATAAAGACTGCCTTGAGTTCAGGAGCTGCAAGGAAATGCAAGCCAATTCTTGATATCTGAGAAGTCCGTCACGCAACGAAAATACTCTGTAAACGTTTCAAAACTTCGATCAGAAATTGGTGCCATTAGACTCTACTTGACCGGACTATACTACCGGAGTCGTCAAAAATGAAGTGGTGTTTGGGGGTTTAAATTTTTGGTGCATAAATAGGCTGAGTAGAGAAAAACTGTGGAGTTTTTAGTACTCTTCGCCTTCGCCCTCGCCTGGCGGTTTTCCCGGCATCTTTTCTTCTCTTGGTTTTGTGGAGGCTATTACGTCGTCTATGCGGAGTATCATTGAGGCGGATTCTGCGGCAGATTTCACTGCTTGTTCTTTGACCACTAAGGGTTCGACTACTCCGTTCTCGTGCATGTTTTCGACTTTTCCCGTGAAGACGTTTACTCCCATGTACTGGCCGTCTTTTTTCTCGTGCGCTGCCCTTAGCTCCACGATTTTGTCTATGGGTTCCAGCCCTGCGTTTTCAGCCAATGTTCTCGGTACTATCTCGATGGCGTTTGCGAAGGCTTCTATGGCGAGTTGTTCTCTTCCGCCGACTTTTGTGGCGTAGTCTCGAAGTTCTTTGGCCACTTCGACTTCCACGGCGCCGCCGCCTGCGACTATTTTGTTGTTTTCTATCACGTCTGACACGACGGATAGGGCGTCGGTCATGCCTCTTTCCGCTTCGTCAACCATCCTTTCGAGTCCAGCTCGGATGAGCACCGCGACCGAGCGGGGGTCTTTGCACCTCTCAACGAAAATCATTTTGTCTTCGCCTATCTTGCGTTCTTCGACGAGGCCTGCTTCGCCCAAGTCTTGGGGCGTTAAGTCGCCCAGATCTGTGGTTAGTCTTCCGCCAGTTGCCCTCGCGAGTTTTTCCATGTCCGATTGCTTCACTCTTCTGGCTGCGAGGATTCCCTCTTTTGCCAAGAAGTGCTGAGCCATGTCGTCGATGCCTTTCTGGCAGAAAACAACGTTTGCGCCTGAAACCTTGATTTTGTCCGCCATTTCCTTCAGCATTTTGGTTTCTTGGTCTAGGAAAGCCTTCATTTGGAGCGGGTCGCGGATTCTTATCTCGGCGCTGAACTCCGTCTTTTCAATTTCTAAGGGGCAGTCTAGCAAAGCTATTTTTGCGTTTTCAAGTTTTTTGGGCATTCCTGGGTGAACTGCCTCTTTGTCTATTATCAGGCCTTGGACGAGTTGTGATTCGAAGAGGCTTTTTCCCGTTTTCTTTATCATTTGGATGTTGTCTATGTCTGCGATTCTTCTGTCTCCGCGTTTTTCGGTTATTTGTTTCACGGCGTCTATCGCTATCTCGGCTAGGTGTTCTTTTGCTGGACCTACCGCCTTGCTTGCCATAGACGTTAAGGCGACTTTACGTAGTGTCTCACGGTCTTCGATGTCTACCGGTATTGCGGTTTTGTTTATGGTTTCAACCGCTTTTTGGGCTGCCTTGCGGTAGCCGCCCACGAGTATTGTTGGGTGGATGTTCTGGTCGAGGAGCTCCTCTGCCCTCTTTAGCAGTTCGCCTGCCAGAACCACGGCTGTTGTTGTCCCGTCGCCCACCATGTCGTCTTGGGTTTTGGCGACTTCAACCATCATTTTGGCGGCTGGGTGCTCGACTTCCATTTCGTTTAAAATGGCTGCGCCGTCGTTGGTTATTGTTATGTCTCCTAGGCTGTCGATGAGCATCTTGTCCATGCCACGCGGTCCGAGCGTTGTCTTTAGCACCTCGCCTATCACGCGGGCTGCCATTATGTTGTTTCTCTGGGCTTCTCTTCCCCTGCTTCTTGTTGTGCCTTCTTTGAGGATTAGGACTGGTTGTCCCGAAGGTGTTGTTGTTAGGTAAGCCATACAAATCCTCCATTTGAGTAGAATGTTATTTGCTAATTTGGAATAAGCAAAAAGCCGTAAAATATAAACTTTTACCTCTGCTCATCCAAATTGCTTATTCCGTTGCGTAACAGTTTAATTTTCGGCTTTTCAGTTCTCTATTGGGGGCTTAGGGTTTGCGGGTTGCGGTGCGTTTCTTCACGAGCCTGAGGGAGATAACCGGTAGGAGAGAGGAAACCTTGGAGTTTTCTGATGATGAAAAGGTGACGGTGGATATGGTTCTTAAGAGGTTGGCTGAACGCTATGGTGAAGAGTTTGTGGAGTATGTTTACGAGAGTGAGGGCGGCGAGGTTAAGGGTTTTCTGCAGTTCCTCGTTAATGGCAGAAGCGCATCAACGCTTAATGGTTTGAATACAGAGCTTGTGGATGAAGACGTTTTAGCCATAATACCGCCTGTTGGCGGCGGCTAACATTTTCGCTTCATTATTGTATGAATAAAGGCGCTATTAAGAAACTGAATGCGCCATTTATTCCATGAACTACGATGCATGGCCAGAGGCTTCGTTCTTTAAGGTAGAGAATTGCAAGCCCTGCTGAAAGAACGCTCACGTCCAAAGTTGGTCCTAAACCGAAAAATTTGAGGTGTACAAAGGTAAAGGCTGTCCATGATGCGATTCCTGCGAACCAACTTTTCCCTGTTAGCGAAGTTAGTCTTTCGATGAGGTATCCTCGATAAAATATCTCCTCGAGAAAAGTTCCTGTGAGGAAAAGGCTGAGGAGGATGGGGAAACTGTGTTCTTTTATCATTGGCTGGAGACTCCTTAGTCCCTCAAGCCCTACTGCTGTCAGGGCGAAATCAACACCAATCCAAGCTATCAGAAGTAAGAAGTAAGTTAGAATGGCCATCCACAAGTGTCTCCATTTGAAATTTCCGAAGCCGATGCTTCCCCAATCGTTGCCTTCGACTTTGGGAATCCAGAAAACGAGTAATATTAGAAGGATTAGCCATTCGCCTGCGATTGTCATTCCTATGTGAATGTCACTTGGCTTTTCTGGAAGAAGAAAGTCTCGTAAAGTGAATTCAGTTACTAAAATAATGACTAAGCCGATTGTATAGATCTGTTTCTTAGGAACTGAAGAGAACATGCCTGTTTTAGAGATGTTATCGTTTTTCATCTTTATCATTCCCTAGGTGCTTATTGCTGCTGATTTAAGAAGCTAGTCTTTTAGAGAGAAGTTATATTCCAAAGTATTGTTAAGTTTTTATGGAGCAGAATTTATGGGAAAATGTCTGATTTGCGGCGAAAAAGACGCAACGATTTCAGACAGTTTAGGTGTTTGCTTAAAGTGCATAAGAGAGAAGCCTGAAAAAACACTCCCTATAACAAGGCAGGTGCATGCGAAAAGTCGTGCTGTTTTTGGTTTGCCTCCGGAACCGCCGAAAGATATCAATGGCTTGCCTTGTGGGGTTTGTGCCAACGGTTGTGTTATTGGCGCGGGTAATTGTGGTTTTTGTGGGCTTGTTTGGAATGTTGACGGGCGTCTGGTTCGGTATGGCGGGACAGCTGAGAAAGGGGTTCTGGAGTGGTATTATGACGGTTTGCCAACCAACTGCGTCAGCTGGTGGTTTTGTCCTGGCTGCACCGGAAGTGGCTATCCGAAGTATGCATATAAGCAGGGAGCTGAGTATGGCTATGCTAATTTGGCGGTTTTCTACGGAGCCTGCAGTTACGATTGTCTTTTCTGTCAGAACTGGCACTACCGCAACCTATCAGCTAAGCACAAGCCCGTCATGAGCGCTGAGGCTTTAGTAGATAAAGTGGATAGGCATGTTTCTTGCATATGCTATTTCGGCGGCGACCCCTCGCCACAGATGCCACACTCGCTTGAAGTGAGCCGCATAGCCCTAGAAAAAGCCAAAGCTGAAAAGCGAATCCTTCGTATATGCTGGGAAACAAACGGCTACATGAATCCGAAATTGGCTGAGAAGGCCGCGGAATACGCTCTAGAAAGCGGAGGCAACATAAAATTCGACTTAAAGGTTTGGAGTGAAGAATTGAACATCGCGTTGTGCGGAGTTTCAAACAAGCCATCCCTAGCCAACTTCAACATGATAGGAGAAAAATTCTATGAAAAGCGACCGGAACTTCCAGTGCTTTGCGCCAGCACGTTGCTTGTTCCTAGCTACGTAGATGTGGAAGAGGTGGAAAACATTGCCAGATTCATGAGCGAAATAGACCCGAACATTCCATACACGCTATTAGCCTTTTACCCATGCTACGTCATGAACGATTTGCCAACAACAAGCAGAAAACAAGCCTTAGAATGCCAAAAAGCAGCAGAAAAACACCTAAAAAACACAAGAATAGGAAACATACACCTACTTTCATGAGTAATAAATTAAATTTCTACTACTGGTGATCTTACAGTTAAGGAGTTTCCTCAAGTTAATTGAAAAACGTTAAACCTTTATCTCAACTACCATTGTGACGATTGACCTGCCTTTATTGCTCTTTCCTTCTCTCATTCCTCTGCATTCTTGAACCAAAGCTCAAAAGCCTCTTGGAAATTCTTTAATGCTTCATCAACGCTTTTGCCTTGGCTGGCAACACCAGTCACAGGGTCAACGGCAACATACCATTCTCCGTCCTTATGAATCGTCACACCAACCCTCAACTCCAACGCCTCCAAAACTATGAGTGGAAAAGAATCTGATTAACTTTAACAAACCCCAGAGAACACACAAGCAGAAACCTTAGTTGAACCTATTTATAAGGGGCTATACTTCATCAGAGAGTCTATCAGATTATTCATTGTTTCATGCAGCCCAGAATGACGCCTTCTTTCTCATCGTGTTTACGTATTCGTTTAGCGCTTCCTGCTCTTCTGCCGTTAACCTATCCATAAACGTTGTTAGCAACACTTTTGCATGGGGTTCTGGCACCTTCACGTATAATATGTCTTTTTCGAATACGTGTCTCCCCACCATGGGCTTATCCATGGATATCGCCACCTGCATCCCCTTTCCAGCCTCTGACAAGGCTTCGCCCTTCTCCTGAATCTGCTGTATCTCCCCCACCTCCTTGCCGTCTTCGCCCCTAACAAGCGCGCATTTCGGCCTTATCCTTCCAGCCAGAATCTCCACACCAACTATCGCTGGCTTTGCCCTTCTGAAAACATACCCTTCCAGTATGCGAATCTTTCCAGGCTTAACCAATTTCTCAAATTCCTGCTCAAACTTTGCTTCACGTTGACTTTTAAGCCACGACAAGTAATTGTCTGTTAAATGGTAGATTATTTTTTCCCTAAAAATTTGGACATCTTTGATTTTGGCTTCTTCTTCAGCATCTGGCAAAACCCTAACATTAAACGCTAAAACAACACCATATAAAGGCTCATGCTCCCTCACAACAGAAGCCTCTGTAACATCTCGCTTCGAAACGTCTCCCACATCAGCAAGCCTAACAGGCACCTCATTGCGTTTCAGGTTTTCAGCCACAGCCTCCAAAGAACCCAGCGTGTCAGCCTTCAAAACAACCCCATCAACATCCGTCGCAATCCTAATACGCTCAATCTCCTCAGAAACAAGCCTAACATACCTTTCAGGCTCTTCACCCTCACCAACAGCATACAAAGGCGCACCAGCCAAAGCGCCTTCCAAATCCGGCGCCACAATCTTAACCCCAGCCGCCGCAGAAACAGAACCCACAGAAGAAAACCTATCACGCGGATCCCTAATCTCGTCCAAGGGTTTAGGAACCAAAACCGCCCTCAAACGCGTCACAATGGGCTTCTCCTTCCCACCCACAACTATCAAATCGTCCTTCCGCAAATTTCCATCATAAATTATGACGTTAAGCGTCAAACCCAAACCCGGCTCTTCCTTAACCTCCAAAACACTGCCCTTTGCTGGTCCCTCAGTCGTCTGCAAACGCTTCTTCAAGTACTGCTGCGCCAAACCAATAAGAACCATAAGCAATTCGGTTACACCCTCACCAGTTTTGGCACTCGTAGGCACCATCGCAACAGTCTTCGTAAAGTCCTTTATATGATCAAAGCGATCCGCCCTAAACCCCAAACGAGAAAAAACACCGATAATCTCGTAGATCCGTGTATCCAAATCCTGCCGCACATAAGGGTCCTGCATCTGATAAGCCCTCAAGAAAGGCGTGTCAGGAAAGGACTTCCAGCCAGGTATGCGGTCTATCTTGTTTACCGCCACAAAAAAGGGCGTTTTCCTCGCCTTCAAAATCTCTACACACTCGTAGGTCTGAGCCTCAAAACCCCGCAAAACATCAATCACAAGGACGGCTATGTCAGCCGCGCTTCCGCCCCTCTTGCGCAGGTTGGTAAAAGCCTCATGCCCCGGCGTGTCAATAACGAGCAAACCAGGAATCTCAATCTCACCCTTAACCATAGAAAGCAAAGGACCGACCAACTGCGTAAGCGTGTCAACAGGGAAAAAACTCGCGCCAATATGCTGCGTAATCCCTCCAGCCTCACGAGCTTGGACGCTTGTCTTGCGGATCTTGTCCAAAAGCAAAGTCTTGCCAGTGTCCACATGACCAAGAACACACACAATCGGCTGACGAATAGGCATCTTACCACACCTCCTTGAGTATCAGACAAGCAGCCACTCAATGACGCACTTCAAAATAATAAACTATTACCTAATAAGCACTCAGCCATATCCCTCACAAAATTTTTAAATGCGCAGCAAAACTCTGTTAGAACGGTGAAAAGAGTTTGTCCTACTGTTCCAAATGTGGAGCAAAATTGAAGGAAGACGACAAATTCTGTTATGCCTGTGGCACTTCAGTCACCAAAGTAACTAAAGAGGAATTCTCGGTTTCCGCCGACAACCTCATTGAAAAGGTCAAGGAACTGCTCCGCGAAGGCAACGTTACCAGAATAATCGTAAAAGACGAAAAAGGAAGCGTTCTGCTAGAAATACCAGCCACAGTAGGTGTAATCGGCGTGATTCTCGCCCCATGGCTCGCCGCCTTAGGCGTAATAGCCGCCTTAGTCACGAATTGTAGGATAGTTGTTGAAAGAAGAGAATAACCACTTAAAAAATATCAGGCTCCAAATAGACAGCCCTAAACCAATCGCACACAAAAACCTAAAATTCTAAAAGCTACGCTTTCTGCATCAGCCACTTCACTTGACAACCAAAATCCCATTCTTCCCGCATTCGATCCAATTCCAATCTGTGAAGCACACCATAGCTCGAGTATATATCCTCCAAAATCTTCCGCTCAACAACATAGGCACCCGACCTCAAAAACTCCTCAAGACCCCTAGCAAAAACATCAATCTTCTCCGCTATCTCACCCCGCCTAAGAGAGTAATTCCTCTCCAAGTACCTATAAATCAGATGAGCAGCCTCATCCCCAAACAACTGTCTCAACACCCTATCTATGACCTCAAAAATCTTATCCTCTTTTCCGCTCTTCTGACTGGATACGGTTTCCATGGTGTTGCCCTCAGATCGATGTTTATCGAGTGTATTACGACTTAATAAGCTTTGCCGTAGAAGCGTTTAACACAAATACAGTTAAGAAACGTGTAAAAACTGGTCACATGAAGTCCGTGAGATTCAACTGTTGAACTCTTTGGGGAGAAGACTTCTCGGCGAAGTGCTCTTCAAAAATCACGAGTTGGCCGTAAACACCGTCGTATCCAGGCGTTATTTTAACCCGCCCGTCTCTGACCCTGATTATCGCTTCTGCAATTTTCTCGTCAACGACGGCGCTTAGCGCCTCTTTTGAAGCATCAATCAGCACGCCATATTCGTCGCCAAATTTTTTAACAAGCGAATTGTAAAGGCTCCACACTTGTTGAGTGGATGGAGAATCAACACCCAAAACAGTCGCAATGATCTCAGAAAGCGGAAGCAAATGTACAAAGCCCACGACATCTTCGGGTTTAAAGCCCGGTGGGCGGTCAGCCAACTCTTCAACGCGCTGCTCAACACCTTTCGTGAGTTTTCTGCGGCAAACTGGGCAAACGTTTCCAAGTTTTATTGCTTCCTGCGGGGAAAGCGATACGTGGCAGTTTCTGTGGCCTGTCCAATGATATTTTCCATAGGCAGGATCCGTCTCTATCGTAAGTTTGAACCTCTCATTGCCTTTTAAGCGGATGGCGTCTACAACTTCATTATAGCTTGGCTTTTTCAGTTCAAAGACGTTGGCCTCTCTTCCGATGCGCCAAGGCCAAAAGCTATGACTATCGCTGTTAGAAACTAAGGCGAATTTGTGGAGTTTGCTTAAGCGCCAGTTCATGGGTGGGTCTGACGAAAGCCCTGTTTCTAAAGCGCAAATGTGTTTTGTCATGTCTTGATAACACTCTTCGACGCTGTTGAAACCGCTGAATGCTCCGAATATGCTGAACCAAGGCGTCCAAGCGTGGGCTGGAAAAACCATGTTTTCCCTTGAAACTTCCATCACCTCTTCCACTAAATGTGGGGCATCCATGCTCAAAGTTGGTCTACCGTCCACCATTAAATCGCCGTATTCTGCTAGTCTATCGTTGATTTGAGCGGCGGTTTCTATGTTAGGTGTTAAAATGACGTGGTGAACCTTCTTGACCTCGTTTTCAAAAGTGAATATGGTGCTTGCCTCTGTCGTTGTCATAAAGTATACGGGTAGCTCTGGATTTTTAGCAACTTTATAAAAATCCATATCTGAGTCTGGAAGCAGACTTTCCTGTAGCTCCCTAAGCCATTTGGGGTGCGTGAAATCTCCCGTGCCCACAAGGTTTAAGCCCTTAACTTTTGCGAAACGGGCGATTTCTTCGATGCACATTTTTTGGCTTGTGGCACGGCTGTAACGACCATGAATGTGCAGATCAGCTATCACTCTCAAGTCTTTTCGCCACTATCCTCTTCTTTAGTTACGTATTTCTCAAAAAACTTCTCCCAATCAACCTTGAACAGCACAACGAAAACTATTACCAACAGAACTACAGCGAGAATCATACCAATTAACGCTGATATCCAGCCGCTTTCCACACCAAAAATGTCTCGGATAATTTGAATTGAAAAGCGTCCACTGTAAGCTACGATGAGGTTCATAAAGAATTTTCCAACCAAAGCTGGAACAAAGGCCTTCACAAAACTGTAACGCATAACACCCAAAGGAATAAAAAGTAAATCATCCGGTAAAGGCGTCAAGGCGAAAAGGAAAATTGCAATTGAACCGAACCTGTCAAAAACCTTCATAAGAAACTCCATTTTCCTCTTATACCTCTCACCAATGACCCTTCTGCCACCAAAACCAAGCAAATACCCAGAAAACTCGCCGACAGAAGACCCTATTCCAGCCGCACCCGCAATCCACAAAGGCTCAAAAACCCACGCTTCTCCAACTTTAAGACCTCCGAGGGTGAAGATTATAACTGTGTAGGGTATGGGGAAAATTATTGAGGTTGCTCCGATGAGGCTTATTAGAAAAATTCCAAGATATCCATATTGAAGGGCTAGGCTTTCCATCCACTCGGACAGTTGTTTAATTATATCCGAAAATTCCAAACTTGAAGCTTCTCCTTTCCAACTGATTTAGAAGACTCCACTTAAAGAGATTATCATAATCCAAAGGAGCGTCACGTTTAAATCGAAGCACGCTCACAAACAGTTTTACAATCTTTTAGGAAAGGTTCGAGGTTGACGACCAAAAAAGAGCCTATATGGATAGCAAGGGACCTATCCAAGTGCAGCGGCTGCAGAAGATGCGAAGTAGCCTGCTCGCTTTTCCATGAAAACCGCATATGGCCAGAAGCCTCGAGAATAAGGGTTTTTATGCTTGTTCCAGGAGCGGAGTTTCCACATATCTGTGCCCAGTGCGAAGACTATCCATGCGTGAAAGCATGTCCAGTTGATGCATTGTCAATAAGCAAAAAAACAGGCGCGGTACTGGTGAATGTTGAATCTTGCACCGCCTGCGGAAAGTGTATTGAAGCTTGTCCGGGTAGAATTCCTCACATGCATCCTACGGAAAATCATGTTTTAATCTGCGATTTATGCAACGGTGACCCCCAATGTGTGAAAGTTTGCCAGGAGGGGTTGTGGAACGTGCTTAGAGTAATTTCAAGAGAGAAATATGCCTACAAGCTTTACGCCCGCAAACCAGAGGAAATATCGCGAGATTTAACGGTCAAGATCTACGGGGAGAAGAGTGAGGAGTTCTTGTGATGTTAGGTTATGCTGGAAAATTTCTTGAAGTTAATCTTTCAACAAAAGATGTCAAAGAGGCAAAATTCAGCGATGATGTTTTAAGAGAATACGTTGGCGGAAGGGGTTTGGCAACAAGAATCCTCTGGGACAGATTGGGTAATAAATGGGAAAAAATAGACCCGCTGGGATCAGAAAACACACTCTTGTTCTTAACAGGACCGCTCACTGGATTTTTCCCTGGAGGAAGAGTTTGCGTGTCTGGCAAGTCTCCCCAAAGCAATGGTGTTGTGGGCTCCACTGTTGGTGGAGAATTTGGGGTTGAGTTGAAGTGCGCTGGTTATGATGGCATAATTGTTACTGGTGAAGCGGAAAAGCCCGTCTATTTGTTTGTCAAGGATTCTGACGCTGAAATTAGAGACGCTAGGCACGTCTGGGGTAAAGACGCAAAACAAACCGTGACAGTGCTTACAAAGGAGTGTAGAGAGCTTTTGAAAAAGCGTTTTCCGCAGAAAGGCGAGTGGAAAGAACCCTCAATGTTGTATGTGGGACAGGCGGGAGAAAACAAGGTGCGGACAGCGACGGTTGCAGCCAAATGGACGCATGCAGCGGGTTATGGTGGTTATGGAGCGGTTATGGGTTCAAAAAAGCTTAAGGCTGTGGTTGTTAAGGGCAGCGGACCTCTGCCGGAAGTGGCTGACATCAAAAAGGTGAAAGCGCTAATACAAGCGGTGTGTGAGAACGCTTATGAAAACGAGCTGTGGAGGCGCTGGGGGACCGGTGTTGCTGGCTACGAAGTTGGAGCGAAGACAAGTTCTGAACCCGTTCGAAATTGGCAGGGGGAATGGCATGACGAAAAAAGCTTTGGCGTTGACCAGTTTGAGAACAGGGTCTGGATAAAAACATATTGGGGTGATTTTGGCTGTCCAACAACATGTCTAAAAATCGCAGTGGTTAAGACTGGAAAGTTCAAAGGAGCAATAACAGATAATCCAGACTACGAATTGCAAGCATATTTGGGCCCGAACCTGGGGATTTTCACCCCCGAAGAGAACGTGTTTTTAACATCACTCATTGACGATTTAGGTTTATGCGGCATACAGACAGGAAATTTGCTCGGTTTTGCGGCTGAGCTGTTTCAGAGGGGGATTTTAGCAAAGGAGGATTTAGACGGTCTGGAGCTCAAGTGGGGTGATGCCGAAGCCTTCGCAGCTTTAACAAGAAAAATCGCCTTTAGAGAGGGCATAGGCGACTTGTTGGCTGAGGGAACCTATCGGGCGGGTTTAAAGATTGGGAAAATGAAGAAAGTGGATGCCTTACAGTATGCCGTGCAATGCAAGGGCATAAGCATCGGCGCTCACGGAATCCGCAGCGGAAAAGACTATCCAGAAATCTATTCTTACGCTTGCTCCGTTCAGGGCGGAGACCACACATCCACGGCTTCCTTACCCCTAAATTCCGGAGGTGAACTGATCATGATCTTTCACGATTCAGCAGTGTACTGTTACTTCAACATCTTCGGGTTGCCGCGCAAACTCAAATTCGAATTTTACAAGGCAGTGACAGGCCTAGAATTAACACAAGAAGAATGGTGCAACACAAAGGCGTTAAGAATACTTCAACTACAAAGAGCCATGCTTCTGTTAGGGGGCCCAGACCTGAAATGGAACCCAGAAATCCACGATGAAAACCCGCCAAGATTTTATGAGCCGCTACCCTCTGGACCTTATAAGGGAAAGGCCATTTACAGGCCTAAGTTTGGAAGAGATAAGAGAAGGTACTATGAGGCAGTTGGATGGGATGAAAACGGCATGCCTAAATCGGAAATTCTTAGAAAACTTGGGTTGGAAGATGTGTACAAAGCGTTAGAAAAATTGCGTTGAATTTTGGACCACGGATTTCCTTCTTTTCTTCGCTATTATTGTCGTAATTAAAGATGTTGCTATGAGGATAGGCATAATTAAACTGTATGGAAATTCAGGGATTATGGTTACTTGATGTGTTGTTGGTGGATATGTGAAGTACATCCATCTATGCGTACCATTTTCATACAATGTGTCGTTTATGTAGAGAACTGGGGTGTCCCCATTGTCGATTATAACAGTGTAGGGTGGGCTCATTAATTCATGGGGTATGCACATCCTGCAGAACCCTATACCCATTTCGCCCGCTACCTTGAATTCTATCCATCTGACTTCTGGATACCCAATTACCATACCTACGACGAATTCTGAAATTGTGGAGTTAGAAACCACTGTTACCATTTGACCCGGGCTAATGTAGGAGACATCGTAGCTGTGAAAAATGCCCATTAGTGGGTAACGGTCATACTGTTTTGATTCTCGAGGGGTTGTGGGTGAAGTAGTAACCATGTAGGGCAAATCTCCTATTCCATCTTTGTTTTCATCTTTACCCGCGTAGTCACTCCAGTAGTTACCCTCAAAACCGTCGTCCCAAAGGCTTGTCGAAAAATATCCAGATGACACATTTCTAAAAGGTGAAAGAAAATCAGGGACCACCAGTCTGTCATTGTTAAGGAAAGAATTGTGGTAGAAAACGTTCCAATCAGAGTGATAGAGGCACACCCCATAACTGTTGTTACAAATTTTGTTATTAACTATCGTGTTGTTGCTTGATTCAAAAAACATTAAACCCCCATAGATTAGAGGCCCACGGTTATCGCTTAAGGTTATGTTCATTAAAGTGCAGTTAGTTGAACGGGCTAATAATAAACCATCTCCATTATGGTTAATGTTAAAGTCTCTCATCACAATGTTTGTGCAGTTTACAATTGCCACATAGCCAAGGTTTGGGTAATTGGATGGGTCGATGAGAATATTATGGCGATTGGTTAAATAATAGAGTGGCTTATTATTTACAATATTTGATTCATCAATGTCTTGCATAAAACTGGTGAGATCGTAGCCCCAAATCAATAAGTTATACATGCTACTAGTCATGTTGTTTCTCCGGAAAACATTGACACCGCATCCATAGAGACCTATGCTTGCGTTGTTGTCTAGGACACAATTTCCCTCAATCAAATTTCCAGAAGTAGCTGTTTTTTCTAAACTGATGCCGTCAAGGCCATTTTTAACAGTGTTATTTGCGATTCTGCAGTAGCTACTGCCGCCATCTAAATGTATCCCCTCTGACCCATAATCGAACACGAGGTTTTGATATATCGTTAAATTATATGAGCTGTATCCTAATACGCCAATGTACGTTGCATTAAAAACAATGTTATTACTGACATTTACGAAGCGCGAGTAATCAGTAAAAGCCAAACATACAGCGGCCCCATTGAAAGTATTATTTTCGATAAGAACATGCATAACTCCCTTTCCAAGAACGCAACTGTCTGGATACCCATAGCCTGGTGGAGGACCCCATATTCTGCCAGCGTTTCTTATTGTAAAATTGATTATGCTAACGTTATTTGCACTTATTTGAACCACAGTTCCTGCTCCATCACCATCAATTATCGTTCCATTTTGATTTTCTCCAATTAGCTGTAGTTCTTTTCCTAAAACAATACGCTCATGATAAATGCCTGCACCTACTTTTACTGCATCTTCGGAAACTGCCTCATTGATTGCCTCTTGGATTTTTCCATAGTCTGGAGGAACGCTCAACGGAGGTGGATATGATGCTGGTCTGTTCATTATTTTTGGTTCATACTTGTAAGCTATGATTGCGAGTGCTGTGGTTTCTGTGTTCACATCGCTATCGGTATAGTTCAGGTTTGCATCGTAGTCTGTATGCAAACCGCCGCTTTCATCTTGCATATGCCACAGAACTTCCTCAATATCCGTTTTGTTTTCAAGGGATTGATGTAAAATTCTGGAAGCGTACAAAAGTAGCGTAAGCTTGAACGTAGAATAAATAAGTGGTTCTCCGCTACCTTCCGCTTCCAGAGATACATTATCGTACAAGCCTTTACCATCCCACATGTGTTTAGCTATGTTGAAAAGCTTAAGAGCCTCAGACTCGTTGCCAATCCAGTGATAATGAAGCGCCGCAAAAATGCAAAGGTCAGCGTAATCGGTGGTGTTCAGCGTTTCAGTTCCATTACAAACTTCCGTTTTTATTGCTGCGTTTTCAATCTGATTTATAGTGTAATTAGGGGTGTGCACAATTTAAGGTGCTTTTGAGTATTGTTTTGTTATGGAAGCCTGTGAGGTTGTCAGGCTTTTCGTCAACAAAGCCGTAGTTGCTGCTGAACCCAAAAGACGTGGAAATCCAGGCTACGGGCGCCTCAGAGCGCTCAGAGTCCTCGTCTACGCCAGGCTGAAAGGACTAGAAAACGACACCCGCATAGTTGAACACCTAAAAAAGCACATGTGGGATGCCAGAAGGCTAGGACTGCAATATGTTCCTGACAGGACAACAGTTGGGCGCTGGTGGAGACGCCACTTTAGCCTCTTAGAGGAGACATTTGGAAAGATATCCGGCATGCTTCAGCTTGCCGCTCCAACCACTTTTCTAATTGTTGATTCAACGCCGCTTGAAGATCTCTACGACATGGAAGCCAAGTGGGGTTACACGGGCAGGGGGAAGTTTAGAGGCTTCAAACTTCACGCAGCTGTGAATCAGCTTGGTTTGCCCTTGAAAGCGGTGGTTACGCCCGGTAACCGCTATGACTCGCCGTTTCTTCCGTTGCTTATTGAGGATTTGGAGGCGGATTACGTTTTGGCCGACGCGGGCTATGACTCAAAAACAAACAGCAGAGCAGTCAAGGCCATTGATGCTGAGCCAGTTATTGCTTGTAATCCTAGACGAGGTAAACGCGAGAAGATCGAGCATGGCAAACTGTTGAGGGCGAAGCGTTACTTGGTGGAGCAGTTCAACGGCCACGTCAAAGCTAACGTGCTGAAAGAATGCTGGATAAGACCCAGAGGCTTGGTTAAGAAAGCAGCGATGGTCACGGCTGGACTCATAAGCATAGATGCAAGCGCCATGAAAGCAATAATCGAGGGCGAAACAGGCCTGAAAACAGTGAGCCAGTACTGGGATTAACCTGAACAAACTGAATGGTGCAGTTCAAGATCGAGAAACCTTGGCGACAGCCAGGTTAACCCCCCGCACTGCTCATTAACTCATTGAGCGGAGAAACTATAAAAAATGAATTATGCACACCTCTATGTAATTATTGTGGGTTTTGAATGGAATGTAAGGAATCGTTGTCCCGAAGATTACTTCATGTTTAAAGCTTCTAAAATATCTATAATTTTTCATAATATCTTGCATTTTTCCAGCCGTTTCGGGAAAATAATATTTTAAGGCGTGATAGGCCAATAGGTTGTCTGAAACAAGCCAGTATGTGTTAGGATTAAAATTTGGGGCTTCTCTGCATAAGCCGATCGTCTGATTAAACTGAGTGTTGCTTAGGAAGTTTGCTGCTTTAACAAGATTCTCCTCATAGGATAGGCTAGTATTAGAAGCAGATTCAGAAAGAGTGCCTACTTTGAAGTTTGAATTCATAAGAAAGGACAATGCTAAGATTAAATAGAGAATTAAGAACTTCATTCTCAAATTGGGTCTCATCCTTTGAATCTCATTTCCACATCACCCTGCCTTTGTATAAAATCTTTTCATTGAACAAGCAATCATATTACATTGTATTGTAATAGTTTGAGACTCGGATAACCATTGTGGGCGTAACGATCATGGAAACCTTTTCATCTTTTTCTTCGAAGGGAACAGCTTCAACGACTTGTATATCATGAACTGTTGTTGCTATGGGGATTTCTCCAAACATTCTTCTCAGAGTTTCTATCTCTACATCACCATAACCGTGGCCTTTCCCTAATCTGTGACCGTGAATGTCAACAGCAACGGAGCCCTCAACAACTAAGTCGGGCTTGGGAAAATCACGTACATCAACCCCAAACTTGAAGGCGCCCTTAATGCTTGATGCAAAATGTTCCCTGCCCTTTACATCAGCCGATTTGACTAAAATGAAGCCCCTTTTAAGTCTCGGAGAAGCCATTATCAGGATTTTTCCATCTTTAAGGGCGTTTTCCCTAACTTTACGCTGTGGCGAATCAGGGTTCACAAAAACAACCTTAGCCTTTTTCCATTCTTCGAGACTTCGCAGTTTTTCAGCGGCAACCTCAGCTCCGATGAAATTTGGGATTCTTCCTCGACAGGGAAGTGGAAAAACCGCTATTCCTAAGCGTTCCATCTCGCTCCAAATTTCTTGTCTCAGCAACCGCTTTTTCTGGGCTATGCTCATAGGTCTCTACAATAAAGATGAAAATGCAGTGTTTAAAGTTTAGATTATTCCCATTTTTCTGCCGCCTTCTTTGAAGGCATCCGTAGCTCTGTCCAGCTGTTCTTTTGTGTGTTTTGTGCATAGTTGGACTCTGATTCTGGCTCTGTCTCTTGCAACCATTGGATAGAATATTGGTAAAACGAATATCCCCTTTGTCCACAGGTAGTCTGCGAGGTCCTTTGAGGTCTTGCTTTTGCCACACATCACCGGAATTATAGGCGTCTCCGAGTTTCCGGTGTCAAACCCAGCATCCTGTAAAGCGTCAAGGAGATGGTTGCGGTTTTCCCAGACTTTCCTGACGTGTTGAGGTTCCGTTTCTAAAACGTCTATGGCTGCGATGCAAGCGGCAGCAACGCCCGGTGGAACAGCACCACTTAAAAGCCAGCTTCTAGCCTTGTTATAGGCAAAGTTGCGGAGGTCTTCACCGCCAGTGATATGCCCACCTATGACACCGAAAGCCTTGGAGAAAGTCCCCATCTCCACGTGCACCTCGTCACGTCTGAGTTTGTAGTGGTTCACAATGCCTCTGCCGCCCTCACCTAAGACACCCTCACCGTGTGCATCGTCAACAAAAACACCAGCGCCATGTTCTTTGGCAATTTTGGCTATTTCTGACAGTGGCGCCGTGTCCCCGTCCATGCTGAAAACTCCATCCGTGAGAATCCATATGTGATTGTATGGTGGATCGTGCTTTTCAGCTTCATCCATAACACGCGCCAAGTCCTCCATATCCTTGTGTTTGAATATCGCTCTGTCCGCGTGGCTTAGCCTTACACCATCGATTATTGAGCCGTGGTTTAGCTCATCTGAGACGAATAAGTCGCCCCTATCAGCAAGTTGTGGAACAACTCCCTCATTAGCCATGAAGCCTGTTTGGAAGGTTAATGATGCTGGAGCGTTCTTGAACCCTGCGAGACGGCGGTCCAACTCCTCGTGGAGAGTCATATTGCCCGAGATTGACCTGTCGCTGCCAGCGCCCGCCCCGTATTTTCGGGTCGCCTCTATCATTGCTTCAACAACTTTCGGGTGTGTCGCAAGGTTTAGGTAGTTGTTCGCACAGAGCATCAGAACCTTTTTTCCGTCAACTGTGCAGATTGGCTCGCTTGCGCTTTCCAGAACCCTGAGTTCCCAGTTGAGGCTTTCACGAACCAAACGCTGATACTCTTCACCTAAATATTTTGTGGGATGACGCTTGGTTGCCACATTGATCACCTTCTCTAAAGTTTAGTTTCGGTTTCTTTTAAAACGTTTCCTATACCATTCTAGCAGAAACCATATTTAGAGACAGCCTTCGGCAAACCGCTTTGTCAGTTTTTCTATCATATCTCTTGTCATAGAAGCCAAATCATACGTAGGATCCCAGCCCCACTCCTCACGAGCTAAGCTGTCATCTATAGACATGGGCCATGAATCCGCAATCTTCTGCCTAAAATCGGGCTTGTATTCACACCTGAACTCTGGAATGTGCTTCTTGATTTCCGCCGTTAATTCGCCAGCGGAGAAACTTATCGCGGCAACATTGTAGCTTGTGCGACATTTGACTCTGGAAGGGTCTGCCTCCATGAGGTTTATGGCCGCCTTGATGCAATCGGGCATGTACATCATCGGCAACACCGTGTCCTCCCTAACGAAACACGTATAACGCTTCTTTTTGATTGCTTCATAAAATATCTCCACAGCAAAGTCTGTCGTGCCCCCGCCTGGAGGTGTCTCGCTGCTTATAATACCTGGATAACGAACACTTCGCACATCCAAGCCGAATCGGATGAAGTAATAGTTGCACAAAAGCTCACCAGCAACCTTTGTGACACCATACATGGTTCTAGGAGTTAAGACGGCGTCTTGAGGCGTTTTAACACGAGGGGCTTCTGGACCGAAGACGGCGATGGAGCTTGGCCAAAAAACTCTAGCTAGCGCATATTCCCTCGCAACCTCAAGTACATTGTAAAGGCCGTCCATGTTCACGCGCCAAGCGAGCTGCGGGTTTTCTTCACCCACAGCCGAGAGAACAGCAGCCAAATGATAAATCGTGTCAATATCATACTTTTTTACAATTTTCACGATGCTTTCTCTATTGGTTGTGTCCACATACTCGAAGGGACCCGACTCTAACAGTTTCTCGCTTGGCTTCCTCTTATGCCCAGCGGCAACAACGTTGTCTTCACCATATTTCTTTCGAAGCTCTATTGATAATTCAGACCCGATTTGTCCAGTGGCACCGGTTACCAGAATCCTTTTCATGGTTTTTCGTGACATTTAACAGCCTCATTTACTGTGAGAAAGCGAATTAAATTTTTCAAGATATAAGAATTTTAAGCTGAATGGCTTTTTCACTCCATCCTTTTACCAACGCGATTTTAGCCTGCGAAACAGCTCCTCAATGGGATTTTCATGTAAGTCAACCTTTATTTCCACTTCCACCTTTTCAGTTCCGACCACGATTAGTACTGCTGACTTTTCGCCTCTCTTGTCTCCACCACTTTCGCTTCCTGCTTTTAATGCCTTTGCCATTCTCCAAGCTAAATCTCCGCTAGAGTTTTCAAACTGTTCTGCTATATTGTTGACTACCTCCTTTTTAGAAAGCAAATTTCCGATAGCAATGTGGTTTTCTCCTACAATTTCCGCATAATACTTAGGAGCCTCAACTCCAGTGTAAACAGCTTTTCTGCTCTTGAAATCTATTATTGCCACTTGCCTCAGCTCTCTTTCAAGGTCTTCCCCCAAAAGTATATTCAGAGTCTCTTGAGGCGTCAAGCCTTTCGTCAGCAATTCCAGTCCTTTAACTCCGTAGGTGACGTTTGTAAATGCTTGGGTCGCTATCACGCCTATCCCCGGTTTTGTATGAGGCACTCTATTACCTACGTAGTTGGAGCCTGAAGCCACAGCGATGCCCATTTGCTTAGAATCTGGCGATATAGCTAGTATGGAGAATGTCCCGCAAAGCACACAAGTTCTTGCTGTTTCCATCCACCAACATCTTGCCTAACTTATCTTTATCGATGCAATGCTGAAATAGTTTATAGCATGCGCCATAAATCTTTTCGTTAGATGAAGGGCTATGAGGCTGGGCTTTATTGTTAACCCAATCGCAGGCATGGGGGGCAGAGTAGGACTGAAAGGGACTGACGGAGTTTTGGAAGAGGCTATTGCGAGAGGAGCTGAGCCGATAGCGCCTGGAAGGGCAAAAGAATTCTTGCAAAAACTAAAAGAAAGCATAAGAGACATAGAAATTGAAGTTTTGACCAGTCCTGGAATTATGGGCGAAGAAGAAGCAAAGGCTGCGGGTTTTCCCGTTAAAATTTTACCGATGAAAATAGGGAAAGAGACGAGCGCCGAAGATACACAAACGGCAATTAAACTGTTAACTTCGGCAAAGGTGGATCTGATAGTTTTTGTCGGCGGAGACGGCACAGCCAAAGACATTTTTGATGCACTACAAGGCTGTGGTGGCGAAGTGCCAATTTTGGGCGTGCCTTCGGGAGTGAAGATGTATAGCGGCATTTTTGCGGTAAACTCCTCAGACGCTGTGGATGTTGTTTTGGCTTTTGCTAAAAACCAGGCTGAAGTAACGGAGTTTGAAATTATGGATGCTGATGAAGAGGCCATTCGAAGCGACACTCTCGCAGTAAAGCTTCACGGGCTTCTTAAAGGGCCATTCGTTTCAATGCGAATTCAAGGAAGTAAACAAGTCAGCCCAGAAACAGTTGACGAGAAAGAAAACCAAACGGCAATAGCAAGATTCATAACAGAAGAAATGCAGCCAGACGCCACATACATACTCGGTCCAGGAACAACCGTCAAGCGCATTGCAGAACTTCTGGGCGTTGAAAAAACTGTATTAGGCGTGGACATTTACAAAAAAGGCAAAGTCACACTTGATGTGGACGAAAAAACGATTTGGGAAGAGGTAGAGGACTGGCAAAAAACTTGGATCATTCTCTCGCCAATTGGGCATCAGGGAATCCTTCTAGGAAGGGGAAACCAGCAGATAAGCCCGGAAATCATTAAAAATGTTGGAAAGCAGCGGATAATCGTTGCAGCGACCAAAAGCAAACTTCAAAGCATCGAAGGAAACGTTTTAAGGGTTGACACAGGCAACGCCGAAGTTGACAATGTGCTCAAAGGATACATCAGGGTCGTCACGGATTATAGGGAGTGGCGACTCATGCCAGTCCAGTAGCTAAGCTCCAAATTTTTTAGTCCTACCAATTAAATTCATCAAAATAGGCATCAAATCAATGCCTCTTATCCTGTTGAGACCGCCCCTAGCACAAGATTTCTCATCGAACTTCTCAACATCATCACGGCGAACATAAGGTCCTGTTATTGCGATTGGAACGGGGTCGCCTTCGTGTTTTCCCGTTGTTAGGGATGTTGTGTGGTCGGCCGTTACAGCCAGATAAGTCGAGTCAAGGTCTAAGCTGTTGAGCATGTAGCTGAGCATGCTGTCAATTTTTTCGATTAGCTCGATTTTCTGTTTAACGTTTCCGTCGTGGCTGGCGACATCAATTGCCTTTATATGCAAAAAAACAAAATCATATGTTTTTACTGCTTCAATTGTTGCCTTGGCTTTAGCCATAAAATCTGTTTGCGGTGTTCCGGTTGCACCCTTAACATTTATCAATTTCATCCCGGCAACTTTGCACGCACCCCTAATTAATGGTACCGCTGCTATGCATGCAGCGTTTATGCCATATATCTCAGAGAGAGGTTTAATATCTGGAATTGCGCCCGCGCCTCTACACAAAATCATGTTTGCCGGTGGCAATCCCCTTTTACGTCTTTCTTTGTTAACCGGATGCTCCTTCAAGACCTTGTGAAATTTCCGCAAGAGTTCATTGAGGATTTTGGCTGTGAGCTTCGCTTCCAGGCTCGCCTCTAACGGTTTTATCTCCAAAACCTTCTCTCCGACTTTTTCGGGGTCTGAATCGCTAATAGCTCTTGAAAGTTTTGGGCCACGGATAAGGAGGGCTGCTCGATGCTGGATTGTGTTCTTGAACAAGAATTCAGCTGAAGGTTTTTCAAGTTTGATTTTCTGGAGGCTCGCGGCTAGTTTAGCTGCATCCTCGTTCGCAATTCTCCCGGCGCGTCTATCCAAAACGACAAAGTCTTCATTCACTGTTGCGAAGTTGCACCTGAAGGCGACATCGCCGGGTAAAACTTCAACTCCTGAGCCTATAGCTTCCAAAGCGCCCCTTCCAGAATAAACCTTGAAGACATCATAGCCGAGCAGCGCAAGCGTTGCAGTGTCGCTTCCTGGAGGCGTTCCTGGCGCTATGGGGTCCATTATCCCACAGACTCCTGTCTTGGCTATTCGGTTTAGTGAAGGTTTGCGGGCTGTTTCTAGGGGTGTTTTCCAGTTTAGTTCTTTTATTGGTCTGTCAGCCATTCCGTCCCCGATAACTAGAACTGCCTTCAATTTCGATTCACGCCACTTCTATAGAGGGAGGCATATTCAAGTTTGATTGTACGCAGTTAAAATACTTGCGTGTTTCATTGGCTCGACTCTACGAAATAGTGACGGGCAAAACTTTTAATAACCTCTTTTCACATTGTCTTGCGAAGTGGTTGCAATGGGCGATTTAGTTCCACATTGCTAAATTCCCGCAACACTTAGCCCACATTAGAACCAGTTTTTCACTAGAATTATATTCAACCACCAAACAACAAGGAGAGAGATGAAGATGTCAGACATGGGAGTCACTGTTAAAAAATCCGAAGACTTCTCGGAGTGGTACACTCAAGTCGTTGTAAAGTCTGGACTAGCCGACTATGCTCCTGTCAAGGGCTGCATGATATTCCGCGAGCACTCTTACGCTGTTTGGGAGAAAATCCAAGAAATCTTCAACGAAAAGATAAAGGCGACAGGACACAGAAACGTTTACTTCCCAATGTTCATACCTGAAAGCTTCCTAAAAAAGGAGGCAGAGCACTTCCAAGGCTTTGTTCCAGAAGTTGCTTGGGTAACGATAGGCGGAGACAGACCACTGGAAGAAAGACTCGCCATAAGACCCACATCCGAAACAATCATGTACGCAACATACGCAAAGTGGATCAGAAGCTGGAGAGACCTGCCAATAAAACTAAACCAGTGGAACAGCGTCGTAAGATGGGAAACGGAAGCAACCAAACTCTTCCTACGAACAAGGGAATTCCTCTGGCAAGAAGGACACACAGCCCACGCAACAAAGGAAGAAGCAGACCGAGAAGTAATGGAAATCCTAAACGCATACAAGGATGTGATGGAGAGCTACTTAGCCATTCCAGTGCTTACTGGGATGAAAACAGAGAACGAAAAATTCGCCGGCGCCCTCTACACAACAACTCTAGAGGCGTTAATGCCTGATGGAAAGGCGCTACAGATGGGAACATCGCATCAGCTGGGTCAAAACTTCTCAAAGGTCTTCGACATAAAATTTCTCGACAAGGAGGAAAAAGAACGCTACGTTTGGCAAACATCGTGGGGCTTTTCAACACGGGTAATAGGTGCTTTAGTGATGGTGCACAGCGACAACAAGGGACTAGTCTTGCCTCCAAAAGTTGCACCCATACAGGTAGTGATAGTCCCTATACCTTACAAGGATACAGACGTGAAGTTAATCTTAGCAAAAGCTAGAGAGATTTATGAGAAGTTGCAGAAGCACGGCGTACTAGCTGTTTTGGATGACAGAGCGGAGTACACTCCCGGATGGAAATTCAACGAGTGGGAACTGAAAGGAGTGCCCATAAGAGTAGAGATTGGCCCGAGAGACGTAAAGCAAAAACAGGTAACATTAGCCAGAAGAGATACTCTTGAGAAAAACGCAATTAAGGAAGAGCAAATAGTCAATGCCGTAACAAAACTGCTTGAAAAAATCCAGAAAAACCTCTTCAACAGAGCCAAAAAATTCCTGAAAGAAAACATCACCACAGTGAAAACTTACGACGAATTCAAGACAGTCTTGAAAGAAGAAGGCGGATTCATCAGAGCATGCTGGTGTTCCAGCCCGACCTGCGAAGAAAAGATAAAAGAAGAAACAGGAGCAACCATAAGGTTGATACCCTTTGAAAAAGAGAAGACGTTTTCCAAGTGCACATACTGCGGCCAAGAAGCAAAAGAAGTGGTTTACTTCGCTAGGGCGTATTAAGCTAACGAACTTCTGGTTTAACGTCTAGCTTTTTATTCTATTAGTCTTACTCGATTTTTAAGTTGATTGGCAACATCGGTTAATCCAAGTTTTGTTAAGGTTGTCCTTGTGGGAATTCCGCTTTCGTCCCAGCCTCTTTTCCGATAATACACCTGCAACATTGCATCATATTTTGTTCTGTTAAGCTTTGCACCTTTAAACGGGCCTTTAGTTAGTGAGTCTTCGAACCATCTTGTTGGTGGAACATCCATATCTCTGCTCCAGTTTCTGCCATACTCACGCACCCAAAATGCACGAATCAGAGCGCAAACCCTATCCGCAATGGTGTTCAGGTCATGCCAATCCATCTCGAAACCTGCCGCAGCATACAAAAACTTCGGGTACCATTCAAGCTCAAAGCCAACCTCAACCCATGGAAGCCTACAGGTCGTTGAGCACTCGAAAAAGCCGCCGCGAATGCGTTGCAACTCAATGACTTTATTAACCTTCTCTTCTCCGTAGCCCTCCCTTCCTACCTTGACTTCCCAAGAGATCACCCAAGCATCTTTGTGATGTGCTCCGGAATAGCTGGTTCCATAAGACAAAGCCATAGCGGGAGCGGCGTGACAGTCATAAGCTGAAATTTCCAGTCCCTTCACGTGCATGGCCCAGCGGTCTGAGCCCTTACCAATTTTTTCAGCTGCAAAGCGAACCCCCTCAGCGAGAATACCACCTAAACCGCGCTTATGTGCAATATCTTCCGTCAAGGCTCTAGCCGCCTTATAATCACCCCAAGAAATCTTATCCTCAATGAGCTTCTTCTCGGAAGCTTCCATCGTGAAGCCGATGACATTGCCTAAAGAGATCGTGTCTAAGCCGAACTCGTCGGCAATTCTATTGAGGGCTGCAACCTTATTTAGATCGCCTAATCCTAGGTTTGAGCCCAGCATAGCGACATTCTCATAATCAAGTTCTGATTCTTTTCCCTCAGCGTCTTCAACAACGTTGCCGCAAGTCATGTTACAATGCGGGCATCCACGCTGAGTAGCCTTGATTTTTTCCATAGCGAAACCGCCTATGGTTTCTGCCTTTTCGAAGATCCCCTCTCTGTAGTTGTATGTGGGGAGGACGCTGTTTTCTTGACTCCATTCGATGGTTGACATCGTGCCTTGTCGCTTCCAAAATGCATAGTTTGGCTTAGTCAAAATCTCTTTGTAGGCTTTAGCGCCTAATTCCTTTAATTCTTTTGGATTAGCTGCAGGCAAATCGCCAGACCCAACCATGACGGTGGCCTTCAAATTCTTAGAGCCCATAACCGCTCCGATTCCTGGTCTACCGCCAGCTCTTCCCTCCTGAGAAACAACGTTGGCGAACTTCACGAGGTTTTCTCCAGCCTGGCCTATAGATAGGATGCCAGCTGCCCGTCCATAAACTCTTCTAAGCCTGCCTTCGGCTTCAAAAGAACTTAAGCCCCATAAGTCTTTAGCGTCGATAAACTCAGTTTTTTCATTCTTAAACAGCAGAATAGTCGGTTTTTCTGCCTTGCCCTCCACGACAATGGCGTCATAGCCAGCCTTGCGCATCTGAACAGCGGCTTGCGTCCCAACGTTTCCATCTCCATAGCCGCCTGTGAGAGGGCTTTTCGCCGCAACAACGAGTTTGCCGCTGCTGGGCAGAGCAAAACCAGTTAATGGTCCTGTAGCAAACACAAGCTTATTTTCAGGCGAAAGCGTATCGATTCCTGGTTTAAGTTCATCCCAAAGTATCTTAGCAGCGAAGCCCCGTCCACCAAGGAAGTTTTTAGCCATTTCAGCACCATATTCCTGCGCTACAGCTTTGCGTTTATTCAGATTTACACGCAACAACCTACCATTCCAGCCATACATGGAAACCACCCTTACAGGATGGGTCGCATATGTATGTTTCGACAATTAATAAATTTGACGATGAAAGTGTGAAAAATTTAATAGTTTAAAGGATATAATCCGAAGTTAAAACTTGGAGATGAGTAGCTTGAACAAAGAAAGACCGAAAATCGCAATCATCGGCGCCGGCAAAATGGGAGAAGCCATGATTTCAGGGCTTCTAAAGTCAGGCGAATACAAACCTCAAGACATACAGGCATTCGAAATTATCCAGAGCCGCAGCAAGTACATAAGCCAAAAGTATAATGTAAAGTGTGTAGATGACGCAAGAAAAGCTGCCTCTTTTGCGGACATAACAATAATAGCTGTAAAACCAGGAGATGTAAGAGAAGCCCTAAAACAAATAGGGCCGGCGATGAAGCCGGGAAAAATTGTTGTTTCAATAGCGGCTGGTATCACACTAGAGTTTATGAGAAAACATCTGCCCAATGATGTTCCTGTTGTTAGGGTGATGCCCAACATGGCGTGCATGGTTAGAGAAGCCATGATAGTGGTCTGCCCATCGGAAAACACAAAGAAGGAAGAACTGGAAATGGTGATTGACACGCTCTCACTTTTAGGCCGCGCCATAACACTGGACGAGAAATATCTGAATCTGGCAACAGGCTTGGTGGGAAGCGGACCGGCATACATATATCTGATAATAGAGGCTTTGGCTGATGCTGGTGTAAGATTAGGCTTACCAAAAGATGTTTCAACACTGCTCGCGGCGCAAACAACCCTTGGTGCAGCCAAAATGGTTGTCGAAACTGGAGAACACCCGGCGAAGCTTAAGGACATGGTTACTACGCCGGCTGGCACAACAATTGAGGGGCTTTTAGCCCTCGAGGAAGGCAAACTGAGAGCGGTGATAATCAACGCTGTGACAAAAGCCGCTGAGAGGGCGAAACAACTCCAGCCATCTTAGAAATTTCTACCATTTTACAAGTTGCTGTTTTTCAGCATAGCGAATAATTCTCAACGTCTTCACCATTTATTTCATTGAGAAGAACGCTTATTTATCTCCGAGGAATATGATTACAGCAATCTCACAAAATAGGAGCGAATCGGTGTGAAGCTGTTAAAAGGGACAAAGGCCATTTCGACATTTATACTGATAATATTAATGTTGTGCTCCGTGATTTTTGGGGCGCTTATATCCTATCTGTGGGTTATGTCAATTTACTACAACATGCCTGAGGACACCACGCTGCTAATAGTAACGGACACCGTTTTTCCCGGTCCTCCTTCACCTGATCTTACGTATTTTAATGTAACAATTCTCAACCCATCCAACTCAATTTCGGATGTGAATATAACTGCAATCCGCTTGAGCGTAGAAGGAAGAGATGAAGCGTATGACATTAACGAAACAGAGCCTGAACCTCTTCCATTCCTAATCAGAAGAGGGACGAAGCAGACTTTCAAATGTGAAAAGAACTGGAGCAACTTTGCCGGGGAAACCGTAAGAATAGAGCCTGTAGCAGTTAACGCTTCGACAAAAAGTTATTCGTATGCAACACCAAGAGTGAAGCTTAATCTAACACCTACCTTCGATGAGTCTCAAAGTGTGGAATATTTTAACTTGACAATAGAAAATTCCGCAGAATCCATCATAAACCTCACAATTTCAGAGATAATGGTAAATGATGAATCAATAAATGAAAAGGTCACACCACGACTGCCATATCTTCTTTCCCTTAACACAACCGAAACATTTCGATGTAACTGGAATTGGGATTGGAGAGTGGTAGGAAGACAGAATGTTACAATCAAAGTAACGACAGAAGAAGGCTACGAGTCAGTCTACATAACAAACGAACTTCCAGGCGCTGTTCTTTACATAGACGAAATAAGGTTTGACTACGCAGATACAACATATTTCAATCTTACTATCAGCAGCTCAGAATACTCCACAACAACCGCACTGCTAGACAAAGTAAACCTAACAATAACTAACGAAACAGCAATCACACTTAACACAACCCCACCATTGGATATCATACCAATCCCGCTTCCACAGAACCAATCATTTACCGTCAAGTGTCTTTGGGACTGGAATGCACATCGTAACGAAACAATCACTGTTAGCGTTTACACTCGACAAGGCTTCACAGCGCCTACCATGACTGTCGCAACACCTCCTGCGGTTGTTTGGAACATAACAGATGTAAAATTTGACTTAGACCTCATAGAGTACTTTTTGGTGAACGTGACAAACATGGGGTGTTCCCTCCACGACATAAACGTTACAAGGATACTGCTTGGAGAAAATGAAACCGTTATTGATCCGTCATTTGCAGTGTTGACCAACGGCACAGAAATGATGTTCAACTGCACATTTGATTGGAAGCATCTAAGAGGACAAGACGCTATTCTTACCGCAGTAACGGAAGATGGTTTAAACGTCTCAATAATTGTTACAATACCTTCTGTTGAATTAGAATTACTAGGAGAAAACTTTGTTTTCGGTGATCTACGCGATATATTCCCCAACATGACAGTTCCAATACCCTACGTCAACATTACCATTTCAAGTTCAAACAATTCACTTCAAAACGTGACAATCATAAAGATAATTTTAGAAATAGAGAATGGGACCCTCGAAATTGATAGTACTTTAACATACCCCCCACTGGCTCCGAATGGATATGTCCTCAAGACTGGCGAAACAGTCACAGTTATTTGTCTGTGGAATTGGGTCGTATATTTAGCCAGAAGCCAAAGCGTAAAAGTCACGGTTTATACTGCTGAAGGCTTCCAAGCATCGAGAACGTGGTTTGTGACGCCTCCATAACCTTTATTTCTCCTTTAGTCTGGAAACTAAATCCTGAAAAGTGGTAAGCCTTAACTGACGCAAAAGTAACCGAAAGAATATCATTAATGCTGTTCTCGATGTCATTGCAATACATTAAGATTACTTGCATATCAAACAACATTGTTATTTCAAGTTAAAAAGAGGGAGATTATGTTATTTTTATAAACCTCCCAACTCCCTCTTTTATAGCCTTGTCATAGGCGATTTTTGCTGTAACTGCATCCTGAACTGCTAAGCCTGTGGATGTGAAAACTGTTATTTCGTCTCGTGTTTCTCTGCCAGGTTTTGAACCAGCAACAATCTCGCCTATTTCCGCCCAAACGTTTTCCTTTTTTATTATTCCTCGGCTTAGCGGAACATTTATTTCTCCGCTGTGTGAGGCTTGCTCCCAATCGTCAACAACTATCTTCGCCCCTTTCAAAATGGCTGGATCGAGCTCCTCCTTTCCAGGCGCATCTGCGCCTATGCAGTTGAAGTGCACTCCCGAGGAAAGCATGGCATTCATGACAAGGGGTTGTCTTGAGGGAGTTGTGGTTACGACGATGTCTGCTCCTTCGACCGCTTCTTTTACAGCCTCTACCGGAATTATTTTGCATAGGTGCCTATATACTGGTTCTGTTTCAGCCACGAACCTTTGTTTTGTTTCTCTGCTTCGACTCCAAATTCTAACTTCTTCTAATTTTCCGTAAACTTGGAGAAGAGCCATCAGTTGAGTTCTCGCTTGGGCTCCAGCGCCAACAAGCCCAACGATTTTTGAGCGCTTGTTTGCGAGATATTTTGCAGCTATTCCTCCCGCGGCTCCTGTTCTCATGTCCGTTATGGTTGTTCCGCTCATTATCGCTGTTGGGGCTCCGCTTTTGGGGTCTATCAGGACTATTACAGCCATGATTGTCGGAAGGTTGTATTTGGTTCGGTTGTCCGGGTGCACATTCACTATTTTTACCGCTGATATATCGAGTTCTTCAAGATATGAGGGCATCGTTCTCAGGTCGCCGTTGTACCTCTTGTAGAAGAGGTAAATTTTCGCTGGCATTTGCGCTCGTCCGAGCCCCTTTTCCCTGAAGGCTAATTCAACCGCTTCCATGACTTCTTCCATGGAAAGAAGCTTCTTTACTTCATCATCAGTTAATATTAAGGTTTCCAAATCTTGTCCTCCAAGCTGAGAGGATAACCTTCGTGTCTAGGATTTGATATATCTTTTGGGTAAAATCCAATAGTTAAGACTTTAAAAGAAAATTTTAACGGGGGTTCGAAAAAATGGAGGATTAGGCTTACCGATAAATAGATACTCCTTCATTTGGATCTTCGAGAAGCTTTGCAAATTCTTGTATTAGATGTCGTGTTGTGGGTCCAGGCTTGCCGTCGCCTATTATTCGCTTGTTAACTTCCACTATCGGAATGATTTCTGCTGCTGTGCCTGTGAAGAAGGCTTCATCCGCGGTGAACAAGTCTGTTGGTGTTATGTTACTTTCGATAGCAGGGTAACCAACCTTTTGGGCTAATTTTATGGCAACTTCTCTTGTTATTCCAACTAAGGCGCCTGTAGAAGTTGGAGGAGTCATGACTTTCCCATTTTTCACTATAAAGAGGTTTTCTGCGGCTCCCTCGCTTATGTAACCGTTCTTGTCTAGGCATATGGCTTCATCATAACCAGCGATGTTGGCTTCAATTTTGGCGAGTATGCTGTTCATGTAGTTTAAAGATTTAACCTCATGGGATGTCGCATCAACAGGGTCTCTCTTCACCCACACAATCATAGCCCTTATTCCCTTTTCTTTGGCTTGACTTGAATGTAGTTTTATAACATCTGTTATGATTATAACTGTTGGTTTTTGGCATTTTCTCGGATCGAGTCCTAAATCGCCAACGCCCCTTGTGACGACAAGGCGTATGTACGCGTCTCGTAAACTGTTTTTCCGCAATGTTTCCAAGACAGCGTTTGTCATCTCCTCTTTTGTTAGTGGAATGTCAAGCATGATTACACGTGCGGATCGGTATAGCCTATCTATATGTTCCATCAGTTTAAAGACAACATTGTTGTATGCGCGGATACCCTCAAAGACGCCGTCTCCGTACAAAAGTCCATGGTCGTAAACAGAAACTTTAGCTTGCGATTTCGGATAGTATTCCCCGTCTACGTAGACAAGTAACTCCTTTTCCAATATTTATCCTCCAAACTGGGAGAACCTAGTCTATCCAGTTAAGGTTTGATATAGTTTTTGCAAAAATTAACTGTTTTCTACCATTGCTAGCCATAGAATTGGGGTCTTTTCGAAAGATGCTTTGGCAGTGGTAGCGGCTTGAAGGGCGTATCCTTAATTATTTCTTCAATCTCGTTTATCAGATCTTCAAGCTTCATCTTGCGTATTTCCCCGGCCTTTCTATCCCTCACCGGAAGCACACCAGACTCGATCTCTTTTTGTCCCACAACAATTATGTAGGGAACCCACTCCATTTCAGCCTCGCGAATTCTCTTCTGCAAAGTTAATGTTCGATCGTCAACATCCACTCGTATACAATGCTCCTCTATAGCATCGACAAGTTTTTTGGAGTATTCAAGGTATTTGTCTGACATCGGGATTACGCGCACTTGTGTTGGTGAGAGCCATAAGGGAAGGATTGGTGGTTTGCCGCTTTGTTGTTCTTTGTAGGCCTTTTCTAATAAAGCGTACACGCATCTTTCGATTGCTCCGCTTGGGGAACAGTGCAGAATCAGTGGATGATGTTTCTCGCCTTTTTCGTCAACATAGGTTATGTCGTATCTTTTTGCGTTTTCCACATCTATCTGGTCTGTTGAGAGGGCTGCAGCCTTGTCTTGGTTATCGACAAAGTTGAAGTCCCATTTCAGCCTGAAATAGAAGAAGTGTTCCTTCCAAATTTCGACAAGTGCTGATCTACCGAAGATCTTCGCCAAAGACGTGATGAAATCTTTGTTTTCTTCGTAGAAGTCTTTTGTGAATCGCACTGCAGCTTCATAGTCGCGTTTGGATAAACCTATTTCTTCTAGGATTTGTATGCACAGTTTGAATCTTGTTATCAATTCTTTTTTAGCCTGTTCCAGATCTGTGCAGAAGGCGTGGCAGTCCGGCATGGTGAAGGCTCTTAGACGTCTTAAACCAACAACTTCTCCGCTTTTTTCCCGTCTAAAACTGTAGTGGGTTAGTTCATAAACTTTCAAGGGCATATGCTTATAGGAGAACTGTGCATCATGAACCATTAAGAACTGTCCGAAGCACGCGGCAAACCGCAGAAAGAGTTCCTTATCTTCGGATTTCAGCAAATACTGTCTTGCGGGGAAGCGATTTATGTAGTCTGCTAGGCTTGGGTGTTGAAAGTCGTACATGACTGGGGTTTCAACTTCCATGGCTCCGTACTCCATCATTTTGGCGGTGACAAACTGCTCAAGTAAGGATTTTATTAGGCGCCCCTTTGGATACCAGCGTATGTTTCCAGGGTCGCTTCCAAGCTCATAATCGGCTATTTCCAGCCTTTTCATCAAGGGCACGTGTGGCGGCATTTGTTGGCTTGCCCTTACTTTCGTAATCTCATGTTTTGCTAATTTTTCGAGGTTTTCCTGCCCTTTGAAACTGAAATCTTCGATTGGAATCATTTTTCCGTCTGGCTGGAGAATGCACCAGAGAGACACTAGTTTTTCCTCTGCCTTTACTGCTTCCGAAACTTTTTCCTTTTCTATTTCGGCGGGCAAGATTACGCGGGATTGCTCTGCGAGCGGATGCCCTTTTATTGATATTGTGAACTGCTTGTTCCATCCGAAGGGTGCGCGGTGTGTCTCTATGCCTTTCTCTTTTGCGTGGGCTTCCATAGCCTTAACTATTTTTAGTGCTTCTGTGGGCTTTGCTAGGTTGCTGCTTAAGTGAGCGTAGGGATAGATTAGAATTCGGTTAACTTTCAGCTTCTCGATGAAGGCTTGAACTTCGTCTATGGCTTTTTTGGCGACTGTTGTGTCGTCGCCTTCTTCAACTGCCGTGAACAACACGACAATTTCTTCTAGGCGCACTTCTTTCTTTTGGGCTTCTTCAGCCGTGGCTATTTCTTTCTGGACGGGTTTGTATTCGATGAAGTTTGAGTGTAATTGCAATATCCGCATATAAATCGTCCCTCACTTAGCCTCTGTATCGCCACTTCTCAAGCATCTTCTCTTTCTTCGTTCGCTTCTTATAGTCTTTATAATGTTCTTTGCACAGGTAGGCACGCCTCTCGCTGCCGCCAACGTTTAAGCCAGCAGACTTAACCTTTTCACTCGAAAGCGAGCGGATAGCTTCTTTACTACAGCCGGACATGCTGCACTTTACTCCCTTATCAACACGCCCCAAGATTAACGCCTTCTATGTCTTGCAGCTTTAATGCAATACAATACGCATCATTCCTTAATTTCTTTTTCATATAGCGAACGTGCCCTTCGATAGATTTCTGCTTTGTCGCCTAGAAATGTTGGTCCAACAGCCTCGACAACAAGTGAAGCAGTCGCAGAACCCACACAGGCACACCACAGGGAATCTTCGCCACAAAGGGTTTCAGGCAGAAAGCCGCCGATAAAAGCGTCTCCCGCCCCGGTTGGGTCAACGACTTTCTCTGACTTGTAAGCTGGAATTTTATAGAAGGTTTCTTCGAAGGACAGCACTATGCCATTCATTCCCATGGTGACGATTACCGTTTCGACGCCGTAGTCGTGAACAGCTTTTATGGCTGAGTCAAGTTTCGATAGGTTGGTTACAGCCTTAATCTCGTCTGAAGATGACTTATAAATGTCAACGAGCTTTAATAAGCGCTTGTCTATTACCGCACCGTAAGTAATGTTTCCCTCCTTGTCGAAATTTCGCACCAATCCTTGCGGGTCAAGGGATAAAACATCAGCTGAGTGTCTTAACTTCTCCGCTACCTCATAGTTGATTTCGCGGGCAATTGGACCGATATGAACAGCTCTAGCTTTCAGAGATTTTGGCAAATCCTCAACAGTGATAGGTGGTGCTCTGCTTTTCAATCGCAAATTCCTATTTGACAAGTCACTACTATATTTTAGCTCGAACCGTGTAGTCTTTGCACCCTTAACTTTAGCCACCCATGATAAATCAATGCCCTCCTGCCTGAGCCAACGTATATAAGCATCTCGAAAGTCACCGCCAACCTTAGAAACAACAGAGACACTTGAATCCAAACGTCTGGCGGCAAGAGAAACGTAAGCAACAGAACCACCTAAAACAATAAAGGGCTTGCGCTTATCTGGCAAAAAAATCGAATCTCTACTGAAGTGCCCCACGGAAATAATGTCAAACACTTGTAAATTTAACCTCCCCAAAATATTAGAGAACAATGAACTCAAACAGAGGTCTTATGTCGTCCTTATGTATAAGAAAACTAATGGAGACACATTAAATCTTTGATTGAAGCAGAAGAATTGCCTTAGCCAAGTCTCCTCCGCATTCTTCCAGTGCTTTTCTAGCATCTTCGAGGGCTTTGCCTGTCTGGTCTGCCACAAGCCTTACATCCTCTTCGGGTATGGTTAACTTGTGTTCAGCCGCTTTTTCGCTGATTTTTCCGCCTGTCACTTGAAAGATTTTTTGTCCCTGCATTTCGAGTATTGCCACTTCCGGTTCTTCGATGATGATTTCTTTGCTGCTTGTCTTAATAATAACTTGTTCAACATCTGAAATAGCGTCCATGCTCATGCCCATGCGCTGCATCATGCGCCTTGCTTCACGAGGACTTACGCGTCTATGCAAAAGATTCGCCCTCCATCTAACATTTACTATTCAAACCTCATATACTTAACTTTCTTCCAAGCAACCACGCCTAACCTTAACGGCAACACCACTCTTAAAAGCTCTCATCTCTTCACCCGACAAGACAGCCCGCCCAACAGCCAAAACTTTGCCACTCTCATCAACAACTATGACCTCATCTTTTGGACGAATTTCATCATCAGCCTTAACAACGTGTACTGCGAAAACGTCGCCGCCCCCAGCAATAAACTCTGAAACGTCGTCTTGAACAGTAACAAAACATTTCGCAAGACGAGCATTTTCAGCGATTCTTTTTGCGCCAGCGATGCTTAGGGAGAATAAGCCGTCTGTTGGGCGCAGAGTTGCAAGTCTCTTCCCATCCAAATAGACATAGCGGATTCTGCCAGTTCGTTTGGAATATAGGATTTCTACGTTTTCTGGAAAGAGCTTAACGCCTACCCCTTTTCCAAACTGGTAGTCTGCCACGCTTCTGATTCGTCTTAGCTCATCTTCCAAGTTTACACACACCATAAGGCGCATAGCCGCAATTCGACAACTATAAACACAACCAGAATAATAAAAACAATTGTAGGTGTGCAGGCAATTGCGATGCGAAGTCTGCGGACACAAAATCTACGGCAAACCACAAAGAGTCATAATTGAAGGGGCAAAACTAACAGTGTGCAATCAATGCGCAAAACACGGAACAGCCCACTGGGAAGAACCAACACCCAAAATGAAAATGCCTAAACCCAAAGCAACGCTTCAGCCCATAAGAACTCAAAGCAAAAAACCACCCGAAATAACGGTGAACACCTCCCTCGAACTCGTAGAAAACTTTGACATGAAAACAAGGCAGGCAAGGGAAAAACTGGGGCTCACCCATGAGGAACTGGGCAAAAGAATAAACGAAAAAGTTTCGGTTCTCAGAAAAATTGAAACAAGAAGAATTACGCCCGACAATAAGCTTGCGGCAAAACTTGAGCACGCCCTAAAAATCCAGCTGATTGCTCCATCATCGGAAGAAAAAATTCCGCCAACCAATATTCCAAAACCAGCAAGCCGTAAACTAACCCTAGGAGACCTGATTCAGCTAACCGATAAAGACAAGGAAAAGGAGGAAACAACTGAACGAAAGCCATCATAGTCCAACGCCGACAATCTTTTGAACCTTCAAGCCTAGAAGAGCTCAAAAACTTAGCGGAATCGGCAGGATACATCGTAGTTGGTAAAGTAGAACAAATCAGAGAACCGGACTCCAGCTACCAAATAGGCACCGGAAAAGTGAAAGAGCTTGCCGAGCTTGTGAAGGAAACAGGTGCTCAAAAGACAATTTTTGACAACCCGTTAAAATCCGTCCAAGCCTACAATTTGGCAAAAGCCACTGGAGTAGAAGCCATTGACCGATTCCAGTTAATCCTCGAAATCTTCACAAGAAGAGCAACCACGACAGAGGCTCAGTTACAAATTCAATTGGCGAGACAGCAATACGAGCTAGCTCACGCCAAGGAAAGAGTAAGATTGGCAAAAATGGGAGAACAACCCGGATTCATGGGACTGGGAGCGTACGAAGTGGATGTTTACCACGAAGCTGTAAAACGCCAAGTGCACACCATCCGCAAAAAGCTAAAGAAAATCCGAGGAAAACGGCTTCTACACCGAGAAAGAAGAGTGGAGCTGGGCTTTTCATCGATTTCTTTGGCAGGATACACAAACGCAGGAAAAAGCTCGCTGTTCAACGCCCTCACCGAAGAAGAAGTCCCGGTGGATGAAGCCCTATTTACAACGCTCTCCACAACAACGAGGATCGTGGAATTTTCAAAGAAGAAGTTTCTATTGACTGACACGGTCGGCTTCATAGACCGTTTACCACTAACGCTTATAGAGGCGTTCCATTCAACCCTCGAAGAAACCATCTACTCCGACCTAATACTTCTGGTGGTAGACGTAAGCGAACCAACAAGCCTTGTTGAAAAGAAACTTTCAATCTGCCTAGAAACAATCGAACGCATAGGAGCATCCGGCATTCCGATAGTAACAGCCCTAAACAAAATTGACCTGCTTGCAGAGACGGAAGTCCAACAAAAATTTGAAAGACTAAAAGAAAAAGCCCAAAACCCAGTGCCTATGTCAGCGTTATACAAAACCAACCTTGACCTAATAAAACAAGAAATACTGAAAATGCTGAGAAACTATGTTCGAGCCTCATTCACCATCCCATTAACAAGCGAAACCATGTCGTTCATCTCTTGGCTTTTCAAAAGGACAGACGTACAGACAATGAAGTACACAAATGATTCTGCCAACATAGTTTTCGAAGCAACCCCGTGGTTTGCAGAGAAAGTAAAAAACCGTGTGGAAGTATTTAATGGAAAATTCGAGAAGGCCTAAGCAATAAGAAGTCAGTGGCTTGAAAAATTTGCCAGAAGTTGTAGTGTTAAGGTGGGGACACAGACCAAGCAGAGACGCGAGGCTTACAACCCACGTCGCATTAGCCTCACGAGCGCTAGGAGCCTCGGGTCTCATACTGTCAGACATAAAAGATGAAAAAATCAAGGATGCTGTTGAAAAAGTCACAAAAAACTGGGGAGGCCCATTCTTCTTTGAAATGGGAACGCCTTGGAAAAGAGCCGTAAAGGACTGGAAAGCAAAAGGCGGGATAGTTGTTCACTTGACGGCGTATGGAGAGAACATTCAAACAAGCGACGTATTACAGAGGATTAAATCCTCTGGAAAGGACATTCTAGTTATTGTTGGCAGTCAAAAGGTTCCAAGGGAATTCTTTTCGAAAGAATTTTCTGACTTCAACGTGGCTATTGGGAATCAACCCCACTCGGAATGCGCTAGCCTAGCTGTTTTTCTAGACCACTTATTTGAAGGAGAGGAGCTGACAAAAAGTTTTGAGGATGCAAAGGTGAGGATAATCCCCCAGGAAAGGGGGAAGAAGATAGTAAAGAATGTATAGTTCTGGTTCTGATTCCATAAAGAGATTTAAATTGAAGCTTACAAATATATAATATAGCGGCTGCGTTCAACAGATAAGCAAAAGGTTCACCATGTTATCAGCTATAGATGACACGACATTAATGAAAGTTGCAGAAGCGTTAGGCGAAGAAGAAGCCGTTAAACTAATCGGGATTCTCAAAAACTCAGATGAGATAACGGACGACGAAATCGCAAACAAAACCGGTATAAGGCTGAACTCCATCCGCAAGATTCTCTACAAACTTTACGACCATTCTCTTGTTAGCTTGAGAAGGACGCGTGACCCGAAAACCGGATGGTTCATATTCCACTGGAGATTGCAACCAGACCAGTTGGAGGGCTTTATACTAAGCCAAAAACGCCGTGTGCTCGAAAAGCTCAACATGAGACTTCAATACGAGAAGAACCACGACTTCTATTATTGTTACACGACAGGATGCAAGCGAATTCCATTTGAGGACGCCGTGGAACTCGTCTTTCGATGCACAACATGCGGCAAACCCCTAATGCACTATGACAACGGCAAAATTGTTCAAGCACTAACAAACAAAGTTGAACAATTAAGGAAGGAACTAGGTGAGTGAAAAGCTCCCATCCAGAGAGCAAACCTTACAATTTCTCCGACAAAGTGGATGCAAAGGAAACCTTCTAAGACATGCTGAGGCTGTGGCTCAACTAGCAGTGGACATAGCGATGGCTTGCAAAGAAAAGGGATTAGATGTCAATTTGGAGCTTGTGGAGATAGGGGCCCTTCTACATGACATAGGACGGGCAAAAACTCACAGCGTCCACCACGCAGTTGTAGGAGGGGAGATTGCAAGGTCACTGGGTTTACCGGACCCTGTCATTTCGATAATAAAAAGGCATGTGGGCGGCGGAATAGCAACAAGAGAAGCGAAGAGACTGGGATGGCCCAAGGATGTTTATGTTCCTCAAACAATAGAGGAAAAAATTGTTTCGTATGCGGACAAGCTGATTGAGGGCTCACGGCGAGTGCCAATAGAGAGGACTATAGAAGTTTTTTCAAAAGAGATACCGCCTTCTGCCATTGAGAGGATACGAAGGCTGCACAGGGAAATGTTGGCTTTAACCGGCGACTGTAAATGCCTGTCGTGACGCTGCTCACAAAAGTCTATAGCAATTTTCAACAGGGATTTGTTAACAAGTTTTTAAAGTCCACGCTTAAAGGCTTAAAAGTTGAAACGAAAATCTGTGGAGTCACCTCTCGCGGGTGGGTTCAGATAGCTGTTTCTGGCGATGATGAGAAAGTGGCATTACGCTATTTAGCAGATCAGCTAGGACTGTGTCCAATCCATTTGGAAGATGTGAGGAAATTCGCCACAATAAAAGGACGCATAACATCACTAGGCAAAAGCAAAGGCGAACTTAACATTGACATAGGAATTTTTTCACCCAGCGTTGTTGATGCTGCAATTCCTCTACATCATTTGCAGGCTCAACTTGTCGATGGAAGAATAGTGGCTCTCAAAAAATTTATTGAACTTTTTGGTTTCCGTGATAACCTTCCATTAACCATCAAAATTGTCAGCATAGATAAAGAAAAAAGTCACATTGAAGCCGTACTATCCGAAAAACAGCTTAGAGAGTATAGAAACTGGACGAAATCTCTACTGGACAGATTGACAATCTTAGGCGCATCTCTTTATGAGGTTAGGTCGGCTTTAAAGATCGCTGGGTGCCTCCGAGACGTAGTGGGCATCGAACCTTTAGGGTTGTTTGAGCATTCTGTTATATGCAAGCTTGGAACAGACGCCGCCGGATTGATTCCAAAAATCGGTAGAAATCTACGGAGCGCAACCCTCAGCATCTTTAATCCTAAGGAAATCCTAGAATTTCTAGGAGATTCATCTCATCGGGCAAGCTATTGCTCTCTGAGGTGACTAGCCCCTTATATATAGGTTCAACTGTAGGTTCTCGTAGTGAACTGGGTTACGTTTTGGTAAGGAAATGCGTGGTTAAAGGTCTGATACTTCAGAAAGGGGCTCCATCTTAAACTTCTCTTCTAAAAGAAAGCATTGTGGTGGGCCGAGCCGGACTTGAACCGGCGACCTCAGCCTCGTAAGGGCTGCTTTAGGCTTGCCTTTCAGAGGCAAATGTCCTAACCAAGCTAGACGACCGGCCCTTCCTTGATTTTAAAGAAGCTTATTTTATTAAAGTTTGGTTGTTTGAGAACAAATATTAAATTGTTTCATTTGTATACTGCTCAGGGAAAATCTCAACAGGTAGCCTTGACAGCCCATAAGTGTGTGTCAGGTGATAGAGTGAACAGAATTCTGGTTACAGGTGCAGGTGGACCAGCCGGCGTAAATTTTGTCATGTCGCTTAGGATTGCCCCTGAAAAGATGTTTATAGTTGGAACAGAAGCCAACGAACATTTTGTTCATCTAGTCACCGCCGACAGAAAGTATTTAGTCTCTAAAGCGACAGAAGCTGATTACGTTGATAGGTTGAATGAAATCATACGGAAAGAAGACATAGAATTCGTCCATCCTCAACCAGACATCGAAGTAGCAGTGATTTCAGAAAATCGCGAAAAGCTGGACGCAAATGTGTTTCTTCCATCAAAAGAGGCGGTACGCAAATGCCAAGACAAACTAGAATCCACAGAACTTTGGCAGAAAAACGATGTTCCCATCGCAAGAGTTGTGAAGTTGCGTGTGGAGTCAGACATTGACAAAGCGTTTGAAGAGCTTGGTAGCCCCATCTGGATCAGAGCAAGGCACGGCGCAGGTGGTAGGGGAAGCACCCCGGCTTATGACAAAGAAACGGCTTTATCATGGATTAGATACTGGAAATCCCGCAAAATGAAATGGGAATTTATTGCACAAGAACATTTACCCGGGAGAAACATAGGCTTTCACAGTTTATGGAAAGACGGCCAGCTCGTAACGTCCATGGCTAGGGAACGCCTCGAGTATATTTACCCAACTCTTGCTCCTTCAGGCATCAGTGTTGGCGAAAATGAGCCCGTGTTAGTGATTCAAAAAGGGATTATGAAAAGGGTTAATATTGGAGAACTTTACAGAGAGTACAGCAAGAAATGTCCAGTAGTAAGTTTAACGGAGTCAAACGTCGTTTTAATTCCAAAAGGCGAGTTAAGGGCTCTCTCATTAAACAGACAAACGATGAAGATAGAATGGAGAGATGTGCGTTCAGTAAGCCAGCACAAATTAGGTTCTAGAAGCATGTTTAAAATTGATGCTTCTATCGGTTCCGTAGCAGTAACAGAAGACCACAGTTTAATCGTTTATGATGCGAACTTAGGGAGGGTTGTAGAAAAAAGTCCTTCAGAACTACGATATTCCATAGCCTCCGGTAGGTTCCATATCTTAGCCCCTAACTGCTTAAACTTTAGAGGTTATACATGCTCTTTCGACATAGTCAAGGTATTACAAAATGAGAATTTACTTGCTACGACGAATGGAGGGTGTCAACGAATCATATTAAAAGGCGATAGTTATGACAGAAGCTTGCCAAAGAAAATTGAACTTACCGAAGATTTAGCAAGGCTTGTAGGATACTATATAGCTGAAGGAAACATAAAACGAGTGGAAACAAGAGAGCATATACGCTTCTTTAGTAAAGACTTTAGACTAATAAGCGATTTCGCTGGAATTGCTAATAAGTTAGGATTAAAGCCAAGAGTTATAACAGATCCCAGAACAAACGTTATGACTGTATACATAGGCAGTACTCTGTTTTCGAAGTTTTGTAAAAAGGCTTTTGAGTTTAAAGAGAGGGGGAAAAATGAGAGAAGAGGAGAACATAAAAGGGTACCGTTAATTATAATGAACTCTACTAAGCCCATCTTGGCACAATTTTTAAAGGGTTATTTCTCGGGCGATGGATGGGTTCGAAAAGGGTTATCTCCTACTATACACGCGGCAAGTTCTAGTAGGGAACTTATAAATGATAACGCTCTGTGTTTGCTCAGGTTTGGAATAAAATCCACCATAACACACAAAAAGCCAGCTAAAAACTCGGGTGAAATGTGGTGTATTAACATACATTCAGAAAGCAAAGTAAAGTTCATAAAAGACATAGGCTTCGTTCATGAAGAATTAAACAGATACGTTCTAGATAAGCACCATAAAAGAAAATGTAAGAGCTATCCCTCTTTAATTGATTTGATTCCCATAAACGCTATCCTTCAAAAGCTCAAAAAAAACTACGGTGACTTAAATTCCTTCAACTATTTTTACAATTACAAAAGAAACTACAGAGGGATGACAAGGGAGTTGTTGGGGAGAAAGCTGCCAAGCATTTGTAACTGCATAACAGCCTTGGCAAGTATAAAACAATTAGCATCAAGTGACGTGTTGTTTATTTCTGCAGCGGGTAACCTTAAAGTTAACATAGTTAAAGAGGATTACTGCCATGAATATGTATATGATCTATCCGTGGAAGGTAACGAGAATTTCCTCGCTGGACATGGCGCGGGAATCTTTGTTCATAACACCGGCACCCCTTCAGTTCAGCGAACAATTCAGGATGAGAGGGTGAACAGAATTGGAACAAAGGCTGTTTTGGCTATCGACCCGAATTTTAATGGAATTGCTTGTGCGGATTTAAAAGAAGACAGAGAGGGTATGCCTTGCGTGACTGAAATCAACGCTGGAAGAATGTTTACCACGTCCTTCTTCTTTTCTTCCGCCAGCAAAATATTACGTAAAGACTATTACGCAAACATTCCATACTTATACGTGAAACTCGCATTTAGAGAGAGCATTCCAGACATCCCAAAATATAATATCCTTCCAGAGAACATTTATTGGATTCGCCACATTGATGCGCCGGCAAAACTGGTTAAAGATGGAAAAGTAATTGGAGAAATGTACCATTGATTGAGGCGGTTATATTCGACCTCGACGGCACGTTAATCCACTTACCAATCGATTACGAAAGACTTTTCCACGAATTCGGCAAAATCATGAAGACAGATGCCGTGCGACCTTTAACCGAAAAAATCTCTAGATTAGGCGGTGAGGGGAGAAGGAAAATCTTCAAGGTTTGGGATGGATTAGAACTCTCAGCATTGAAAGACATGACTGTTAACGAAGAAGGAATTTCACTCTACAAAAAGTTTTCCGGAACCCCTAAGGCTCTTGTAACCATGCAAGGAAAAGCATTAGTGCAAAATGTCACTAACCGCCTAGGTTTATCCTTTAATTTTGCAATCACGAGGGAGAACAGCCTCGACAGAGTTAAACAGCTAAAAATTGCCGCGCAAAAGCTTGAAACTCGATTTCAGAACGTCCTATTTGTTGGAGATACAGAAGAGGATAATCGCGCCGCCAAGAAGGTCGAGTGTCAATTTCTGAGGGTCAAGGGATGAGGGTCTGGTACGATGCTTGCACAGGAAAGCATGTGCGATATGGCGTGGCTATAGCAAAACGTCTGCGCAGCTTAGGACACGAGGTCATATTAACCACCAGGAAACATCCAGACACGTTGCCACTGGCGGAATTTTTAAATGAAAAATTCATTGTAGTGGGACGGTATAACCCTGCATCTTTGTTAACAAGGTTAAAGGAAAGTGCACGACGCCAGCTCTTATTTTGTAAAATTTTCGGGGAAAACGCCCCAAATGTCGCTATTTCACACGGCTCTGTAGACCAGTGCAGAGCAGCGTTTGGTTTAGGAATTCCGATAATTACAACCGTTGACACGCCTTATGCAGATGCTGTCCACAGGCTTACCCTACCCCTTACAGATTATATCGTGGCTTCAAAGGCTATTCCCACAGAAGCTCTGCAAACCTACAATGTTAGAGGAAGAATGGTGAGTTTTGATGGGGTGGACGAGGTTGCATGGATTAAGGATTTCGTTCCTAAGGTACGGTATGATTTTGGAAGACCATTGATTGTGTTTAGGCAGTACGAAGAGAAAGCCGTCTATACAAAACGGAGATTAGACCTACTTACTCTGGCGAGGAAGCTAACGAGACTTGGAAAAGTTGTATTTCTTTCAAGGTACGGTCATAAATCGGTTAAGGGTTTGATAGTTCCTAAAACTTTTGTTGACTCTGCCAGCTTGGTTGCCCAAGCGGACTTATTTGTCGGCGCTGGAGGAACCATCACACGAGAAGCAACGCTGCAAGGAACACCCGCAATAGTTGCTGAAATATTTCCAAGTCGGCACGTGAATGACTTTTTAGCCGAGAAAGGTTTTCCGATTTTTGGGGTGAAACTATCTGGTGTGCTGACGCTTGCGGAGAGACTTCTAGGCCAGAAGCGTGATGTTAAACATTTGTTAGCTGAGCTTGAAAACCCTGTTGACGTTATTGCGGATGTTGTAAAGAAGGTTGGTGGAAGCTAAAGGCTGTGGCTTTTTGGATGAACTAGCGTGTTTAAATTTATATTTAACGTTGACAATTTGGATGTTTCTGGTGAAAACTGTTGTCAAAAGAAAAAGTTTTGATTGTGGGTTTGGGCGAGGTTGGTCACGCGCTTTTTGAATTGTTTAAAGAAAGCGGAAAATTTGCCGTCTATGGTTTTGATGTAGATAAGAGGAAAATGAAGGAAATAGCTGGAGAGACAGAATTACCTGAAAAGGTTGACGTTATGCACATCTGCTATCCATGTTACGAAGAAAAAAAATTCATACAAACAACTTTAAACTACATAGAAAAGTTCAAACCCAAACTTACAATAATCGAAAGCACAGTTCCCCCGAAGACAACCCAGAAAATCTACGAGTCATCAAATTCGCCCATTGCGCATTCTCCCATCCGTGGAATGCACAAAACTCTGGAGACCATGAAAAGGGATATACTCTTCTGGAGTAAGTATGTTGGTGGAGCAACGAGGGAATCGGCTGGTCTTGCACGGAGGCATTATGAGAAACTCGGGTTAAGGGTTAAGGTTTTACGAAACTCAGTGGAGACGGAGTTGGCAAAATTGTTTGAAACTACTTATAGAGCATGGATGATTGCCTGCTTCCAGGAGATGCATCGTATTTCAAGGCATTTTGGAGCAGATTTTGATGAGGCTGTCGATATGCTTGAGGACATACACCGCGCAAGGTTTAACAAACCCTTACATTATCCAGACGTTATTGGCGGACACTGCCTGATTCCAAATACTGAGCTGCTGCTGAAAAGTTATGATTCAGAGTTTTTGCGTTTAATTTTAGAGTCTAATGAAAAGCGGAAAGAAGAGATTAGGGATGAAGGTGTCAGAGGGGAAGTTGAAAAGGTTAGAAAAAGAGCAGAAGCTCTTCAAAGGAAGTTAATGAAGAAAATTGGAGTTGATAATTATAGTGGACTGTGCTGAGTTCTTTGACTTAGTTGCAGGGTGTGGATAAAGTTTGGTTTTATATGAGGGTTACTGCTACGCCGTATTCTTTTGAGGTTTTTGCTTGCTTCTCGTCTGAAGTTAGTAAGGGTGTTTTCGTGTTTGCTGATAAAGAACCCTTATAAGAATCAGTCACTGATTTATCATCAATAACGTGAAACAGTTCAGCTCCAACATAATCATTCTAATCGTTAGCCCATATCGATATAGTTAACTTAGAGAATAAAAGTTTATATTCTTGTAATACGTACCGTAATACGGTGCCTTAGATGAGCGTTATCACCATCAGAGTTGCGAGGGAACTTAAAGAAAAATTGGAAAAATACAACGTCAACGTCAGCGAAACAGTGAGAAAACTCCTTGACAAATATCTCGTAGAATTAGAATTAAAGAACCTCGCAGAAAGACTAGAACTATTAAGACAACGCCTAGGTGACAAAATAGATCCAAAACTGGTAGCCAAACTCGTACGCGAGGACAGGGAAAAACGGTGAAATACCTCCTCGACGCCTCAGCACTCCTACCACTAGTCACCAGACGTGGCAAACAACTAATAACTGAAGCCTACCGCCAAAATCTAATCACAACAGACCTTGCAATATACGAAGCCTGCAACAGCCTCTGGAAGCTTACAACATTACTGAACACCCTATCTCTGGAAGACGCAACAGATGTCGCCATCACGCTTAAAGACCTAACCACCAAAAGCGTGATTCAACCAGTAAACTTCGCCAAGCTTGATTTTTCCCATACGCTCAAGAAAGCATACAAAGAACGCCTGACATTTTACGACGCATCATACATCACAGCCGCCGAAAGCACAGGAGCCATCTTAGTAACAGAAGATGAAAAACTGCAAAAAACAGCAAGCAAGTTCGTGAAAACGATAACTTACACAGACCTTGAAAGCACACTAACCCAAAGCTAACAGACACCCGCTATCAAAATGAAGGCATTTATAAGTTGAAAAGGTTAGGGAAAGAATAGAAGTTCTTAAAAAGAAGTTAATGAAGGATGTTGGGAGTTGATGATTATGGTGGAGTGTGCTGGGTTCTTTGACCCAGTTATAGAGTGAGTACGAAGGTTTGGTTTTATATGAGGGTTACTGCTACGCCGTATTCTTTTGATGTTTTTGCTTGCTTTTCGTCTGATGTTAATAGGGACGCATTCATGTTTACACATAACGCTATAAACAACGCGTCATAAATTGTCATTTTATTTTTTATAGCTATTTCTAAGGCTTTTGAAAAATGTTCTTTTTGTGGTATACTTCTAAGTATTCTGCGTAGATGATTGATTATTTCTTCTGCGGTTTCGGAGTTAACTTCGTTTTTAAGCGCTTTCTTTACTAATGCGTTGGCAGTTTCTTTTACGGCTAGATCCAGTGTAGCACATCCTTTTTTAGATGTCCTTCGACTTTTTTCCAGTTTTCTTCTTTTGCTATGTATTTGATTAGGGCTGAGGAGTCAATGACTTTCACGGTCTTCCCTCACCGACTTTGTTGCGAATCCCTGTTCGGATGGTTTGACCTTTTCAAGAATTTTCCTTAATTTTTCAGTTTGTTCTTTCAGTTGAAGTTTCCACGCGAGTTCTTCCAAGTGTTCTCTGATGATGTTTGGAATGTTGACACCGGCTTTTTCCAGAGCTTCTTTGATTTCCTTTTTGATGCGGGTGGTTACAACTGTTGTTTTCACCATTGCAATCACTATGTTTACAAAAAGTTTACAAGCATATAGGTTTTCCTAAAAGCTATCAAAAAGATGCATTATAAACAGGTTTAAGGAACTTATAGGGCTTAGATGATTGCGTGTTTTCAGGAGATGCATCGGATTGGTAGGTTTTTTGGGGGCGGATTTTGACGGGGTGGTTGATTTTTTGGGGGATACTCACCGAGCGAGACTGGATAGGCCTATTATGTTCCCAAGCGTTATTAGGGGCATTTATGTAATTCCGAATACTGAGATGCTTTTGAGAAAGTTATGATCCTGAGCTTCTGCGGTTGATTTTGAAGTCGAATGAGAAGCGAAAGGAATAGATTAAAGATGAAAGCACTTTGAATGAAGTTGAAAAGATTAAGGGAAGGGTGGAAGCATTAGAGAAGGAGTTGATTGGGAGACATATTAGCTGCTTATCACGTGATAAACGCTGAACATGGTTCCTTAAGCAATTATTTTGAGATTATTTGATGAAAAATACATTTTTCAGATTTTGGAAATGTTCGTCTCCGGTTACTATTTCAGCTTTTTTCATTAACCCGGTTACGTAAACTATAGAGTTGGCTAATCCCCAGCCTTTAATCTTCTGTTTCATGGTAACATCCGTTTTAGCGGATTCTACAGCGATTGTTTCATCTAGGGAAGCGAGAGCGCTTCTTTCTTTAATGAAGGCTCTCTGCTTTTCGGCTAGTTCTTCGCTTTCAACTTTGATGGTTTTTGCATAAACCTCGGCGAGACAGATGGTGGGGGTTATCTTTTCCTCCAAGCCTTCAATTATAGGTTTAACTTTTCCTCCAGCTTTGGTTCCCATGAAATATTCCATCCATGCGTAGGAGTCTATTATGTATTTCATAATCGTTCCCTATGATCTCTTAAGTCGCTTACATCAACGAGTTTCATGGCTCCGAACATGCTTTCCTTTTTGGCAAAATAATCGACCAAGATTTTATTTATCAAGTTCGAAATGTTTCTGGCTCCTGCTTTTTGCTTGAGGACTTGATATACGTCCTCTCTTAGGAGGATCGTTGTTTTCTTGACCGTAGACATCACCGTAAACATCTATGTAACCTTCCTTTATAAGCCTTATGTCCTGAAAGGGTTAAAAAGTTAAGATTATGAAAAATCCAGCAAAGACTGGTTAGCTAGATTGTTTGAGACGCTTATCGTGGTTGATGATTGCGTGTTTTCAGGAAACGCGTAGGATATCAGGGCATTTTGAGGCGGATTTTGATGATGTAGTTGATTTTAGAGGATAGGCTATCCTTGTTCCGAATCGGTCATTAGTTCATATCCGATTCGAAACATTACTTTGACACGTTGATGTCCCCAAATTTTATAAGCGAATAGAAGTATCTTCTAGAACAAATTTCTATAACTGAAAGGAGGAGAGATGGAGATGCATTATAAATATGCGCTTGCAGCGCTTTTAATTTCTTTGGTAATCGCAGTTGCGGTGGCAAGCATCATGAAGACTATCTACTTACCAACAACTTTTACGATACAGAAATCATATAACATCAACTTGTTCGACGTGGACGGTTCAACTCCGCTCACATCTTTAAATCTTGGTCAATTACAAAAAGACAGCAACAAGTTCTTTCCGGGCGGCGTAGGTTCAATCAGTGATCTGCCGGGATATTATTACCTTAACAACACGAGCGAGGGAGCTTTTTACTTGGGGTTTAATGTTTCGGGGGCTCCTGAAAACATGACTTTCCGTGTTTACATCTGCAAGGGCAACGCAACTGAATTAAGCGACACGAACCTTTGGAGTCAGTTAACCGTTGACACCATTGCACCGGCAACGGTTATTTACAATAAGGTGATAGAGTCGCCTATAACTAATACAGATCCGAATACCCAATACGCTCGTTGGTTCCTTTGCGTTTTCGCCTCGCTATATACAACGGGGGACGATTATACAGTTGACCTCGTCTTCACAGCACACGACAGCCCTTCAGGCTAATGCGAAAATCGAAGATGTTAAATCCCTTAAATCTTCTCCTTTTTATTTTACAAGATGCACCACTTACAAAACTTATGCGTTTTACACAGGTTAAGAAAGATTCATGTCTCGGAACTGGATTCCTTGATGAGAATCTTTGGATTTCCTTATTACTAAGCTTTGAAGACACGGTGTGATGATTGCCTCATAAAGCCCTCAACTGCCTTCTTGAAAAGACTCTTTATCAAGCTTGAGAGGCTTCGCCTCTTTTAACTTCTTGAAACTACTTATAGGGGTTTGGATGACTGCTTGTTTTTAAGAAATGCATCTACCCTATGCCATTGTTGCTATGGTCCGCATACAGCAGGCACTTAACTTCCTAAGATTACCAAAACTTGACGCTCTGCATGTTATCTTGCCAAACACAACGCTATTCATTCTATTCTATTTCTTTTCTTCAACTCTTCTTCTAAAATTCTTAGGAATTCTTCCATCGATGGCTGTTGTATTTGAACGTGTTCTTCGGCTCTTTGGAAGTGTAGATGCTAGCCTATACGCATGTTGTTAGCTCCAAACAGCCTTTTTCCGCTTTCGATGTAAGTGTAGGATGTTATCGCCTTCTCTGCGGTGTAATAGGCATCTATGAAAGATGATTTATCGAGCCAAAGTCTCATCCTGACTCTATCTTTAACCTTACTCACTTCGCTTCTTTTAATCCAAGCAAACTTAGATGAGACCGATAGAGCTTTCCTTATAAACTCTTCAGTTTCCATAGTTTTTCAGCTTTTCAAGCGTCCCTTTCAGCTCTTCAAGTTCAGTTATGGCCCAATCCCAATCCCTGTAATCCTTTTCGCACTCCCAAGACAAGGAAAAATCGGTACCAAGTTTTTCATAAAACTCTTTAATGCCTGCACCGTACTTGGACTCAAACTTTTTAATTTTTTGTTCACATTTATCGATTCTACTTTGAATGTATTCTTTGAGGACTGTGGCCAGAGCCTCTTCGGGCTTATCTTTTGCGGTCACTTCCTTGGCAACCCTCAACAGTTCCTCAGACGTGAAGAAACACCCAAGTTTGATTAAGCTTTAAAGCTTAATAAAGCTTGATCTCCTCGCATAAAAACCGTGAAACTAGCTATGTTCTCGATGATTGCTTTTTTAGGAGATGTACAGCATTTCGAGGATTTTGGAGCAGATTTCGATGAGGTTGTTGACATGCTTGAGGACCTACACTGCGTACGGTTTAACAACCCCTTGCATTATCCAGGCGTTATTGGCGGACACTGCATGATTTCAAACACTGAGTTGCTCCTGAAAAGTTATGATTTTAAGTTGATTGTATAACCTCGGACAATTATTAATAATTTCTCTTATGGTTTCGCGTTGACTTCGTCTTTAAGCGCTTCTTTAGTAGTGTAGAAGTTTTGTGGGAACTATGTTTAGTTCAGATATTCTGGGATCTGTTGTAATCAGCGTCCCTCTTTGTAATTTTGTAAGTGATATAATATACGCATCGGCTAGGGAAAGCTTTCCCCGATGGATGCATTTCAGATCAGCGGCAATATAGGAGAGCTTCTCATCTATGGGCATTATGGAGAAGTCGAAGTCTCTGATGGATGCATATCTTATTTGCGCAACTTCGCGACCGAGTTTTTCGCAAGTTTTGTAATAGAATTCTGTTAAATTGGTTTCACACGTGTAACCTTCGGTTTCACGGTTTTTAATACGATCAAGAATTCGCTTGACTTGCTCATCGCCCGCGAAATAAAGGAAAAAGGGACCCGTATCAAAAAAGAACTTATCCTTCTTCAGCGGCCTCCGCCATCCTTTCTTCTTGCAGTTCTTCAATCATTTTGTGCACAAGTTCTTTTTTATTACCGTTAGAACCAAACAATTCTTCTAATGGAACAACTGGAATCAGCAGTATGCCTTCATCGGTTTCAACAAATTTCACTTTTGAACCCTTCTTCAAGTTGTATTTCATTCTGATTTCAGCCGGAATTGTCACGGTTCCTTTTTCTGTTATGGTATAACTCAAAGCTTTTTCACCATACCAAGAAGTTTTTGGTATGATATTTAAATCTTATGTAATAATTTGCTTCCACGAACTTACAAAAAAGCAAATTCCTACATCGTCCCATCAATACGTCATACGTCATACTTCTCCTTCCTCGGAAACTTCGCTTAATGATACATATCGAAGGCAAACCCGTATTTGCAGATATAGAACCCTAAAGGCATGAGGTTGACGTGAACGTGTTTTGACTTAGAGTGCTCGTTCTCACACTATTAAGTCAGCATCCTTCATGCACGATACGAGTAAAGAGTAGTTTTATTTAGCCTCTTTCTTTAGGAATCTCTCGATCTCTCTTTCGAAATCCTCGATGTCCTTGAGGTTGTGCTTTATTATCTTTAGAACCCTCTCGTTGTCAACTTCTCCGTACCTATGCACTAAGAGGTTTCTAAACTTAGCCATGTCCTCTAGTCTTGTGGTGAGCTCTTTTCGTATAACTCCTTCCTCTTTAAGGACCTTAAACATCTCGCTGTATTCCTCGGCTCTTCTAAAGCCCTTTACCGAGATTATGTAATTAGCGATGTCAATGCAAGCCTCAATAATTTCTAATAGGGAATACTTCGCAGCCTGGATGTCTCTGTAGCTTTCTAAGAACTGTTCTAGGCTGAGACGCTTAATTTCCTCTAAAAACCTCAGATTACGGTCGATTATGTCAAATTTTCCCTCTATTACCTCCTTCTCTAGACGCATTCTAGTAGTCTCTCCCTCCTTTTTTCATCGTACTGTTTGTAAAAAGGCTTGAAATCGATGTATCTGTCAATGACGGATGTTTCAAATTTCACCCTTTCCCCCTCATCCCTAAGTAGGATGATCCGCCCCTCCGTTATAACTTGGTGAAGAAAGCGTTGAGAACCATCGTTCAAAATTCTGACGTCCACATCTTGACTAAAGCGGCATTTCTCCTTTATCTCTCTAGCGACACGAGCTGGATACAAAGCCCCCGCTTCAAAGTCTTTCCTAAGTAGCAGCCCCACATCTATGTCGCTTCCCCTCCCAGCATAACCCTTAGCCACCGACCCATAAAGATAGGCTAAAACCACCTCTTTATGCCCTTCTAAAACCTTCCCGATTTCTTCCTCCAGCTTCATCCAACCACCATGAAGAAAGATGCTATTCATATTATTGATAACATTATCGGGCGCCAACTTAAATATTCTCCGTGAAGACCTCCCTTCGAAAAGTTTAGAGTTATGCTAAGCGAAACTCTAGTTGCACCACACCAACCCATCAGCAAATTAAACTAGTAAAGGACAAAGTATTCTTCTAAGAGCTCGGCTCACAGATCAACTCTTTCCAAATCGCCATGCGAAAGATTTGGCGAGTTCATATTAGCAGATTTTCAAGCGCCTCGCCGAGGAAAAGCTCAGGGTGACCACATAGGTATTCTTCAACGATAGTCCTTAAGGCCTTGCTTCGATTACGAAAATGTCCCCTCAACACCCTTAATCCACCTTTTTCACTAACTCTTCGGCAACCTTGACGTAACAACTTTTTTCAAGAAGGACGCCTGATTTGGTATACAAAATGAATACTTAAACCTTTTACCTTAGTTGTGGTTTTTCTCTCCACCCAAGAAGGGTTGTTTATATGTTTTTGTAACATGCTTTGGTAATGGTGAATGCAAGAGAAGGTTTAAACTAGGTTACGAGTTGACAAGTTTGTGCTTGAGAGTTTTAAGGAGTTGTGTAGAGGGTGTTGGTGGGTAAGGCGGAGAGGTTCTTGAGAAGGCGAAGGAGGATGCGGAAAAGTCATGAGAGGATGATTTTTGTGTTTTTAGCGTAACTTTTCTGCATGTTTATATATAGATTTTTTAATGTTATTGAAATGTAAAAAAAGTTTATATTTAATGCACTGTTACATCTCTTTCGTGATGTAGAATGACCGTTGTTCAAACGAGCATCCCGGATGAGTTACATAAGAAGCTGGTTGAAATTTCTAAGAGTGAGAAGAGATCTATTAAGGAGATCGTTAGGGAGGCTATTGAAGACTGGTTGATCTGGAAGGAGGGGGTTGTTGAAAATCCGTTCTTGAATTTGAAGCCTGTGGATTTCGGTGTGAAGACTAACGCCGAGGAGATTAAGAGGGTTCTCTATGGTGGATCGGAATGAAGCTGTTTATGGATTCCTCGGCTTACATTGCTTTTTATAATGAGAGAGACGAGAAACATTGTGAAGCTGAGCGCTTCATAGACGAAGTAAAGAAAGGTTTCTTCGGCCCGGTGATTTTTACACAACGGACAATGTGTTTGATGAAATTGTCACCTCGATAGTATCGTTTACGAGGAGAAAGGATCTGGCGCTGAAGGCAGGTGAAGCTTTACTTTCCTCGAGGATCACAAGGGTGATTAAGGTGAATGATGAAGCCTTCAAAGATGCGTGGCGCTTGTTCAAGAAGTTTAAGGATAAGTTGTGGAGCTTCACGGATTGCACTTCGTTTGTGTTGATGGAGAGATATAGGCTGGTGACAGCGTTCACTTTTGATGAGCACTACAGACAAGCAGGTTTCAAAACTTTGCCTTAATCAGGAAATTTTGATTGAGTTTTAAATATGTGAGCTGAGTTTGAAAAGTCTCAGAGCTCTCCCCATAGGTGCTTCCACGAGCCTTGCCAGGTTGTCTACTGCTCGCGTTAATTCAGTTCTTGTCCTCGTGAACTCTTCTTGGAGAATTCTGATCGCTCGTGCCAGGTTTTTGGAAATTGCGTCGCGTTTTGTTGCCATTGACTGAAAGCTTTTATTCATGTCTTCCTTGATTTCATTTCTCAAACTTTCGAATTCGTCCTTCATCTCAGTCCTTAACGTTTCGAAACCCTCATTAGTCTCAGCTCGCAACCCCTGAAAGTTTTCGCGTATTTCGGTTTTCAGCGTTTGGAATCCCTCTTTAGTTTCGGTTCGTGAGAGGTTTATGTATTTTAGTTCTGTTCCGAAGCCCTCAGCCATTTGTTCGGCTAAAGTACCATATTTAATGGTGAAGTGTTTGAATTCGCCAGTTGGTTCTTCAATAAAGGCCATATTCCTATTCCTATATCTACACCTGCTAGTTTTTGTAGGTACATGGTAAATGTTTAAATACCATGTTTTTATATTAAAATATGGTGATTTAATGGATCATATTGCAAAGGTTACAAGTAAGAGTATGGTGACGATTCCGGCTAAAATAATGAAGAAGTATGGAATTAGGGAGGGAATGCGGATAAAGTTTATTGAAGGTGAGACCGGGATATTGATAATTCCTATACCTAGACTTGAAGATCTTTCCGGGATAGACGGTCAATATTCGGCGCTTATAATTGAAGGTATAAGAGAGCTTGAAGCAGAGCATCGAAGAGAGGCTAAAGAATGAAAGGATATGTGCTCGATGCCGGTGCCTTATTTCTACATTTCATCGGCGATGACAGAGTAAAGCCTTACTGTGATGAGGTTGCTCAAGGTAGAGCTCAAGTTTTCATTTGTGACGTAAATCTGTCTGAGTATTACTATAAGACTTGTGAAAAACTCGGAAAGGAAATTGCTGATGTTCGATATCATCAGGTTAGAGGCTCAAATGTGGAGTCAATTGCAACGGATGAGGAGCTAACTTGGAAGGCTGGGCAAAAGAAATGTAAGTATAGGGGTAAGCTGTCTCTTGCGGATTGTTTTTCTTTAGCTCTCTCTGAAGTTAAGAAAGCGACGCTTCTAACAACGGACAGCGAATTGGCGAATATTAAAGAAGTAAAAGTAAAATATTTCACTGTTTAGATTCAACGCGTGAAACCTCACACACTCTAGTTCTCTAGCCTCGTTAACGGGCTTTCTTGGTGATTCATCGCGCGCTTCTTAAAAAAGATTCTTTATAAGCTTGAGAGGCTTCGCCTCTTTTGACTTTTTGAAACTACGTATAGGGTTTGGATGATCGCCTGCTTTCAGGAGATGCACTGCATCTCAAGGAATTTTGGAGCAGATTTCGATGAGGTTGTTAACATGCTTGCGGATATACAAGCCCTTGCATTATCCAGGCGTTATTGGCGGACAGTGCCTCATTTCAAACGCTGGGTTGCTTCTGAAAAGTTATAATTCCGAGTTTTGCGGCTAATCTTGAAATCTAACGAGAAAAGAAAAGAAGAAATTAAAGATGAAAGTGCTAGAAGTGAGGTTAAAAAGTTAAGAAAAGGGTAGACGCCTTAGAAAAAGAGTTAATTGGAAATAGAAACTGACCGTTTCTTCTCTGAAATGTATGAATAAATTTCCCGAAGCTAAATTAAGTTTCAAGCAATTATTTATTGGGTACTCTGACGGAATTGTAATAGACTCAAAAATCTGTTTAGACTCCATTCCCTTTTCATGCACTATCAGACGTAGCGACCCAAAAACACACTCTACCTAATGGAATGAGCTTCGAAACATCTATTGCAATAAATATATTCCTTGGTAATTTTATCGGTAGCACCCTGCACTTTATTTCAATTGCCTTGAACCCACATTTTCTAAGTAAATGTTTGAGAGTTAGCTTATCAAAAACATAATTGTGGTCAAAGTGAATTTCGCCTCCGAGAAACAAGTATGGGTCAAATCGGTTTGGAGTACTACCAATAAATAAGCTATCTCTCTCCATAACATTTCGAATATTCCTTAACGCCCTCATTGGATTTTCAAGATGCTCAATAACGTCAAACATGGTAACGAAATGAAATTTTTCTCCAATCTTTTTTAAACTATCTTTTTCAACATTAAGCACATAGTCGACGAAGCTTCCGGCCTTCAAATCCACACCTACAATGTCATATTTTCCTTTTAGTTTAGACCAACATCCCCCTCCCCCGACGCCTATGTCAAGCACTCTTGAATGGTAAGGAATATACTTGAGAATTAACTTACTTGTGTAGTTATGTCTCATTTCTGCAAGCTTATCAATTTTCATAAACTTAAATAGGTCTCTAGTATCATTTAAATCAATTCTTCTACACGCGTTAAGGAGTTTAACCCAAATAAAAGGTTCTAGGCTGGTGTTTGGACAGTGTTAGCCATTCACTTTGACCGTTGCGTACAGTTTCGATATCGATTAACTGAGCGAGGTAGGCAAGTAGTTTGCCTAGCGCCGTAGATAGCAGATTTTTTACCTGATAAGTGACTGAACTAAATTACTTACATCAGAATAATATTTTCGCTTTTATAAGAGAACGGAAAGTATTAGTCGTTTTAAAAGCGAAATATCTTAAAATAGAGGGCTAGGGGGAACGCCGTTGATCTTGGTGACTGGTGGTGCAGGTTTTATCGGTACCCACCTATATATGCAGAAACGAGGAAGGGAGATATTAAACATAGTTACGCGAATATCAGCAAGGCGCTGAAAATGCTTGGATACAAGCCAAAAGTCGCATTAGAAAACGGGTTAAAAAAGCTACTTAATGAAGATAAGCACGGGCAACCTCTTTAATACCATGCTGCTTTGGTTTATAGAGAAAAACGATTGTCTAAAATGAAGTGAAGTAACTATTCAGCTATCTTTATAACCTATCATGAATATTTGTTAGGTTAAGCAAAACGGGCATTGAAAGTCGTAAGCAAGGAGATGAGCTTGGTTGATTATCAGCAAAACCCCTCTCCGTTTGACATTAGGTGGTGGGGGCACGGATTTGCCCTCCTACTCCTCCAAGTATGGGGGGTTTGTTGTTACGTCGGCTTTGGATAAATACGTTTACTTGGTGGTCAAGCGCAGGTTTGAAGAGGAGATCAGGATAAGCTACTCTGTAACTGAGATAGTGAAATCCATAGATGATATCAAACATCCCGTAGTTAGAGAGGGTTTAAGGCTTTTAGGGTTAAAAAGTCATCTTGAGATAGTTTCAATCGGTGACGTGCCTGCCGAAACAGGTTTAGGTTCCTCAGGAAGCTTTACAGTCAGCCTCTTACACGCTCTTCACGCCTTCAAGGACGAAAATCCCTCGCGCCATAAACTTGCTGAGGAGGCATGTTTCTTGGAGATGGAAATCCTGAAGGAGCCCAGTGGTGTGCAAGACCCCTACATAGCGGCTTTCGGAGGCTTCATATGCCTAGACATAGCTAAGCACGGCAGGGTCAACGTTTCAAATTTGAAAATTAAAGAGGAGAGCATTCATGAACTTGAGAATAACCTGCTCTTTTTCTACACGGGCATAAAAAGGAGCTCAACCGTGGTGCTTCAAAATCAGAGAAGCTCTATTCAAGAAAAGGGGTCGAAAGCCCTGGACGCCATGCACCACATAAAGGACATAGGGTTTAAAGTTAAGCATGCACTTGAAAATGGGGACTTGTCCGAGTTTGGTAGGCTTCAACACGAGCACTGGCTAGCAAAAAAGGAGACGTCCTCAAAGATTTCGAATGGTCCGATGGATAGGTATTATGAGAAAGGATTGCAGAATGGCGCCCTAGGCGGCAAGTTAGTGGGTGCTGGTGGCGGAGGCTTCCTCATGCTTTATTGTGAGAATGGCAAGGACAGGTTGAGAAAGGTCATGGTCAAGGAAGGTTTGAGAGAGGTTAGGTTTGGCTTTGAGCGCGAAGGCTCCAAGATAGTCATCAATATCTAGGGGATTTTATGCAAGGCGGAGAATTTATTGACCATTACATGCAAGATATGCTGTCAATAACGAAGCGTATATCAAGAGAGGATATCAATAAGGTGATAGAACTTCTATACGAGGCTTGGAGAGAAGATAGGCAGGTATTTCTCGCTGGGAACGGAGGCTCGGCTTCTACAGCTGTTCACTTTGCGAGCGACCTAGCGAAGTTCACCACGGTTGAGGGAAAGAGAAGGTTTAGAGCCTTAACTTTGACAGATAACGTGCCCTTGGTTTCAGCGCTCACCAACGACTTGGGCTGGGAGAACATTTACGTAGAGCAGTTAATGAACCTCATGCGGAAAGGAGATGTTTTTGTCGCTATTAGCGTTCATGGAGGCTCGGGAACAGATGCGGCTGGCCCTTGGTCGCAGAACCTCTTGAAGGCTGCCAAGTTTGTGAAAGAGAATGGTGGTAAGGTTGTGGGATTGAGTGGCTTTGATGGCGGCGTCTTGAAGCGAATAGCTGACGCTTGTATAGTCGTGCCTATAAATTCCACGCCGCAAGTAGAAGGCTTTCATGTGGTGTTGACGCACCTCATATGCGCTAGACTGCGTGAATTAATAAGTGGTTTGTGATATGAAGCGGGTCATCATCTGGGTTGATGTTAAAAGCGAAGAATTCGAGCAAGTTCTAAAGAAGCTCAAAGAATCGTTGAATTCTATGGGGATTAAGTATAGCATAGTCGACGTGCACGAACTCATAAAGCTGGGAGACACCAAATGAACAGAGCTGTGTTTCTAGACAGGGACGGCGTCATAAACGAGATTGTCTATTTTCCTGAGTTAGGCTTGCTAGATTCACCTCTCAATTCTAAGCAGTTCAAGTTACTGCCTCAGGTGGCTGAGGCAATTGGGGTTTTCAACCGTTTAGGCGTCAAGGTGATTGTCTTATCAAACCAGCCTGCCATAGCCAAGGGAAAGATGACGATGAAAGCCTTTGAGAGAATACGCCAAAAAATGAGAAACGAGCTTGGAAAAAAAGGGGCCCGCATAGATGCCGAATATTACTGTTTTCATCATCCTTCAGCAAAGGACGCTAAGTATAAAGGCAACTGCGATTGTAGGAAGCCAAAGCCCGGCTTGTTTTTGAGGGCTGCAAAGGATTTTGGGCTGAACTTGTCAAAATGTTACGCGATAGGTGACAGCTTAACAGACGTGAAAGCGGGGAAGGCTGTTGGCTGCCGAACCTTCTTGATAGGCTATTTAAAATGCGATATGTGTAAGTTCATGGAGGACGAGGACGCTAGACCAGACCTCATTGTTCCCAGCCTATTTGCCGCGTCAAAAATCATCGAGAAAGAGATAAGTAAAGGCATTAAGCCAAACCTAATGGTGTCGAAAGCGTTTCACACATCTGGAATTATTGAAAAAGAGGCGAATGAAAATGGAAATATTCCTTGACACAGCAAGCGTGAAAGAAATAAGGGAGATATTGCCATGGGGCATCATCAGCGGCATCACAACAAACCAGAAGATTTTCCTCGCTGAGAAAGGCGTCAACTTTAGGGATAGAGTTCTCGAAATTCTATCTCTAGTGAACGGCCCGCTAAGCGTAGAGCTTACAAAGACATCTGGCAGCGATGAGGGTTTAGTCGAAGAAGCCAAGGAGTACTCGCGTTGGAACCCTCAGAACGTCGTTATCAAGGTTCCTATGTTTAAGGATGGCCGAGGCCTTCGAATTGTCAACAGGCTCAAAAAGGAAAACATTAAGACAAATATGACTTGTCTAATAGCAACAAATCAAGTTTTGTTAGCGGCTAAGGTTGGAGCCACCTACGCAAGCATATTCTTCAATCGAGTGCGAGATTCGGGCGAGGACCCGTTGAAGGTTATACAGGAGTCGAAGCGCATCATCGAGGAAGGTCATTTTTCGACGAAGGTCATTGTTGGCAGCATCAGAAAGCCTGAAGATGTGAATGAGGCGGCTGTCGCTGGAGCCCACATAGTAACTATACCCTACAAGATTCTGGTGCAGATGCCCTTCCACCCGAAGACGGAAGAAACCATCAAGGAATTTGACCAAGCGTGGTTAGAGTTCAAGAAGGCTGAAGCCTCAACGTGACACACCGCATGATCCCCATCATTCTCGCAGGTGGATACGCCAAGAGGCTCTGGCCATTAACCTTGGATAAACCTAAAGCTTTGCTACCAGTAGCTGGCAAGCCCATGATCAATTATGTTGTCGAGAAGCTTACGTCATTAGATCCGCCGATAAGCAGGATTATTGTGTCAACAAATTTGAAGTTTCACTCGCAATTCCAAAAATGGCTTAAAAATAGTGAGTACCAAAGCATAGAGCTCATGCCAGAAAACTCATCAAAAGAGGAAGAGAAGCTCGGTGCCGTGAGAGCCCTCGCTGACATCATCGAGAAAATAGTCAGAGAGGACGTTTTGGTTTTAGCCGGCGATAACCTTTCCACCGACAAGCTTGACGGCTTTCTCCGCTTCTTCTATGAAAAGCATGCTCCAACTATAGCCCTCTACTACGCCAGAAGCGTTGCCGAAGCCAGAAGGGGTTCTACTGTAGTGATAAGTGAAAGTGGAAAAATTTTAGAGTTTGTGGAAAAGCCCAAATGCCCAAAAACAACCCTTGTGGGCGCGTGTATCTACGCCTTTCCAGCGGGAATAGGCAAAAGGCTTAAGAAATACTTGGAGTTGGGACTAGCCACCGACGAGCCGGGAAGATTTATCGAGTGGCTTCACAAGCAGGAGCCGGTTTATGGCTACATGTTTAAGGATTATTTGTGGGACATAGGAACAATAGGCTCTTATAAGGCTGCTGATAAATTCTTCTCCCAGATTGGCTGAAAATTCGAGCTTGCGAGAGGGCTAACGATCTGTGAAAGCGATAGTAACAGGTGGGGCGGGCTTCATTGGAAGCTACCTCGTTGATCGACTGTTATCCGAAGGGTATTCTGTAACAGTTGTGGACAATATGTCATATGGCTTCATGGAAAATCTCAAGCATCATTCAGGCAATCCGCATCTTACAGTTCACAATGTGGACATTAGAGATGCAGACAAGCTTAACTGTATATTTGCTGCACATGATGCGGTTTTTCACATGGCTGCCCATGCGAACATCAGAGAAAGTCTCATTGATCGCAAGGCTGATTTAGAGAATAATCTTATTGGAACGCTTAATGTCCTTGAGGCGATGTATAAGAACGAGATTCAAGATCTGGTCTTCGCCTCGACGTCCGCAGTGTATGGTGAAGCGGCGGTTATACCCACTCCAGAGGAGTACTCTCCCGTCCAGACGTCTTTGTACGGTGCCTCTAAACTGGCTTGTGAGGCTTATGCGGAGGCCTTTACGGAATTCGCGTCGATTAAACTCTGGTCGTTCAGGTTTGCAAATGTTGTCGGCGAGAGATGTAGAAGGGGTGTCATTTGGGATTTCGTGCATAAGCTTCTCAAGAACCCCTCGGAACTTGAGATTCTTGGAGACGGAAAGCAGAGCAAGGAGTATCTGCACGTGAAAGACTGCGTTGAGGGAATGATGATTGGATATAGGAAAACTTCGAGCAGGGTCAACACATTCAACCTCGGAATAGAAGAGCAAACACTTGTGGATACAGTTGCCGACATGGTGATTAAAGAGATGGGATTAAAGAACGTGAAAAAGAGGTATACAGGGGGACCGAGAGGCTGGATCGGTGATAATCCGCTGGTCCAACTTTCTTTGGATAAGATAAAGGAGCTCGGCTGGAGGTCAACGATACCGTCTGAAGAAGCGATCAAACGCACGATTAGATGGACCTTAGAGTACGCCAAGCCTAAGCGCATGAGTAATTAAAAGTATAGAAGATTCGACATTGAAGCATCTGTGTCTGTAACGCTTTAATGCAAACTTGCTGCAACCCTTTTATGTCGGATAAGCCATTGATCTCGCATAGAGAAAAATGGATGGACAACAACAGTTATTACGCAAAGGGATGCATTACTACGACTTTCCGGACGGTAAAGGGGCGTGTGATTGGAGCTGACCAGAGGGTTTTTGAAGGCCTTAAGCCTTTTCCAAATCTTTTACTTTGAAGAATAAGAACTGCCTCATCAAAGGCTATTCCCCCAGCAATGGCTTATAACGATTCAACAATTATTCTCAAGAACACAAGTTGTTGGATAAAGTATCTTAAGGGTTGGTTACAGCCCGAAAAATACATAAAAATGAAACGAAAAAGATGACTGCTTTAAAAGGGAGGTAGTCAGGAAAAGACTTTGAGTATTTCTTCTGTTATAAGCAACTATAATAATGTTAAATTTTGTTTCGACTTCATTCTTTGTGTCTGGGAGGGCTTCAACAAGAGGTAGAAAAATTAGCTGTACTATTGTATGTCGGCAAAATGTTTATTTTCATTGAAACACTTATGCGGTAGCATAACTCGGGTGGAAACTTGTCTAAAACAGTCCCTCCAGTGAAACCCTATTTTCCAGAAGAGGACATTGAACAAATAAAAATGGACGTAGAAAGAATCCTTAAATCTGGAATGCTTACCCTCCACACCTATACCGAGGACTTTGAAAACCATTTTGCGAAACTCTGCGAGGTAAAACACGCAATTGCTGTAAACTCGGGAACAAGCGCCCTAGAAATCGCTTTGCGTGTAATGAGGCTTAAACCAGAACATGAAGTGCTAGTTCCAACAAATACATTTTCAGCTACGGCTGCCGCGGTGATTTTTGCAGGAGCCAAGCCTAAGTTAACCGATATAGACCCAAAAACCCTCTGCATAGACATGGAAAACATCCAGAGAAACATAACTCCAAAAACTAGGGGAGTAATCGTCGTCCACATCGGTGGCTTGATATGCCCAGAAATTCAAGAAATAAGGGAATTGTGCCAAGACAGAAAACTCTTCTTGATAGAAGACGCTGCACACGCCCAAGGCTCAACCATAAACAAGAAACCAGCAGGCTCGCTTGGAGACGCTGGATGCTTCTGTCTTCCTGCACAAACTCCTATTCACACGGCAAACGGAGAAATTGTGACAATTCAGGAACTATGTAGCAGGAATAATATTGTCGGGCTTGAAGTTATGGGCATGAATGAGGATTTGAAGGTGGTGCCTACAAAAGTTTTAGCTGTCCATACCATGAAGCTTGATGACTATTGGGTTCGCTTCAGAACCAGGATGGGGACAGAACTAAAACTGACATCAAACCATCGTATTTCTTGTTTGCGGGATGGAGTTATTCGGTGGATAAGGGCATCGGAACTTAAGAGAGGCGACTTTGTTGCAACCCCTAGGAGCCTACGATTGGGCGGACGCCAAATCGCTCCCAGTTTATCTGGTTCAATTGAGGAGTTGTTCTACATGGCTGGCTTGGTTGCCTCAGACGGTCACATACACATCGGACGACATTCTGTAGTTGGCTTTAGCAACACGGACGAGGATCTTGTAAATGCTTTTGTTAATGGCTTGATTAAGTGCTTTGGTAAAGTTCCTATCGATCGGCGAAAGATCAGTAAAAATGTAGAGCAGGCTCGGGTGACTCGTCGGTCTATCGCAGAGATATTTTACCTGATAAACTCCAACATCTTGTCCTTTGATCAAAGAAGAAAAACTCTATGGCTGAAGGGCTACTCCGATGGGGACGGTGGCTTTTCTCTACAAGAAAGACCTGGTAGATCGATTAGAGGAACTCTTACCTTTTCAACCATGGATCCCTTTATCACATCCGTTGTCAGGACACTACTTCTCGAAATTGGCATATTTTCATCGGTCATACATCGCATATCAAGGAAGTCAAAAGACAAACGATGGCAATTACTTCAGGTTACGAATCCATCTCTCATAATTCGCTTCTCAGAGTTAATCGGATTTAGACAACGCCAGAAAGCAAAAAGACTGAAACGATACCTTTCGTTAGTTAAGGTTAGTAAAAGATCAAATGTAGACCTGATACCCTTGGGCAAGAGTTTTCGTGACGCTCGCAGATTATATGGAGTCTATGACTTAGACTCTGTATCTGTTGGTTACCTTAGCCTATTAGAGCGAAGTAAGCACACACCAACAAGAATCAAGGCACAAGAATTATGCGCGGAAATAGAATCGAAAGTTGAAAACAGCATTGCGCTGTCGAAGCTGGCTCATAGTGACGTTCTATGGGATAGGATTGAAGATATTGAAACTATAAAAGGTGAAGATGATGAGGTGGTTTACGACATAGCCACTGAAAACGGTACTTTCATCGCTAATTTCATAGTTGTCCACAATAGCTTTTACCCAACAAAGGTGATGACAACAGGCGAAGGCGGCATGATAACAACAAACAATGAGGAAATAGCAGAAAAAGCAAGAATTCTAAGAGACCAAGGGAAGGAGAACTTCAACAGCAACATAATCATTGAATTAGGCTACAACTGGAGACTGCCAGAAATAAACGCGGCAATAGGCTTGACGCAGCTCAAAAGACTGCCAGAAATAATTGAAAAACGCAACAACATCGCAAAATACTACGATGAAGAGCTGGAAAAAATCAGCGGAATAACGCCCTTAAAAACTCCGCCACACATCCTCAATAACTACTACAAACATGTTGCCTTCTTAGAGAAGGGCATAGACAGAGAAAAACTAAAAGAAATGCTTAGAGCCAAAGGTGTAAGATGCGGTGGCGAGGTTTACTGGCCACCCCTACACCTTCAACCAATTTATAAACGGCTACTCGGTGTGCGTGAAGGAAACTTTCCAGAAGCCGAAGATGTGTGCAAAAGAATGATATGTCTACCTTTATATGCTCAAATGACAATGGAAGAGGCACACTACGTGATCGAAAAGTTAAGAGAAACGTTATCTGAAATGTAAGGTTAGGTGTTTAATTATGAATGTTCTTGTAACTGGCGGCTCGGGCTTCATCGGAAGTCACGTTGTAGATAAACTAGTGGAGCAAGGGTGCACGGTTCGAGTGTTTGACGAACGGAAGCCTTTCAGAGATAACATTGAATGGCTAAAGGGAAACTTGTTAAACGAAAACGAGGTTTTAGAAGCGTGCAAAGACGTAGAATTCGTTTATCATCTCGCAGCAATAGCTGATGTGAACATAGCCCTCTCCCACCCAGCCCTGTGCCTACAAGTGAACGAAATTGGAACTATGAATTTGCTGAACGCAGCCTCAGCAATGGAGGTTGAACGGGTACTACTTGCCTCAACAACATGGGTTTATGGAAAAACAGAAGGTATGGTGGACGAAAACACTCCTATACCACCTCCAGACCATATATACACGAAGACAAAGATAGGTCAAGAACACTTGTTTGTTGCATGGCAGAAGCAGACAGGACTTCCCTACACTATTTTGCGATACGACATCCCTTACGGGCCACGCATGCGAGCCAATATGGCCATCGCTATGTTTGTAAGAAAGGCTATGAAGAAAGAGCCGATTACTATTTTTGGTGATGGAAATCAGGGCAGATGCTTCATTTATATCGACGATTTAGCCAGTGGAAGTATTGCCGCACTGCAACCCACTGCTCGTAACCAAGTTTTCAACATTGCCGGAGTCGAATTTATTACTATGAACAAAATAGCGGAAGCTTTGCGTGAAAACTTCAAGAATTTGAATGTTGAACATTCACCCCCAAGACCCCATGATTTTAAAGGGGTCGTCGTCAGCATCGAAAAAGTTAAACAATTACTAAACTGGGAGCCCAAAACAATGTTTAGAGAAGGCCTTAAAAAGTTCATTACGCACATGAAAAGCCAAGAGGTTTAGTAAAAACTAGTTAATCCCTTCAACCAATTTCTCCAAACCTTCATGAATTGAAAATTTCGGTTTGAACCCTAACTCCTTTTTTACTCTGCTGATGTCAGCATAGCTCTCTACGATGTCTCCTCTTCGTTCATCAGCATGAATCACTTTTGCCTTAGGCTTATCCAAAAGCTTAATCAAAACCCGTGCAAGCTCGTTTATTGATGTTTGGGTCCCTGTTCCTACGCTGAATGTTTTCCCTGAACAATTTTTGCAGTAAAGTGCAAGCTCACAAACTTTGACCGCGTCAGCAATATATAGGAAGTCTCGAGTTTGGTTTCCATTTCCATAGATAACAAGCGGTTCTTCCTTTCTTAGTGATTCAAGAAAAGTTGTTATGACGCCTCCATAAGGTCCGCTAGGTTGCCTTGGACCGTAAACATTGAAGAATCTTAAGCAAACGGTTTGTAAACCATGTATTTGGTGGAAGACTTTGCAGTAGTGCTCAGCTGCGAGCTTTGATGCCCCATACGGTGACAAAGGATTTGTCGGGTGTTCCTCATCTATGGGTAGATAGCGCGCCTCTCCATAGACAGCGCACGTGGACACGTACACGAAACGCCGTATATCGTGCTTTACACACGCCCCCAACAGGTTTAACGTCCCCTCAACATTCACCTCGTCCACGAGTAACGGATTTTCTATAGAAAGGGGAATGTTTACAATGGCAGCCAAATGGTACACCGCATCCACGCCTTTAAGGGCCTCTTTAACATCTTCTGAGCTTCTGACATCCCCTTTGATTAAATGAAAACTTTGATTGTTCATATACTGTCTTATGTTTTCGATTTTGCCATAGGAGAAGTTGTCCAAAACCACAGTTTCATAACCAATCTTCAAAAGGTAGTCAACAAGATGGCTTCCTATGAAACCTGCTCCACCGGTAATCAAAATCTTTAGATTGCTCATACCCTCACCGCTACCGAGTTAACCATTAATATTTGAATAAACTAGTTTTCTTTGTTAAAAATCTTGAGCTTTAAAACACTCATAAACAATTTATAGCTTGCCCTTTGATTGTAATTCATACAATTAGGTGATGGTGATTGGCTAAACTTGTGTATGCTCACGATGGGATAAGCAGTTATGATGAGCTTTTTTTGAAATCGCTGATGGAGAGGTATGACGTTTATGTTCTCACGTTTCATCCTTCGCCATCGTATGTTCCCCCTGAGATTAAAACCATCAAAATGTCGGATCCTTTTCCAGAGACGAATCTTCACCCCTTCGAAGGAGCTCGTAAGCATCTTTTAACTCCTATAAGAGCCCGCATTTTTAAGAGAAGCTTGTTTCGGGTCAAACCTGATGTGCTTATAGGCTGTTGGGCAAGCACCTATGGTTTTTATTCGGCGTACTCTAACTTTCATCCCTTCATACTTCTGATTTGGGGTTCAGACGTTTTGGTTTTTCCGAGAAAATATTTTCCGCTTAAGCCGCTTGTGGTGTACTCTCTTAGAAGAGCCGATGTTGTCGTTGTGGACAGTGAAGTTCAAAGGGAAGCGGCAGTAGAGCTTGGATGTGAACCCCGAAAGATTGTGAAGTTTCCATGGGTTGACTTAAACGGATTTAAAAGAAGTGAAGACCAGCGGAGAAAAATCAGATGGAAATGCGGCTGGACAAATAATGACGTCGTGGTCATAAGTTTGAGGAGTCATCGATCAATTTATGGTGTTGGATATTTAATGGATGCAATTCCGCACATTGCCAAGAAAAACACAGACATACGGTTCCTCATTCTGGGCGAGGGACCTCAAACGAAGTTCTTTAAAACAAAGGTGATGAAGCCCGTAAAAAGCGGTCACGTTAGATTTGTGGGGACAGTTCCCCATGATAAGGTTGCGTCCTACCTCAGCGCCGCAGACATTTACGTATCCACTTCATTCTCGGATGGAACATCAGCAAGCCTGTTAGAGGCTATGGCTTGCTCACTATCACCAGTAGTCACGGAAATTCCCGGCAATAAAGAATGGGTTAAAGAAGGAAAAAACGGTCTCCTCGTCCCCGTGGCCGATTCTAAAAGATTAGCTGAGAAAATCCTTTTGCTAGCAGCTGATCACGAGCTTCGAGCAAGGCTACAAGTAAACGCCAAAATAACTATAAACAGAAGGGTGAACTGGGCAAAAAACCTACAAAAATTTTTTGAAATTATCGATAAGACGACATCTATTTACAAGTCAAGTAGAATATGGTAGTGCATAATTATCTGAGCTGTGCGCGCTTTCACGCAGGTGTATGTGTAAAGAAACGTGAAAACAATAAATATCCTTGGTAAATATACAGCAATAATACTACAAGTGATAAAGATTGATTATTTTCACAAACCATGCAAAAAGTAAGCTTCTTGAGGAGTTTAAAAAACTTGGGATAACGGAGCGGACAGTAATCCAAATCGTGAAGAAGCCGGATGCGCTACTGTATGATTCCCTAACAAACAGGTTCGTTGCCGTAAATTGGAGCCGTAATACCGCAGTAATTTATGAGAAAAACAACGATGACCTTATCATAATAACAGTAATATATAGCAGTGAGCTTAGAAGCATAGTAAATAAGAGGAGGACGAGCGGAAGATGGATCTGATCCTAAAATACGATTCAAAGGCAGACATCTTAGCAATAAAGCTTAAAGAGGGAGCTATAAAAAACGAGAAGCTTCTAGACAGCGATGTTGTCTTAGGATACGACGTGAACGGTGAACTCGTTGCACTTGAAATTTGGGATGCTTCAAAAAGGGGGTTACTGAAAAGCCTAACAGATCTCGCTCATGAGAAAAAAGAAGTCGTTGAAACCCTCCTGAAAAGAACATAAAGGAACATGCTTAATTCTCCTCTCAACCCTTAAGCAAACCCCATCTTTTAGACCAGCTCGTGCATCGCCATGGATGTTTATGTTTCAACGTTGTTTTCGGATGGAACATCCGCAAGTCTATTAGAGGCCATGGCCTGTTCATTGTCACCAGTGGTCACGGAAATTCGTGGTAACAAGGAATGGGTTGAAGACGGGATGAACGGGTTTCTTGTTCCTGTGGCGAGTTCTGAGAAACTCGCAGAAAAAATTCTTTTGTTAGCAAATGACCATACGTTGCGAAGGACATTACAAGAAAAAGCTAAGAACAGTGTGTGGACGAGAGTAGACTGGCAAAGAAGCATGGATGGACTAACGAAAATAATAGATGAAATGGTATTATCAAGCGAGAAGTGAGCATGATGAAGGTTTCAGTTGTTGTTCCAACGTATTACCGTGCAGAGGACTTGACTGACCTTTTTGACAGTCTTTTAGGACAAACGGTCAAGCCTTTTGAAGTTATTGTTGTAGATGACACTGCTGACAACTCGATTAAAGCCTTGTGTGAAAATTACATAACAAAGTTTGAAAACGTCAGCAGCAGACTTACCTACATCAAAAACCCTGGGGAGCGCTCAGCGACTGCATCCAGAAATCTCGGCATAAAACTGGCTAAAGGAGAGTTCGTCGCCTTCTTTGATAGCGATGTAATTTTATATCCAGATTATATGGAAAAAGTATTAGAAGTATTTGAAAAGCATTCAAACGCTTTGGGGGTGCAGGGATGGATTGTAAATTCTGCAAAATCTGAGAGAAATAAAATTTTCACTTTTTATCAGTTTTTTAAAAAATGCTTTTACCTTGACCATTCTGTCAAAGATAGCTGCAAATTTTTGGAGTATCCAGCCATACTGACAAAAACAATTAACTGCGAACATTTAAGCGGAGCTAACATGACCTTCAGACGAGAAGTTTTTAAAGAGTTTAAATTTGATGAGAACCTTAAGAAGTATACTTATATGGAGGATGTATTACTTTCCCACTCGATTTATAAGAAATATCCTAAGAGGTTATTTATAACTCCGCATGCTAAGTTAATCCATAAGTGCAGCATCTCTGGACGTATGGCTGACAGAGCACTGCAAGATCACAAACAAAAATGCAGTAAATATGTTCTGCAGAAATTATTTGGACTAAAAGGCTTATTAATGTACATTTGGCAAAATATTGGATTATCAATTCTTAGGATATTAAAAACACTAAAGCGTTCAGTAAAAGGATAAAAGAATGATCAAGCAAAGACCGAAAACAGGTCTTAAGTGAATTATTTGGTTTAATAGTTTAGAATCTAGGAACTTTTATATTTAGCAGCACCGCAAGCGTGTATGGCGGTTACAAAAAAGAAAGTTAATTAAATTCTTTGCCTTACCATAAAGAAGTAATAGTTGTAGAATCTATGAAGGGAGCGATATGACTATTGATTTAGTAGACTTGAAGCAGGCAGCGTGGCTATGGTGAAAAAGGAAATGGCGGAACAGCCATACATCACTATTGCGATGCCAGTTTGGAATAAAGCATACTGCATTCAAGAAGTTTTAGACTCCATCGCCGCTCAAGACTATCGTAAAAACAAAATAAACTTAGTGTTCGTTGACAATGTTTCCCAAGATGGGACACTGGAAATTTTAAAGAGATTTGTAGATGATTATGTATCCGACTATAAAGAAATTGATTTGTTGAGTTGCAAATCAAATGTTTCGCAGGCTCGGAACATCTGTCTCAACTACGTTAAAAGCGAATACATCTTATGGTGGGACAGCGATGTGGTGGGGCCTGACAACCTTTGTATTCTAAAGGCAGTGCATTTCTTACAAGAGAATCCCGAGTATGTAGGTATCGGTTATCAGTCTTCAACTAAAAAACCTGACTGGTATCAAAAGGCAGTGCAGGTTAAAGGAACAGATTGCGGCTTGACTTGGACATTAATGCGCGCATGTGTTTTTGATAGAGTTGGAAACTTTAATGTGTCTTCACCGAGTATTGAAGATTCAGAGTTATTCCTGCGGATTAGAAAGGCAGGGATGAAGGTGTTCTCTGATTCTAAAACAACATTCCGGCATCTCAAACCAGAAGGCTTTAAGAGCACCTATCTTGATTACTTGAAGTTTAATTATAGGTTGGGTCAAACAGAGTTCAATCACCTGATAAAAATATCACGCTTTCAAATACTCAAAGTCATCTACTATTTTTGCCTTCCGATTGTGCTGCTCTTGATTTTCATACACTGGTTGTTTCCAACCTTATACTTAGCGCCCTTCCTCTTATTCCAGATATACAAGGCAAAGAAAAACAGATTGTATGGGTTGCTTAATTTTTTCGCTTATATTATAGCTGGAGTAACATTATCTTATAGCTACATCATTTCAAGCTTGAAAAGACGCATGAAAAAATAAGAATGGCAAGAACAGGGGGAGTTCAATAATAGATAACCTTCCTAATGTCAATATCGGATGTGGAGAAGACTTTTGGGGCGATGTTCGGTTAGACATAAGGAGAACAGGTGCTACAACAATCATAGCCGATGCTGAAACCCTTCCTCTCCAAAACGGAACGTTTCGAGTCGCTAAATTTAACCATGTTTTAGAGCATTTGCACAATCCCAGTAAGGGGTTGAACGAGTGCCTCCGTGTGACAACAGAAACGATAATATTAGGTTTTCCAACAGAAAAAGATAGGTTACCAGACCTCTTTCGTTATTTTGCTTCCCTTCCTTTCTCCATAAGAGCTGTCTTAGAGACAGTCATCTGCATTAAGAGTAGAGAACACAAATCGGTCATTAAACTCGAAGCTGTTACAAAATTTCTTCGGCGACACGGATGGAATTGCGTAGTCACTAAACATTTGGTGCCTTTGTTTACAGTCTTCACCAGTAAAAGAGCTCCGAAGCGAATTAAAACAAGATTTAGCAAATATATTCCTCAAATAACCAATTCATACATAATAGAAGCAAACAACGCGATGTCTCTTCAAACAAGCTGAGGTGGATTTGATGAAGGAATTTATGACAAAACACACGATAGGCATAAGACATTGGATTGTGCGAAAAATTGCGCCTACACTGTATCATACGAGGTCAATGTCAGTGCCTAGACCGATGATTTTATATTTGAAATCGGTTTTGGGTTCTAAGCCTGTTGTAGGTGTGGAAGTAGGTGTTGCTGAAGGAGTTAACGCAGAGAGCATTCTTAAAACTTTGAATGTGCAAAAACTTTATCTGGTTGACCCTTACGAAGCGTACATTGAATATAACAAGGTTATGACAAACTTTCTCGGTGCCTGTAACAAGGCTCGGGAGCGGTTGGAAAAATTTTGTGGGAAGATCTGTTTTTTGAGAATGACATCTGACGAAGCTGCTCAACATGTTCCAGAACACCTTGACTTCGTGTATATTGATGGAAACCACAGCTACGAGTACGTGAAACATGATATTGAAAACTACTATCCAAAAGTTAGACAAGGCGGGGTCATAGGAGGACATGATTTTTGGGGAGACGAAATTGGTCTTGTGAAGGCCGTGATGGAGTTTGCGTTTAAGAATGGTCTAGAAGTAATCGGCAGAGGAACAGACTGGTGGATACAGAACTAAGAATACAAGAAGAGGAGTTTGCTTGTTTTTCTTTCGAAGAAACTTGAGCAGTTTTAGTTGCAACAAGCACAGAATTCAAGTCTTGATTTTAACTGTGTTACTGTTGCTTAGTCAACTTGCCGTTTTCCAGTTTATTCCCATTGTGAAGGCGAATCCAGATATAAGTTCTTTCGATGTTTACTCAGACAGTTATGATGGATACGTTTACAATTCTGGTGCAGATTATCTGACGCGCGCTCATCGGCGATGAAAGTGGTCACCACAGCGCCAAGATAGATAGAAGCTTAGGCTTTATTGAAGTCGAAGCCAAGGCGATAGACAGCATTGTTGAAGAAGTCAATGTGAAGTGGGTTAACTGGCTTAAAATAGATGTGGAGGGTGCCGAGTTAGAGGTTTTAAAAGGTCTCAAAAACACACTTACACAATACACTCCGAAAATAATTATAGAAGTTGATAATAAAAACCTAAAGGCAATGCTGGAGTTTATGAAGAATTGCGGCTATACTGTCATGCCTATAAAGAATTTTAAAGGCTATTTCTACGTATTCCCTTAAGGAGTAACTTACATTACAAAAGAAGAAAGACCGCAGTTCGCGCGCTAAACCCTTCCAAAGATAACACTCATATGTAATGGAAGCTAAAGTGTGAAACTCTTTTTCCTTCTTCCTTTAAAAAACTTAACTAACTTCCAAGCCTGCTCAATTACCAATGATGTACCTATCAACATACAAATACCACTATTGGGACAATTGGATGCGCTTTTTGGTCTGCTGTTGCATACGTTAACCTTCTCGCTTTCGTTTTCTAACAATTTTCGTGTTATCACTTATTTTCTCCCATGATAGCTTCTCTACTGAAACCGCAGCCAACATCTAAACACTTAAAGCCCAACTTTTGAGTACTATTTAAGTCAGCTTGATTTCTTCTATAAGTTTTTTACTCTCTCTTAATTAAGTTCGTGAACTAAGAAAGCCGAATCACCAATCAGTAATATTAAAACCGTACATAAGACATAGTAAGCGTTAATCCAGAACAAAGGTGAACGCTTGACAAAGAAGGAAATTAGACTTCAGTACACCGGTTTCGTCATGTTTGCAACCAGAATGCTCAGCGTAGCCACAGGGCTAATTTTTCAGCTCATGATAGCCCGCACAACAACAGCAGAAAGTCAATATGGTTTGTGGTTCAACGCGCGAACAACCTAAAATGGAAAAAAGTCCAGAAGGTTTTGGTAGTACAAGAAGGTTTAAGTACTACATTTTAGAAAAAGTACTATGGCGACAAAATTGGAAGAGGTTACCGTAACGAGGAAGGGACAAATTACAATTCCAGTAAAGTATAGGAGAAAGTATGGGATAAACGAAGGAACAAAAGTGCTGATTGACGACGCTGAAAGAGGCATCTTTCTCAGACCTATCATGCGCCTAGAGGAACAAGCAGGAATCGACGCTGGAAAATACGACACAAAAGAACTGAAAAGATCACTAGACCGATTACGAGAGGAATGGCGCTGAAGGCTATCTTGGACACTAGATTTTACTTTTCATACCACAATCCTGAAAACGAAAAAATAGCCGATTGGAGTAAACGCGTCATCCAAAAAATATCCCAAGGACAAATTAAGGCAGCTTCATCAACAATCACCATCACAGAACTTTACAACACTATGGGAAGAATCCTCGGGACAGACGCCATAAAAATAAGAATCGCCTCAGCAAAAAGCTCAAACATAGATATAATTCCCGTAACAGAAGACATAGCCGAACTTGCCGGAAAAATAACTCTGAGCACAGAAAAAATTCCCCTAGCCGACGCCATAATAGCTGCTACAGCCATAATTCACGCCAAAGGCATAATAATAACAGACGACGAACACTTCCAAACTGTAAAAGGCATGAAGGCAAAATGGCTGAACACCCTTTAGCCAATCTTACAATAAAGCTTAAGACAGTGCGTCATTTTTAACACTTTCTTGTCAGAGTACTCCCTTAACTTGCTTACCCTATTAGCAACATCCTCTCGTTTACCCCCTGAAGCAAACATTTCAAGTACTCCTTCTCAATCCTGCCCATATCAAGATACTCGTCAAGTGTCCTCTCCTCAAAAGCCACACGCTCACCCTCATCCCGACAATAAAGAACCTTCCCGCATTTTATGACTTCGTAACGAAGCAATGGAGGAACCTCATTTAATATCACAACATCCGTCTCTCTTCCAATAATCTCAGCGAGTTTATCTAGAAGGTAAAGGCGATAATCCAGTGTTAAATCATAGCCTTTTGACAAAAGCACTGCAACATCCACGTCGCTTAACCCTCCCACAACTCCCTTAGCTACAGAGCCAAACAAATAAGCTACCACAATAGGTCTTTCACTCTTAAAGAACGATGAAGCTCCCGTAACCCTGTCTTATCCGTTCTGAAACACCTTAACCAACATTGTACAGCGAGGTCAATAAAAACTCTTTCTCCGACCACTCATTTGTTTAAGCGCACACGCACCCAATACTCTTCAAAAAGCCATTGATCTATATACTTCTAAAGCTTATTTGGAGCCTAGTTGTATCATATGGCAGACCCCGAGGAGAGAGATGCACGTACACGCAGAAACGCCAAAAGAACTATGAAACCTTACATTTTTGGAGGAAACTCCATACACGGTGCTAGCCTGCCTGGTTTAAGAGATAATCAACCTCCCAAACTTGCCAATCTTTTCTACTTAAAGCATCTCCTCAGAAGACAAAAATACAAATCAGTACTACTATAAAGTTCTTAGCTAACGCTGAACAGTATCCAATATGCCCACCCAACCGCCAATATCACGTCTTAGGCAATCATAACCCTTTCAAAGCAAAATTCGGCAAACATCCCGTCTTTTGTTACCTAACCCCAGCAAGTATTTAAAAACCAGTGAAACCTAAGAACTTCTCTATCAAAACAAACTAAGTTACATGACCGTGAAGCAGCGTGACAAAAAAGGAAATCAGACTTCAGTACACCGGTTTCATGGTGTTTGCTGCCAAAATGCTCAGCGTAGCCACAGGCTTCATTTTCCAACTCATGATAGCCCGCGCAGTTGCCGAACCAAGAGAATACGACACATGGTTCAACATCAACGACGTATTAGCATACTTCACACTGCTGGCTGGAGTGCTCCCATTTTGGACCATGCGGTTCGAAGCAAGAGGAAAAGAAGGAGCCGCCAAAACAGGAATTCTCGCAAACCTATCAATTTCAGTAATAGCCACACTCATCTATATTCCACTCGTTCCCCTAATAACTTCAGCACTAGGCATCAGCGAAAAATACCTTCTCCTATACTTATTAGTCGCTATACAAATAATGACACTCTACTCCATCAACGTGTTGGAGGCGTGCCTCCAAGCGAAAATCCCGCAGGTAATAGGATACGGGTTACTCATCAAAGAAGTCTGCAGAGTCACTTTGGGCTACATACTCATCATCCAATTCCGGCAGCCCCTTTTGGGAGCGGTGCTAAGCCTCATAGCAGCCTTTACTATTCAAATAATCTATTACTTTAAACTATTGGCAGAAGAATTAAAGCAAAAGGTTAAGTGGGATTATTTGAGGGAGTGGCTGAAGGGTTCTGTGGCAAACATTTACAATGTCGCTGGCAACCAAATGGCAGCCTTCATATTCATCATGCTATTGGTTTATGGCGGAGACGCCGCTCGAAGCAATTATGGGGCAGCGGCACAAATAGCAACCATAATCACCCACTCTTCTTTCCTAGCTTTCGCATTGTATCCAAAGCTTCTAGCCGAAAGAAAAACCGAAGACATAAAAACTTCCATAAAAATGGTTTTGATGTTTGCTGTCCCCATGACCGCTGGAGCAATAACACTATCAGATTCTTATCTCATTATCCTAAGAGATTGGTTTAAAGAAGCCGTGCCAGTTCTAGTTGTGCTGGCAATAGACGCTCTCATCGCAATAATATCTGGACTTTTTAGCTCTGTGCTCTTCGGATTTGAAAGAGTCGACGAAAAGGCGAGAATATCCTTTAAAGAACTAGCCAGAAGCCGGCTGTTTGTTGCGTTTTCTTTGCCATACCTTCATTCCGCAATAACCCTACCAACAGCCTTCTACGTCTTAACAACCTATGCTCAAAACCAGCCTTTGCAAGCGGCACTCTATGTAAGCATTATAAATTCAGCAGCCCGTTTTGCAACATTCCTAATTGTATACGTTATTGTCCGCAAAATGATTAAAATAGACATTCCGTGGAGAAGCATTGCAAAATACGTTTTCGCTTCGACTGTTATGGCAACAGTCCTCCTAATAATTCCGCATCCAACAACGCTATCTCTAACATTGGGCGTGACTGCAGTCGGCGGAATCATCTATTTAACATTCTTAATGGTAATTGACAAGGAGGCAAGAATGTTAAGTGGCGCTATATGGCAGGAAGTCAAAAGCAGGGTTAAGAGAACACCCCAAACATCTCTGGACTAATCTGAAAGTTAAAATAAAAGGTTAATCAAAAAGTTCTGCAGTTCGCTTCTGTCCTTTAAATTTCGAAAAATAGCCTTTCCTGTTCCGTAAAGGCGGAAAGAAACGCCTTTGAAGGTTAGTTCAAAAATTATGGAGGAAATCGACTTTTCTATCTTTGCCTTTTTCAGAATCTTTGCGATCGCTTCCTCTTTCTTGTCGTACTTGAATATGACGATGAAGTCTTTTTCTTCGCCGCACGTTTCTTCGATTCTGGCCACGTAATCTTCAATGGACGCCATTAAAGCTGGTCGATCTCCTTTAAGGCTTCGGCGAATCGGTCTATTTCTTCGCGGGTGTTGTAGATGTAGAAGCTTGTTCTGGCTGAGGATTTTAACTTGAATGTTTGATGTAGTGGTTGGGCGCAGTGGAAGCCGCTTCTGATCATGATTCCGTAACTGTCGAGGAACAAAGCAACATCGTGTGAGCTTAAACCTTCAATGTTAAAGGGAATTATGCCACATTTAACTGAAGCATCCGTTGGCCCGTAAATCTTGACTTTTTGGCATTCTTTCATGCGTTGCATGGCGTATTCTGTTAACATACACTCGTGCGCATTAACGTTTTCCATACCTATTCTCTTCAGATATTTCACAGCTTCCATCAGTCCGACGCCACCGCAAACGTTTGGTGTTCCCGCCTCGAACTTCCAGGGCAAATCATTCCAGGAAATGGAGCAGCGTTTCGTTGTCGGGTTAAAGGAGACTTCCCGTATCATTTCGCCTCCGCCCTGAAATGGCTCCATCCTCTCAAGAATCTCACGTTTGCCGTATAGGACGCCTATGCCTGTTGGACCCAACATTTTATGTCCGGAGAAAGCGAGAAAGTCTACATCCAAATCTTTGACGTTCACTGGCAAATGCGGAACGGACTGTGCCCCGTCCACAAGTGTCAAAGCACCGTAATCATGCGCGATTTTGGCAATTCTCTTTACGTCGTTTACAACTCCGGTGACGTTTGAAACATGGCCTAAACAGACAATTTTGGTTTTTATAGAAATTATGTTTTCAAAAGCCTCGTAATCCAGGGTTCCATCATCGTTGACCCCCACGTATCTAACATTAAACCCGTTTATTTTCGAGAGGGTCTCCCATGGGACAATGTTGCTGTGATGCTCCATCAGTGATATTATCACTTCATCTTCTTTCTTTAGATTGCGAAGACCCCAAGCGTAGGAAACCACGTTTATTGCTTCGGTTGTGCCTCTCACAAAAACTATCTCTTCCATACCGTTTGCGCTTATGAACCTGGCAACTTCTTCATGTGCATTCTCGTAGAGTTCGGAAGCTTCTTGTGAAAGCGTGTGGACGGCTCTGTGAACGTTTGCGTTGTGGTTTTCATAGAAGTTCTTGATGGCTTCGATCACTTGTCTCGGTTTTTGCGAGGTTGCAGCGTTGTCAAAGTAGATTAGGGGGTGGTTGTTTATTTTTCGTTTTAATATTGGAAAGTCGTCCCTAATCTTATATGGGTCAAGCATTCTTTACTCCTCTGTTTTCATTCTTTTGGAGAGTATTTTTGCCAGTTCCTCCTCCTCTAACGCTTGTTTCTCTTCAAAACTCAATTCTGCTGGTAACCAATCGAGGGATACGCTTTTGTTTTTGTAGTACGCTCTGATGGCTCTTCTCAATGCTCCGACAGCTAGGATGCCACAGTGGAACTTTATGCTTGGTAGCCCGCCAACGGCGTTTGCCACACTTTTCCAGGAAATCTCCCACGCGTCCTCAAGCTTCATTCCTTTGATCATTTCGGTGAGTATGCTTGAGGTTGCTATGTTTGCGGCGCAGCCATAGCTTTCGAATGAGGCTTTTTCAATAACGTCTTGGTCGTTGATTTTTAGGTAGAAGGTTATCATGTCGCCGCAGGCGGGGTTTCCAGCAACTGCCGTCACTGTGGCGTCTTCCATTTTTCCAAGGTTTTTTGGATTTCTGAACAGCTCAAGAACTTTCGGGTTGTATGGTAAGGGTATGCGCGACATGGTTATTCCACTCCGGTAGAGCCTGTTATTCCTCTAATCCTTTCAACGGCTTTTGGAATCACTCCTAAGACATAGTCTACGTCTTCCTCTGTATGGTATCGTGTAACTTTCATTAGTATGCTGCCGTGGGCTTCTTCGAACTTTCGGCCAATAGCGACTAGAACATGGCTTGGCTGGAGAATCCTCCTGGTACACGCACTTCCACTGGAGACGTAGACTCCGTTGAGGCTTAACTCTATCGTTAACGCTTCTCCTTCACACTTCAAAATACTTATGTTAAGATTGTCAGGAGCCCTTCTGTCGCCCTTTGCCCCATTGAGCCTGACTCCTGATATTTTTCCAATAATCCCATCAAGCAGTTTATCCCGCACTCTTCGCATGTGACCCACGTTGTCTTCAAAATTTTGGAAAGCCAGCTCAGACGCTCTCGAGAAACCAACAATTAAGGGCGTATTCTCAACTCCAGGCCAGAGCTTCTGTGTCCCGATCTGGCCCTCCAAAATTCTCTCCACGTTGACGCCTTCTCTTACGTACAAGGCGCCTATTCCCCTGGGCCCCAAGATTTTGTAGCTGCTTATAGTTGCCAAATCTACACCCAAATCTTTAACATTAAGTTTGATTTTGCCATAAGCATCAGAAGCGTCGGTGTGAAAAATCGCCTGTGGGTTCTTATCCCTAACTATTTCTAAGGCTTCTCTGATGTGCTGTATCGTTCCAATTTCATGATTCACAGCCGACAAGCTCACGAGAATCGTTTCCTTGTCGACAGTTTCTATTAATTTTTCAAGGTTAACGAAGCCTTGGCTGTCAACAGGGATTTTTGTTGTGGTAAACCCGTATTTTTGGAGCATGTCGGTAACGTGTAAAACGCTTATGGGTTCAATTTGCGAAATAACGATTTTTTTCCCCTTATCTTTCATGGAGAAGGCTGTTCCCAACAGCGCTTGGTTGTTGGCTTCTGTTTCTCCCGGGGTGAAGTTGACTCCCTCAAGCGTTTTACACCCCAAAAATGTGGCAATCTTTTGTGTTGATTCCATTATTGTTTCGAAGGCTTCCCAGCCGGGTTTATGCGTCAGCGTTGGATTGCCATATGCACGTTGGCTGTAGTATGGCAACATAGCGTCAATTACTTCTTTTGGAACCCAGCTTGAATTTTCAATGTCTAGATAGACTTCGCGCTTTAGGCCTTCGTGCGCCTTAAGAAGTTCTTTCACGTTTTCAATCATTATAATTCAATCCTTTGGGGCAAATAGCATTCTTCAACGTTTAGTATCACCTATCTAATAGAAAAACATAACCCAAAGAAATCGCCAGCAGCACATAACACTTTATAATTGTTGATGCGGTAAAATGCCTTGTTAAAGAAGAGATAGGCGCGTTTCGGTGAAAATTACAGACTTGGCGATACCAGAACAGATTAAAGAAATAATAATCAGGTCTGGAATCGTTGAACTTTATCCCCCACAAGAGGAGGCAATAAAAGCCGGAGCCCTTGAAGGGAGAAATCTCGTTTTAGCCAGTCCAACGGCTTCCGGAAAGACTTTGGTTGCAGAGTTTTGCGCCCTCAAACACATACTAGAAAAAAACGGAAAAACAATCTACCTGACCCCTCTAAGGGCTTTAGCCAACGAAAAATTTCAGGAATTCAAAAAATATGCAGCCTCAAGGAAAACTGATGGAAAACGTGTAAGGATAGGCATTAGTACAGGTGATTTTGACAGTAGTGACCCATGGCTCGAAAGATATGATATCATTATTACTACAAATGAAAAGGCCGATAGCCTTTTGAGGCATAGGGCTAAATGGATGGATGATATTTCCATCATAGTTGCTGATGAAGTGCACTTGTTAAATGAAGCTGAGCGTGGTCCAACTCTTGAGGTTGTCCTGGCAAGGCTTATGCAGATTAACCCCGACATGCAGATTTTGGCTTTAAGTGCAACAATAAATAATGTCGAAGAAATCGCGGAGTGGCTTAAAGCGGACTATGTTACAACCGAGTGGAGGCCGATTCTTCTAAGGGAAGGCATTCTATTACACGACGAAATCCAATTTAGGGATGGAGACGCCCGCAAAATAGAGAGAAAGACAAGGAACTCGGCCATAAATCTAGCATTGAACACTGTCAAATCTGGCGGTCAAGCATTAATCTTCGCCTCAACACGGAAAAACGCTGTTGTGTTCGCGAAAAAAGTTGCCGGTGAAGTTGAAGAAGTTTTGTCTAAGCCTGCAAAACGCACCTTAGAACATGAAGCAGAAAGGATTCTGGCGACTGGTGAAAAGACAAGGATAAGCGAGTTGCTTGCGGAGCTTGTTGAGCGCGGAACAGCTTTTCATCACGCTGGTCTGGGCGGCGGACACCGTAAATTAATAGAGGATTCGTTCAGAGAGGGAAAGATTAAGGTTTTAACCGCTACACCGACACTGGCTTTCGGCGTGAACTTGCCTGCCAGAACTGTTGTCATCCAAGACTACAGACGGTACGAGCCAGGGTATGGCTACTACCCCATCAGCGTTTTGGAGTACAAACAGATGGCCGGTAGGGCTGGAAGGCCCAAGTATGATAAGGTTGGAGAAGCCGTCCTTACGGCTAAAACTTCAGACGAAGCAGACTATCTGATGGAAAGCTACGTTTTGGCTCGTCCGGAGCGGATATGGTCGAGGCTTGCGGTTGAAAGAATCTTGAGGTCTCATGTGCTAGCAACAATTGCTGCGGATTTCGCCCACACAGAACGGGGGATTTATGACTTTTTCGGCAAAACCTTCTACGCATATCAATACGAAATCAGCGCCATTAAGGGCATAATAGGCAAAATTCTCAAGTATCTCTACGATGAAGAAATGATAGAAGTTGCCGGAGAAAACATTTTTGCCACAAAATTTGGAAAGCGTGTAAGCGAACTCTACGTAGACCCCGTCTCAGCCGTAATAATCCGCAACGCGGTAAGGCGTAAACCCGCATACATGACAGACCTAAGCCTTCTCCACATGATTGCGCACACTCCCGACATGGGTCCGATACTGAGGCCTTACTCGCATGAACTAGATGGGATATCAGTTTTCATGGAAGAACACAGGGAGGAGTTCTTGGTGGATGTGCCAAGCGAGTGGGAAGACCGCATAGCTTACGAGCAATTTCTCGGCGAAGTGAAAACAGCCATGGTTCTGAAGGCGTGGACCGAAGAGATGAGCGAAGACGAGACAATCGAAAGGTTTAGAGCGCAGCCAGGCGACCTCTACAGAACAATCGAAAATGCGAAGTGGCTGCTTTACGCCACACATGAGTTGGCATCACTTTTCGGCATCAAACAAATCTTGCCTCAAACCATTCAACTTATGGAAAGAGTAGAAAAAGGAGTGAAGAAAGAACTGTTGCCAATAGTTAAGCTGGAAGGGGTTGGCAGAGTCCGCGGACGCATACTCTACAATTCAGGTCACAGAACAATAGAAGATATAAAGACCGCAAAGCTGGAAGATCTTGTGAACCTTCCGCTTATAGGACCAAAGCTAGCAAGAAAAATCAAGGAACAAGTTGGCGGCTTCGTGAAGAAAGAAGCATGGGAAAAACTCGAAAAAGAAGATGAGTGGAAACAGAAGGCTCTAACAGAATACTAGGCATGCAGAATATGTTGTGAGAGATTAGCAACATTCTACCTGTTTCTTCTCTCATACATTGCGAGAAACCTTTCAGAATAAGGAAACGTCGTTTCTTTGTATACTCTGCACGGAAATTCTGGGCAGTCTTTCATGCAGTAACCAATTCGCTTCTCTAACACGCATTGAAGCTTTGAACAGATTCTCCCCAAGTTTTTCATCTGTTCAGCCACCTTCTTTTCAATGACGCTTATATCTTTCGGAAGACCAGAACCGCATGGGAGACAAATTCCCTTAACAAACAGCCCACAGGTGCTGCAGCAGACCCCGCATGCTGCGATGTAGACACGTTCTTTTTCATTCATCGCATTTTTCCCCTTACCTTAGCAGGTTTATCATTGCGAAACTAGTCAGCCAATCCTCTAGTCTTGCGTTCTTTCGTGGTTTTTTTGACCATGAGCTCAACCTGCTTCGGTGCAGTACCCAAGTAGTTTTTGGAGTTCAAGGCTTTATCGATCTCTTTCTTGCTTAGTTCTCTATTTACGGTCTTGTCCTCGAGCAGAATCTCTCTGAAGTGCCGCTTTTCCGCTTCGCTTTTTATGGTTAGTTTTCTGAGGTGTTCATGGGCTTTTTGGCGGTTCATTCCTTTCTTTGTTAATGCAATCATGACTGCTTCGGACATAACGCGTCCTTGGGTTAATTCAATGTTTTTTAGCATGCGTTGCTCATCAACATGCAAGTTAGCCACTATGTTAGTCATCAGGAAAAGCATGTAATCAACTAGCACACATGTTTCTGGAATAATGAAGCGCTCCGCTGAAGATTGAGTTAAATCCCGTTCATGCCAAGTTACAACGTTTTCTAACGTAGGAACAACAAGGCTTCTGACGATTCTTGCCAAGCCACAAACCCTTTCGCAGATTTCTGGATTCCGCTTATGGGGCATTGTTGAACTGCCAACCTGCTTCTCCACCTCAAAAGGCTCGAAGAGTTCTCCAATTTCCGGTCTTTGCAGCTCCCGTATTTCGATGGCAAAATTATCAAGCGTAGAAGCAATAATACCAAGCAAACACACGAGTTCGGCGTGGCGGTCCCTCTGTACAATTTGCGTAGAAATTTCAGCTGGTCTAATCCCTAGCCGTTGCATAACAAGTTCTTGAATCTTCATAGCACGTGTTCCCAAACCAGCTTGGGTTCCCACCGCCCCGCTCATTTTTCCAACCAAAACGCGTTCTTTGCATTGCCTAAGCCTTTCAATATGCCTTGAAATCTCACGCATCCAAACAGCAAATTTAAAGCCCAACGTTATGGGCAAAGCGTGTTGACCATGCGTTCTACCCATCATCAGCGTGCTCTTGTACTGCAAAGCCTTTTCCATTAAGATTTTCTCAAAATCATTCAGCCTTTTCTCGATAAGCTCTAAAGCTTCTTTTAACTGAAGAGCAGTCGCCGTGTCCACAACATCATAACTTGTTGCTCCTAGGTGGACGTACGCCCCGCTTGGTCCACATGCTTCTGCTAACGCTCTGACCAAAGAGGCAACGTCATGCTTTATTTCCCGCTCAATCTCTTTTATACGACTTAGTTTAACATGCTTTGTCGAAGCCACAGCCGCAATCTTTTCGGCATCCTCCCGCGGTATGTTACCGACTTCGGCATGTGCCCATGCCAAGGCTGCTTCCACATCCAGCATTTTCTGAACACGCGCCTCATGTTCAAAGATTCTCCTCATCTCGGCAGTTCCGTAACGGCCTGTTTCAATCGGGCCCACATCAATGGGAAGGATGGACAACCCTTTATCCTCGCAAGAAGATAAGGCGATTAAAGATAAATGCCTTATTTTTTCGACTAATGCTTTACTCGCAATTTTATTTGCGCTTCCGGAAGAACACTTAGCCATCCTTTTGACGGACGAGCTGTGTGAGGTAAAGTAGATTCAGTGTAGACAGGCATTAGCTCAAATGCTTTAGCATGAAGGCTACTACATGTTTGTATTGTTTAACCAAATTATCGACTCTTTGGGGGCCATGGCCCTCATCCTCCACTATGTGAAACTCATGAGGTTTCCTCAGCTCCCTTAGCTTCTGGACAAATCGTTCTATAGGCTTAAGTGGGCATCGAGAGTCATTAGCCCTATGCCAGACGAGAATTGGACTCTTGATCTGATGAACAAAGTTTATCGCTGACCTATCCCGAAACAGTTCTGGGTTTTCCTCGGGTTTACCAAGAAGCTCTTCAATGAAGCTTCTGAATGCAGCATCTGAGAGCTCGTACATCTCCTTCCAGTCAGTGACCCCAACTATAGCCGCTCCAGCTTTCCAAAGGTCTGGGACCTTTGTCATGGCGAGGAATGTCATAAAGCCCCCATAGCTTGCACCTGCAATAGCTATCTTTTCATCCTCAACAAAGCCGCTGTTCAATAGATATTTGACCCCGGACACAACATCTCGCAGGTCTCCGCCGCCCGGGTCCTTGATATCCATCCTTTCAAATTCAGAGCCATAACCAGTGCTGCCCCTAAAGTTGGGACAGAATATGTGGAAGCCTCCAACGCATAGTGCCTGTATGGCTGGATTCCACTCGTCTGCCACCTCCCACCAAGGACCTCCGTGGGGCCAGACGATGCATGATCTCGGCTTCTTTGACCCCCCAGCAAAAACTATATGCGCAGGTATTTCAAGTCCGTCAAACGACTTGTAGGTGAGGAATTCAGCTTGCCCCAAGGGTATATTCTCATCGTACTGATGTTTATATAAAGTTTTAAGTGTCCTTGTTGTCAAGTCCAATTTCGAGAGTAAAGGCGGTTGTGAAAGCGACGACCAAGAGAATATGAAGAAGGAGTCAGCTTGGTCAAGCTTTATGTTGCTTATTCTGCCAGCATGGGTGGGAAGCTCGATAGGCTCTTCTCCGAGTTTCTGCAGATAAAGTTTTGTTCTACCATTTTTTGCGGCGACAAACCATACAGCCCTTCCATTATTCGTCCAGTCGTAGTAAGGAAAGTCGCTACCTAGTTTAGACAACTCTAAGTATGTTAGAGTCTCAGAGGTTCGGTTGTAGATGGCTAGATCATAGGAGCCTTGTGCATTGGTTTTAAACAGGATTTGATCTTTTTTGGGGTGCCATTTTGGTGACGTGTTTTCGCTACCCAGCTTAGGTGTGTACACCTCGGCCTTTTTGTCTGCCACATCCAAAAAGAGCAATTCGGCTGATCTAGGTTTGTCGGTGGTCTTTGCAGAGACTACTAAAGTTTTGGACTCTTCAGACCAATCTGGCGAGAATATCCAATTCTTATTTTTGTATAGTGCTTGGGGGCTGCGAGATACAACGTCAAACAACCAGAGGAAGTTGGCTTCAAGTGTGGAACCCGTGAGGGCTATTCCTTTTCCGGAAGGGGACCAAGTGAAGTCAAAAACCCTTACATCTTGCAGTTTTGAAATCTGTTCCTCCTGCACTTGGCCTGTTATGGGCGACAAGAACAATTGATGCCGTTCGGCACCAAAAAAATCCCTTGAAAAGACTACGCCTTTGGAATCAGGTGAGACCTCAGCAAATGTAACGCGTTGGTCGCCATGAGAGACTTGATTCGTGCTACCTTTTTGTGTGTCGATGGACCAAAGCTGGTACGAGCCTGACGTGTTTGAAAGGAAAAGAGCGAACTTTCCGTTCTTTGAAAGGTCAGTAAGAACTAGATCGGGAATCTTTAGGACCTTTTCAACATTATCGAGGATATGACTAGCCATATTAATCCCATACCATTTACTGTTGACTTTACTTTTAAAACGCTTGCGCAGAACTTGGCTGACTTTCATCGTTTTTAAATGGGCACAGCCAAATGTGAGGATACCCGGATTTGAACCGAGCCAGGGTCTCCGAGCTTTGATTGGGCTGGACCACAATCCGCTACCACGCATGATTACCTGATGGAGTATTTTTCTTGCCCTTTTTCTAATAAGTGTAAAAAGAGTTTGAACGAGGATATAGCCATGCTAAGTTAATAAAGGATTAATGTTTTACCGAAACAATACATAACAACTTAAACTGAAAGGCCGTCCGGTATGGGGGCAATAATAGGGGTCATAAACAAAAGGGGTGAAAATGCAGCGCAAACAGCAGTCACCATGCTCAAAACCTTAAAGCCTAAGGAGGCTGAAGCCTTTGGAGTGGCATCACCTTTCGCCGTAAAAATAGAAAAATCCGTGGAGGCGCTGCAGAACCAAAACATAGACTCGTCCATAGTGGTTGGGCACATCTTCTCCAAAATTCTTGTGTCAGACAAACCGCAACCAATTAGACTTGATGACGCAGCCCTGGTTTTTGAAGGAAGAATCTACACGTCTATTACGGAAATTTCTGACGCGGAAGCAGTTGCTAAAAAACTACGACAAAACCGTGTGGAAGCAATTAAAACTCTCATCAAAAAAGCCGACGGCGACTTCGCTTTAACAGTAGCTGAAACCCAAAGGCTCATCGCAGGCAGAGACGCCATGGGCATTCGCCCACTTTACTACGGAGAAAACGCTGAATTAGCGGCATTATCCTCTGAACGCAAAGCCTTATGGAGAATCGGAATAAAGACGGTGAATTCGTTCCCTCCAGGGCATGTGGCGTTCATTGATAAGAATGGTTTCAGACTCAAACCCGTCAAGACGCTTGCTTGCTCAAAAGAAAGACAAGTCGCAATGCGAGTTGCAGCTAAAGAACTTCAAACACTTTTGCAACAATCAGTAAAAAATCGAGTCTTAGGGTTAAAGGAAGTTGCAGTAGCCTTTTCAGGAGGATTAGACAGCAGCATAATAGCGTTTCTCGCCAAAAACTCAGGCGTAGACGTACACTTAATCCATGTAAGTTTAGAAGCCCAACCAGAAACAGAACACGCCAAAACGGTGGCAGAAGAGCTGAAACTGCCGATCCATGTCTATCTTTATCACGAAGAGGATGTCGAAAAAGTTCTTCCCAAAGTCTTGTGGCTGATTGAGGAGCCAGACCCACTCAAGACAAGCATAGGCATTCCAATTTGCTGGACAGCGGAAAAGGCTGCAGAAATGAATTTTAAAGTCATGTTGGCTGGACAAGGAGCGGATGAGCTCTTCGGAGGCTACAGGCGATATGTAAATGATTATTCACGATACGGCAGTGAAAAAGTGCGGGAAACAATTTTTAGCGACATTGTTAAGATGTATGATGTCAACTTTGAAAGAGATTTTAAAATTTGCAATTATCACAATGTGGAACTGCGTCTACCTTTTGCAACCTATCAGATGGCAAAATTTGCGGTAGATTTACCTGTAGAGCTAAAAATAGCAATGAAGGATGATGGACTGAGAAAACTTGTGTTAAGGCGGGTGGCCGAAAATCTTGGGATTCCGCAATTTATAGTGAGAAAACCAAAGAGAGCGATACAGTATGCAACTGGCACAAACGAAGCTCTCAAAAAATTAGCCGGAAGAAAGGGGTTCTCTGTGAAAGAATACTTACGGCAAACATTCCAAACAGTTCTTAACAAGATGAAATGACATGGATAGAACCGCCATCGTCTTTTCACCCATATATTATCGGCATAACCCCGGCAGAGGCCATCCAGAATCGGCAAAACGCCTTGTTGCAATCGTAAGCGAATTAAAGAGGAATAAGCTTTCCAGAGAGGGCAAGAATTGGCAGTTCGTAAAACCAGAAAAAGCCCGCATAAAAGATGTTGAACTAGTCCACGACATAGAATACATAAGACTTGTTAAGGCTGTCTGCAAATCAGGAGGGGGCCTTCTAGACTCAAGTGATACCGCTGCTTCGTCTGAAAGCTTTAATGTCGCCCTTTACGCCGTGGGAGGAACGTTAAAGGCTGTTAAACTTGTCATGGAAAAGACGTTCGAAAACGCTTTTGCCCTAGTTAGACCCCCTGGGCATCACGCAGAAAAGTTTCGTGCATTTGGCTTCTGCATCTTCAACAACATCGCCATAGCTGCTAGATGCTTGCTTGAAAAATTCGGTTTGAAGAGGATTCTAATATTGGATATAGACGCCCATCATGGAAACGGAACCCAAGAAACCTTCTACGAAACCAACAAAGTCTTATACATAAGCTTGCATCAAGACCCCCGCGACTTTCCAGGAACCGGTTTCATAGACGAAATAGGAGATGGAGAGGGCTTAGGCTACAACGTCAACATCCCACTACCCTTCGGAACAGGCGACCAAACCTATCTAAAGGCTGTAAGAGAAATTGCAACGCCAATTATATGTCAGTATAAACCACAATTCACGTTAGTATCAGCTGGTTTAGACGGCCACTACACAGACCCTGTGGCGAGCCTCTCCCTATCAGTGTCATGCTACCAAAAAGTTTACGAGATAATCATGAGTTTAGCATCAGAAATATGCGAAGGAAGGCTCGTATCAGTTCTTGAAGGAGGTTACAGCCGCGCTTTTGTCGGAAAAATAGCTGCGGCAATCATTGCAAAAACAAGTGAAGTCTCTTACACTGTAAATGATAAAGCCCCAGCAACAAATGAAAGTACCACAAGGCAAGGTGAAAAGATTATAGAGGAAGTGAAAAAAGTTCAGAGAGCTTTTTGGCGCATAAAGTAGTAACTCTAAACATGCAAATCCAAAAAGAGTGAAAAAGTAAAAGGGGTAAGTTACTCGATTACTTGGATTGCGCTTTCTGGGCATTGGACTTCGCATGCCCTACACACTAGACATTCTTCGGGTTTTACAGGAACGGATTTTCCATCTTTAACCTCGAAAACGGCTACGGGACAAGTATCCACACATGTGCCGCATCCGGTGCATTTATCATTATCAATCACTATCTTCACCATTTTCCATTCCTCTCTAACCAGAGTTTCATTGAAATTTAAGCAGCAAAATAAAAGTCTTTGGGTCGTCTTAGCGGATTTCTTCACGAAGTCTTATTAGGATTCCGTTGATTGCCGTTTCAGCCCGCTCTTTTCTACGCTGATAATCTGCTAGGAGTTTTCGATAGGCTTCCAATGAAAGCTCTCCACGATTATGGCGCGCCTCGATACTTTTGATGTTTGCTTCAACTTCATTGATTTCGGTTTCTGCAATTTCGAGTTGCCGCATTAAATCCGAATAATGACCGCCAGCCGCCCGCATCTTCCCTTTAGATTCTGTTAAGTTCTTGGACAAAGTGCTAAGACGTGTTTCTAGAGTTTTTCTCTGCACCTTATACCGGCGCCGCGGAATCTTCCCCTTCTGCACCCTGCTCTCAAGGGATTCCATCTCCAAAATTATCCTCCTTTTCTCTTCGTAAGCGTTTACAAAAGACTTAACATATTCAGGGCTGAGCCTCACAGCTACCGAAGGCACAGCAACCATAGCTGGAGCCTCAGGCCTTTTCCAAACAACAGCAACCGCCAATCCAACAACTGCCAAGGCCCACATCCACAACGTGTAACGGAAAGACAACCATAGGGGATTATACTCGTACACAACTTGCAAAACATTTTCCGAGGGAAGAAAGTTTTCCGGATAACTGATGTCGCGTCTGTCGATGGTTACTGCTTCGTGGAAAACGCCTCTCGTTATACTATATGCACCGCCAACTAATGTAGTTTCGAAACTCAATATTCTCGCACCTTCTGGCGGGACAAAGGTTACAGAGGCAGACTCAACGTAATAGTTTATATGTGGAAATAAGGGGAACGTAGCATTGAAATTGTTTGCCCCCATCTGCGTGATGTAAGTGCTAGGCAAACGATATTTCACTGTAAATCTGATGGATCTGTAGGCTTCCAATGGCAACATAAAAGGAAGTTCATAGCGGTTCGCCTCTTCGTCGGTCAGCGTTAGCTCTTCCATTCTGTGCCCAAATTGGTCTTGCGCACTCGGATTAGAAGCATTCGGAGGCAAAATCACTTGGATGGAGCTTAATTCCTGTGCCTTATTTTCTATGCGGTAGGCGTCTGAACCTTCCACCTCACCTTGACCGTTTATCCTAACCTCGCGTTTCAACTCGTGCACATCGAACATTTGTATTTCATCCTCAGTCGCTGAGAAAGGCAGGTTTTTTGGGGAGTAGCTAAACGCTGGCAGATTTTCTTTAAAGTACGTGTCAAATTCTTGTTCTCTTGTCGATAAAAAGACCGAAACACTGCAATTAGCCGCTGGTCTCGTTAAACTCGGGTGCTCCGGAAAATCTACGATGAAGATGTTCGCCTCTGCGACGCTAAGAAGATTGTTTGAAAGCAAAAATCCAACAGTGAAAACATGCGTTGTTCCGATGCTTATGTCTAACGGTTGCGGAAAGCTTACCTCCACAGCGTAGAAGCCTACCCGATTCTCCAGTGGAACGTTAAGCGCTACGTTGAAGACGCCAGAACCATCGTAGGCAACACAACGAAGAAGATACTCGCTATACTTATAGGGAAAACCGATAAGAAAACGGTCAAGATGTTGTGTTCCTTCGGACGCATTGCCAACTATGCGTATAGTGTCATTTATGAAGATGTAGCCGTTGTACATAACCTCTATTGTGTGGTTTACATGCTCTATACTGTAATCCGCAACGTTTGCCGCTTCAACCGTTTTGATGGTAAGCAGAGCTGAGAAATGAACAATTATGGCAATGATTAAAATCATAGACACTAGAGCGGCTTTTTTCACGTGATTTCTCCTCCATGCGGTATCTGAATTTTAGGCTCTATCTATTGACAAGCTCATTTATTTGCTTTTAGAATTACACCACCTCGGTTACGTATATACTTACCCATTCTCGTCGAGAAGAAACCTTCAGAATGCAGTTTAAAACGCTCCAAATTAGCTTCATCAGACCGTAGTTTCATGCTCAGAAAGTTTGGATTCAAGCTTATGAAGCTCAAAAACAAAGACTTGTCTCTTTTCTCCATGTGAACCCTTCTGAACTTCATTCCGGACAAGGACCACCTTGTATTTGCCCATGAAGACATATTTTCCAGGTGATTTCTTTTCAAAAACATAAATGGGATAGCTCTTTTCTGTTTGCCGTTTTAAGACTAAATTCCCTCTGTTCATTTTTTGGTCTCCACAACGTCCCTCACCAGTGTACAGAAGCTTGCCACCGATTTTTCTGTCATTATAGGGATTTCTTATAAGCTCTTCAGGAGTTTTTTGTAAGGCTGTGATTAAAACCACGTGTTGAATTTCGGTTCGCAAGCTTCCCCTGTACCTTATTCCCCTTTGAGCACAAACGTTAAAAATTCGCGAAATGTCTCTGTTGGTAAACACTTGACCAACCCTCAAATTCATACCTAGGTCTTCCCACTGGACTTTGAGTTATAAAATAATATTAAATTAAGCTTCACACGTATCAAATCATACCCACAGGAGATTTAACATTGCTCTACGACCCTGTTCAAAGGCATTTAGCCATCGAAAAATTGGTCACACGCATTGGGCTGAATGGGCAAGAGAAAAAGTATTACCGTATCAGACCTGCAAGGTGGTACGGGGGGATAGTCACAGCAGACTGTGTTGGCTGTGGCTTGTTGTGCAAGTTTTGCTGGGTGTCTGATGTGGTGATGTTTCGTCCTGCCGATGTTGGAAGATTTTATACACCGGGAAAAGTTGCTGACGGTTTGATTGCCTTAGCCAAGAAACGCGGCCTAGACTTGTTGAGGGTTAGCGGTGGAGAACCCACTATAGGAAAGCCTCACTTACTCCAGCTTCTGAACGATCTTCAAGGCAGAAGCTACCGTTTTATCCTAGAAACCAACGGGATACCTATAGCCTATGACGGAAGCTATGCCTCAAGCCTTTCGAAATATGATTTTGTTCACGTGAGAGTTTCGTTAAAGGGATGCAATGAGGAGGAGTTTGCCATGCTTACTGGCGCGAAGCCAGAGGGTTTCACCTTGCAGTTAAAAGCCTTACAAAACTTAACTGATGTGGGAGTTAGTTGTCACCCTTCGGTTATGGCGTCCTTCTCGCCGAGAAAAAGTCTCCAACAACTTGTCCGGAGACTTAGGCAAATCAGTCCAAGCTTGGCTGAGAAATTGGAGATTGAAGAGTTAATTCTATACCCCCATGTAATCAGGAGGGTTCAAAAGTGCAAATTAAAATATTATACGGCTTATTCGCCGGAGAGAGTCCCGCCGGAACAAATTTAAGAAGTTTGTCAAAGCTGGCTGTGCTTAAAGTAGTAGTTTTCCTCTTTCTTTGGTCCGAAGCTTCTTACACCGTTCTTTTTAAGCTGTTTCCGCAGTCTCTCGGCGTATTGCTTTTCTAATTCGCCTCTTTTCTCCATGTAAGCTATTATCTCTTCTGCTTGTTCCTCAGTGTCGCATCGCCGGATAAAATCTATCACGTCGGGTGTGTAGTGAGTAAACCTTTTGGAGGCTGCTCTTTCTCCACTTTGAGCGTCCGTTCGAACGGAGTCTATTGCAATTTTGTTCTCGTCGGATTCTAACTCTTTAGCGAGACCAGGAAACAGCCTTTTGAAAGTCTCTTTGTCGAATTCCACATTTGCACCCTTCAACTGAAGCGATGTATCCTCATTCTAATTATTGAAAATTACGTATTTAAATGTCTTCAAAAGTTCTTAAAAGTGCCTAAGAAAAAATCAGCGTTTGAGTATTTGTTCATATAACGCTATGGTTTTTTCAGCTATCTTATCCCACGTAAACTCTTCCAGAACCCTACGCCTACCATTCTTTCCAAGCCATTTTCTTTTTTCAGGGCTCTCCAAGGCGCTGTTTATTCCCCAAGCGATGTCGGCTGGATTGTTTGGATTTGTGTGGAAGCCGCACTGTTCATCACCGCAACAAAGAACTGCTTCCCGCATCCCACTGACGCCTGCTGCGCCCACAACGACTGGGCGTTCCATGCTCATTGCCTCGAGTGCGACTATCCCGAAGGGTTCGTAAAGGCTTGGAAAAACTGCAACATCACACGCAGCGTAGTGCAGAATGCGCTCTTCCTCTGAAACAAATTCGAAGTTCAATTTTACAAAGTCTTGCAGTCTTGTGGTTTTGATCAGGTTAACTAGATAGTCTTGTAGGTCGCCAATGCCCACAATGACCAGTTTTGCTTTGGGGTTTTCCTGTAAAACGTGTGGCATAGCCATTATTAGTTTATCAACACCTTTGACACCAACAAGTCTTCCGACGAAAAGAATCATATATTCGTCCTCTTTTATACCATAAGAGTCTCTTACCTTTCTCACCTGCTCAGGGTTTACAGTTCCAGGGTTGTATTTTTGTGGGTCAACGCCATTGTAACATACTTGGATCTTTTCTTTGGGAAAGCCGAGGTTTATAAGCTCGTCTTTCACGGCATACGAGACTGTTATAATTAAGTCGGCTGCTCTGGCGCCGCGAAGCTCAATGTTGCTTACGACTTCAGACCCGTTTCCAAGGGTTCTTCCCTTCTCTGTGGAGTGAACGTGGAACACGAATGGTAATCCAACCTCTTTTTTTATGGTTGTTCCAGCGATAGCCGAAAGCCAGTCGTGTGCAGTTACAATATCATACTTGAAGTTTTCCTTCCTAATCAGTTCATTAACGAGTTTTGAAGCGCTCAGATAATTGTAGACGAGGATTTTCGAGAATAACTGGATGCCTCTGCCCCATTTCTTAACGTCTTCTGCAAGCACGTCCGGCAGCGAGTCAGAAATATCAATGTGTAATGGGCGGTGAATCTCTATTCCTCTCCAAATTTCCCGTGTCGGAAGACCGCCAGCGTCATCATTCATTGTGAAAACCGTGACGTCGTGGTCCATTAAAACGAACTTCCGTGTAATTTCAGCGGCGTAAGTTCCTAAACCACCCACAATCTTTGGCGGATACTCATAGACTAGCACAGCCATTTTCATTTATTTTTCACCCTTTACTTCGGCGATGCTTTATTGCTACAAAACATTGCTTATTTACGTTTCTAAGTTCCTATAATTGCATTATGCTCCGGCTTTTACACGGTTGCAACTAGTGTCCAGCGGCTTCGAAGCTTTCCTTCAACTTCCTTTTCATTCAGTTTTAAATTAATGATTTTGAAATTTTCAAAAAGACGCTGAATCTCTTCCTCGTCGGTAAAATGATGGAGAACCCCCCTTTCAGCACCTTCTTGTTCAACGAAGGTGTTTTCTTCAACTTCCGCGCCCTTTCCATAACTATAGGTTCTTTTCGTTAGGAAGTTTATTAGTAGTAATCCGTTTTTCTTCAATATCCTGTGGATTTCAGAAGTTGTTTCTTGAATCCCCTCAAGCTTTTGGTGGTAAATGGTGTGAAGACTTATGACAGCGTCAAAGCAAGAGTCGACGTAAGGTAGCTGATTCATAGTGCACTTTACGATGTGGGCCTCCAAATTTCGCTTTCTCAGCCTATCCCTAGTTAGGTTTAAGCCTGTTTCCGAAATATCTATCCCGTGAGCCTCGAATCCTTGAGTTGCCACGTAGATCAAATGTCTTCCCGCGCCGCACCCCAAATCGAGAGCTCGCAATTTTTGGTTCTTCATTTTTAACGATGTAACAAAATTGACAACAACTTCTTCGGGCTCTTCTGGCCTATACCATTCTTCACGTAATATTTGGTTCCACTCAGTCACTAATTTCTCCTCTCTTGCTACATTTCCCTATAATTTCCATCATTGTCTAGCATTCGTTTAAAGCATTTGTCACTTTATCAATAGTTTTCAAGGTCCTATTTGATTCCAGCTTGGTTTAAAAAGGGAAAATCTGAAAAACTCTTAAGCATAATATTATTGAACGGAGTGCAATAAGATGGGTATATCTCCTGTTAAAAGGTTAGTTCTCGAAACTATGTGGATGCTCGACAAGCCCGCTAAGGCTGCAGAGATAGCGAAAGAGACCGGACTGGGTTTTCCTCAGGTTATGATGCACATTATCGGGCTTACCCGCATGGGATATGCAGAGGTGCGCGATAAGGGATATTATATTATAACATGGAAGGGCAGGAAAGCGCTTGGTTTTCCAGAGATAGATAAAGAAAAAGCTGGCGAAATTTTGGCGTATCTACCCGTAGAAAAATCCTTTCACTTTTACGTTGACATCGGAAAACCACTAAACATTCATGCTGCGAGCCTTCAAGACTTCTGCGACAAAATATTAAGAATTGACACAGGTTCAATAGAATTTCACATCAACCGCGGAGATTTTGAGGCATGGTTTATGGACTTAGGCGACATGGAACTAGCGAGAAAAACGCTGCTTGTCAAGGAGCAGAAGATGTTTGGAGAGGAGCTGCGCAAAAAGCTTTATGAAATCGTGAAAAGTCGATGCGAAGAGCTGGCGGAAATAAGGAAGCGTTAAGTTATACACGGATAGTTCAACAGGCTTTAGGCTGGCTTAAAGCGTCCCTTAAGCTTCTCCAGAATCTGCTGCAAAGTCGTGTATTCCATCTCTTCAGCGCCAAGTCGGGCTGGCTCAAACTCTCCCATACGCCTAAGCATAGAGGCACACTCCAAGGCTTCACGCCCAGCCAAGGTGAAGGCTGGATCGTTAAACAAGTCAGCCATCATTGGCACTCCTTCCTCATCACTTGAAATTCTGCCATTTGCCACCTGAAAGCCTAAGGCAACCATCCTCGGAGGGCCATCAAACACTGTGCATTTGGCATCCTTTAACCCAACAGGCATTACTGGTCCCCAGTGGCTCCCCCGCATCCATCCTTCAACAAGATAGCTATGCATAAAAGGCGCAAGAATCTCGCCTACAGCAGGTAATCCATGCTGTGCCCGTATAACCATAACTGGATCGTCTTTTCCAACATATTTTCCAGCGATCTGCGAAAGCCTAGTCACACTGCCTACAGCGCATAATAAGTCATCTCTGGCCCGCCAAACCCGCGAAATCATGTACCGCTGAACTGTTCCAATTAAAGCGATTAACTCATACGTCTCTTCTGGACATTTGAGCACAACCTTCTTGTTTTCTATTGTATCTAACACTTCATACTTGAAACCGCCGGCCATGCTTGGGTCAATCACAAGCCCGGCTGTGTTCATGGGGTCAGCGAAAATACGGAAAAGCGGAAAGTTAAAAGCTCCTCCAGAAGTTTTGTCAGCCGCTAAAACTACAATCGGGTCAGAGCCTCTTTCTTCTATTTCCATTTCAGCAACGCCTGGACCCATCCCGCGGATGTTTCCGCTGAAGGCCGTTTTTAAAAGGTCTTGTCCAGCACCGTAAAGTTTCAGGTCCAGGGCTTTGTTTGAGGCTTCTTGAAATGTGTCCCAGGCGAGTTTGTGAATGTCTGGATTTGACTCGCCCCTCTCATGCACCATTAGTAGTTCGAGATCATCACCAACATTGAAAGCGTAGTGACTGTTTATCAAGCCTTCCTCTTCTGCTTTCTTAAGATTTTCCTTAGCAATGTTAAGAAGCGGGGTTGGGACAACGTGATGACCCGCTAAGGACCCCACATCGCATTTGATTATGGAGATTGTGGTTTTTCTCGGCATATGTTATCACTTCAAATTTGGCTTCGCTTTAGAGTAAGGCTGTGGCTTTTAAAAGATTTCCGAAAGAAACTTTGTGAAGAAACCATAAAATAATAAGTGTTGTATAGTTGAGTAGCGAGGACCTATCATGGAGAAGTCAAGGGTCATTTCTTTGAAGATACCTGAAGAAGTTTACAACGAAATGATTTTGCGCGTCCCAGAGGGTGAAAGAAGCAGCTTTATACGCGATGCCTTGATGGAAAAGCTTCAGAAAACACCCAAACCCGACAAAATCCTCGAGCTGGAGCAGAGAATCGGCAAGATGGAGAAGGAGTTTTCGGAGATAAGGAAGTATCTCGCGGACTTGGAACTGCTCACATACGAGAGGGGGAAAACAAACCCTCACACGTTTTGCATAGACGAGATAGACCACAAAATAGTAGACTACCTGGTCCACTACAAAGGTGCAACAACACCAGAACTCGCAGAATACCTAACAACAAACAGGTGGCTGGTTCTGAACAGACTGAGAAGAATACAAAGCACATCCAGAAAACAGCTTGGAAAACCCGTAATAGAATATTACCCAGGCGAAAAATCGGGCAAGAAGAAAGCCTGGTGGATAAACGAAGAGATCATCGAAATTTAGCTCTGAGTGTTGATCGTGACATGTCTCTCTGCGAACTCTAGCCCTCCCTTATATATAGGTTGAACCCCGCCTTGACTAGACACGAGTGTGCGGTCACACAGTAACAATTTATTTTAGCAATGTTCAACTATGTGGTGGGGGCCCGTAGCCCAGTATGGATTAAGGCGCCGAACCATAAGATGGTGCGCAAGCCTCCGGGCGTCTGATGGAAGAGAGCCGGAGAACAGGGGTTCAAATCCCCTCGGGCCCGCATCTAATTGAGTGCAAATCCTTATATACAGCCCATCCTCTCTTTAACATCTTGATAAGAAATGAGCGAAGAAAGTAAGTATTCCTATCTACTAGAAGATGCTCAGCTAAAGCGGTGGCATGCAAACTTGGCAAGAGGAAGCCCGATAACTGCTGAGGTCGCTTTAAGAAGGTTAGGTAAGCTATGCGAGCTTTTGAGTTTAAACCCAAAGCAGATGGTTGCCAAGGCTAAGAAGAATCTGGCTGGTTTTCAGGATGTGCTTGAGGATACGGTGGCGAAGCTTGAGTCTGAGAAGAAATCGCCCGGCTATATCTTAGGGATATTGAAAGCTGTTAAGTCATGGCTAAGGTATAATGACATTACTTTAACTAGGAAGATAAAAGTCAGCCATTCAACAGCCACGCCTACAATAGAGAACGAGCAGGTTCCTTCTCAGGAAGAGCTTGCAAGAATTCTTAGGGCTTCCCCTTCAAGAGTTAAAGCTGCTACAGCTTTGATTGCTTTCGCTGACCTGAGGCCTCAAAGCTTGGGAAACCATAACGGAAGCGACGGGCTGATGATTAAAGATTTACCAGAAATGGAAATAGAAAGCGAGGTTAAGTTTGAAAAGATTCCTACCATGGTTGTTGTAAGGTCAACGCTCAGCAAGGCTAAGCATAGGTACTTTACTTTTCTATCGAGCGAAGGATGCACTTACTTGAAAGAGTATCTTGAGGAGAGAATTAGAACCGGTGAGAAGCTTAAGCCAGAAAGCCCTTTGATAGCTCACGAGAGAAGAGAAGCAGCAGAAAAGCCTTTCGTTATGACAAGGAAGATAACCCATTTCATAAGGCAGTGCATGCGCAAAGCTGGGGTATACAAAAGACCTTATGTTTTAAGAGCTTATGCAGAAACTCAGTTAATAATCGCCGAATCCAAAGGAAAGATTAGCCATCCATACTTACAGTTCATAGCTGGTCATAAAGGAGATATAGAATCTCGCTACAGTACAAACAAGGGAGTTTTGCCACCAGACATGATTGAGGATATGCGTAGATGCTACAAAGAGTGTGAGCCTTTCTTAAGCACAGTAGCCCAGCCTTTAGAGCAGGTAAGCATAGTTAAAGAGGCCAAGATAGAAGCTCTAAAGAGCATGGCAAAGAGTTTGCTTGGAATAGACCTGCTTGAGGTTAAGGTTGCTAAGGAGAAGGAAATTGGAAGAGAGTTAAACAAAGAAGAAGAGTTAGAGCTGTTTGAGAATGAGCTCAAGAAGCTTAGGGAGGGGAAGCACAACCCTCAAAGAATAGTTAGAGAAAATGAGTTAGAAAATTATCTAAAGGAAGGATGGCAGTTCGTTAGCGTGCTACCTTCGCAGAGGATATTGATAAGGAAGGGTTAGTTAGTATGGGTTACGCGCGCCCAACTCATCCTTTTGATTCTTGTTTCGCCAGATTATTCGCCAAACGTCAAGACCATTGTCTGATCTGACTCTTTGCATCTTGGACAGTAACTTCTCATCATAACACTATGAATATCTTAAGGAGAGAAATTACCACTTGTCGTCATTAATGTTACTAACACAGAATAGACCGTTTCTTCTATAACTCAATCAGTGTCACAGGTGTTTTTCATAAGATTCTTTGCTTATATATAGCAAGAGTATGTCCTCTTCTGAAAAGATCTGGCTGGGGTGGGAGTTACCAATGAACTTTGCTATGGCATTTATTACAGTAATTCTCACTCTAAGACGCGCCTATGGGATTAATCGGGTTACACTATTTGTATCAACAGTCTAGCAGCTAGCAAGGCAAATAGAAATCCTAATCCTAAACATAATAATCCTGCTGCAAAATAACTCACAATTAACTTCGGCAGTCTAGTTTGCCAAGTTGTAGCTACAATCAACTTCCATGCTAAGAGCCCCCAAAATAGAGAGCCCACCAAGTAGAAAAGGCTTGCTAAAGTATAAAAAATAAGAGCCTCAAAAGTCCCCCTAAATAACACCAAGTACGCGATCATATTCGTGGAAACACCTACGAAAATCCCACTAATGTATAAGATTATCGACGGAGTCAACTTCTTTGTCAGAAGTTCTCGGATCCAGAGTTCCATTTTATCAACGCGCTTCATCAGTTTCATAATTTTCCCACGATTATTTAATCTGTCTTCTCAGTTCAGCAATGTTCATCTTATATTCCATTTCTAGAAAAGAAGTTTTGGTCAAGATGGCGCTTAGTAGGACCTTATGATTTGTTTTTTCTATCTCTTGCTTATACCTAGAGTATCTTTGTTCTACTTCCTTTGAAAGTGATTCCAATCGGCCTTTGAGAGCCACAGGAAGATGTTCTTCGGTTTCTTTAAGTTTTGATATTGCTTCTTTATAAATCGTATTTGACTCCGTTCTCCATTTTTCCAGTTCTTTGAGAACTTTCGCACGAACATCTTCGAGGCCAAGTTCTGCCCATTCCTGAGGTAAACTTAGTGCAAGAAAATCATCCACATCTAAAGGCCGCTCCACAAGAGGCGATGTTTTATCTTTCAATGATAGTAGGCCACATTCCTTAACAAACTTAGTGAAATAGATTATTCCTGCAATCATTTCCTTGTTCATGAAGATAGTTTTTGAGTGAAAATCCTCTACCTTTCTTGGCGTCAATTGAATATAAGGTTGATAAACATCTTGATTTGCTCTGAGTCGTAATTTCTTCCATGTTTTATCCAAGAAAACATTCAGTGTTTGCAGAAGTGAATAGTAGAGCATAGGATCTTTTGTTACTTCGTCTTTTCTTGCTACAATGAGTGTGGCTGGCAACTTGAACTCTAAAATTGTCTTTTCATTTATACGGAAATACTTTTCTTTCATGAGATCAGTGATTTGTTTGCGTATCCAGATAGGAGGACTAATGCGAACTCTCTTACCTATCTCTTGAAGCTTTTTTCGGATCGCCTCTTCCATAGAAAAACAGCTTTCCCCTGCCAAAATTGTTCCGATAGTGAAAGGGTAGTTTGTAATAATAAATGTCCAAAGATTCTTTTCCAACGTCCTATAATCTTGTACCTCATACATCTCAACATCCTTTTCCAATTCCTTATCGTCCAAAATAAGCCGTAGAAATGTCGTAACAGATAGTTCATCACCAGCATGATATACAATGTGTTTTTTCAGCGCATCTATATTCTCGCCATTCAGAATGAAAACCGCACAGTCATCTTTTGAAGGAACAAAAACGGATCCAATAATTACATATTGCTCTGGCTCTTCATTACACAGTCTAGTCATGGAGATAATCGGCATATCAGCGATGATTGGCATGTCTTTTTTGGTTCTCAACGCCTGTTCAATGCTGTGGAACATTCTACGACCTTCAAGGAAAATTTTTCGGACCTGTAAAGGAGCTAATTCTCCTTTTTCGAGACTTATGTAATAGTCGTCCAAAACGTCTGGCCACGTTACCCTTACTATTCTTTCGTGTTTGAAGGCTGGAATGGAGAAAGCCGTATCTTCATCTCTAGCGTAGAGAGTGTAAATCGGACACAGGCACTTTCTCAGAGATGAGTATTTATTTTCCTTCTTTGCAAAGTATTCGTAAGTATCTTTTCTTGCTTTGTACACAGCGCCAGCTAGACTCAATTCGTTTTCAAACAATGCAAACAGAAAGAATCTGGCAAAGACATGAGCGAAGACTATCTCAACTTGTTGGAATGTGCCTAAGAAGGCTGATGCACCTTTTTGAATAAAGAGCATAGGCAAATTAGTGAATGCCTCACCCGTTTTCTCTTCAGCTTTCGGTATAACTTCGATAGCTTCAGTGCGGCAAGCATCCAAGAAGAAAACTGGTCTGCTGTCGTAGTTTGGAGTTATGTCATCTACGTAAATGAAGTGATCCGTTTCAGCTAATTGCCGAACATGAATGCCACCAACCTCTTCGTGATAATCACCTATGAATACTACCAAATCATAAGGTTCTGTCATTTCTTTTTGAATTTGGGAAAGATTCGAATCAACTTCAACAACTGGAATAACTTTGATGATTACATCTTTTCTAGAATTCAATGCCTGAACTGTGTTCTCAAGCTTTTCATATTCTTGTGCAAAATCTGGATATTTCTGGATATCCCTTTTCACATAATCTTCGTAACAAGGCTTGGTAATCATTAAGACTTTTCTCCTCCTTTCCTTCTTAGAGACAATCTCTCCAGATATGACGGGAGGTATCCTAGAAACGATGTAACGCTGGCACCAGTGTTCATGTTCATCATCAACGCGAAGAGGTGCATATGTAAGTTCCCAAGGCAGTTCCAACATGTCGGTCATTATAACTAACTCGGGAGGGCCTCCACCGTATTTGTTTAATCTAATTGCGTACTGATCAAACTTTTCAAACAACTCTTTTATCTTACATTTCGGGCGACATTTTGCGGAAAAAACTGATCCAATGCTCAGTTGAGTTCCCACAGATTTACATTGGTCCCCCATTGTTTTGGCAATCTTATGGGGGTCAGTCTCCTCTGAATACCTCATGGGCCAAATCTTTCGAATAGTTTGAAGCACTGTTTCTGGAACTTCGTGAATTTCGGTTTCTTCGTCTTCTCCCCATTTAAATCGCACATAGTACTTACCTTTTTGATCCGGAACCCTTACAAAACTGAAAAATGCTCTTTGTTTCATCTTTTCACTCATTAAATTGTCCCTCTCTTAGTAAAACCAGAGTACCGTGTGGTTCCACTCTTCTTTATTTCGTCAAAAGAAATCGATTTGTTCCATAAGCAATTGAAATATGCTTCAAGTTTCTCCGCCAAGACACTATTGCTCAAGCGCAACGCTAAGCGTTCGTCCGACCCATCAAACACATTCAATTCCAGTCGAATTTTCTCTGCATCGGCCACTGCTAATATGAAACCTTGAGCCGGATAATGTTTCACTTTACAGCCTAAGTTTATTAGGTATTCTATAGTTTTTTGGTCCTCTTTTTGGATGTCCAAAAGTAACCTGATTTCAACTCCCCTTTCAATGGCCTCTCGTATCGCATTGATAGCATCTGAGATCTCCCTTTCCGATCTACATCCGATGACGGCTAAATACTTAGATTTCGACCTTTCTAGCTCGTTATTTCCTAAAGTTCGTTTACTTGGTAGTTGTAAAACGTAAAAAGTCCCAAATAGTTCATAAAACATCTTCAAATTTGTCACCTCACCCAATAGAAGAGGTAAAAGGTTTAGTATGGTAGGATAACAGATCGATGGATTCTAGGTCGTGGGGCACAATAATTTCCCCGCCAAAAACTTCTTTCGCTTCTGTGATGGCTTTCTCAACGAAATTCTTCCTACGATACCTAGTCCAGTGAAAGTGGACTAATGCCAAGACTTTCGCGTTGGCTTCCTCTGCGATTTCTGCCGCTTCCTTGATTGTGCTGTGTCCTCTCGCTTCTGCCCATTCTTTTGCTCCACTTTCAAAGAAGGCGTCATGAATTAAAAGATCTGCATTACTAGCAAGCTTCTTTATGTCTTTGCATGGTTTTGTGTCCCCCGAATACACAATTTTCATTCCTTGCTTCCTGAATTCTAAAGCGCATCCAAGGCTTCTTGCTGTATGTTTTACTGGAACAGTGGTCATGGTAACATCACTATCGATCGTGAACGTCGACAAGTCTGATGAACTTGCTTCTAGTATTTCGATCCGAAAAGGTCGCTCCGGTATTCGCATTAGTCCTTCCCCACCAATCCCCTCTACAGTCCACTCTATCACAGATAGTACCTTATTTTTTGTTTCATTGGGCACAATTATCGTAAGTTTTTCGTTTCTTCCCTTCGGAAGGTTCCCAAAGATTAGTGAGGGCAAGCCGAGGAAGTGCCCTACGTGTAAGTGGCTAATGAGCACGGCTTGAATCTCTGTTGGTTCTCGATTTACAGAAGTCAATTGTGCCAGTATTCTGGGGCAACATTCCAGAAGAATGCGAAGATTAGTCCTTTCAACAAGAATACATACAGGTTCATTTTCCGGGTAGGAATAGTCACATCCAGTGCCTAAGAAAGTTACATTTATGCTCTGTTGAGTAAACATGCCCACTATACCCTCGGATCGAAGGAGTCCTTAAGAATCTTAAAAAGGACTTCTGGTGGCGCCTCTGGAGGGCGTCTGATACCTTCAAGTTTCTCAATCAAGAACTCTGAACGTGATGCATCTTCGCGATCAATCATTTCATAGATCTCGTCAGGCATACGCCATTGCTCGCCCAAAACATCAGCGAGGGGTTTAATACCACAATAGAATGTTGCTTCGTTGAACTTTGTGATTAGATCCTTTTTGGTGAGTTTGGCTTCGTATTCTGACGCTTGTTCAGCGATCTTAACAATTCGAGACTCGATGTTTTGAAGGGTTTCAACATCCATAATCCATTCTCCTTCCGGACCACCTAACTTTATACCAAAGTCGCGTAAGTGTATTATCGGCAACCCTTTCGATCTGTTTCTGTTAAGCATATCGAATGCTATTTCTGCTTTTTCGTAGATCTCAGCTGTAGTTATCTTGTCGCTCATCATATTTTGGGAAAAATCCCAAAATGGTGGTTTCAGGTCATAGTATTCCCTGATCACCAAAGACCTTCCATTTTCCAGTTCGTACGGACCATGAAATTCATGTCCCCATGAATGACATGCAAGATACAAAAGTTCTGTATATAGCCACAAAGCCGCATTAATGCGAGCAACTGATTCTCTCACATCACTAAATTTTTCGTTTCTATCAGGTCTGATTCCATGAAAATCTTCGAGCACATGCCTTAGGCTTTCCTGATCTAAAATGAGATTCTTCCCATCGCGACAATAAATGTCACCATGTCTATAACATGATATGTATTTGATAAGTTTTAATGCAAGTTTTGAAATGTCAAGTTTTTTCATTCTCAAAAGTCTCTTTCCGTCAACCCAAAACAGAAATAAGCAAATGCGAGAAGGCCCCCCAAAAAGTTTTGCAATGGCTTCATCAGCGAAACCTCTCTTCTCCAGTTTTTGGATCATCGAAAAAAGGGTCCGTGGAAAATGAGACAGAGAATACCATCTTGCTTCGAGTATGTTGACTACCGGTGCAGGCCATATATGAGAATAGGGTTCCTTCGACGTTGTCATTAAATTACTAGCCATCACGCTTGAAAAATCGTCGAGTATCTTATTTTCTTCTTCACTAAGCGATACAGACTTCTCCCCTTTCTCCATCAATAACTACCTCCATTCCATCTTTCAAAATCCTTGTCGCGTTTTGAGCACCAACAACACATGGGATTCCGAGTTCACGAGCAATAATAGCGGCATGCGAACTTATTCCACCCGTTTCTGTGACTATTGCCGAAGCTTTGAAAATCGCGACAGTCAATAGAGGCGTTGTATACGGAGCAACCAAAATCTCTCCCTTCTTAATCTTTGAGATGGATTCGAAATCCAAAATAATCTTCACCCTTCCTTTTGCTTTACCTGGACTAGCAGCTAATCCTTTCAACAATTGTTCCCCTTTCATTGTTTATTCCTCGTAAGCATATTAATTATACGCGCTCAGTTCTATTTTAAATCTTCATCTAATATAAATCCTTATGATGGTATAGAAGCGAATTGCTCAATGCTGGATATATCGATGGATGCTTCATCTGAAACCCTGACAGTATAGAAAATTTAGCGCGTGCGCTAACTGCACCGTCTTAAGCAAAAGCAACTATGAACTGACCAAGAGACTAAAGGCAAAAATAAGAAACTTAGATTCACCCTTAGCGCACGCATCAAAAATAATCCCATCTTTTGATAAAAATAATCACTATTAAGAACTTTAAACTAAATGAGAAATTCCTTTAACTTCTCAACTAATTTCTCTTTTCTTCTGTAGGCTTCCTCATTTAGAAGCATAATAAGCCTGTTAGCTATTTCTCTGTAAGGCTCAATAACCTTGCTAATGGCATAATCCAAAAACTCATGCCTTAAAGTTTCTAAGGCCTTATCAAAATCTTCCTCGTAAATAAAAATAGTTTCTCCTTTAACCTCTCCAGATAAGCTTGAGTTATTGGGTAGCCAAACAACCTTAAGCTCATAACCCATCCTAAGTAAACGCTTTAACCTTTCAAGTTCATTCTCAAGCCTCTCCTGCAAGCGAGCAACTAAAGAAACTCTCTGCCTAGTAGCCGTATTCATCAACCTCAGGCTCCGGTCTTAGCTCAGGTCTCTTGAACCGCTTTTCGATTATTTCGTTTTCAACATTCTGCCAGAAAACAGGGTCGTCCAAATCTTCTGGAAGCACAGGCTCTAAATTAGAAAGCTCACTCTCTGGTTCGCTTAGCTCTATCCGCGTCTCCTCTGGCTCAATCTCCTTGCCTTCAATCCCATACTCATCTTTGGGTTCAACTGCTTCTAATTCTTCGTTTAGAGCCTTTACATCTTCAATATCCTTCTCTTCTATTATCGGTAAAGGCTCAACGGTTTCTTCCGCAACTACTTCATCCTGCTCAGGAGCTTGCTTTTCCTGAATTTCTTCTGCCTTCGGTTCATCCTTTTGCTCTTTTGTCTCAGGCTCTGGCTGAACACTTTCCGCGCTTTCTTTTTCCTCTTCTTGGCTAAGGAATTCCTTCTCTATCTTGTCCAGAGTTTCAGCTATCTTCCCTTTCTCCTGCTCACAAGCTTCTCCTTCGCTTTGAGGTTGAAACTCGTCCAAGCGCTTCCTTATGTTTTCCAGCATGTTCCTTAATTCTGGGTCGTATACTACCCTTTCTTTAGACACATGCACTTCTGGCTCCTTTGAGATCTTTCCGTAAGAACTGCTTTCGGATTTTGGGTTCTGCTTAGGCTCGGGCTTAGAATAGCTATGAGTTCCCTGGTAATGCATGCCTGACCTTGAACCTGCTCTCGCAGATCCACCCATGAAAAGTTCGCTTGAGCCTCCTCGCTCGATTTGAGTAAGCTTACGATAGATCAACTCTAGCAGCTCGTGTATCTTCTCAAGCTCAGCAGCTTTTCTGTTCCTCTTCTTCCTTTTCTTAGACTCGTCATCCTCGCTCATTTTCATTCCTCCGATTTATTCCAGATTTATTCCGCCCATTAGGGCAAGAATCTGGCTTTATTTTAGAAAAGGAATTTATTCCATTCTTTTCACTATTTATATTGCTCCTCAGCTTCGCAAGGAACTTACTGATTTGGCACACCCACACCTTCTGTTTGCCAAGCCTCTGGATTTCTGAGGCTGTCCGAAGGGTCGTCTGGTAATCAGCAACAAGAATGGCTAATTCATCGAGCTGGTCCAGGCAACTAATCTCTTCTTCTAAGTTCACACTACCAAGCTCGACCTCTATTCCTATCCTCTTGCCATCCTTGACAGCCAGAACATCAACCCTTCTCCCGCTTCCTACGTCTTTTTCTATGAAAGCCTGCCATCCCGAGTTTTTCAAAGAATAGGCAATCAGGACTTGGTAGAGCATGTGCTCAAAGCCAACATTACCAACCTTTTGCCAGAGGCTAACGTCTTGTCCAGCGTTTTTGAGATAACTCAGACCAATATCTGTAAGGACTAGAAACTTCGCTGGTCTGTGAACACTTAGGGCTATGCTCACTTCTTTCACCAGACGCTTGCTGATTATCTCTTCCTTGGCTGACTCGAGCCTTCTTCCAGAAATCCCGAGCTGTTTGTACCTTGAAGAAATTGTCATGAATGGATGAGAGTTTATGTGAGAGATTAGCAGCTTGGCATCTTCAGACAGTGGTATTTCTTTAGTAACTTTTCTTTCTGGACGCTCAGGCTTAGGCTCACTTTCAACAGACAGCTCAACGCTTTTCATTAAGCTGGAAAGAGCTGGCTGCATCTTTTTCTCCAGCTCTTCGTCAGAAACATTCTTTTCAAAAGGAAAGTCCTGGCTTCTCATCAGGAACGGCTTAATTCCCTGCTTTTTGACCAGCCATTCTCCGCACTCAAGCTTCCCTATAGCGGACCTTTCATCCTCTTCTAAGTCAAGAGATTTTTCGACTGCTTCTTTATCCTCTCCGTCGCCCAAGAATCCAACAATCTTCAAGTTTGTGTTAGCCAAAACGCTATGACTTATTATCGAAGGCTCTTGAGCAGCAAAAATCATCCCTTCGCAATAATCTCTTATTATCTGAGGAACAGTATCTACGAAAGGCATTCCAAGCTCTATTGTTGTTTCGCTGTATTCCCTTTTCCTGAAGTAAATTCTTGTAGCTTCATCGAAAACTAAAACATGCCTTAGCTCTCCTCTCTGCTTGTTTGCAATTCTGTAGCAAAAGACATAAGCAAGTAAAAGCTCAACCAAAAAGTTCTGCTCATCCCTTCTCAAGCCATCCAGCTCTATTACAACTGGCTTATCCAATAACTCTTCAAAAGCAAATCCTTTTTCGCAGTCTATCACGCCTTCAAGAACTATGAGCATGCTTGCAAGCCTGTTCATCACAACATCTCTATACTCAGAAAGCCTTCTGCTGGTTTCCTTTTTGCTAGCTATCAGCTCGTAGACTTCTCTTATTGTAGGGTAGCTCTTTCCTTTCTTCTCCTCGTAAAGCTTGTGCATAAATTGCATAAGATAGTTTTCAGAAGCCCAGAACCATCCAAAAGTATGTGAGCAAATACCAGCTACGGTAGTCATCCACTGCTTTTCATCAACTCCTTTCGGAGGCTGCAGCGGATTTATCTTGAGCCAGTTCCATCTCAGAACTATTATCGGCCACTCTTTGATGTGCCTGAGGTCCTGCTTAAAGTCAAAGTACAAGAAGGGAATTTTTTGCTGTAGAAGCTGGTTCAAAATGTTTATTATCAAAGTAGTTTTTCCAAAGCCTGTTGTGCCGAAGATTGCTACATGCTTCTGAATTTCTGAAAGGCTTACGCTGAAAGAATGAAGATTTCTATCTCCTTGCATTATCGTGCCTAGAGCTATTTCTCCCGAGCACTTCTCCAACTGCGGAGATTCAAGCATAGGCTTTTTACTGAAATATAGCTGAGGAGAATAGATTCCCAGAATGCTTTCAATCTCTTCTCTTATCTTTTCCTTTTGCTCTGGGTCTTCTTCGGTGACGTAGAGCTTCAGCAGCTTTTCCATTGTCTTTTGGTTCAGGTAACAGTTTAGCTTCCCTATCACATCCTTCGTATTTTCTATCCATTCTGAGTCTTCCATAGCTTCACCTTCTTGCCGAGAGTAGCTTGCTCAGAATTTTTCGCAAGGCACTTTTCTCTGGAGAATTTGTCTGCTTTTCCCCTTCTTCGCTTACATTGTGCTTAAAGCCGAGAAGCATTGCAATTATCTTGCATCTTGGGCAGAGCACATAGCCGTTATGAAGCTTTTGATGAGCGGGACATAGGGCTTTCATGCACCTGCTGCAGAATTTCAGGCAGGTTGAGCAACATATAGCGTTGCAGTTTTTATATGTGCACTTTCCACCGAGCTCTTCGGAATTTCTTATTATGTGTCCGCAGCTAGCAACGTAGAGCTGCCTCATCCTTTTCTTTACAACCCTGCCTTCCTCTGTTGTTATTAAAGTTCTTACAGCTCCGACAGTATCAGTAAGCTCGCCAGCGATCTTTTCAAACTCTATTGTTTCTATCTCGTCTTCGCTCACGAGTACTCACCCGTCGGCTTAAATTCTTCCAAGGCCTTGAGAAGATGTTTCAAAACTAGTGGGATATCTTCAGCGAACGCTTTTTCAACCGCTGCGTTAACTATTCTGACCAAATCATCTTGCGTGTAGCCTTCGGTCTTTTTTGCAATAGCATGAATGTCCCATACTGGAGTTCCATAGGGTTTAAGAATGTGGGATAGAAGCTCTCTTCTTTGTAGCAAGTCTGGTCTCTGGAGGTATATGATTAAGTCGAACCTTCTTTTCACGGCATGGTCTATATGCCTCTCAAGGTTAGAAGCAGCCACTATGAAGATGTTGCTCGAATTCGTTTTGTCCATTTCTCGAATTAATGCATTTACCATTGCCCTGATGTCATCGTGCATTTCCTCAAAGCTTCTTGTTGCAGCGACTGTATCGAACTCATCTATGAAAAGAACTGTCTTGTTTTCTAATGCTATATCCCTCAAGTATTCGAATGTTTTCTCTATGTTTCTGGCAGACTCGCCGACATACTTTCCTCTTACCAAACCAAGCTCTAAAAAGTAGACCTGCGATTGAGTAAGCCTAGCAAATTGGTCAGTGCATGCTTTAGCAATGGATGTCTTGCCAGTTCCAGGAGCCCCGACTAGAAGAGCTCTTCCGTAGTATCTTGGACCTTTATAATCGCTAAACGAGTGATGTTTGCGGTACCAAGAAAAAAGGGAGAGCTTGGAGAAGCATATCCTCATATGAGTTAGCAGCTTTTGCTTGAGCCCATCAACTCCTATGAGCTCGTCCCAGATTCTCTTCATCTCTTCGTTTGGAGTAATGGTTTGAAGAAGGCAGTTAGGCACTGGCTTCAGCATCGCTTCCACCAATCTTCTCAACTTCTATGTTAAGCTCAAGCTCTGGTTCTGGATGCTTTATTAAGAAGAATATGACTGAAACTACTATCTGGCTTAGTGAATTTTCAGGTATGCTATAGCCTGCTTCCCTAGCCTTGTTCTCCAGCTCTTGAAGAAATTCAAGAACTATTTCATCCAAGGTTTTGACATGCTCTTCGTTGCCCTCTGTTTCATCTTCTACAAACCCGAAGCACTTTTCTACGGTTTCTACTTCCTTGCCTTCAAAGACAAGCTTTGCTAGAATTTTTACTTCGTTTGCTTCACTCATAAACCCATTCCTCCCATAGAAGCTCCATTAGAGGAGAAGAGTGCTTTCCCTTGTTGACAAGCTTCTTAATCTCAGAGATTATGGATTCGTCTATGACAGGTCCCCAGTTCCTATCATTGAAGACTTTTTGTGCTTCTTGAGTTCTGTTGAACTTTGTTGCTACTATTACAAGCGTCCTTTTCTTCATTGCTTATACGCTCCTTTAACGTAGTTTATCTTGAAAATCAGGGTAGCCTTCCTTTTACCGCTGAATTTACCAATGCCTATTTCCCCATCATCGAGCACATGTACTTCAAGCTGCTCCAAGTCAAGAGCGTTCCTTTTTACCAGGAAGTAGATCAGGTCCTGCTCTGTTCTTTCCTTGTCGTACTGGTCAGCAACGCCGTACTTCTCTGCAAAGCTCTGGATTGTTTCAGCTATCATAGAAGCTACATCAGATATGCTTCTCACTTCGGTTGCGCTTATGGTCAAGTTTACGGTTTCTGTTTTCGACATTCTTTTTTCCTCAAAAAGGAGAATAGCAGAGAATTGGGATAGGTTCTGCGAGAAAATGCTAACCTAGTTAACGGAATTTACAGAACTGCATTTTTCACATCCCACCTTTTTTGGCAAGAGAGCATATCGCAGAGACTGGGAGCAGGCGGTAAGATGATGGGAAGTTACTGGAAAAGAAGCGTAGTTAAGGCTCTGACTTTCGATCTGTAGAAATCCACAGAATTTCGGTCAGTATGACATATTGATACAGTAGAATCTACAACATACCTTGTCTAGATTTTGAGCATATCATCCACAAGAGTCTTCGTAAATCCTCTGAAATTTTCACTTTTCCCAATTATTGACATTGCAATTAACTTTAGATGTGAATTATATTGGAGGATTTTTTCTAAAACCCAAAATGCGAACAGCGCCTTTAGATGATCGGTAGAAGGAGGGGGACCCGAAAGGATCAACATTTGATCAGTCAGTTTCCTTACACAATTAGTCTGAACGCGTGAACTTTTTTCTTTAATCATTTGAGAAACAATGAAAGCAATGGCTTTACGATATTCATTAATATCTCCAGCCGGCTGCAACTTCACCTTTCCTAAAAACTCGGGAATTTTGTCGGCAAATTGCAACCCTTTAAGAGGATCATCTTCTGAAAAAAGAATTGGCTCAATTTGTCCAACTAGTCTGCGAATGATGCTATGCCAATAACCTGAGATTTGATTTTGAATGTGAATTAAAATAGAGAGAAAGGTAAGAAGCTCACCCTCTTGTTTCTCTTTTGAAATCCCATATTCATCAAGAAGTTCAGATAAGTTTGCAATCTGCCGTCTTAATATTTCATTTCTTCTGCTAGGTGAGACGAAACCTAGGAGCTTAAGAATAATGAGAATGTAGATTGAATACATTAGTGGCGAGTTGTCGAAGGACAACTTTCTAATTTCAAACGCCTTTTTGAACTTTTCAAGTATCTTTGCAATTTCAATATCCAAGTTCACTGGACGCACTATCTCAGAAGGTTCAACCATGGCAGCTTTGTCAGAAGGAGGTGTGCGTTCAGTTCTAGTTTCAATAGGTTTAGCTCGTGGAATACGCAACAAATCTTTTATCATTTCAAGGATATCCTCAGAAGCGCCAGTAGAGATGATTCTTCCTGGCGACGGGCCAGATACGGAATATTTTTGTTTACCCACCTCATGTTCTATTCTTTCCTCCATGAAAAGGGCGGCTATGATTTGCAGCATTTCTTCCAGTTGTTTTGAATGAGCAATCAACTCCGGTATCTGTTTAAGATTCGCTCCATAATATCTGCTTGCAAGTCCTTGTTCGCTTGGATTATATACTCGAATAACATTTGACACGAGGTTTCCTGTGCTATCACTAAGCCAAATTGAAGATCCTGAGAGAATTTTTCCATCGATGGGAACCACGACGCTAGACCTGGATTTCCCTACTAAAACGGGAACTTCAATTCTTTCCGCTCTTGGATGATGTATGTTAAGAGTAAACTCTTTTTCATCAATATTTGCTTTGAAATTTAGCATCAAACGGTTGAAAATATCTAAATGTGAAGCTGTAAGGAAGACCTCATATGCTTTGGTCTCAGATTCAAGCCTCGTGTCCTCAATACGCTTAGTTTTTATTACTTCGTCATTTCTAATTTTCTTGATTTCAAGTTCTTTAAAAAGAGCTTTGTCTTGAAGCATCAACAACGTGGAAACTTCGAAATTACCTATTCCTGCAGTTTTTTCTAAAGCATTGATAGTAAAGTTTGGGCTACCCATTAACAGATAGTTTTCTTTTGGTCCTTCAAACAATATTAGTTTTGAATGAATTCTACGATTATCCTTTGGGACAACTTCTTTTATGGAAACAAAAGGTAAACCAGTTATACTATCAACATCTAAGTTGTGGTTATATTTTTGGATGCAGACAACAATTTCGTTTACTCCTACTGCTGAGTGAATCAGGCTTAACAACTGCTTTTCCGCGGAGAAAAAAGGGGCAATGACAGTAACTTTGTCAATCATTATTTTCTTTTCCTTGATGATATCAAGAGTTTTGTGCAAAATCGGCGAGTCAAAATTGTGAATTAGGTGAGTTCCATTTTCTGACTGCTTTGGTCTTTCTTTTAAAACCTCTTCTATTCTCTTAACAAAATAGTTTTCTTTATCAAAGACCTTGCGCAGTGTCAAAAGAACATACTCCAGAGAATCCGTTATGGCTTCTTCATTTCTCAGCTTGCAACAAAGTTCAAAGTTGTGAATAAAACCAGAAAGCGTCAGGTTATGACTTCCTACATATACTAGACTGCCCTTTTTGTTGTAGAATAAGAACAACTTGGGATGAAAGACGCTATTTGGTATTGGTATAAGCGCATATTCTACACCGGTAGCATCAGTGCTCTCTTGTGGTTTTGGATAATGTTCTGCATCAACAAGGATAATAATTTCTGAGCGGGGATTGTTTTGTTTGAGCACTCTTAGCAACACATTGTCGAAAAAGAATGCATCAAAAGAATATGTTGTAAAAATGATTAGTTCATAGTTCTTATGTTTCTCAAAATCTTCAAGGAGATTTAGAAAATTTTCTCTAGCCATTTTTTTCCCTCCTTGGTCAATGTTAGAGTTTTGACTTTTTTATCCAGAAGCCCCATATCGATAAGAAGCTCTACAACGTTGTGCCATTTTGCTTCTCGGTAGCACCTTGCTCTCCACAGGTCTTCACCATAATAAAAGGCGCGTCCATCCTCTTCTGTAAGTAGCCAAGATTTTGTTCCATCTTGGATGTACTTTATCGCTGAGACAATTCGGTGTCTATTCCTTATCAATTCAAAGAGATTTGAAATAAAGTTGAGGGGATCACTCTTTGTAAGAGTAGAATATATCAATGGCGGGCTTAATTGCTCTAGCCGTGTTTCTCCTTCTTTTATCACCTGCAATTGATAACTGGAGAATGTTTCATATCTTTGCTTAAGGAGAATCACCAGAAGTAGGAGCGCTGCCAGAGCTTCTTCATCCTTTTCATAATTCATCAGTTTGATAAGCAACTGCCTCTCATTCAACTTACTTTTCAGTGAAGTCTTTTCATTGTTCAGGATGCCTTGAACATCTTTCTCAAATTGAGATAACCCTTCGCTCAGACTGGTTATGCTTAAGCCAGATGTTTGCAACTCTTTTACTAATTCTTCTGTTTTGATAGATGACATTACCTGAGAAATGGTCATTCCAAACGGTCTTTTCTTTAATATGTTTAAAAGAATCTCAAACATGAATTCTAGAAACGATATGTAGTAAAGGTTATGGACGAAGACCTCCCAGAGGCTTCTTATTTTCTCCAAATTCTGAAAATCAATATCCTTTATCTTTCCATTCTGTGTTTGCACTTGTTTGTAGTATATGGCATCTCTAATGACTTGATCTAAATTCCATGACGGAGCTGATGAAGGTTCGGCCTCAGAAACAATTTTCAGTATTAAGAATAAGGTATGCCTTCTAACAATTGTTCTTTTCAACATCTTCTTCAGGTTTTCATCAGAAACTGTTGTAAGTGTGCCTTCCAAACCTTTTTGGAGGTAAGCGTCTTGAACCACGTCAGCGTTTATTTCAATGTCTTGCACTGGCTCGAGCTCTTTGCGGACAAAGCTATCAAATATCTCCTCATCAAATAAAACGTCGGCCTGAGGAGAGAACTTGACAAAACCGAAGAATATCTTTCTCCAGGCTTCTTTCTCATCCGGAGGAATCTTCTCGGGGCAAAAGCAACAATTGAAAAGTCTCTTCAGCTCTCTTTTCGCATATTTTTTCCCAACAAAAAGAGAATCATGCCCAGAAACAGCCTTTCCGAATAACTTCGCAACATGCTGTCCGACTTGAGAAAAAACTACCCCTTTTTCATAGACTCTCCAAAGACCCAAGTTCTGACAAGGCCCTCTATAATAGTAGTCTCCATATCCATCTTTGTTATTTCTACCAAAGTTTCTGAACTTGTCAACATCAACTAGGCTTCGACCTTTGAGAAAGTCAATTGCATCTTTTTTGTTCCTGATACCCTTTGGCTCTGCATCATTAGTATGATGAATAGCTGCCGCAAGTGTAATTATTTTTTCCATGTCAAGGAGTTTTGTCCATTCCATTTTCTCTTCTGTTATCTTTTTCCAAGCCCATGTTAAAAAAGAGAAGTATCGCAATCTCTGCGTCTGCGTTGTTACTCCAAGCAAAAAGTAGTCTTCAAGAAATTTTAGAACATATATACTGAGTGGATCTTGAATTTTTTGACTTAGCTTTACTTTGGCTGTCCATTTCAGTGAAATTAGAGGTGAAGCCATCACTTTCCCTTTAAAAGATAGTTCTTAATTGCTTTTATTTCTTGTCAAAAGGATGAACAAAAACCACTCAATTTTTATTGAAATCCCAGCTTATTACTAACTCATGCAAGCAAAATAGTAGCTAAGAAAGAGCTTCATGTTTTCTGAACGTGTGGCTGAATTTTTTTCTCTGTGTTTGATATTCTTACACATTCATATGTGTTAAAGGATCCTAGAAATTCTGGGCTAACATTTTTGGTTTCATAGATTGCAAGACACACTTGTTTTGCATCCTCTTCCGTTATTCCTATGGTTGTTGTCTTAACAAGTTCTAGGAAGTTGGCAAGTCGCGTAGGATCGAACCTGTCAGCAGCTTCGTCCATTATCAATGGAAGTTTGTATTGGTCAGCTAGCGTATACAAGACACCAAAACTCACTGCTGCGCTTTGAGAACCAGAAGGTCCACGGAAACTAATTGGTTGGTCGTCTAATTTGGGAACAAACAGTCCTTTTCCTATGTGAGTGAATTTGAATGTGGGTTCGGCAAATATTGAGCTATAGGCTGTCTCGACATGATGCTCCATCTGTTTTCCTAGACTGTCGACGATTTCTTCTAGGTTAATGAGCTTTGATACCAAGCTGTAAAAGACTTGAGAGAAGGGTATGACTTTTTTCAATAGAATGCGAGAACACTTCAAATCATGATCAGCTTTCTTAACAGTTTCTGCTTCTTTCTGTAGCCATTTTTGAAGCTTGGTTAACATCTCTCTTTCTTTCTCAAGTTTTTCAACACGTCTGCTCAATTCTTGCGCAATGGCATCGAAGTTTTTGGTTTCCAATTTCTTGAGTAGTTTCGACTTTAGTCTTGGAAATTGGGAAAGGATTTCGCTTATATCTTGCTCAAACTTTTTCTGGCATTGAGTTAAGTTCTTCTGTAGCTCAGTGAGGTCTTTCTCATAGGTTTCTTCTTTAAACTTCAGAGACATTTTGCCTAGGCTGAAACTGTTATACAACACCGTTGATGTACCATTCCAATCTCTCTGAATTTCCGAAAGCTTGCCCTCAAGTGACTCGATAGTCTCTGTTAGTTCCTTTTCCTTCGTTCTACTCAACGCCTTAGCAAGACCGTTGATTTTTTCTAACTCCGTTTCAACCTGTTCAAAAAGCGCAAGGGATTTCTTGAGTTCTCTAACATTTCGTTCAATTTCTTTAATTCGAAGACTAAGTTTTCTTTTTTCAGATGAGGATATGTCTTTAGGCACATGTATTGTCGTGACACTTGAGACTTTGGCTAGTTTTGATTCGTATTTATCGACTGGTATACTCACTGTTGGCAAGCGTTGTTTTTCAAGCACACAAATCAAGGCTGGTACGGTTTCTTCTGGGAGTTCTTGCGGGTTTTTCAAGCGGGAGAGAGCTGTATTCAATTCCTCTGTAGTTCTTTTAAGGTAACTCAGGCTGTCAAGCTCATGTTTGGAAGCTATTTTCTTTGCTTTTTTAATCTTAGTACAATTCTGCCTAATCTGTTTCAATAGCTCTTCGATATCGCTGGAATCTTTGAACGTTTTTAGGAGAGATTTCTTGATATGTGGAACAGCATAAGCATCCAAGCTCCAAGCATCTTGAGGAACTGATTTTAAACCTTCAGAAATCTGAGACCATTGCTCTTTTGCGTCTCTGAATTTTGTTACTTTTCTAAGTAATGTCTTAAATTCCTTCGATCTTTTGATTGACTCTCTCGTTGTTTCAATCGTTTCTAATTTATTGCGCTGAGGCTTCAGAGAATTATTAGCTAAGATTGCTTTCTGTGTATCTTCAGGTATTCCACGAGCAAGCCTTTGATTGATTTGGTTTCCGTAGGTGTCAAGTTTTTCAGCAACTTTTCCTGTGAACAAGCTTTTTATTTTGACTGGTTTGACACCAATATTTTTCAGAACCTGCTTTTGTTGGTTCATGTAGGTCTTTTGGGTTTCTTCTAAAACTTCAATTTCGCCTTTAAGTTTCTCTATTCGCTTAACATTTAGCTCCGCTTCATTTTTGACATCTGTTAACTGTTTTGAAAGAGCTTCTGGGATTTCGCAAACTTCGCCTTCTACAGCCCTTAAATAACCATCGATATTCGAAGATGCTAGCAGAATATCCATGATTTCTGGGTAAACTTCTACTTCTTCAAGTCGCTTCTTGATATCCTTAGGGGTCGCAGCTTCTTCTTTCCAGCTTTGTGTTTCTAGAAATCTATGAATATCAGCAGTGGAACCTTCTAACTTTGTTAACGGAATCGATGATAGTCTGCAACTGCGCCTTACACTCTCTCCAAATCGCTTGAAAACATAGGAAAGTCGGAAGATTCTGTCCCACTGACTGAAATAGCATGTTGCGGATCCTTCTTTGAGGGGCTTAAGTATAGCTTCTTCCTTTTTTAATTCTCTGAAGATTTTGTGTCCTAAAAAACACATTCTAATGGCAGTTATCACATTTGTTTTCCCAGAAATATTGGGAGCGTACAGAATGACTGGAGCTTTAGGGGTAAAATTGATTTTTCCTTTCAACCCAAAGACACCATCAAAATCGGCTAGAATGAGTTTCATTCATTTCACCTTCCTGCATTGTTCGGCTAAGAAAGGAATAAAGTCGGTTGGGAGCTCCTTCACAATTTTCTTGTTTTCCAATTCCTTTGTAATAGTTTCAAGTAAATTGGTTAAATGTTGGTGAACCGGACCAGAGCATTTTTGAAGAATGTAGGGGTTTTCATTTAACGTTTTGCATATTTCACGGACATCGCTTACCGAAACGGAGATTCCAAATCTTTTAAGGGCTTTTATTAGTTCTGGATAGTTTCTAAGCATTTCTTCTTTTAGCTGGTCGACGGTAAGTAATGGTCGCTTGACAGCTACCTTTGGCGCAAACGGACTAATTTTTCCAGTCATGTCAACTAATTTTTGTATGTTAAGGGTGGCGTAAGCTCTGCAAATATCTTCAAGTAAACTAGCTGAGAATGAGCAGCTCCCAATTATGGATGGCAGAATGATCAACTTATCTCGGTCGGGTCTTTTGTCAATCTCATCGAGAACCTGTTTCAATCTCGCTCGAACTTTTTGCAGATCAAGGCCTGTTACGTCTATTTCTAAATTAATGATTTGAACAGAGGGATCAAACCTATGAAGTACTGGTTCCTCTCCAATCTTTAATTCGACAAAGCCAAATGGAGAAACTCTCTCTTTGCATACATAATTATCAGACTTTGCCTCCCAGGAATAATATTCTGTCCAGTATTTTCCTATACGTAATCGTGAAGGCAGCAGTGAAGGCAAACAAATTAAATTCTTGCTGTTGAGGTGTCCTTTGGTGTAGAAATGCATATGACCATTGATAACCCATGTGAATTTTTCGAGGAGCTTTATCAAAAGTTCTTTCGGGTAAGTTCCTTCTTCTCCGGTAATCCATTCATGACAGATCAAAAGGCTAAATTTTGGTTTTTGGGCTTTCCACTTTTTGTCTGCTTCCTCTAAAATATTGTTGACATCCGTCTCCAGTATTTTTTCATCATAAAACTCAGCTTCGTAACGAGTATTCATAAAATATACTTGGGTGTTACCTAATCTCCCCCATTTATCCCCACTATAATGGAAATTTGGGACTGTCTGTTGAAGTCCTTGAAGAATTCTTTCGTCCTCATGATTTCCTCGAATTGCATAGATGGGAATTTTGACATTTTCGAAAATCTCTCTTATTTTCATCATCGCTTCTTCACCTTCGGGATGGCGTACATCAGAAGTTTCCGTCTTTCTCTTGTCGAACATGTCGCCAGCTATGATAATGAAATCTGGAGATAACTTTAGAGCCTGATCCAGTGCATTTTTGAAATCAGAAATAGCATCGTAAGCACCCATATAGCTTTGAAGGAGGTGTGCATCACTTATTATTACAAATCTTTCTGTATCTTTTGGTGACGACTGCATTGGCTTACCCTTCATAAAAATGGCTTTACAAATATTTTAAAACATCGTCAGTTAATTTCTTGCTGCTTTTCTTAGTGTCCTCAAAGAAGATATCTTAATTTACCCTTTGAGGCATCTATCTAAATTATGGTCAAACTAACCTTCTTTGGCGGAGTCCACGAGATCGGTGGAAATAAAATTCTTGTAGAAGATAGAAAGACAAGAATATTTTTTGATTTTGGTTTATCTTTTGCCAAAGGTCAACAGTACTACACAGGATTTTTAACTGCCAGAACAGTTGCTGGTGCTGCTGATGATTTGGAGCTTGGTATACTTCCAAGAATAAAAGGTCTGTACTCAAAAGAGATGTTAAAGTTTACTGACCTTGAATACGAAGAGCCAAAGTTTGATGCAATATTTTTATCGCATGCACACATGGACCACTGCTCACATTTGCAGTATATAGATGAAACGATTCCGATTCATGTCGGAGAATGCACTCTAAAAATAATCGAATCGTTAGAGCCTGGAGAAAAAGAGCAGGAAGCTCTAGGCAAGCACAATTATCAAACATTTAGAACTGGAAAGAAAATTCAATACGATAATGTAACTATTGAACCGATTCATGTTGACCATAGCGTGCCCGGAGCTTATGGTTTTCTTATCCATACGTCGGCTGGAACAGTAGTTTATACTGGTGATTTTAGAAGACATGGTCCAGCTAGTTTTATGACTGATGAATTTGTTGAAAAAGCTAGCAAATGCGATCCTATCGCGCTAATAATCGAGGGAACAAGATTAGGAAGAAAGGAGAAAGGAGAAGATCTCAGCGAGGAAGGTGTTAGAAAACTTTCAAACAAAATAGTATCAAAAACCAACAGGCTTGTCATTACAACTTTCTATAGTCGTGATGTAGATAGAATAAGAACTTTCTACAATGTGGCTAAGGATAATGGAAGAAAATTTGTTATTTCGATGAAGACTGCCCATTTGTTGTACAAGCTAAAAGATGATCCTGTATTGAAGTTGCCGAATCCCTTGAAAGATGAAAACATCGTTATTTATGCTAGGAGAAAGAAGACTGGTGAATACGTGGAGAAAGACTACTATGTTTGGGAAAGACCATACTTGGAACGTGCTGTTGGCTTCAAATACATACAAGAAAACTTTAGTAACTGCTTGTTAAATCTAGATTTATACAATTTTGCTGAACTTGTTGACATAAAACCGAAAGGCGGAGAGTTTATCCACTCCATGTCCGAGCCATTTTCAGAAGGAGGTATGGATCAGATAGAACTAGAGGTTATGCTTAACTGGTTAAAGCATTTCAAGCTAAAGTTTCATCAAGCTCATGCTTCGGGTCACTGTTCTGTAACTGACTTGAAATGGCTAATTGCAAAGATTAATCCTAAAATCGTGATACCCGTGCATACAGAGCATGGCAAGATGTTCAAGAAGTTTGTTAAAACAAAGATTAAACAACCCAGATACGAAAAAATGATAGAAATGACAAAATCGTCTGAGATGCTTTGAGAAGCATTCAATTGCTACTAGGCTTTGCGAAATAACTAGCTTTTTGGGAGAGGTCATTTCCGGTGAGATCTAGAAATAAGATAAAGGAAGACATTATTATGATAGCAGATCCACGGGCGCTTTCCTTTGACATAAATAAGACAAATTGAACTTATTCGTCCAGCTCAACGTAGTTCAATCGCTGTGGCTATGCCGTCATGCGCTACTCCCTGCAGTATCTCTCCGGGTTGTTGCAGCATCACTGTTCCCTTTGACCCCACAAATGGAAAAGATTTTAGAAAGAGGCGAACAAGGAATCTTTGAGAGTTATCCCAATCTCGTATTTTATGCTGTGGTGGGAAACCTTCAAGCTCTTCATAATGTATCCCTGCGATTGTGTAGTAACCGAACCTTCTTGGTTCTTTATCCACACTATCAAATAACCTGATGTGGCAACGCTTTTGAAAGCCGAGGCAGACACAGTTAGCCAATGAATGCTTCATTTTTATCCATCCTCTATATCCTCCAAACTTGCTATTGTCAACATAAGTATACTGCGTTCCTGAGCAGGTTCTGACATCGTGCAACGGAGGTATAAAGTAATTCACAAGTTTGTCGTAAACATCGTCCGCTTTGCTTTTATTCCAGAGTATGAGGTTTATTGGGTCTGACGGCATAGGAACACCCTTGAGCATAGAGGTATAAGGCCATATGAGTGAGTCACCAAGCCTACGTAACGGAGATGGGATCTTGGTTCCAGTTGGAGGAGCCTTGGCAATCAGCTGTTGTAGTTGCTGTTTGTAGGCATTTGCCGCTTCTGCACTTATTTCTGTTTCTAACCATTCAAGGTATTCCCAGTTAGCGTCGAGTAGTTCTCCAATGGTTGGCTTTTGAACTACCATCTCTGCTATTAGAAGTTCTGCTTCTATCATCGTTTTCAAGCAATCGATAGTCTAGCTTTATAAGTGTTCCGTTCTTTGGAGCCTGGTCTAGTGAATTCTTCAGTTTCTTTACATAGCCATAAACACTGAGCGGGCCTGAGTGTAGAAAAAGAAACTTTAGATAATGTCTGTTAACATAAAGTACTTCTAACAAACTTGGCTTGTGGACAACTAAGTATTTTTCATCCCCGATTGTAACCATTTCAGAAGGAAAATACTGTTCATCGTACTCACGCTTAAGTAACTTTTTCAGAAATCTTAAACTCTCCATGTTTAACTATTCAATTGATAACTTTAAATATTTGCGTGAAGTGTCAAATGTTAAAATCGAATGATTGCCTTTTTGTAAGGAGGATACTGAATATTTTTATAAAGACAAGTACTAACTTAGTTTCATGTTTTCTTCACAAGAGGAAATATGTAAAAAATGTAGAAAAGAAAGAATGAGGGCTTTTCTTGGAATTGCGGAAAGGGAAAAGATAGTTAGCGGTAATTTTTCTCCATTTTTCGAGGGATTTTCAAGTTTCAACACGAAAACAATTGAGAAAGGTATTGATGTCTTAATTATTTCAGAAAGCATAGGAAACTTGAAGCACCACCAAAGCAAGATAGAGAAAGGAGAGAAACCACAGCAAATTCTTAAAGATTATTACTTGGGCGATCCAATAGAGACTTTTAATCAATGGGCTACTAGAGAAATCTTAGAATTAATCTCAAAAAAGAGAAAGAATTTTTACTTTACAGACGTTGTGAAATGTTACGTAAAGAAAGAGGGTAAAAACTTCGAACGAGCTGCGGAACAATGTGCCAAAAATTATCTCAAAAAGCAAGTTGAAATGCTGAAACCAAAAATAGTCATTTTACTTGGTAAAAGAGCGAGAGAGATGTTTAACAAGGAAGTTTTCAACAAAAAAGATTCGAAATTAAATCATGGGGAAGTTTTTACATCAGATGAAATGAAGATTGTCTATTCAGAATTTCCTTCAAGATGGACTGTTGATCAATTTTTTAAAGGCGGTGGAATTGATAAATTAAAAAGCGTACTTCTCAAAGAACTCTCTTGAGCCATTTCCATTGGCATTGTGGCTATTTTTAAAAGGTTAGCTGCCTTAGATAGAATAATTTGCTTTGGAATTCTCTGATTTAACTGCTTTCAGAAAGCCAAGAATTCGATGAGTAAGTAGCTGTAAAGCAGCGATAGAATTTATCTTGCTCATAAATTCTTCTGCCGAGAAAATCTCAATCCCTACTGGCAAAACCTTTCCTTGGATAACGTCTATTTGCTGCACTATGACATGGCTTTGGGTACAGAAGGTTATTCCATACCTAGCTGCTTCGTCTGAGTTCTCCAAGATGCAGTTATCAAGCATTAGAGTCTGACCTTCGCCTAGGCTGGACTGAATAGACTTCAAGCATTGCAGAAACAAAGGTTTTACATTTTCATAGGCTTTCTTAAAAACCTCTTCCTCTACCTTTCTAGCCTCTTCAAGCTTTTTTCCAAGCTTTCTTACAGACTCTTCTAAATCATTTTCCATTTCCCATCATCTCCTTCCTGCTTAAAAATTTCAAAAATCTTGTATCATCTACTGGATTGCCTAAGCCGTAAATTCTGTCTAAGTAAGCATTGCTCTCTTCGAAATCGGAAGCAGGCATTAAGCCATCGTACCGCCCAAGCACTAAACCACAGGCAGAGCATATCACTTCGCAAGTGTTAACATCGTAAACGAATTTTTCTTTTGGTGCATTGCATTCCGAGCATTTCTCTCGAGCTTCCATCGTTTTCCCCATAAAGGAAAAAAGCATAAAACAACATAGACTCTACGAGAAAATGTTAACTTAGTTAAGCGTTGATGAGTGTTTCTAAGGATTGTAAGGAATCAACAATGAGCTAAATATTTTGAATTTTGAAAAATAACCAGCGGTTTGTCAAAAATAAGTATTCATGCTTCAATATAATTTCATGAGGCTGCTTTTCAAGTTACTATTATTTATTGTATTTTTCCTTCTATTGGGGCTATTTGGAATCTCTATTTCTAGAAAGCTACCTCGAATAACTGGACATTTTAGCTTTCTGACGTCAGTCCCGACTGCTTTCGTAGCTGCATTGCTAATAGCTTTGCTTCTTTTTCAATTCGCTAGAACAGAAAGTTTCGCTGAAAAGAAAGCTGCCGAGATGCCAATTAAAGAGTTAAACGCAATGCTCTATTTGATAGAGGATGTTAGAGGCAGTGGTCAAAAAATAACAAATCAGGCAAGGAGTATAGCAAAAGGAATATTACCTTATCTCCAAAAAATCATTAGTTATCATAGATCATTTCTTCACGAGCTGCCACCAGAAGTTCGGGTGGGATTCTACACGATATACAAGTCGATAACTGGCAAGCATGGACACTATTGGGAGAAAAGGTTGATGGATGATGTAAAGAAGCTGGAAGGCGATTTATTAAAAATCGTGGAACCATACAAAAGAAAATTTAACTATGTAACAAAGTAGAACGTGCATAATCCTCAGCTTTTTTCATCCCATAAATAGCGACATGAGCCGCATATAAGGTAAGTCGTCTTTCACTTTTTAAGAAATCTAAACCTTGTTTTCGTTTTTACCAAAAAGTCCTTTCTGTGAACTTTATGGGGCATTCTTCCGTCGTATATGGCTTTTCCGCTTGTATTCATTCTCCATACTTATAAAGGAAATCCTATGTTACTCTAACTAGGGATGGATATGTTTGTTGAGCAGGAAGTAAAGCTAAGGATTCGTGGAATACTGGGAACATGCACTCCTTTCTACCAAGGCGGAGTGATAAGGCTCACCATTCCGAAAAGGGTTGTAAAGAAGTACGACCTTGAGCAAAAGGTTGGAAGGGAATTCTTTTCCATGATTTTCGTTGAAACAGATAAGGGCATGTTGCTACTGCCATTGGAGAAGCTGATTAGACCAGACACGATAAGGGATGCTCTGAGCTTCATAGACCTATCGAGAATAAGCGATGAAGAACTGAAGGCTCTGCTGGAAGAAGAGTAGAAGTGGACCGCCTAAAGGCTCTTTTTTACGTGCAGATAGTTTTCATAGCTTATGCTAGCTACAAGCTCCTAGTTTCCTCTTTATACCTGCTCAATTTTCCAAACCCTCTAGATTACCTCAGCGCAGCATTTTACTTCGTCAGCACGAGCGCGCGCTTTTACTGGGATTTCGGCTCCTACTATCAATGGCATGTTGAAGCTATGAGAACTAAGCTTTTAGCAAATCCTTCTTCCTTCGTTTTGTTTGCTCTCCTTATCGTTTTTGTGCTGGTATGCTCGACCACTGCCAGAAAGTTTTGGAAAATGTACAAAAGACCGATAGACGTTATACTGGAAGGAATTGACTACGCTCAGGATAAGAAAACAGAAAGCGCAGTTAGAAGATTGGCAGGAAAATTAAACGTCAAGCCTCCAAAAGTTTTTGTAACAAATTCACCAAGGCTTAACGTCTTGTCAGCAGCAATGAACCCATTGGAAATTTTCATGATATTCGCAAAAAGCGTGGTCGATAGCTTAGATAAGGATGAGCTTGAGTCCGTGGTTTTGCACGAGCTATGGCACATCAAAACAGACGTGAGGGAGGTAACTAGGTCTGCTTTAGCGTTCGGTGATTTTACTGTTATGGTTCCTTTAGCCACTTCGCCTATGATGGTATTCTTTTATTTCTTTGACCCGGCTTTCATAGGCTTACATATGGTAGACTTTTTCGCTTTTTTAATGTTTTACTTATTTTTCTACTACTTTCTTTTGTTCATTGATGTTAGTTCCTTATTAGGATCGATTTATCCTGAGTATAGGGAGTACGATGCAGACGTAGCCTCTTCCTTGGTAACAAGAAAACCTGGTTCTTTGATTTCAGTTTTAAAACAACTCATACTTTTAAAATTTGTAGAAAGCAAGTTTTTAGCGCTTCAATTTTCAGCACATGGAAAAGACGATTTGCAGGTAAAAAGATGGAAAGACTTGTTCAGAACCAAGCTAGCATACCCTTGGGTGAAGTATCAACATCCTTCTCCGTTTTTAAGGATAAAATTCCTAAAACTCCTTGACAGATTGATAAACAAAGAAGTTGTATTAGAGATTAAGAGGCCTTTGAAGAGGTTTTCTGTTTTTGAAATTTCTCGCAATCCTTTAGCTTTGTTTTCTCCTTTTGGAAGGAGATTAAGGCATTTAGAAAAAGAGAAAATAAAGGAAGTTTATGACTACATGAAAAACAATTCGGGAAGCTTTGACATACGCAGTTGTTCAAAAGCAAAAGGGATAGACGAGCATGACGTTCTGGCAATTTTTTCGTTTTTGCTTATGCATGATGTAATCGATGTCGTGAACCTCGTGTTAACCAACGTCAAAAAAAAGTTAATGTAAATAGAAAGAATTCCTAAGACTAATAGTTGATACTTTTCTTTTTACAAGTTTAGATCGCGCGCGTCGGTTCTGCAAAAGTATAGCCGACCACCTACTATTCTTGAATTGCACGGCAATAGTTTATGTGTTCAAATCTCGATTTCAGCTATACCGTAAAGAATTTAAATGTACATTTTATATTAAAAATGTAGAGGTGTTCAAATGGGTGAAAAAAATGTAATAATTCCCTATGTTAGAATAGACCAAATAATCAAGGTTGTAAAGAATATGCCCAGCGAAAAAGTAGGGATGAAAGAACTTAGTGATAGATTTGGGCGGAGCAATGTTCAAAATATTTTGCCTACTCTTCAATTATTAGGATTATGTGGGTATGATAAAAAAAGTGACACAATAGAACTCACAGACTTGGGAAAAAAGTTTAGGTCATTGCTCATAACTAACGATGAAAAAAGAGCTGCGGAAACCATTAAACCTTACGTAGATCAATCGCAAGCTTTATCTCTTGTTAAGATGCTGTTAGAAAGAAAAGGTAGCCTTTCTATTTTAGATATAGGTCGTGAATTAGCTTTCAAGTTTAGTAAAAAATGGGACAATATTTTGACTTATAAAACGTATGGTGCTGCTTGTGCTAGTATCTTAGGGTTCGTTGGATATGGTACATATACCAGAGGTGTTCTGAGAAGAACCGAAGCTAAGGTGGTAGAAGCCGAGATTTCTCCCCCATATGCTGGATTTAAAAAGCTAGTTAAAATAGTTGAAGCGGTTTCTACACATGATGAGATAGATCTCCATACATTATCTCAGGAATTAGGAACAAAAATAGGTCGCCTAAGCGTTGAGATAAAAAACTGCATTGATTTAGGTTTTTTAGAGAGATCTGCTCCAGGTAGGGTTGCTATAACCTTAACGGGGAGAAATTTTGTTAACCCCCTAAACAAAGGCAAAATAAGTGAGATGTTTAAAGAGGCACTTCTGCGTAGTAGTTTTAACAAAATAGTTTTTGCTCTCTCTGAAAGTTCATTCAATGTTGAAGAATTAGGAAAAATATTAAGGCATCAAATAGGAGCTAAATGGCACAAAGACAAGACCGTGTTGGTTTTTGGTAAAAAATTCCTCGATTGGTTAAATTCCGCAAGATTGTTAGAAAAAACTGAAAGTGGGAAGTATAAACTAGTAAGCGATATCGTAAGCAAAATTGAAAGACCATCAGCAAAAATCTTATCTATAGCGGATTTTTACAGAGTAGGAAAAGTGATTGGTACAATATTATCTTCAAGCGAATTTAATGAAACCAAAGTAGCGACTGAGAAACTATTAGAATTTTGTAAACAAGATAAAGATCTCGCCACTGCCACAGAGTTACTAGAAGAACATTATAAATTATTTTTAGAATTGAAAGATAGCAGAATTTTTAGGGCTGATATAAAACTTATAGAAAAAATCCTCGGTTTAGAAGAACCTAAAGGAGGTGTAATCTATGGAAGAAAAGAAAACTAAAAAAAGAATTGTTGCAAAACTTAAACATTCATTACCATCTTATAAGATAACCTTCGAAAAACATTTTGAAATTCTAAAAGCGTATGTCGTAGCTTCTAAAGAGGGAAAAGAGCCTTTAAGTTGGAAGGATTTCCAAAAAATTGTCAGCATCAACTCTCACTACGTTAGTGCAAACAACAAGTTTCTTGAAGAGTTGGGTTTAATAAAAGAAGCGGAGAGAAAGCCTGGAAAATATTCTCCAACAGAGAAAACTGTTGAATTCTCAAAAGCTAAGGATTGGGATGAAGAACAAGCTAAGAGTATCCTTAGAAAACTTGTTTCAAGCTCTTGGTTTTGGCAATCTACCAAACAACTTCTTGATATTAGAGGTAAGATTCCCAAAAATGACCTAATTAGTAAATTTGGTGTTGATTCTGGAGCTGACCCGAAGAAGCACTTTCCATCTCTTAACATTCTGGTAGAGTATCTTAAGTATGTTGAGTTAATTAACGAAGAGAATGGAACAATTACATATGGAAAATTTGGACTAGAACGTATTCCCGCACCAGAAATCAAACTTCCGGAAAGCAAAGATACGATTCAGATAGCTTTAGGAGACGAATTATTTGCCGTTGATATTAAAGAATTTGAAGCCTTCGTGCGTGAGAAAGGAAAGAAGCTTGATCACAAAGTTTACAGAATAAAGTGAATTAACAATGATTCATAATCCAAATTCTGCTTGTAACATTCCTAATAGGAGCACATTTACGATTCCAGAAGTAAGCGCCGATGCTATAATGGAAGCTGTCGAAGGCATTTGTTTAGCTGGTAGTAAAGGGTTGGTTGCTGAAGAAGTTGCTAATTACATTGGTAAAACTAAAGAATACGCTAGAAGGTGCATTAATTTAGCTATTCAACTTAAAATGATTAAGGAACTCGACGGTAAATATATTGTAGAAACAGAAAGTGAAGATATATCACAGGCAAAGAAAGAACAATGGCCAATTTTCTTTAGAAAATTTCTGCAAAGGTACCAGCCATTCCTCTTATTTGTTTCTTTGATAAATAGAGGAAATTCAACAGAAGAAGCTTGTAGAAAAGTCAAAATCATATATGGCATTTCCACTGATGTTAAGATCATAAGGAAATCTCTTATCACATGGGGTAAATATGCAGATATATTAGAAATGGGCACGAAAGATGCTGTCAAAGTAAAGATATCTACAGAACCAACTCCAGACTATATTAAAGAGCTTATCGAAGCTTTGGAGAGTGATATAAAAGTGAGAATCTATATGGCTAACAAGTTGACTGATGAAGTTTTTGGATATTTGCAGCATGATGAAATAGAATTTCTCGTTAAAGGGTTAAGAAGACATCAGAACGATCCGCGTGGGTCGATTGAAGATGCAGGAAAAGCATTTGAGGACTTCTTGAGGAGAATCGGAGTGAATAAAGGGGTTGACTTGTCAAAATCGAGTGGAATCGGGCAATGCGCTCAATCTCTCAGGAAAGCTGATGTCATTATGCAGAAGCATATTGAGATGTGCGAACATGTCAATGCCTTTAGATTAGCAGCTGCACATAGTAAAGAGAAATCAACATTAACATCTTGGAAAATAAATTCAGATGCAGCTATAGAAACTGTATTAACTATACTTACACTTATTAGGAGTATTTTTTTCTATGTTTTCAAGAAAGAACAGATTATATGACATGAATATTTTATGTCTTCCATAAATTAGTTATCATACTAAACAAAAATTTTATCTTCCTTTAAGAGACTATGATTTACTGGGAAGATCGCAATAAGAGTTCAACATTAGATTACGATTGGGATAATTGCTATATACTAGATTTTTGAAAGAATGCTTGAATATTTTTCCATCCTCATCATTTTTCCTTCAGGCTGTACGAGCCAAGTCATCCAGCAAAGCTCTATTGGTTTGTATCCGCATTCTAAAGCAATTTCTTCAGCTTTCTTTACAAATTCTATATCGTTGTCCACTGGCTTAGAGCCAGCCTTTTCTAAGATCTCATTAATCACCCTTTTGACTATCTTATCAGGCATTACGGTATCAACACCACCCATCATTCTCAGATATTGAAACGTGATCGAGCCAACTCCTCTAATCCTTCCAATCGGATCTTCCTTCCATTTCTCAAGGCTGGCATTTCTTGCCCAAGTTCTTAGTGCTGTTTTATCGTCTTTACTTAGGGTTGACAAATAAGAAGCAATGTCCTTAGCGATAATCCATGACCTCTTATTCTTCCATACTTTTCTTAACTCATTGATGTCTACTTCAGCAAGCTCTTTAAGGCTCTTTATTCTTCCACTTTCTACAAACTTTTTGTTAAATTCATCAACCTTAGGAACAACAGCTGTGAAGTAGTTTAAGCCAATAGATGTGAATGCTGCATCCACGACCATTAGAACTACGCTTCCTCCCCACCTCTCTGTTCTAAGGCATCTGTTGCAATGCTCCTCTAACCCAGAAACCTTCTTCATATAGCTGTCAACTATTTTCTTTAACAAGGACATTCAGTTGCCTCTATCCAAATTTAGATTTAAGTATTTAATACAGCCAAACAAGGAACAGATTTTTAACAACAGAAATTGAATTTTACTAATGATGTTATGTTGCCACTTCAGAAGTTAATTTATCCTTGCCCATTTTGCGATCAAGAAACGATTGTGGTCATGTACAAACCAAGCTATAAGGCTGCCAGAAGTAGCCGAAGCGCAGCAGCGGGTGGTAAGACTTCTTGGAGAAGAATGCCTGAAGGGATCACTATCGTTTCAGAGAAATGTTCTAATTGTGGAAGAACAGCTAAAGAAATAGAAAGGAAATGGCAAGGAAAGGATTGAAGTGTTAAATGAATTGAATATCTAAATGTAAATAAAGGGTGAGAAGATGGTTCAACGACCATTGTTACCGAGAAAAGTTACGCGAGAAGAGCTAAATTCTCTTGTTGATAGGGCTGCTGATCTTATAAGGACTGCTGTTGACTACAAGTTCATTCTCGTTTTGCTTTTCTTGAAAAGGTTGAATGATATATGGAAAATTGAAAAGTCGCAAGTTAAGGAGAGGCTAGTAAAGGAGGCTGGTCTGTCTGAAAAAGAGGCTGAGAAGGAGGCAGAAAAGGAAGTTCACCATACTTTTAACATTCCTAAACAATTCCTTTGGGATGAAGTAACAAAGGATGTAAAAAATCTGCCTGAAAGGCTTGCTACTGGAATAAGCGAGATTGCTAAACTTAACACTGAGCTGCAAGGTGTCATTAACAGAGTTGATTTCTTAGAGTTTGCTAGAAATCAGGAAAATAGAGAGCTGCTGAGGCAACTGGTAGAGCTTTTCAACAAGTATGATTTGGGTGGCGCAGAAGTTTCTCCAGATGTTCTTGGAGATGCATACGAGCATATACTCATGAAGTTTGCACCTGAGAAGGCAAAGGAGGGTGAAATCTATACTCCCAGAGAAGTCATAAAGCTGATGGTTGAGGTTTTGGACCCGAAGCCTGGAGAAAGTGTTTATGATCCTTGTTGTGGTTCAGGTGGCATGCTAATAATTTCGTATTTACATGTGGCTGAAAAATATGGAAAGGAAGAGACTAGAAAATTGTTTTTGTATGGACAAGAGAGAAGCCCAGAAATTTACGCTGTGTGCCAGATGAACTTACTGCTTCATGACATTAGGAATGCAAACTTAGCTAACGGGGATACGCTCGATTATCCTAGATTCAGGGAAAATGGAAGACTCAAACAGTTTGATGTAGTCATCGCAAATGTTCCGTGGAATCAAGACGGATATGGTGAAGAGAGGCTTAAGATGGTTGATTTTAGGGAAAGATTCTCCTTCGGCTATTCTCCACAAAACTCCGCTGATTGGGCTTGGGTTCAACATATGCTAACTTCTGCAAAAGAGGATGGAAAAGTTGGAATCGTAATAGATAATGGATGTCTGTTCAGGGGAGGAGCAGAGAAAGCTGTTAGAAGTAAAGTTATTCAGAAAGACTGGATTGAATGTGTTATTCTTACGCCAGAAAAGTTGTTCTACAATACTGGTGCTCCTGGGGCCATCATAATTTTTAACAAGAATAAAACACGATATAAAAGAAATAAGATACTCTTCATAAACGCGTCAAACGAATTCGTATCACATCCATCGGTTAGAAGGTTAAATTCACTATCAAAAGAAAACATAAAGAAGATTACAAATGTTTATGAAAAATCTGCCGAATTAACTGGATTCTCAAGAATTGTAGATGTAAAAGAGGTTGTTGAAAATGATTACAACCTAAATGTCACTCTTTACGTCGCACCAATTGAAGAAAGAGAAAAGATCAACCTCTCTAAAGAATTTTCTGAACTGAAAGAATTAGAGAAGGAGAGGATAAATGTTGGAAAGAAGTTGGAGGAATACATCTCCCACCTAAGTAAAGTAATTGGCGATTAAAATGGTAGTATTTTACAAAGAGATGGAGTTTAGGGACACTAAGCTCGGCAAAATTCCGAAGGAGTGGGAAATAAAGGAAATAAAAGATGTTTGCAAAGTAGTAACAGGAGGTACACCTAGTACAAAACATCCGGAATATTTTGGCGGTAATATAAAGTGGCTAAAATCTGGGGATATAAAAGAACCTTATATTTATGATACGGAAGAAAAAATTACACAGTTAGGTATAGAAAATTCGAATGCAAAAATTCATCCGGCAGGTAGTGTTGCCATTGCTTTATCAGGTAGGGGTCAAACTAGAGGAAGAACCGCTATAATAAAAGAACCGATGGCCTGTAGCCAGTCTGTTGCATTTATGATACCAAATTCCAAACTTATCGCAGAATTCTTACATTATAATCTATCAAATAGATATTTGGAAATAAGAAACTTAACAGGACACTATGATAGAAGCGGTTTAAATTTATCTATAGTTAGCAACATTAAAATTCCTATCCCACCATACTTCGAACAACAAAAAATAGGCGAAATTCTTTCCACAGTTGATGAAGCAATCCAGAAAACTGATGAAGTCATAGCCAAGACTGAACGATTAAAGAAGGGATTAATGCAGGAGCTCTTAACAAAAGGAATAGGGCATAAGGAGTTTAAGGATACAGAGATAGGAAGGATTCCGACAGAATGGGAAGTTGTAAAATTAGGAAATGAAAATTTATTTGAAATATATTGCGATTCTCCACTCAAGATAGCGGAAGAAGATGACGTTCTCGTAAGTGTTCGTGCTCCTGTAGGGGAACTGAATATAGCAAATCACAGATGTTGTATCGGCAGAGGTATAGCTGGAATAAGATCAAAGACTTCTGACTCTTCGTTTTTGTTCTATTCCTTAAATCATTTGAAGAACTCTTGGATAAAAGAAAGAACCACTTTTGAAGAAATAAAAACATCTCACATCAAAAATAAATTATTAGTTTGGCCTAGGCATGAGGAAAGAAGAAAAATCATTGAAATTCTTTCAACCCTTGACAAAAAGCTCCAAATCGAAAGAAACGAAAAAACAAAATTGGAAAGAATCAAGCAAGGATTGATGGACTTGCTCCTTACTGGAAAAATTAGGGTTAAGGCGGAATAGGATGGAAGAAAAAGCTGAAACCGAGAGTTCCACTATCGTAGAATTAGAAAAACTTGTTAGTACTATTTCTGATGAGAAGCGCCAAAGAATATTTTATGTCTTAGATTACATCCTACACTATTTTACAGGAGAAAGAAGAATTCCTAAACTTTCAGAACTAGGATTTGGAAGCGAAGTAATTCAGCTAAAAAATGTAGGAGTCATAAAAGAGACTTCACTTTATTGTAAGGGGCATAACTATTCTCATTTGTACATAGAAAAAGAGATTCAAGAAAAGATAAGGAATCTATTAAAAGAGAAGTATTATCCCCTTTTTGACGAAACTAAGATAACAGAGACAATAAGAAAAATTACCAAGGAATCACTCACAGCAGCTTCAAGATTATGGCACAAAGTTGAAGAGTTTGATAGTGTGCAGTACACGCTTTCTGGGTATGGAGAATATGAGACAGAAGTTAGTAGATTGGGTGAAGAACTAGCAAAAAATGGACTTGCGTATCTAATAGGTTACTGGTCAACAAGCTGGACTGAGTACTGTGATGATTTTATTTTTAGAAAAGAGCCTTTTCACGTGAGGACAATATTTCTAAAAATTGTTGAGGAAGAGGTTAGCGAAGTTTTTACATCCTTTACTCCAGAGATAAGATGGTGTTTATACCTAAAATTCATTGAGCCCAATGCAAATGAAGAATTTATGCTGAGAAATGCAACTAACAGGTTTCTACCTTCCGAGGTCAAAAGAGCTTTTTCTAGAATCCCAATTTTAAAAGTCGAAAAATTCAAGCCCATCATAGAAACTTTACTCACTAAAGAAAAAGAGAGATTATCACATGTTTTAAGAACCTTAGTAAATAGGGATTCTATAAGTGTTTTTGGTTTAAGCACGTTATTCTTACTGAGTCAAGAAAAAGAGAGATATCTTCAAATTGGCAAATGGTCTTTTGACAAGATCAAAGAGATATCCACATCCACTTACGAAACACTTTGTGGCTACGTTAAAATTTTCAAAGATTTCGGAATGATACTCGAGTCTAACTATGGTGACTTAATTATTCCTAAAATCCTGACAGACGTCTTTAATGAAGAAATAAAAGGTGGCGCCGTTGAAGTCAAGATCTTCGAAAGTGAACTTGATGCACAAAGCTTTATCGAAGAAGTAATGAGCAAAGCTATATCAAACGTAAAAATTTGGGATCCTTACGTATCAACGAGAACATTAAGGATTATTGAAAAGTGTATTAAGCCTAATACAATTCAGGTGGAGATTTTATCTTCTCAGCCACCTATCTTGGACGAGGTTCTTACATTAATTAGGCAAGGAATGAAAATCAACGCAAAAATAATCTATCAAAAAAGAGGAGAAAAATATCTTTCACCTTTTCATGATAGATACCTCATCATTGACGAGCTTTATGTTTGGCATTTTGGTCCTTCCCTTCATGCTGCTGGTGAGAAAGGATGGGAAAGCGCTACGCTCTTCTCTGAAAGTTTTGGCAAAATTGTGATACAGGCTTTCAAGTACAATTTTGAAAGAGAGAATGAAGACTGGAAAAAAGACGGCTATGAGGTAATCGATAAAGATTTTACGAGTTAGGTGTGAATATGGCATATACAGAAAAAGGCGCAGTTGAAGATTTCATTATCAAAGAACTGCAAAGGCTTGGATGGAAGTATATAAAGCCTGAAGAGATAAGCCTGAAGAGGAAAGAGAATTTTGAGGAACCTTTAGTTTTAGAAGATTTAAAAAATGCTTTGAAAAGTGTAAACTCTGATGTGGAATTTTCCGTTGCTGATTTAGATTTCATCGTTATTTCATTAAGAACCATTCCATCAAACATTGAAGGCATCAGGATATTCTTAGATAGGTTTAGAAATGGTTTGGTTGTTCCCCTACAGAAAGAAGAAAAAGAGAAAGTCATAAAGATAATGGACCTTAAAAACATTGAAAATAATGAGTTCATTGTAACGAATCAATTCAAGGTAGAGGGTTCGAAAGGTACCATTAGGGCAGACATAGTTCTTTTGGTTAATGGGATTCCTTTAGTGCTTATTGAATGCAAAAATCCAACTGAAGAAAAAGTTGACTGGACAGATGCATACAGGCAAATTAAGAGATATGAAGATGAAGCACCTGAACTTTTCAAGTATGCTCAATTTTCCATAGCAACCGACGGAATGAAGACCTATTATTTTCCGAATGGTTTTAACGAGGAAAGCAAAGATTTTCTAAGCGTTTGGAAAGACCCTTATCCTTATAAAGTAGAAGATTTCAAAGATGACATATTCAAAATAACTATTCATGGCCTTTTGTCTAAGCCAAACCTTCTAGACTTGATCGAAAACTTCACTTTTATTAGAAAAGAAAGAGACAAGTCAACAAAGATAATGACGAGATACATGCAGTTCAGAGCCTCAAACAAGATATTTCAAAGAGTAATACGCACACTGAGGACAAAGGAAAACAAAAAGTTCGGCTTAATATGGCATTGGCAAGGATCTGGAAAAACCTATACCATGGCTTTCTCAGCCTGGAAGCTATTCCACTGCCCAGAAGCTGAAAGACCGAGCATTTTTGTAATGGTGGACAGAAGAGATTTAGAAGAGCAAGTCGAAAAAGACTTTTCGTTTATTGAAGTACCTATAGAAAAAGTTGGCTCTATCAAAGAGCTTACAGAAATTTTAAAGTGGGGGAGAGAAGGAAAAAGAGGAATTTTCCTAGTAACAGTTGAAAAATTCAGTCCAAAGGAATTTGCACAACTAGAAAAAGAAGGAGAAAAAATAGAAATCAGAAGGGAGAATGTGATTGTTCTTGCTGATGAAGTGCATAGAACTCAATACGGAAAATTTGCTACATTGTGGCGGAGTATTTTCAAGAACGCTTTCGTCTTCGGCTTTACTGGCACACCTCTCTCAAAAATAGAAAGAAACACTTTCCAAAAGTTTTGTCCTGAAGGTGAGCTTTACTTAGACAGGTATTCCATGCTGGATGCTCTTAAAGATGGTTTTACAGTACCATTGTGTTATCAGGCAAGGTTACCAGATTATCATCTGAAAGTAGAGCAGTTAAGAGAATTTATAAAATTCGAAGAGGAAGAGATTAAGGCTCTTTCTAAAGAAGAGCAGAAAGAATTAAGAAAGAAGATCAGAGTAATCAAAGCCTTTGTTAAAAAACCAGAGAGAATTAAAGCCATAGCCGAAGACATAGCAAATCATTTTAAAGAAATAGTTGAACCTACAGAGCTCAAAGTTCTCGTAGTTACGATTGACAGAGAAGCCTGTGTTATGTATAGGGATGCGATTAACGAATTCTTACCCGAAGATTATTCTGAGATCGTAATGACATTCAACCCAAATGATAGAGGAATCATCAAAGATTACCTTGAGCAAATGGAGATAGAATATGGCACTAAAGATGTGAAAGAAATTCATCAAATAGCAATTGAGAATTTCAAAGCAAGAAAGGAGCCAAGGATTTTGATTGTTACCGACATGCTAATCACAGGTTTTGATGCTCCAAATCTCTGGACCATGTACATTGATAAACCCCTAAAAGAGCATAGAGTACTACAGGCAATAGCAAGAACTAACAGACCATTTTTGAATAAAAGATTTGGCTTGATTGTTGACTATATAGGCGTGTTAAAAGAACTGGAAAAGGCATTTGAAAAATTTGAGGCTGGCGACGCGAAGGACTTAAGAGTTGTCATAAGAGGACTTGATAAAGAAAAAGAAGAATTCAGACAGCTTCTTCAGAAAGCTTTGAAAACTTTTGAAAATGTGAAAAGGGAAGATACTCGCGAAAGTTTGGAAAGCGCTATGAATGTTTTGATTGATCCTGAAATAGCGAAGAATTTTGAAACAACCATGAAAGATTTAATGAAATCTTATGAGATGCTTAGAGGAGACCCATTCCTCAGACCGTACTTATCTGACTACACATGGCTTGCCAAAATATATGTCGCATACAACAAACGATTCAAAAAAGCAAATGTCGATGAACTGAGAATAGGCGAACTTTCTAAGAAAACAATCCAGCTTGTGCAACAGACCATTGACATAAAGGAAATTGAGGACACATACCCAACTTTAAGCGTGGATGAAAAATACATCGAAGTTCTTAGAAAATCAGCGCCAAAAACTGTTGGTGCAGCAATAGATGTTCTTACCAATATTCAACATGAAGCTAGAATCCACTCCAGTTCACCCTTCTTCATAAACCTAAGCAAAGAAGTTGAAAGAACTTACGAAGAATTAAGAAGTAGGAAAATCGAGACAGAAGAAGCAGTAAAAAGACTTTTGAATTTCTCCGAGAGGATTGTTAGATGGAAAAAGGAAGAGGAGGAGATAGGAAAAGACAAGTACCCTCTATATGAAGCGCTAAAGAATGTTCTCCCTGAAATAGAAAAGCAAAAGGTCACAACTTTCATCAACAACCTCTCAACACATCTTGAAAAGAAAAAATTACTTTTCAAAGGTTGGCAGCTACAAAGAGATGTTCGGCGTAAAGTCAAGGCAGAAACAAGGCTCCTGTTACTTTCGGAGCTTAGAGATTACAAAAACAAGATAGATGAACTAACGGATGGAATCTTTGGAGCATTGGAGGGAATAATATGAAAAAGATAATGGTTTTTGGCAAAAATTCGACGATCACAGAGCAAAAATCGGATAAAGATCTAGTTGAGTTCAAAAACAACAGAATCGTTATAAATAGCTGCAAAACATCATCAAGGTTGCTACTTAAGGAATTTCTAGACGACCTTCTTTATTCTGAGCTTCACAAAATTTACCACCAAATAAAAAAGAAGGGAAGGATTGAGGTCTTCGGTGATTTGGACTTTGAAATCGTTGAAAAGATTGACAACAAAAAACAGAGAGTCGCAAAACTCAAGGGAAATAAAATTCTAGTTAAGCTAAGTGCTGTAGCATTGCCTAAGAGTGCTTTAAATTACGTGATCGCACATGAGATAGCACACACCTTCACAAAGAGACATACGAGGAGATTCTGGAAAACTGTTGAGTTAATGTGTCCCAATTTTGAGGAAACAGAAGAGCTTCTTACAAAGTATGGTGATTTTATTACCCACAAATGTATACCTGAAGACAAATTAGGTGTATAGTTTGATAAGGAAGGTGTTTACGAGCACGGCCTTTAGATATAGGAGGAAAGAAGATGTCTCTAACTCTGTTACGGGAAGCTAAAATGCTACTGGATGTAGTGCTGAACATGGGATCGATTTATAGCCCAGAATATGTAGTGGAAACTGTTGAGATCTTAACTGGAAAACAAAGAAGTGAATTGAATGAATTATGGAATGACCTAGTTAAAGCTGGGATATTATTTCAGAAGGATTATCAATGGTTTATAGACCAAACTCGCAGAGAAGAAATTAAAAAAAGCTTAGAGGAAAACTTTACCGAAGTTGGAATTACAGCAGACAGAATGACTGACATAATAGAAGAGAAAATCCGAGCCAATCCAGAAAAGCTTAGCATCTACGTGAAGTTGTTAAGCAAGATTTACAAAAGTGAAGGTAAGAAATCTATCGTTTTTTCGAATGGTGAATGGCATAGCGACGTAGGAGACTTATGCGAAGAACTTTTGAAAGAGAGGATTCTATTCCGATATAGCTCAAGCAGTAAGAAGCATTCCTATAGGAGCTTTTACCTAAGAGTATGGCCATTTGACGTTGAGGAAACAATCAACAAAATAGTGTTAAGACATCTTAATGTCGAAGGACTAAGTGATGAGGAGTGGCAAATTATCTCTCTATTACTCCTAAGTCGCGACCTTTCACATGAGTATCATGTGGTTAAAAATAATGTTAGTTTCACCGTTCCAGAACTTCAGGAACTGATTACAAACCTTAAGGAGAGGGGGCTTATCGAGGAAAGGTATGGAAAAGTAAGTCTTTTGCAGGGATTAAAGGAACCTCTCACACAATACTTTAAATTAACGTTCTATCCGAAACTGAAATCTGAAGTAATTTCGCAGCTCAAACAGAGAATTGGTCGCTCTATGTCAGCACTTTGGCTTTTCACTACTGCTAAAAGGATCTATGACCTACCAAATGGGGAAATCAGAGCTGAGCCAGTTCTATCTAAGATAATCAGTCGAACAGAGATTAAGGAATTTGAACAGCAACTCATCGATATTAAGGATTTTGGAATTTTGTATGATTTTGGAAATAGCGTACTTTTAATAGGAGATATAATGCGTGATGTTGAAAACTGGTTGAAAGGTTCTATTAGACAATCCCTTGTCTTCATTCCAGCAAGGGATTACTATCTCACTAGTTCCGTGTTTAAAGATATTTTTTCCAAGTGTCAAGAGTACGTTAAGATTCAAGATGCATATCTAGGAGAGGAAACCTTCGATCTCCTAGAATACATACCAACAGAACTTAGAATACAAATTTTAACAAGTCTTAAACTGGGAGAAGGAGAAGACCCGGTGAGGATTTTCCATCGAATAGAACGATTACATGCCAAAAGAAGAGGAAAGTTTCAAATATTGTTCATAGGTGATCGAATTACTGGTGATGCGCCTTTTCATGATAGGTTTATCCTCTCTAAAACTCGTGGCTGGCAAGTAGGCACATCCCTTAAACAAGTAGGAAAAGGTAAGGATACTACTGTTTCAGAATTATCAAAAGACGAGAAAGATGAAAGAGTGGAACCTGTCTTTGATCGATGGTGGAACGCGAAGATTTCTGAACTTGAATTACAGAACAAGACGAAAATGAGTCACCAAGAATGGAAAGATTACATCCTAAGAGTTAGCGAAACATAATTTTCCTATGCCTGGTAGAAAAACGGTCCAAGATATCGATAGGGGCTAAAAATGAAACTTGTAGCTTGTAGCTCTCGGCAATCTTGTTATTAATTTTGAGGTCATATACCGAACCTCTAAATTTTTCTTTTGAATTTTCTTCTTTGATTGGTATGTTGTGGGGGGTAGCCTATATTCAGCTTGGATCAGCCACTGTACACATTAATAGCCAATAGTAAAGGGGAATGTGCTAACGAATTCAGGCATATTCCCAATTCTCCAAGTTCATAGCTAAATATGAAACTCTTTTAAGTTTCCTTGGTATGTCTAGCTTTGAGCTGTATTGGCTCAATCTTCGAAGTCTAACAATAAACTCCGAGTTCCTTTCAATTAGATCTTTAAGGATTTAAGAGAGCCTTGTATTTTCTTTCACCCAGCGAAGCATGTCTGTGTCCCTATCTTTTTTGGACATATAAGTACCCCAAGAATTGAAAGCGAACCAGAGAGAAATGAACTGGTCAAACACTGTAAACTTTCTTACTCTCTGCCCTTGTGATCTCTTAAACCAATCAATTATTAGCTCTTCATGGGTGAAGCTAGGGTACATATTCATCACGTAAAGCGTGTGCTAAACTTGGCTCATTTCGATGAACCTTTCATCATTTCTGATGTTTTGCGAAATTGAACATACATAAACCAGAAGACTCTTAAAATATTTGAATGACCAAACACTAATGAGGGCACAGAATCCGGTCGAAAGATATGACCTTGTTAATATATGTACGATGCAGAGATGGGTGCGTCTTGGTAAGTGATCGAAAGGCGTCTTCAGAGTCAGGGCATAGTCGCCAAAAGCAAAAGAGCTTTCTTTCGACTAAAGGAGATTTTGCCTTGGTAGGAGCTGGAAACGGACTTGAAGTAGATTTTATCTTCGATAGATTAAGTAATGACCATAGTGTGAATGGGGAAAATGTTAAGCAAAAACTCGACGATATACTATCCGAATACTTCAGTCCTTACAGCGGGGCTATAGTGAACGTATTCGGTATTTTAGTAGCTTGGGAAAATGGAAGATTAGTCCCGTACGAAATCAAAATATCTGGAGCACATCCTTCAATTCTGCCGTTAAGTGCAACGCAACTTTGTATAGGCATAGACGCGGCGGAAGCAATCGCTCAATATCTTTTGAAAAAAATCAACTACACAGAACTACCATGGGAAGCTGCTACTCAATATGCGATAGCCATCATGAAAGAAGTTAGCAGGGAGGTAGACGGAGTTGGTAGATTGGAGGAGTTTGGTTTTGACGTACTAGTTTTTCTTGATAACGGTGTGGTTCGTAAAAAGCTAAACTACAAGATAGATAGTGCTGCCATAGGTGTTAGATTGGATATTATAGAAGAAGTTTCTTCGCAGTTTGATTCCCAAGAGATAGTTATCGAATCTGGAGGTAATTGAATGGAGGAAAAACTTGAAGAAATGGTAAAAGGTCTCACTACGGAGAAAGCCAGACATTGGAAGCTCGAAGAAGTAGAAGAATACTTGAGTAAACAAGGTATTGAAATCGAGAAAGATATGATGTTGACGCTTCTTGAGTGTCTAGCAGATGATGATATTTGGAAATGGCTGTTTTTTGTTGGGCATAAACTCCCACACGTTGCATCGACCGAAGAGAAATTTCTGGATTTTCTGGTAAAGATTGCCCGAAAAGTGAGAGGGGACATGGCTCAGGGTCCATTCATTACAGGACTCATCAATATCGGTTCAAATGATCCTAAACTTGGGTTTGCGTTGTTTAAGGAAATGGTAAAAAAGGATTCAGACTTAATCTACTATGCGAGTTTTCCTTTAGGAGGAGCTGGAAAAATTGATTTTGATGAAGCATTTAAAATTATCAAGGAAGGGTTTGAAAGCAGCGATTCAAACTTAAAGGCGACAAGTATTAGGGCATGGAGAGTAGTTTTTGAAAAAGAAGAAAGAGAACTAAAAGAATCCTCTGAAGTTTTCCATATCCTAGATAAGGCTTCAGACGAGGAAGAGGATGTTGTGGTCCGAAACGAAGCAGCAAACGCATATATTGACTTCAGTAGGTTTAGTCCAAAAGAATGTACTGAGCACCTCATTAAACTTGCTAGACAAGACAACCCAGATATTCGATTCAATTTAGCAATGAGGCTACAAACGTATAACCTACCTCGTAGTGAGGATGAGATTGAGATACTGAAAATCTGCGCACAAGATGATGATGAACGCGTTTTATGGAGAGTTTCTTTGGCACTAGCGTTTAAAGGGAAACAACACCCCGAAGAAACTTTGGAGATTGTGAAGAATTGGGTTAAACGGGGTAAGTATCTCAATGTTCGCGAAATTGACTTTTGCCTTCAGGAGATCGGTAAGGGGTACTTGGATAGATGCATAAAAACCGTTGAAACTTGGATTGAAAAGGAAGAAGATTTGCTGTTAAGGTTCTTCATACCAAATATCTTGAAAGAACTGTGTTCAAGCAACTATGGATTGTTGATTGAATCAATTAAAACATGGCCCCTTGGAAACATCATCTTCAAAAAAATGACATCTCGAGCATTGAGGGAGATTCTCACAGCGATCTTTCCTCCAAAAAGTGAACATCAAAGTTTGATTGACTCATGTTTCTCTATCCTCATTGATATGACTAAAGAGGGGGAAGTAGATGTGGAAACGGTGATTAGAGGCGAACCAGAGAAATTCTATCAGTGCTTTAGATTAATAGAGGAGTTCGAACAAGAAAGACCAAAACTGGATTTCGATAAAATGTACGTAAACTTGGAAAAATACCCAAAGCTTAAGGATTTTCTGAATGATGGTTGGTTTGAAAGAAAAAGGAAAGAAAACAACAAAACACACCCCCTATTAATCATCCTATCATATGAGCAGAATGCATTTCTTAACCATTTGGAGAAAATGCTGGAAATAATCGTATCTAAGAGCACCAAACATGGTGATCTTAGAGATGGATTAAGAAATGGTGATCAGTTTCGGCAAACCGTAAGCGAAATAGAGGTCATTTCATCGTTCATCAGACAATACCGTGTGGAAATCGCACCAGAGATTGAAGGAAAGAAGTTGGATGCTAGAATTGAAATCGATGGGAAAGATTTTCTCGTTGAAGTCATTAACCCTGAAATGTTCAAACCACTAAGATATTTGACTGGAAAGACGCTTGGAATAGGAAACAGAGCAAGAGGAAAAATTTATGACGAATTCAAGAAGCACCTTAAAGACGTACATATAGAGGAAAACATCCCTATCATAATTGTCATTGATACTACAAGATCGGAAATCGATTACGAGTTCGTTGAAGATTATTTGATGGGGACTCTCCAGCTAGTAATGCTTTTTGATAAAAAGAAGGGGGAAGTCGTAAAAACTTATCCAGCAAGAGCTGAAGACTCAATGCACGCTCTTACAGAGGAGACTGATATTTTAAGTGCAGTGCTTTGTTACAAGAGGTGCATGGGGAAGGATAATGCTTTCCATTTTGAAGGAAGAATCATACTTAATCAGTATGCGAAGAATCCATTGAGTCAAGAGCTTATTGAACGAATAGAAAAAACTATGTTTGGTAACCTCAAATAAAAAAAGGGAGTCTGGGGGGAACCTCCACTTTTGCACGTGTTATTTATTCTGTACCTAGAAGAACTTTATAATTATGCTATTATTAGGAGGCTCTATTTCTTTCCTTGACTGATTCTTTAGCTTCAGATAACAAACTGTCAGCAAATTCATGGCTTATTCCAAAATTCTTAGCAAGTAACCTAGGTCGCTGTTTAGCCAATTTATTAACACTATCTATCCCAAAATCAAAAAGTGGACGGGCAAGCTTTCTCTTCTTATCCTGAGACAGCGATGGTAGTCCCATAAGTCCTGCTTCAGCCAAGTCAGATCGTATACCATATTTGACCCTTTCCTGCAAAGTATCAACCCGTTTCTTGAATTTTTGATCTAAAATTAATGAAGAGATCTTTTGTAGAGAGCGCGATGTGTATTCACCAAGCTCTATAATGTCATGGTCGTTATAAAGTGATCCATGTTTCGATTTAATGGAATCTAATGGCATTTCATTTATCCAATCTAAAAGTATTTCTGTGGGAGTGCTGTAGAATGGGAGAACGCTTCTTCTCATCCGACCTGCAATGTCAATGTTGCTTGCTACATTAAGTAACTCATTTGTTGAAATATCAGAATGTAATGAAAGTGCTACTTTTGCGTCATACGGTGAAAGGTTAGCGGCGTTAACTTTCTTGCCCAATTCAGTAATGTGGAACTGACCTTTATCTTGTTTCAGAAAGCCAAAATTCACCAGTTCTTCCATAATTCTTTTTACGAACGATTCTTTGGGCTTTGTTTTCGATGCGCATAGAGTTGTGGAAAGGGTTCTCATTATTTGGTTGGGAGAGATACTGGTTCTCTCAGCTTCCAGTAGTATTGTTGTTGCAATGGCTGTCTCATTAAACGTGCTTGATGGAAATATGGCCTCGGGAGAGGCTAAGAAATACTTGTTAAATGTAACCTTTGGCCGTTTCTCATCAGCTAAAATATATACTGATGCACTTTTACTTTTTCCAAATCTCCCAGTTCTTCCTTTGAGATTGATATATTCGTATCCGTGTAATTCATGTATCTTTAGTATGGCTGGAAGGTCGATAATAACATTATCAATACTGTAGTCTACTCCATGGCTAAGCGTAGTTGTTGCAACAACTGTTTTCAACATATTCTCTCTCATGAGACGCTCTACAAATTTTCTAGCTTTGCGTTGGACTCCTGCATGATGGAAAGCAATGCCATACCCTATTAACTCACATAAACTCTTGGTAAGTTGCGTCTTCTCCCAAATCTCATTCTCGAAGAAATTGTTTGCTCTTTCAGCAAGTTCTTGATTAAATTGATGATAAGACTTGAGTCTTTGTGCCAGATTTTCAGTTTCATGCCTTGCTCCAACAAAGATAAGCGTCGTTTCATCTTTTTTCAAATTTTGGCTCAAGAGGTGCTCAATCACGTCCTTATCTATTTTTTCGCTGAATCTCTTGCCGTCTTTACTGAGGTATGATAACTCATCACCTTGCTTGAAGACTAAATATTCAATAATTTTTATTCTAAGTAGCGGTCGATTCTCAATTACTGACTCAGCGTTCAGCCACTCTGATATTTGAAGAGGATTTCCAACCAAAGATGAAAGGGTAATTATACGCAGGGGATTGTTCCTTAGTTTTAGATGTGTCAGCAACATGTCAAGTTCCCCTCCTCGCTCTTCATCATCTAGCAAAGTTATTTCATCTGCACAGACTAACGTAATGCCATTGAGCCATCGTTCATTAGTTCTAACAGCGCCTAAAACCCGTTCATAAGTAGCAATAATGATTTCTGCCTCAAGGAGGTCGGAAGCCTTTACAGGGTTGTCTCCGTCGGTTATCACTACTTTCTTTCTGAGTCCATTTCCAAACCATTCTTTGAAATCACCATATTTTTGCCAGTCAAGCGCCTTGTAGGGAGTGCAGTAAAGAGCCTTTCCACTGTTGTCTAGCTCGCCGGCCATAGCCATTTCAGTTACAAGAGTTTTACCAGAACCAGGATAGCCAAACACACATACATTATTTCTGGAGTGAAGTAGACCCCTATCCGCAAACACTTGTTGAATTGGGAACAATTTCTTAACCTTAGGCCTTCTGCGTTCCAAGTATATTTTTACCGGGTAAGGTATAGGAAACTGAAGTCTTTCGATCTTTGACTTTTCGTATTCTTGTCTTCCTTCCTCGGTGACCTCGATTTTTTCTTGGTTGCTAAACCAAGGCTTCCTAAGGATCAATTTACGAGAAGCTAAATCCTTAAGAACATCTGACATCGATGATTTTGGTACTCTGCATCGTTTTTGTAGCGTCGAACGCCTTAAGATCCCGCTATCAGCTTGAGTAACCAATATTTCGAGTATCTTAAATCCTAACTCCTTGTACCGGGGTCTTTTCACATGAACACCATTCAAAATTATGCATTTGAAATATATAAGTGAAGATTGAAGTTCGAGTTACTCGAACTATTTTTTAATTCGAACGAACAAGAAGGTTATTTTTGGGCCAAGACAACTAAATCTTATGAACCATCATCACGGCGACCTTGCTAAGATAGTCATAGAATGGGTTGTTAGTACAGGCAATCTCGAAAGAATCCTAGCTCTCGACCTAGAGACAAAGGTTTTGGAAGAAAACGGTTTTTTGACCGGTGAAACAATTCTTTGTGTGTCCCTTGCTCGTTTTCTTAATGGTAATATCTGTAACAAACTCATTCTGTTAGAGGAAGATAGTCCAGAGGGTGAAGCGAAGCTACTGTCCCAATTGAACGATTTTCTACTAGAAGTTCGCCCATTGGTTTTAGTCGGATTTAACCTATGTGGATATGATGTTCCTCTTCTTAACCTTAAGCTAAGAGAATATTCCAACCAAATCTTCTGGGGTATTAAGGACATGATTGAAAGAAGTTTCTACTTGGACATGAAACATCCCATTCGGTTTGAACTGGCGAAATACTCGAATGGACCAAAGATATGTTCTCTTGGGAAAGTGCTGGAACATCCAAGATTCGAGCACCTTCCTTTAATGCGGACAAAGAGCTTAGTTCCTCAGACTGTAGGTAGCAAGGGACTTGAAATCTTCAATATGTGGAAGAATGATAAGAGAAATTTTAAGGCATACGCCAAAGGAGACGTCAATGATGTTCTATTGTTGTTTGAAGAACTTTTCCTGAAGCCAATAACCAATACCCCTATGAGAAAAAGTTGAGTTGTAGAATATGAAAGAACTCTTTCTAAGCTTCGCAAATCCCGCAACTTGGAGAACAGCGAAAGATGCTGAGAAATTAGATCATGGAGAATGGAAAGGACTACGCCAGAAAATTCTCCAACGTGACAACTATACCTGTAGATATTGCGGTTTTCGGGCAGAGAGGTTTCAGATTGTCCATCACATAGATGGCAACCCAGCTAACAACGATGAGGATAACTTGGAAACTATTTGCCAAATATGCAATCTTATTCACCATGCTGGCCAGGGTTGTGTAGTCCAAGGAATAGTTGACCTTTATGAAGAATCAAGCTACTCACAAAATGAAATAATCATTATCACAAGAAGAATGAGAGCGCAGGGTAAAAAGGACGAAGAAATAATCAGGGCTTTGGGGCTAAAGAAGAAGGCTCCGTTTAAGATGGACAGGAGTTACCTCAAGAATCTATTTGGTTTCGTTACTTCTAGGGGAGCTAAAGAAGATCAATTTACCAACACCGCGTTATCGTATATATACCATGTTGAGAAATCAAAAGAAAGGGCGTTAAAATGATTAGAAATTTTAAAAAGCTACCATTAGATTTACACGAAAAACTAAGAAATTTCACTGAAAATTGGGAGTCTTTCGCACTTAAGGTCTTGAAGAAAGAAGCTATTCATGGCGCGCCTCGTTTCATACTCATTTACGATTTAGAAACTACAAAAGAATTTGAACCAAAGTTCCATGGTTTTCTAAGTTATGATATTGAGACAAACGAGCTGGGGAGATGTGGGTTGGTTCCAGCTCGTTTTGAAGAAAATATAAAAAATTTTGTTCGTGAAAACAGAGAATGGCTAGAAGTATACGATGAGCCGAAACACTGGGCTAAAGTTCTACAAACTATATTCCAGAAGCCAGAAGGGTTTGCAATTATGGTGGGCTTAAATCTTCTTCATTTTGACCTTCAGAAAAGCGATCTCCAAATAGGACAACTCGCAAGCTGGATGGTAGAGGAAAATCGATATACGTATGTGCATGACGGAAAACCGATAGAATACAGAAGGATAAATGCTTCGTATCTGGGACGAGTCTTTATCTTCTATAACTTTGATCTTTTGCCCTTAGCAACTCAGACAGGCTTTAAAAGGGGAGAAAAGAAAACTGACCAATTGGCAAACGAGGTCAACAAACACTTTTTTAAGATGCCTAATCCTTCGACATTTCTTAAGCCCTCTTTGAGCATCGAAGAAATCAACTACTGCATCAATGACTGCCTTGTCGAACTTGAACTATTTGCTCATCTATCTGGTGAGATTTTAAAACAAACTAAAATTTCGTAGACTCGTCTCTCTTTTCTTCTTCTCTCATCTTCATTTATTACACCCAAGCATTCCAGCCTTAATCTCTTTCTCTATCGCTTTCCTTGCTAATTCAGGAGTTATTTCAGCATCACTGCTATCTAGCATTTCTACCGCATCTTGAATTATCCAAAAAGCATGCCTAACGTTCTGGCTTGTATTCCTAACAAAGCTTGCTATCTCGAATAATGCTAGCTCATCAGCAATCACTTTACCAAAAGCCTCTTTCAGCCTGCATTTCATTATCTCAACTAGCTCGTTCAAGCTGTACGGCTTAAAAAGAAGAGCTTCGAACCTAAGGCTGTAGTAAAGCCTTTTTCCTAGGAGATGCAAGGGCTCATTTCCGCTCGTTGAAATTAGTATTAACCCGCATCTAGGGATGCTCCTTCTCATCTCCAAGAAGCTTGAGATAAAGCTGTCAAGCTCTCTCAGCTTATCGAAGTTGTCTAATGCACAGACAAGCCTCAAATCTTTGTGTAATTTTCTTGTGAAAGCTCTTAGGATTTCTTTTGAGCTTATCCTTCTGGACCTTTCTCCAAAGCATTCAGAATGAATTCTTTCTAAGCACTGATAATAGCTTGAACCCCTGCAGTTAATATAAACCACAACAGCATCCTCAACCTCATCCTCAAACTGCTTCAAAACAGCTCTCGTTACAACAGTTTTTCCTATTCCAGGAATGCCATGGACATAAAGAATTTTTGAAGCTCTTCCGCGCATTGCATCCTTTAGATAGAGCGCTATAGCCTGTTTTTCTGCTTCCCTTCCCACTATGGTAATGGGATCATAATCATCTGAAAATGCATCGAGCATGATTGGATTTTAGAATTTCCATTTACCAAGTTTTTCGGAACACCTCATTTCCAGTAAGTTTAGGAAAAAACGAAAAATAAGGCGTTTTTAAAGCAATGGAGACAAAATACGATGATTAAAAGGAAGAAAAACTTAAAAGTCATCGAATATACACGTATGAAAGCGATGGATGTTGAAAACCGAGAACGAAGCTAGAAAGACTAGAGAAATCAAGTATGAACACAAACGAGCAAGGGGTCGTTGGGAAATTTTTAAACAAAGCCTTAGATACGGTTCTGTGGAACTGAGAGAAACTTCTCGCGACCTATCCAACAAATCGTTGGTTTTTGCAGGCTTTACACTGATGATATTAACTTTTGTTGCCGGATTTTATAGGGGAGATTTAGCGCAAGTATCTGCAGTTATTACCTCTTTCCTAATCAGTTTGATCCTTTTTCTAATAAGTGCCGAAGTAACACGGAACGTGGCCTTCGGATGGGAATATTTTGTTGGAGAGATACTGTACTTGATGGCGACGGCTTTTATCACAGGCGTTCTTATCATGTTTTTTCAGCCTACGTTAGAAAGTTTTATACAAAATTTATCTATAATCATGATACTGGCTTACGTTGCATTCTTGGGCGTTCATATAATAAACTCTGTTCATAGTTTAACAAGGGGAAGTGAAAATGTCAAGAAGCAGGAAAGAAGCTAGGAAAGGTATATGTCCCAAGTGCGGCCATGTTCTCGGAAAAGAAGAACTTAATAATTTGAGAAGCGCTAAAGAGCCTAAATGCCCTAAATGCCTTATTGGATATCCAATTGTTCAGTGTGTACCCTACAAGCATAAATATAGACTTGTCATCGAAGGTCCACCTTGTCCATATTTCGATCATGATCCTAGATATGAGAAGAATTGTCATTAAGTCCGTAGTGAAATTTTATCATGTATTTTTTAACTTTCGTAGCAAATTCCTTTCCGTATCTTTCTTCCAAAGCCTTGAACATTCTTTTGCCCTTTTCGGATGCTTCTTTACAATTAGCAGAGCATACCATGAAAAAGCAAGAAGCAAAAACTACGCCTCCCTCACTTTCACTTTCTTTTATATTTTTAAGTCCCTCTACAATTTCTTTACCAAGTTTTCTCAATTCTTCTTCAGATCTGCTACTGTACACTTCAACACAACATAGCGGATAGTCGTAAAAAATTCCACGTAAATAGGGTAGTTCCTTGCCTAACTTTTCTTCCAACGGATAAATTAAATCATACAATTTTAGATGATTTTCATCCCTGCTTATTCCATACCAGTAATGATACTTGCTTTCTCCCCTACGATATTTCAATCTTAGCGAAACTAAAAGATTTTCAAGCTTATCAGAAGGGGTTCTTATATTGGATATCGCAACATCAGGATTGTTCTTACGTCTAGGATAAAGCTGCCAGCTCTGAACCTTTTTTTACTCCTTCGTACGTAGCAACGAGGAGGCATAAATCAGAAATACAGTTTATTGGCGTACATGCGATGCTGTATTCCTCAAATATGTTATTAGGATCAACGCGAAAATAGTCTGGAGATAGCATGACTTCCAAAATCTTTCTGGCTTCATCGGAGTTTGGCTTAGCTATACTTTTAAGTTCTGTTAAAATGTCCGTCTCGTACAAGCTTTTAATTTTTTCAATCTTTTCCCTAACACATTTCTGATATCTTGAGCCATTTTCTTCCATTCACTCACAGTTTTTGAATAATTTTGCAATTTTAGGATTCAAAAATTTATGATACATTAATGTAGATAGTTAATTTTAAATACCTTAAAAACGAGCTGAACCTATAATTCGATTCCAAAAGAAAAAATAGAAATTATTACTTTTAACTTATCAATAAACATTTTTTCTAAAAGTACTGCAAATACCAAAACTGCTGTTTTTGAGATAAGATTAGTATTTAAATCTCGCGTGCGTGTAAAAAGCGGGAAATTTCACACGCGCACGAGGCTTACTTCCGCTTAGCACCAAGATTTTTTCATGAACTGTGAATTTTGTAGCTGCAAGAAAGAAGCTGTAGGTTATCTCAGCTTAGCAGGATTGAAGATCCATTACTGCAAGAGGCATCTGAAGCGAGTTAGAAGAAAGCTGCTTCGTGATTTAGAATGAATTTAGAAATTTTTACCCAGATTCAAAGCCTGGTAGCGAAGCTAGCAACAAATTGGAATTTGCTGGGCTTTCTTTTGGTCTTAATAATTTCCATAACAATAGGCGAGCTCTTCAGGAAGTTCTTCAAGAACAGATTTCTTGGTTTGCTCGTTGCCTCTGCCAGCTTCATCTGGATCTGCGGAGAGATGTTGAAGGGAAAAAGCGTAGCAGACATTCTAGTTTCAATAATTACATCGCTTGCATTCTTCATTGCAGTTTTCGTAGTTGCGATTCAGCTTTTCTTAAAAAAGCTGCTCTGGAAGAACCAGTGATTTCATGCTTATCTGCGAAAGTTCACCCCATGCCTTGAAGGCGCTTCCAGTTGAGCAGTTACAGAAATTCATCTTTCATCTAAAAACATGGAAGGCTGGGACACATAGGATTAGAGAGAAAGAAGTCAATGCTTTGAAAAGGATTAGACTGAAAGGAAGGCTTATCGAAATCGTTCCTTCCTCGGAAGATAAGCCGAGTTTAAGCTCGATAGCGAACTTCCTGATTCCTTTAAGCTCGTACAAAAAGCCTGCCAGCTTTGAAATATGGTTTTGCCAAAATAGGATAAGCTTTTACATATTTTCAACGGATGAGAAGGCCCTTGAGGAAATAAAGACTCAACTGCATGCAATCTATCAGAACGCTGCTTTCAGAAGCGCAACGTTGAATTTTGTTCCAATGAATGCTGGATGGTATGTCTGCAGTGCAACATTAAACCTGGAATACCACTACTTTAAGATCAGATCGCTGGACTCTTTCAAGTACGACCCGCTTGCTCACATAATTGAAGCTACGAACGTTAATGCGGTTTTCCAAGTCGTGTTTAAGCCAAAGAAGGTTTCTAGAAGGACGCTAGAGAAATATGCAAATTGGTTGGGGCAAACCGAGTTAGCTGAAGAAGTTTTAGGTAAGCTTACTTCGGTATGCTTCCAAGCCTTGATAAGGATAGCTGTCTTTTCGAAAAATCCTTTTGAGGCCAGAAAAGCAGTAGAGACAGTGGCAAATTCCCTGAAAGTTTTCGATGGAGATTATGCAAAGTTTAAAGCAAGGATAACTAGCTTTCCGATCTTCACAAGCTCATTTTCCATAGTCAAAAAGATAGCTAAGAGAAAGTTTTCATTCTTTGGGAGAAAATTCCTTCTGTCCGCTGAAGAGCTTGCATCGATTTTCCATCTTCCGATTAACGTTAAAGACCCAAGGATAAACTACTTAACAAAACCGCAGCTACCTCTGCCTTCCCTAGGAAGAGCACAAAACGGAATGTCCATAGGCTATTTGAAGTACGCTGGAGAAAGCGAAAAGGTCAGCGTTTCCCTCGGAGATCTAACTAGGCACGTATACGTGATAGGAGCTTCTGGAACAGGAAAGACTTCTCTTCTAATAAACATGATTTCCCAAGCCCAGGAGAAAGGGTACTGCATTCACTTGATAGATCCTCATGGAGATATGGCCTATGACTTGATCGAGTGCATGCCGGAGAAATTAGAGCAAGTGGTTTTTCTCGACCCGCTGAAGGTAAGGTTCAGCATCAACCCGTTCGAGCTTCCTCCCTATCTCAGCGAGTATGAAAGGGCAATGCTCATTGAAAAGATAATCGGGCAGATGGTTGAGCTGATGAAAAGAATCTTTGGAGCAAGATACTGGGGTCCGAGCCTAAACAGAACCTTTCAAAACGTTATCAGGCTTCTTTACCTGAAGGATGATAGGCCGACCTTTGAGGATATGTTGAACGTTTTGCTTTTAAAGACTGAAAAGCTTGGAAACCTTGCAAGCCGTGAAGATTTTAGAGAGCTTAGCTCGGAACTTAGAAGGGTTCCTAAGGAAAGGCTTGACGCTGTAATAAACAAGATAGACCCTTTTGTGAAAAATGCTCTGCTGAGAATGCTCTTTTGCAACAAGCGCTCGACCGTTGATTTTGAAAAGCTTCTGCAACCGGGAAAAATCGTGGTATGGAGGCTTGCCAAGGCTGAGATAACAGAAATGAACATGCAGATGATAGGCTCTGCCATAATGACAAAGCTCTGGTTCTTCTGTGCAGCAAGGGCTAGGGAAGATAGGAATCCAGTCTTGCTTGTGATAGACGAATTCCAGAATTTTGCATTTTTAGAAACGTTACAGATGATGATTGCAGAAGCCAGGAAGTTTGGAATAGGATTAGTTCTATCCCATCAGCATACAAGACAATTGACTGAAAGCTTGCTGGGAGAGGCTCTTGGGAATACCGCAACGAAAATCATTTTCAGGGTTTCTGGAGAAGATGCTCTGATACTTGCCAGAAATTTAGACATAAGGAGGGAAAGAACACTTGCAAGCGTTCTAACTAATTTACCCGACGGCTCCGCAGTAGTTAAGCTCAGGGCTGGCTTCGGTCAAGAACCGATAGCACCATTCGAAATCTTCACCTTGGAACCTATGGAAAGGAAGCAAGTTAACATCGACAAGTTGATTAAAAAGATGCAGGCTGAGCATGCTCAACCACAACCCGCACCCCAACCATCCCAACCCGACAAGCGCATTCAAGCCCCGCCCCAAGATGAGAGGTTTAAAGAGTTTTTAGAAATTGTTGAAGGCGTTGGAGATAAAGGGGTGAAGGAGATATCGAAAGCTAGCGGGATTAAGCCAGTAAAGGTCAATGAGCTTATAGAAAAGGCTAAACAGCTTGGTTTGGTAGAGGTTGAAGAGGTTAGGACTGGGGAAAAAGGAAGGCCTAGGGTCGTTGTCAAGCTAACGAAAGATGGAAGGGAATTTATAGGCAAGCTGTTGGGAAGGGAAGGAAGCCTTCTTCACAGAAAAATGATTGAAAAAGTTAGCGAGTATTTCAGAAAGCTTGGCTATGGTGTTGAGGTTCCTGCTCAGGGAGGAAGAGAAGAGCAACCTGACTTGGTTGCTAAAGGATTTAATGAAGCGATAGCTGTTGAGGTTGAGGTTAAGGCTGATCATCTAGAGCAGATCAGAAGAAATTATGAAAAGAACCTTTGGGCTGACAGGGTTATTTTCATTGCTCCTACTCAGGAGGTTGGGTGGAGGATTAAGAACATCGTTGGAAAGGACGTTGAGGTTTACATTTTAGAGGTGGATTTGTGACTAAGTTGAGAGTTTGTATGTTAATTGAGAAGGTCAGAAATATGGTCACAAATTGTCACAAAAGCTCAGAAAAGCCTATTGGTCACAAAATAAGGTGGTTTTATTAACTATGGTATCCCGTATAAATTTCAAGAATTAAACCAGCTCCCAATTAATAGCAGAACTTGGAACCCTTTAAATTTTGATTCAAAACTATTCGATTTTTCTGAGATTTTAGATGTTGAGCAAGTAAGGATAGCAGAGGAGAAGTTAGGCGAGAAGACAAGGTTCAGAATTGACATTCGATACAAAACTATGGTTAAGGTTACTCCCAGAACCGTTGCAGTTGCTGAGGCTTTTGGCATAGGAATCGGTGAATTCAACGAATTTACTCTTTACAATAACTTGGAGCTTTTGATCAGCGAGGAAGACATTGTCTACATTGTTGGGGATTCTGGAAGTGGGAAGAGCGCGCTTCTGAGAGCAATAGAAAAAGCTCTTGGTCCAAGGGCAATGAACATAAGTAGCGTAGAAATTGATGAAGAAAATCCTCTGATAGAAACTGTTGGAAAAAGCGTTAGGGAAGGCTTGGAGCTTCTTTCGAAAGTGGGGTTAAACGATGCGATGCTTTTTGTGAGAAAATACAGCGAGCTAAGCGATGGGCAGAAGTATCGTTATAGACTTGTAAAGCTTATGGAGTCTGATACTCAGTTCTGGATTGCTGATGAGTTCTGCTCTACGCTTGATAGGGATACAGCAAAGATAGTTGCTTTCAATGCTCAGAAGATAGCAAGAAAAGAAAGGAAGGGATTAATAGTAGCGACTTGCCATCAAGACCTATTCGAGGATTTAGGACCAACAGTTTGCATCGTTAAATATTTTGGTGAAGATGTAGAGGTTCGTTATTTTTCTTCGAAAGCTCCGACGGAATGCTCACTACTTAAAGAGATGAGGATAGTTAAAGGAAGCATGGAAGATTATAAGAAGCTTGCACAATTCCATTACCGATCAAGCTACCTAGTAGCGCCGAAGAAAATATTCGTGATAAAACGAAAGGATGAAACGGTAGGAGTTATAGTTTACGCTAGATCTCCAGCGATTTGTTTTGGGAGAGCAAAGTTCTTTAGAAGAATTTTAAAAGTGGATGAGGTAAACTCCAAGCTTCTGATTATAAGCCGAGTAATAGTTCATCCAAAGTATAGGACAATAGGACTTGGTGTTAAGCTCGTTAAGGAAACTCTTCCTTTAGCTGGCTCACCATATGTTGAGATGGTGGCTGTGATGTCGAAGTACAACCCGTTCGCGGAGAAAGCTGGAATGCAGAAAGTTGTTGAAAAAATCCCTGATCAAAAACTTGTGAAACTGAAAGATGAGCTTGAAAAGTTGGGGTTTAACCCATACCTCTTGAGCTGCATGAAATACAATATAGTGAGATTGCGAAAGCTGACAAAGAATCAATTGAATATTATAAAAAGAGGCTTGATAGAATGTCGTCACTTCTTCCTTCTTAAAAACATACTAAGCGACAAGGAATACAGCTCAAAAAAGCTTGGTGAGAAGGAGAAATGGGGTATTTGCGCAAGGAAGATTAGGAATGCATCGGTTGAAAGGCTTGCCAGACTTATCAGCATAGTTGCTCGTTTAACCCAAGTCAAGGTTTACCTAATCTGGAACAGGAGCAAGGTTTTGGAATCAGTGATGAGGAATGATGAGAGCAAGGCTTGAGTGTAGAAATGTTGGAATTGAGAAAGTTTTTGAATGTATAGCTAAGTTTGGAGAAATTCTGGAATACAAGGTCTGGGAGTATAATAACAAAGTTTACCTCACGTTTAAAGTAAGCACGATATCGGTGTTGGAAGAAATATTGAAAAAGCTGAGAGAAGTTTGTGAGTTTCACTTTTTGAGAATTGATAATACCTTACCCTGGTGGAAGAGATGGATGAGAATGAAAATGAAATTTTAGCAAGAATGCCAAAGTCGTGGCTTGTTTTAAGAAGGATATATTTGAAGAAGTTAGAGGAAGAAAGGCGTGGTGAAAGTGAAAAGAGAGAATGATTTTGATTTCTATGAAGTTGCATTAAAAGAGTTAATGAAAGTAAATTGTGGTAGGAAGATTATTCCTTTTCCTCTGGTGTTCAATAGACTTGGAGTGATATTTCATTTTGATAAAGAAACTTCCGTTTTTGTTTTGAAAATTCTGGAGAATAAGCGTTGGGTCAAACTGATTCCTTTTCATGGCATACGAATTCTGAGAAATAGAAAGTGACGATCTAGTATAACTGATGGTCAGGAAAAATTTCACCTATAAATACTTTTACGAACATATACTTTTTGAGAAAGAAATTTGGTGTAGAAGAAGAGTTTGAATTGAGTTCTGACTAACGCCCAGCGCACAAAAACTCAGTTTGAACTCGTTCTTCTTTATTAGCAGTCCAAAAACAGGATAATTGTGAAGGAAAAAATCGATATCCACAATTATAAGAGAAGATTAGAAAGAAGATTAGAACTGATAATAAAATCTGACCGAATACTCAAGAGAAATAAAGATATTATTCTAAAGTTCCAAAGAGACTGCCTAACAAACGGACTAAGTGTTGTAAGGGTTGAGAAGTATCTCTATCATCTCTACATTCTTGCTTTGATGTTGAGGAAGGGATTTGATAAGCTAACAAAGAACGAGGTTATGGAAGTAGTTGAAGCGATAGAAAGGAGAAACTGGTCTGATAGAACAAAATATGACTATAAAGTTTCTCTCAGAGTATTTTTCAAATGGCTTCGAGGAAAAGGAGATTATCCGGAAGAAGTAAAATGGATTAAGCCAAGGCTTACAAAAAGAAATAGACTGCCAGAAGAGGTTCTCACCGATGATGAAATTAGAGGTTTAGCTGATAAGGCCGAAAATCCTAGAGATAAAGCCTTAATCTTGAGTCTGTACGAGTCGGGTTGTAGGATAGGAGAATTACTTCCTCTAAAAATAAAAAATATTCAACCAAACAGTTATGGAATGGCTTTGATTGTCAATGGTAAAACTGGAAGTAGAAGAGTTCTGATTATTTCCTCGGCTCCTGCTCTAGCTAATTGGCTGACCATTCATCCATTCAAAAATGACCCAGAAGCGTTTGTTTGGATTGATACTGGAACCAGAAATAGGTATGGAATGATGGGCTATGGTGCCGTTAACATGATGTTAAGGAATTTGGCAAAGAAAGCTGGAGTAAAGAAAAGGGTAAATCCCCATAGCTTTAGACACGCAAGGGCAACACACTTGGCTTCAATTTTAACAGAGGCACAGATGAAAGAACTCTTTAGCTGGGTTCAGTCGAGCGATATGGCTGCGACCTACGTTCATCTTTCAGGAAGAGACGTTGACAATGCTCTGCTCAAAATTCATGGTTTAGTTAAGGAGGAAAACAAGGGAGAAGAAGTTCTCAAAGTTAAACTTTGTCCCAGATGCCAAGAAAAGAACGATCCGATAGCTAGATTCTGCAGAAGATGCGCTTCTCCTCTTGATATAAAAATTGTTATGGAAACCGAAGAGAGAATGAAAAGAAAGGATGACGTTGTAGCAAAGGTTATCGAAAGAGTTGTTGGGAAGCTGAATCTTGAGCGGGTTGTTTATGAGGCGATAAAGGAACTTAAAGTTGAGAAGGAATTTGAAGATTAAAAGATTTTTGGCTTTTGTAAGCTAGAGATTGAAAGAAGAGAAATAAAATCATCATTTACACTCAATCACATATCGCTCGGTAAATATTCGCTTTTCTATCGATGTTTTGTTTTTGAACGAACACGACTTAGAATTTTCTTGAAAACAACAAGGGATATTAGTATGCCAAAGATTACTAAGAAAGTCTTTACGACTCCTCCCACTCCACTGATTTCAAACTCTACTATACGATATGTGGAGAGAAAGTTGTCATTTCCATAGAAGTTGGCATCAACTCTCCATTTACCATATTCCACTTGGTCTGCTGGTAGAAGCCCATCCAATTCAAAGTAGAAAGTCCCATCTTTATTGGTTTGAATTGGGATCACATACTCTTTAGAGTAATCTCGCCAAGTCCAATGAATTTCTATTGTTAGATTAACTTGTACAGGTGGATTTACCTTTCCCCAAACCTTGATCGGGAAACCAAGCGGAAAACCAATTCTGATAAATGCCAGGTCTATAATAGGACTTCTGTAGAAGAATGGAACTTCGTATTTACAATCAATTCGCAGAAAACTTTTGCATATTAGCTCATAGGTAGAAATTTGCGCTAGGCATTCCACAGGTGGCGTTTCGATACTTTCTATGATGTGAAGATGACCTTCAGAGTCAAGGTAGCCATAGCGGAGACGGCCAGACAATGAAAAGCTCCAAGGTCGAGCTGCATCGAAAGCTAAAGCATAACCTAACATTCTACATTCTTCTTTCCAAATGAAGGGCTCTGCTTTCACACCTTCTGAGTATATACCTATCGAAGAAACGTAATAATCGGGCACTGCAAGTGCTACTAAAGAACTGTTAAACATTGCTAGTTTTTCGGGCTTGGTTCGTAGAGTTATTTTGACTTCACCAACCACAGGGTCATAGAATTTCTCTTCACATGGGAAAACCCGCTTTTCTCTTAGTTTAGTGCCAAATCTATCAAAAATATGAAGATAAAGGTCACCCCCTCTTGTCTGGACAAGGGCGGAAATAGTTTCACTGTTGGGCGATACAGCTACTCTTTCAACCATATAGTCAAAACCAGTTTCCCAATATTTCTCGCTTATTCTGTCATAAACGCAAAGCTTGAAGATTTCGTTCTCGTAATCGTTTGATTCCCACGCTATGAGGTTGCCGTCCAAAGAAACTTTCGAGTCCACAGCTATCGGCAAGCTTTTTACTGTTTGATTATCTGGAAAGAAAACTCTGTTGTTAATAAAGACTGCGGGGCAGGAAGCAAAAGGTGCAAAGCGAACTGTCGGTAATAATTCCGCTTCTGAGTAAGGGTACCATCTCTTTTCTACTCCACTTTCATATTTCCAAAGCAAATTCCCAGATTTGTCAAAGAAAAGGATTTTCTCTGCTCTCAAGTAATAATCCTCGGGAGGGTATTTGAGGCAAGAACAGTATGTGACTTCGCATTCGCCATAATACAAAAAGCAAACTATTGCAATACCTTCTTTAGTTACTCCTAGATAATGAAGGGCTCCGCTTAATATAGTATTAATTTCAAAATATGCTCCACAAATTGAACAGGTACCTAGATACTCCCTGTAGGGAATTTCCTCTTCCGCAAGTTCTTTAAAATTCGCTTTCCCCAGTCGTTCTCCTTGCCTATTTAAGAAATGCAGGCGGTCTTTCTCATCAAGAGCAATCATGTATGAACCATCGTGGGAAACTACGAGTCTTTTTATAAGGCAATCAATTTTGTATCTCCAAGATATCTGCTTTGAAGAGTAAAGCACAGTTTCATAATCGTCTTCCAATGTTATTGAAACTCTGTCAAGTTCTTTTGGACAAACCACATAGAATCTTTTTTCAATTTTGTTTTCTTCGGAGAGACAAATGCTTGTTTCTTGCGCTATCAGAAGAACGATGAGTAAGATTAGAATAGCTAAAAGTATTTTGTTCATCCTCAACGCTTTGCCCACTTTGTCTTTACTTTAAATCTTTCGAGCAAAAACTATTAAACAACTTAACTTTAAAGATTCGGATGTTCTACTACTTACGATGAATCTAGGTTTTTGACAAGTGCCCTCTGCTCCACAGTAATTTTCTGCTTTTCTAAACGCCATTTTGGAAAGAGAAAATGGACTCGCACCTAATTAAGTACAGATACCCTCGGGCCCGCCAAACCATTGCTCGGTGACGGACCGCGCAGACAATGATGGAAAACATGCGAAACCTATATTTATATATCCGTTCATGACCTAAGATAAATGAGAAACATGAAGCCCGAAACACGAGAAATCTATCCAGAGTTGAAGAAGATAGAGAACGATATCCAAGTACTCAAAATTTTGCTCATGAAGTCTCGGAAAATGCCACGGAAGGCTGCAAAGTTAGAAGGAACTTTGAAAGGGGTCCGGATAGAAGAGAAAGACATCGAAGAGGCTAAAAAATCAATTTTCAAGTTCAGTGCTTAGATATGTACGTAACAGATGCTCACGGTTTTCTTTGGTTTCTTTCAAAAGATAAACGGTTAGGCAAGAAAGCACTGGAGATTTTTCGTTCATGCGACAAAGGCGAAGAAATAGTGGTCGTTCCAAGCATTGTCCTGCTTGAGTGTCTGTATGTTTGTGAGAAGAAAAGAATCGGCTTTGAATTTCGAGAAATAATGCTGAAAATTCAAGGAACATTCAACTACCCTGTTTATCCCCTTGACGAAGGAGTGGTTCTGGAGTGTCAGAACGTCGACAAAATTGCAGAGCCACACGACAGAATCATTGTCGCCACAACAAAACTCTTGAACGCCAAGCTGATAACAAAGGATGCTGGCATAATAAATTCCAAACTGGTTGAGACCGTCTGGGAAAGTTAGGGCACCGAACCAACAGCCTAAAAAGGTACGCAAGCCTCCGGGCGTCTGATGGAAGAGAGCCGGAGAACAGGGGTTCAAATCCCCCGGCCCCCAAGGATTTTGCCTCCAGTTTTAGAGCGCACGTAGCGCGCAGATAGTTATACGCTGAGAATTTTGTGGATGTAGAGAAGCAAGAAAATGACCCCCAAGACGCTTAGCAAGCTTGTTATTGAAATAATTGGTTGGAAGAAGGTTGTGGTTGTTTCAGAGAGTTGCGGCAAAGTTAAGAGGTTGATGAGAAGCGGAGTAGCAATGAACACCAGCGCCAGATAGAAGTATTTGCCCCGTATGGTGCTCGCCTGTTTCATCTGAGGCAAGAGTTGAGGTATCCTGTCTTCGTGAAGCCTTTTGCTGATTTCACTGAGTTCATCATTTAGCTCACTTAACGTTTTTGCGACTTCAGTGCGAATGTTTGTTGAGCTTTCGCCAACATTTTCTTTCAGTTTCAAAATGGCAATGGAACTTTTGAGGTCGGCTTGAAGCGGTGTTTCTCTTTTTGGTTTTTCAATGAAAAAGGCTGTTGGAGCTTCCCACGTATCTATTATTTGCTTAATGACGTTGAATATTTGCCATTCTTTGTTAATGCTCTGTCTCCTTTTCTGGTAAACTTTGTAGAGGCTTGAATCCATTTCTGACACTAAAAGACCAGTATCCACCAATCCTTGTTGTGTGAGCTTCAAATTCAAGAGCACCGCAAAATCAACAAACATCGAAGAAGCCTTTGTGACAATTCTTTCGTAAAGATTTCTTTCCTCAGCAATTGTTGTGGAAGCTGCAAGCTGAGTAAATGCCTTTTTCAAAGCAAGTAAATGGGTTTCGATGGATTGTATTTTCTCTAGGGATAACACCTTTGCAAGATAATTGGGCGACTTTTCGGTGAGTTCGCTTGCGAGTTCACTGAATCTTCCTTGAGTAAACATGAGTCCCGCAGTGATTATTCCGAGCAACGTTCCAAATGTTGCGGTAGTTGTAGTCAGGATTGTTTTCATATCTGCATAACTCAAGGACTTAGCCATACCTAGCCAAACCAGAATGAAAACCAATCCCAAACCGACCAACAAAATAGAAATAAGAAGCAGAGAATTCTTAAGAAAACTCACGTTGTCTTCACTAACTCAAATACTACCGTGCATTTGCCTGCTCCTCTTATAAGCGCTTTGTCCCAAGTGCAAGTGCCTTCATGTGGACTCAGAACAGTGTCCATCAGTGCTCTGCTTCCAGCCGTGCAGATCAAATCACAGAATTTGCCTTTCACATTCAAGCTCACGTCTTTTCCAACATGCAGCATAGGGCAATCTGGGATACTAAAAGAGAACCTTGATTCCGTCAACTCAATAGGTTCAAATTTTGAGCCCTCACAACCAAGCACAGCCTCCCATACTTTAGCTACTGTCTTCATGTTTTTGTCCTTTAACCCTAAAATTTCTTTTAGTCCCTTAATCAAACTCGAGTAAGTATTATAGATTTGCGCCGTTAATTCTTGTTCACCGCGCCCCGTCTTTTCAAGAATCGGTATAATCACCTCCATCGGTGGAATTGAGTGCTCTGCAAATAGCGCTCTGATGTGCTTTTCTGCAGATTTCTTCACTGCTCTCCACATCCATACAGTTACTAAAGTATTTGTTAATAAAAACATTTGTACGCATAATATCAGGCTATTATTTCTAGCATGCACCAACTAAGAATTGAATACGAAGGAAATTTTTATGAGGCAAAAATAACAAACTAAAGATTCGCATATACACGTCCTCAAGATGTAAAAGGAGGGACTATTATGACAAAATCGAACATTAAGATTTTAGGTTTTGTTGGCTCCATGCGAAAAAACAAAAACACACATCTGGCTGTGGAAAGCTGTTTGAACGGAGCGAGAGAGACCGACGAAAATATTGAAATTAAACTTGTTTATGTCTCAGATTTGGACACAGGTCCATGTAAAGCTTGTTATGATGCCTGTTCGAATTCTCCATATGAATGTGCGGTGAAAGACGGGCTTCAGCAGATCCTTAAAGAGATGGTTATGTCTGATGCCCTGGTTTTTGGTTCGCCAAAGTATTTTCCGATTCCCTCAAGTATGGTTGCCTTTATGGAAAGGTTCGTATGCCTGTCCTACTTTACTGAAATAAAGCATCCGGGTGTAAGACATCCCTTAGAGGACAAGCCATGCGGCTTGATCGCCGTTTCCGGAGGAAGCGACGTAATGCCGATACTTCAACAACTGGAGAACTTCGCGCTGTGTCTCAGAATGAAGGTTGTCACTTTGAAGAGCTACCCCTATATTGGTGTTGGAGGAACGGGAAACGTTACCCAAGATGAGGATTTAAAGCCTCTCGAAAACGCGAAGATTTTGGGAAGAGAACTCGTCAAAGCTGTAAGAAGAAAAGACCGTTGCTAGTGATTTATATATGAGAACGCTGCTACATGGGAATTTTAACGTAGTATTTAAACCTACTCGGGCCAGCCATTCTGTCTTATCCGCTCGGGTGCATTGGTGCAGAATTAGTTTTGAAAATATAAATATCCTTATACAGAAAAAATTTGTGAGGGCTTAGAATTGTGGCATGTTCCTTTTGTTGGCAGAATGAGTTATTGTTATTCTAAATGTTTAGGCATGATCTTAGGCTGGAAAGGTGATTTTTATCCATTGCCTTTTCTCGAGTGCGTGACCACCGTTCCATTCGGTTTTGTTTACATAGCGTCAGAAGGTGGTGGATTCGCTGTTAATGGCTACAATCCACACGATGGAGTTGAACGTGCCTTGAAGACTTTGCAGTATAAGTATCGGTTCAAGTGTTTTCAATCTGCAGATGAAGCTCTATCGTTCTTGAAGAGAGCCTTAGAAGAGGAGCCAGTTCTCATAGGTCCAGTAGACATGGGTTTTCTTGTTTATGACCCGTATCGCAAATTTAAGATGGGTGGAGACCATTATGTGATTGCTTTGGAACTGGATGGAGATCACCTTATTCTCAACGACCCGGATGGATACTTGCACATACCAATCCCAATAAAAGATTTTGTTAAGGCTTGGAACGCGGAGGCGATTACGTATAAAAGAGGCTCATATTCCCTATGGTTGGTTAAGGAAAAACTTGGAACGAGTTCTGTTGAAAAGCTCTACAAGGACACTTTGGTTTTAGGCCTTCAAAACTTGAGAGAAAAAGGAAGGAAATACTTGGTGGGAAGTGCCTCTCTTTACACTGGTCCGTTAGCTATCAGAAAGCTTGCCGAAGATATTAAACGTTATAAGTTACGACGGTGGCTAAGGTTTTACGCGACATTTACCTTTCGAGTTTCAGCTCAAAGGTGTTTTGACAGTGCCATGTTTATCAAAGATGTGCCATTCCAGAATGATTATTTGGAAAAGGCATCTGAGACCAGAATGAAACAAGCATGTCTTTATGGAAAATGCCAAACCGAAGCCTCAACAATGAAGTTTTCAAAAGTTGCAAAAACATTAGAAGAGATTTCTGAGTTAGAGGAGAAATTTGAGATAGAGCTTGAAAACGGACTTTCAGCTTAGATAAGACCCTCGGCATCTTTTTATGGTGATAATCGGTCTTACTAAAAATTCTTCCTCATATTAAAATTTGGACCACAATTAAGATTGTGATTCAGGCATCTATCGAAGGTCTTTTTAGCTTCAAGTCCATTGTTTTTTAATCCATTCCTCTACTCCAATCTCTTTCATTTCATGAAGTCGCTTTATCTTATCAGCTGTAAAAACGTTGGCATGTTCGCTTTTTTCACTCCAATTTCTTTCGCATGGAAATTCTGCGCATTCAAAACAGAAGTCAAAGCCCTTTGCAATGCAGCATTTGCGAACCGGACAGCCACCCCATCCGCTTCCTCCCTTGCAGTTGTAGGCGCACGCACTCTTCGAGAGAATTTCAAGCCCCTTGATTGTTTCCTCGGAGCTGCCGCCTTTGTAGTTAATCCATCCGGCAACCTCAAAATGCTTTTTGACCAGTTCCAAAAGTTGCGCTGCGGGCTTTCTCAAAGCATCAGTATACCAGTAACAAGTTCGACAGTAGTTACCACAGTAGCCCACCTCATTCCTTCTTGCTCCTATCATTTTCTCGCTTTCCATCAGTTTCACCTCCTTTCTCTTCATTTTTTAAGCTGTACCAAAATGAGGGCGTTTTCGTCAGGGTCTACAAACTTGGCCGTCCGGGCGCCCCAGCTCTGGTCTTTAGGTTCCGTTAAGAATTTCACGCCTTTGCTTTTTAATTCTCTGTACGCCTCATCCACGTTATCAACTTGTAAGTAAATGTCTGGCGCGCCTTTCTTGACGCCTCTTTCTCCTCCAGGTTCCAAACCTAATATCATCCCACATAAGTCAAAGACTGCGTAAGTGGGCCAGCAAGACTTCTTTTGAAGACCGAGAACATTTTCATAAAAGGACACAGCCTCCGCAAAGTCTGACACACGGAAAGTTAAATTAACCGTCTTGATATTCAAGCGTTCCACCTCAACAAAACATAGCGCAGATTTTGTATTTCCAATTTTCGCTAACAGCACACTATGTGAGAATGCTAAACGTGGAGAATTAAAAGAGAATTTAGATATACCCCCCACTACTTCATGAACAATTGACCAAGTTGTTCAAAATATCTTTTCCAGCGTTGTCCTCGTCTATCTTGAAGGTTTCGGGCTCTTCTATTTTTAATATAGCCTTTAAGGCTTCAGAATCAAGTTCGCTTACGAGCCTGAATATTTCTTTTTTGGCTGAATTGAGATGCTTTTGGAGCGCTTCCTTATTTTTGTATAGTACTCCTGCCAAGGGGCATATTTCTTCCTTTTTTAGGTACCACTCAATCTTTCGGTTTGGTATGTTTATGTCGAAGGTTATGGGCCCTGCCACGCACGTTTCTGGTTTCACAGGGTGAATGAGACATTCTCTTGTCTTTTTGTCGTAGAATACGCAATATCCTTCCGCATCTTCTCTCGGAAAGGTGTACGCCGTTCGAACAAAGGGATTCACAATTGGAATCTTTTGTTTCTTTAAATATGCCTCTATAATTCTCCTACGCTTGATGGTTGTGGGCGGCCTCGCGTTTTGGCAGCAACTAATCTTGCACTGACCGCAGATGTCGAAGAAGTCGGTTTGTCTTTTGCTCTGGATAAGCATGGCGTTTCATCGCCTTTTAGAAGTAGGGTTCATTATCCATGAGATTCTTTATAAGCCTTGAGTAAACGTTGATTACTGCTTCTCTAAAATCTGTCTTCTGAGCTTTCTGCAGAACTCTACTTCTTATGATTTCCGACAAATTCCCGCGTTGTATTCTCTTCTGTATTATGGGAAGATACTTCTTCTCTTGTTCTGTCGCGTTTTCCCAAGCGATTCGGAATAGGCACTGACAGACATGGCGAGCAGTCTGTCCGTGCGGATGCAAAACTTTCGCGTTTAACCCTTCTATTACAACTGAGTTAAAGTCTTTAACTAAAATTTCATGAGGCAAGAGTTTATTTTTTTCTCTAATTAATCCTCTTAGCAATGCCCTTATGAAGCAACTTAGTGCCACGTCAGACTTAACGCATTCCTGCTCGTCCATAATCCGTATTTCAACAGCCCTCCTGTCAAATCGGAGAACGACGCCTCTGGAGTTAACCCAGTCCTTGTGAAGAAGGCACTCGTCTATGCCGGCGTTGGCTAGGTCTAACGAGTACTTCTCTATAATTTCCTTCCTGTATTGCCCAAATGAAAATGCATATTCGGGAATCACATCTCCACTTACTGAAGGTATCTCCCTCTGGTTTATCGTGTAAAAATGTAGCCTATTGTCGATGTGCTCTCCAAGTTTACCCTCATAAATAGGCGATGATGCCGAGATTGCCGGCAAGTAAGCGCAAATTTCGGCGAGTCTGTTATGCATGAAGATAGCCCTTTCTTCGTTGGAGTATGGAATGTTCAGCTGGAAGCTTTGGATGTTGAGCCATCCGTGCTGGTTAAGGTTGAAGACTTTGCTGTAGGCTCGGTAAATCTGTCTGTGGCGGTGGGGCCACACGCCTGTCTCTTCAAGTCTTAGTAATGGGTGCATTCCAGTTCCGAGAAGATGCGCCTTATATTTGCGGTCCAAAAAATCTGCTAGGGTTACAACTGCCTGATGCATGGTCTCCTCGAAGTTTTCGGGCGATTTGAAAGGCGTGTTGGCTTTGATTTCCATAACATGCAGCTGGAGCTCTTTTCCAAAGGTAAAGTGCGGCTGTTCTACGGAGTTCACAACGCGACCGTGGAAATCTTTTATGAGTTTGTCTACGATGGGTAGTGCCTTTAACTCTTCATCCACTAGTGAAAACTCGTGTTCGGGACCTAGGACCTCTAGGGTTTTGTACGTATTATTTCCTCTTTCATTTTATTTGTCTCCAAAATCCGAATATAAATTTACAGTTAATCTTAAATATGACTGGTGCAATAACGAGCATTCAATCATCTGGTGCTAAATGCGTGTTGGTCGTATCAAACATCGACCTAACAACAGAACTGCCAATAATGAAACCGTCGACGTTCCTTGAAACCGCAATTAAAGATTTTACCCTCAACATCAACAACGATTACAGATACCTTAAAACAGGATATTACGTGTCTTTGCACGCGGAGATTCTGGGTAATCCCGTAATTCCCTCAAGCGAAAACACAATTGACGCCTACAGAACGCCCATTCTGCTGCTTAGGGCCTCAAAAGCCGGAATCCCAACGATGCCTTATTTAGTGACGGATTCTGTCAAACGGGTAATCACCGAATTCAAATTTCCAGTTGTTGTTTTTGCCGTCAACCCATTCTCTCATGAAGGCTTCAGAACTGCAAAAAACAGAAGCGCGCTTTACAGGGCTGTTAAGAGTTTAGGAATGAATTACAAGTTCGCTGTTTGCGCAGAACCTCTAAAGGGCGAAATGATTTCTTTTAAATCTATCTTTGGAAAATGTGAACTGGAAGAGAATATAAGAAAAATCTCGGAAAAAGTATACGAGGTATTTAAGATTCCAATTTGCAGATTGCATGTTCAACGAATTGAAAAAGACGCTTACTTATGCGGGCTTCAACCAGTGAAAAAGGAAGAGATTCTTTCAGCCGACTTGAAAGTGGTCTGTGAAGAAATTTTCCAGCTTTCCAAGAATGGTGAAAACCTCGTTGGCTAGTATAGCCTGTTTTGTTGAGAAATACAATTTCACAGACCCAAAAGAGGCTAAGGCGCTCCAGAATTTCAAATCTACAGCAGAAAATTTAGGGCACGAATTTAACTTCTTATTTAGAGAGAACCTTTTGGAGATCCCGAAATACGACGCTGTTTTTATTAGGGCGACGACAGACCCGCTTTACACTGCGTATATAGTTTCTAAGACCGCTTGGGAGCTTGGTCTAAGAGTGATTGACGATCCAAAATCAATCCAGATCTGCGGAAACAAAATCCACCTGTACTCACTTTTCAAAAAGCACGACCTCCCACACATCCCAACAATCCTCCTAAACAAGGAGGAGTTGCACCACAGACGAATCTTGGAGATTTTCAGGACTTTTGGAAGGCCAGTGGTAGTGAAGGCGCCGTACACAAGCTTTTCGAAGTACGTGGAAAAAGTAGCGTGCGAAACGAGTTTCCGCGAGGTTGCGAGAAGATTTTTCAGAAAATCCGATGTTTTGGCTGTGCAGAAGTTTATGCCCACAGCCTTCGACTGGAGAGTTGGCGTGTTAAACGGCGAAGTTTTGTACGTTTGTAAGTACATGGTGCCTAAGGGCAGGTGGAAACACGGCGCCAAAAGAAGGGGCAAGCCGAGCTTCGTTTGGGGCAGAACAGTATCGCTCAAGAGAGAAAACGCGCCCGCAGAACTGAAAGAAACAGCATTGAAAGCATGCAAAGTAATTGGGTGTGGACTTTACGGAGTAGACATCAAAGAAATTAATGGCGATTATATAGTGGTGGAAGTGAACGACAACCCAAGCATCTACGCGGGCCAAGAGGACTTCAGAAACAGAGACATATACAGCAAAATCATAGCATACCTAGCCAACTAGCCCACTTCATATCAATTTTGCTATAAGTACTTAATGCGCAGAATTTAAACTGGATTTGAATCTACTCGGACCCCGCACAAAGTAGAATGGTCTTTCTCGCTTTTATGATCTTTTTCTTGGGCTAGCGCGCGAATGATGTTTAGTTTTTTGCTTAAAGAAGTATATTATTGAACCAAGCAAGCCCCATGTTATCCCGAACACAAGCGGTTTTACATCAAAAAATGCCATAAGCACAATTGAGCTAATGATTCCGATGATTGGCATTAGTGGATATAATGGTGTCTTGAACGGACGATTCAAGTAAGGTTTGCTTCGTCTAAGTTTGATCAGTGACAAATTTACTAAAGAAAAGCCTACCAGAAATCCGAAATTAATTGAATAAACCACGAATTCAAGGTTGTCTATTATGCAGAAAAACGTGATAAGGATTGAACCACTGACAATCGCTACATAGGGAGTTTTGCAGTGTTCGTGAACTTTTCTAAGGACCTTTGGAAAGTGTCCATTCTCACTCATTGCGTAAGCAGTCCTAGAAGAAGCAATGATCGCTGAATTGAGAGAAGTCAAAGCAGCGATCAAGCCAGCAGTGGTAATTAATATGACGCCGGCACCACCCATGGTTTTTTCTGCTACCAAATTCAATGGAGTCGGTGACTTGCTCAAAACGTCAGGAGAGATTATGCCAATTGTCACGTACACCACAAGACAGTACACAATTATCAAGATCAGTGAGCAGAGAATCATGGCTCTTGGAATTGTTTTCTCCGGCTCCTTTATTTCTGCTTGAGCAGCGGCTATTGCTTCAACTCCCAGATATATTTCGAAAATAAGGGCAATAGCTGCAATCACGCTTAACGGACCTTTTGGCATAAACGGCTCGAATGCATTGGACCTAAAGCCATAGGCGAATCCGGCTCCTACAAACAAGAAGATAATCGCCAGCAGTGTTGATGTTAAAAGCGTCTGGGTGGTGCCAGCCTCCTTGATACCTTTGATGTTGATAGCTGTAAAGATAATGACCAGAATGATTATTAACAGAAATTTGTTGATTGGCATGAGATAAGAGGGCATATAGGCTGAGCCTAAAACCATCAGCGTAGCATAGAAAATGTTACTAGACCATTCATACCAGCCGGTTAGAAAACCAGCAAACCCCTTGAATGCCTCTTTTGCGTATGCATATTCGCCGCCGACTCTGGGCATTGCGGCTCCGAGTTCACAATAAGAAAGCATTGTAGCAATGTTAACAATTCCGCAAAAAAGGAAGGACAAAATCACCGCAGGTCCTGCCATTTCTACGGCTGGACTCAGTATTACAAAAATGCCTGCACAAATAGTGCTTCCCAAGCCCATCATTGTCGCATGCAAAAGTCCAAGCTCTCTTCTTAAGCTCATACATAGTTCTCCAACAGAACCGCATCGCTCACGACTCCTTTGTTTAGGCGCCTCCCGGGTTTTGCTAAACCAACTAGGGAAACGATTCTTGCTCTTAAGCCTTTTTCCTAAACATAATAAGCCCCAAGAATTCAAAGGAAATAACAAGAAGGTGCGAGGGATTTGAACCCCACGAACCTCCTACGGTACAGCCGTCTCAGGACTTGCTGGAAGCCATTACAGATACCGCAATCTGTCGCAGCAGGTTAAGCCAATAGTTTTTTCGACAGCTATTTATCCTAACATTAACAATTTGTCATGCCTAAAGGAGAAGAACGTTAAATGTTGAAAGATACCGTCGAAGATTACGATCTCTCTAAAAGCATGTCCGTTGACGACCTTGTTTTGCAGATGGAAAAGGCTTGGGGTTTCACAGCGGGGAAACTGGCTGTGGGTGTAAAAATCTTAGAGAACATGGTTAAGGATAAGGACTGCGTGAAGTTTCTTTCTTTTACTGGAAACCTTGTGGCTACAGGGACAAGGGGCGCTTTGAAAGAACTTGTAAAAGGGAAACTTGTTGACGTTATAGTTACGACTTGTGGAACCCTTGACCACGATGTTGCCAGAAGCTGGAAAAACTACTACAGAGGCTCATTCATCATGAACGACGCCAAACTCAGAAAAAGCGAGATAAACCGTTTAGGAAACGTTCTGGTTCCAAACGAGAGTTACGGCATAATAATCGAAGAGAAGATGCAAAAGCTGCTCCAAAGCCTGTGGGCTGAAGGCGTTAAGGAGATTTCAACCCGTCAGCTTTGCCATGAAATGGGAGAAAGAATATGCAACGAAAGCTCCATCCTCTACTGGGCGGCAAAAAACAACACACCCGTTTATGTGCCTGGCATCACAGACGGAGCAGTCGGATACCAACTGTGGCTCTTCTCGCAAGACCACGACTTCAAAGTCGATTTGCTAAAGGATTCTGGAGAACTCAACGACATCGTCTTCACAGCTAAAAAGACGGGCGCATTAATAGTGGGCGGCGGCATCTCAAAGCATCACACGCTCTGGTGGAACCAGTTTAGGGAAGGATTAAACTATGCAGTATACATTAGCACAGCCGTAGAATGGGACGGAAGCCTATCCGGCGCAAGACCCAGAGAAGCAATCTCATGGCATAAAATAAAAGAAAAGGCAGAACGCATTATGATTGAGGGTGATGCCTCGCTAATACTGCCGATAATGGTGAGCTCGCTCATAACTAGGTTAGGGCGTAGCCAAGGAACCTCCTAGAAAGGGCTACAGAAGGTCAGGAGCCTTCCTGTTGAATTTTGCCATCTCGTTTATGCGCGGGTTACGTAAACAACCTATTTATAGGGGGCTAAATTCTCACAGACAGCAAGAGGGAAAATATTGGAGATTTCAAGGGAAGAACTAGCCAAAATGATAGATTCAACGAACGTGAAGGCTACCGCCACTAATAGCGAAATTGAAAGGTTATGTAAAGAAGCCGCTCAGTACGGCTTCCAATGCGCTGTCGTCAACCCAACTTACGTCAAATTCGCTGCAAAATTTCTAAGAGGTTCGAATGTTAAGGTCTGTTCAACAGTGGGTTTTCCCTTTGGCGTTTCCCTTCCTGAAACAAAGGCTTTGGAAGCCGTCAAAGCCGTGGAGGATGGCGCAGAAGAATTGGACATGGTTATTAATTTTGGTGCTTTGAAGTCCCGTGATTATGACTTTGTAAAGCGTGATATTGCAGCTGTTGTTGATGTCAAACGATTGTCTAAAGAGGTGATTGTCAAAGTGATTATCGAGACTGGTTACTTAACAAGGGATGAGAAGATAATTGCGTGCAAGCTTGCCAAAGAGGCTGGAGCCGATTTTGTGAAAACTTCAACAGGCTTGCTTGGTGAGGGCGCAACTGTTGAGGATGTTAGGTTGATGAGGCAAACAGTAGACAAAGACATGGGAGTCAAAGCAGCAGGAGGTATAAGAACGTATGCCGACGCTGTAGCCATGATTGAAGCTGGAGCAAACAGGTTGGGAACAAGCACGGCGGTTGCAATAATTAAAGGAGCACCTTAAAATGTTACATTCTTTCAGGCGCAACTATGCCTATCAAATTAAGCGCGTTCCTCAACACAATCCTTACCGCGTCCACTAAGGCAAGCCTAGCATCGCTAAGTTCTTGCGGTTCAGCTTTTATGACTGGTAGGGCATTGTAGAAGGTGTTGAATTTGTCGGCTAGGGCATTGGCGAAATCGGCAATCGAATTGGGCTTAAGGAATTCTGTTGCTTCGGTGAAAACTTCTGGGAAGCTCGCCAAATCCAAAACTGTTTCGTGTTCTATTTTCTCTTTTAATAGCTCGTAGGCTGGTTTTTCAGATTTTCTGGCTGCCTTTCGCAGGATGCTGCAGGCTCTGGCATGTGTGTACTGGATGTAAGGCGCGCTGTTCTTTTCAAAATTTAACACTCTGTCCCATGTAAACTCAACTGGTTTGGAAGGGTCAACTTCAACAAGCGCATAGCGCACCGCTCCGATGCCAACGAAATTTGCTATTTTACGCTTTTTCTCGTCAGATAATTGCGGGGAGCGCTTTGAAACTTCCTCGTAAGCCCGTTCTGTCGCTTCGTCCATGACCTCGTCCAAGGTTATGTACCTTCCTCTACGACTGGACATCTTATAGCCTGGAAGCGTAACTAGGTTGTAGGCAAAGTGCACCAAGTTCTCCGCCTGTTTGCTATAACCTAAAGCGTGTAGAGCTATCCTTAGCTGTAGTTGCGCCAGTGTCTGCTCCATTCCTATAACGTTTATGAACTTTTCAGCCCTTTCGAATTTCCATACAGTGTAGGCGATGTCCCGTGTTGTATAGAGGGTTGTGCCATCCGCACGCACAAGCGTTAAGGGGGAAACTTCATAATCCTCCCTCAACCCGAGTTTCTTTCTCAAGTTAAGCTCTCGAATCACCCTTCCTGCGTCAAACTCTAAGACCTCGCCAAAGGTGAAAACATACGGTGTCGTCTTTAGTATTTGGAGAGCCTCTGCGACTCTGTTGCTCCATACAAAATCGCTTTCCCAGTCCCATGAGTCATAGAAAACCTCTGCGCGGCTTAACGTTTCCCTGAAACCTTGTAGGCACAATTCGCTAACTTCTCTTATGAACTCTTTAGCGTTCTCATTTCCCGCCTCGTAGGCTTTGTTTAACTTGTTTACCTCGTTTTCAGGGTCTGCGTCCTTGCCTATTTTCTCCACGAGTTCGTTGAAGAGCTCTGGAAAGCGTTCCTGCAGCTCCACGGCCACAGACATCCAGTCGTCCAGTTCCTTGTTGATTTTGGCGATTTCATCTGTTGCTGAAACTTGTTTTGCCCGCTCGAGTTCTCTTTTCAGACGGTTGATTTCAACCAAGCAGCTTGTGATGGTGTAGATTTTGCCGATGAGATGGTCTGGTTTACCTTGGGGCTTCGGTTTGCCAAGTTTTTTGTATCCATAGGCGGTAACCGCTGTTTGGCGACCCACATCGTCGATGTAATAGTGGCGGAGAACTGTGTGTCCCCTAGATTTTAGCATACGGGCGATTGCGTCGCCCAGCATGGGGTTTCTGGCTTGTCCAATGTGTATGGGGTGAAGCGGATTTACGCTTGTGTGTTCCACAATGATTTTCATGGGATTTTCCGCTTTAACGAAACCATACTCCGTATCCAGTTGCCTGCCTGACTCAATTGTGAGGGCTGAAAACTTGGCAAAATCCACATGAAAGTTTACGTAGCCTCCTCCAGCGGGAACAACATTTTCAATCAAAGAAAACTTTGACTTATCCATTGCTTTAACTAGGCGCTCAGCCAAAACGAGAGGTTTCTCACCCACCCGTTTCGCGAGTTCAAAGCACAGAGAAGAAGCCAGTTGACCAAACTCTGGGGTTGGCGGTCTTTCAAGTCCCAAACCAGCAATCTGGATTTCTGGAAAGAGCTTCTCTAGAGAGTCTCTTAAAACATTCTCACATTCAAAGCGAAACTCGGCGAAAGGATTCTCGGAAGTCATGAGCCTTTCTCTATCTAACCTAGGGTTGAGGTTATATTTTAATTTGAAAATAATAGTTTATTCAGTTATTGAGTGTAAGCCCTATGAAGACTAAAATAGTTTTTTCAGAAAGATGTTTGGGGTACGGGTCTTGGCACATTGAAGCACCCGAGAGGGTTAGGAGAGCCCATGAAATTCTAAGGGAGAGAGGGTACGAGTTTTTAACGCCGGAACCAGCCTCAGAGGAGGACGTGCTCAGAGCCCACAACTCTGAGTATGTTTGGAATCTTAAGAAGGGCTTGGAGGAGGACGCTGACACCCCAGCGTACGAAAACATCTACGAGTATGCAAGACTCTCAGTCGGGGGAGCCATCTTGGCAGCTAAGGCTAACGGATTTTCGCTCATGAGACCTCCAGGTCATCACGCTGGAAAAAACGGCGCAGCACTAGGCGCATACACGAGGGGATTCTGCTACCTAAACAACATCGCCATAGCAGTCAGGCATCTAAACAAACCAACCTTGATTCTGGATATTGATGGTCACCATGGAAACGGAACCCAAGAAATCTTCTTAGGAGAAGCGAAAGTAACGTATGTTTCGTTGCATCGGCATCCGCATTATCCTGGCACGGGCTACAATTCCGAGGCAAACTGCCTAAACTTTCCTTTGTGGGCTGACTGCGGAGACGAAGCGTACTTGAAAACTCTTGATGAAGCCTTGAGCAGAGTCGATGTGAGTAAGTTTGAGGTTGTGGCTGTTTCGGCTGGATTTGACACGCACGCTGGAGACCTAGCCTCTCTGGGCTTGACCGAAAAATGTTACAGAGAGATTGGAAGAAGAATAGCCGCACTGAACAAGCCTACGTTCTTTGTTTTGGAAGGCGGCTACTCGGGTGAAAACATAGGGAGAGATGTAGACCAACTTCTGGAAGGAGTGGAATCCTCAACTCGATAGCCTCTCGCTGAGATGGTTTAGACCCCTTTATAAATAGGCAAAGCGGAGGCAACAAGAATTCTTGGCGGGGTGCTATTATTACCCTAAGGTAAATAATAAGCAATTGTCATAGAATAAAGACAAGAAGGTTGATTAGCAAGGAGAATAGAGATGCGCGCGAAGCTTGTGGCCTACGAGTACGTTCCTTCAGGGTTCGAAATAGTCATCGACAACACGGATGTGGAAATGGGGAAAATCTGGAACCTCTGGCACAACGTTAAGCTGACCGATAATCCGGAAAGCTGGGACAGTGAGATAAAATCGATCAATAAAATGCAAGGTAGATTGGGCGAACTAAGCATGGATCAGAGATTGATGCGGGCTCAGATGGCTGAGTTCTGCCGACTACACCCTCTATTCCCTCAAAGTATTGATATCCTCTGCAAGGAGATAGGTGAAGCTCATTTCTTCAAACCCGTGAAGATGGGGTGTGAAGGCCGTGGCTTGTTGGATTCTCTTGGCTACCACGACCCTCGAAGTTTGGATGAGCAACGGGAACAAATCCTCACGAAGTATGTGAGATCCATAGAGAAGTGGCTGCAGCAGGGTCAACCAAGGTCCCCAACCGAGTTCAAGATCTTCGGCTTTTTGGGCCAGCCGACAGTCGGCAAGATAGCGTTGATGGAGAGGATTGTTCACATTGTCGACCCAAATGAGCCCTCAATATCGTCTCTTCGTAGGCTGGGCGAAGACGCATGCATGGGAGCCCGCAGTGATTTCAAGACCATGGATCGACCTTTTAACTGTTTCAAATGTCTCCCGGAAGAAGTTTCCATCCCAAAGTGTCAATGTTGTTATTCTATGTTTCTCGACGTCTATCTTCTCGGTGTTGGCACGTCAGACGAGAAAAGGCCGATTTTGGATGAATACAGATGTTTTATTGAAGAGAACATACTTGTCTACTCGATCGCAATCAACTCTTGGTTGAAGCAGGTTTCACCGAAACACGTTACATGGCTGAAAAATGCCCGTTATGTCTCCAAAGACAGTGCTTCGGAAATTGTCAAGAATATCCGTTCTTCTCTTGGCAAAAGGAACGAAGTAAAGGAATGGCTGGTCGCATGCCTACTGAAGACCATAAAGGACAATCAAAGGTGGCACAAGAGAACTGAGCTAATCGATAACTTTCCAGAGGCAACTTCGTGGTTTAGAAAAATGCCATAGTAAGAGGAATTCTACTATCAAATTCAACAATTGCTCAGTCTTCTTCAAGCTCTAAGCCAGTCATCAAGCCTAAATCAAGCCGTTTTTAAAGAAGAAGCGGAAAAATGGCGGGCCCGGAGGGATTTGAACCCTCGATCTCCGGCTAACCACACCAGAGCCACTATAGGACTCCGGCTCCGCAGGCCAGCGTCCTAATCCATACTAGACTACGGGCCCACAAAACAAAATATTAGGGGTAATAAAAAGAGTTTACTAATTCTTGTTTAATGTCCTTTGCAAGGCGTCAATCACGTTTTGCTTTCCCATCGCAATAATATATGGACCTAGTCTTGGCCCTTGTGGCACTCCTATAAGGATGGTGTAGAGAGTCTTGAAGAATTCCGCTGGTTGTACGCCGTGCTTTTTGGCTGTGTCGAATACGGCGTTTTGTATTTTTTCAGCTTCACCTTCCACCTTTAGCACTGCAATCAGCTCTTTTATGGCCTTCTTTTCCTCGGCTGTTACGGTTACCGCTGTTTCTTTTATCTCCTCAAAATCCCTTACCCAATTGAAGGCATATTCAATTCGTCTTTTCAGGCCTTTATCGAGTGTCTTGTCCTTCTGCAAATAGCCGTAACTTCGAAGCTTTTCGATCATGAATTTCTCTTCACGGCCCTTGGGCGCCACTTTAGCCAGGAAGGTCAGCAGGTTGTATGGCACGTGAGTGCTTGGCTTTGCTGGGGGCTTAAGCGTCCAGCAGTATTCGTACAAGCCCCGAAGCTTGACCTGTTCTTTCTTTTCCTTTAGCGTTTTTCTTCCGAGGTATATGTCTTCTAAATAGTCCAGCTCGTTCATGTAGAAGGGAACGTCTGTCACATCCAACGTGCGGGTTCCAACGAACCTTTTCAGCATGAGCAACATGAGAGACTGGGGAGAACCATACTTGAACCATGTTTGAGGAGTGAAAACCCTTCCAGCCGACTTCGAGAGTCTCTTGCCACTTTTGTCTAGGAACAACTCATATTTTGCATGGGATGGCGGTTCCCAACCGAACACTTCTCTGCATATGCGGTCGTTCACCCGCACAGAATCAGCGATCTCCTTCCCATGAGCTTCAAACCTTATGTCCAAAGCCTTCCACCTAACCGCAAACTCACCCTTCCAACCTAGCTTGCCTTCTCCTTTTCTATAGTCCACCTCGCCCTTATGCCCGCAGCCTTCAAGCCACCGTCCTTTGACTTCCATCCCCTCGCAGGCGTAGAGAACTTTGCTTTCTTTCGGTAGAAACTCATAGGCTTTGGTCGTGTAAATGCGTCCACAGTTCTTGCAGACGGCAAAATAAGGAAGAGCCTCCAAAAACTTCTCTTGCCCAACCTCTTCCTTGACTATTTCCCCAACCTTTTTAGCGTTCAAGAGTATTGTTTTGATTTCCTCGTTGAACAAGCCTTTTCCGTAGACTTCTGTGCCTGACATGAACTTGTATTCTATTCCACAATTATCTAAAGCGTCAAGAAGCAGCAAAGTCATGTGCTCTCCATAGCTCTTGTGACACCCATAAATGTCAGGGATGTCCGTTACAGGACGCCCCAAATGTTCTTCTAGGGACTTTGGCAGCCCAGCCGGAACCTTTCGTAACCCATCCTTATCGTCTGCAAAGGCGACAAGCTCGGAATTGAACCCCTGCTCCCTAAGAGCCAACGTGACAGCGAAAGATCTGGCTGCGTCGCTTAAGTTGCCAATGTGTGGAAAGCCAGAAGCCGCTATCCCCATCTCGGTTCTAACAAGGTCTAAGCCTCTTCCTAGCTTCCGCTCCCTCTCGATTATTCTTGCGGCCATCTTGTCGTACCACGTGCCGCGACCGATTACCGCCTCACCCATGCTAGCCTTGTCCTCTAATATCATAAACTAAACTGCTTATAAAAAACGTTTAGAAAATAGTAGACATCCTGTTTAAGCCTTCGGTTTTTCTCTCTTTATTATTTCCCTCGCCACTATAATGCCTGAGGCTGAAGCCTGAACCAGCCCCCTTGTAACGCCTGCCCCATCCCCTATTGTGAACAAGTTGTGGATTCTGGTTTCTAGACAGTTGCTCAACTGTAGCCTAGATGAGTAGAACTTGACTTCGATGCCATACAGAAGCGTGTCTCTTGAATGAATTCCCGGGGCAATTTCGTCTAGAGCCTGAAGCATCTCCCTTATATCCGCTAGATAGCGATACGGCAAGGCGAAGCTTAAGTCGCCTGGCGTGGCGTTCTTCAGTGTGGGGATAACAACGCTTCTGGCGATCCTCTCGGACGTTGATCTTCTCCCAGATTCCAGGTCGCCTAAACGCTGTATTATTACGCCTCCGCTGAGGAGGTTTGAGAGCCTTGCGAGATATTTTCCGTAGGCTATCGGGTCTTTGAAGGGTTCTGTAAAGGATGTGCTCACCAGAAGGGCGAAGTTTGTGTTTTCCGTTTTTCTCTCCGCGTAGCTTTGACCGTTAACAGTCAAAACTCCATTGTAAGATTCCGTTATGACTTCCCCGTAGGGTGCAACGCAGAAGGTGCGAACTTGGTCGTCAAAAGATTTTGAATAGTAGATGAATTTGGGCTCGTAAAGAACGCTGGTTAACTCTTCCATGACTGAAGCCAAAACCTCAACCCTTATTCCAACATCAACGGGGTTGTTGAGCGTTTTCAGACCTAAGGTCTGGGCTTCTGATTGAAGCCACTCAGCCCCGCTTCTTCCAGGCGCAACAATCACGTATTTCCCGAAGAATTTTTCGCCGTTTAGGGTTTCGACACCTTCAACGGTGTTGTTCTTCACCATAAGTCCTTTAACGTCGGTTTTCGGTTTAAATTCAACTTTGGCGTTTAATTCTTGGCGCATTTTTCTAAGGGTTTGAGCGCACCTTTCCGTGCCAAGGTGCCTGATTCTTTGGCGAATGAGTTTTAAACCGGCCAGAGATGCTTTTCGCTCGATCTCCTCTATTTTTTCAACGTCTGCCCCATAACTGTGCTCAGGTGCCCCAAATTTCAAATAAACTTTATCTGCGTAGTTTACGAGTTCTTCAAGCTCCTTAGTTGACACGTATTGGTTGAGCCATCCGCCCACCTCGGTGGATAATGTGAGTTTGCCGTCGCTGAACGCTCCTGCCCCGCCCCAACCAGACAGGAGGAAGCATGGTTCGCAGTTTACACACTCGAATCCGCGGCTTGCGGGGCATTTGCGATGGTTTATGTCTGGTCCTCTATCCAGAATGAGAACGCTAATGTTGCCTTTTTCTGTGAGTTCAAGAGCTGAGAATATTCCTGCTGGGCCAGCTCCGATGATTATTACGTCATACTTCAAAGGTCGTATCCCCTAAGACCCAGAACTACATGTAACAACTGGCATATATTTTTAGTGAGCAAGAGAATGTCGAAAATAGGTTTGAAATTTTAGGAATCTCACTTTTGTAAGGGTACGAGGCAGAGAAATTTTAGGGTTTTTTCTGCATTGTTTTTGAGCTGGTGTTTCTCGTTTGGAAGAATGAAGATAACGTCGCCAGTCCTAAACTTTTTTTCTCCTTCTTCGCTGACCGCAAGTCCTTCGCCTTCTAGGATGAAGACTTCGTGTTCCCAAGGGTGGTTGTGAAAAGGGCTGTGCCCTTTTGGCTCCATTTCGAAGAGTCTCATCGCAAAGTTTGGAGCACCCATCTCTTTTGTGATGAGCCATCGCACTTTTAGTTTTGAGGCCCCTTCGTCTTCGTTTTTTGCTTCAACATTCTGGTAATGGAATATTTTCATTCAATATACTTCCTAAATCAGAAATATAAGAGAATTTGTGTCCGCATATTAATCTTTTATTGCTTCTAGCAGGCTCATCACGTTCCACAACTTCACCCGCGTGTAAGGCGGCATGTTCGGATCCTGCAAAATCTCATCCAAAAGGGATATGGCGTTTGACGCTCTGACCGCCAGCGTGTATTCCGTTGTCTGCAAAGTCTCCATAGAGTCTTTCGCCGCCCTCCTAATGTTCCTTGGCGTGGTGTTGTCCTCGGAAACCGCGCCAAGCACAACAAGCGCCTGCTTTATCCTCTCCTCATACTCTTCCAACTTCTTCTTTCTAACCACATCCGCCACCTCACATAACTAGGCGGCAATCAAGTTATTATAAGCTTTTATTACTATTCTACTTGAGGCTTTAAAATTTGTCACAGGAAAAGGCCGAAGAAAAGCACATCAGACGGATGGCAGACCTGCTGCGTCAAGGCTCAACCCTAACGGACTTAGCCTGCCCCGCGTGCTCCTCCCCACTTTTCAAGCTAAAAGGTGGCGACCTCTGGTGCGCAAAGTGTGAAAAGAAAGTTATAGTTGTTAAGGAGGGGGAAGAAGCGACAAAAATAACGAGTTCTATGGTTTTGGACACCCTTGAGGCGACACTCTTAGCCAAAGTGCAGGAAATACAAAACAAAATGCAACATGAAGAAAGCGTCGAAGAGCTGCAGAAATTAGGCACAACGCTCTCTGAACTGCTGGAAAACCTTGAAAAAATTCGAAGGGTTAAAAGGGTTTAGGCGGAACCTCTACAATGCTTGGAGTTTACGAAAATTTCCCAGTAAGCGTTCACAAAACCGCAAGTTTTACCACTCCTATTTCAAGCAAAAGACTACAACAAACGTTAATACGCATATTTAGCGAAATAAACAGAAAAACCTTCAATATAGAGGAAGTCGCCGACTCCTCAATACCTCAATGCACGGTGATTTTCGAGTTTGGAATAGCTGAAGCCAACAATTTCAACTATTTAGACGATGAAGAAACAAATAGAGTGCTAAAAGTTATAAGCAAAAAACCTTTCCAAGTCTTGGACTTCTTCTGCGCCATACGCTACTACAAAAAGCAGAATGAAAAGAAAACTCCGCTAAAATTCGACTATTACATGACCCGTTTCACATTTAACAAGAATTCGATGGAAACACAAGTCTTTCATGAAAGGGGACCACGCTACATATCCCCTGAAGATATCGCCAATTTTTTCGTCAATAAAATTAATGAAAAGTTTTCCAAGAAAGTGTTAAAAACCATCGAGGTACATTGATCAAGCCTTTTCCAAAAATCTTAAAACAACTCTGAAAATATCATCTGCGACTTTCTTCTTAGGCTTATTTCCGTCTATTTTAACAAGCTCTCCACTTTTGACATATTCTATGTAGACCTCTCTTACTTTTCGCTGGATTTCAAGGTTTTCCATAACCGACTTTTTGGGCTTCAACCTTCGAATCACAATCGCTGGTTCAACATCAATAAAAATCGCAAGATTCGGGCGAATCGCATGCTCATTTATCCTTTTAATCCATTCCAAGTCAAGTCCCGCAGCCCCCTGATAAGCCAAGGAAGAATAAACGTAACGATCGGAAATCACTATTTTTCCTTCATTCAAAGCGGGAATAACCTCACTCTCTACGTGCTCGAAACGGTCAGCGGCAAAAAGCAAGGCTTCAACAACACTAGAAACCCTACTCTCGCCATGCAAACAATATTTTCTGATAAAACTTCCGATTTTGCCACGGCTCGGTTCTGCAGTATAGACGGCGTGATAACCCATTTTCTTCAGTCTTCCCACGAGAAGATTAGTCTGCGTTGTTTTCCCGCAACCATCCAATCCTTCGACGCAAATGAAAAAGCCCTTCCTTTCCATGTTATCAATCCTTAACGCTCTTAGCATTAGGCATTATAAGAGGAACTGCATTAATAATTATTTCAAAGGATCCGGGAAAAAAGTTGATGTCTAAAAATTATTGGGGTGAAATAAAGGACCCTGTGCACGGATACGTCTACATAACCGAGGAAGAGAAAGAAATCATAGACTCTTTCCCATTTCAGAGACTGCACAGGCTGCGCCAGCTGGCGGGGGCAGAATACGTTTACCCTGGGGCAAACCACACGCGCTTTGAGCACTCCGTCGGCGTCATGTATTTGGCTGGCAGGGTTGTTGAAAACCCCTCTATTGCGCAGAGGATAAGGGAAGACGAGGCGGAAATGGTTAGGATGGCGGCTTTACTTCATGACGTTGGACATGGACCTTTCTCACACGTTTTCGAACATTTACTCGACAAAGAGTTAGGCAAGACACATGAAGACACGACACAGTGGATAATCACAAACAGCGAACTAAAAGACATACTAAACAAAACTGGATACAACCCTGAAGAAATAGGAAAACTAGCGACAGGGGTCCTTCACAAACCCGGAAAGGCTTTCCTAGACCAAATAATATGCAGCGCCGTTGACGTAGACAAACTAGACTTTGTCGTGCGAGACACACACCACACGGGCGCTGAATACGGCTACATCGATATTTTCCGATTAATCCACGCCCTAGACGTTTTAGACGAAAACTTGGCTGTGGAGTTGGGAGCCCTTTCAGCCCTTGAATCCTTTATAATTGCCAGAATAGAATCCTTCAAGAGCATATACTTCCACCGTGTCGGAAGAGCAGCGCAGATAATGCTCGCCACGGCCATGGAAAAGGCGAACGAAGAACTCGGACTAACAAGTTTCAAAACCCCAGAAGAGTACCTAGCCATGGACGACTACACGGTGTGGACCAGACTGAAAGGCTGTAAAAAATCAAGTGGAATCATTAGAAACCTTGAGAGACGGAAAATGCTCAAATGTGCCTATGAAAAAACCTTCTACCAAAAAGACGCCGTGATTTCAAACATTTTCAGCCAAGAGGCACACAGAAAACAGCTACAAACTGACATCGCAAAAAAGGCGGCAGTCGAAACAGAAGCAGTTATAATCGATGTTCCCACCGTTCCGTCAGTTCCGTACCACCATTCGGTTCTCATGGAACCCATGGAAATCCCAACCTTCTACAAGACACGGGAAGGCGCTAGGATTCCGCAACGTTTAAGCGGCGTTTCAAAGATTTTCGAGGTTCTTAAGGGCTTCATAAACATATTGCGGGTTTACACGGATGCAGAAAATCGTGAAAAAGTCAGCAACGCTGCGTCGAAGATTTTAGGCGAAGTCCCTACATCAGCAAAGATATCCTATTAGAGTGTATAGAATGCAGCTAATAACATTGAAGGGAAGAAGAATTGTCGAAGGACGCTGCAGAGCAGAGGCTCTGGTATCCACAAAGCTCATAAGCTTTTTGGCGGGAGTGGACCCAGCCGACGGCAAGATAATTGAGAAAAGCCATGATTTGTACGGCAAATGCGTAAAAGACATGGTTCTGTGTTTCCCGCATGGACACGGCTCAACCGTAGGCAGCTATGTACTCTACTCTTTGGCTAAGAAAAATTTGGCGCCAAAGGCTATACTCAACCAAACAGCAGATCCTGTTGTCGTGGTTGGAGCCATAATAGCCGACATTCCCATGATCGACCAAATAGACATCAAAAAGATAAAAACAGGCGATCTGTTGGAGGTCGACGCCTACAACGGTCTGGTTAAGATCTTGAAGAGAAAGGGAGCTAAACAAGCATGTATTTGACGAAGGAAGAAGAACGCATCTATGACGGCGAGTTTGGATGGGCAAACCAAACATGCATGAAAATACTTGTCCGCTTGGGCGAGTTATTCAACGCGACAAAGCTCATTCCTGTAAGTTCAGCACATGTTTCAGGAGTCTCATACAAAACCTTGGGCGACGCTCCAGCGGATTTCTTAGAGGCGCTTGCGAAAAATGGTGCAAAGGTAAAAGTCAAGGCGACGCTAAATCCCCAAAGCTTTGACAGAGAATACCTTTGCGGAAAGCTACCATCAGACATACGCCAAAAGCAGTCAATCATTCTGGAATACTTCGAGAAAATGGGCTTCACACAGTCTTTAACGTGCACGCCATACTATCTGGAAAAGCCAAAACAGGGCTCGCACCTAGCTTGGGCTGAGTCTTCAGCCGTGATTTACGCTAATTCCGTTGTTGGAGCATGGACAAACCGCGAAGGGGCACCAAGCGCCCTCGCAGCAGCCATAATCGGGAAAACACCTAATCACGGAATGCACAAGGCTGAAAACAGACAACCAAAGGTTTTGGTAAGATTAGAGGCGCAATTAAAAAGCGAAATAGAGTTTGGCGCTTTAGGGATTTTCTTGGGCAGAGTTTTGGAGGACAAAATCCCAATAATTCAAGGCTTACACGATGCTTCCAAAGACGATTTAAAACATTTGGGGGCTGCTCTCGCGTCGACTGGCATGGCTAACATGTTCTATTGTGAAAGTAAACGCATAAAAAGTAGCGAGATTGAAAAAATAAACGTAGAAGCCGAAGATATAAAGCGGACAATCGAAGACCTAACCACAGCCTCAACGCAGAAGCCAGACCTAGTCTTCGTCGGGTGCCCCCATTGCTCGCTAAGCGAAATCAAACAAGTTGCAAGCCTAATAGGTAACAGAAAGGTCAAAAATGGAACGGAATTTTGGGTTTGTACCTCACGGCATATCAGTTCAAAGGCGGGAAAATACGCGAAAAAAATAGAGCGAAGTGGAGGTCACTTACTTACAGACACATGTGCAGTGGTCACATGGACTGACAGGCTCGGGATAAGAACAATGGTGACGAACTCTGCGAAAACAGCCCATTATGCGCCAACAATGAACAAAGCAGAAATTATACTCGCACCAGTGGACAAGTGCCTAGAAACAGCCTTAAGGGATAAGGTTTATTCGAACGAAGAGGTATTTTGCATGATGCTCCGGAAAAAGGGGCTCCGGTAGAAGAGCTAAGCCGCGGTTCTGCCGAGTATAGCCCGGTCAAGTATTCCGGCCTTTCGAGCCGGAGACGCGGGTCCGAATCCCGCCCGGAGCATTCCAATTCAGAACTTATTTTGGGAGTATTTTAGTTGAAGAAGCTCAATTTTGACAATTTGCAAAAGAGGCCAAAATTGGAACACGAAATTACTGGCAAAAACATCATTTGATTTGAGCTCGAATGTTAGTTAAGTTTATTAGTAGACACGTCTGCGATGACCCACAACTAACAAGAATACCGCGTTTTCCTTAATCTGATAAAGAACTCGGTAATCTCCTATTCTTAAGGAGTAAACGCCTTTCCATTCACCGCGTAAAGGCTTTCCTACATAAGGGTTAGTCTTTAATATGTTAATTTCTCGAAGTATCCGCGCTTGAATTTTTCTATCTAAAGCTTTGATTTTCTTTAAGAAACGAGGCGTAAACCGTATTTCAAATTTCGTTTTCAAGGTTTAACTCTCTTATGAGCTCATCCAGCGGCCTAGCCTTGCCCTCTTCAACCTCTCTCAAGGCAATCTTCAAATCTTTAACAAGTTCCTTATCCTGCATGACCTCAAGAGTCTCCAATAACTCATCCATTAAATTGGCAGCTTTCGTTAGCAATTCTTTCTCTTCCGCTGTTAAGAGAGTCATTTACCTTTCACAACCTTTCCAGAATATAAAATCTCCACAGACGTTTTAACTCTTACTCTCAAAATAGGACTAGCAGACGTATAGTAAAATTCAAAATCTCTTTATTCAAAAAAGTTTATTGGAAAATTGAAGCTAGGCGTGGCACTATGTTAGCGGTGGGCGCGTTCCGAGCTTAACGGGGAGAGTCATTGTTCGGTTGTTTCTAACTATTGTCACATTAACTGTTTGGTTCGGTAAAGTATACTCTTCCAGAAAAGTTGAGAGATCGTCCATGTTGGTGATTCTTGTTTCATTGATTGCTATTATGATGTCGCCGCCGATTGTCACGTACTCTCCTGCGATTAGGACTCGTTGTGTTCCGCCTAGTAGACCCGCTTCATCAGCTGGTCCACCGCTTGCAACCTGAACGATCAGCCACCCGTAGGTTACGTTTACACCAATTGCTTTTGCGATTTCGTAGGTCATATCTATCCCTGTTGCGCCTATCCAAGGATGTTGATTGTATGAGCCCTTCGTCACCAAGGGTACAACCTCTCGCAGTATCGTGTTGGATGGAATTGCGAAGCCTAATCCTTGAGAATCACTAACGATGGCAGTGGTTATGCCAATAACTTGACCTTGATAGTTCAGGAGAGGCCCTCCAGAGTTGCCCGGATTTAGGGGAGTGGTTGTTTGGATGACGTTAGCTATTGGGTATCCGCCTGTGAGTTCTTCAGTTATTGTTCTGCCTAGCGCACTTACGATGCCTGTGGTCATCGACCCAGCTAATCCATAGGGGTTGCCGACAGCTATAACTGGGTCGCCTACCTTTAAGGTTGATGAGCTGACAATCTCAAGAGGTTTGTATTCGCTCTGTGGGGCGTCTGTTGAAAGCACTGCGAGGTCAGCGTATGGGTCTCAACCTATAGCCGCTGCTGCGTATCCATTTCCATTTATGAAGGTCGCGGTTAAATTGATTGCGTTATGGATTACGTGATAGTTTGTGATGACTACAATCTTTCCCGTAAGGTTGTAGATGAACCCAGAACCTTGGACTTGTGTGTAGTAGGGACGCCAGAAGATGTCGTATTGTACTATTATCCCTCGGATCACGACGACGGATTCTTTAACTTGCTCGTACAACTGGGAAAGTGAAGCGTTTTCTCCGAAGATGTAGGTGTTGTTTTGGTTTACGACGTTTTGTGTTGATTGGAGATTTGATATTTGTTCTTGCAGTCTTGACAGTTGATTTTGCAGGTTGTTAGTTTTTTCTGAGATGGCTGAATAACCTAGTAAATAGCCTAGCAGTCCTCCTGCAAATAGGCTGGCTATGACGATTGTTAATATGAGAATCGCTGAGATGCGTGCTGCTTTTGGTTTTTGAGAAAGCTCCAATCGTACTCGCCCTCTCTGCTCATAATTTTTTGCCGCAGCGCGGACAAAACGTATCATCTGGTTGAATTTCTCTACCGCAATAGGGACATGTGAGCTCTTTCTTCAAAAGGTGCGTCCCTTCTTTCTCTTTCGTCAGCAGTCTTCCGTCGCTGAGAAAGAGCATTCTGCCTGCATGTGCAGCCTTGTGGCTGTCGTGGGTTACCATGACAATTGTGGTTCCTTGGTCAATGTTCAATTTGCCCAATAGCCTAACGATTTCATAGCCAGTTTTTGAATCCAAGTTACCGGTGGGTTCGTCAGCCAGAACTATGGCGGGGTTGTTTGCTAAGGCTCGGGCGATGGCGACTCTTTGTTGCTCTCCTGCGCTCAGCCGATGTGGCCTGTGTTCTTCTCTCTCTGACAGACCAACCATCTTCAATAGTTCGCGAGCCCTCTTCCTCTTTTCGTCTCCCGATTTCTTCGTGCCTTCCATAGGGAGTTCCACGTTTTCGATGGCGTTCAAGTATGGCATTAGATTGAAAGTCTGGAAGACGAATCCAACCCTGTACTTTCTTATTTTAAAGAGCCCCTTCTCTGGCACCTTTGTGACGTCTACACCATCTAGAATAACTTTCCCATAGGTCGGTTTGTCGAGGTAGCCCAACATGTTCAGCAGTGTTGTCTTGCCTGAGCCGGATGGTCCCATGATCGAAATGAAGTCTCCCTTCTTTACTTGAAGGTTTACATCGGAGAGGGCGCGAACCTGGCGGGCGCCTAGTTTGTAAATCTTGTCCAGCTTTTCTGTCTTTAGAACTAATTCACTCATATCTCAGCGCCTCCATAGGGCTTGTTCTGGACGCTCTCCAAGCGGGATATAGACTGCCCAAGGCTCCCAGCAACGCGGCTACGCCGAATGCCAGCAACAGCGTTTGTGGATCTGGCGCAACCGAAACAGACTGTGACAGGGTCATTCCAGGATTTACGGTTTGTCCTGGGAACCCCCGTTGCTGTGTGGGAAACAGACTGACATGGGGAAGTAGAAGCGATGAAAAAATGGGTGCTCCAACGATTCCTATCACAACGCCGACTACTCCCGCCATTAAACTCATCAATATTCCTTCAAGCATAAACTGGCTCATAACATTCCAGTTGCTGAAGCCTATCGCCTTAAGTATGCCTATCTCTTTTGTCCTCTCACGCACGGTATACAGCATTGTGAACAAAACAATCAAGCTTGTAGCAACAATTGCTATTATAATCTCTTGAAAAGCAACTGCTTGCGTCTGACTAAGGGTGGATTCAGCATTTTCCAACGTAGTTTGATACATTTCCTGCATACGCTCGAGGTTCTCCAAGCGGTCTTTATACGTCGTGACATAAAGCTCTGAATACGCTGCCTCTATCACTTCGGCTATTCCATCCACATCGGAAACATCCTCTGCATACACGTCAATCCTACTTACGTTTCCTACATTGCCGGTTATCCTCTGAGCATCAGAAATGTTCAAGTAAACCGTTCTTGTTCCCATAAGGGCTTGACCTGTTGGTTCATAGATCCCTACGACTGTAAAGTACTCCCCGTAGACCTCCACCTCGCCATCAACTCCCACTCCAAAGTAATCAGAGAGATTTGAACTCATGAGGAGAACCCCACTGTCCCCCTCGTACAGATTTCTCCCCGCTGTTACGTTTGTTGGCTGTACAGAATAGTTGTCTATGAAGGAGGAATTCAGAGAAACACCTGTAATCGTGTAGAGAGGTCTAGAAATGGTAAAGCTTCCACGTGGTGTACTTATGGTTTCTGAAGTTGTTTCCTCGGACGATGTCTCAAGGAATGGCACAACATCTTTGACACCTTCAATAGAACGAATTTCGTCGACAACGGCTTCATTTACGAAAACTTCTTCTTGTCCGAATCCAGACGGTGGTGCACCCGAGGGCATGCCCTCAGGCATGCCTCGTCCAAATGAAGTTCGACATTCTATTAATGTTGCTGTCTTATTGATTTCCTCTTGCATATTACTTATTACGCTGTTGTAATTCTCACTTAGACTCTGTGTGGCTTCTTGGTTTGCTATGATGCCTGCAGGAATAGAAATCATGATTGCCATGGAGAAGCTCAAGGCAATGACCACTAACAACACCCTGATTTTCCTTCTTGAAACATTTCTAACTGCTCTTGTTAAAGCACCCAAATCCTTCACCTTTCAAATGTGCTCTAGGCTTTGACCCAAAACAATGTGAACTATTAAAGAGTTTTTCAGAATTATTCCCTAATTTAATTGCATAAAGTCACATCTATAAAAATAGGCAAATACTAAACAAAGAACAAATAAAAGACCATTTTCGCTCTTTCTCAATACACTTTGAGCTTTAACACAAAAAAGGGAAGTTATTTAGACAAGATGCTTTAGGGTTTGACCAAGTTCTCCACGCATTGCTTTCAGGGCTTTTCGATCACAGTTCTAGTTAAGATTTCTATTCGTGTCACTTTTCCCTGTTCTAAATCCACACATACAGAAGCGCGGCTTGTTGTATCTTTCTCCAGCATTAGAATGGCACTTGTTGCCTTCATAATAACAGTACCGTCTCCCACAACTATGGTTTTAATGATTGGCCTAACTCCTGTAATGTTGTATCCTTCGCTTAGCAGGTTCTGCACGTCCGTGTCGTTTTTGGCTATGTTAATCACGTTCTCTTTAAACTCATCGCTAACTTCGATAAATCCATAGCATCCTCGTCCACGCATCCCTCCACGTGGCCAGCCTCGCATTCCTGCACTCATGTTTCCGATGACCCATCCGGCACCATAATTCCAGCACTGTTCTCCACTAATTGTAGTTTGTGCGTTGGCAGTGGAATACGCGTTTAACACGATGCCGCTTATAATCGCTGCTGCAACCACAACCGATAGTAAGATTAAGGCTTTCCTTTTATCTATATTCAACCACCTCCATCTTCCTTATTGAGGTGCGCGCACCTTATGCACGCCAACGCGATGAATTTATTAAAGGGTTTTTCAAGATTATACCCAATTTAACCCTAAATTTTCTCATGACTAAAAAGACACATTTTTATTGCTAAGTCAAAATAAGTTTAGCCAAATCTGGAGCTATACAATGTCTACCAGCGCACGCCCCTTGAAGTACTTGCTCGGATGGCTAATCGCAGGTACGAGAGGTGGCTTAACACGTGCCAAAATAATCAAAGCCTTAAAGGAGACTCCGCAGAACGCAAATCAGCTGGCGAACTTGCTTGGAATGGATTACAGGACGATAAGGCATCATCTTGAAGTTCTTGAGAAGAATAAAATCATCACGTCTGTTGGAGAAGGGTATGGTACCACGTATTTCTTATCACCAGCAATGGAGGAGAATTACGCTTTGTTCGAGGAGATTCTGAAGAAAATCTGGAAAAAGTAGAAAAAGGGGTAAAAACAAATGAAGCCTCATATGAACCAAAAACCGAGAACTTGGCTACTGCTGCTGTTACTACCCACTCTAGTAGTGGTAGCTATCCTAGCAGCACTCTGGGCTACATCAACTTTTTGGTTTCCACGTCCTTGGGAACGCCGTTGGCCACCTCTATATGAAATTCCAGGCGACATAGAGTTTTTCTACACAGCGAAAACAGTAGTTTCCACGATCAATGTGACGCTCTTAATCTTCCTGTTGCTCACATACGTTAGCATATACAGAAAGACACGGTCGGAGTTCACAATTGGACTAACAATATTTTCAATGGTTTTACTTTTGAACGCTCTTGCCTCTAACCCCATAGTAATGTGGGCCTTCGGCTTTCGACCATTTGGTCTGGGACCATTCGCCTTATTGCCAGACCTGTTTACATTTGTAGCACTAGTCGTCTTACTATATCTCAGCATCAAATACTAGAAGGAGAAGTCCGAATGCTGAGTTGCAGGATTATCAGAATCACCTAATTTGACTTCTTCAAACTCTTGTTAAGCATATCATAAGCATACTTTTACTAGTAAATTCATGTTCCGATCCTGCCCTAAGCGACTTTCACCCATTTCTACTGTTTGCAAAAATTCATATACAAGCTGTTTCTATTCGATTGTCTCCAATGACTTAGGGCGATACCTATGACGGAAAACCTGTTTTCAAGCTATAAGAAACTGTTAGAAAGAGCTAAGGACCTTATCATCCTCCAGTCTGCGGAATCTGTTGTCCATTGGGATATGGAGACGATGATGCCGCCAAGGGCAATAGAACTGCGAAGCCAACAGTTAGCCTTGCTCAGCAGAATTGAGCACAAGATGAGCACCGACCCGGAAATGGGAACTTTATTGCGGGAGATTATGCGGCATCAAGAATATGACAAACTGAATGACGTTCAGAAGAGAAACGTATACTTAATAAAGAAACAATACGATGAACAAACAAGACTTCCAGAAGAGCTGGTCGCCGAAATCGCAAAACAAGAGGCTATAACCATAGATGTCTGGAAGAAAGCCAAAGCAGCTAAGAACTTCTCCATGTTCAGGCCTGAGCTTGAAAAACTTGTAAAATTGAAAAAGAAGGCAGCGGAAATCTTAATGGAAGTAAAGGAGACCGCAACGCCATACGACGCGTTAATAGACATTTTCGAACCAAAAATGACGACAAAGGCAATCGCCAAAGTTTTTGACGAGTTAAGAGAAGGCTTAGTCTCAATCCTGAAGAAATGCGAAGCCTCCCCAAGAGAACCAAACACGAGCATTCTCAGACATAAAGTCCCAATAGACACACAACGGAAGATTTCTAGAGCCCTTGCAGGTTTCGTCGGATATGATGTGGAGTCAAAAGAGGCCGGGGGCAGAATTGACGAAACTGAGCATCCTTTCACAACAGGGTATTACGACGACGTGCGAGTAACAACACACTATTACGAAGATAACCTCGCTTCAGCCATATTCTCAACAATGCATGAAATTGGACACGCCATCTACTATCAGAACCTAAAAAAAGAGTGGATTTACCTGCCTGTCGGCAGTGACTGTTCAACGGGCTTCCATGAATCACAATCCCGCTTCGTGGAAAACATAATTGGGCGTTCTCGCGAATTCTGGGTATACTTTCTGCCAAAAATGAAGGAAATCACAGGCAACATTCTCTTAGACGTGGAACTGGACAAGTTTGTCCACGCTGTCAATCAGGTTAAGCCCTCCAAGATTCGCGTTGAAGCAGACGAGGTCACCTATGGACTCCACATCATCATAAGATTCAACATTGAACGCTACTTATTCGCCGACAAAATAACAGTAAAGGAACTCCCAGAAATATGGAATCAGAACTATAAAGACTATCTCGGCGTGACTATCGAAAACGACTCTGAGGGCGTGATGCAAGACACTCACTGGGCCAGCGGATTATATGGCTATTTCCCAAGCTACGCATTAGGCAACATCTACAGCGGACAAATACTCGCCACTATACAGAAAGACCTGCCAAACTGGAGAAAACAAATCGCAAAAGGAAACTTCGGTAACGTAAAAAACTGGCTAGTCAAAAACGTTCACAGCCAAGGGAATCTTTACGACCCCGCAGACCTCATCAAAAAAGTAACAAAACAAGAGCTGAACGTCAAACCATACCTGGATTATCTAAAAGAAAAATACTCAAGACTTTACGGTTTCTAACCAACCTCCCTTTTCATCAAATTTTCATATACCTTTAAAACTATTTCCGCAAAAAAACTGCCAACCAATAGATAAATTCCTGCCCAACCAATCAGTCCATTAAAGTAGTTCGCACCGTATAAAAATAGGATCAGACCCGCTATGGCTACACACAGACACACCACATCTTTCCACGACATGCAAACAAACCCCCATGTTGTTTTAAGCCCTTTAGACTTTCAAAGTATATAGACTTACCGATGCAAACCCGAAAATTTCACTTAAATCAAGAAGAGAGACTGCACAGGTCAACGGATCGTATCATACGCTATCCTTTTAAAACTCTGTCTTGTCCGACAATTTTCTTTCAACAAAAGCGTTTTTGCACACTTTTGCTCTTATCTTCCGACAGTTTTATATACAACATTTCACTAAAAATGTTTCAATGGTGAGATAGGATGTCGGAACATAACGCTAAGAAGCCGCTAACGAGGGAAGAACTTGTTAAAACATTGACGGAAGCCGCTAAGAAGGAGGTCGAAACCCGCGGTTTTTTGAGGAGAAAACCGACAAGACCTACAATTTCTGGAACAGCTAAAATTTTAAACATACATAGAGACACGCTCTACACGTGGCTTAAGGAATTTAATGTCGATTTTGATGAGGTTTCTGAAGGAATATCATCAACTTTGGTGTCGGAGAGTGTCGAAATTCCTCCCAAACATGCTTACTTGATAGGCGAGGCTCTTGTGGGAGAAGGCGATGAGGTTGCGCATATTGACCTTTTGATAGGCGACAAAGATGGGCGTGTCGGAGAGGCGTTTGCGGCAGGGCTATCCAACCTTTCCATGGGACACACGCCTCTATTGGCGGTTATACGACCGAATCTTCCGCCTAAGCCACATACCTTGCTTGTGCCAAAAGTCACTGTAAAGAATGCGGAAGACGCAAACAAGATTTTTGGACCCGCGCAGGCAGCGGTGGCGAAGGCTGTCGCCGACGCAGTGGAGGAGGGAATTATCCCAAAAGAGAAGGTGGATGACTGGGTCATCGTGTGCAGCGTTTTTGTACACCCACAGGCAACTGACTTCCGTAGAATATACCATTATAATTATGGGGCAACCAAGCTGGCTTTGAAAAGAGCCTTGTTAAGGTATCCGACGCTGGAGAAAGTTTTCTTTGACAAGGACAGGGCTAGACATCCGATAATGGGATTCAGAGTGCCACGCCTCTGGAGACCACCTTATGTGCAAATTTCGCTTGACATCCCAGAATTAGAGAGAACAAAGAAAATCATAGTCCAGATTCCCAGAAGCGATAGAATAATCCTAGAGGCGGGAACACCCCTCATCAAAAGGTATGGAACAAAGGTGATAAGTGACCTAAGAGAATTTGCCCGAGACATATTCTTCATCGCAGACTTGAAAACTTTAGATGTCGGAAAGGTTGAAGTGGACGTAGCCTATGAAGAAACCGCGGACGCTGTGGTTGCCGCTGGGCTAGCGCCAGCGGAAACTCTTAACGCTTTCATTCATGAGGCAAAAAGACTAGGAATATACGCTGTAGTGGACATGCTGAACGTGGAAGACCCAATCAAAAAACTCGAGCCGCTTAAGGAATTCCCAGACGTGGTTATTTTGCACAGAGGAATAGACGAAGAGAGTGGAAGAACAATCGGATTAGAGCTCATCCAAAAAATGCGACAAACCTTTAAGGACAAGCGACTTTTAATTGCGGTAGCTGGCGGAATTGTACCAGAAACAGCAAAGGAGGCTTTGGAAAAAGGCGCCGACATAATTATTGTCGGGAGATACGTGACACAATCGAAAGACATTGAACGAGCAGTAAGAGACTTCCTTGAGTTAACGCCTGCCATGCGAGAAGACGTGGACTTATTCAGAGTTCACGTTGAATAGCGTACTTTCCCATTCTCCCCAACCCTTTTTTATCATCATTCTCCATCACACGAAAATTTTGAAGGCGACGTAGGCTACAAAGAAATAGCTAAGTTTTCATAAATCCTTAATAGAGAGATGTTTAACTTTCATAACACCGCTGGAGAGCTCTCCCCATGGCAAAGTTCAAAATAATCCTGTCAGACCCGGAAACAGGAAACTCAAAAACAGTTGAGCTGGAGGAAACGCGCACCTTTCCACTGATAGGCAGAAAAATAGGCGAAGTGATAGACGGGTCAATAGTGGATTTGCCCGGGCGCAAAGCTCAAATAATGGGAGGTTCCGACAAGGACGGATTCCCAATGAGGTCAAACGTTCATGGTGGTGTCCGTCGGCAAGTGCTATTAAGCGGAGGAGTCGGCTTTAACCCCAGAAATGAAGGGGAGAGAAGGCGCAAGACGGTTCGTGGAAATGTAGTGACAGACGAGATTGTGCAGATAAACATGAAGATTGTGGAGAAGCCAAAGCAGCCTAAAGAGCGTAGAAAAGTAAGGGGAAAGAAGAAAAAGGAAGCCCGTGAAAAAGAGGTTGAGCCAGAAGCTCCAAAAACAGATAGCGCTTGAACAAAGACTTAACATTTATTAATTTGCATCGTTTAATCCTTCAATAATTTGTAAATCTTTACGGAAATTAAATAAATGAGCAGCGGAAAAAGCACAGCTTTACCAAGGCAACCAGAAGTGAACATAGGCACTATAGGACATGTCGATCATGGCAAAACAACATTGGTGCAAGCTTTAACTGGAGTATGGGCTTCTAGGCACAGTGAAGAATTGAAAAGGGGCATAACAATAAAGTTAGGCTACGCAGACATGCCAGTTTATAAGTGTCCTAAATGTGAAACTTCGAAAAGCTACTCCACAGAACCAGTTTGCCCCAACTGTGGTTCAAAAGCAACTTTTGTCCGAGCAGTTAGTTTTGTGGATGCCCCTGGCCATGAAGCGTTAATGGCGACGATGCTTTCAGGGGCTGCAATAATGGATGGAGCGATACTTGTAATAGCAGCTGATGAGCCATGTCCCCAACCACAAACAAGAGAACATCTGGCAGCTGCCGAAATTATCGGCATAAAGAACATCGTTATTGCGCAGAACAAGATCGACATAGTTGACGAAAAAAGGGCGAAAGAAAGTCATGCGGAGGTTAGAAACTTTGTGAAAGGGACGATTGCAGAAGACGCGCCAATAATCCCGGTTTCAGCACAACATCGGGTAAATATAGATGTTCTCATCCAAGCGTTGGAAGAGTTCATACCAACTCCCAATAGGGATGTAACAAAACCCCCGTTGATGTGCGTGGTTCGCTCATTTGACGTTAACAAGCCAGGCACTCTAATCGAGAAGTTGGAGGGAGGAGTGATTGGAGGCACAATACAGCAAGGTAAATTTGCGGTTGGAGACGAAATAGAAATCCGCCCGGGAATAACCACAGAGAAAGAGGGGAAAAGCGCCTACAATCCCCTATTCAGCGAGATTGTTAGCTTACATGCTGGGGGAAGAAGCGTAAATGAGGCCCATTGCGGCGGATTGGTAGGTGTGGGAACACTATTGGACCCATCATTCTCAAAGGCGGACGGCTTAACAGGAAACATCGCCGGAAAATCGGGAATGCTCCCACCAACACTTTCAGAGTTAACCTTAGCAACCCACATTCTTGAACGCGCAGTTGGAACGAAAGAGCTCATAAAAGTTGAAGAAGTCAGTATGGGCGAAACCTTACTTTTGCATGCGGGCGCCGCTATAACGGTCGGGAAAGTCGCCTCGATAAAAAAAGGCGCTGTTACAGTTAAGCTCACTAGACCTGTATGCGCACAGGCTGGTTCAAGGGTTGCGATAAGTAGGAAAATAGCTGGCAGATGGAGACTTATAGGGTACGGAATGATACAGTAACATGACAGCAGAACCCAAAAACACAAAGAAAACACTGAAAATAATTTTAGATTCAAATGCCCTGTTTGTTCCGCTTCAATTCAAAATCGACATCTTTGAAGAGTTAAAAACTCTATTAAAAAAGAAGTTTGAGCCAATCCTGCTTTCGCACGCTCAGCGAGAACTTGAAAAACTTGCAAAGGAAGGTTCGCCTAAAATGCAGAAGAACGCGCTTTACGCCTTGCAGCTGGCTGGGAAGTGTAGGTTAGTTGACGTGAACAAAGGGTCCGTGATTTCTCCGGACGATGCTATTATTAAAGTGGCCGTGGAATGGAATTGTCCCGTGTTTACAAATGATAGGCAACTAAGAAGGAGGCTAAGAGATATAAATGTGCCAGTTATTTATGTGAGGCAAAAGTCACGCTTAGAAATCGAAGGGAGGCTACAAACTCCTGTTTAAACTTATAACCTTGCAGGATACTATTCGCATTCCACCCGAAACCTTTGGCAATCCCTTAGAGGCAGTGGGACACCAACAGGTTAAAGCAAAATACGAAGGGGTTGTAGATGAAGAGTTAGGCTATGTTATAGCCGTGACCGATGTAAAAGCCAGCCCCATCGGGAAAATAATTCCAGGAGACGGAGCTGCTTACCACAAAGTAACCTTTTCCTTGCTGACGTTTTACCCCAGGATTCAGGAAATAGTAGAAGGAGAGGTTGTAGAGATCGCCGATTTCGGAGCTTTCGTGCGAATAGGGCCCATCGACGCCCTGCTTCACGTTTCACAACTTATGGACGACTTCATTTCTTATGACGAAAAACAAGGTGTATTACTAGGGAAAGAAACGAAAAGGAAACTCACGAGTGGAGACCAAGTTCGTGTTCGGATAACGGCAGTTTCACTCGGCAGAGCTGGCAGCTCTGGAAAAATAGGCGTAACAGCCAGACAACCTTTCCTTGGCAAGTTGGAGTGGATTGAGCAGGAAGTGCAAAAAATAAGGGAAGCAGCAGCGAAGAAATCCACAGAGAAATTAGAAGCAAAGCAAAAATAAAAGCGTGATCGGATGAGCGAAAAAGTATGTCCAACATGCCGCCTCATAACTAGAGAAAACATGTGCCCAAAATGTAAAACATCATCTTTAAGCGATGACTTCAGCGGGTTAGTAATAGTCTTTAGTCCAGAAGATTCAGCGATCGCTAAAGCCATGAAAATTAAAGAGAAAGGACGCTACGCCCTAAAGGTTAGATAAATTGACTATAGTCTACAGTCTTACGCCAGAACTGCGTGTAAAACTTAAAAAGCCCCTCGGCACACTAATTCGAGGCTCCTTCGCAGACACGATGAAGATATTTAAGGACATGGCAGAGAAAGAAAAGCCGGCGGTTGTAATCTCCGTCGGAGACACAGTTTCAAAAAACCTTGCGGAAAACAGTGTGTTTCCTCAGCTCTTAATCGTGGACAACAGAGTCATGAGGAAAAGTATACAGCCAATTCCACTCACAGCCGAGGAAACTATCCGTGTTAAAAATCCCCCGGGAACAATAACAGAGGAGGCAATTACAGCAATTCAAAAGGCATTAAAAAACAATCGCCACGTCAAAATAGTGGTGGACGGAGAAGAAGATTTACTGACGCTTATTGCTGTCTTGTATGCACCAGAAAACTCCTTTGTCGTGTACGGTCAGCCCTATGAAGGAGTTGTTGTGGTCAAGGCAACACCTGAGAAAAAGGCAGAGATTGCTGAAATCCTGAAAGACATGGAAAATGTTCGAAAAGCTAAATAAGAAGATGGCAGTATCAAGTCAGCACCACAAACGAGGAAAAGACATGGAAGTTAAGATAGTCTCAGAGAAGGAAAATCCGCTGCTGAAACGCAGAGAAGTCTATTTTCATATCCAGCACAATCAAACGGGTAACACACCATCAAGGCTGGAGGTTAGAAACGCTGCTGCCACCGCACTAAAAACGGATGTCAATTTGGTATTTATCAAAAAGTTAGAAACCAGAACAGGAACGCAGACAGCCGTGGGGGTGGCAAACGTTTACGAATCCATTGACCAGGCTAAACTTGTCGAACCCGAATATATTATTGAGAGAAATGCGCCACCCGAGAAACCCAAAGAAAAGGAAAAGGGATAGAACGTGTCTAAAACCTCAGAAGAGGCACCAAAAGTAGAAGAGGAAAAAATAGTAAAGCCTGAAAAGAGAAGGAAACCGGAAAAAGGCGTTTTCTCGCTATACAAGATAGAAAACGATAAGATTGTAAGGCAGCGACCAACCTGCGAGCGTTGTGGACCGGGATACTTTATGGCTGACCACGGCGATAGATACACTTGTGGACACTGCGGTTTCACGCGGTATAAACCCTCTGAGAAATGAACACCTTTAAATTACGCGTTGCTTTGATATTCTTGATGGTTTAAATGATCAGGGTAAATGTTTCAATCTCTGATATCTCTGCCAAGCGTTTTCACAATCTAATGAAACCCATGCCTCAGATTCAGATAAACACAAACCTTAACCTAGTAGGGATGGAGAAGAAACAGGAAGGTTCACTGGAGGTTCCATTTATTTTGACAATCAATTACAACCCTTCCATAGCACAGATAAGCCTGGAAGGAAGAGCGTACGTGGTGGGTGATATGAGTGAGATTGAAAAGGTTTACAAAGAATATGAGGAAAAGAAACCGCCACCACCAGTCATAGTGCAGTCTATATCCAATGTTGCCTTCATAGAATCTGTCGTAATATCAAGGACATTAAATATTCCGCCACCAATCCCTTTGCCGCAGATACCTCCAGCTAAGCCGTCGGATAAAAAGCCTTCAAAAATGGAGTACAGCGCCTAAAACTTTAGAAAAAGCTACTTCAACGGAACATACATTGAAGAACGAGAGGCACCGATGCCAGGAGTTCCATGCTTTACAGGTTTATTTGTGATTGCAAACTCGCCTATGTAATGCCCAATCATTTCGGGCTTTATTTCCACGGAAACGAATTCTTTGCCGTTGTGAACAAGGAGTTTGACGCCGACCATCTCGGGTAGAACAATCATATCGCGCACGTGTGTCTTTACTATCGTGTCGCTTCCTTTTCTCAGAGCCTCTTTTGCTTTTCTTATCTTTTCAAGCAGTATCCTTTGTTCTGAGGTGAGACCTCGATGGAGACTTCTCCTTTGCCTTGATGGAAGTATGTTTATGAACTCGTCCATTGACAAGTTCTGAAGTTGATTAAGAGTGTATCCGCGATACGCAAACTCTTTCGGCATCTTTCCTCACCCTATTGGTAACTTTAAATGTTATAAACCTTCTGCACTGACTTTATTCGAATGTCTTTTTCTTTTTCTGCCCCGCACCCCTAGCCGCGATTAATCCTATCTTCTGCCCAGGTGGAGCGCCATGCGAAGTTGTGGTAACCTTTCGCGCACTTCTTTTGCTGCTGCCATAGGGATGCACAGCTGCCACCATTGCTCTTCCACGGGTTCTAGGGTATTTATGTCCCTTTGCCTTCATCCAATGGAATTTCGGACCGGATTTTAGGAAGGGTTTCTCTGTTCTACCAGCTCCCGAAACTACACCAATTGTCGCCCTGCAGTAATCATTCACATATTTTTTCTCTCCAGAAGGAAGTCTGATTATGGTTCCTTGGGCTGTGTGGGTAACAACCATTGCGTAGGCCCCTGAGGACTTTGCGATCTTGCCGCCATCCCCAGGGCGGAGTTCTATGTTGCATATCATGGTGCCCTCGGGGATTTTTCCTATTGGAAGTATGTTGCCTACCTCTACGGGGGCTTTTCCCCCCATCTGGATTTGTTGACCTAAATAAGCACCTTCTGGGACCACGGTGTAGCATGTTTCTCCGTTTTGGAATCTTACTAAGGCTAAGGGAGTCCCGCGTCCGGGGTCGTGAACTAAATCTTCAATGACGCCTCCTATTGCAGTTTCAAAGTGTTCTTTCGTTGTCGTTGTTAGTAGATATTGGGCGGGGGCTACTCTTTTTTGGGTTGAAGCCCTAAATGTGGGTCCGCCGCGTCCGCGTCTTTGGACACGAATTCTTTTTCCCATTACTTATCCCTCTGCATTATTTTACAGTATTCCAAGTTTGATGGCAACATCTGTTGCTTTGTAATCTGGATGTAGTTTGACAAGGGCTTTCTTTTCTCCCTGTGGTGTGATTTGGATGTTGACTTTCTCAACTTTGACTTCGTAGAGCTCTTCAACGGCTTTTTTTACATCACTTTTGCCTGCTTTCAAATTAACCATGAAGACCAGCTTGTTCTCTTTTTCAACCATTAAACTCGCGGATTCTGTCATCAACGGATAAAGTATAACTTCGTAAGCTTCCATCAGGCTTTTCCTCCACCATAAAGCGTGTTGAGCTTTTCGATTACGCTACTTGCCCATATCGTCAGCCTTCCCGGATGCGCGCCCGGAGCAAGCATTTCGGCATTTAAATTGTCAACGGTAACAACATCCACGCCTGGTATGTTGCTTGCGGCTTCCATTATCCCCTTGTTTTCAGCCACCACAATGAGGGGCCCTACAGCCTGCTTTGTTTTTCTCCCTCTGCTTTTTCCTTTTCCGGCCCGGAGTTTCCTACTTTCTTTTACTCGGTAAATGTCTGCGAAAACCCCTAAGTGGATTAGGGTTTCTTCAACCTCTTTTGCTTTCTTTAACCCTTCCAGATCATCTGTAACTATTAGCGGGATTTCTGGAACATCTTCAATCGAGTGGCCTCGAGAGGCTACAGCGTCTTTGGACGCTGTGGCGGCTATCGCCGAAATTAAGGCTAGTCGTCTTTCCTTTTTTGGAATACGTTTTACAATCTTCTTTTTAGAAGTCGGTGGGTGGGCCAACCTTCCGCCCACTGTGCCAGGAGCGAAGGCTCCTCTTCCCGCTGGCCCCTTTATTCTCGGGATTCTGGCTATGCCTAAGTCTACGCCTCTGGATTCCGCCGTTGTTCTTTTCCCAGCCATGGGGTCTCTGCCTTGCGGTTGAAACCTACTGGATTGTATTGCCAGAACGGCTCGTTTTATGATGTCTGGTCTTAATGGTGCCCCAAAAATTGGCGGAAGTTTTATTTTTCCGATGGGTTTTCCTTGGAGGTTGAAGATCTTTGCTGTTTTCTTGGCCATTGCTGTCTTCACCGTTTATTTTCCTTGCGGGGATTCGAGGGATATGTATGTGATTTGTGGGGGTTCTTCTGCGATGGGCTTGGGTGGGCGTGCTGGATAGCGTAGTTGTATTGGGCGTTTTTCTGGTCCTGGTATGCTTCCTTCTAATAGTATGTAGGGGCCATGGATTACACCATATCTTATGAAGCCACCCTTTGGTGTTATTTCTTTTCCGTCTTTGCCTATTTTGAAGATCCGTTTGTTATACTCTGTCCTTTGGTGGAAGCCCATTTGTCCGGCTCTTGGGACGCTGTACATCACGTGGTGGGGATTCCATGGTCCAAGGGTTGCTATACCCCTTTTTGTTTTTCTCCCTTTGTGCTGTAATATTCTTACTCCCCAGCGTTTTACTGGCCCTTGGAAGCCCTTTCCGGTGGATACGGCTGTTACGTCTACGTATTGGCCCTCCTTGAACATTTCTGTTGGGGTTAGTGTTTTTCCCAGTAGGCTTTTTGCGTATTCAAATTGTTGCTGAATTGTGCCGCCGCCTATCTCTATTTCAGCTATGTCTGGTTTTTTCTTTGGAACGCTTGCTTGTTTTGGCTGGGTTACGGCTATGACACGGATTTTTGCCACTTTTTCAATGTTTTCTTCCACTTTTTTGAGGCTTTCTTCCGTGTTGAAGTTTTCCGGAAGCGTGAATACTCGTTCTAGTTCTTTTGGCGGGTCTTTCATCCAAGCTTCTGTTAGCGTCTGTAAGCCATAGGGATTTTTTGTGAAAACTCTTATGGCGCATACGAGCACGGGAGGAGTTTCTATGACGGTTGCTGAGCGAAGTGTTTCTTTGCCATAATTGGGCGAGCGTTTTCTGTCTTCTACGGCGAATACGTGGGTCATGCCCGCCTTATAACCTATAAAACCGAGAAGCCTAGGAGCGTCTGCCTCGATTTTTGGCCAGTAGCGTATCCTAGCCAGTAAACGTTGAGCGCGTTTCCTAGGCAAATAAGCGAGGGAACCATGTCTTGGAGCGTGCTTCTTTCTGTGACCCATTGTTTCTACGCTTCGCGTCTTTTAGGAATGAGAACATTGAGTTATAAACGTTACCGTTAAGGCTTATGTTTGGAGTGCTCTGTTGTGTGCTGTGCGACTAGACCTCCCTTATATATAGGTTGAATTTCTGGTAAGTGTTAAATTTCGGAGTGTATGATCATTTTTGGGATTTGGCGTGTCGAATATTGCCTCTGAGGTTGCTGATGCTCTTTTCCGTTCTGGCTGTTTGAAGTTTGGTAGTTTTAGGATTAAGTCTGGAGCCATAAGTCCATATTACATTGACGTTGCATGTTTGCTTTCTTCTCCCACAGACTTTTGCTGTGTTGTGGATGCGGTCGCAGACGAGGTCAAGAGGATTATGAGTTTTGATAAAATCGATAAGCTAGCCTCGATCGAGTTGAAAGGCGCTCTACTTCTGCCAAGCATAGCTTGCCGAGCGAATTTACCATGCGTTGTGGTGAGAAAAGCGGAGAAGGTGCACGGTGTGACGGGGAGAATCGCCGGAGGAGAAGTTGTGAAGGGAGAGCGCATACTGTTTTTGGATGATGTTGTCACTGATGGAGCATCCAAGCTTGAGGGAATAAAGCTTCTTGAAGGATTAGGAGCTCGTGTTGAGAACTTGTTAGTTATAGTGGACAGGGAGCAAGGCGGCAGAGAAAACCTTGAAAAGCTAGGCTACAAGGTTCACGCCCTATCAAAGGTTTCTGAACTGGTTAATTGTCTTTTTCAATTAGGGCATATTTCACGAGAGCAAAGAGACGCTGTGTTGAACTACGTTAAAAGTCTTAGCTGTCGGTATGAAGGACATTTTGGGCAGGCATAAGAGAATATGCTTCCCTTTTTGATTTTTCTACTGGTGTGGCGCATGCAAGGATTGTTTTGGCAAAGTTCTCCCAAACAAAAAGTTGGGTTAAGTTGTTTCATCCAAGTAGCAATAGCCTGAATCTACTTTCTTCTGCATCTCTTGAGCCCATTTATCAACGCCCACGGTCTTGATTTTCTGCAGTCCTTCTGACGCGTGAGGCCCATACCGTTTTAACTTTTCGCAAGTTTTCATTTCAGTACACTCCGCACATGTAGGGTAGGCTCTTTGTTTGGCGCACTCACGAACTGCACAGTTTGGGTCTCCGCCGCCTTTTATGCATCCTGGACATTCGCCAAACAGCTTGACAAGTCCGTCCATGACGTTTTCGAATTCTGTGTAGTGCCGGAATGATGCTTCCCATTTTGCCAATTCTGGCATAATCTTGTCAAAGCCGTAGCAACCTATGACCTTCCGCAAGTTTTCGACCGCTTGCTTTATCCTTCCTTGGTATATTCCACAAGCACCACAGTATAAACCACAATAGCCCATCAAATTTCTAGGATTTTCTTTCAATAGTCAACACCTTTTGGGTTGGCTACTAACCGTTAAGGTTGTAGTTAAGCTTTCTCAACTAGGAGAGAAGACTCGAGAGCTCATTGATTCAAGCTAATTTATAAATTAGAAACTTGAACTAACGCATAGAAAGATTCCAGGGCTATGTGCCAAGTAATTATTCTGCTCTCTCTGGTGATAGAATGATACAGGTAAGAAAGGTTGCCTCGATGAGCTTACTAAGAGCATGTAGAAGATTCTTGGCACAAGACCCTGTCAGTAACGTTTTGCCACTTGGCGACCTCTATTCACCCCTCCTCAAAGTAAGCCACATCAACTGTGCAGTTAAGAGCTACCGAGTTGTTGGCGTATGTAGCATTTACCGTGCCTTCTCAACGCCAAGCATGGTTTTCGGAACTGCCGCGCAAGAGGTTAAACAGGCTCTCGTTAAGAAAGCGCTCAATGAAATTTCATCCGAATTCATCTCGCTTTGTCAACCGGATGAAGCCGACTTATTCAAAGAAAATTCAACCATTCTGCATTTTCATCTCGAACAACAAATGATCGCGAATCCTCCTAAACAGATCGAATACGGCAATATCAAAGTGAAGAAAGTTAGGAAGAATGAGTTGGAACTGTTAAACGATTTTTACATCGAACATCACGCCGAAGCATGGACCCCAATACAGTTTGAAGCAGGACCATACTACTGCGTAAAACAAAACGGGAAGATAGTCAGCGCCGTCGGAGTTCACCTAGTCGCACCTCAGATTGCTCAACTCGGCAACATAATCACACATGAGGATTATCGAAATCGGGGCTTCGCGACAGCATGCACCAGCGCTTTAGCGGCGCATCTGGCTTCCAAGGGCAGAATTATAAGTTTATTCGTGAGAACAGACAACGCGCCCGCAATTCGCATGTATGAAAAGTTGGGGTTTTCCAAAAAGCGGAACATAGCATTTCTCATAATGCAGAAACACGGCGTTAAAACCTAGAAGGCTGGTAGTAACTTTCTAGCAGTTTCTGGAGGATTTTTTGGGCGGCTTGTTCGGGCGTGTGCTTTGTGGTGTTTATGGTCATCTCTGGGTTTAGGGACGGTTCGTAGGGCTCTCCTATGCCTGGCACAGTTAGGGCTTTGCCTCTGAGAGCTTTGGCGTAGATTTGTTTAGGAGCTTGGTAGGTTTTTCCTCGTTTGCTTTCGCGTTGGATGCAAACCTCTAAGGGACATTCCAAGTAGGCCTCTATGAAGTGGGGAATTTGCTTTCTCGCGTTCTCTCTGTAACGCCTCAAGTTGCCAGTCGCATCGATTATTACGTTTACATCGTTTTGAGTTAACAACTTAGCAATGTAAGCAAGCGTGGCATAGACTGTGTCCCGTTCTTCTAGCGAGTAAGTAGGCTTAGGGGTTAGAACTCTGCGTAAAGCATCAGAAGCGAACAGTTGGGCATTAATGCCCTTCTTTTTGAGAAGCCTAAGCAAAGCCTCAGAAACAACAGACTTACCGCTACCTGGAAGACCCGTAACCCAAACACACCAACCTTTTTGAGCCATAAACGTCTCTTCCTACCCTATTACAATTATGTTTCTTGCATAAATTCTCTTAAAAATTGATAGTCCTTTAACTTGAACAGATGGCTTACGCACTTGCAATCAGATGAACCAAACCCTTCTGTCGGAATAGCTTTTTCGCTTATTTTCAATGCAATCTTGCACTCTTCGGTTTTCCTCACTTCTTTGTGGAAAACTTTGGAAACTTTTGCAGCATCATTATCAAGCAGATAGTCCAAGTGCCAAAACTTCCGCTTAGCCTTTCTAACGTGCCGCTCTACACGCTTTTCCAGACCATTTTGGGCGGAACCTACATAGGCATATAAACCCTTCTCAAAATTCACGCCTCCCAAAGCACCAACATTAATTTTTATATCCTTGCTAACCGAAATAACTAAAACATAGACGCCCTTGACCATAATCATCTACTTAGGAATTGTCTTGTTTATACCATTTCAAAATTTCCTTAACAGCCCTGTCAGAGTAGTCCATCTCCTTCAGCATTCTCTTCAGATCATCAACGGATTCCGGATCCAAACACAAGCACCACAAAACAAGGTTTATTAAAAACTATTTATCCTTTAGCCTATTCCAAGGTGCTCAATCCATGTCCAACCAAAACATACTTCGCTACGTAACCTATTGTGGTTTATATTGCGGTTTGTGCGCCCAGAGAAGCCGCATACCTCAACAAGCAAGGCAACTACAAAAAAGTCTCCGCGAAGAAGGCTTTGACGATTTCTATCAATATGTGCCGGAAATGAAGGAGACGTTTCCCCCGTTTTGGCGGTTTTTGCAAGAACTGGCAAAATTTGTTTGCACATGCAGAACAGACGGCGGACCACCAGACTGCAAAATCCGCCTGTGCGCCAAACAAAAAGGCATAGAAGTCTGCCCACAGTGCAGAGAATATCCATGCCTGCACATCCACGCTCTTGCCGAGCACTACCCAACGCTAATCCAAGACGGAAAGCGCCTGCAAAAAATCGGCTTAGAAAAATGGGTTGCGGAACAACATGAAAGAGTCAAACGCGGCGTGGTATACGCGGACATACGCTATCCATGGAAAACCTAAGCTTCTACAATGTATGAGTTAACGTTGCTCAAATCAAATCGTTCAAACTGCAAAACATTCTTCACGAAATTGAGAAGTTTTGTGCGCACATCGCTGCTGAGGTTAGGATACCAGATGGGTGAAGCCACAACCAAACCACGCCAAGCATAAAAGGGCTGCACGACCTCCAAAATCTCCCAGTCACCAGTCTTCCGCAAATAATTCTCCCAGAAAACCCTAAACAAACGCTCAAAAACTCCGGCTAATTCGCCGTATTTCTGCAAAGAATAAAAGACATAGTTAATCGTCATGGCTGTAACATCATCAGCCGGCTCACCCCACTCGCCTCTGCTGCGGTCCAAAACCGTGAAATCCGTCCCTTCGCGAAACATCACATTCCAAGGATGAAAGTCGCCGTGCACTTGACTAATCCTGTGGGCTTTGCGTTTAAGCCGCCACCGCCAAATGACACAGTTTCTTTCAATGTCAATCAAATCCGATTCGCTGACAAAATCAAGTTGGGGCTGATAACTATCCAGCAAGCCCATAATACATTCGCCGTGTCCAACAAGCTCCCGGGCACGTCTGACATAAAGCCATGGTGCCTCGTGCTTAACCTTGTGAACTTCAACAATGTAGTCGGACAGGACTAAACAACGCTTCTCGTCCAGCTCGCCCAACCGCCCAGTTTCCTTAATGTGATCTAGATCGAAATGATAGAGCCTACCATTCACATGCTCGGTCACAATGAAAAATTCGCCGCAATCACCTAGAGATCTCATACCCTCTCCATCCGCAGTAAAAGCTCCCACATCTACAGAACGCACATGACGAGGCAACTTGTTAAACGCCGAGTGTTGCCAAAGCAGAATCTGCGCACGATCAGAGAAATGGTCATGCCCAAAACCTTCGGGACGCATGGTCTCCAAAACAACCCTTTTAACTTCACCCTTAACACGAAACTCGATAACGTATGGAACGCCATAACCGAAGCCCTTCAAATCCTTCGAAGCCTCGGCTTTCTCACCACCTAGTCTCCAAACTCCACAAATCTTCACATCTGCATTATACAGAGAGGAGAGATACTCACGAAGAATATCTTCCGAAAGCTCTGGCAAACCACTACTCCTTTTTGCTATCATTCGCTTTCACCCACATACCAACGTCTCGCCAAAGATAAAGAGTTAAGCTGAAGGCAGTACTTAAATATGTGAGCACGCTGACCGAAAACCAAGAGACTCTACCAGCGACGAAATAAGGAAGAGAGAAATTTCCAATAAATGCCGCGGTTAATCTCATATAGATATAGCACGCAACCCCAACAAGTAAAAGAAAGATAACCTTGTCAAACAATAGAGAAGAATCCAGCTTCTTATTTTTGATAAACCACAAAACATAGGCAAAGGCACTCATACTTAGCAGATAAATAACTATGTAAACATAAGTCAATCCAACGCTAGCAAAAGATCTCGCGAATGACCCAGCCTCATATAAAGCCAAGGGGTACCCTAAACCTTCCGCATACAGTGTGGAAAGGACATCTAAAACTCCTAAGAAGGGTAAAACCCAAATGATTTTGTCAACTCTATCCAAACGTTTTTCCTCTGTGCTCTGAATAAACAGATAGGAAGGAAAGCTTAAAAGTTCTAAGAAGCACACCATGGCATTCACTAACATTTCCGTGGCTGTTAAAGATGAAACCCTCATCCAAAACGGAGCGGTACTAACAATGCACAACAGTAGAGTGATTCGTGAAGGTGCAATCGCCATAGAAGACAAAACCACACTCCTTAGCAAGCTAAACCCCAACATTAAATAGTCAAGTTTAAAAAGAGCATAATATAGGTGAAACCGTAATGGAAGACTTCAAAGTTAAAGACACCACGCTGGCTTCTAAGGGCCATCTACAAACAGAATGGGCTTCAATGCACATGCCAGTCCTAAACCAAATCAAAAATAGGTTCGCCAAAGAAAAACCCCTAAAAGGACTAACCTTAGGTGCATGCTTGCACGTGACAAAAGAAACCGCCGTTCTCGTGGACGCTTTCCTCTCTGGCGGGGCGAAAGTTGCGTTATGCGGTTCTAATCCGCTTTCCACACAAGACGATGTGGCAGCTGCCCTAGCAGAAAAAGGCGTTCATGTCTTTGCATGGAGGGGACAAACAACAGAAGAATACTATTGGTGCGTTGAAAGAGCGATAGACCAAAAGCCAGCGATAACGCTCGATGATGGGGCAGACCTTGTTGGTACCATCCACAGCAAAAGGACAGAAGCACTCTCAGCAATTAAAGGCGGAACAGAAGAAACTACAACAGGCGTCCTAAGGCTTCGGGCCATGGAAAAGGCTGGGTCGCTCAAATACGCGATAATAGCCGTGAATGACGCCTACACAAAATACTTGTTCGACAATCGATACGGAACAGGACAGAGCACAATAGACGGCATCCTAAGAGCCACAAACATTCTCTTAGCGGGCAAAAACATAGTGGTCTGCGGTTACGGATGGTGCGGAAGAGGAATAGCTATGAGGGCACAGGGAATGGGAGCCAATGTTATAATCACAGAAGTCAACCCTCTGAGGGCCCTCGAAGCGGTAATGAACGGGCTCCGCGTTATGCCAATAGCTGAAGCGGCAACAATAGGCGACATATTCATAACAACAACAGGCGACATAAACGTCATAAGAAAAGAGCATATGCAAAAAGTGAAAGATGGCGCGATAATAGCTAACAGCGGCCACTTCAACGTGGAGATAAACATAAAAGACCTAGAAGAACTCGCAGCTTCAAAGCGAAATATCAGACTAAACCTAGACGAGTACACGCTTAAGGACGGAAGAAAACTATACCTCTTGGCAGAGGGAAGACTTGTAAATCTGGCAGCAGCAGAAGGGCACCCCTCGGAGGTTATGGACATGTCATTCGCAAACCAAGCCCTCTGCGTAGAATACCTAACCAAAACCGAAAAAATGCCGCCGAAAGTTTACCAAGTGCCAAAAGAAGTGGATGAAACAGTGGCAGAACTAAAACTAAACGCGATGAAAATAAAAATAGACAAACTTACAGACGAACAGAAAAAGTATTTAGCAACATGGGAAATGGGAACAGTATAACAAAACGTCTAAAACCACGGTAAACTTTAAAAGGCGTAAGCGAGTAAACATGCCTTACATGTGTGGTGATGCATAAATGGTTAGTAAAGACCAAGCGATCGGCGGAATAATATTTATTGTATGTGTGGTAATTGCCGTCTTCTATTTAGTAACGCTGTTCTATCCGCAATGGCTGTCAATAGTCGGGATACAAGCAACTTGGATACCCGACGTCCAATTTTGGGTCATCGCAGTGCCAGTCTTACTAGCATTCATTGCCATAATGGGCATAGGTGCCTGGATAGGCTGGACTATGGCTACAACACCTCCACCAAAACCGATAGAAGAAATCACAAGCGAAATCGAAGAGAAAAAGGAAGAGGAAAAAGTAGAAGAAAAACCACCAGAAGAAGCAGCCCCCGAAGCCGAAGAGCAGAAAAAACCAGTAAGAAAGAGAAGAAGCTGAAAAATAAAAATATTTTCTAAAGTTTCATTCAATGTAGGTTTCGCCTTCTAGATTCGTGAATTACGCCAAAGCTGACTTGCGGAAAGAGACCGAATCCAAAAGCAGGTTTTCTAACTACTTGTTAGTACAGCAACGAATTATTGAGTGACCAATTTTTTTAGGTCTTCCACTCCCTCTGCGTAACCGGAAGCTATTAAAATGTCGCCAACTTCGATTTTCGAGTCTGGTTTAGGTCTCATACATTTATCTCCTCTTTTTATTGCGAGAACCCACATGCCGGTTTCTTCAGGAATCCGAGCCTCTCGTAAGGTCTTGTTTACAAGTGAAGAATCTTCAGCCACGCTTACGTGGGTTACAGTTTCTTCCGCTTCTGCTATTGTAATTTTTAATATTGGGTGTGGCTCTATGCCTCTTAGAACAACTTCAGCTATCTCAGCGGCAGCGTCAGCTATTTTTTCAGCGACAACGCCTAGCCTTATAAGTCCAAGGAACCCTCTGGCTTCCTCTTCTTTAAACTTGCTTGACAAAACAAGCAGCTCAAAATTCGTGTGCAGTTTATCCACGTACTCCTCAAGTTTTTGGACTTCTTCAGCCAATTCTCTGCTATTCAGCAACAGCGAGGAATAAGCCAAATCCATCATCAATTCCGAAGTATCTTTAAGCTCAACGAACCTCTCAACAATTTCCTTGAACTTTTTCTGGTATTGTTGTGGCATCTTAACCCTCCGACTTCTGCCGCTTTCTCTCAGCGAGTTCTTTAAACTCCTTGATGCCTGATGGGGCTCCTCGGGCTATAAGAAAGTCGCCGCTTTTGATTTGTTCGGTTTCTTTCGGGTTTATTATCCAGTCTTTATCTCGTCGAATGGCTATGATGTCAACACCCATTCTAGCCGCTAAATCCAGTTCACATATTTGCTTTCCAACAAGTATCGATTCTTCATGCACTTGGGCTTGCATTAATCTTTCTTCGACCTTCTCGAAAATTTCAGCTACAATTGGGTGTACGCCTATGTTTTGCGTAACTATTGCTGCTATATCCCCAGCAGCGTCTGAAATTTTGTCTGTCGCAGAAGCCACGGTAGAAACTCCCAATAATGCTTCAGCGTCTTTGGCGTCTCTCGCTGCTATCATTATTGCCATTTCCAGTAAGTAAGCCAACGTGTCAACGCGGTTCTCAAGCTCCAGCACATCTTCAGCAAGGTCTTTATCACTGAATAACGCAGCAGAGTACGCTAAATCAATCATTAATTCGGAGAGATTTTTCATCTCTAAAAGCAGTTCTCTGGCGGGAATGGGTTTATATTCTATCTTTTCTAAGCGGGGCATACTGTTAGAGTCGCTCCGACGAGGACAATATACAACAAAGAACATTTTAACTCTATCCCTTAAAGTCAGCCTACCAAAAATAAGGCTACAAGCAAAGCTATAGATGTTATGCTGTCCGCAAGGGAACTTTCAATTGGAATTACGAAGTTATCAGGGTCTAAACCCTTATTGAAAGTTAAGATTGAAACGGCATGAGTTACTAGAACAATTACAGCAACTGCAATTATGTTTGTTATCAATAAAAGAGAAGCAAAGTCTAAAAATGAATAAAGTGTAAACATGGTGTTCATTAACAAAGATAAAGCTGCTAAGAGAACGAACATCACTATTGACGCTGTCCAAGCACTAAAAATTTGTACAGCATGATCTTTTATGGCATGAAAAGAAGGTCTAAGCAAGCCTAATGCAAGTTTTGTTGTGGCTGTGGAGCCAATTACAGAGCCAACATCTCCTACCATATCAATCAAGGCTGGATAAACCGTGTATATTTCCTTCCTCCCCTCCACAATCACGCTTATCCTTTTCAAAACAGTTCCAGTAACGTTGACAATGAACGCCACAAATATCATTGTTAATAAGGATTCTTTTACAGTTCTAACAAATTCTTCTTCGTGAATGTTATCTGGCAGAATGTAAATTATTAGAATTACATGAACTAAAATGACAAAGGCCAAGATGTATATGCCAAAGTCGAAAAGAAAGAACAGGTTGAGTATTAGAGCGTAACATAATGTTATGAATATGTCTGCTGTAGTGGACATTATTGGGTATACAACAATATCCGGGTCTAGACCCTTCTTAAACGTTACAAAGGCTACATTTGCCGTGACTAAGGTGAGAACTAACCCCAAAGCCATGGTCGCAACAACAACTACCAAAATCGCTGGAAAGTCTTCGAGAGTTATACCCCAGAACAGAAAACCAAAGACCAAAGAGACTAGGCTCATTATTATGCTTGTTGCCAAAGTTATTACAATCAGGGCTGCATACAACCTATAGAAGCTTTTTGTGTTTCTGAAGAGCCTAGGGTAAATCGTCCCGATGTGTAGTGCCGTGCTCAGGCGCCCGCTGAGCAAACCGCCTATAACGCCTTTCGCACTTACTATGGCAGGATATATGGCTATAGCCCACGCAGAACGCTGAAAAACACTGAGCTGAGAGGCAACCACGAAACCGGCGAATAACCCACCAATATCGAAAGAATACGCTACTAAAGTTTCTTTAAATGTCTTAAAGAATGCTCTTGAGTTTATAACATGGTTCATCGGCGGGTTGCCTCATCTAGAAGTAAATTAAAACCAGAGAATTCACGCGAAACTGGATTTTGAGAGTTCTTCATCACAGGGTTGTGCGGTTGGACATCGTTGATGCTGTAGTGTAGGCTGTTGGCCTGCTTCATTTTGGCCACCTTCCGAGCTTCCACCGTTCTCGACCATCCATAGGCACCCCTTCAAGAGAGCCTCTCTAAGCGAACCCTCAGGTTTCACCTTCATGTTTGCTCCTAAACCCTAAGAAGAGATGAAGACCTCCTTAAATAAGTTTCCAAGCAGAAGCGTAACAAAAATCCATATCCAAAATTCATAACCGTTTTAATCGCTCAAACTCTAACCCTTTTGCTTGGTTCCCTAACAATGGTGAAAAACTTGTATGTTGTATGGATGAAATTGATGAAACCTTACCATGGATTGAAATAATAGGGGAATATCAAACGAAAAGGGCGGCAAAAAAGCCAGCGGGCGAAATTCTAAACAGTGTAAAAATAAAAATTGTGAAGGTGTCGGAAAGGAGAGAACGTGTAAGGGCACTAGTAATAACAAAAGCTATACGCTAAATTCAAAGCCTTTGTCTAAGCGGAAGACTCGCATATAGTACACTTACACTCTTTTAAGGCTGGAAAGTCTTTTCGGTGCAGTTCGCAAGGTATTTCTTCAGACCTGATCGTGACGCATATCCCGCATAATTGCTCTATGACACTCTCTACTGAGGCATCGTTTTCCGCCAAGGTCTCTGCAAGTTTCGAAACCCTTTTCATCGTCTCTTCGGATTGCAGTATCTCATTGAGAAACGTGGTTCCTCTATCTCCCTTTAAATACTGGGTTATTGCGGCGGGGGTTAACTCCATTTTTGCGGACGCGTCAACCTTGCGCATGTCGTACCTTTCTATAAGCTCTTTCATCACCAACACTCTGATTGCCGGAAGAATGTGTTTAACTATGATCACGCATGGGGGTTTCATTTTACTCATAAGTTACTTGTGGAGGCAAGTTTATATATTTAACGGCGTTAAATTAATTTAACAGCGTTAAACGATGATGCGCATGACTCAACTCTATGCCACAGAAGCACAACTAGTAAAATTGGATAAGCTAAAACAGCACGAAGAAGCCGATCCAGCTCACCTAAGGGAGTTGAAGAAGGAAATAAAGTCGGACAACATCTTAAAGTTCGCAATAGTTGTCGACAAAAACACGGATGTCATTCTAGATGGTGAGCATCGGTTCAATGCTCTCAAAGAGTTGGGATGCAAAAATATCCCCGTAGTTTACGTTAATTACACTTCGCCTGAGATCCAAGTTCAAAGCTGGAGAGGCAACCCGCATTTGACAAAGAAAGATGTGATAGAAGCCGGGTTAAGCGAGAGGAAACTTCCACCAAAAACTTCAAAACATATGATAAGAGTTGGCGCTCAGATGTCGCACATCTCTGCAATCGAGAAGAGAGTTGACATTCCACTAGATGTGCTGAGAAGCGAGATTGAGCTTGTAGGTATAAAAAATGTTATGCCAACAATGTGCACGGGCATCAGGGAAGTATTACCACTTTATGCCAGATTCTTAAATTCGGGGATTGTCGATAATTTAGTGATCATCGATGAAGAGACCCATGTTCTGTTGGGCGGTCACGAGGTCTACCAAGCCCTCGATCTACTGTCGGCTAGAAAGACACCAGTCCTAAGGGTTGACATTCTAAAGCTAGAAATAAAATCTCCACAGCAGGGTCTCAAACCAGTGACAAAAGAAGCCATAATGGAGGCTGGACTTAAAGGACCTAAATTACCACCTAAAAGTTTCCAAGTACTGGTGGAACCTGTTAAAATAAACGTTAATCTAGAAGAGTTGTTAGCCACCGAAGAGAAAGATAGGAGAAGCCTCAAGGTTTACAGAAGCACTCTTGACTTGCTATACGAAGGGTGGCCTACACCACTGGTTAAGCTTGGTTCTCTATCAACTGAAAAGAGGAGTGTTTGGGCTAAGCTGGAAGGGTATAATCCTTTTAGCAACAGTGTCAAGGACAGAGTAGGCTGGTCAATGCTTATGGAGGCTTTGGAGACGGGGGAGCTTAAAGAGGTAATTTACGAAGCCACGTCAACCAACACTGGAATAGCCCTAACATCCATAGCAAACATATTGGGGATAAAGGCGAAACTCTACATGCCCAAGACCATACAGAAGGTAAGTGACACGTACCTTAGGGTTCTCGGCGCTGAAGTCGTAAGGCTTCCGGTAGGCTTGACCGTGGAGGCTATTGGGCAAGTGGATTCCGAGGCAAAGGTCAACAAGTCTACACACCTAAACCAGTTTGAAAACGATGCAAACTTCAAAGTTCACTTGAAACACACAGCAAGAGAACTTGGTGAGCAACTAAGAAGTTTAGGCTTGAAGCCTTCATGCATAATTGGTGGTTTAGGAACGTCAGGGCACATGAGCGCAATATCCTTCTACTTTAAGAACAAGTTTAAGAATGATGTGGAAATCGTCGGAGTTCAGCCCGCACCAAACGAAGTTATACCTGGTATAAGAAGGATAGAAACGGGTATGAAGTGGTATCACTGGATGCATTTTGATAGGGTTGTAGACGTTAGGCAGGCGGAGGCTATTGAAGGCTCCATCAATATCGCAAAAAAGGAAGGTCTTTTAATAGGGCTAAGTGCAGGTGCTGTTGTTCATGCATTCAACAAGGTGGCTAAAGACCATGCTGTATGCGTTCTTATTTTCCCCGACACTGGGTATAAATACGCAGAGCAATTTGAAAACTACTTTACAAATCTACAGATAAAGTGAATCTAACATAGCGACACCTAGAATAGATGTTCGCTGCTTAGGAAAGGTTTGCCGCCAACCTTGCTTGTTATGATGTTGGAGCAGCCTATTCTACGGAGTTTGTCAGCCACAGTTTCCATGTAATCCTTGTAAGTATTAACAAAAACAGAAGGACCCGTATCGATGGAAAACCATGTGGGTACACCTTCACGTCGCATTTTCTGAACCTCTTTTATTACTAGTACTGTTTCTGGTTCCCAAAGAATCATGTGGGCTTTTCCAGTCATCGTGCTTGCGTGGAGGCTAAGGCTGTCTTTCTCGGCGAGCCTTCCTATAGCGGCAACATCTCCGATTCCTATTGCCGTCTGCATCGCCTTGACGATTTTTGCCACGTATTTCAGCCTAGCCTTAAAAAGTGGCGAACTGAGAACCTCCCTATGAGCCTCATCCGTTTTTATTAGTGAAGAAATAGGCACGATAACCATGCCTAAATCAACAGCTTCCGGCTCCACTATCGGTTCTGCATAAGACTTTCCATTTTTGTCAGCATACCAAATTGCAAAACTTCCCGCAAGACTTCTTGTAGCGGATCCTGCACCCAACCTAACCAATTCGGAAAGAGCTACATAATCGATGTCAAAATCCAGTGTTGCACATGCAGCCATGCCGAGGGCTGCAAAACCTGAAGCAGAAAAGCCAAGACCCTTTCCTACGGTTACGCTGTTCTGAGAGACAACCTTAAAGCGTCCAGAATATCCACTCACGCTTCCTAGCTTGTTGAGAACAGCCTCAACTCTTTCAAAATCCTTGCCTAAGGCTTTTCTTCCGTTTATTATCACTAAATCCTTCTTTAGCGATTCGGTTGCTTCAACAGTTGTGATGGTGTTTAGGGCGTCGATGCAGGCGGATATGCTGTCATGAAATGGAATCCTAAGCCTTGCATCTCTCAGTCCATGATACTTAATCAGACCTTGAATTGGGTGGGCAATGGCTGTTGCCTTCATGCTCTTTAGCTCGGTCTATTGAATTGGTTAAACGCTTTGGCGCCGGGGAAGGGATTTCAGCACCAACTTACAGTAAAATAATGTTTTATTTATGTCTGACGAGAGGACTGAATAAAGCATCCGAGTGTTTTCGCTGGTTGTTGACATAAACGAATGAAATATATCTGCTAAGCATCACAGATTATGATTTGAAGTGTTAGACATTGAGTTCAAGTTATGAAAGAGGCAGAAATGCTGAAGAAGTAGCCAATTCTTGGCTACAAAATAAATTCAATATCTCCTTCTCCAGAAAAAATCTACAAGCAGGCACAAAACCCAACAGACAACCGGCAATGCATAATTTCGACCTTGTTTCTGAAGACAACCAGATCGTTGCTGAAGTGAAATCGCACCAACTAACAAGAGGTGGAAATGTACCATCGGGCAAAATATCTGATACATACCAAGCTTGTTTTATGCTTGAAAAAGTAAGTGCGAAAAAGAAACTCCTTATCCTGACTGATTCCAAGTTCTACGAGATTTTTAAGCGTTATTCAGAAGGCAAAATTTCAGAGGAAATAGAGATAGTACTTCTGCCAAATAGAAACGAAGACAAAAAGCCAAGCGACGTAAAAACAATGACCTCACAAGGCACGCTTGAAAAGCCAAAGAAAACCGATTTTGACATTTTCTGGTCTGAACTAACGTCTTGGTTATCACATAGGCAGCACATCATAAATTGGACCGTAAAAAGCGGAGAGATAGGCGAAGACTTTGAGGCGGTGTATGCTGGCGGAGACTACATAATAGTTTATCCCAAGTCTGCACTTTACGTTCAAAGAGTACCAAAGAATGATTTCAAGGTAATTTATGAAAAATGGGATGAATACGTAGCGGAATTGATTCATCGCTCCTATTTTGTTAAAGGCCCGATTGCTCATAGTAGATTTTCCAAATACATTATAAGTATCATTCATCAATACTTGAACAGCAAAAAATCGGAGAGATAGCGCTCACATTCACATGTCGCGTATCTTATCGCTATGTTCGGGCATGTGCGTGTCTATCTCTCGCAGTATTCTTGCCAACAGTTTCGGTTCGATTCTAAAGCCCTTGCTTACAAGTGCCAGCACCATTTCTTTTGCTTCGGTTCTACCAAGTAATTCCTCTCTTAGGGCTTTCATAACGACATAAAGGGTTCCCCTAACTTTCAGACCCAATGTCTCAGCGAATGCCCTTCCACTGGATTCATCCATCAATAGTAACGCGCCTGTTCTGCGAGCCAGTATTATCGCTTGCGCCTCTCCTTGATGGATTTCGAAAGCGTGTTCCACCATCTTTTGACAGAGAATAATCTCTCTTTCATTCAGTTTTGAGATTTTTACCCAGCCCTGATCGATGCATTCTTTTATGGCTAGTGCGTCGCTGAGTCCTTCTTGTAAGCCTCTTTCGACGGCTTCCTTGTAAACTTCTTCTGGGAATATCACTTCGCCGAAAAGTTTTTTGAGCAATGCGATTCTGCCTATTTTTGAGAGCCATATCAGAGGGCTTGTGTTAGAGACTACGGTCAAAGAGGCTATTCCTCGCTTAAGCCTTCAAATCCTCTTCCAAATCGTGTTCTGAGTACTGGATGAGAATACCTTTCTCGGCTAAAATCTTGTAGAAGTTCCATAAGGATATGCCGGCTAGTTGAGCTGCTTTCCAGCCGGTGATTTGCCCCCGCCGGTATAGTTCAACAGCGTGCTCTAGGTTCTTTTCTTTAACGCCATGTTCTAGTATTTCGCGTATTAGAGTCGATCTGTCTTTTCCTTCTTTGTCTGCTAACTCACGAAGTTTCTTTATTGTTTCGCTGGGCAATCTTAGACTAATCGTTTCAGACAAGGAAACCATCGTAATACAATATATATCAATCGTGTTATATAAACCATGCTGAACGCACTAGTCTTTCCAGAGAAGGAATACGTCACTCGCAACTATCCATCTTTTTAGTTATCCAATACACGCAAAGCAAGGCTCTTTGTCAAAAATAGCCTAGAAACTAGCCCTAACTGCTAAAATGGCGCCGGGGAATAGGTTTACATCTCGGTTTAAATTCTCGGCGAAAGTCGTTGGTTTACGGAGCAACAGAAGAGTTCGAATCTCTCCTGGGCTACTTTATGCGTTTGCGCGTGCGTGCAACGCTCTCTAGCCCCTCTATTAGGATCCAAATATGTTCTCATCCTCGATGTGCTAGTCCAGCGCAGACTCTATATTCAGATTGAGCACAATTTCTGCGATATCACTGGCGTACTCTCCTGTTCTTCTTACACTTTCAATAAGCAGCCTTAGACTGGCAATTTCCTTCATTCCGATTTTTTGAGAAGAAAGAACGGCTTCTTTTTCCAGTTTAACAATTTCTTTTGCCTTTTCAATGACATTCTCAGCTAGATTAAAATCGTGTTTGAATAGAGAATCTATTGCATCTTCAAACGCAGAAATGGTTAAGGTGCTCATATCCTCAATTTTTCTAAGAGTCTCATCATCGATGCGTTTCTTCAACAGCAAAACATTCTTTGCAATGCTCACTGCATGGTCGGCTGTTCTCTCCACAGACTTGGTTATGAGCCTATAGCCAAGACAGTCTCTCGCACCAGATAGTCCGATTTCCGTAATTATTCTTGGGTTAGCGATGGCTAGCTTGAGTTGGCGTATTATGTAAAGGTTGAACCTATCTACCTCAGTGTCTGTGTCGATCACAGCTTTAGCCAATTGATGGTCTATCTCTCTGAAAGCTGTCATTGAGTCTCTATGCATGGAAGATGTTATGATAGACATCCTTCTCAATGCGCTTTCAACAGTAAGTTCAGGATAACTAAGCAGAATTTGCAGGGTCAGTTCACTGGGTGTATCTGTTACGATCTCAGTGCCAACCAAGTAACGCCTAGCAAAATCTTTCAAAGCATTCCGTTGTTGCGAAGAGAGCTGCTCTTGACTCTGTACCCTCACATGTACCAAGTTGTACCCAACCAGATAAGCGGAGACTACCTTCCTTATTATCGCCTCTGGGTCATCTTTTTTGGACACTTTTATGAAGGCATCTTCTTTCTTTTCTTGTTTTGCCAAGCTTGAAGGTGACACTGACAGCGAACCGTCTCTTTCTTCGCGGAGAATCAGCGAACCTCCTCTTCGTAGCTGATTGCGTGTCACCCATTTTTTCGGCAGTGAAATTATGTAAGTTGATCCCCCGGTTACCTGCAGTTTTCTGGCTTCTCCATCCTCTGTTCTAGAAACGATTCCCATATCATTCTCCTATGTACTGATACCTCAAATCTATTGATAAATGTTGTTCCTATATAGACTCAATATATTATTTGGAGAACATATATAATCTAAACCAACGTTCTGCAGGTTGAAAAGACAAATATGAAAAGGAGATGTGTAAAAGTTGAACTACAAAATCATCGCGTACGTAGAAGCGGTAGTCCTTATCGCAGTCATAGTAGGCTTCGCAGTCTATGGTCTTTATTTCACTAATCAGCCAGTCAGATTGAGCGGCGCAGGGGCAACATTCCCAGCTCCACTAGTTCAAAAATGGAGCGCGGAATTCAAAGACATGACGGGAGTGCAAATTAACTATGAAGGAATAGGAAGTGGGGGTGGGGTGAAACAATTCACCGACAAAACCGTCGACTTTGGCGCAAGTGACCCGCCAATGAAAGATTCGGAGTTTTCCGCAGCACCTGGAACATTGCATATTCCCATCACAATTGGAGGGGTCGTGCCTATCTATAACATCCAAGGAATACCAAAGGGACTCAACTTTTCAGGGCAAGTGCTCGCCGAAATATTTAGTCTTAACATCGCCAGATGGAACGACCCAAGACTAGCAACTCTTAATCCCGCCGCAACTTTACCAGACACCGAAATAGTTGTCTGCCACAGATCAGATTCCAGCGGAACAACCAAAGTCTTCACGAGCTTCCTCTCAGATGAAAGCGCAGCATGGAATACCACGTACGGAGCATCTAACGTCATCAACTGGCCCTCACAAACCGTGGGCGGAAAAGGTAACCCAGGCGTAGCAGCTGCAGTCCAGCAAAACCAGAATTCGATCGGTTACGTAGAGCTTTCCTACTCCTTGCAAAGTGACATTCCTTATGGAAACGTTCAGAACGCGGCTGGTAAGTTCGTTGAACCCACATTAGAAACACTAGCGGCTGCAGCATCCGCTGTATCGCTGATTCTCCCGCCTGGAAACGCAAGTTGGGCTTCAGCAGGAAGCTATTTCAATCTTCATAACGTGGAAGAAGCTGACAACGCCTATCCGATCACCAGTTTTTCCTACATACTGGTTTACAAAGAACTCAATGTCAGGTCTGGAATGAATTTGGACAAAGCTAAGGCCTTGACTTGGTTCCTATGGTGGGCAATTCATGACGGTCAACACTACGCTTCTGGGCTTTCATACGTTCCTTTGCCCCAAGCAGTTGTAACGCACAATGAAGCCACCCTTCGGACGATAACTTTCAACGGTCAGCAGGTCAACAACTGGATATAGAAGAGAAGACCATGAACATACACAAGAAATTCCCAAATTTTCTTTCAAAATTTAAGACTAGTAAAAAAAGATTGTCAGGTGATTCAGTATTTAAAGCAATCGTTATGTTGCTTGCATGCAACATCTTCCTAATTCTAGGCTTAATGATTTTCAAGATTGCCCAAAGTTCATGGCTGTCAATTCAAACGTATGGCATAAACTTTCTGTGGGGAACAACTTGGCAGCCATTTCCTCCAAACCCAAGTACTCTACCTTCTTTTGGAGCATTACCACTTATCTGGGGCACTCTTGTCACGTCGGCAATCGCCCTTTTCTTAGGCGTTCCAATTAGCCTAGGTATAGCCCTAGCTCTTTCAGAATTTGCGCCTAAGCGCTTCAACTACATCTTTTCTTTTTTCGTGGAATTGCTGTCTGCAATCCCAAGCGTAATCTACGGACTGTGGGGAATCTTTGTTCTAATTCCATTCCTTCAGTATAATGTATTCCCGATCCTCCAAGTAACGCTGGGTTTCTCACCTATTTTTCAGGGCACCATACGCGGTCCATCCGTGTTGACTGGAGGAATTGTCCTTGCAATAATGATAATTCCAACAGTGTCAGCTATATCAAGAGACATTTTCGCAGCGGTTCCAAACAGCCAGAGAGAAGCCATCATCGCATTAGGTGCTACAAGATGGGAAAAAGCAAGAATCGTTATGAGTTATGGGCGATCGGGCGTTATAGGAGCCATAATGCTTGGGTTAGGCAGAGCAGTGGGAGAAACAATGGCTGTAACAATGGTTATTGGAAACTCGTTCAACATGTTCACGTCACTTTTTGAGCCAGGCTCCACATTGGCGTCGATCGTGGCAAACGAATTCACAGAAGCCAGCTCTCCTCCAGTTTACATTTCCGCGCTAATGGAAGTGGGACTTATACTATTTGCTCTCGCAATAATCGTGAACGCTTCGGCTAGATTGATAATTTGGCGCTCAACGAGAAAACTCAAGGAAGCGGAGATGATAAGGTGAGAAGCTACACATTCAGAAAAATAAAAAACGGAATAATTGTTTCACTGGCTTACATGGCTCTTATAGTTGCCTTAATCCCGCTTGCAAGCATTCTAATTGAAACGATCCTCAGAGGATTACCAGCAATGAACCTCAGTTTCTTCTTCGAGGAGATATCGCCGCTAGGTGAACCAAGCGGAGGAATTGGACCAGCAATTCAAGGAACTCTGATAGTAGTAGCGTTAGCATCCATTATAGGAATTCCAATAGGGGTTTTGTCAGGAATATACTTGGCAGAATTTCGGCAAAGTGAAATCGCTTCGATAGCTAGATTTCTCAACGACGTTTTGACAAACGTGCCTTCGATAGTATTAGGCATTTTTGGGTGGACACTGATCGTTGTCGCAATAGGTTGGTCAGTCATAGCTGGCGCGGTCGCTTTGGCGATTATGATGGTTCCAATAGTCACAAGAACCACTGAAGAAGCAATAAAACTTGTACCCATAACGATCAGAGAGGCAGCAATCGCACTCGGTGTGCCACAATGGAAAACGACTCTAACAGTGGTTCTGAGTAGCGCCAAAAAGGGCATCGCCACAGGAATCCTCTTAGCAGTCGCAAGAATATCTGGTGAAACAGCGCCTCTACTTTTAACAATACTCGGTAGCCGATTCTGGTTTAGCGGTTTCACTGAGCCCACGGCAGCATTACCCCTAGCAGTATTCAATTTTTCCCAGCTGCCCATCGACTGGCCTCGAGCCTGGGGTGCGTCTTTAACACTTATTTTCATGATTCTTTTAATCAACATAATTATAAGATATGTGACAAGAGAAAAATACGGATAGGCAAACAGATGAGCTACAAAATCGAAATCCAAGGCCTAGACGCATGGTTCGGAAAAAAACATGTTTTACAGGATATCACAATGAAAATAAAAGAAAACGTAGTCACAGCCATAATCGGCCCGTCAGGATGCGGAAAAACCACACTTATAAGATGCCTCAACCGAATGCATGAACTGACTCCAGGAGCAAAAGTTGCTGGAAAGATCTTGTTGGACGGAGAAGATATTTACGATGAAAAGGTCGATCCAGTGACTATTAGAAGAAAAGTTGGCATGGTTTTCCAGAAACCCAATCCGTTCCCAATGATGTCAATCTATGATAATGCTGCAGCTGGACTAAAGCTGAATGGTGTTACCGACAAGCATAGACTGGACGAGGTTGTGGAGAAAAGCTTGAGAGTAGCTCATCTATGGGATGAGGTTAAAACGGAGTTAGGCAAGTCGGGTGCAAGCTTATCTGGAGGGCAACAGCAAAGGCTGTGCATTGCGAGAGCATTGGCGATTGAGCCTGAATTGATCCTGATGGACGAGCCAACATCGGCTCTCGACCCCACGGCAGCAGCGAAAATAGAACAACTTATACGAGTTTTGGCAGAAGACTATACAGTAATCATCGTTACCCATAACATGCAGCAGGCTGCAAGGGTTTCGGATTTTACTGCCTTTCTCTATCTAGGGAGGCTTGTAGAATATGGATCAACCAAAGATATTTTTGAAAATCCAAAAAGTGAATTGACGGAGAAATATATAACAGGAGAATTTGGCTAGGTGAAGAGTAAATGAGCAGAATAATAGACATTGGTTTGGAAGAACTGTCAGTGATGCTTTGCAGAATGGGAGAACTCACGTACGAAACGGTTTCCTTATCGCTAAAAGGATGTCTCAACGGCACAAGTGTATACTCTCAAGTTCGTGAAATGTCGGATGCGCTTATCTCCATGTCAGATCAAGCTGAAGACAAAACCTTTGAACTAATCGCACGGTTTCAACCAGTAGCATCTGATCTAAGAACCATAAAATCATATATGAAAATAGCCTACGATTTTGCCCGATACAGCAGATACGCCCTTGACATATCTCACATCAATGAACAATTTGGCGGGCTGAAAGAATGCGAAGAATGGATACCTGAGTATATCGAAAAGATGAGTGAAAAAATCATGAACATGGTGCGAATAAGCATTGACTCACTTAGAAATCACAACACAGAACTCGCTAAATCCATCGCCAAAACAGAACAAGAAGTAGACAAAATGTATTTTGGATATCTTGACAAATTGATCAAAAAAGCACCCGCAACAAGCAAGTGCACAATTTCCAGCGTACTTATAATAAGGTATCTAGAACGAATAGCTGATCATGCAACATACATCTGCGAATCAGTGGTCTACCTTGCAACAGGCGATAAAGTCACGCTAAGATAATCTAGACGCGTACATTGTTGTCCGCAAAATCATAATGTTCAAATTGAGACTCTTTTCCAAAAATAACCTGAAATTTAGCTATAACTGGTAAAATGGCGCCGGGGAAGGGATTCGAACCCCTGCGAGCCCGAAGGCCCACTGGCTTACTTGTCTTCTGTCCAGCCCTTCTTATAACATTTGATCTCGAGGCCAGCGCGTTAACCGCTCCGCCACCCCGGCAAAACAAAAAGCGTCGTTGTCTTCTAAAAGGGTTTTCATCCAATATTTAGTAGTGAAGGGAAAAGCCATCTTTTCTTCCTTCTTCGTTTCGTCTTATCCCATTCGTATAGTATTTTTGTGGCTTCGTTTGCGATTTTTATGGCGTTTTCTTCTCCTGCATCTGGTTTGAACTCGTTTGTGCATCTGTTGGCGTAAACTGCGGAGATGGAACCCGCTCTTAACCCGTGGAGGCTTGTTAGTGTGTATAGTGTGGCTGTTTCCATCTCAAAGTTTAACACTCCAGCCTTTTGTAGTGTAGGAAGCAAGTCTTCCACGCAGGGGAATTAAATAATTCTGGAATGTTTATGTGGAGAACCAGCCTTCTTCGTTTTGATGACGGATGAAGAAGACTGGCTCTCCTATGCTGTTGTTTGAGAACGTGGATTTAAGTCCTATCCGTCCAATATTGTGGTTTGACCTTCACCAGGATGGTCCTGGTAGGCTTGTGGAGTACGATCCGGAGTGGGATTTGAGGGCTTTGATGCTTAGGCAGCTGGAGCAGATCCCCTACGTTAAGGATTTGGTTAAGAGGCTGAATAGAAGCCGCTATCTGAGGAGGGCTTGCGGGTATAAAGGTAAGGCGCCTACAGAGGCTCATTTCAGCCAGATGAAGAAGCGCATTGGAAAGGCTGGTTTTAAGGGTGTTGAAAGCTACCTGCGTAAGGAGGCCAATAGGCTGAGGTTTAAGTATCCCATGCTGGCTTTAGGCCTAATTCAAGCCGCCTGCTTGGATGGCACAGACCTTTCGGCGTGGAGCAGCAGAGACCCAAAGGACAACACCAGAGGGCTTGGGGATCCCGAGGCAAGACTTGGCAGAGGGCCGGAAGGCTTCTACCTTGGCTACAGAAGCCTATTCATGTTGGACATGGAAGGCTTCCCACTAGGCCATGTTGAGGCTTCAGCAAACGTTAACGAGAAGGAGCTTGTGGAAAAGCTTCTAGATGAGGTTTTAGGCGAAGACTTTGAGGTTGAGCTTGCAGCTGGGGACAGCCAGCTGGAGTCACAGAGGGTTTTCCAAAAGCTGGAGGAGAGGAAGATTGCGCACATCATTCCATGGAGAAGGCTCAGGGGAAGAGTAAACCCTCCAGACGTTTTAACCGTCAAGGACAAGATCAGCGTTGAAGGCCCAGAGCATAAACGCGTCATCTACGGCCGCCTAAGAGCCATGGCTGAGAGCTTCATTTCAACCCTCAAAAACCACCTTGGCTACGACAACTTCACATGGAAGGGGCTGGAAAACGCCACAATCCACACAAGCCTAGCCCACTGCGTAGCCTACGCAGTAGCCATAGCCGCTTCAAAGCTTAACCGTCCAGACAAAGCGGGAAGCATAGCCTACTTCGCCTAAACAACCCTGAAAGGATAGGACAAAACCAGAAAAGCTAGCCTAAAGTAGGAAAGTTGAAGCCCATTCCCACCCAGACTAAGCCCCAAACCCCTCTTCTCCCCCTCAAAAAGCACCATCCAGAATGACGCTCACCATAAAACCCTAAAAACCCAAACCACAAAACGCCAACAAAAACCTCAAAAACACAATTATTTAATCCCCCCACGCGCGCTGAACCCCCTTTAACTGTTGGGCGGTTCTGTCCGGCGTAGAAATCTGCGGTGGTTGCTGTTATGCCAACATGATAGTTGCCTATGCCCAAGCTTTCAGCCGCTTCAATCAAAGCCAACAAAACTTCGTAGCTGGCTACGGCGGGATACTCAGGCATAACGTAACAGTTGCTTGTATAATCAAGGCGCACAGCGGCAGAAGAAATAACCACGTCGCCACAATCAATGCCTCTCTGTATAGCGCCTGTGCTGCCAACACGAATGAACGTGTGAACGCCTATGCGAGAAGCCTCATTAACAACGATAGCCATGCAAGCCGGACCAATACCGCTTGATAAAGCAGAGATTGGAACACCCTTATATTTGCCCGTGAAACTACGGAACTCTCGGTTACAAGAAACCTCTTTAGCCGATTCCCAGAATTTTGCAATTTTCGGAACACGGTCGGGATTGCCTGGAACAAGCAAATACTCAGCCAAGTCGCCTTTTCCACACGCAATGTGATATTGTTTGTCACCAGAAATTGGTTGGACCTTGCTCACCATACCTAAATTAGGTACGCACATTTATTTAATTGCACGTTTTTGAAGGTTAATGTTTTTTCGGCATCGCCAAGTCCGCTATATCTACGCTGTGCTCATAAATCTGCCCCAAAATTGAAGCCACCGATAGAATGTGCGGTACAATGTCGAGCGATTGCACCTTAGCAGCTTTTTCGATGGTAGCAAGCATTTTCTCAACTTTATCCCGCATTTCGCGTACACCTTCAGCCAAACCAGTATCGCCACTGAAAAAGGCTTTTAGGGCATTTTCATGAGCCTCGAAACAAATCATGTGAAAGTCGGTAAGCGCTTTCTTCAAATCTTCAGCCAGTTTTACGCCTTTTAACTCAACTGTTTTCACCGCTACTCGCACGCACTCGTCCCCAATCGCCTCCACCAAACTCGCTGCAAGACGATAGTCCAAGCACTCGATTGGACGAACACCCAGCTTCTCGCTTAAGCTGGGATTTTGAATTATGGTTCGCAAGATGCGAACTAGAAGGAAGTAAAGCCGGTTAACTTCATCATCGCGGGCTATAATGCTTTTTGCCAAGTGTAAGTCTCCGTCAACTAGCGCGTTAACGACATCGCGGTGCATACTGGTAGCAATCGTGTAGCCTCGCCGAAGTATCTTTTCGGGTGGAAAACCCGAAGGCTCTAGCAAACATTGTAGGACGATGCGTGAATAATTCTCTTCAACAATTTCTAACCCAATTAATCGACTGACCGCATTTTTAACTACTCCTCGAACCTCAAAGCTAATACGCTCCTTCGCCTCAACATTGATAATGTCAAAGCCAAGCAGATACTTCCCAGTGATTTCACGGCTTAAATAAGGACTAGGCTTCAAAGTAATGGTGCGGAGAGAAGGCTCAGCGCCGTACTCAGAGTCTATGAGAAGCCTGCCGTCACTGGTTTCAGTAATGGATACTCTAGCGCCTCGTTTGAGACCATAACGTTCAGCCCAAGCCTTCGGCAAGCAAACAAAAAATGTGCCGCTTGGAGTACGTTGAACCTTGCGCAACTCACTCATCTATATCACCATGCAGTAAGTCACTATCCGAAATGGAATATTAACATCTCTAAACAAAAACCCTATATATAAATCTAGGCAGTGGTGTTGAGGTTGAAAAAAGAAGTTATTATTGGTATAGACCTAGCCGGAAAACCAGAAAATCCCACCGGATGGGCCCTATGGGAAAATAAGTGCGTTAAAGCAAGTTTGTTTTATCTGGATAATGAAATATTAGAGGGTGTTGTATGCAGCAAGCCAGCAATCATAGCAGTTGACGCTCCCTTCAATTTACCCAAGAAGGGAATCCTCCGAAAAGCGGATAAAGAAATGATAAGGAAAGGCTATCGAGTTTTTCCGCCGAGCCTCCCAGCGATGAGAAAACTCACATTACGGACGATGAAAATAAACACGTTAATAGCAGAAAAGGGGTATAAGACGGTAGAAGTGCATCCCACATCAACGCGAAAAGCCCTAAACATGCCACCAAAAGACTGGGAAAAAATTCAAACAATCCTAAAGAGCATAGGGTTAGAAGGAGACCTTAGAATGCGTACTTTGACACCTCATGAAATTGACGCAATAACCTCCGCCTTAACAGCACACCTTTACATGCAAAATCAAACAGAAGCCCTAGGTGATGAAGAAGAAGGCTACATAATAGTCCCAAAAAAGCAAGACTGGAGAGAACTCAATATATGAGTGACGTTGCGAAGCTGCAAAAAGCTGTGGAGCTAACGATTGCGGCAGGATACCAGCTCAACAGAGAGGCTTTTGAATTCTTAAACACAGTGGCCGTAACAGAAGATCCCACAGAAATTATGAACAAGGCAATACAGAAAATAGAAAACCTGAAAGAAAAGCCATTATTCATTGACAGAAGTTTTCTGGAGCAACTGTTAAAAGAACCAGAACCAACAAAAGAAATTGCCACACCCCCACCAAAAGAGCCGCTTCGAACACCGACTGAAACACAGATAGTGGAAGCAAAAAAGCAATTTCGCCCATATGCAAGAGAAATCGAAGCGAACATCAAGATTATCGACGACCCGACTAGCAAACTAAGCTCTAGCGGAACAATCGAGGATTATCTCGAATACTTTCAAGACAGGTTTAGGCGAATGGAGAAGCTGTTGAGGCAACGGATAGATGTCAAAAGTGCTGCGTCTATAATGGACGCCGTGAAGGCACCTGCTAATACCAGGCTCAAAATAATTGGAATGATAACGGAAAAGAGGGAATCAAAACAGAAAATATTGCTAACAGTAGAAGATTTGCATGCAAACGCCATGGTGCTCGTCCCACAGAACGCACCGGACGAGCTTTTGAAAAAGGCACGGTTCCTCCTACTTGACCAAGTCGTCTGCCTAAGCGTAGCAAAAACGAGAAGCAACCTGCTAATCGCCGAAGACATAATACTGCCAGACATCGCACAAAAGCCTCAAAACAAAGCTCCAATTCCGGTTTACGCTGTCCTTACATCAGACATGCATGTGGGCAGCACAAAGTTTCAAAGGGACTCCTTTAACTGCTTTACACTGTGGCTTAACGGCAAATACGGCGACGAAAAGATGAGGGAGATGGCAAGCCACGTTAAATACGTTCTGATAGCAGGCGACATAGTAGATGGGATAGGAGTCTATCCCAATCAAGTAAAGGAGCTGGCGATAAAAGACGTTTATACTCAGTATAGGCTTGCCGCAAAGTTCATCGAGCAGATTCCCGATTACATAGAAGTGATAATCATACCCGGAAACCACGATGCGTCCAGAAAAGCCTTACCTCAGCCTGCGATATCAAACACTTTCCTGGAACCGATGCAAGAATCAAGAAACGTCTACTCCCTCGGAAATCCGTGTCTCCTCAGCCTCCATAATGTAGAAGTGTTACTGTATCATGGTCGCAGCTTAGACGATATCATCACAACGGTTCCCGACATGGCCTTTGAACATCCAGAAAAAGCAATGAAACTACTGCTGCAAAGCCGCCATCTTGCACCAGTGTATGGAGGAAAGACTCCGTTGTCTCCCGAAAACAGAGACTTCCTAGTAATAGAAAATGCTCCTGACATTCTACACGCCGGCCACATACATGCGCTGGGCTACATCAATTACCGTGGAGTTCTAATTGTAAACTCTGGCGCATGGCAGGAGCAGACCGATTACATGCGAAGGCTTGGATTCGTTCCAACACCAGGAAAAGTTCCCGTGATAAACCTTCAAACGTTAGAGACAACAGTTATTCCGTTTAGTTAGGAAAGCCCACGGGCAATCAATCTTGCAACGCGAATTGGCTCAGGAACTCTGCCACAAACAGACAAAGCCCGAACAAGGTTAGAAGCCCATTTAACGTCCACACCTACAGTTTCGGCATACAGTGGTGGTTCGCCCTCTAAAACAATAATCTCATGATCTGAGCCTAATCTCTTAAACACTTTCCAGCGTATTTCCCAGTCCTCAAAATGCCTTCGAAGGGCTCGTTTCACCGCTTTATTGTCGGGTTTTGTGCGGGTTATGATGATTACTGGCTGTCCAAATTCATCATGAACTTCTGTCGCGTCTATCACGTTAAAACCCGCAAAAGATACGCCCGCAAGAAGAACTGTTTCAAATTTCCACTCCTCTAAAATCTCAACGAGCTTTTCTGTCGCGTCCAAACCATCAACGGTTATCCTGGTGGTTTTCACGTTTTCAATTTCCACCCCCTTAAGCAAGACTGCGGCGAGAAGCGCCTTTCGTGTCATGCCCTTTTGGAAGCTCCCGTCCTCAACCCCTACGGTTAGCATGTTTTGAAAGGCACTTCGGCTCATAATCAATCAAACGTCCGAGTCTACTGTCATTAGTGAAAACATCTCTAATAAGAGTGCGCGCTATATCCAACCTAATCTTTTTTGTGCGCCCATACCTTCCCATGCTTATGACCTTCGCGTTTAACAGCCCCATAGAATCGAGCTCATTAACCAGCGTGCCTAAGCGCCGTTGGGTTAAGGGCGTGATGCCCAATTCTCCGCAGAGCTCACTGTAAACGTCGTAGATTTCGCCAGTGATGGCGCTGTGAACAGAAGCCTTATTCAAGTGGCAGACACTTAAAACGACAAGTTTTGAATGAAGCGTTAGATTCTTAAGGGCCTCAACAACGCGGTTATGCTCTATACTTTTTTCAGCCTCTCGAACGTGCTCTTCAATCACAACGCTTGCCCCTTTTCGCCCAGCAACTTCACCAGCGACGCGAAGTAAATCCAAGGCTCGCCTAGCATCTCCGTGCTCAGCAGCAGCCAAAGCAGCACACAAGCTCAGCGCGGCATCGGATAAGGCACCATCATGAAATGCCTGTTTTCCGCGCTCAAGCAGAATGTTCCTAAGTTCACTGGCGTCATAGGGCCGAAAAATAATCTCTTCCTCGCTGAGCGAACTGAAAACACGGGAATCAAGAAATTCCTTTAGCCGAAGGTCGTTGGATATACCGACGATGGATACTTTGCTTTTGCACAAAGTCTCGTTTATTCTCGTCAATTCATAAAGGATGTTATCACCACGAGCTTTTATCAACGCGTCGATTTCGTCCAAAGCAATGATGGCGATAATCCTGGAAACGTCCAAGCCCGTTCTAAATCTGTCAAAAACTTCCCCAACAGATAAGCCTGTAAAGGGAACAGGGGCGCCTAAGCTTTGGCATAAACCCGCAAAGACGCGGTACTCAGATCCTGCCAAGCGACAGTTCACGTAGCAGAATTTTACAGGGGCATTAAATTCCTTTGCCTTGGCCTCAAGATGACTCAGCACGTATTTTGTTACAGCCGTCTTACCTGTTCCAGTTTTTCCGTAGATGAAAATGTTTGAGCTTCTCGCATTTTTAAAAACCGGGGCCACCGTTTCTCCGAGCTGTCTGATCTGTTCCTCTCGATGCGGGAGCCTATCGGGAAGGTAATCATGCCGCAAAACCTCTCTATCCTTAAAGATGGCAGCGTTTGAGGCGTATTTTTCAAACACGCCGTTGAGTATATCAGCGGAGTTCATTGCAATCCCTCAAAGGTAACCCCTCATCTTCTTGTAGAAAAATAAGCTCTGCCATACAGAAAACTAAATTTGCAACACCAGAATCCTAAAAGGAGAGTGGGGGCATGTAGCTAGAAGGCTGTGAATTGCAGGCCCACCCCTTAATTTCCTGTAGAACTTTATTTTACTTGTAATAAGTAATGTTGATTTCTACTAGGAAAAATATACTCCAAAAGGTAAATCCCTACCAAAGAATTATAACCGTTATTATTAAACATTTTAGAGATTTAACAGAAAAAAGTTACGCAAAATAAAAATTAAACTGGGAACGTTTTTTATTTCCAATAGAAACAGAGGGGTGTCTCTCTCTTTTTCCATAGATTGGCGACCTAAGAATTTTTAAAAAAATTACTTCAGACAAGCGCTTCTTCTTCAAACTTAGTGAAAATGGACATTTTAGAAGTGTGGCAATCTTTTCCTTTCACACCTTTGTGAAAACCGTGTGAATTTAACTTGTTAATGCTTCTTTTCTACCCGTCCTTTCCGTTTTCTTTAGCTTTTTGTGTTTCTTTTCTGTGAAAGAGCTACCCCTTCCCTTCTACTGGAAGTCAGAGCTTAATCCCTGTTTGTTTTTGTTTGCCTGTTTGGAGAAGCTGTGAAAGCTGTAACTATAAAAGCGCTGGAATTCTTTCTCCTTTTTTGCTTTTATTCACTCTTTGCTGCCTTTTCTTTTTCGTTACTTCACCATAATACCTATAACTTGAAAACTGTAAAATTGTGAACACCCACCTAGGTGTATAATACTAATGCCAGTGAGAAAAATGCGCGTAGAACTATTCGATAGCGAAGGTAACAGATATACTGTATCCTTTGAAGGGCAAATAAATAGAGAAAAAGCCCTTCGCCTCTTGGATTTGATGGAACTATTGGGTGGAATGCCGAGTGGTGGGGGCAGCCCTGAAATTAACCAAGCAGTTATGAATGATGGCTTTTCTAAGTTTGATAGGGTTAGCATGGTAGTAAAAAAACACTTTCCGATTGTGTGGGTTTCTTCAAGAGAGGTTCAGTCGGTTTATGAACAGGAATTTAAGGAACCTATAGGCCTTAGCACCGTGTCAACCTACCTAGCTAGAATGGCAAACAAGGGAATACTTGTAAGGGCGGGAGCTCCTAACAGCTTAAAGTACAAACTGGCGCCAAGTTTTCTACAAACAACACACAAAAAACAAGCGCTTTGATGGGACTACTTTAAGCATGGCACAAAAATAAGTGGTCAAACCTTTTTAGGAAATAACGAGGCATTAAATTGTGAGAACTTACTATAGGAGTGCTATAGATGAACGACAAGATTAAAGAAGACTTAACCGAGATGGAGAAAAAACTTAGCCTATACATGGAAAAAGGGCGAGTCACCGGCTTCACTGAGGTGCGAGAAGAACCAGTGATAGCCGTGAAGCCAAACCCAGACAGTATAAAACCCCTAAAAAAAGCGCATGACTTTAACGGACAATTCTTGGCGGTTGATTGTTCTACTCGGACATTGAAGAGAGCAAGCAACTGGGGCATCTACCTGCTACGCGTATCACATGCCATCCTAAAAGGGCGAGATGTGGATTGGGGGTATGAGGAACGGATCTGTACGGTTGTGGGAGACGCATCCATACGCTACAGATTTCTTGGAGATGCTAGAGTTGAATTGGAGAGTCAAATGGCTTTAGATCTTGTTCGCCGTCGCAAAATCTGCGAAGGCGATTTCCTTTTGTTAGACGGACCTAGCTATTTCGGTGGGGCTAGAAAGTTTCGCATAGCGCTATACGAAAAATGCAAGGATGAAGGAATCAAGCTCCTCGCGATAAGCAAGCAATCGCCGTCGCTTCACGATGAAAGGGGCCGAGACTTCATGGCAGCGATCTCGGTACTTTCTTCAAACCCTATATGGGTCTATCACCCGGTTGCGACGGCGAATGTACATGAACACCTATATGGCGATGTTGCTGTCGTTAAATTATGTGAAAGCAGTTTACGAGTGTTCCGTTGCGACATTATGGAATACCTGAAAATGAATCCGGTGGATGAGTTACTTTCCCCATTGGTCTTTATTTCAGAAGATCCTCGATGCCCAGGTTATCCCGTAACCCTTTGGCTTGCGCATGATTTTTCTACACCATCCAGCTCCAAATTATTGGATTACCATGATCAAGTTGAGAGAACGCTGGACAATACAGGTTTGCTTGAAGGACTACGCAGGGAAGAGTTTGCTTGTAGCTTTGCCGACGAGATTCATGGAATAAGACACGCATTTGAGTGGGAGTGGTGGGGTGAGCCGTTCTGAGCCTATAGGGTTTGTGTGCGGGACTAAGGGGGACTCTGTATCTTTCTTTCTCAATAAAGGGGTCAATCTTTCTTTTGGGCAGATTGTGCGAATAGACTCGAGTGAAAAGCGTTTCTATGCGAGGGTTGTAAACGCCGAAAGCAGTTCCACACTTGACACCATCGAGCAACTGCGGGAAGCAGAGGGCAAGGAAGCCTTTGGTCCATACTCGGCCTATAGAAGCGTCGAGGCGGTACTCTTCTTAGAAAAGAGAGCCGATAAGGCGCGTTCTCCAACATTCAACCCAAATTACAGAGACAAAGTTTACGCCGCCACCGAAGAAGACTGCTCTGTCCTCAAACTTTCGGGAGAGTTGGAAATTGGGCGCCTCCGCTCGGAGGAGCAGTTATTGGGCTCAGTCGGCATAAACATTGAAGCCATTCCACTGATGATGGGCATGTTTGGAATGACTGGCTCTGGAAAAACAAACACCGAACTAGTACTCAATGCTCAAATCATTGACGGCAGTCCGAAAACAGTCGCCCTCATTTTTGACTTCGCCGGTCAGCTTCTCGAAGGAAAGGGAATTAAGCCGCAAAAGGGCTTGAAAGATCACCCCTTATTCCATAGCAAGGTCCAATACTATTCTGTGCGCGATGGGAAAATGACCGTGGGTTTGTACACGATCACTCCTGAGAGGCTTATTACTCTCTTTCCAGACATAGGCCTTCCACAATTTCGGCTTGCTCGCAAGCTTTACAAGAAGCTGGGCAAGGCCTGGGTTCAAGAAACTAGGGAGGTTTACGGGGCAGAGGGACACGCGGGAGTGGGGCGTCTTGCAGACTACAAGATGCGGCACGTGATTGAAGCCCTTATGCTCAAATTATCATCGCTTTCCCACGACCTCTTTCCGGCATCCGATTACAGCTTTGTTGACAGCGTTACCCAGAACGTATGCAGAGGAATAACCTGCCTTGTTGACATTTCAGGAATAAGCTCTGAGGAACAGAACAAAATCACCTGTCTGACGGCTTCTGCCGTTGCGCAGCACTATAAACGCTTGTGGGAGGAAAATTACGAAGAATGGCAGAAACTGCCCACACTTCTCATAACCCTTGAAGAGGCGCACGAGTTTCTCGACCCAAACAAACCGAGAACCATATTTTCCGACATCGCCTTGACATACCGCAAATACCGGGTTGGGCTCAACGCTGTAACACCGCGGCCATCCAGGATTAACTTTGACGTTTTCGCTGAACTGTGGACAAAGGTTATCATGAAGACGGAGCTACGAAAGGACAGAGCCTACCTAACAGAAAACACGCCTTATCTGGAGTACAGCGACACAGAGATAAAGATGCTCGACGTCGGCGAGGCTCTGCTCATATCCGAACCAAAAATAAGGTTTGCTGTGCCAATAAAGGTGACGCATTACCCAGAATACTTAGATAAAAGAGGAAAAGAGGATTATGGGCTTCCTGAATCACAGAAACTTTCGGACATAGAAAAGCGCCTCAAGCAACTAAGTGGCCAAGGAAAACCTTCCTTAGAGTAGCTACGATGCTTCGCTCTCTGACCTTCTCAAAAGTTTCTCCATCTCCTTCTTAACACTATACTTGAACGGTATCTTGCTCGAATCTCTCTCCAGATAACCCCCTTCGTAAAGCTGCTTCATCAACCTCGCTGTGTGTTCCCGGCTAAGCTTGATTTTATCCTTGATTTGGGGCGCCGTCTTCGGGCCTTCCAAGGCCAGCATTTCAAGCACGGACAACTCGGTTTCAGTAAGCGGAGCCAAAGCTTTCTCTCTCTTTATGGGTATCACCGCCTCAGCCTTTGCCTCCGGAATCATAGACAACTGGCGGGTTTGTTCTTCAAGGGTAGAAACTTTTGCAGCTAAAGTCTCCTGTGATACAACAACATCACGCACCTTCTTATCAATGTCACCCAGCCTCGTTAACATTTTTCCTTTGTCCTCTGAGACAGCGGCAATTTTCGCTTCCAAAGACTGCGCTTTATTGCTAAACTCTTCAGCCATAGCCAAAGACTTGTTGCTTTTTGAAGAAATGGCCTCAACCTTGTACGCAACAAGTTCCAGCCTCTCAGCTTCATGCTTAAGCTGCCTATTAAAACTCAAAACAACATCTTCAACAGCCTCTCTCGCCTTCTCATATTCCTTCCCAACCCGGCGGAGTTGCCTGTAATATTCAATTGCTGCACCAAGAGTAGTAGCGAGCAAAACACCAATGAGAATCAGTAGAACTTCAGGCAAATGATGCACCTCTGTGATTCATAAGTGATGTGAACATGGGCGAATCACACATCACAGTTTTACCATAAAGGATTTAAAGATTATGGTGCTTTACATGAAGTCAAGGGCACCCTATGACATCACATATCACACCCTCAAAATACAAACTTATAACAGCCAGAGCAACCGAGTGATGACTCAAACCTTAATTTTAGGTTATTTTTGGATTTACAGCAAATGTTTGCCTTTAGTTTTGCTTACCTGTTTTATGTTACTGTTGTTGTCCCTTCTGATGTGATTTGTGACATCACACAAAACCTTCTGACGGATTTGAGAGCCTTTTCAGGCGTGTTTCAAGCTCTTCTCTTATTAGTTCTATGAGTTTTAGATGCTCATCTGGTTCTTCAATTTTGTTTGGCATGCTCTTGTAGGCTTCCACATATTCATGTAATTTATTCCCTATTTCGAGATAGGGGTCGAGAGCTGTGCTTTCGAAGATTCCCAAGTACCCTAGGAGCAGCACCGTGTAAATTGATTTTATGACGTTTTCTTTTGCTTGTTTTAGAGTTCTGTTGAAGGCTCCACGGCTTATTTTTGCCTTTGTTAGCCTTAATCTGGCTTTTTCTTCGTATTTCAGCGGTTTGCCTGCGACATTTTCAGATAAAATGTCAATTAACAATGTTTCAAGCTGTGTTTTCGTTAAATGGCTATTTTTTGCGAGTATTTTTACAATTTGGTCGTTTAACGAGCCTATCAGCCAAGAGTGAACACCTTCTTTCAGCTTCAAACTCTTCTCCCCGCCACTATTCCTAATGGATACACTCTTGTATACAACCCTTTTTAAAATTACCGAGATTTCATGCTTAGTAAAGCTGATTTGCCAACGTAAACATTTTATGCTAAGGGAAGCAGTGCATATTGAGGAGATCTCTTGGTTTCAAGCTTTAAACCCGCAGAACGCCTAAAACGCATAAAGCCCTCTGGCATTCGCCGCTTTTTCGCTTTAGCCCAAGAAATGCCTGATACTATAAGCTTGAGTGTAGGTGAACCAGATTTTACACCTCCAAAACACGCTTTAGATGCAGGTTGGCAAGCCGCAAAAGAAGGCAAGACTCATTACGCACCAACCAATGGTTTTCCTGAACTTCGAGAGGCCCTAGCACAGAAGGCTCACCGTGATTATGGCCTCAGCTACGATCCGAACACTGAAATACTGATCACTGTTGGCGGAACCGAGGCGATTTTCTTGGCGCTGTTTGGCTTAGTAAATCCTGGTAATGAAGTGTTAATCCCGAATCCCGGGTTTGTGTGCTACGAACCATGTGCTCTCTTAGCCGGCGGTGTCCCTGTTTCTGTTCCTTTATTAGAGGAGAACGGTTTTAAGCCGTTCATCGAGGATGTGATGTCACGTATCACAGAAAACTCACGTGTGATGATTCTTAACTATCCCAATAATCCCACGGGGGCGGTTCTTTCTTATGATGAGGTCGCAGCTTTGGCGAAGATTGCTGCTGAACGTGACATGATTGTGATTTCCGATGAGGTTTACGAGAAGATAGTTTATGATGACGCCAAGCACTATTGCTTTGCAACTTTTCCAAGAATGCGCGAACGCACTTTGGTAGTCAGTTCTTTTTCTAAGACATACGCCATGACAGGCCTGCGGGTTGGATTTGTTTATGGACCAAAGGAGATTATTTCTACCCTTTGGCTCGCTCACCAGTACACAGTGGCCTGCGTAAACAGTCTGGCACAACATGTTGCGTTAGCCGCATTGAGAGGACCGCAAGACTTTGTAAGAAATATGGTGCGAGAGTTTGATAGACGGCGACATTTGATTTATAAGAAGCTTAATGAGATTAAAGGTTTCAACTGCACACTCCCAAGAGGGGCTTTTTACGTTTTCCCAAACATAACGGACTTCAATATGCCTTCAGAAGAGTTCGCGGAATTTCTAGTGAAAGAAACGAGCGTTACCACGGTTCCTGGCTCCGCCTTTGGCAGTTATGGAGAAGGTTTCATAAGAATCTCTTACGCTGCCGCTTATGAACAGTTGGAAGAGGCGTTAAACCGCATAGAAAAAGCTGTTAAAGAGCTCAGATAGTCTGTCATGGCCAACTCATGTTTACAAGGTTTCGGCGTGCCTTTTCAGCTCATCAAAAAGTTCGGGGCGCAGATCTTTTAAAGTGGGAACAAACGCTTCTAACGGTCTTATGTCACCGTAATCAACATCACACATCACAAGGTCTTCTTCATCAAACTTCGCCTGAACAAGGGTTCTCCCGTTAGGTCCGATGATTCTGCTTCCTCCCCAAAACTGTAAACCATCCTCTATGCCGACGAGGTTCACAAAAGCTAGAAAGGCCGTGTTTTCTATGGCTCTTGCAGCAGTTAAGGTTTCAAAAAACATTCTGCGGATGGCTGGTGATGCGGAAATGCAGACCATTAATTGGGCTCCTTTCAGGCGTGTTAGCCGGTTCACTTCTGGGAAGAAGATATCGTAACATATGATTAAGCCTAATTTTCCAACTTCTGTGTCAAACGCAGTCGCTTGATATCCGGGGCGGAAATACCTTTTCTCTTCGAAAACGCTATGAGTTGGGAGATGCATTTTCCTGTATTTTCCGATAATGCCTTCGGGGCCAACGAGAACCGCTGTGTTGTAGACTATTGCTCTTGTTTTTTCGCTTAATTCTGGCATGCCAAAAACGATGTATGCTTTTGTTTTTCTGGCTATGTTTTCAATAGTTTTGGTCGCTGGTCCTGGTATTGTTTCTGCTAGTTCATAGATCTGATCTCTAACCACGTAGCCCGTCAATGAAAGTTCTGGAAATATTACAAGCTCTGCGCCTTGTTTTTTGGCTTTGGTCACAGTTTTCTCCATTTTTCGTATGTTTCCTGCTTTGTCTTCGCGCTTGCAGCTTATTTGTGCGAGGGCTACTTTGATCTTCTCTTTCATTGGGTAACCTCTCTTAACAGTTTAATAGGCACCTCGGGGAAGTCTGAAATCCTCTCCTATTGTTCGGTATTCAAGCTTTGTCGTTAATAACGCTCGCCTTTTATGTTCCGAAAAAATCCATCTACGTTTCACCTTATCCACCACCTCCTTCTTCACGCCCAACTGGTTTGCTATTTCCTCTGTCTCCATAAAATGTTCAAGTCCGTAAAGGATAAGGTCCAGCTGCTCATATCTTATCCCGAGTTCTTTTTCAGCCAGTTGACCTGGCCATAAGGCAGGTGAAGGCGGTTTTGCTATTATCTCTTTTGGGATGCCAATGTTTTCTGCGAGTCTTCGAACCTGCGTCTTGTATAAATCCATTATTGGTGATATGTCCGCTGCAATGTCTCCCCACTTCGTAAAGTACCCCATCATTGTTTCCGATTTGTCAGAACTGCCGCATACAAGCATGTTGAGCCTGTTTGCGTAATAGTAAGCGTAGATCATTCGTGTTCGTGCCTTTATGTTGCCTTTGCTCATATTGTCTGAGGGGGCAAAAATGGGTAACGAATTGTATAGAGCTTCTAAAGTCGGTGTGATATCAATTGTTTCTGTTTTGAAACCAAACTTTTGGGCGACAAGTTTTGCATGCTCAACGTCTCCGGCGTTAAGGGTTTCTTTCTCTGGCATTATAAGCCCCAAAACCTTTTCTCCGCCTATAGCTAGCGCAGAAAGTGCCGCTGCGGTGCTACTGTCAATTCCCCCGGACAATCCCAAAACTATGCCTTTTACCCTAGATTTTTTCACATAATCCCTGATGAACCGCTTAATTTTTGTCTCCACTTCCTGCCAATCCAAATTCAGGACTGAAGGTGTCAATTGCAAGCGGATACATCCCTAATTTTATGGTTGTAGGCAAGTATTTAAGGACAAACATAAAATATTGGTGTGGTGTGATTTTTAGGGTATAGAAGGACTTAGATATGGGGCGAAGACGGAGAAAGGTTGTCCGCATCCCCAAGAAACGCTTACCTAGATTCTTCTCTTGTCCCAGGTGTGGGAAGGAAGCTGTTAGAGTTGAGATCTTCCGTGAAGAGGCTCGTGCCGTTGTGGGTTGTGGCAGTTGCGGATTGAAGGAGGAGTTTCAGGCCAAACCCGCGCATGGCGAAATCGACGTTTACTGCATGTTTACTGACAAAATTTATGGAGGCTCTAGGAAAGCGCCGGAGGCGGAGATTAAGGGTTAGCTAGGCTGGTCTATATGGCAGGACCTATTGAAAAATATTTACTTGAAAAAATCGAGTCAGAGGGCGCTATTCACATAACCCTTCTAGACCCTGAAAAAGTGACCCCGCCCCAAGCTTCAAGAATTGCTAGCAAGGCAAAGTTAAGCGGAACCTCAGCTATAATGGTGGGTGGTTCAACGTTCATTTTTACCACCCATTTGGACAATATTGTTAAGGCTGTTAAGCGCACTGTGAAGATTCCGGTAATTCTCTTTCCAAACAACGTGACGGGTATAAGCCGTTATGCTGATGCTATATGGTTCATGTCCCTACTAAACTCCGTTGACCCTTACTTTTTAATGGGCGCCCAAGTTTTAGGAGCACCGCTGATCAAAAAGTACCGTTTAGAACCGATGCCCATGGGGTATATAATTGTTGGCGACGGCGGTACAGCCGGTATTGTGGGCAAAGCGGTTCCGGTTCCGTACGATAAGCCCGAGCTTGCGGCTGCCCATGCCCTAGCAGGTCAATACTTGGGTATGCGCTTCATATATTTGGAGGCAGGGTCTGGTGCGAAAAAACCGGTTCCTCCAGAAATGATCAGCGCTGTCAAGCGTTACATTGATGTTCCCTTAATTGTTGGGGGTGGCATAAAATCCAGGGAGCAAGCATTGGCTGCTGCCTCTGCGGGGGTAGACATTATCGTGACGGGCAATATCGTTGAAAACACCGAGGCCAAGCAGAGTGTTTCCGAAATTGTAGAGGGTATAAGGCGTTGCAGGTTGTGAAAGGCGCTTGACGGCCTTTGAAAGTTACTTTAACGCCTTAAAGAAGATTCTGGGAAACGAAACAGTATATGATGTTTGGCCGGATTTTGAGCCCCAATATGACGAACAGGAGTATGCATGGGCGACACTAAGGGGTTTAGGCGAAGTTTTGATACTGAACTGTGGTGTGTGCGATGGCCCATCTGATTTGAGACATATACGCTGTAAAGAATGCGCCGAGAAGCGAAACAAAATTGCGAAAGAAGCTTATCAAAACGCAACAGGGCATCTGAAGGAAAAATGGTCCACGCTTTTTTTGTGTAGAATTCACACGGAATAGACGCTCTCAGCGCAACACTTTTTGATTTGTTTCTGTCACAAAACCAAAATAAACTATGAAGACACAAGAATTTGCGGGACGGACTTGAACAGCCAAATGAGCGAAGCATACCGCCAATACTTAGACACTCTGGAAAGCCAGCTTAAGCAATTATACAGCATTAGTGAAAAGGCCAGAGAAAGAGGCTTCGAACCTGCTTTAAAACCCGAATGCAAAGTTGCGAATGACTTAGCCGACCTTGTGGAAGGGCTTGTGGGACCAAGGGGTGTTGCTGAGAGCATCAGAGAATTAAGCACAAAGCTTCAAAGGGAGGAACTAGCCTTTAAAATCGCTGAAGAAATAGTTTATGGCAAATTTGGGCACATGGAGGCTGAGGCCGCAGGCGAACAGGCCATACGCACCGCACTTGCGATTCTCACGGAGGGGCTAACGGCGGCACCCCTACAGGGAGTGGCGAAAGTAAGAATAAAAACAAACCGCGACCGTACTCGTCACCTTGCGATTTATTTTGCGGGGCCAATAAGGTCTGCTGGCGGGACAGACCAAGCTTTAACGCTGGTCGTTGGAGATTTTGTGCGGCGACTACTAGGGCTTCACCACTACAGACCCACAGAGGAAGAGGTGTCGCGCTTTATAGAAGAGGTAAGACTTTACGAACGTTCTGTAAGCCGTTTCCAATATCACGTTTCAGATGAAGAGCTGCGAAAGGCGCTACAGTTGCTTCCCGTTGAGGTGACAGGCACAGAATCCGACCCCGTTGAAGTTTCTTCCTTTAGAAACCTTCCTCGAATAGAGACAAACCGTGTGAGGGGCGGAGCCCTTAGAGTGGTAAATGATGGTGTCGTCGGTAGGGCTTCAAAAGTCTCAACCATTATTGAGAAGCTTGGGATTCAAGGATGGGATTGGCTTAAGGAATTTCGCAAAAAATCTGAGAAGAAATCCGCCGGGTTCATGGACGACGTAATCGCGGGACGCCCAATCTTCTCCTTCCCCTCTAGGCGTGGCGGCTTTCGCTTAAGATACGGCAGAGCCCGAAACACGGGTCTAGCCGCTGTGGGCGTGCACCCAGCAACCATGCTTACTCTCCAAGGGTTTTTGGCTGCTGGCACACAACTACGTTTAGAGCTTCCTGGAAAGGGAGGAATCGTCGTTCCCGTTGATAATCTGGAGCCGCCCATAGTTCGATTGAAGGACGGTTCAGTGGTCCGAGTGTCTGTTGGAAATTTCGATGAAATAAAAGATAGGGTTGAGAAGATTCTGTTTTTGGGAGACGTTTTGATCAGTTTTGGGGACTTTTTGTACAATAGCAAGCTTCTTGCGCCTTCAGGATATGTTGAAGAATGGTGGGTTGAAGACCTACGAAGAGCCATTGTGGAAAGGTTTGATGGAGACATTGAAAGGGCAGCCGAATTCGCTGAGATGCCCCCAGAAAGGCTTAAGACCTTCTTAGAAAACCCATTTACCAACAAGCCTAATGTTAAAGAAGCCATAGTCCTATCTCTAGCGTTGCATGTGCCCCTCCACCCGTCTTTTACATTTTTCTGGTCCAGCCTTCCATCAACGGAGGAGCTTAAACTGTTAAGAAAATGGCTTCTCAACTCAGAGATACAGCGGGAAGGCGACACTGTCTGTAAAATTTTGGGAGAAATGGAAGCGGATGTCAAACAAGTCTTGGAGATGATATGCCTTCCCCATAAAGTATCTGAAGGAAAGATTGTCATTGATGGAGAAGATGCACATGCTTTGGCGTTTTGCCTTGGGCATGGAGTATCTCGTGAGGCGGTTTTTCATGCGGACAAATCCATTCTAGAAGCACTTAGTTTGCTCTCGAACGTGCAAACTAGAGAAAAGGCTTCTACAGTAGTGGGCGCTCGAATGGGGAGACCGGAAAAAGCAAAACGCCGTGAAATGAAGCCTCTTGTTCACGTTCTTTTTCCAGTGGGTTTGGCTGGGGGTTCACAGAGAGACATTGTTGAAGCAGCAAAAAAGGAGCGCACCATAGTGGAAGTTGTGAAACGCAAATGCCCAGTTTGCAAGACTTTCAGTTTCAGAGTCAAATGCCCCACCTGTGGTTCTGAAACATTCTATGACAAGAGCTGTCCTCGATGTGGAAGAAACTTGAACGAAAATGAGTGCTCAGTCTGTAAGGTGCCCACAGTATCCTACCAAAAACAAGCTGTTAATTTTAGGGAGTTACTTGAGAGCACACGCAGCCGCCTGGGAGTCTCTGTCCCCAAAGTTTTGAAGGGCGTCAAAGGCTTGACGAATGAGACGAAGACTCCAGAAATTATCGAAAAGGGTGTTCTGCGCGCAAAATATGATCTATCCGTTTACAAGGATGGAACAATCCGTTTCGATGCGACAAACGCTCCGTTAACCCACTTTAAACCCTGTGAAATTGGAGTTTCAGTCGAGAAGCTTAAGCAGCTTGGTTATAAGCATGACATTTGTGGCGCGCCCTTAAGGGATTCAGAACAGCTTTGTGAACTGAAACTTCAGGACATTATCGTTCCAATAAAATGCGCGGAGTACTTCATACGGGTCGCAAGCTTCGTGGATGAACTCTTAACGAAGGTTTATGGGCTTTCGCCTTACTACAAAGCCAGAAGTGTGGAAGACCTTATTGGGCATTTGGTTGTCGGCTTGGCTCCCCATACTTCGGTGGGCATTCTGGGGCGCATCCTTGGCTTCACGAATCTGAACGTATGTTATGCGCATCCGGTTTGGCATTCGGCTAAACGGAGGGACTGCGACGGCGACGAAGACACATTAATGCTGGCGCTGGATACTTTGCTTAACTTTTCACGTGAATACTTACCAGCACAGATAGGCGGGATTATGGATGCTCCGCTGCTTCTAATCCCCGTTGTTAATACGCAGGAGGTGCAAAGACAAGCGCATGATTTCGATGTTGCTAAAGCTTATCCACTTGAGTTTTACGAGAAAACGTGGGAGAATGTAGAAGCCAAACAAGTCAGCCACCTTATAGATCTCATCGAGTTCCGGCTCGGCACAGAAGCACAGTTTGAAGGTTTCAGCTTCACAACTCCCGTCTCAAACATCAACATGGGCAACTCTGAAAGCGCGTACAAGAGATTTAGAGCTATGGTGGAGAAGCTGAACAGCCAGCTTGAGTTGGCTGAGAAAATAGAGGCTGTAGACGCTAGAAAAGTGGCCTTAAAAGTTTTAACGACCCATTTCATTCGAGACATTGCTGGAAACCTGCGGGCTTTCTCGACACAAGGGTTTAGATGTAAGTCTTGCAACAAGAGCTTTCGGCGCTTGCCTCTGCGCGGCGTATGCCCCTCATGCGGTGGGCCATTAACCCTGACCGTTTATCGTGGCGGCATCGAAAAATACCTGGAGGCAGCGCAGCGCCTTGTTGAAAGGTATCGGTTACCGCGGTATTATGCTCAAAGGCTCTTGCTTATGAAGGAGGAGATTAACGCCCTGTTTGAGGGCAAAAAGCCTAGGCAAATCAGCCTCACAGACTTTGCCTAAGAAAACTTTTCTATATCAACAACATAATTGTCTTCGGTGAGCATGTTTAAAGAGGCTTATCACCCTAACGCTTACCTGTTAAGTATTAGAAACATCAAACTTGGGCTTCGGGCTAGAACTCGGGTACTGAACGTTTTGGAGAGGCTTTCCGTTGACGCTAAAACCATTGCCAAAGAAACAGAAATGCATTATAATGTTGTTATGCACCATCTGAGGCTTTTAGAGGCGGAGGGGATGGTTCAGCGAAAAGGCGGTAAACCGCATGTTTGGGTGCTTACTGGTTTAGGGCAGAGGCGTCTAGTGAACTTGGGCTAGAAAGTGCATTGACAAGGAGAGCGTCTGCACTTTGGACACCTGTTACCATACTTGTTGAGGGCTGCCTTCTCAAGGTCTATGTCGGCGACATTCGCAAGGGAAGCCAACCACGCGATTACGTCGGCGAACTCGTCTTCTAACGCTTTCTTACCATCCGTCTTTAATGCTTCACCCAATTCCGCCACTTCATCTACAAGCCAATCGTATGTCCCTTTTATGCCACGCTTAGAATCTCTATGGAAATATATGCGCCGCATCATCGCCTGAAACTCGGATATACGCAAACTCCTCACCCAACCTCATCTAAGAGAACAGTATTTAAGATAAAAAGTAATCTTAGCTTTTTAATTCGGGTGAAAAACAATGCCAACAGCTCTTACCATTCGGAAGTATCGAGAAGATGATAAGGAGCAGTGCCGCCTCTTATGGCGGGAACTGACCGAGTGGCACCGAGAAATCTACCAAGACCCGAGAATTGGCGGAGAACATCCAGAAGACTACTTTGACAAACACCTGGCTAAGGTTGGACCCGACAAGCTCTGGGTTGCCGTCCATAATTCCCAGGTGGTTGGACTTGTCGGGTTAATTGTTGAGGGTAACGAAGCTGAAATAGAGCCTCTAATAGTTAGCAAAGCCTGCAGAGGCAAGGGAATAGGAAAGCAACTGATAGAGACTACTATCTCTGAAGTTCGCAAGATTGGGGTAAGAATTCTCTCCATAAAACCGGTCGCACGAAACACTGAGACCATAAAATTCCTATACAGACAAGGCTTCAAAAACCTTGGAGAAATAGAGTTATTCATGAGTTTCCACGACTACGAGTGGAAGCCGGGACCTGAAATTTTCGGGTGCAAATTTAACTTCTAATGAACGTGCAACTTACAAAAGCTTAGGTTTCAAACGGGGAGGCTCTTTTGTCCCTCTTCAATTATGTGTGTAACTTTAACGCCTTTCCCTTCTAGATGTGCTGAGATGAATCTTCGGTGGCAGTACTTTGGGTTTACCTCCATACACATGATGCATATGCGCTTGTCATTTGCAACTTCCAAAAGCCGCTTTGTTCCTTCTCTGAAAAGCTTTGTCCGCATATGCCCTTTGTACCCGCCTCGGCGGTAGCCGCCAAGCTCTTTGCCAAGCCAAGCGTATTCTATGCCGTGTTCTGGGAGCCATTTCTCCATCTGTTCTCTTTTGAAGTGCTCGACTTTTGATGTTGGGAAACTGCGAACATCGGCTAGAACCTGGATTGCGTGTTCTTTTAGCAGTTCTAAAAAAGTGTCCATGGAGCGGTTGCTGTGTCCAATTGTCCATACCGTAATTCGCAATTCTACCGCTTACCTTTCCAATCTTTGAGTAAACCAGGCTTTCATCGCTTTTCGCTTTATCGGATTTTTACGTATTCGTAGGCTTCTGTTGAGTTTTCGAAACAGTAGTGCACTCTTTGATAGTCCTTTCTGAACTCTGCCACATCGGCTCTCACCTTTTCTGGGTGCTCTTTGTCGATTATTACACGCTTGGCAAATTCAGCTATTTCGCTCATTTCAGACTCTTTCATTCCCAGCCTAGTAACCTCTGAAACACCGAGCCTTATGCCACCCGGATGCATAAAGTGCCTTCCCTCCTTAATGTCCCACGGCAGAAGGTTTCTGTTTATTATTATATTCGCTTTTTCCAGCGTCTCTTCAATTGTGCCTCCGTCGCCGTATTTCAGTATGTCTATTAAGATTACGTGGGATTCTGTGAAGCCCTTATGCTCCGCTAACACGGTGAAACCTCTCTTGTAAAGCGCTTGGGCTAGGGCTTTGGCGTTTTTTACTATCTGGCTGGCATATTCTCTTCCAAACTCAAGCATTTCTGCACAAGCGATTGTGACACCTGCCACGGCGTGCAAGTGATGGTTGCTCACCATTCCAGGGAATGTTGCCCGCTTTATCTTTTCGGCATTTTTCTCCCATGACAAAACCCCGCCGTGTTGTGGTCCAAAAAATGTCTTGTGCGTGCTTAGGCTGACGACGTCTGCTCCTTCTCTAAGCGGGTCTTGGAATTGTCCTCCGGCAATTAAACCCGCAACATGGGCGGCGTCGTATCCAACGGTTCCGCCAACTGAACGAATTGTCTCGACCAGCTCTTTGACAGGGTGCGGAAACGGGAAAACACTTGCGCCGAACATGACAAGTTTCGGCGGCTTTCCCTCAGCTGCGAGTTTTTCAATTCTGCTCTTTGCCTTGTCCACATCTATGTTTAGCTCCTTGTAATCTAATGGCAAGTATTCGACAACCAAACCGTGAACAGCGCCTGCTGTGCCGCCTAACTCCTTCTTTCCCATTGTGATGTGCCCGCCGCATGGGATGGACAGCGCCATCATCGTGTCATTCGGCTCTGTGAAAGCCGTGTAAACAACCAGGTTTGCCACAACGCCTGAAACGGGTCTGACGTCCACGAACTCCGCGTTGAAGAGCCTTTTCATAAGTTCAATGCATTTGGACTCTACTTGGTCCATGAAGCGGCAGCCGGCGTAGACGCGCTCTCCAGGCCATCCCTCTGCATATCGATTTCCAAAATCCGTTGTGAGGGCTTCGCGGACAGCTGGGCTTGGGATGTTTTCGCTTGCTATGAGCGGTATGCTTTCTTGGAACCATCTGTGATGTTGTTGGAGAAGGTCGAACACGGAGTTATATTCCTTTTGGGCAGTCGACATTCTAGACACCTTTGCATCACACTATCACAAGGTTTAAAAATAAAAACTCTTTTGAGGAAGACGTAACATTAATAATGGAGAAAATGACATTAAATTATGTTTGAAAAGAGGCTTCCGCGTTGAGCAAGAAAAAGAAAGAAAAATCATCTCCGATGCCAGCCGCAAGCGCCGGGCTCCTCAGATTTTTTGAAGAGGAAACGGAAGGCATCAAGGTTAGACCCGAAATACTTGTGGGTTTTGCGGTAGCATTAATCGTTTTAGCTGTTCTGGCGCAAGTTTTCTTCTAAACCGACGCTTTAACGCCGCGCAACTATGTGTAAAACTTCTATCCGCTGGACAGAGTTAAGGTGGACAAATATTTCGCTCCTTTCTTCTCTCCCCGCAACCTGCGGTATGGGTTGAGCAATGGTTGCTCGTAGTATAATAGCCTCGGAGTTTGATAGCCATATACCCGCGGGTTCATGTGTTACAGCCACCAGGGTTCCTTCGAAGCCATATGAAGGATCCAGGATCACGCGTATTTGTTTACCTAGGTTTTTCTCGAGCATGTGGAATATCGTTGGGGGTATGCTTTGCTCTGGCATGGGATTCGCAAAGTGATATAATTGATGCTTTAGAGATAAAACAGTTGCCCTTCTTTGGGTATTATTGCACCGATGTTTCCGGTTGACTCTCGTTGTGCTCTATTGCCTTCCCTTTTTCAGTGTTCGTGTTAATAATTGATAAGCAGCTCCATGGAACGATTATTTAAGAGTGTTTTAAGTTTTCATGGAGATTATCTTGGCTTTACGACATTTTAATATGCTGGAGCTTAATTCATAGAAAGTTTAATCGAGATGGTGGAAGTGGCGACAGAAGACCCATTGAGTCAGTCGATGGATAAGGCAGTTAAACACTATTCGTCGTTATTTTGGCTTCCGTCCTACAGAAAAGTGGTTCTGCTTTTGGTTTTGATTTGCGTAGGTGGAGGGTGGTTCTCCACGGTCATCCTTTTTCCCTCCGCCGAGGGGCTAGTTTACGGATTATTTTTGGGCATCTCATTATTAATTACAAATTTTATTCTTGACTATGCTGTAAGCAGGCTGGTTTTGAAGCGAGATCCGATTTATGATTTACGACGAGCTGCAGCCCTTTCTCTTTACTGCTGGGTCCTTTGGCTTTTTTTCATCTTTATAGGAGTCGCTGGTGCCATCTTAACCTCTGAACTACTTTGGTGGGTTAGGCTCTGCCTTTTGGGGTTTTCAGCTGTGCTGATCTTGCGCTCAATAGTGTTGAGTGTAACATCCTCCATGAATTACAAACGAGTTCTTGCAGCTTCTCTTCTTCAGCCGTTTTTCTGCTTAACCCCTTTTTTGGTGATTTGGACAAAAGTGAATTATCCTATTCTTCCAATATTTCTGTTCCTCGTTTTTTCACCAGTCGTAGGCATCATCTCAAGCTTCTTTTTCGTCTTTCTTTTGAATCGCTCGGGTGAGCAGGTGCTTGGGGTTCCTTCGCTGCCTCTTTTCAGGGCTTTTCTGCTTAACTGGATAGTGGACTTGAACGCTCCATTTGAGGGTTTTCTTGAAAAGCTAGGTGAAACGCGAGATGTTGAAGTTTCCTTGATAAAGTTTGATTCTCACAAGCCCAAAGCAGTCATTGTTGTTCCTTCCGTCCATCCTGGCCCATTCAAAAACGTCGGCAGCAGCCTATTGCCTTCCATGGTTAAAACCAATTTAGAAAAGGAACTGAAAGGTGTTGTGTGTGTTCCCCATGGTTTGCTCGGTCACGAGTTCGATTTGGCTTCTCAAACTCGAAATCAAAAAATAATCAATAACGTTGTTAGGTTCGCAGATTTCGAGGCTCTCGAAGCTAAGGCAACACCCTTCGTTAAAGTTAGTAATGGGCTGGCTACTGCAAATTGCCAAATTTTTGGTAACGCTGCTTTCCTCTCATTCACGCTTGCTCCTAAAACAACCGAGGACTTTCCGCAAGAGTTGGGTCTGTTTGTTCGTCAAGAAGCGGAAAAACATCGATTAGCTTCGTGCGTTGTTGTTAACGCCCATAACAGCATTGATGGGATGACAAATATTCAAGAAGGTTTAGGCGCACTTCAAACTGTTGCAGCCACCTGTTTAATAAAGGCTGTTTCCATGAAACGGTTGCCTTTTGAAGTTGGTGCTGCCACCGTCACTCCAAGGGAGTTCAGTCTTAAAGATGGAATGGGACCGAGCGGCATCACAGTGGTTGTTGTCAAGGTTGGAAATCAGAAAACTGCTTACGTGGTTATTGACGGCAACAATATGGTTGCTGGACTGCGTGAAACAATCCTCTCAGCCCTTCATTCTATAGGAATTAGCGACGGCGAAGTCTTCACAACAGACACCCATTCAGTAAACGCTGTGATCCTTGGTGAGCGTGGCTACCATCCGGTGGGCGAAGTTATAGACCATGAAAAATTGATTGCCTATATTAAAGAGGCAGCGCTCTCCGCCGTGTGTAGTTTAGAACGTGTTACGGTAGCATGCCACAGCTTAACAGTCCCGGGTGTTAAAGTTATTGGAGAGAAACTGCTGGAACGGTTGTGCCTGCTTATAGATAGGACTCTTCAAAGGGCAAAAAAGGTTGCCGTTCCAATTTTCGCAACCGGCGGCCTTCTTTTAATGTTGGGTTTGATGTTTATTTGAGCTAACACTAATAAGGCTGAGACGTTCAAATTTCATTTCTTTATGGAAGGGGGAAAATGGTGCTTAAGGAGATTAGGATTCATGGTCGTGGTGGACAAGGCAGCGTCACCGCCGCTGAGCTGCTGGCTCACGCCGCTTTGGTGGAAGGAAGGTGGGTCCAAGCTTTTCCATTCTTCGGCGCCGAAAGACGGGGCGCTCCGGTTAGGGCCTTTGCAAGGATAAGTGATGAACCTATACTCGTGCACAGTCAAATTTACAACCCTGATTATGTATTAGTGCTCGATCCTGCGATTTACAAGTTTGTAGATGTAACCGAGGGCTTGAAAGAAGACGGAATGGTCATCATAAACACGAGGAAGAGACCCGAAGAAAGTGGGCTAAAAGGTTGGCGTGCTGCCACTGTTGATGCAACTGGAATCGCCCTTGAGCTGAACCTGCTCGTTGCCGGATTACCTGTTGTTAATACCGCAGTTGTAGGAGCCTTTGCCAAAGCAACGGGCGAGGTTAAGCTACCGAGCGTCTTAAAAGCCGTAAAAGAGGCGTGGTCTGGTGCTGCTGGTGAGAAAAACGCACGAGCGGCAGAGCTGGCTTATGAACGCCTAATCAAAGGATGGTGAATTTTGATGAGTGCTCCGAAAACTCGCAAAGAGATGCCCCTCACGCCGCTTTCTAACCCAACGTTTGGCAGCATGGGAAAAACAGGCTCCTGGAGAACCTTCCGCCCAGAAATCGACTATTCCAAATGCACACGATGCACCATCTGCTGGATTTACTGTCCAGACTCAGCCATCTCACGTCTGGAAGATGACTCCCCAAATATAGATTATGATTACTGCAAGGGCTGTGGAATATGCGCCAACGAGTGTCCAGTGAAGGCAATAACCATGCACCGGGAGGAAGAATAAATGGCACAAACAATAATCGACGCTGCAAACCACATTGCCGGTTACGCCGCAAAAGCCGCCAGAGTTAAGGTCGTTGCGGCATACCCCATAACTCCACAAACAACAGTGGTTGAAAAGATAGCCGAATTTGTTGAAGGCGGAGAGATGGAAGCCGAATACATTCGCGTAGAATCCGAGCACAGCGCCATGGTAGCATGCATAGGTGCTGCTGCAGCCGGAGTTAGAACCTTCACAGCAACCTCCTCCCACGGCTTGGCCCTCATGCACGAAGCCTTGCATTGGGCTTCTGGTTCACGTTTACCGATTGTGATGGCTGTTGTTAACCGAGCCATGGGAGCTCCATGGAGCATATGGCCAGATTTAAGCGATTCTCTTCCTCAGCGGGACACCGGATGGATTCAGTTTTACTGTGCTGATAACCAAGAAGTCTTTGACACCATAATCCAAGCCTACAAACTATGCGAAGATGAGCGAGTATTTCTGCCTGCCATGGTTTGCCTTGAAGGCTTTATTCTGTCACACACATACATGCCTGTGAAAATCCCAAGTCAAAAGGAAATCGACAACTTCTTACCACCCTACAAGTGTGGATGGATTTTAGATGTTGAGCGGCCTTTCTCTCATTCAAATCTGGTTTCGCCGGAGTGGTATATGGAGTTTCGCTACATGATTCAGGAAGCCATGGAGAACGCGAAGCGACTCATTCCAGAAATCGACAAAGAATACGGCAAACGCTTCGGTTTCGAACATGGCGGGCTTATTGAAAAGTACAGGTGTGAAGATGCGGATTTAATACTTCTCACCATGGGAACCATGGGTAGTGAGGCAAAAATAACCGTCGGCAGCTTACGGAGAGAGGGATTAAAGGTTGGGTCAGCAAGGGTTCGAGTTTTTCGCCCGTTTCCGGCAGAAGAATTAATAAGGCTTTCAGAGCAAGCGCAGATGCTTACAGTAATAGACCGTCACATATCCTTTGGTATGGAGGGTTTCCTCGCCGCAGAAATCAAGGCATCCCTTTTCAATCAAAAGGACCCGCCGTTAGTTGCAGGCTTTCTTGCAGGCTTGGGGGGAAGAGACGTAACCTCTAACACTATCGAAAAAATTGCCAAAAAATCTCTAACGTGGATGCGGAGTGGGGAGGTTAAAAGAAAACACGAATGGATTGATTTGAGGGAGTAAAAATGGTAACGATAAAAGAGCTTCCGAAGGAAGAGTACTTACTTAAGGGTCACGCTGCCTGCGCTGGCTGTGGACCTTCTATTGCAATTCGCTTGCTTTTCAAGGCGTTGGGGAATAAGATTATTTTGGTTGTTCCGGCGTGCTGTACAACAGTGATTCAGGGGCCTTATCCCTTCACCTCCTTTGCAGTCCCGATCCAAAACATATTATTCGAAGCCACTGCCGCCAGTGCGTCGGGCATCGTTGCTGCCTTGCGTTACAGGAATATAAAAGACGTAACGGTTGTGGGCTGGGCCGGTGACGGCGGAACAGTCGACATCGGCATTCAAGCATTGTCCGGGGCGGCTGAAAGGGAAACAGACTTCATCTACATCTGCTACGATAACGAAGCCTACGGCAATACGGGGATGCAGCGGAGCGGCGCAACACCCTATGGTGCATGGACCACCACAACCCCAACTGGAAAGAGGGAGCGCAAGAAAGACATGCCCTTAATCATGGCTGCCCACCGAATACCCTATGTCGCAACAGCTTGCCCGTCCTATCCAACAGATTTTGTAACCAAGCTTAGAAAGGCTAAAGAGATTAAAGGCACGAAATATATTCACATTCTAGCTCCATGCCCCACGGGATGGCGCTACGACACAAGCAAAACTGTCGAATTTGGGCGACTTGCCGTGCAGACGGGTTTGTGGGCGCTTTTTGAGATTGAGCATGGAAAGTTTAAGCTTAGTCCTCCTAGCGACAGATTAATTGATAAGGCTAAACGCAAACCTGTCCGAGAATATTTAGCTCTGCAGGGTAGGTTTCGCAACTTAACTGAAGAAGACATTGAAAGAATTCAGAGGTGGGTGGATGAGGACTGGGAGCAATACCGCAAACTGACGGCAAACTGTACACCTGATTTTGCACCGTACGGAAAAATGTAAGAGCTTCAAAGTTTATCATTATCTGCTTTGTGCTGTCTACCAATGTTAACCAATGTATAAGGAAGTTAAAACATGGCAGAAGCGAAACAGAAGAAAGAGGCCGCACCAAAAACAACAAAACCCCCACGAACACTACAAGCCAACGAAAACATTGTTCTCATCGGCAGAAAGCCAGTGATGAACTACGTGGTTGCCTGCCTAACCTTCTTTAATTCTGGCGCTCAAAAGGTTGTTGTTAAGGCTAGAGGCCGGGCGATCAGCAGGGCAGTTGACACCGTTGAGTTGTTGAGACGCGCTTTTATGAAAGACCTGCAACTGCAAGGAATCGCCATAAGCACAGAAGAGGTCACCAGAAGCGAAGGTCAAAAGGCAAATGTCTCATCCATTGAAATTACAGTGACAAAACCATAAAATGCTCCGCTCTCCTCGAAAGTGCGAACCGGAGTATTAACACACTATTTTAGATTTTAATCTGTTATGGTGTATTTCGTGAAAGAGGCAGAGGTAATTATATAAAACCGTCTTTTCTAATCGATAAACCTTACCTGGGGATGTAAAATGAGTGCCTATCCAAAAATAGTGGTCACTCCACCCGGACCTAAAGCAAGGGAGTTGGTCAAAAAGGACGAAAGCCTCATTTCGCCCTCTTATGTGCGGTTTTACCCGCTTGTGATCGAGTCCGGGAAAGGTTGCATTGTGAGGGACATTGATGGAAACGAATACATAGACCTGAACTCTGGACTTGCGTGCCTAAACGTTGGCCATAACCATCCTAAGGTGATTGCCGCCATAAAGAATCAATGTGACCGCTTTCTGCATTACTCCAACACGGACTTTTACTATCATGAAGTCGTCGACCTCGCGGAAAAGCTCGCGGAGATCACGCCGGGAAACTTTGATAAAAAATTTTTTTTTGGCAATAGCGGAACGGAAGCTATAGAAGCGGCTATTAAACTCGCTAAATGGCACACCCGCAAACAGCTGTTCATAGGTTTTATAAGCGCGTTTCACGGGCGCACAATAGGCGCCTTATCCTTTACAGCCAGTAAGCCCGCTCAGAGGAGGTACTTCTTCCCGTTGATGCCAGGGGTCACTCACGTGCCACATCCCTATTGTTACCGGTGTCCCTTCAGACTAACCTATCCCGAATGCCAATATTGGTGTGTAGACTTCATCGACGAGTTCGTCTTACAGAAGTACGTGCCCCCTGAAGATGTCGCTGCAATACTCTCTGAGCCCATTCAAGGTGAGGGCGGGTATGTTGTCCCCCCGCCTGAATACTTTCAGCGATTGAAAAAGCTCGCCGACAAATATGGCATATTACTTATTGATGATGAAGTTCAATCCGGCATGGGCAGAACTGGAAAATGGTTTGCCATTGAACACTGGAACGTGGAACCAGACATCTTATGCAGCGCCAAAGCACTGGCTTCCGGGCTTCCATTAGGCGCAACCGTCGCCAAGGCGAAAATAATGGACTGGGTTGGCGGTTCTCACGCAACCACCTTCGGCGGTAACCCTCTCTCATGTGTCGTAGCAAACGCTGTTATAGAGGTGATTAAGGAGGAGAGGCTTCTGGAAAACGCAACCAAGCAAGGCACCTACATTCTGAAAAGGTTAGAAGAACTGAAAGAGCAAAGTGAAATCGTCGGTGATGTAAGGGGTAAAGGCTTAATGATAGGCATGGAAATCGTGGAAAACAAGGAAAATAAAAAACCAGCGCCTAAAAGCTCTGCGGAGATTATGATGCGTTCATGGAAACGCGGGGTCGCCGTCATCACTTGCGGCGTTTCAACCGTAAGAATCATGCCTCCACTTAACATTACAAGAGAACTCGTAGATGCTGCCATGGAAATAATCGAGGATGTAGTAAAAGAGGTTGAGAAGGAAGCTTAAGCCATCAGCGTGTTTAGATGGAAATTAGAAAACTAACAATAAACGACTACGAAGAAATCACTAAACTCTGGTCGAGGGCAGGGTTACCTTATAAACCAAAAGGAAGAGACAGCAAAGAAGCCATAACAGCACAGATGACAGCGAATCCAGAGTTTTTCCTAGGAGCCTTTGAAGATAATAACCTAATTGGCACGATCTTTTTAAGCTACGACATGCGAAAGGGCTGGATTAACCGTTTAGCTGTTGACCCAAAACACAGACATCGCGGTATTGCTAAGGCTTTGATCGCTGAATCTGAGGAAATATTAAGAAAACGCGGTATCAGAATCTTCTGTGCCTTAATTGAAGATTACAACTCTGCATCCAAAGAACTTTTTAAAGAGTGTGGCTATGTGGAACATCGGGACATAACATACTTTAGTAAACGTGACAGCAGTGAGGTCTAACTCGTTCTGCCTATCGAACGCGCCACTGCACTATTATTCCTTTAAAAGTTACATGGTTTTGCGATGATTTCCCTTATTTTTAAATCGAAGAATCTTGCGGCATTTGCAGGTAAAATTCGAAGCGCCGTATCAGCCCCTTTACCAGTCCCAGCGATGGCGACTATATCCCTGTCAACCGGAATTAAACCGGCATCCGCAGCCATCAAGGTGATCTCTACACACACCTTTGTTCCTTCTCCCATAAGCCTAAGCACATTGGCAATTAGCTCTAAGGGTTGGACTGTTCCAAAATCTTTGCGAATAGCCCTTTCTGCGCTGCTTAAGGCATGAACTCCAGTGAATATCTTAGGTCCGTCCGCCAGGATTTCTCTCTTATATTCTTCTCGTAACTCGGTTTGTCCGGGTTGTTGGAAACCAAAGCAGTGGGTAACTATTACAACGTTATATCCCTTGAAGATTTTAGATGCCTTCACTCCTGTTTCGCCTGTTGTTGAGGCAACCACTATGTCTTTTATGCCCTCTTTTTTCGTATAATCCTTAACAAATTCTAATAGCGCATCGGTATTCTTCGGACCAGCCTCCTTAAAGTAGATTGTTTTCTTTTCCAGCCCACTCATATGCTCTGCCCCTCGCTAACTTTCTTATTATTATTGATGGTTGTTAAAGGTTTAAGTGACTTCTTCTCGTCGGTTTTCTTTTTAATTCTGTACCGCACACTTCGCATGTTTTAGATTTATAACCTGCGGGATATTTTCTGTGGCATGCCGGACAATACCTCATCCATTGTAAGCGGAAGCGAATGCCGAAAGTAGCCAGCGAAGCGAATTCCAAGCCCATCTGGTTTGCAACGTTTTGTATTGAATAGTCGTCGGTGGCAATTAACGGTGTGTAACCCCTCGCTTTAAGTTCTAAGGCTAAAGCTAAAACTTGGAGGTCTGTTTCTGATAGAAAGAACGTGTTTCCCATAACTGCTGCCGATGCTTTAACCTTTTCCAAGAAGGTTTTGCCTGGCGTCCTCACTTTTAATTTCCCGCTTTCCATGGCTGTTTTGAATCTAACCCAAGGCATTGAGCTTCTAATTAATTCTTCTTTGACTCCGGAAATGGTGTATTGTTCTTCGCCTATTGAAAATGGGTCAAAACCAGCTATAAATGCAGATGTGTCCAAAACTATGACCCTTTTACCTGCCAGGCGCATCAAACTCTTCACTCCATCCCCCTGAAAAGAAGTCTGCTTCTTAACCGATGGTAAAAGTTTTCCCTAAATCTTATGAAAGATGTTTCAAATCTGGAGTGCGTAACAGTCAAACTTGGAAGCTTGGAACTTACAAGTTGACGGTGATGTCCATCAACCACTACGAGTATTTTTCTCGGTCTTTCAACCTCAACTGTAAGGATTGAGTCCGCTGGAAAAACTATAGAGCGGAAAACGCCTAAAGCACACACTGGTGTCAGAACAAAAGCATTTACGCTTGGGTCTAAAACGGGTCCCCCGGCCGAGAGCGAATATCCAGTAGAACCTGTTTGCGTGGCTACCATTAAACCATCCGCTTGACAGTTTAAAATTGGCTCCTTATCTTTTAATATTCGGGCGTAAAGCAACTTTACCGGCTCATCAGCTGAGATTAATACTTCGTTTAAGGCATCTGGAAACTTTATGCCGTCTGCGGTTATCGAGAGTTTCATGCACTTCTCAATTGTGAATCGCCCCCGCAAGCATTTATTTACCGCCGTGAGGGCTTGCTTTGGCTCTACTTCGGTTAGGAAACCTCGAACACCCATGTTTATTGCAAGTATCGGCGGTTCAGGTTTCGGGATTGAGAGGCATCCCCTCAAAATTGTTCCATCCCCGCCGATTGTGATTATTAAATCCGTTTTCATTTTCTCTAACGAGACACTCTTTTCTTTTGTGCTCATTTTCTCTGCTAACGTGTCTTCCACGTAGACATCTAATCCTTTAGCTCGCAAGGATTCAGCCAACTCTTCCGCGAGTTTTACGGCTCTCCTCTTGTCAAAGCGTGCAACCAAACCTATGCTTCTAAACAAACTGCCTCACCGTTGAACATTTCACACTATCTGTTTGGTTTCTTAGTTATATAGCTAAAGGTTAAAGTAATTAGAAGATTGTTTTCTTTCTTCGCAAAGACGCTAGCCCAGAGAACGCCTTATTTTTCCGGCTTCTATGATGTAATTCCTTACTTCTTTCTCATTCCCCTCAGATAAGGAGAGTAAAATATTGTTAACCAGATTGGCGTGTTTTCTATGAGTGAGCTTTCTCGGTCCTAGGCGGATCCCAGTTATCTGTTCAAAAGTCGCTAGATCTTCCATTATTTGTGGAATCACCATTGATAGTTTAAACTTAGCTGTAACACGCTTCACAAGCTCTTCTTCCATTAGACAATTCAAATTCTGAAAGCACAGAAACGCCGCAGCTGAACTCAAGTCTTCTTTCCAGTGTATGTAGTGTTTCTCGATTACATCCCAGTGTTTTTCAGAAAGCTTTGCGAAAGCTCCGACTCCTACAAGTTCTGGGGGGATGCCTAAGGAGTACATGGCTGCTGCGAAATGTATCGCCCTGGGCAACTGTATTCTTCCCAGCTGTCTGCTGTAGCCAAACAAACCAATATGGAGTTTTCTAGCCCTTCGGTTTGGTACAAAGCTAGCCAAACAATTAATGATTGGAGCCAATTTCTCTATCTTCTGCTGGTAATTCATCTTAAAAAGCGTGACTATTTCATTTAGAAGGCGTTCTTCCTCATCTATAATCGTTTCCACATCCCTTTTCTTCAGTTTCTCATTCAGTTTAGTTACCGCCTCCTTTGCTGCGTCTATCTCAAAATCATACTTTAAGGCGGATTGAATGGTAACCGTTCTAACGCCCGCGTATTCTTCTAAGAAATTGTCAATGTTCTCGGGCGTTAAATGCCCCCGAAATGGCAAGGAACCCGTGCCTATTATCGGAAAGATGTCAATTCCATGCGTCTCTGAGGTTCGATGTATTTTTGATAATGCAATCTTCACAAGGAGCACAGCTGGAATCAGCCCATAATTGAGGGCGGGGTCTGATCTGGCCAAGAAAACTCTCAAGTAAGTTGGTTTTGACATTTTGATGTATTCAGACAAGATGCGATCTACGTTGAGTAGGCTATCTGAGTCTTCTATTAGAGGGATAACGTCTACGTTTTTGGGTTGAAAATCGCCCACCCAGTCGAGTACTGACACCTCATCCATATCGGAGAGCCTTATTTTTTCTTTCCCTATGATTATTTTGCTGTAATACGATTTTAATCGAAGTATCTCAAGGTGACTTGTAGTTAAGGGTAAAATGACTTCAAAGATTGGTGGATAAATCTTTTTGCCGTAGAAAGATTGTGCGACATCATAGCAGCGAGGGATGGATTCTAAGGCCTCCATCAACAATTTCTTCTCCGCTGTCTCTACTGAAGGGTTTGGAACGCGATAAGTTATGAAGACGTCTTTGCCTAAGACGTGGTCTCTAAAAAAGTCTGAGTAGGTAACAAAAAGTTTCCTTAAAACATGTGGGTCAACATCCTTTCCTTCCCAATCCCACATCTGCTCTTCGCATCCTAAATCTTTGAATGCAAAGTATACTTCACGAACCTCATCTTCTCCCGCTATTGTTTCCCCTTGAACCCATGGTGGAAGGTTAGCGTTGTCAGGATGTTGCGTGGACATGGTTGAAGGGATTTTTCGCAAGATTCTCCTCCTCAACTAAACCCTAATTTATATATCGGTGTTGTTTAAAATTGCTGTGGGTGTAAGTCATAGTAAGTTGGTGGACACATGAGTAAACCAGTTGATGTTGGGAATCTGCGGGTTGGCGGCTACATGATTGCCGACGGCGAACCATGCCGCATAGTCGATATAACAAAGTCGAAGCCTGGAAAACATGGCTCTGCTAAAGCGAGGATTGTGGCAATAGGAATTTTTGACGGTGTTAAAAGAAGCATTGTTAAACCCGTGGATGCGAATGCAGAGGTGCCCATGATTGAAAAGCGGACGGGTCAGGTGTTCGCCGTTACACCTTCTAGCATCCAAGTGATGGATCTAGAAACGTATGAGTATTTGGATACCTCCTTTCCAGAAGAGGAGGAGTTAAAAGCGAAAATTGCTCCCGGCGTTGAAATTGAGTACTGGCGAATACTGGGCAAGGTCAAGATTGTTAGGACGAAATAGTATTGGCTAGCTCCACCAGTCCCAATCGAGTTTTTTAAATCCTAAGTAGAGGATTAGGAGGATTACTCCCCAGCTTAATGCGATGCCCGCAACCTCTAATATTAGAATATCACTTAGGTAAGTGTAGCTTGCCCACGCGCTTATCGCACATAAACCCACTAGTATGAGGATGAACATGGCGGAATGAATTGCATGCTCGACGGTCAATTGTTCTCACCTGTTAAATTGTTCTAGTTGTTAGTGGAGCTTATTGTTAAGATTTTCCATTAAAGTTTATTTTGCGGTCTTGTAATATAAGTTTTGAAGCCGATGATGCAAGAAGAGCCGTCTGATTTGTGAAGACGCTTTTAAACCCAGCGCTGAGGCTTCGACGCTATTCTATGGGAATTTCGTATTCATGTTTGCGTGGTAAATGAATCTCGAGGATTCCTTTCTTGAAGCGGACTTCCATCTTTTCCATGTATACTGGCACTGGAACGCGGGTGTGGCAGTGGAGTGTTTGGAACTCGCCTTTATATTGTGTTATGCCAAAGTCGTCGAACCTTATTTTCCGTTTCATTCTGCCTGTTATTTCTAAGGTGTCTTTGTCTAGTGGTTTAACTTGTATCATGTTTTCCTCTGTGTATGGCAAATCGACAGTCACGATCACTTCTGTTGGGGTCACCATTATATCGCGGAGCGGCTCTATCGTACAAGTTTTCTGGTTCCAGCTTGGTCTTTCGATTAATGTCTCTCTGAATCTTTCAGCCCACTCCTCTAAACCTTCAAAATACTCGTCAATTATGTCGAAGATTGAGCGTTTCCTTCTAATTGCCATTGTTGCTCTCCTCCTTATGACACGTACAGTGGTATGTCGTACTCCCGCGTCTTTTTCATCTTGGACAACTCTTGCTGAGTTCGCTTCATCACGTCTCTTGCCCTTAAGCGGATTTCCTCGCCCTTCTCCAGAAGCTGTGAGACGTCCACTTTTATTCCTGTTATTTTCGTCAGTTCCTTTAGTACTTCTGCTGCTGCCTCTGGGTCCGGGTAGTTGAAGAAGCACTGGGCAAGTAGTGTTAGGGCTGGCAGGCCGATGTTCGCGCACCGCTGCAGCATAATTGCTTGAGGACCCACCATGTAACCTTCCCTTAGTATCTCTACGCCTTTTTCTTGAACCGTTTTTAGCGTCTCTGGGCTTGATGCGGCAGCAAACACTTTCAACTCTTGGATGTCCTGTCTGTCCTGGATGGGGATGCCGCTGAGCGAAATCATCATTTTTACGGTTTTGCTTTTTCCCCAGTCGATTAGAGCGTACATTATTGAGTAGATGATATCTGCGGATATTGCTGTCTCTGAAACAGCCAAAAGAACGTCGTGGTTTCCGAAAATCCTTATCGGAGAATGCGGCAATCCCTCGTGCAAAACGATTAGCGGCGGCAGCAACTTCGAATCCATGTACGCCACTTCTTCCATGTTTTCAAGCTCCGATATTAGGTGTGAAGCGGCGATAACGCCCACTAATCCAACGTCTGGAAAACCAAAAAGCATGATGGCACCTGACGGAACTTCTTTTTTCTCTGTGATTTTTACTTCTTCACTCAAATTTAACCCTCAACAATTCTTAGAAAAAGGGAAGTGTAAAAAGTTTATGGAGTTTAAGCGTTGATAGCAGAATATCTATTTAAGAGCGGGTATGGTTTCTCTTCTGGAGAAAACCATGGCTTTAGAACGCTTGGGCTCAACGCTCTACGAAGCCCTAAAAAAGGTTTTCAGAGCCTCCATAGTAGATGAGGCTACAGTTAAGGAACTCGTGCGCGACATACAAAGGGCTCTTCTCCAAGCAGACGTGAATGTTCAGCTTGTACTTGACATGTCAAAGCGGATAGAAGAAAGAGCATTAAAAGAGAAAGTTCCACCAGGCGTTTCAAGGCGCGAACACGTGATAAAAGTTGTTTATGAAGAGCTAACACGATTCCTCGGAGAGAAGCCAGTTCCAATAAAAGTGGAGCCCGGAAAAAAGAGCGTGTTAATGCTTGTTGGCATTCAAGGCTCTGGAAAGACAACAGCCGCAGCCAAACTTGCAAGACACTTCCAAAAAAGAGGGGTGAAAACAGCTTTAATCTGTGCTGACACATATCGGCCTGGCGCCTATGCCCAACTCCAGCAACTAGCAAACAGAATCAATGTGCCCCTCCATGGTGACTTAAAAACCAAAGACCCGGTAAAAATAGCCCTTGAAGGCCTAAAACAGTTCAACGACAAAGAAGTAATAATAATCGATACCGCTGGTCGCCACAAGGAGGAGCAAGAGCTCATCAAAGAGATGAAAATGCTTGAGAAAAACATCAGACCAGACGAAGTCGTGCTCGTGATTGATGGAACAATCGGTCAACAAGCAATGATCCAAGCAAAAGCCTTCAACGAGGCAACACCCATAGGCTCAATTCTAGTTACAAAACTGGACGGCTCAGCAAGAGGCGGAGGAGCCCTCTCCGCGGTTGCAGCCACAGGCGCCCCGATAAAATTCATCAGCACCGGCGAGAAGACAGAGGACATAGAACCCTTCATTCCTTCCCGTTTTGTCGGCAGACTCCTAGGCATGGGCGACCTAGAAACTCTGCTTGAAAGAGTTCGCGAGGCAGAAGTGATAGTTCCAGAGAAAAAGGCCCGCGCCATCCTAAGCGGCAAATTCACATTGACAGACATGTACGAACAATTTGAAGCCATGAAGGGAATGGGGCCCTTCAGAAAGCTTCTGAAAATGTTGCCCGGCATGTCTTATGATATACCCGAAGAAATGCTAAACATGGCAGAAGACCGTCTGGAGAAATGGCGTGTAATGATTCAATCTATGACACCAGAAGAAAAGAACAACCCAAAAACCTTCAACGCTTCAAGGATAAAACGCGTAGCTAGGGGTTCTGGGACAAGCGAAAAAGAAGTGAAGGAACTTCTAAAGCAATATTCGATGATGCGCCGAATGATGAAAACTCTACGAAGGAAGAAGAAGCTACCGTTCTTCGGAAAGGGGTTGCCGCTCGAGTTTAAGTGAACCTGAGCTTCCTCTGGAAGGTTACGTCATGAACATTTTAGAAAAAGCGTTAATGATGCTCGAAAACTACCCTTTATGCGACCACTGTCTGGGAAGACAGTTCGCTCTGCTCGGGCACGCCATAGAAAACAATGAAAGGGGAAATGGGATTAAACTGACTTTAACGCTGCAGGCTCATGCGTTGACCCTTTCAAAAACCAGGAAAGGCGTAAGAATTCTCAAACTCCTCACAACCAACGGTTTCTCCAGAACGGCTGACGAAATATTGAAAAAAATGAAAAGGAGGATTCCAGCCCAGAATTTCCCGAAAGCGTGTTTTTTATGTGAAGACAAATTTATAGGTGTTGAGGACCTAGCCAAAAAAGCCCTGAAAAAGCTTGAGAGCTCCGAATACAATAGTTTTTTGGTAGGAATAGAGCTACCAGTTGCCATAGAGGAGCGTGAAGACGAGTTTAAGGCTGAGTTTAACGTAAGCCATGGCGAAAACATGCGGAACGAGTTCGGGAGGGTTATAGGGAAAAAAATTGCTGAGTGCAGCGGAAAAACTGTGGATTATAGAAAACCCGATGTGGTTGTGCTTGTTAATCCCTTCACCGAGGAGATAAGCCTTCAAATAAACCCGCTTTACATCGCCGGACTGTACAAGAAACTCGCTAGGGGCATACCTCAGTCAAAATGGTTCTGCTCAAACTGCAGGGGGAAGGGCTGCGAAAAGTGTAACTGGACGGGAAAAATGTATCCAGAATCCGTGGAAGAAATAATTGAAAAACCCTTTTTAGAGGCAACCCACGGCGCAAAGGCGTCATTTCATGCGTCGGGAAGAGAAGACATCGATGCTCGTATGCTAGGCAAAGGCAGACCCTTCGTAATAGAAATCACGAAACCCGAGAAACGGTTCTTAGACCTAAAAAAGCTAGAAAAGGCTGTGAATACCCAAGCGAAAGGTAAAGTTAAAGTTTCAAACCTACAGTTTGCAGATAAAATAGTTGTCAGAAGATTGAAAAAGGCAGAATTCGCGCAAAAGGAGTACCGTGTAGTCGTAGAATTCGAAAATACGATTACAACTAAAGACTTGCGCCTGTTAGAAGAGAAATTGACGAATGTTATGGTTAAGCAGAAAACACCTCTTCGGGTTTTGCATAGGCGGGCGGATTTAACTCGGGAAAGGTACATATACGAGGTGAAAGTAAAGAAGTTATCGCCTAAAAAGGCTGAAATAAGGATTCGCTGCCAGGGAGGACTTTACGTAAAGGAATTGGTGACTGGAGATGGGGGAAGAACAACGCCAAGCGTCTCAGAGACTCTCCAAAACAGAGCGCAGCCTATAAAACTCGATGTTTTAAGCGTGATTATGGGAGATTAAAGGGGTGGAAAAATGAAGAAGTCAAAAGGATATCGCTCCGGAACCCGGCGCCTTCTGAAAAAGGAACCTAGAGAAAGAGGCAAAGTAAGAATAAGCAAGCTGCTTCGCGAATATGAGCCAGGAAGCCCCGTGGTCATAAAGGTGGACCCAAGCATCCAAAAGGGGATGCCCCACAGGCGTTATCACGGGAAGGTTGGCAGGGTTGTCGATAAGCGCGGACGAAGTTACATCATAAGCGTTACGCAAGGAGATGCTGTGAAGGAAATTGTTGTTAGGCCTGAGCATTTAGAACCCTATGAAAGTGATTAGAATGTCGAAAAAGAGTGTGACGGAAAAGAAACTTACACTCCCACAGGTTAAACAGATGCTAGAATCTTTGGGAGAAGAAAACCTGGACCAGTTCCAACGCCGCACGTTTGATTATGTGTCTAAATTTTCTAAGGCTGGCCCTGAGGCTGCTGAAAAACTCGTAGAAAAACTTGTGACAGAATTTGGCTTGGAAGAGGAAGAAGCGGTTCAAATAGTAAACTGTATGCCAAAAAGCATCGAAGAACTGAGAGTTTTTCTCGCAGGCGGCCGGAAAATAATTGAAGCGTCAAAGTTGGAAGCCATAGTTAACCTTTTAAATGAACATCGAAAAGTGAAATAGGCAATTCAGCCACTATTTTTAAGCAATAAGATGATAATATAAAGGCGGATATGATGGAGAAGCGATACGAGGAGTACGCTTACGTCCTAGACTTCCTACCACACGGCCGCCCAGGAATACGGGTTTCAGGAAGGGCTGGTTATCGAGCGGGAGGTCTAGTCCAATTGGCCGGAGAGGATTTCTTCACCCTTTTGGAGGCTTTGGCTAAAGAGGGTGTTGTGCTTAAACCCTATGACCGTGTTTATGTCGGAAAGGAAGCCCGGCAGGAAATTACGTACATCATTGGGCGGGTGGGTTATGATGAGTTGACCGCTGCCGCGAAGGCGGAGCTTCCTGCGGTAATCGGTAGGATAGTGTTGAACCGTGAAGAGTGGTTCGTCAATTTCTTCAACACCGCGCAGGCTATAACGCCGCGGATGCATGCGCTTGAACTGCTTCCGGGTATCGGGAAAAAGTACATGTGGCAGGTTATAAATGAGCGTGAGAAAAAGCTGTTTGAAAGTTTTGATGATTTGCAGAAGCGCACTGAGCTGCCCAGCCCTGTTAAGCTGATTACTAAGAGGGTGTTGGAGGAGTTGGCTGGCGAGAGCAAGTATCGGTTGTTCACGAGGGCTCACTAGCGTAATTGAGTTGGTTAACGGGGTAAAATGAGCCTTTTAGATAGAACGAAGTTTTTCCTTCGAAGATATCGAATCTTTCCGAATAAACTCTTATGGCAGAACTTTATGGTTGACCCTTCAATTTACGAAAGCGTGATTAATTATGCTTCACTGAGCGAGAAGGACGTGGTTTTGGATGTTGGCACTGGCTTGGGTTTTTTGACGCGCTTATTGGCGAATAAGTGTAAAGAGGTTTTGGCGGTCGAATCTGATGCGGCGCTTGTAAAGGTGTTTTTCTCAGATTACGTTTTCCACGTTTCTGAGAACGTCTACGAGCCAGCGGAGGATTCGTTTCTTTTTGCTGAGAATCTGGCGGTTAGTGAGGGCGATTATGTGCTTGATATGGGTACTGGGTGTGGCATATTAGGTGTGGTCGCAGCGGAAAGAGGAGCGAGGGTTGTTGCTGTTGATATTAATCCATACGCTGTTCGGTGTGCAAGGGAGAACGCGAAACTGAACGGTGTTTTGGATAGGATGTTTTTTGTGCATGGAGACTTGTTCGCGCCGTTAAGGATTGGAGAGACGTTCGATTTGATTCTGTTTAATGCGCCGTATTTGCCTTCGGAGAGCGTTGAAGACGAGTCTTGGCTTGGGCGTGCGTGGGCTGGTGGGGTCTCTGGTAGGCGGGTTATAGATCGTTTTATTTGTGAAGTGCCAGCGTATCTGAAGCGGGATGGGCGGGTCTTTTTGATGCAATCCACGTTGTCTGGTGTTTGTGAGACTTTGGAGAGGTTTGGGGATGGTGGTTTGAGGGCGGGTGTTGTTGTGGAGCGTGATTTGCCGTTTTTTGAGACAATAGTGCTTGTGAAGGCTGAGAGGTGAATTAGTCTGTGAGGTTGTTTAGACCCCCTTTTATATAGGTTGAACTTTGGGTTGGAGGTTTTGGTGTGGTTTTGTCTGTTCCCTCCTTTTGTTTGTGTAGGGTTTTGTGTTGGTGAGATTTAAGGGTGGTATCAGGAGTGTGATTTCTGATGAGGTTTGGATAGTGATGTGGGGGGGAAGCTGGCTGTCTGAGGGGGCTATCCCCTCCCTTATATGTAGATTGAACTCCTAATAGACTCAAAGATGGATTTTGGCTAGGAGAGTGCCTGGTTTGAGAATTTGCTGGCATTTATTGTTTGTAGATTGTTTTGCGGTGGCCCACTGTTCGTATTATTATTTTGTTGTCCGCTACTTGGTAGATGATTCTGTAGTCTCCTACTCTTAATGAAAGAAGCCCTTGTAATCGTCCTACTAGTCGTTTGCCAGTGAAGGGTTCTTCTTCTAGAATTCTTAGCTCTTTGATGATTCTGATTTGGGTTTGTCGGTCGAGTTGTTTTAGTTTCCGCAGGGATTCTTTGGTGAATATTATTTCAGATTTCTTTTTCATTTATGCCCAGCTCGTTGAGGAGCTCTTTTATGTTCAGTAGTCTGCCTTCCCGGATGTCTCTGTCGCTTTTTTGAATGCTTTTCATTAGGTTTTTGTCGGAGAGGATTTCTATGGTTTCGATGAGCTCCTCGACGAGGGAGCGGAGTTTGGGCACTTCTTGGGCTAGCGCCTTTAGGTTTTCTCTATCTTCCTTAGTGAAGGTTACCTCGACCAATTTTTTCCACCGCTATGTATCATAGCTAAATAGTTTTGTGTTGCCTTCGCTATTAAAGTTTCTTTTGCATACGGTTTATATTACGTTTTTAGAGTGGTGGAAGGATGAGAGGGCGATGAGGTAAAGCTTTACATTAGTTTTGGGAAGCCTAGGGAGGCAAAGGAGAGCGTTGAGGTTGAAGATGGAATCATATACAGGATAGCGGACAATGAAGTGGTAGGCATAACAATAACAGACTTCAAAGAACACTCAAAAAATAAGTGATTTTGGTTTAGACCCCCCGTATATACCTTGTATATAAATTGAACTTCTGATACACTGAAAGATTGATTTTTTGAGTTTCCTTGGCTGACGGGGGGCTTGTTAAAACCCGAATGTGCCGATTACTGTGGGGGGTTGTCTAATACCTTGGCTTTAAAAGTGATAAAAGCTTTATTGAATTAGTTATGCTCGTAACATAAATCGAATATGTGTAAATTCCAGTAAAGGAATTCTTAGAGAGGAAAACTTTAGATCGTATTACCCCGTTACATCTTGTCCAGTGAGACTTGTGATGTTTGGAAAACCCTCCTATTTTCTAGTTTCACTATCGAACAGAATGAATTTGGATTTGTGTATGAAATATTCATTGGCAGGCTTTACAAATAGCATAAGTGGCATATGGACATTTTTGGAGATAAGAGAAGGAGATTTCATCTCCTTTCTATATGGAGCCAAAGCCTACAATCTCTATGCGGTTGAAAGGAAAGAGGCTATCAAAAATGCTCAGAATTTACCGCCATGGACACCCATCACTTTTAGAATTTCCCGGAGGACCTATTATTTCCCATTCCGTTTGACTCTTACTCCAATTCGCGAGCTTGTCGAGCCATTAGTGAGACCAGAATTCGCTTACGTAGCAGAAAATCTGCTCTTACGAGGTGGATATCGAAAAACTCATTTTCAAGCGGATCAAACGACACTTCAAAATGTGTCTCAAATGGGTAATCTTTGGCACGAACAAGTGGAGAGACTTAAAGTTCAAGAGTACGAAACTTTCATTCCAAAATTCGTTAGAAACAGAAAACTTGCCTCACCACCTGAAATCTTTCCGCTTCAAGAGATTATACTCCAAGCGTTAGTGAGACAATTTCTGACTGAGAACAGAAACTTGAACGGTCTTTTGAAGCTTGTGGAAATCGAAAATTTGGATGTAGAGAAGTTAGAGGTTCTCGGAGAAAAAGCTCTGCCTGAAGGACACATAGACATTCTTGTAAAGGAGGCAATACCAATAGGGTTCTCAAGGAAAATTATCTTGGAAGTAAAGATGGGTAAAGCACTCGACAGAGACATGGAGCAGTTGGAAAGATATGTTAATGAGTTAGGAACTGAGTGCATCGCTAGCTAGCCATATTGATTGCAGAAGAGTTCACAAAAAGCGTTGTTCAAAAGGTGGAAAACCAACGAGGCCGTGGTTTGAATCTTATGAGGTACAGCCTGAAAGATTTCTCTCCAGATGAAAGTTATACCTTTGACCAATTAAAAGAAAAAATCGAACTCAGGGGAATGAATGCGTAGTTTTTCATCGTTCTGACTGCAATCAGAAAAATGTTAAATCTTTTAATGCTAATTTTTTATTATGGAGCTTAAAAAGTTCTTCATAGTAGAGGCAAGACATCCGAACTCAGGAAAGACAATTGAAATAAAGGTGTTCTCAGCAAAAACGGAATCGCTCAAATATGCAAGACAATTGGCAAAGGAAACTTTCTATTGGATAGACGTAATATCTAAAGAAGGGTTGATTGCATGTGCAAATTACGATGACTTAAAAACTGATGGAAAATTGTTCACTAAGGACTGCTGATTTGAGACGGTTAGTAGACTTGATAACAAACAACGGGAAATCGACGAAGTTTTCCAAAAGTGCAATGTAACTCCTCCATCAGATAGGTCCGGAAGTCAGTTAGCTATGTCATTGTTCTGCAATGTTGCCCTTGGATTACATCCGGTGGAAGCGTTCATAAGAGCTAATTTGGATGTCTTACCAGTAAAGAGGGCGAGAGGAGCGGTATAGGAAGAAGGGCCTATCGCTGTTTGTGCGCACACATAATCGTGTTAAAAAGCTATATAACGTGAGAGCTTCGGTATTGCTAGAAAACACGCGCGAGGCACCCATGAAATGTGCATCCTAGGCAAAGACAAGCTGAAGAAGCTTATTGAAGATTACAAGTCTATCCCAATAACCTTCCCCTTCTCGTCAACCTCCAAATGATCATCAGAATCCACCTCAACAATTTCGTGACTCAGCCCCTTAAAAGCATGTAAAATATGTCCACCGACTTATTGCTCCAAAGTCTCCCCCGGAAAGAGTTGAGAAAGCGGGCTTTTGTCGAGATGCAAGAAACTAATATTCAAGAAATCATTTAATCCTACTGGGTCTGCGCATTGGTTGAAGCTCTGGTTATTGAGAAGAAGACATTTGATGAAATGGGCAAATTCGTCATGAAGGCTATGAGAGAGGGCGTTCCCGAGAAAGAGATATGGGCAACCCTCGAAGTCATGTCCAACGAGGAACTGCAAACCGACATCGAAAAAAGCCTAAAAGAGATCAAAGAAGGAAAAGTCATGCGATTCCGAAACACCAAAGAAGCGCTAGAGTGGCTTCGATCCTAATCTTATTCTGCAATAATCCACCACAAGTTTTGGGATTAAACTATCCCCATTTTGGACCATATTAGGCTCCAATTAGAGGGGTCTAGCACCCTTGCACGCACACACACAAACTATAAAAACACAAAACACTCACAACACCCCTAAAAGCAACAATAGGAGTCACTCAACAACATGTGCATCCTAGGCAAGGACAAACTAAAACAACTCATCGAACAATACAAGTGCATATACCCCTACGACCACAACCTCCTCGACGGAGACAGCTACGTCCTAACAGTCAAACAAGAAACAACACTACACTACCTAGAACACAAAAACCTAACAACCCACGAAATAGTCTTCACACCACCCGCCTACGTAGCCCACCTAACAGCCAAAAGCAAATACGGACGCATGGGCCTATCCTTCCTAAACGCAGCAAAAGTCCACAGCGGCTTCATCGGAAGACTCACCCTAGAACTCGTAAACCTCAGCAACGACCGACGCCCCATCACCATCAAACGAGGAGACCCCTTCATGCACATAGAATTCGAAACACGCTATGGCGAACCATCACCATACACAGGCGAATACCAATTCCAATACCTAACCGACGAGGAAATACAAATGTACATCCCAATACTGAAAAAGGTTTTCCCCAACTATGACGAACTCGCCAAAACATGGTTTAAAAACAAGCGTCTCCCCCCATAAACAGCACGCCCTGAATTCTGAAAACTGATTTAAAATTCACAACTCTAATCAAAAGGCATGGTCAACAAATCGTTTAAATATTGCGGTTATGGTATGCTGAAGGGGATGCCACATGCGCGCAAAAAATTACAGAACCCCCAAGGGGCGGCCCTACACAAGAAAAGAGTTTGTGAAGGGTTTTCCACCACCGAAGATAACCAAGTTCACCATGGGGGACACCAAAGCAAAATTCGAATACGAAGCGAAGCTCATAGCCCAGGAAAAAGCCCAAATCCGCCACAACGCCCTCGAAGCGGCGCGTGTAGCAACCAACCGTGTTTTGATGGATAAACTCTCAAACAACTATCGCTTGCACGTTCACCCATACCCCCACATCATCCTCCGAGAAAACAAAATGATCTTCGGCGCCCACGCAGACCGCCTCCAAGACGGCATGCGGAGGTCCTTCGGAAAACCCATAGGAACCGCAGCGCATGTAGAACCAAACCAAACAATCATCACCGTCAACGTGAACACAGACGCGGTTGAAACCGCCAAAGAAGCCCTAAGACTTGGAAGCGCCAAACTCCCCATCCCATGCAGAATAACCATCGAAAAAGTGCGAACAGAAGAGGCGAAAACCGTTGACTGAAACGAGAGAAGACTTGGTAATATGGTTTGAAAACCTGAGGAAAACCGACATCCCCTCAGTCGGCGGCAAAAACGCCAACCTAGGCGAGATGACAAACGCTGGAATCCCAATCCCACCAGGCTTCGCCATAACCGCCCACGCCTACAAAAAATTCATCGAAGAAACCGGCATATCCGAGAAGATTTACGCAATCATAAAGGAAACGGTAAGAGACCCAAACAACCCGAAACAGTACGAAGAGGCTTCCCAAAAAATTCGCAAACTAATTGAAGCGACGCCCACGCCCAAAGACATTGAGGATGCCATCAAAGCCGCCTACAAAGAACTCTGCAGAAGGCTTCATTCAAAAGACGTTTTCGTCGCAATAAGGTCAAGCGCAACAGCCGAAGACCTGCCTGACGCCTCCTTCGCAGGACAACAAGAAACGTATTTGAACGTCAGAGGCGTCAGCGAAGTTCTTGGAAAAACTGTCAAGTGCTGGTCCAGCCTTTTTACTCCCCGCGCAATCTTTTATCGCACCGAGAAGGGTTTCGCCCACGAAAAGGTTCTCATAAGCGTCGGGGTCCAAAAAATGGTAAATTCTAAGGCTGCCGGCGTGATTTTTACCATAAACCCCGTAACCGGTAACCCAAGCCAAATAGTTATTGAAGGCAATTACGGTTTGGGCGAGGCTGTGGTTTCCGGCGCCATTACTCCAGACGACTTTATCGTTGACAAAAACACTCTAAAAATAATTGAGAAACGCACAGCCAAAAAAACGGTACAATATCTCCGAGACCCAAAAACTGGCCAAACGGTTCATGTAGGTGTTCCTATTGAAAAACAAGAGCAACCATGCCTAAACGATGAAGAAATCATCAGACTCGCAGAACTGGCCAAACGCATCGAACAGCACTATGGAAAAGCCCAAGACATAGAATGGGCAATCGACGGCGATCTACCTTTTCCGGCTAACGTTTTCATAACGCAGTCTAGACCTGAAACGGTTTGGAGCATAAAACTCGCACAAGCGCCAGCAAAAGTTGAAGCCGAAGGAATGAAACCAGCCGAAATGTTAAAGGTGGTTGTTAAAGGCATTGCAGCTGGCAAAAGAAGCTTCGGCATAGGCACAGCAAAAGTTGTGTTAAATCCCCAAGAAGCCGCAAAGGTCATGCAGAAAGGCGACATCCTAGTTACAGACATGACCAACCCAGATTATGTGCCCTTTATGAAGCTTGCAGGCGCCATAGTCACGGACAAGGGCGGAGTGACGTGCCACGCCGCCATTGTGAGCCGTGAACTTGGCATACCCTGTGTTGTGGGAACAGAAAGCGCCACAAAACTCATGGTTTCCGGTAAAGAATACACTGTGGATTCGAGGAGCGGCGTTGTTTATGAAGGTGTAATGCCGACATTAACAGAGCAGCTTTCATCCTCAACTGGTTCGGCTGCCCCAACATTTAGTGCCGCAGGAAGCGCGTTTCAATCAGTGCCAGTGACAGCAACAAAAATATACATGAACTTGGGTGTTCCCGAAAAAATCGAGGAGTACAAAGACTTGCCCTTCGAGGGCATAGGACTGATGCGGATAGAGTTTATCTTGGCCAGCTACATAGGAGAGCACCCACTATACCTTGTAGAAACTGGGCAATCCCAAAAATTCGTGGACAAACTGGCAGAAGGAATAGCAACGGTTGCTAGGGCTATACAGCCGCGCCCGGTTGTTGTCCGATTCAGCGACTTCAAAACCAACGAGTACAGAGAACTAAAAGGTGGAGAGAAGTACGAGATTGTTGAAGCCAACCCCATGCTCGGATGGAGGGGATGCAGCCGCTACATAAGCCAATGGTACGGAAAGGCATTTAGACTCGAATGCCAAGCCATTAAAAAATGCCGCCAAGAATGGGGCCTCCAAAACGTTTGGATCATGCTTCCAGTTGTTCGCACGGTTTGGGAAGCCCAAAAAAGCCTTGATATAATGCGGGAGGAAGGCTTAGAAAGGTCTCGGGACTTCCAAGTTTGGTTCATGGCTGAAACGCCATCGATTGCTGTACTTGCAGACGAGTTTTCAAAACTGTGTGATGGCTTCTCCATTGGCTCAAACGACATGACCCAGGGGATACTCATGGTTGACAGAGACTCCGAGCGCCTTGGACAGATGGGATACTTCGACGAGAGGGACCCAGCCGTAAAGAGAATAATCGCCCACCTAATTAAAGTGGCGCACGAAAATGGATGCACAGTCTCCATATGCGGAGAGGGTCCATCAAACCTACCGGACTTTACAGAGTTCCTCGTAAGGGCTGGAATCGACAGCATATCAGTAAACGCAGATGCCGTAATCGCCACCAAAAAACTCGTTGCGAGCATAGAACAGAAAATAATTCTTGAACAACTCGCCGAGCAGAAGGAAAGAGCCCTTGGACGTCTAACGAAGAAGCCAAAACAGGAATGGGAATGGACGCCTCAGTGGGGCGAAGAGTAAAAAATAGCAATCAAATTTCCCCTGTTTCATTTTAAAATCTATTTTCGGTAACGTTTTGGATGTGCTCGTATGAGGCGGTATGATTTCGAAGAAGAGAGAGTGAGACAAGAAATACTTAAACTCGGAGCAAAGCGCGTCTTGATTCAACTCCCGGAAGGTTTGAAACCTGAGGCGCCACGCTTAGCTACGACTATTGAAAAGTTTGGTGCTCTGCCCATAGTTTCCACAGACCCGTGTTACGGAGCATGTGACTTGGCGACAGTGGAGGCTGAAAGCCTTGGTGTGGACGTGGTAATCCACTATGGACATTCGAGATTGCTGAAGTACGAGCGGGTGCCAACGATTTATGTGGAAGCTAGAGCAACTATGAACGTGGATGCAGCAATTGAGACGGCTTTATCATTCCTCCAAAAATGGCGTAAAATAGGCTTAACCACCACGGTTCAGCATGTTCAAACCCTTGACGATGTGAGAGAAATTCTGCTCAAAGCAGGAAAAACGGTTGTGATAGGTGACGCTGGACGCTTAAATTATCCGGGACAGGTAATCGGATGTGATTACAGCAACGCCAAATCAATAGCAAAAGATGTTGACGCCTTCCTCTTCGTCGGCGGTGGAAAATTTCACGCCTTGGGCGTAGCCTTATCAACCTCAAAGCCCACGGTAGTCGCAGACCCCTATGAGAAAAGGGCGTACCCGGTTGATGAAGAGGCGGAGAAAATTATTAAACAGAGGTGGGCGAGCATAGCAGAAGCGCAAAGAGCAAAGACCTTCGCGGTTCTGGTCGGGTTGAAACCGGGGCAGAAAAGGCTGGAAGAGGCTTTAAGCGTGAAGCAGAAACTTGAAGAAAAAGGAAAGGTGACACATCTTTTCGCTGTTAAGGAAATAAGTCCCGAAATGCTTATGGAATTTCCGACAGTGGATGCTTACGTGAACACTGCTTGTCCCAGAATATCCCTTGATGGCACTTCAAGATTTCAAAAACCCGTTCTAACTATTAATGAGACTTTGGTGGTTGCTAGAGAGTTATCTTGGGAAGAATTATGCAGAAAAGGATTGTTCGAAAACTAGACTTGGAAATGCTGATTTCAAAGGTTGAGCCACATCCATCGCCCAAAACGAGCCTTGAACAGTACACAATTCCAGCTAACGTCGCAGCGACAATGCTTTACTTAGCAGCTTACACGAATAACGACATCATTGGAAAGACAGTTTTGGATTTGGGATGTGGCACTGGAAGGCTTGCGCTTGGGGCGGCTTTCTTAGGCGCGAAGCACGTTGTGGGTGTTGACATCGACAAGAGCGCGGTGAAGTTGGCTCTTGAGAATTCTATGAGGACAAGTTTAAAAGAGAAGGCGCAGTGGATTGCCGGAGATATAGGCGTTGTTCATGGAGACTTTGACACTGTTTTGCAAAACCCGCCCTTTGGTGTGCAAGAGCGTAAAGCTGACCGAAAGTTTCTGGAGAAGGCCTTGGTAACTGGCAATGTTGTCTATTCACTTCACAAGAACCCGCAAAGGGATAAGATATTCATCAGAAAACTGAAAGCCAGCAAGACCGGCGTTGCGCCCGTTGCTCCTTCTCCCTTCCTAAGAGGGTTTATTGAAGAGCGTGGTGGAAAGATCAAAGAAGTCTATGCCATGGTGATGACAATTCCACACATGTTTCGTTTTCATACCAAAGAGAGACACGAGTTTATAGTTGATCTTTACGTTATAGAAAGAGGATGAAAAGCGTATGGCAACAAATCAAAAGGTTTATTGAGAGGCATAGGAAAAGTACTGATACGTCTATTTAGCGAATGTTTGCGTTTCACCATGGGTAAGCATTTGAACGTATTTAGGCTTCAACAACGAAAAGGGAAAATAAATGAGTTCACATTCCTCTGAACGAAAAAGTATTCATTTTGTGTTACCAGGCGAACGTTTAGGCGTAATTGAAGAATTCATCCCAGACACTGGAACGTACGTTTCAGAGGGCATCATATATTCCAAGGTCATTGGCCGCGCTTTACTTGACCTCTTGAACAAACGCGTTTCCGTTTTTCCCTTGGTTCATGGGGCAACAGTTCCAAAAGTCGGAAGCACAGTCTTGGGACAAGTTTTAAATGTTCAAGCCGACAATGCCATTGCTCGAATCTTCAAAATAGGCAACAAACTGCTCTCAGGCATTTTCACAGGCGTTCTGCACATTTCCGACGTACACATGCGATACGTCGAATCAATGTTTGACGTCTACAAAACCGGCGATATAATAAGGGCCAAGGTGATAAGCGAAAAGAACAGAGTCTACCACTTATCCACTAAAGACAAGAGTTTAGGTGTTGTCTACGCCTTTTGTTCGCAGTGTGGCTACATGTTGGAACTAAAGCGACAAGTCCTGCGTTGCCCCAGATGCGGAAAAATTGAAAAGCGTAAGACAGCGCTAGATTATGAAAAAGGAACACTATAATGGGAAGGTAGATTGTGCAGATGAAGGTTAAAATATTAAAGAAAACGGCAAACGAACTTAAAATAGAAGTTGAAGGCGTTGGGCATACCCTCTGCAATCTGCTACAAAAGAGGCTTTTAGAAGACGAAAAAGTAGATTTAGCGGGCTACGACATACCACACCCGTTAGCCTCAAACCCTCTAATTTATGTCCGCACAAAAAGAGATGTCGCACCTGAAGAAGCCTTACTTAGGGCTGTGGAGAAAACACGCGAGATGAACAAGGAATTTAACAGAGAGCTCGAAAAAGCCCTTAGAAAAACTTAACTCTGTTCTTTATTGTCATGAGCAATTGGCTGAAGCCGTCAACTGGGTCATCGGTTTTTTCCAGTGTTGCTACGCTCTCTTCCAACGTAATGTAGGTATTTAGCCAAGCATAAACCATTAATGCTTCTGCAGCATCTGCCAACATGTGGCGTGTCATTCTTGATGGCAAGCAATCCCTTAATCCAGCTTTTTTGAGCGCTCGTGCAAGCATACCACCCTTAACTTTTACTCCCGAAGGCTCTCTCCTTCGATTAGATAAGGCTAATGAATAGGCAAAGTTTACGTATGTGTCTCCGAGGGATGCTAGTTTGTGGTCTATCAGCACTTCGGTTATGTTCTTGTGGGTTTTTATGAAAGAGAAAGCTCTAACGCGGTTCTTCAAGGTTAAACGCCTCGCGTTAGTGGTATTCTTCGCTAAACTTATAACGGCTCTTATCTCATATTTGATAAGTGTTGTTGAGGAACTGTTTTGGCTTGCAAGAAATTTCGTGCGGTTAAGCCTGAAATTCGCGTTCTTGGAGTAGATGATGGAGTATTCACTCCTCACGTTAAAGGGCTTGTACCAGTGGTTGGAGTTGTTTTTCGGGGCGGATACTGGCTTGATGGTGTGATGCACACGAAAATAAGAGTGGACGGATTTGACGCTACCAGAAAAATAGCTTCCATGATACTCAACTCACCCCATTACAAACAACTGAGAATCATAATGCTTAATGGAATAACACTAGCGGGTTTTAACGTGGTTGACATCAAAAAGCTTAACAAGAAAATAAAACTCCCTGTCATAGTGGTCACGCGTGAGAAACCCGACTTTGCAGAAATCCGCGCAGCTCTGAAAAACTTGCCGAAAAGCGAAGAACGTTGGGAGGCTATTCTAAACGCAGGGGAAACATTTGAGGTGTTCACCAGAAGCAAGAGCGAAAAAGTCTATATGCAAATTTTCGGGATACTCGAAGAAGATGCAAAGAGGGTTTTACAGCTCACTTCAACCCGAAGCAACATTCCTGAAGCATTACGCGTGGCTCATCTCATCGCTTCTGGGATCAGCACAGCTTAGCCCTAATCCTTATCGAAACAAGAAAAGGTTTAAAAGGAACCGTGTTAAGGGAAAACAAACGGACAGCGGAGTAAAAAGTCATGGAATTTTGCCCAAAATGCGGATCCCGTTTAGCGCCTAAAAAGGGAAGAACCGGCAAGGAAGCGTCATTATTGTTTGTTTGTACGAAATGTGGCTATAAAAAGCGGTCACCCAAGAAAAAAGTCGAACCAAAAGTTGCAAAGATCATACAGCACAAACCACAGCAACTTGTGGCGGTAATAAGCAAGGAAGAGCAGAAACTGCGAACACTACCAACCGTTAGGGTTGAGTGTCCCAAGTGCGGAAACAATTCGGCTTATGTCTGGCAAGTGCAGACGAGAGGCGCCGACGAGTCCTCAACGCAGTTCTTACGCTGCACAAAATGCGGCTACACATTCAGAGAATACAGCTAAACATTGTGCATTTACTGGAGAAATAATCAGTGTAGCATTGAAGCTTAAACAATTGGGATTTTCTGAAACATATTTAACCACTATGATTAGGGCATTAAATGAAGTATCAAGGAATGTAAACCTAAACAGTCCTAATGAAGTATCATTGTATATTGCTAAGAAAAATGTTAAGGATTCATTCAAAGCTAACTTATGTGACTTCTATAAGCATTATTCTGAACATTACGGAATACATTTCATTAAGCCAAAGTATCGCAGAGACCATAAACTACCCTACGTAGCTACTACAGAAGAATTGAGCATCATAATCTCTCATGCTAGTAAGAAGTACTCATTGATTTACAGCATTATGAGGGATACAGGATTACGACCAATAGAAGTTTCAAACATAACATTAGAAGACATTGACTTAGATAAGGGAACAATAAATATCTATTCAGCTAAACATGGTAATCCTAGAATTGTGAAGGTTAAATCATCAACCTTAGCTATGTTAAAAGAATACGTGCAAAAGCATAACATCAATACCAATGATAAACTATTTCCTAATTCTGGAGTTATATCAAATACGTTCTGTAGACTTAGAACATCATTAGCTAGAAAGTTGAAGAATCCAAATCTAAAAAAGATAAGATTGTATGACTATCGACATTATTTTGCTACTAACTTGTACTATGAAACAAAGGATTTGCTATTAACAAAAGAAATGTTAGGTCATAGGAACATTCAAAGCACAATGGTATATACGCATTTAGTCAAATTGGATACTGAAGACAAATACTATTCTGCTACAGCTAAAACAATAGAAGAAGCTACTAGATTAATCGAAAATGGCTATGAATTTGTACATCAATTCAATGAAATAATGATATTTCGTAAGAGAAAATAAAGCAATCTCGATATTCCTTCTTTTTTTCTATTCATTAATACCAACTATTTCTACTACCATTCGTGTTCATAGTTCACAGTAATTTTGTGTATTTCAGACTGTTCTTTAGCTGTTCCAGTTGAACAGAGCCTAAAATATGCTTAGAACTTCTGGAACACTACAGTTTAGGCTTAAAATGTCCTCAAAATTGTATGAACTATGAACAAGAATAGTAGTAGATGAAGAATTGATACTTTATCCTTCTTAAAACACGTCCAACTACCAGACATCAATCTAGTATCAAAATAGAAGCTAATTCTGGCTTACTTATAGGTTTTAAAGAGCTTTGTCTGAATCTGTTCATCTGTTCAGTTTTTCAAAAATTGTCTATCTATTAGACAAATTGTCTTTTGGGGTCGAACTAGAAACCAAAAAATTCAAATTTTGGATGAGAGAGAAGAAAAGCTAAGCTATCCACTGAATTTTATGAATCCTTCCTGTTTAGTCGTACTCTACAGAACAAGCCTCTAGTTTATTTCCTTTTCAGAATTTCAACCCAATATCCAAGAATACTGAAAACGGTAGCAAGGAAAATCGACCTAAACAATTTGAAGGTATAGATAGCAGGAAAGGCGTACCCTTCTATTACTATATCGGGAAGTGCCCATCCCACGTTTATGTAGTAAAGAATGGCGATTTGGACTAGACTCTGTCCAGCATAGAATAAAGAGGTTAAACTTGCACCGAGGAAAAACCAAGTTGACCTAATACCTTTAGACCACTTCCACAGCAGATAAGCAGGAACTAGGACCAGGAGAATTGATGGTATAAGACGTACAATTATTTGCAAAAATAGATTTGGAAACAACCATGTCAGCACAAACTCTGGCTGCATTATTGCATTTAGCCACATGACAACAGATACACCAAAAGAAAAATAAGCTACAATGCCTATTGTTGTGCTCATTCTAGTTGGTACTTTCCTGTTCATCAGTTCAGTGAATTTTTTCCGTATTTTGGCACAATTCAAGCTAATTCCCTTGGTCATACCATAACTCTTCCTATCAATGCTTATGACCTTTGTTCATAAGGTCTCTCAGCAGTCTTTCTCTTCTTTCCATTCATGTAATTTATCCAAATCTGGCAAGTGTCCTCCACTTTGGACTTTATTTACCATTTTGGAAATTCTTCTAATATCTCTACGATACCGCCCCATGAAAACCCAACAGGCGGTCACAAACAGAATTGATATTATTGTCATGCCAACATTATATACATTGACAAAATAAAAGTTGAGTGCCATTAGACTTTGATAATATAATGTAAGAAGGGCTGTAAATAGACCAAATACAACGAATGCAAAAGAAGAGCCAATCGTAAGGAAAGTATGACATTTATGAGCATAGATTTGGATTTTCATTAAATCGATTTCCTTGTCTGCTGACTGTTGAGCTTTGAAATGCTTTTCACAGAGAGACATTCCAGACTGAACATATTCCGCTTTCATATCACATAGGACGCATTTCAGATTTGAGTCATCTTCCTTTTTCATCTTCGCCCGTCACCTCTTTTTTGGGATGATGTTTGTAATAATCATGAAGGATGTGTTCTACTTCATCCAATGTCCTAGCATTGTTCAACTTTTGCCGATATTTTTCAGTTGAGTAAGCTTCTGCGGGAACTCTAAAGTGATGGTTGTATCTATTTTCATATGTTAGAGTCGTTTCTCCGACTCGAAAAGGTATTCGATTCACGGTTTTATCCGAGTCAGTAGTTTTCGGTTTATCTATCTCTGCCTCTTCTTTCTGAAGCATTTCGACACGTTTCTTTCTGTCCGCTTCCACATCAATCGGTTTTTCTGGGATTTCTGCTTCAGCATAGTAGCGGTTCATTCTGTCTAAGGCTTGTTTTATCAATTCATTACGTTTCTTCTCTTCAATGTCAAGCTCCTCAAACCTCTTTCGACTAAAAACAAAATCTGGATGTCCGTCTTCTCTATTCCATTCACTATCAAGCATAACTCTAATCTCTGGAAATCTTATCATGGCTTCTAAATCTCTGATAAAAGCTAATCTAGGTTCTATATGCCTTTCACAGAACCATCTTTCACACAAATGGCACTTAAACACTTTTTTCTGTGAAGAATCATTATCTCTAACCTTACACTCTACACAAATATCAATTCGGAAGTCTTTTTCCGAGTCTATGAGCTATCCCTTAACTAAGTATGAATCAAGTTTGTGATTAGTTTTTCTATTTTCAAAATTTAGCCACTTAACATATCGAAAACTCGTTCAACTAGGGGATTGTGTTCAAAATCTGGTTCTCTATTCAATTCCTTAAAACTGTTCTAGCTCTAATTGTGGTTCTGGAATCTTGATACACATTTCCGTAGATGAAATCTTTCCTAAGTTTAGTCTTGAGAGAATCTTTTAATTTGTCGTGTTCGCCTATGAACAGTATCAGATTAACTGTCTTGAATCTTCATATACGTGTCTAATAGGTAGACTTCACAAGGATTCTAGAGGCTCCTTAAAAGAACAGAGTCGAACTATGGCTCTTCTAACAGCGCTTCAATTTCTCTTAGAAGTCTCATTTTGACTAGGAGTTTCTTGCCTTGAGGCGTTAAGAAGTATTGGTAGTTCCTGCGTGAGCCTATCCTCGCAACTAGACCTTGTTTCATTAAATAGGATAAGAAGCTGTTTAATCTTACAGTTGGTGAGTCGCCGTTTTCGGCAGCCACTTGAATACATTTCAGTTGAATGGGCTTCTCAGCTGAATCCAACACCCCCAATATTTTAAGAGTTTTCGAAGATTCTCCTATCACGTTCATTTCCTTCTTGTCATACTTGACATTTCATTACTAAAATTAATAATGTAGAAACATTTTATATAAACATTGTCATAATATGACAGTTGGAGTTTAAAGATGGATAGCAAGTCTGACAGGTGGATTGAAGAACTCCGAACCAAGCCTTGGCTTAATCCAGAGTTTATAGACTGGATTGGTAGATACATGAAGGGGATAAGGGTTGGCACGTTGAAAAATTTTCTGCTTTTCACATACTTTGCGAGAAGACGTTTCAGGGAACTTGGAGAAATTGAAGAGAATGGAAAAACAGGTTGGAAAAAGTGGAAAGAAAGGTCTCCAAAGAAACGGGGACACCTTAGGTATGATTTTTTAAACTACTTGGAAATAGATGGGGTTGAAATCGAGTACTATGTTCGGATGCTTGGCTGGTCTAAACGCCTAGTCATTGATTATTTGTTAGCGTTGCGGCAACTCTTACTCTTGCTTTAAATTATTTAAGTAAGACTTATATTGTCGTATTTTTCGTATAGAGGTGGGGCTTCAAGCCCCTCTCCTTCTAAACCAAAAAAGCAGAAAAAAGGGTGAATTGTGAAATGCAGAAAGAAAATGGTTCAAAAAAGGATAAAAGGGTTTCTATTGCCTTGTCTACGCCGAGAACCCTATACATAAGGGACTACATATATGCATGGCTTAAACGGGTAGCCAACAAGACATATACATCTCCAAGCCAGCTCACCAACAGATTTCTGCTTAAAGCTTTGAAGGATGGAAATTGGATTCCAACAGAGGAGTATGGGATGGCTGAGAAGCTTCTGAATATTGACAGGAACATGAGGATGGAGAGGAAACTGTTCACTTGGCTGAAGCAGATTAGGAGAAGCGGGGCCTGGGCTGAAAAGGAATTGAAAAAAATACTGGAGGAGGGCGAACCAACATCTGAAGAGTGTGAAGCCTATAAGAGGATTTTCCAGCAGCGGGACAGCCTTACCTCCGAAAACATTTCTATGATTCGGGAAGTTTTTCAAGACTTGGGAACCTTTAAGATAGATGCCTATGGAGAGAGGAAGCGGAAGCCTTCCTCAAGCATCCCAAACAATCCTGCGAATCCTTCCTACGCAACCATTCCCAACAGCTTGAACCAAATGTTCAACATGGATTCACCTACGCCGTTCACCGACTGGGTCAGTGGAAAGGACAGCATACCAAACACTATTGTCCCAGACAGCCTAAACCCAACTGTGGGACGCTAGGACAATCCCGCCTTTACGTTAAGGCTTAATGGCATCACCCTAGGAGGCGGGTAGGGTCTTGAGCATGCCATTAGGCTTTTGTTTTTTCTCCTTAAACTACTTCTGAAACATCTAATATATCACATAAAAATAAGACATTTAAGGCTTAAAACTTGACATTCCAAAAAATCTAGGCTAGAAATACACCTCTTTCAGCTAGAACTTTTAGAATCAACTTCAGAACACATACAAAATACTGTGATATATGACAAATTATAGTAGTAGAAGAAGTAGCCATAATGATTAGGGATTTATTGCACCACAATTAGGGCATTTAATATTCATATTTGCATCGTATCGTACACCACAATAATTACAAACCACGTAATGTGTTTCCTTAACTGTTTCCACTTCGCCTCTAAGAGCTTTTTCTCTATACATTTCTCTTTCTGTGTAATGGATGCATTTTTCAGCATCAAGATAAACATTAGCCCTTCTATAAACGTGGTGGTATGGTCCGTAAAGGTTCATGGTAGAGAAGATAACTTGAACTGTACCATGTGGTTTTAGTTGTAGACCTATTTTTTTGCAATAGCATATGAGCTCTTCTATTTCACTCTTATCCTCGTAGTATGCACATTTTGAACACTCTTTTAGCGATTTATCGTATTCCTTGAAGCACGAATCACAGAGTATCATGTAGGCTTTCTCTAAGTTTATGTGGAAAGAGATAGCTGGGAGCTTGGACAGGTCCTTTCCACATTTGACACACGCCATTTTTCTTTCCATAAAACATCTCCTTTAAATATAACAGAATGTTCTTTTCTTTATGAGTCTTTTTCCTAAAAACAATTGAATAGTTGTAATGTTGTTATGGGGTATTGTCATATTGTGACAAAATTTATATACTTAGAGGATATACTCTATTGTGCATAAATAGGAGGAAAAGAAATGGCTAATGAAGAGTCAATTTCTGAAACTACCCAAGACAATCTAATAGCACAAAATGCGGCTACACATTCAGAGAATACAGCTAAAACACCTTCAAGCACAACTTATCAAAGACAAAACATTTTACAAGCTTAGATGGTAGAGATCTCCCGCAATGAGAAATCTAACTTCCGATTTCCACTTTCTCCAATAGAATCAAAACGACAAGATGGTTTATAAAACATGATAGAAGAAGGTTCTATTCCTCTTCTTCGTCTTCTTCATGCCATTTCTCGCTAGCGATTTCCTGAGATTCCTCTGAAGTTCTTCCTCTACCCTCTACTGTTCTACGACTGTCCGAAATAGTTGTTTTGTAGTGATGGTCACCAAATAACCTTTCCTCAAAAAAACTATCTTTCTCGGTTCTGGATTTCGTGTCTTTTTTACCCAATGTCATCACCCCCTTTGTTCAACGCCATGCTCACTCCGAAACCGTCAACCAATATAGACTATAGGCGACTCTTTTCTTTTCTGTTCCGTTTCTTGGATTTTCTGCTTCCTCGCTTGCTCTAGAAAGTTTAGCCATGCGTCAAGTTCCTCTTTCTTTTCTTTACTTAAAGAGGTCAACTTCAGTTGTTCTACTTCTCTTCTTAAATTCGAATACGAATACTCGATTTGTGCTTTATCTTCGTAATACGCAGATTGAAACTCTAGTATCCTATTTTCTACGGTTAAAATTCTGTTCTCTAAAGCCCTCAAGCGTTGCTCAATGCTAGCAAGCCTTCTTTGATTATCAAGCCACCAGATTATTCCCGCTACTGCTAAACCACCTAGAAATCCCCAGATAAATTTTCGACTCAATTTCTTCCACCTTTTGCTACTTTTTATCCCTTTATAGTAACCGCAAGTCTTTTTAAGTGTTTTGCACACTGTTAAAGCAAGTGGGTAAAATGACAAGCCTAAAGTTAATATTTAACAAAGAAGAAGATGAGAGAATCAATGCATTGAAACAAGAATATGGACTTAAGACGACAACCGAACTTATCCGTCTAATTCTTGCACTGCAATACAAAGAAATGAGTAAAGGAAGGAAAGTAAATACTGAAGAGGATACAAAATGACTAGCAAAGAAGATAGATTCATTGCGGGCGGTTTTCTTGCTGTTCTAAGCTTAGTTGCCATCTACGAACGTATTTTGGCAATGGACTTTTAACTCTGGTCAAATTGATATGCAGAGAAGCTATCGAAAGACAAACTCAAGAATGGCTAGAAAAGAAAGACTGAGTTCCGTTCGTGTATTTCCGCAAGTATTATCTGATTATTAGCTGATATAGGATTCACGAATTAGGTGATAGAAATGGCTGAAGGAAAGAGTTTGGGAATATCAAAGACAACGTTTATAGTCGGACTCATCATTACAGTTTTGGCTTCGAGTCTGATTTCTGCCTTGGCAACCACGCAATTAGCATTAGTCAAGGGACCTAAAGGAGATACAGGTGACAAAGGAGACACGGGGGTAACTGGTCCTCAAGGCTCACAAGGTCCACAAGGTCTGCAAGGAATACAAGGTCCACAAGGACCAGCAGGTCAAGATGCAAACGTAAGACCAGCACTTTCAGCGTATTTTAAGGCTGATTCCATGTGGGTCAGCCCCAAAACATACGTAACGTTTACTGGCTACATGATAAATTTCGGTTCAAATCCAGCCTACAATGTCCGAATAACGTTCACTTTCACAATATATGGCGGTCAGTATATAAGAACTTACGACTATGGCACTATGTGGGGACATCGAATCGATGGTCTGTGGATACAATTCTCGTTTGACCTCCAATTCGACTCCTATTCGTATATTTGGCAAATCACTTGGACCGAATGACAGCTTTCCAGACAGAATAGTCTTACAAAACTCTTTTACACTAGTTTCTCTTATCAAATGCAATTGAGGAGATAAGAAATGAGCGGAGAGGGTGCGAAAAGTGGAAGTCATAGAGCATTGATAGCTGGGATTATCGCTGTTGCCGTAATCCTAGTCATTCTGTTCATTCCGATGATTCCAGTTGATGCAACCTATAACGAAACAGAACCCTATAATCGTCTGGCAACGTATGACGTTGTTTCGGCAACACTAACAGAAGGATGGGATTTATCGAGAGGAACTTATCACACTTCTACTGTCGTTGTTAGGAATACCGATTCTTACGGTGGAACGTTCTCAGTAACCCATCGTCTTTATGATGTGAACGGTCTATACGATACTGAAACAACAACAGCTTTTGTCGGAAGCGGACAGCAATACAGTTTTTCAACGCAGTTTGATACTCAATGGCTTCAAGATGTTCGTGGAGAATATTCGGTTTCCGCTCCTACGGTCATTGATAGCAGAGTAGTCACCAAACACAAGACTGTTTACAAGTCAATAATTGAACTTCTGATTTATCATTGAAAACTGGAACTTTTCTTCTATAGTCTTCTTTGAGAAAATGTGAAATATACCTAGCTGTCTATACATAATCGATAGAACTAGCGAGATGGAGAAAACTAATGACGAATGTCACCCCATCCACTTCTTCTCAGCCTTCACGAAGAAGCAACTATTGGCTCATTTTTTCATTGATAGCTGTAACACTAGTAGGTGCCTTAGCTTTGGGTTTTTGGATGGGAAGTCGCTCTTCCTCAAATCAGTCACCTACTGGAACACAGACCCAGAATCAGTTGACCATAGGTTCTTTCAAATCCGAAATAATGGAAAACGATTCTCGCATACTCGCCTATCTTGACTTGGAAGTAGATAGTTATTGGGTTGAAGCGAACAAAGTTCATTGTAACGGAACGGTAAAATGGCATACGACTGAATGGAGATTGGAAAACATGAACGTTGCTCTTTGCATTGACCGCACTAGCAAGGCATATGTCGTGGATGTTGAGCTATATATCTATGGCGGATTACTGTTACTAAGTTCAGATACAATAGATTCTGATAGTGTAACAATTCCAAAGCTAGGTGAACAATTGTTCTCATATGATTTTTCTCTTACATGCACCTACCACCAATAACGTCAAAAAGGTTCTATTCTTCATTAGTAACTATAGAGCTTTCTTCCTTCACTCCTTATAAGCATGTCTAACCATGATGTTCTTGGAGAAAGTTAGAAATCAGACATCTAAAGTCCGATTTCTCCCGCAAACCGAAATTCTTGTTTGAAAGCTTCTTTAGATTAGGCGCACTACAAGCTAGTTCAACCTATATATAAGGGGGGCTAGGTCTCAGCAGAGAGCACAGTCTACTCCACAAGCAAAGACGTATCGTTTGAAGCCGAATGTTAATATGTGAAACCTTTTATTAACAACCAAACATAACCAATACAAAGGTGACACTTCATGTTCAAACTCAAAGTAGCCGACGCCAAACTCCTAAGAGACATGGTAACAGCCATCTCCATCCTCGTAGATGAAGCCACATTCAAAATAGACCCCGAAGGCCTAAAACTACGAGCAATGGACCCATCCCGCGTCGCTATGATTGATTTTGAATGGCCAAAAACAGTTTTTGACGAATACGCCTGCACAGAACCGACAAAAATGTGCATAAACATAAGCGAGCTACTAAAACTGCTCAAAAGAGCCGGCAAGGACGAAGTTTTAGAGCTTTCTCTGGACGAGAAAACCGGGCGCTTACAAGTGAAAATAACTGGAAAATACACACGGGACTTCACGATGCCGACCCTTGAAGCCTCAGAAGAAGAGGTGCCAACACCAAAAATCACCTTCAACATCAGGACTAAAGCAACAACTGATGGCTTGGGCCAAGCAATCGAAGACGCCCAGCTTGTGAGCGACCACGTCCGCATCGAGGCAGACACCGAAAAACTGGTTTTCAACGCTGCGGGCGACCTCATGGGTGCAACAATAACCCTTCAAAAGGGAAGCGACACCCTTCTGGACCTAGAAGCCAAGGAACCTTCAAAGGCAACGTTCAGCCTAAGCTACCTATCTGAAATCATAAAAGCGGCATCCGCTACATCCGACATAGCAACGCTAGAATTTTCAACAGACATGCCGATAAAACTGGACTTCCACCAAACAAAAGAGGGAAAATTAACGTTCTACCTAGCGCCAAGAATCGAAACAGAATAGCGTGAAAAAAGAAATGCAACAAGTAACGGTAAAATTCACCAAAAACGACTTGGCTAGATATCCCTTCCTCAAAGAAACCACGGAATACGTGAAAAAACTAGACTTAAAGATCGAAGATTTGACAAACCCGGAATTCGCAATGGTTCTTGAACGCGCCGAAGAGAGAGTGGAAGAAGCACTATTATATGCTTTAGTTAGCCGCAAATTGCGCAACGAGGAGATTGAACTCCTATCCTTTCCTGTCGCAATTATGTTAACTGTTGCAACTGAAAATTCTTTCATCAAAAAAAGATACGCCCTTGCAGAGGCAAAACAAGCCTACAACGACATGAAACTGGAACCAAGGGAAAGACTCTTAACAATCGCACAAAATTTCGCATTGAAGCTCACGTCCAGCAATGACGTCCAAATATCACATGAATTCGCACTTCACTTCACGGATTACCTCCGAAACACAACGCATTTGCGGGAGAAACGATGGAAACTTGTCAACCGACTTTTATCCAACGGAAATGTTTACTTAACCAGAAATGAGGCCGCAAGGCTACTAAGCGAAGAAGTTCGGAAAAATATTGAAAAACGGCTAGAAGCAAAGGAGCGGCTGGAATTTCCACCAGAAATAATGAAGATAGCGGAAAAAATAAAGAAATTATCGATAGATAAAATAGGCAAAACTGAGATGGAAGGCTTCCCCAAAACCATTCTGCAAACAGCTTTTCCGCCATGTCTAAAGGCCCTTTACCAAGCAATCTCAACTGGGCGCCATCTATCGCATATCGGCAGGTTTGCCCTAACATCGTTCCTTATAAATATAGGGATGCCACCGGAAAATGTGATTGAACTGTTCAAAAATTTTTCAGACTATAACCAGAGGATGACCAGCTATCAGGTTGAGCATATCGCGGGGGAAAGAGGCTCCAGAACGCGATACATTCCTCCAAGATGCGAAACACTGAAAACCCACGGGCTCTGCACAAAACCGGATGAAACATGCCAAAAAATACTTCACCCATTAAGTTATTATCGAAGAAAATCTAAGGGATCATAAACAAAATTGTAAAGTATGCTTACATAATGGTAGAATTTATATAGTAAGTGCGAGATTACTGAACACCATTTAAAGGGGTAAATCCGACGATGAACACTCAAGCTTCCATCAAAATGAACTTTGAAGCTAAGGAACAATTGGAAAGCTTGAGTCCATCAGAGAATCTTAATGAATTTATCGAGGGAAACATAAACATAAACTCTGAAATTGGTCTGATCCTTCCAACATATTGCGAGGCCGCAAACATCGGAAAACTGATAGATGAGATTGAAAATCTTAATATGAATATTTCCATACTAGTTATAGATGATTCTAGCCCTGACGGAACAACAAATATTGTGAGACGCCTTCAAAGGAAGTATAACAATATTTTACTTTTCGTGAGACCGAGAAAATTCGGGCTTGGAACAGCTATAACAGATGGGTTTAAAATGTTTTTGTCTTTCAAAAACCTCCCTGAATACATAGTCACAATGGATGCTGACTACTCGCATAATCCTAAAGATGTTCCGCGCGTGGTCTCAGCCGCCAAGGAAGGGAGAGGACTTGCTATAGGAAGTAGGTATTGCAGGGGAGGCGGCGTAGTAAACTGGGGCATATCGCGTTTAGTAATAAGTCGAGTAGCTAACTTGATGGCTTCGCTTTTAATAGGTGCAGGAATACGTGATTATACTAGTGGTTTACGTTGTTACTCAACAGGCCTCGTCAAAAAAATGGTCAACGATCTGCATAGTCAAACTTACGAGATACAAATAGAAACTATAAGGCAGGCTTGTAGGAAAGGATTTAGTGTAGGAGAAGTTCCGATGACTTTTGTTAATAGAAAGAAGGGGAAATCCAAGCTCACTCCCAACGAGATTAGAGAGTTTCTCTCGTATATTATGAAAGTAAGATTTTAGAAATACGCATGTTAAGAAGTGGAAAGTGGTCATTTTGTAAGGCTTGTTTCATTTTCTTTAATCACCTGTGTATAGATTAATTCTAATTTATCAGCAACATTTTCCCATGTATACTTCTTTTTAACGAGCTCGAAAGCCTTATTGACAAGAGTCTTTCTCAATTGGTTGTCTGTTAACATCACGTAAACAGATTTGAAAATCTCATCGGAGGTGGTCTTTCTCAACAACCATGCATGAACACCATGGTTTAAAAAGTCGCCTGGCCCCCCAAAAGGAGAAGCTATCACTGGAATTTTGCTACTCATTGCTTCAAGCAGGCTTAAACCAAAGCCTTCATACGAAGATGGCAGCAAGAAAACATCAGCGGCGGAATAGAATTCTAGGAGCTTGTCCCTTGAAACTTTTCCTGTTATAACGAGAGCATGTTCAACTGCAAGTTTTTTAGCTAAGTCCAAAAGTTCATTGGCATAGCCTGCATAATCCGGGCCTACAATGACAAACTTTGCAGAAGGGAACTCCTTCAGAATTAACGGCATTGCCTCGACAATCTTTTCTAGCCGCTTATTCCAATCGATTCTTCCCACATAAAGCAAGACAGGGCCATCATCCAAACTCTGCTCAAGAATTTTCTTGCTCCGCCGAAGATGCGCGTATTCCTCAATATTAACGCCGTTTGGTACAATGGCTATTTTATCAGTTTCAGCGCCAATCTGCAAAAGTAAACATCTATTATGTTCACTCAACGCGATTATTCTGTCAGAAATTTTGAGAAGAAAACGCCCCAAAGTGCAATCAAAAGTAGATTTTAGCAATGCGTTGGTAAAAGATCGTGGGGGGTAAACTCCGTGAGGAGTGAGTACTGTTGGGACATTGTTAAGGCTGGAAAGATAAACGGCAATGCATGAACTTAAGCATCGATAACCATGCGCGTGAACTACGTCGCCTTTTATGCTGGATAGACTCTTAAGAATTTCTGGTGTGAACCAAAACTCTCTGAACAATTTCGGCATGAATAATGAAAACCGGTGGATATGTATGCCTTGCATAACCTCGTCTTGAACAGGGTAGATTTTGCCATCCACCTCATTGGAGGTTATAACTGTTACTTTATGGCCGCGTTTCAAGAGCTCCAGAGAAATTCGGTAAACATGCTCCTCCACACCTCCAACCGCCGGAAGAAAGCGCGGTGTTACTTGGATTATATGCATGGGGAATCTCCATGTTACTCATGTTAATGTTACAATTTTTGATGTTTGGAAGCGACCTCATTTAGAACTTCTTCATATTGGTTTGTGATGGTGTTCCAATCAAATCTCTCCTCAACTGTCCGCCTCGCACTCTGTCCCATCTTTGCTGCAAGCTTTTCCGAATTCAATACCATCTCCATCTTTTCGACCCACTCATTAATATTATCAGGGTCTGCGAGAAAACCGTTTTCTCCGTCTAAAATGATCTCTTCGATTCCACTCACTTTGCTTGCAATTACGGGCTTTTGCATCGCCATTCCCTCAAAAAGTTTTAGTGGGCTTGCGGCATGAGAAACTTCGTTGTCAGGAAATGGAATTAAAATAACATCTGCGGTTGTTAAAATGTCTGGTATTTTTTCGTGAGGGGCTTCTCCCCAAAAAATAATGTTTTCCTTATAAGCAAGTTTTTCTGCACCGTCTCCAACAAGTAGGAACTTTACATTCAATTTTTTGGTTCTTGCGGCATGACAGATTTTTTCTATTATGTTTATTCCAGCCCACTCGTCCAAGCGCCCGCAGTATACACATAACTTCTCACTTCTTAAACCCAGCCTAAACCTCAGTTGGGGAACATTGAACTTACGGGGATGAAATTTTTCTGCATCAACACCATTGGGAATTACTGCCATTTCACTCTCCGGTAAGCCCAATAACATCGCATATTTCTTGATAAAACGAGTCGGAGCGATTACTCTCTGTGAGTTTCTAATTAGATAATTCTGAACATGCATGAGTAGTTTGGCTTTAAAGCTGCTTTTCCGAAGGTTAAGGAGATTAGTTGTATATTGAGCTATGAGATCATTGAAATCTAACACGATGGGTCTTCTCCAAAGTCTTCCTTCCAAAAATCCTAACAGACCCGTGTAAGGACTCGGATAATTGAGTACAACGATGTCGGGCCTCACTTTAATGAAGATTTTTGTTGCTTTTAAAAATATTAGCATTGAGGTGAGAAAATGTGCTGTTACAATTGAATACTGCCATATCGTTGCTATTCTTAGTGGTATCCGTAAGAAATGTCCAGTGACGCCCTCGTGATTTGCAGTAACGTCTTCCTTTAGAAAGTGAAAGTCTGGCTCGTTTTTCTTTTTCGGCTCTCTATTAAGTAACTTTCTAACAGGGGGGAAAATGACAAAATGAATTTCATGTTTATGGGATAATCTTTTCATAATTTCAAATATACGTCTATCACTTCCCAGTTTAGGTGGTAAATATTCAACGAAAACTACTATTTTCATTCTTCTCATTTCCAAAATGTTTCCTCTCATCCTTTATATTTTTTAACTCAGCGTTGCTGGCATGCGGAACTTAGTTTTCCCCGTCCTTGCTCCTGCATATATTACATAGCCCATAGGGAATAGGCAGAAGAGACCGATTTTACCGAAAAAACGTCCGAAAGGTAGAAATGGGGCCTCGTACTTTTTAACATCAAGCAACTGGAATCCAAATACATTCAACGAGCCAATAACCACTTTCAAGGAAGGCACCTCCACATATCCTCCTCTATAAGCAAATGAATGTATGCTTGAAGGAAGAAAACCAAAAAAGGGAAAGTATGTGTGACTTTCGATTATAAAATATCTGTTTGGCAATTGAACAACAAATATTCCTTCCTTCTTGATTACTCTCTCCACCTCCTTGTAGAGCATCTCTCTTTCAGCTTTAGTAACATGCTCTATAAGACTGAAAGCAGTTATCAAGGAAAAGACATTATTTTTGAACGGTAGTCTTGTTGCTGATGCAACCACATGTTGATATTGCCTTTGCGACTTTTTTATCAAGTCGACACCTACAAGAAGTTTTGATTTGTCAGACCCTATGATATTATCAAAAAGCAGGCCTTTTCCGCAACCCAAATCAAGAAGAGATTCAAAGGCGTTATTGGAAAGGAAAGTAGAAAAATATTTCATTCTCTCCTTTTCAGTTCCAGATTTTGTATTTAGAAGCCTGAATAAAAATGCGCGGGTTCTGTTGTAGATGTTATACGTTTTACTATTCTCCTCATATCTATTAGGAAAAAGGTTATAGATAAGGCATTTTTATAAAGTGTGTTTTATGGAGACCGAAAATTGAAGTCTATTGGGATAATGCTTCAACTGCTATTCTTTATGTTTTGCTTATCCGCGCTAGGTGAACCATGGAGAGTTGTCCTGAAAAAATTTGTCGGATTTTTTAAATATTACAATTTTCTGCAGATATTAGTGCTTGATGCTTATCTTGGTGGTTTTCTTTTGTACATTATCGCCGTTATTCCCTTACATCTTTTCAGCGCAACTACGTTGTATGCTATTACGTTAGTGTCGATTGTAATCGTCCTCTGGCTTCACCGGAGAGAATTTAGGAATATTACTAAAAATTTGCGTTTATGCCTTAAGAAGTTTTCATTTCAAAACCCTCACTTGCTTGAGCTTGCACTGGTCATATTGATCTTTTTGTTTAGTTTTGTTGTACAAACCTCGCCTTTCAATCATCTATTTTTCGGAAGTGTTCGTGATACCTCCATTCATTCGCTTTTTGCCCAAGTTTTAATAGAAAACAAACAAGTACCAATGACATTAGAGCCCTATTTGAATGAAGGAATAATCTATCCGCAAGGTTTTACGCCTTTGGCTGCCTATTCAGTATTCATCCTGAACTATTCACCTCCTGAAGCAATATTCTATTTAACGTCCCTTTTTAATACGCTCACAATATTAGGTGCCTATTTTCTAGGTAAGACGCTGTCGTCGTCAAGAAATGGCTACTTAGGCTTGAGTTTGGTATCTGTGTTTGCTTTGGTTGCAGCGTGGCCAAAATATATAACGTGGGGAAGCAATCCCTTCGTTGTCAGTTTTCCCTTGTATTTTATTTGTTTAAGCTTTTTTCCGTTTTTCGTTAAGGGCAAATTGAATGCGGTAGAGATTTTTGTAACTGGGATTTTCTTAGGTTATTTATCAGCTTTACATCTTCAGACATATGAGATGCTGATTGCTTCTTTCTTCGTATTATGGATTTATTTTGCTCTCAAGGGAGAGAAGGGCAGATGGAGAGGATTGCTGTGCTTTATGGCAGTCTCGATTTTGAGCTTGGTAGTTTTAAGCCCCTTCATTTACAGGTTATTTGTCTTCTATCAGTATCCATACCATAACATTGGGCTTCCAGTTGATGTCAAAATCCCAATGCTTCAGCTTGACCTTTCGCTTGTTCTATCGGGTTGTGCATGGCTGTTTGAAAATTTGGCGGGCAACCCCCTACTTAACATTGCTTCACTTGCCCTGTTTTTTATAAGCATTTTATTGATAGTACGTTTACAACGGAAGAAAAGTTTCGTCGAAACGAGCGAACTTGTTAAATTAGGCTTGGTCACTTTGCTTGGAGAGTTGCTTATTTTTCTCCTCGGCTCAATTTCTCCATATGATTTGCCCTTTTATCCTCAGCCACTCTTGCTGTACTTTCCTTTCTATTTTTTTGTTGCAGCCCTCATTTTTCCTTTGTATCACTTTTTCTCTTCTTGTTTATCAAAGAGGTTTCTCGCAGAAACAAGTGGACTTAGACTCAAAACAAAAAACCTCTTAGTGACAGCAGTTTCTTTTATGCTGCTCGTAGGGGTATTTTTCCCATTTCTATATCAGAGTGTATTCCTTGACGTGGGAGGGCTTCATGGCTCTTATGCTGTTTTTAGTGTGACAACAGAGCAAGACCTTAAATTAATTTTGTGGATTAGGGAGAACTTGTCAAGAGGCTCCTTAATACTGGTCAATACCTTTCAGAGTGGAACATTTATACCAAGTATCGCGAATCGCAAAGTTGTCTATCCACCGTTTGCAAGCTCCTATTCTGTCCGTTATCAAAATCTCGCCACCTTCTTAGAAAAGAATAGTCTTAACATAACCACCTTAAATCTAATGAAAGACCTCAACATAACGAACGTTTATGTTGGATCAGGAGTAAGTCCTTGGGATCGCTGGATCCATAAGTGGAATCCGAAACTGTTTCTTGGTAATCCAAACTTCAGACTTGTAAAAAACTTCGATGATGCATACCTTTTCGAATTTAAGGAGTACGTGAATCCAGATGTTGTTTTCCTCGACGACTTTGAGTATACAATTTGGAATCAAAACGGATGGCGAAACAATTTTGTTGGAAATGGCCTGGGGAACGTGAATATCACGGCTGGTTTTGGACATGTCGGTTCCGGATGCTTGACGATAACCGCTCAAGCGGTGCCTACAGTATGGGAATGGAAATATGCGTATTGGGTTGGTAGAGAAATCTTTGTATTAAATAATTCGGATGTGACGCTTTCGTTTCAGTTGAAAGCGACTGAGGGTTTTGGCGGAAAGGACACTTTTGCGGTGCTGATTTCTAATGTCCACCGCAATCAATCAATGGTTATTACAACTCCAAACGGAGTTTATGAGAGTTATGCTTATGCCATTTCGTTAGACGAATTTGAAGGTTTCTTTGAGTTTAACGGTTCTCGGAGTTTGAGCAAGTTATGGCATCAAAGGTTTAGTTCATCATTACCAAATCCTTTTATTTTGGAACTTGTGAACTGGGATTTTGATGGCGTTGAGAACGTCGCCTACATAGACGATGTTAAGGTTACCTCTACGCCTTTGGGGTAAGTTAATGGAAGATAGCTTAGAAAAGCCGAAGGTTTCAATAATTATACCTACTTATAATTCAGGGGAAACTCTTACAGAGTGTCTCGAGAGCGTACATAGCCAAACCTATCCTTTTTTTGAAGTTATAATCATTGACAATTTCAGTAGTGATAACACTTTAAGAATAGCGAACGAATTTGGAGCCAAAATAATACAACAAAGATGCAATCCTGCTTTCGCTAGAAACATAGGCATAGCCAATTCAACCGGTAAATACATACTATTTCTAGATTCGGATCAAGTTTTATCCCCGCAGGTTATCAAAGATTGCATAAAGAAATGCCAAAGTGAAAAGGCCGGAATGGTGAGGATTCCCGAAGTCTTCATTGGAGAAGTCTTCTGGAGTTTCTGTTCGGCTGTTTGGAAAAATTACTACGAAGAGGTTGAACGGTTGTATGAGGCTAGTGAAAACCTAATTCACGGCGAACCACGCTTTTTCATGCGAGAACAAATAATTCGTGTAGGGATGCTTGATAATTCTCTGCTGTGGGGAGAAGACTATAGCCTTTACGAAAAGCTAAGGAAGGCAAATGTCAAGGAAGCATCATGCGACTCTAAGATTTTCCATCGTGAACTTTCATCTCTCCAGAAAATATTGATCAAAAATCTCCGTTACGCAAAGTCCCTGCCAGTTTTTTTGTGGCATACCAATAAACAGATTTTTCCTTTGATGTTTAGACATGCATTTTTAACTTTTAGAGAAGTTTTCAGAAGTTACAAGAAATCGCCTACTGTAATTGTCGGATGCGCCTTTCTCCTGTGCTTGAAAGCATATGCAACAGCTGTGGGTTTTCTAACGGGCCTGTCTTCTTATACATGAAGATATGGCAAAAACCCAAAGGATCTCAAGATATTAAACACAAAACGAAATGCTTTTTACTTTTTGGTGGGATTTAAGGTTGAGTAAACTTGAAATCGATTGGTTTTGTGCAAAAGATGTTTCGAGAATATTACGCTAGGGATTTTTGTTTAAGGGAAAGTTTTTCAGCCATTGAAAAGCGTGAGTTTGGTTTTGCTTCTTTTGAAGGATATATGCTTCGTCACAAAGGCTTCAAAAACAAAGATGAATTGTCATTTTTCCTGCGGGATTCTGTCCCCCGAGACGCCTACCTCTCCTGTGCTTGCTATGAAAACCCAGAGGCTGAGATGGAAAAGAAGGGCTGGGTTGGCGCTGACTTGATTTTCGACATCGATGCTGATCACGTTCCTACTTCCTGCGGCAAGGTTCATGACGAGTGGACTTGCGGTGACTGCGGCTTTGCTGGAAAGGGGTTGACACCTGAAAAGTGTCCCGTCTGCGGCGGCGAAAAGTTTGAAATAGGCACGTGGCCTTGTGAAGTTTGTTTGGCTTCTGCAAAGGTGGAGACAGCGAAACTTTTGGACATGTTAACGCGGGATTTCGGTTTTTTAGAGAAGGGAGTGCGTGTATTTTTTTCGGGACATCGCGGTTACCACGTTCATGTTGAAAACGAAAATGTTAAGATGCTTGATGCCGTTGCACGCAAGGAAATCGTGGACTATATTTCTGGTTTAGGCCTCGACGCCATTTTTCACGGGGAAAGCAGGAAGAGTTGGAAACGAACACCCGTTGTAAGCAGTTCACCTTTAAGCAATTTTGGTTGGAATTGGCGAATTGCCAGAGGTGTACACGATTTTATTCTTAATGCCAGAAAGGAAGACCTTGCTAATATGGGTGTGAAAAGGAATATTGCTGAATCTATACTGAGAAATAAGGATGCTATTTTGAAAAGCTGGGAAGAGTCTGGGGTTCTGAGCTCTGTAAAAGGATTAGGTTTTGAGACTTGGAGGAAAATAATCGAGTTTTGTGTGAGAAACCAGGCGGCCAAAATCGATACTGTCGTTACCACGGATATCCACCGATTGATCAGAATGCCCGAAACTCTGCACGGCAAAACTGGTCTGAAAAAAGTTGAGTTTCCCGCTTCGGCTATAGGCGATTTCGACCCGTTCACGGATGCTGTTGCATTTAAGAAAGGTGCTGTGAGTGTTTTTGTCTTTGATGCGCCTAAATTTAGGCTTGGTGACGAAATATTTGGTCCTTACAAAAATCAGAAGGTTGAGTTACCCACTGCCGCGGCTATGCTGCTTATTTGCAGGGACAAAGCAGAGGTTGTAGAATAAAATGTATAATGAGTTGTATGACATATGGAAACAAGAGCTTGAAAACGTTGAGCTCGAAAGACTTCCACCCGATTTTTACTCCAGAATCGCTGAGTATCTAAGGATACTTAAAGAAGAAAGTCGAATGCTGGACAAAAGGACCGTGAAGGCGAACCTCCTCAAGAAGGAGATGAAGAATGTTAAACACATGATCCAAGAATTAGTTCGAACACGTTACAGAAAATTGGTGAGGAAAATGGCTAAAGGTGAAAGGGTTTCGCCTGGTGTCTTGGCAACTGAGGAAGACAAGATTTACACAGGTGTTTCGCCTTTGGCGGAAGCGTTCCAGAGTTTTGTCAACGGCATTACTCGTGGATACGTACCGAAAGTTGACGTGAAGCAAGAGCGTAAAAGGGCTATTTTGCGTTTTCTTAAAGATGTTCCAGCGATTATTGGTGCGGACATGAAAATCCATGGTCCTTTCAAAGTTGAAGATGTTGCGTCCTTACCCATCGAGAATGCTAAAATCCTGATTAAACAGGGTTTAGCTGAAAAAGTTGATGTTGATTAGCTATAACAGGAGGAGCCTACTTAGAGAACTCAGTTTGAGCCGAAAAAACAGAGCGCCTTTGTGTAGTAATTTTCCAGTTTCTAATTTTCCCCCATAGAGCACGACTTCCAATTATTATTAATGGATAGGATATGATCCACGTAATAGAGTACAATGAACCATAATAATCATGAAAAGCCCACACATTACCCCCGTTTATACCGATTATGAAAATAGTTGCGATCCTTAAAATGTTGATGAAATAGGTGACTATAGCTCCAATTACGAAATAGATGAGCGTTTGTCTCCAAGAAGTAGAAGTGTTTCTCAAAAACAAGAAGATTATAACAGTGTATATTAGAAGGCTTTCTACACCAGCACACGGCCAACCTATATTTGCATAGAAAAGCCCTTCCGAACTCCACGCCTTCAAGAATGGCATGCTCCCGCTTAAGTCTAAGTAAGTATGATATCCCATGAAATTCAGCACATTTGCTGCAAGCCTTGCTGTGGTCGGCACGATAATTTGAAAAGGGGCAAATCTTCCTTGTGGATACATATTGTCTACTGTATATATCATCCCAATTAATCCCAAAAAGAATGTGGAAACTGAAAAATCCCTTAAACCACCGACTCCATATTCAAGCAGAATTATTAAGGCAAAAAACACCGTAAAAATCAGATATTCTGTTGAAAGAGGCATCACGCTTGCCCATTCAATGTTATTCTTCGCAGCTAAATCCGCAATCACGGAGTTTAATCCGCAGTGATTAGCAGCAACCACGTATACGGTTGGCATTAGAAAAGCTAGAATGAAAGCAACGGTTCTCATGGACTTTAGCTTCTTTATCTTATCTGTCTGAACCTCTTCCCAACTCAATATTGTTGTTTCTAAAGAAATTAACCATACAAAGAAAAGGTAGAAGGTTCTGCCTTTCCATGTTTTCTCAAAAGAAGCGGAGTCCAAAGAATATAGTATGATAAATGGTATAATAATAGCGATAAGAGGTAAGAGTTTTCTTAGGATGCGAATGTTTGTCTTAACTGTCTGTATGATTTTCGACATCAGCAGTTCTCCAGTGTCTTTTTTGGGTTTTTAATGTGTATGTATAACAGTGATTGAAAAGTGATATTTATGACTTGCAGGTTTTCGCGCGGGGCTAGAACAAGTTGAGCGAAAAAGTATAAGAGAGCGTGTGTTTTCTTTATGCAAAGCCAATTATGGTTGTGAACAACGTGAATGTTCCTAAGGAAATCAGAACGTACTGTCCTAAATGTAAGGCGCATCAACCTCACACGGTTACTCTCTATAAGGCTGGAAAACGGAGAGCCTTAGCTATGGGCGAGCGCCACCATGAAAGAGAAAAGAAGGGTTATGGCGGGCAGAAGTATCCTCTTCAAAGGGAATTTTCAAAAACAACCAAAAAGCAAACATTGAAGCTGAAGTGTAAGGTTTGCGGTTACACAAGACACAAAGAGGGCATAAGGTTGAGAAAGCTGGCTATCGCATGAGATGGAGGTAAGCGCTATGGCTGAGTGGGAGAAGCTTATTCCAAAACCGAGAAGCAGCTTCATCCGAGTGAAATGCCTAAAATGTGGAAACGAGCAAGTAGTGTACAGCCACGCTGTGAACAGAGTTAACTGTAACGTGTGCGGAACCGAACTTGCTGAGCCTTCTGGCGGAAGAGCAATGGTTAAGGGCGAAATAGTTGCAGTTTTTGAATAGGGATGAATATGGCCTTTAAAAAACAGGAATGGCCAGAAGTCGGCGATTTAGTAATAGCCACTGTGGAATCCGTCACTGACTATGGTGCTTACGTAAAGCTGGACGAATATGATAAAAAGGGGTTACTGCACATTTCTGAAATTTCTTCTTCTTGGATTCGAAACGTTCGTGATTTTGTTCGAGAGGGACAAAAAGTTGTTTTGAAAGTTTTACGAGTAGACGTTGAGAAGGGACACATAGACTTATCCCTTAGGAGAGTTACGAAAAGAGAGAAAATCGAGAAAATTATGTCTTGGAAGAGGGAGAGAAAAGCTGAAACATTGCTTCGAAGCGTCGCTGAAAAGGCTGGTCTATCGCTGGAGAATGTTTATGAAAAGGCCGGAGCGCTTATGGAAAAGGAATACGGGTTGTACGAGAGCTTTGAAAAAGCTGTTAAGGAGGGCACTGTAGTTTTAACAAAAATCGGCGTACCTGAGGAGCTTGCAAGCACCATTGCTGAGATTGCAAAAGAAAGAATGCGTGTGCCAATGGTTAAGGTGAAGGGTATGGTGGAGCTTCGTTGTGTGAATCCTAACGGGGTGAGAATTATCAAAGAAGCTTTTTTGAATGCCAAAAAGGCTGAAAGACCTCGAGACGCAAAGCTTAGGTTTTATGTTGTTGCTCCGCCAAAATACTCCGTTGAAGTCGTTGCGGAAAATTATAAGCATGCGGAAGCTGTTCTGCAGAGAGTTGCTGAGAATGTTGTTTCAAGCGTTGTTAAAGCCGGTGGGCAAGGTCTGTTTAGAAGGGAAAAGTGATGGTTTGGCTTTTAAGGAAGTGTGAAAAATGTGGAAAATACACGTTAAAGAAGGAAAAATGTCCGTGTTGCGGTGGAAGAGTTCGGCTGCCACATCCACCCAAATTTTCGCCAGAGGACAAGTACCTCAAATATAGAATGGCTTTAAAGAAGGAGGTTCAGCCCGGTGAAAGAAACATTCATTAAAGAACTGGCGAAGGTTGAGCTAAACAATCCTATTCTAATCGAGGGTCTACCCGGTTTAGGGCTTGTTGGCAAAATTGCGACCCGCTATCTGATTAGACAGTTGAAAGCTGAAAGGTTCGCCCACCTTTATTCTCCCCATTTCCCATACTTTGTTCTCGTCAATAAGAAAGGAAGCGTTAGGCTTCTATGTGGAACATTTTACTTCTGGAGAGACAAAAACGGAAAAAACGATCTCATATTTTTTACCGGCGACAGCCAAGCACAAACAATTGAGGGACAGTACGAGATTTCCAGCAGTATACTCGATTTCGCCAATCAATACAACGTGAAATTAATAGTAACGATTGGCGGTTACAGAATGGAAGCAAAGGACAAGCCCAAAGTCATCGCTGCAGCTACAGACCTAGAACTCTTAAACAGAGCTTTAAAATCTGGTGCTATGGTAAGTCCTGTGGGGAGCCCTATTGTAGGGACTGCTGGCTTAATTTTGGGTCTAGCGCGTTTTAAGAAGATTAACGCCCTCTGTCTTTTAGGTGAGACTCGCGGGTATTTACCGGACCCTAAAGCTGCTAAAAGTGTTTTAGAAGTGTTGCAAGCCCTGCTCGGTGTTAGTGTGGATTTAACTGGTTTAGACGAGGAAATTTCTAAAGCGGAGAAAATGGTTACGCGCTTGCAGAAAATCGAGGAAAAAAGAGCTCTGCAGGCTGAAGAAACACGGAAGGAAGAAGATAAGAAAATCACGTATATCGCGTGAAGCCTAAAAAACAAATTCTTCCCTAATTATTCTGGCAATTTTTTCAGCTGCTTTTCCATCTCCATAAGGAGATTTCTCTGATAACTCTCTTGGTTGTTCCAACACTCTTTTCATAGTTGATAGTATTTTCTGTTTTTCTACACCAACAACTTCAGCGAAACCAGCCTCGACGGCTTCCGGTCTCTCGGTGGAAAGGCGAATAACCAAAACAGGTTTCCTCATGCAAGGTGCTGTCGCCTCTTCCTGTATGCCACCAGAGTCCGTCAGTATCATTTCACATTTATTCATTAAAACCAAGAAATCTAAATAGCCAAGCGGCGGCAAAATCTGCAAGTTTCTTGATGCCATAACTTTAGTATAAAGTTTGTTTTGGTGCAGTCTCTTTCTTGTGCGTGGATGCATTGTATACACCACAGGCAAAGGGGCCTCTGCAAAGGCTTCCATGAAACTTTTGAGAACTGCGTAGTCGTCTACGTTTTCTGCTCTATGAGCGGTAGCTAAGGCAAATTTTTTGAAGCGAACATTTTCCAATGCTTTTGATTTCTTTTCTGCTATCGGTAAGTGCTGAATAACAGCGTCTATGACTGTGTTTCCAGTCACGAAGATCTTCCCCCATATGTTCTCCCTTTTCAAGTTGCTCTCGGCCGTTTCTGTGGGTGCAAACAGATAGGTGGACATGTGGTCTGTTAGGCGTCTGTTATGTTCTTCTGGCATGCGAAGGTCAAAGCTTCTTAATCCAGCTTCGACATGTCCGACGGGTATTCCAAGTTTGACCGCTGCCAAGGCTGTTGCTAATACTCCGTTTGTGTCTCCTTCCACCAAAACAAGGGCAGGGGATGTCTTCTTTAATAGTTGTTCTATGTGGGTTATTATGCGTGCGGTCTGTATTCCCTGCGAGTAAGCTTTGACCTTGTAGCCATAGTCGGGTGTCGGGAGTCCAAGTTCCTCGATGAATTGTTGAGACATGTTGTAATCATAATGTTGACCACAATGGACGAAAATTAATGGGATTTTGGCTTTCTGTAAAGCTCTAATTACTGGCGCCATTTTTATGATTTCAGGACGTGTACCAACAACAACCACTACTGATTTCATAGGCACACCAATGGTATCTAGATGCAGGTAAATACATTTTTTAGATTTCTCAAATTGTAAAAACAACTGTCAAACCCTTTACCTCAAACGATTTCCATCAAAGCTCCTACGTCTTCTTTAGGTAGCCTTCCCTTGGTTCGTAGACTGTTCCCTCACGGAGTAACTGTCCTAGGAGGCGTTCTGCTTCGCCTCTGGAAATCTTGTATTTCGCCTCCAGCTCGTCTAAAAGCGCTGTTTTTTCGACTATTCCTGTTTCTTTCTCCATTTCCATTAAGGTTGATAGGACTGTTTGCAGTTTGTCTCTTACGCTCTTCGGTTTTCCAGTCATTATTATATCTATGTCTATTTTGTATGAGGATAGGTCTATTCCAACCTCCTCCAAAGACCTCTTCATTATAGCAATGGCTGTTTCCGCATCCTCGGCTAAAACCTCTTTTCTGAGAGCCGCACGTGCTCTTGCTTCAGCTATGCGTACAAGCGATTCAAGTTGCCGTGCGGTTATTGCAACTGGTGAACCTTCTGTTTCACTGGCTGAACGCATTGCCAAATAGAAGTCTTTGAGACGTTGAAGTGCTTCGGTGGTTAAAGCTGGTTTAATTCCTTTGGCATAGCTTACGTATTTCCGTAGAAGTTCTATGGGTATCGGCGGCTCTACAGGACTTAGGGCTTTCCTGTGGATTTCGAGGATGTGCTCTGACATTTTGCTGTCCGCTTCTTTGTTTGGCACATCTCTTAAAACGAAGATTAAGTCGAACCTCGAAAGTATTGTAACCGGCAAAGAAATGTTTTCGGCCACTGTTCGGTGCGGTTCGTATCTTCCTAAAGCCGGGTTGGCGGCTGCGAGTATGGCTGTTCTCGCGTTAAGTGTTGCGACGATGCCGCCCTTTGCAACCGAAACCGTATGCTGTTCCATTGCTTCATGTATTGCAACTCTGTCTTCTGGACGCATTTTATCTATTTCGTCGATGCACGCTATTCCCTTGTCGGCTAACACTAGGGCTCCAGCTTCGAGACTCATTCCACCGCCTCTTTCACGGATAACAGCGGCAGTTAAACCAGCAGCGGTTGTGCCACGTCCAGAAGTGTATAATCCACGGGGGGCGACCCTTGCCACGTACTGTAGAAGTTGAGATTTTGCTGTTCCTGGGTCTCCGATCAAAAGAGTGTTTAAGTCTCCCCTTATTGTTATGTCTGGGAGGGTTTTGGGGATGCCTCCGAAGAGAAGATACATTATTGCCTCTTTAATGTGATCGTATCCATAAATTGATGGTGCAATTGAGTTCATGAGTTTTCGGTGTATCCACGGGTCTTTTGCAAGTTCAAGGATTTTCTCCTCTTCTTCTGGTGCTGGAAGCGCTATTTCTGGTTCTTTGCCCAAAACTTCAATTGAGTTTCCGTCTAAATGCAAAATAAATGTGCGAAGTTTTCCAACTCTTGGAAGCGTGGGAGATACCGCGCGAACTATCCCAACGATAGAAACGTGGTCGCCTGGTCTCGCGACGTCAACTATTTCGCTTCCTACAAGCTTAATATGTAATGTTCGGGGAAGCTGCCCCGGTGGAAGGTCTTCAGGTCTTTCTTGCATGCGAAGGTCTTGAGAGTCTATGAATGTGGATTCTTCTTGAACGAAGTCGAACAGACCCTTTCTTCCGCATGAAGGATTGCTGCATGTAAAGGGGGCTTTTAAGAACAGCCCAGTCTGGTTTATGTATGTTATTTCTCCGCATCCTTTGCATCTGAATGATGCCCGCATGACCAGGGGGCGTACGGGTGTTGAGCGGACAACTATTCCCTCAACCATCACGAGTTTACCGATGTGGTCTGAGCCGAGTTTGCGTAACTGCGTAGCTTGCCATAATCGCACGATTCTGACGGCTACAGTTTCCATTTTATCAGCTATTTTTTCTGCGTATTCCGGGTCTTCTATCTGAAGCTGCGCATAAGCCGCATTGTTGGCGTGTTTCAGATACTCGTCAGGTTTTTCCAAAAGTTCCTCAGCAAGCCTCTGGTCAAAAGCCAAAAGTTCTTCAAAATGAACCATTAACGATATCTTCTCTGTCACCGCCATTTGGGATATTCTTTGACGATACTTTTCCGTTTTGAAAAACTCTTGAAAGCGTTCTTGAGGGTCTATAACTTCTAATTCTTCCGTCACTCTCCCACCTCCTCGTATTCTAATATTTGTGTTCTCCATTCCTTGATAAGCTTATGGAGTTTTTCATAAAGAAATCTTTCCTCACTTGTGAAATTTTTTAGCATCTGTTCAGTTCGGGTGGCGGTCGAGGCAAGTGAGACGATTTTCTTTAATCTTGCATTCACTATGTCTCGTGTTAGGTGCATAACTTTTTCGTATTCCCGCATTTTCTCAGGGTTTTTAGCAACACTTTCCTTTAGCTCCGGAAGGTATCTTCGGACTTTCGGGTAGAAATTTTCTGTAAGCGGTGATATCTGCCCTGCTGTCTGGACACGCTCTGTCCATTGGATTTTGTAAAGTTTAGCCGCGTCCAAGCGCTCTTCTTCACGAAAACGAGCTATTCCAGCTTTTTCAAGCTCTTTGGCGATCCAGAATTGAACTTCGTATTCGTTTCCTTCCTCAAATGGACCTACGTTCAAGCCAGCCAGCTTAATTTCTGGGCAGTTTCTATTAGCGATAAGCTTTACAGGCGAGTGTTCAGACCTAAAATCCAAATTTTTAATGGTCATTGATACTGTTTTTGGCATCCTTTTCCCCTTTCGCGACTTTAAAGTACTATTGCAGAGCAAATATAAGAACAGCAGTTTAAAAACTTAGATTAAGAAGTATAAGAAAATTCGAAATCGTAACCGAAGTTTTGTTTTTTAAATAAAATTAAAGAAGGAATGCGAGCTTTTGCCCTTTGCTATGGCCATAACCCCCGGGTCTTTATTGCTTCGCTAACTCTTCCGACACCAAGTATTAGCGCTGCTGTTCGCATGTCACTTTCTTCTTGTTTGGCTAGTTTTTGAACATCATTGAAAGCCTTAACCATCTTATTTTCTAGTTTACGGTTTACTTCCTTTAGTGCCCAGTGTTCCCTTGTCAAGTTTTGAACCCATTCATAATAACTTGCTGTGGCTCCTCCTGAATTAGCTAATATATCTGGAACGAGGACTGTTCCTTTTTCATAGAATACTTTGTCTGCATCTGGAGTTGTCGGTCCGTTGGCGCCTTCTACCACTATCTTCGCTTTTATTTTGTCTGCATTAGCCTGTGTTATCTGATTTTCCAAGGCTGCTGGAATTAGTATATCGCACCTTGTTTCAAGTAGCTTCTCATTTGTTATGTTTTTGCATCCCTTATAGTTGATCACAGAACCTGTCTTGTGTTTGTGCTCATGTATCTCGTAGGGGTTTAAGCCCTGCTGGCAATAGATTCCCCCAAATGAATCGCTTACAGCCACAATTTTGCAACCCATGTTATAGGCTATTTTTGCGGCATTCCAACCAACGTTACCATAGCCCTGAACAGCAATTGTCGCCGCCCTAAACTTTAAGCCCATGTGCTTAGCCGCTTCCCTTGCGCAAATTATCACGCCAAGCGAAGTGGCTTCTTCTCTTCCTTCCGAACCGCCCAAGCTTATGGGTTTTCCAGTGACACATTCCGGAACGCTATAACCTTTGAATTGACTGTAGGTATCCATTATCCAAGCCATTGTTTGGGCGTCTGTGTAAACATCCGGTGCTGGCACATCACGGTGTGGTCCGATGACATCTAAAATTAGACTTGTGTACCGCCTTGTCAATCTTTCCAGTTCACCCGTTGACATTTGCTTCGGGTTGCAGCATACTCCACCCTTAGCGCCGCCGTAGGGGATGTCTACGACTGCACATTTCCACGTCATCAACATTGCCAATGCTGTGATCTCGTCGAGTGTGACGTTTGGGTGGTAGCGGATGCCGCCTTTAAATGGTCCTCTTGCATCGTTATGCTGTACACGGCATCCAGTGAAGACTCCAATTTTATTGTTGTCCATTTTTATCGGGATAGAAACTATAAGTGAGCGTTTTGGATGCTTTAGCATTTCATGTATTCCATGTTCTAGATTTAGTTTTTCAGCAGCTATTCTTAGTTGTTCTAATGCAACGTTTAGTGCTGTTTGGTTTTCCTGCATAAATTTCACCGTTTCAATACTCTATTTTCTTAAAAATAGATTGGTTTAAAACTTTTAGAAAAAGGGGAAGTTGGTGCTAATCCAGTATTCTTTCGATTGCGTCCTTTTCTGCTTCGTGTGGCATCGGTATGCCCGTGACTTTGGCAGCTGTTTCAGACAGACTCATCAAGTCGTTTCTGTTGATGAGCTCCAGCTTCCATTTTCTGTTGCCGGCCAAAAGCTGTTTTAGTCCCACACCTATGCGGTCTGTTAGGTAGGTGTGGAGCGCGACAGCTTCCCATGGTATTTCCTTGAAGCTTTCACCAAACTTCTCTTTAAGTTCTGGAGCAGCGATGAAGAATTTGTCTGGGGTAGCACCATATCTGTCTGCAAAAGTTTTTGGCAGCTTGCCCTCTTCAGCTAGCTGTTTAAAGTAGTTTGCCTTCATAACCGCTGTCAGTGGCGAACGTCCCATCAAAACGGCTTTTACAAGTGGGCCGTCTCCAAAGTTGCTCAGCGCTATTGCCTTAAAAATTTGTGTTTCGTTTATGAAGCCTCCAGCCATAATCAAGTCTGACACATAACGCCCTTTCCTCTTCAGAATCTGCGCACATTTGAGGACTATAGCTTCTAAGTAGACTGTTGGAATGCTCATTTCATCCATCATTGGAACCGGGCTCATGCCTGTTCCTCCGCCTGCCCCGTCGAAATACACGGCGTCAATTTTTGCTTCCGACGCTATTTTCATTGTGTAGGCAACAGCTGAAGGTCTGTAGGCGCCAGTCTTGAGTGTTATGTGTTTTGCGCCGTGTTTTCGCAGGTGTTCTATGTCTTCTATCATGTTCTTTTCTTTGGGTATGCCTACCCGGCTGTGTCTTTCGAAGGATTTGAAAACTCCCTCTTTGAAGGCTCGTTGCACCGTTGGGTCTTCAGGGTCAGGGATTACTATGTAGCCTCTTTTCTTCAGCATTATGGCCCTGTCCAAGTCTCTTACGCGCACTTCGCCTCCTATGGCTTTTGCGCCTTGCCCCCACTTTCTTTCGATGATGTTTACTTCTAATTTTGAGATTGCGTACACGTCAACGCCTAGCCTCTGGTCTTCAACGTTTGTTTGAACAGCGATGTCCCCATGTTTTCCATCCCAAAACTTTCGGAACAAGTCAACTCTTCGCTTCAACTCCTTTGAGTGTGCGACTTTGCCATTTGTGAACTTTGCCTCGGGGTCCATGCCGCAAACGTTTTCTCCGACGACTATCATTGCGCCAGAGAGGGCTGTGCCTACTGCTAAGCCTTGCCAGTTTAACCTTGCAACATCTGTCGAACCAAAAGCGCCAGTCAAAACAGGAACCTTCAAAGGTATCCCAGCGACTCTTGTTTCGGTGCTTGCGTTTGGAAAGAGGGCAACATCCGAGTTTTCTTCAATCCCCAGCACCTCAAATAGCCCAGCTTGGATGTTGAAGTGGGACCAGTCTAATCCGAAGTCTTTGAGGGCTCCCGCTGTGCTATATCCGAACTGAACTGGTTCTGGGTAGAGGGCTTCCCTTCCCCTAAAGGCGGATAGACTAATTTCACACATGATTGGGCAGTCACGGATGCACATGGGGCACATTCCACTCGTCGGGCTTGTGTCTTTAACACGCGTTGTCGTTCCCGTGGTTGATTTTCCGTTCAGATAGGCGCTATTTCTATGCACACGGTCGGTCATTCACTCCCACCTTTACGTTTGCAAAGTTTTTAGAATATGAGGGGTACTTTGCGTAGGCATTTAAACATTACCCCAAAACAACGTGAAAACAAACGTTCATAAACATCGTTCTTTAAGCTTGCAAAATTGAGCTGTAAACCCCAAACTCTGCTTTTAGGTACATGGCTTCAAAAGGAGTTTTAATATAGGTCGCAGGTAAAACAAATGTTATCTTTATACCGTTAAATAGTATTTATTAACAATTCTGCTCATGAACTATAGGAGGTTCGCTCGTTGAGTTTTGAAATGTGGGCTGAAAAATATCGACCAAAAACATTGGACGACATGGTTGACCAAAAAGAGATAGTTGAACGCCTGAAAAGTTTCGCCAAATCAAGAAATGTACCTCATTGTATTTTTGCCGGACCTCCGGGAACTGGAAAAACAACAGCTGCCCTTTGTCTGGCTAGGGACCTTTACGGCGACGCTTATAGAGAGCACATTATGGAGTTGAATGCCAGCGACGAAAGAGGGATTGATGTTGTTCGAGAAACTGTGAAAACCTTCGCGAGAACGCGGTCAATCGGCGAAATTCCCTTTAAATTAATGATTTTGGATGAGTCAGACAACATGACTTCGGACGCGCAGCAGGCATTGAGGCGGACGATGGAGCGTTACACGGAAACCTGTCGGTTCATCCTATGTGCAAACTACAGTGGGAAAATAATAGAGCCCATTCAATCCAGATGCGCACCATTCCGTTTCACGTTCCTACCAAGAGAAGAACACGACAGACACATGAAGCACATAGCCGAGAACGAGAATGTGAAGCTTTTGAAAGACGGGTTAGATGCGATTTTTGAGGTCTGCGGTGGAGACCTCAGAAGGGCGATAAACACCCTCCAAGCAGCAGCTTCGCTTAACAAACCTGTGGACGCAAAGGTTGTCTATTCAATTACTGGAAGGGCTAGCCCAGCGGATGTACAAAAAATGATAGAAGTCGCCATGAAAGGCGACTTTTTGGAAGCAAGAAAACAACTGCGCGATATGATTCAGAAATATGGGGTTGCTGGAAGCGACATAATCCGCCAGATTCACACAGAAATTTTTAGGGCCGATATCTCAGAGCAATGGAAGATAAAGCTGGCTGACGTTGTGGGCGAAATAGATTACAGGCTTGTGGAAGGCGCTAATGAAGAGGTTCAGCTGAGCGCGTTGTTGGCTAGGTTTGTTGAAGCTGGCTACGAATTGAGAAGGACAAGCTAGGTGTAAAAGCTTTGTATGCCGCTTGGACTGTTAAGCACAAACCAAAATCCCTAGCGGATGTTGTTGGGAACAAAGAAGCAATTCAAAAGTTCGTTGATTGGGTCAAGTCTTGGGAGAAGGGCACCCCAAAAAAGAGGGCTGCTTTCCTGTATGGGCCACCAGGTATCGGAAAAACGGTTACCGTTGAAGCCTTCGCTAACGATTTTCACATGGAGCTTGTAGAGAAAAACGCAAGCGACTATAGAACAGAAGACGCCATAAACCGTTTCGCTGGGTTAGCATCGCAATACGGATCGCTGTTTGGTGGAAAGAGAATAGTCTTGCTCGATGAACTGGACGGGTTGACAGGAACAGCCGACAAGGGCGGTGTGAAAGCAATAACGGACATCGTCAAAACTGCTCAGCGTCCAATAGTTTTGATTGCCAACAACGCCTATGACCCCCGCTTCTCTAACCTTCGCAGCTACTGTCTCCTAATAGAGTTTAAGAAGCCGCCCACCGGCGAAGTTATGAAACACTTAAAACGCGTTTGCATGCGTGAGGAGATCCGAGCCGATGAAGACGCATTAAAATTTGTTGCCCAACGCTCGGAGGGTGACGTTCGCTCAGCTGTGAACGATCTTCAAGCTCTGGCTCAAGGCAAAAAAAGGCTAACTTACGAGGATGTTTCTTGGCTTAGTTACCGTGATAGGCAAGACACAATTTTTAGTGTGTTAAGGATGATAATTTATGGGAAGACATGTCGTAGCGCGAAACAGGCGGCGGACATGGCTGACGTTGATACTGATATGCTTTTCGAGTGGATATACGAAAATGTTCCGGCTCACTTAACGGATCCGCATGACTTGGCCAAAGCCATGGATGCGCTTTCAATGGCGGACATTTACCGTGGCAGAATCCGCGCCACACAAGACTGGAGCTTCACACGCTACGTAATTGACTACATGACTGCTGGCGTGGCGATGGCCAGACAAAACACTAAAGCAGGCGGATGGATACCATTCAAGTTCCCCACGCGCATACAGATGTTATCGAGGTCTAAGGCTGAGCGTGCCATGCAGCTAAACATAGGATACAAGATTAAGCGTAAATGCCACATTTCAGCCAACAGAGCCTCAAAAGAAATTCTCCCCTATTTGAAGATTATTTTTAGAAATAATCCGAACATGGCTGCTGGGATCGCGAAATGGCTTGATTTGGACACTGAGATGGTTGAATACATAGCGGGAAGCAAGGAAAAAGCCGAAGCCATAGGTAAACTGTTGAGTTAAAAGTCGATTGCGCCAGTTAGTGTATTTTACTTCCTTCTGCAATGTCTTTTTCTGGCTGTAGACAAACAACGTTTCCTTTATTGTCTTCGGCGGCCAAAATCATGCACTGGGAGTCCACGCCCATAAACTTTCTCCGCTGAAGATTTAGTATAAACGCATACTTCTTGCCAACCAAGTTGTCAGGTTTATACCATTGTAAGAGACCGGCGACCACTTGCCTCTTTTCTGTTTCGAAGTCAACGATCATTCTTACGAGGTTTCGTGAGCCCGGAATCTGATTTGCCTCTAAAACTTTTCCAACACGCATGTCCAGCTTTTGAAACTCTTCAAACGATACTTCCATTTTCACAACCACCGTTTTCCAATTTTCAAGCGGTAATAACTATTAAGTTTTGTGCGTTTTTCTCTTCCGTCTTATTTTTTCCACGGCTTTTGCCACGCCTTCCCATCCTTCGACAACCTTCGAACAGACTATTTCGAAGGCTTCCTTCGATGTCATTCCAGTCAGTTCTTCACCAACAGCTTTCCTCGTAAGATATGCTGCTGCACTTAGGATTTCGCCGTTCATTCGTGAATCCATTAGATCCGCTAAGTGGCAAATCAGCGCCTCAACAGAATGCGGTCTGATCGGACCATAATCTCCGTGATGGGCGGACACAACGTGAACCACCTCCAAGGGAAAGTCCCTTCGAACAAGCTCTGAGATTACTAGGGATAAATGGTCCATGTAATCAGCCAAGCCTGTTGTGCTGTAACTCCCATTTTCATTCACTGCATAAGTGGCTGGCTTAAAGATGTCATGCAACAAAACACCTGCCACAACAAGGTCGCGGTTCACCCTTCCATGGTAGACCTTCTCCACAGAGTTGCACATTGCTAACGCGATGTTGGCTGTTGAAACGATGTGCTCCATGTAACCGCCTGGATAACAATGGTGATGTGACAACCCTGCTGGTGAAACTTCAAGAGGCAAGCCTGAATACTTTTTCTTGTCCATTTCAAATGTCGGATTTTCCAATAGTTCAATAACCTTTTTTCGAAGGTTCTTGTCGCGAATTCTGTCTGCTAACGCTTTAAGTTTTGGATGTAGCAATTTTCATTTCACTTGCTATTTGTTTGTTGCTCTTGTGTTATTGATTTTTCGTTTTTCCGCTGTTGCTATTTTATGGGCTTTTAAAATCGGTTCTGGAATACGGTTGTGGCTTGCGCAATGCTTAACGATTTTTATGGCTTTTCCCAAAGAAACCATGTGTCCAACACTCACGTAAACGGGTTTGCATCCGTGTTTAGAAATAACCATCGCACCAACAACTTCGTTATCATGCTTCAGAAAAGCGACATTTCTTCCAGCTTTAACACTTGCAACTTCACCAAACAACCTGCCTTTTGCAACACCCACTGTGGGTTTGCCTATCACAAGTCCTAGATGACTTGCAAATCCGCACCGATAAGGATGCGCAAAACCATGACCATCGACGAGGAAAACGTCTGGCTGCACACGCAGTTTCCTAATGCTCAGAACCGCTGCAGGGACTTCCCTAAAAGAAAGCAGCGTCGGAATATATGGGAAGCGAGTTTTATAAAGTGCTATTTGTGATTCCACAAGCTTGAGAGAACCATAATCCAAAACAGCTACGGCGCCAATAGATATTCCCTTCGAATAAGCGATGTCCACGCCAGCGACAAAACGGATTTTTCTCGGCAGTCTGTCCTCAAAAACAATTTTTTCAGACAGTCGCAACTGTGCTTCATGAGCTTTTTTAACAGAAAATGTTTGTTTTACGTTTTTTGCACCCATACAATCCTACTCAATCGAACTACATCTCATCTTTTCTTTCTTATGCGTCTCTCCAATCGTTTTAGATACTTCTCTAGTGTGGTTCTACGCATTTCTTGTGTTACGTCTCCCCGTGTGGCTTCAATGATTTTCCTCGCGCTGTCACATTTTCGTCTTAAGCCGGGAACTAGCATGTAAGCTTCATCCATAGCCATGAGCTCGGTGTAGATTTCATCCATTATACGTAAGCATTTTTCGCCTTTTTCTATGTCCCCCTCACGCAAGGCATCCAAGGCCATGCGTCTGTATTCCCCTATAACGTCAGCTAATCCAAGCACGTAATCCACCGAAGGTACGCCGATTTCCTTTGGAGTTACAAAAATTGATTCTTCGATTAACTTTAGAGATATGTTGGCTTCGGAATACTCTTGAAGCGCGACATTAAACAAACCGGTGTAAACGATGTCTGGGTACACGGTTGAGGTGTCGTTGAGCTTTGAAATAATCTCCTTGGCATTTTGGATGAGTTTTTTTGCTCCTTCCAAACGTTTTTGATGGATCAGGAGTATCGCTTGCTTGGAAAGGCTTGTTACTTTCCGCATATCCTTCTGAGCGTTTTCTCGGACTTTTTCCTTTTCTCTCAGCTCTTTCCTTACTTCTCTCAGAATATTTTTTAAAGATGGCATTAACTAGCACCATGTCGGTTTAGAATAGGGGAACAGAAGTATTTTATTGTATTCCTAAGGAGGGAGGTAAGGATTTTTGTGTTTTGGCTTGAGCCCTTTAGACTATTGTACTTGTTCTTTCCACTTCTCTATCAGCAGTTTGTTGTCTCCGAGCTTGAAGCTTACCTTTACGAATATGGAGTCTGAGCCTTTGAATGGGAACATGCTGTCTTCGGCCAAGTCCTTTGGCAGGTAAACCAGAAATTTTCCGTCTTTTCTTCTGAACAAGCGTCCTCTTCCTTCGTTAACCACGTGTCACCACCCTGATTGAATTCTTAATTTGAACTGTGGCTAATATCTTGGAGACTATTTAAGCTTTGTTCTAACCTAATCCATTAACATCCATTAGCTTCGACATAATACACAAAAACTCGAATCGCTTGCATGAAATATTAACCATCAGAGAATCTCATAGGCTTTTTAAGTCTGCTTAATAACACAACTCGGCTCTCCTCTGATTCGTCAACGATATCGTAGCCTGTTTCCTTGACTATTTGCGCTGCGAATTGGCGAATTTCACTATGGGATGGCATGCTTTCATAACCTAAGCGAAGTCTGGAGAATCCGACATGCATGTAGGCTTTGGGCTCAATATAAGTCGGATTAGCTTTTTCGATAAGCTTTGCATAGCCTTCTATGTTTTTCATGTTTAAACCTCTAACCGACGTTATTCGGATAACAGTCGGACATTTAAAGTTGGGCAGAAGCGCCAGAGTTTCATTCAGCTGTTCCCAAGCTTCTGGAATCTGAGGGCGGCAAACACGCTTAAACGAGTCTGCGTCTGGAGCGCAAACAGAAACGTAAAGCTGTGTTGGTTCTTCCCCTAACTTTGCTAGTACAGAAGGTGTGGTCCCATTAGTCACGAGAAACGTGGTAAAATTCCTTCTATGGAAGGCCTCGATTAACCCCCCTATGTGCCCATAGAGTGTTGGCTCACCAGTCAGGCTTATGGCTGCGTGCCTAGGAGTTAAGGCCTCTTTAAGCTTCTTTTGGTCTGTTTTGGGGTTGCCCTTGTACCCGCTTAGGATTTTAAGCTGTGCCCTAATGCTTCCTTCAACAATTTCTTCTGGTGAATCCCATTTTGGCAGTTTCATCTCATCCCATGTAATTTGAAGGTCGCCGCTTTGGGCTCTCCAACAGAATAGACACTTCTGTGTGCAGTAAAGAAGCGCGGGGGTCATCTGAATGCACTGGTGCGTTTTTATTCCATAAAACTTCTGTTTGTAACATGGTCTGTCGTGAACTAAAGTTTCGTAAAGCCATCTACACCTTTTAACCGCTGAATGCCGACCGACAAAATGATACCGTTGTCTCTTTAAAGCCTGAACAAGCGAAGGCGGAGCCAGAGTTTCCAAGCTGCCACTTTCCCAAACACACTTACTTATGAGAATACGAAATGAAAAAGGTTAATAAAAGCAGTTCATTCAAAACTATACTCAATTTTTTGGAACTCGGAACAAAGTTTCGCGACATCCTTCTTAACGTTTTCTGGAGGTTCTCCGTCAACAACGGTTCTCTTAATTAACTCAGCTATTTTCAACACTTCTTTCTCTTTCATTCCGCGTCTGGTGATCTCGCATGTACCTATTCTCACAGCGCAATCAACAATGATGTTTGCGCGCTGAAGTCTTTCTGCAATGGCTCGGCCTTGTTCATAGCCCCCATAATCCAATATTAGTTGATGTGACTGTGTAAACCCTAAGTGTTGGCAAACAACAGGAAAGCCATAATCATGCAAGGCATTGGCTAATGTTTGTGAGTTGCGAATCACCTGCTTTGCATAGGCTTTACCGAAGTTTTTCATCTCAGCCAACGCTAGAGTTAGTGCTGCAATGCGGTTCCAGTGGGCGTTATCCACAAAAGCGGGATAAATTTTCGTTTTCATGAGTTCTCCGTGCTCTTTATTTGCCAAGATTATGCCTCCTTGAGGACCAAAGAAAGTCTTGTGAGTTGAACCGAAAAGGGAGTGGGCGCCTTCCCTCAGCGGGTCTTGAAATTGTTCACCAGCAATAAGTCCAATAACATGTGAGCCGTCAAATCCCACAATCGCCCCGCTTTCACAGGCAACTTCGGCTAATTCTTTAACCGGATGTGGGAAAGTAATCAGGCTTGCGCCAAAGATAACGATTTTAGGCTTCAAGCGGTTTATGGCTTGGGTTGCCTCTTCCACCTTTATATTCATGTCACGCTTTGAAAAAGGAAAGGACACGACATTTAAGTTAAAGAGACCAGCCAAACCATTCTCCCAAATTCCGGGATATCCGCCATCTTCAGGGGAAACACACATAAGGTTGTCCTTTGGCTTTGCAAAAGTGGCTAGGAAAATCAAATCAGCTACATGTCCAGAAAGAGGACGCGAATCTGCAGTTTCAGCTTTGAAAAGGGCTTTGGCGATTTCTTCGCCGTGCTGCTCGATTTCGTCGATGAAGCGTGTACCCATGTAGAAGCGGTCTCTTGCAGTGTAACGATGTCCAAGGTCGGAAGAGAGGAGTCCTCGAACAGAGGGGCTCATAACATTTTCAGAGGGGATGAGGTTTAAGCATTGTTTTCCACGCCATTCTTCATGCTTCTTAACTAAACTTAAAATTTCGTCAATCATGTTGGGTTCCTCGTAGTTTAGGCAATACTACTGTTTACACATTTAAGTCATTTTTGTGCTGGTGCCTCTCAGAGACTATGCAGATGGCTACGTTGTAAAAGGTAAAGTTTAGAACGTTCAAAAGTGAAGACACCTCCCGCAAATCCTCTTTTTTATTTGTAATTCGCATTCGCGCTCTTGCTCGGTTAATAGAAATTCATTAAGCTCTCTTACACCCCAAATGCGACCGCAATAATTCTCGTGCTGTTAGTCTTTTATGGCTTCTAAAAGCTTTTCGTGGCGATATCTCCGCGCAACCCATTTTTTCTATATTTGGTTGATGATCGTCATTTCTTTTTCAATGCACATGCTAGTGTAGCTGCAGGTTTTCGCGTGCACAGTGGTAACTACGCCGTAGACGTTCTTGGCACTTGGGGGATTGCACAGAAGTTAAACTAGTTACCAATCATGACGGAGACTTTAAGCGCTCTTTCCAAATTCTCTGGCTACCATTGCAACGTCTACTATGTTTACGCTGTTGTTCTTGTCAATGTCTGCGACTATGGTCCATCTCGGATGACCCGGATAAGAACCAAATGCTGCCGCCACTATTGCCACGTCTTCTATGTTGACTTTTCCATCGTTGTTTAGGTCGCCGAAAAGGATGGACTGCTTCCATAACACATAGAAATACAAGCCAGGGTATGATGGGTTATAGTACCATCCTTGAACCCAAGTGCGTTCCCAATGGCGCCCAAGTCGCTGCATAATCATTACGCTTGGGCAGTCTTCGTAGTAGAGCCTCTGCAGATCATAGTAGATTTCTCGTCTTCTTGTACTGTTAAGCTCGCTTAATCCTTCTTCAACAAGAACATCTACAGTAGCATTGCTATACTTCTGCCAACTTGCATAGGAGCCTTCACTATACACGAATGCCTCCACAAAGTTGTGCGGATCCGGGTAGTCGGCAAGCCATCCTAGTACGAACAATGGGTTAGCGGAAGCCGTTACATAAGAAAGATAGTAACCCCACTCTCTTTGGACTACGTTTATGTGAAATCTCGGATTCAAGCTCTCTACGTTTGCCTTTAGGACATAAGGCCAGTTGCCTATTGGAGGATATGCTGATAACATGTGCACTAATATTGTAAACGTAAAGCCCTCTTGCCACAGTTTGCCGCCCCAAGCCTGTTGAAAATAATCTTTAGCCTTCGTAAGATTGAGTTCGTATTTCTCCTGCACCGGATTATGGTAAGGTAGTCCTACGATGACGGGAGTCGCAGGTCGCACTGCCTCGCCCCTCATCCTATAAGGGTCTTCAATGTACGCTGTATAGTTGAAGCTGCAAGCAAAGGCCTTTCTCACGTTAATGTCGCTGAAAAAGTCGACCGGAATGCCGGTCTCATGAATTGCGCCAGGTTCATGAGGCGGTTCCCCAATGAGCGCATTTGGCCATCCGAGTTTATCCTGAAGCGATATGTTAAACGTGAAAAACATGGCGTTGACGCTTAATGCAGGCAAGTTTTTGGCGCAACGGATCCCGGGTTGACCTTCGACTTCTGAAATATAACTTATGGGAACCGGAATGATGTCGTAAGTACCGTTTAGAAAGCCGTCACGTCTTCTGTCCCAAAAGGGATCTACCCTTATGGTGACCCTCTCTAGATATCCTCTTTGCGGTGTTCCACTCGGTGGAGGTCTTTCAGCTGGCCAGCCTCCCCAATAGTCATCAAATTTGACGATGGAGTAACTGTCTTCCTTGATCCAATAATCAAACTTGAAAGGCCCTGTTCCACACATAACAGGCGTAGGATTGTCAAGAGGTGAAAACTCCGGATCATGATATAACTTAGAGCGCGCTCCTAAAAGCCATCGCAAAGGAACTCTACTCCAATTTAGGCCTAAAGCTTGAGGAACCAAAACCATTCACCTTTGCATACCTTGTTCGTAAAGCTGAACGCCATGCACGTGGGGGGGATTTAATTGAAAGAAGAAGAAAACATGTTGAAAGCAACAATGGAATACCACAAGACACACGACGTATTCCACGTCCAACTACTTCTCGGACACAAAACATCCAAAACACCGCAATCTACATCACTCTAGAAAACGCCGTATTCCAAACAAAAGACGACGAATTTCACGTCGCCGTTGCCAAAACTTTGGAAGAAGCGTGTAAACTAGTGGAAGTAGGCTTTGAATACGTCTGTGGCATGAATAACGCGAAGGTCTTCAGAAAGCGAAAGTAAAAGATAAAGATGAAAAATAAAAGGTAAAGTTTAAAACGCTCCGCTAATAGTAAATGTTCACATCATGTTGAAACTACTCAGAGAGTAAACGGAGAGTAAGTGTAACTTGAAGAAAAACGCCTTCGTAACTATTCTCCTATTTATATTAACCATAGCCCTCACGTTCACCACGCTTCTTCCACGCACACAGGCGGTTGATGTAGAAATTACCTTTGTTTCTCCAGAAACTCACAGCGGAAAAGTGGGAGAAACAGTCAATATCATTGGAACGATAAACAAAACTGATGGCTTATACCAAATATGGTTTGACAATTTCAATGTTACAGGGCATGCCATCGGAAATGAGGTAAATGTAACCTTTGCAGTGCCGCCTTTTCCGGGAGGAAACTATACCATAACTTTGCAAGATGTTGACATGAACGTTAACGCTACAACATGGTTCTTTATAGAAACGACATATCACATTGCATCAGAGCTTCCGCCCGAACCCGAACAGTTGCAACAGGTCGACTCTGTTGTTTTACATATGAACATCACGGGAGGAGAACCGAACACGGTGTATTATGCCAACGTCACAGTTAAAATTCCTTATCCGCTTAATGACACTTACTCGGCTATGGTAGAGCTTACTAATACAACGGACACGGGATATGGGTATGCAAACATCTGGTACCCGAACGAAACGTTGTTTCAACCTTCTGGTTCGCATACCAATTATACAGGTTTATATTACGTGTATTTCAATGAGACTCAATACTTAGCAGAACACAGTTTCTTTATAGGTCTGACTAACGCAAGCGACTATCACAGAAATGAATTTGTGGAAATCATAGCTGTAGGATATCAACCAAACGAAACAGCAACAATGACCATAACCTACCTGAACACAAATCAAACTTTACCTACGGTAGCAGTAAATGCTTCAGAGCATGGAATCATCAACGCAACATGGATGGTTCCTTGGAACGCTTCAATCGGCGACTACAACTTGACAGTAACTTCAGAAGCAACGAAAAAACCCATAGGCGACTCTCAACTCTTCAGGATCCCAGGCTACCAAATAGACTTTTACCCACGAAACTTAGCTGGAGAGGTGGTACCACAAATACTGGTTGAAACCCTTGACAAAGCCACGAACATAACCTATACCATCACAAGCGAAACGGACGGATTGGCACGTTTATTGCTTGAAAAGGGCAACCACACCTTGAAGGCGTTTTGGAACAGAGTGAAAGTCAATGAGACGCAAATAACTATAACTGGAAAGGATACATTTAATTTAACATGTGAACTAACCAGTGTGAAGATAACCGTCGAAGACGAGAATAGAAATCTGATACCATTCGTCAGCTTAAACGTCAACTATCAATACGTGACCACAAAAGAAGATAAAGTAGAAAACGGGAGCATAACCGGCGAAACCGACCTTTCTGGAGTTTTCTCTCTAAACTCCACACTTCCTCGCATAAATTATACTATAGATGCCTCTCGTTATCAAATAGTTTTTAACACAAACAACAACACCATCGAAAATTTGCCAGCACAAGATTGGTTCGCCGCAAAGATACTTTGCCCCTCTAGAACTTTGACGCTGAACATAACGGAACACCATCGAAATCCGCTTCCAAATGCGCGCGTAGAATTGATTGAGCAGATGGGTGGAATATCCTATAATGGGATTACCAACGATGCTGGAATAGCTGCTATTAACTGCACTTTTGGAAGATACGGAGTGAGAGTCTACGTAAATAGCGTAGTTTTGAACGGAACTTTTGTTGAAGTGTTCAATGACACAGATAGCGAGATTTATTGCAAGCGCTACAACCTGACAGTTTCCATTAAAATAGTGGACTATTTTGGACAGCCGATTCCAAACGCAAACGTGACAATGCAACGAGAAGACCTAGCACCTCGTTCAAGTCTAACACAATCCGAAGGGACAGTTACCTTCGACAATGTTATCGGCGGAAGCTTGCAAATAGCTATTTACCTATCTGACCAGACCCGACCATGCGCGGAAACAACATTTTCCGTCGATGACCCGAAAGTGATTGAAATCAAATTAGAGAAATATGTAATGTTAGCGGGTTTTCTTATCGAAACAAGCCAGTTAACCACAACAATAGTAATTGCAGCATCGGTCATTCTGGTTCTTTTCATTGAAATTTACAGAAGGAAGCGAATTAAGCCCCAGAAGAGTTCAAGCTAGAGCCAAAATAAGGAGCATGAAGGAAAAAACTTTATATCAACTTTTGTAAACACATATTTTTAGAGATGTAACCACGTAAGATTGAAGTTTTGTTCATAAAACGTCTAGAGGTTGTGCGTGTGTTGGCTCAAGTGAAAACATGTTCTCCCGCATGCAATTCCTTCAAGTGTGCAAAAAATGCTACCGTGTATCGCCGAGACGGCGTCTGGTGCAGATGGACAGAAGAAATGTGCAACGTTGCCAACTGTACATACGCCCTTTGCATTAAGAGACGACTATTACCAAGAGGTGTGTGCGGAGAAACCATAAAAAGGAAAACCGTTGAAAAACAACCCGAAGAAGTTATAGGTCCCACAATAAAACTTCGTGGAAAATCCCTCCGTAAGATAGGAGAAAAAGAAATCTTCTGATATTGCCATTGAGCCTTCATTGATTAACAAATTGCCGTTCATGGATTGAGTAGTTTTCCCTTTCAACCTCCTTTATTTTGCTTGGATGCGCTTCACGACTGGCGGCTTTATTTTTTTCAATATTCTGTAACCGCAAACTATACATTTTATTTCTCCGCCGCGGAGTTCCAACTCTTCGGAGGGGACTTTTGCTCCACATCTCACGCATTCGTAAACTATCCCGGTTGATGTCTTCTCCATTCTAACTTCCTCTCTTACAATGAAAAGCCATTTCGTTTTAAATGTTTCCAGTCGTTCTTATACTTAATGGCTGGAAGGAGAGGAAATTGAGAAGGCGGTTACGAAAAATTCTTTCAGAAGCTCTTCCCTCTGATGAATTGGTTTATGTTTACAATTCTTACGATATCGTGGGAGACATGGCAATTCTGCGTCTAACTAATACCTCAAGGAAGTATGGTCGGGTCATCGCTGAAGCCGTTATGAGCGTCCACAAGAATGTTAGAACCGTGTTGGCTCAGACAAGTTCTGTGTGTGGGGATTTTAGGCTTCGGAATTTTGAACATCTCTCTGGCGAAAATAAAACCGCCACTATTCATAGGGAGTTTGGATGTCTATTCTCTGTTGATGTTAAGGAGTGCTATTTTTCTCCTAGGCTTCTTCACGAGAGAATGCGAATTGTAAAACAGGTTAGAAATGGAGAAGTGGTTGTAAACATGTTTGCTGGTGTAGGTTGTTTTTCAATCGTTATTGCTAAACAATCCAATGCAGAAAAAGTATATTCGATTGATGTCAACCCGACAGCCGTTAAGTACATGAAAGAGAATGTCAGGCTGAATGGGGTTTACGGGAAGGTTGTACCAATACTTGGTGAAGCAAAGGAGGTTATCGCAGAAAGACTGCGTCACGTGGCGGATAGGGTTCTCATGCCTCTGCCTGAAAAAGCCTTTGAATACTTGCCTCATGCTCTATTAGCCCTTAAAAAAGCTGGAGGATGGGTACACTACTACGACTTTGAGCATGCAAGGAAACTGGAGAATCCGATTAAGAAGGTTAAGTCTAAGGTGGCTGAAGAACTTCAAGGTTTACGTGCAGCCTTCGAAATTCCATTTGGTCGTGTTGTTAGAACAACTGGTCCGAACTGGTATCAGGTGGTCTTGGACATTGCTGTGAAGCGGTAGTTTGGCAAATTTAATAAATGCTTATCCTCCACTTGTTGTATAGGAGAATGTCGAGATGAAAAGGAAACTGATGGAAATACTGGCTTGCCCGATTGATAAACATCATCCGCTAGAATTGCTTGTCTTTGAAGAAAAGGAGGAGATAGTTGAAGGTTTAATTATCTGCCCAAAATGTTTAAGATGGTACCCTATACGTGACGAAATCCCAGAGATGCTACCAGACGAGCTGCGAAAAGAGAATGAAGATTTACCGTTTTTGAAAAAATGGAAGGAAAAAATTCCAAAGAAGATTGTGTTAGAGGGCAAGCCTTTCAACCTCAAAGGCTAAACGCGAAAGAAACCCTAATTTTTATTTTAGCTTCACAGCTTTGCCTGCCGCTGAAGACTTTAGCGCCGCCTCAGCCATTTGAAGGGCTCTTAAGCCGTCCATTCCCGTTATTAACGGCTTCTCCTTCTTTAGAATGCAATTTGCAAAGTGTTGAAGTTCAAGTTTTAAGGGTTCTTGCCATGGGTATCTTGGCTGCACGGTTTCTTTTGCATCCTCTATTGTCAATTCTTGTGTTATATAGTCAAGTTTCATTATTGCTTTACTCCCTGTAACCACGAGAGTTCTTGTTTTGTACGGAGTTAACCAGTTAGACTCAATGATGGCGCTCTTTCCGCCTTCGAAGGTTAGCATTATCTGGGCGTAATCCTCAAATCTTCTGTGCTTCATGCTTCCGGTTTTTGCGTAAACGGCGTTAGGTTCCTCGTCAAAGAGATAGCGTATTACGTCTATATCATGGATGGCTAAGTCTTTGACAACTCCGACATCGCCTATTCTTTCCGGCCACTCAGAAACTCTTTTTGCTGTGGCACACACAAGTTCGCCTATGGTCTCGTCTTCAACAGCCTTTTTAATGTGTCGCATTCCTGGAATAAACCGCATCAGAAAACCCACTGTGAGATGTAATCCTTCCTTCTGAGCTGTTGCTAGCAGTTTTTCCGCCTGTTTTGCATTTGCTGCCATGGGTTTTTCTATCAGAACATGTTTTCCCGCTTTCAAGGCTTTTAAAGCTTCCTTTGAGAGGCTTGTGGACCATGTACAGATGCTAACAGCCTCGATGTCTTCTCTCTTCAGCATTTTTCCTACATTCATGTAGGGAGTTACATCGGATTGCTTGGCTGCTCTTTTGGCTCTTTCGGCGTCTATGTCGCAAACAGCCAACAGCTCTGTCTCTTCTAATTCCTTATAAATTCTTGCGTGGTTTCTTCCCCAGAACCCAGTCCCAATAACTGCCACGCCTAGTTTTTTCACTTTGTCCATACTCCCCTTCCTAACCCGCGGTATACGAAACCTTCCTTTTCAACATTATCCGGTTCGACTATTCCTTCAAAGTCAACAATCGCCGCAGGCATTTTCATCATTACTTTTAATCGCTTTAAGTTTAGGCGTTTAAACTGGTCATGTCCTGTCAGTATTAATATGCAATCTGCACCTTCCACGGCTTCGTTTAGATTCTTTTTAAGTTGGTGTTGCATTCCCACAAATTCACTGCTTGAAAGGTATGGGTCATAAAGACTAACTTTAGCACCCTTAGCTTCAAGCATTTTAGCAATTACTTTCACCACTTTTTTGGGCGGACTCTTCGTGTTTGGTGTCTGCGAGATTCCTAGCAGAGAGATTCTGGCTCTTCTTAATGTTTTCTCGCAGTTTCTCAAAGCGTCCTTGGTCAAATTAATCGCGTGTTTGGTTGTTTCCTCGTTTATTTCTCTGGCGATTGCCGGAATTCGAAGTTTCAGATTGAGATTCTCCGCGTTTTCCAATAAGAGATATAGCTCATCCCAGACATTTTCATTGGCAAGTGTCGGTAGTGAAAGCCTGGGATAGTCTCCAGTCTTCATAAGTTGATAGGCCTCTTGAAAATCTAACCCTGCTTTTTCGCAGATTAAAGCAAGTTCGTTAGCGAGGGCCATATTGACATCCAGGCGCACTCCTTCAAAAAGGGTAACAGCCTCAACCAACTTTATGTTTCCCGTTTTTTTCAAGCCTTTTTTTGTAGTGGCTTCAAGAATTGTTGACGCGACATTTAAGCTGTTTTTATCCGCTGCCGCAACAATTCGTTCATGATCTGTTAGTGCTTCTATTGTCTGCTCATTTGGAGTGCGAATTGGGCTATAAGCCAGACCGAGGTCTACTCCAACTTTGAATCCAGAAGCGCTCTCCAGAATTTCTTTAATCAAGCCTTCTGTGACTCCTAGTCCAAAGGTGCTCAAAATAATAATTAAGGAGCCTTGGCGGAGACTGGTGCCCACCTTCTTACAGGAGTTTTCTATGTCTGAATAATCGACTTGTTTCTTATCGTTAATTTTCGCAGGGATGGTTATGACGATAACATCGCTTTGGGAAACGGCTGTCTTGACATCGGTTGTGGCGTCTAAAAGTCCATTTTTCACGTAATTTTTCAGTTTAAGCTCTGCTTCGCGCTTTAGAAAGGGCGCTTTCCCCCGTATAATACTGTTTATTATGGTTTGGTTTGCATCTGCGCATTTGACTTTAAATCCTGCCTCTGCGAAAAGACAAGCGTGGAGAACGCCAATCAGTCCGCAACCTATGATGCTAATTGTGTATTTTCCACGTTTTTCGGCAGTGTCGATTTCTTCTGGTTTTGTATGTAATACTGATGAGGACATAGGGTTTTCTCCGCGTAACGGCAATTGTGACAAACTCGTTAACTCTTTAAGCGTTCAACTATCCTTTTAAGTTTTAAACCGTATTCGTTGACAAGCCGTAAGGCTTTTTCTTCGGTTCTGGCTTCTGCGTATAATCGGTAAGTGGGTTCTGTTCCGCTTGGTCGTATCAAAACGGCGCTTTTATCCCCAAACCAAACTTTAACTCCATCAATTGTGCTTATATTAAGTCCCTTCATCTGTTCAACCAATTTTTCTAGAACTCTCTCTTTAATATTCTCCGGACATTCCACCTTTCCCTTCGCGATAAAATATTTTGGCAGTTCTCGAAGAAGCTTTGAAAGTTTCTTGCCTGTTTTAGCCATGACATCCAGAATTAGGGCCGTCGCCATTGCCCCATCTCTAACCGGTTGGTGGGGACCGTAAAAGATTCCGCCATTTTCTTCTCCGCCAAGTTTTGCTTTCAACTTTTTCATGGTTTGGGAAACCGTTACGCTACCAACCTTGGTCCATACGATTTCTCCATCATAAGCGTCAGCTATGTCCTTAACCAAGGTTGAGGAGCTCACTGGCGTAACGATTTTTTCGCTTGGGTTGTCTTTTAGAAAGTATTTTTCAATTAAACCGAAGGTTTTGTCTCCCCAGTGGATTTCTCCATTTTCATCGACAAAGATTGAGCGGTCAGCGTCGCCGTCATATGCCACGCCCAGATCTGCACCCAGGGCTTTCACGGTTGAAGCCAAATCCTTAAGGTTTTCTGGTCTTGGTTCAGGTGATCTTCTGGGAAATGTTCCGTCAATGTTTCCATTTATAGGCGTGACTTTGCATCCTAAATCTCGAAGCAGACTCGGTACAGCCAGATTGCCAACGCTGTTCGCCGCGTCAACCACAACATGATAACGTTTTTTAGCTATTCTGGCAACATTTACGTGTTTCTTTGTCGCTTTAACATACTCGTCAATTGTTCCAGGTAGGTCGCGTGTTGCTCCCATATGATTCCATTCCGCATAGCGTATTTTTTCATCGAAGAATATGTTTTCGATCTCGATTTCTTGCTCGCGGGAAAGCTCTATTCCATCGTTCCACACGACTTTTATCCCGTTGTATTCTGGGGGGTTGTGGGATGCGGTTATTATCACGGTGCCGTCTGTTTTGTGTTGTTTCACTGCATACTGCAACGCTGGAGTAGGTGCCATACCAGCAAAAAGCACATCGCAACTAGTCGCGTTTAAACCAGCAATAACAGCCCTCGCCAACATGGGGCTGCTTGTTCTTGCGTCGTACCCAACAATAAGGGTTCCATGCTTAAAGAACGTCCCAATTGCGCTGCCAATTTTAATCCCTATTTCAGGGGTTAACTCTTTGTTGACAACCCCACGGATTCCGTTTGTTCCAAATAAGCGTCTCGTGCCTAACACTCGTTATATCCTCCCTCTAAACAATACATTTAGGTGTTAATACGCTCTCAGAAACCTCTTTAGCGGGGCAAATCGAAACTCCCTCAGCAAGCGACACCTTATCCTTTATTACAACATGGTCGCCTAGTATACAGCCCCTGCCGATTTTAACTTCTCTTCCGATGACCACGTTTTCGCCGATTATGGCTCCGTTTATCGTGGAAAAATCAGCGATGACTGTTTCAGGTAAAATTATGGAGTCTTGTATGTAAACGTTTTTTCCGACAATGACTTTTCGTCCTAGAACAGCATAAGGCCCTATGACGGATTTCTCTGCTATGGAGACTCCTTTGTCCAAAGCCACGGGTTTCTTGACTTCTATATTATTCCCGATTTTGTATTTTTGGTGGGTGGAGAAAGAATCGAGCAGAGCTTTGTTTACCTCTAGGTAGTCTTCTGGTTTGCCTATGTCGATCCATAAACCATCAAAAACATACCCGTAAAGCCTGCCCTCCTTTGCCAGCTTTGGAAAAATTTCGCGTTCAAGAGAGACCGTACGTCCCTCTGGAATGTACTTGAAGATTTCTGGGCTTAAAGCGTAAACGCCAGCGTTTATCAGATTAGTGGGAGCAGCCTCGAGCGGCGGTTTCTCGACGAATATTTTTACACGGTTTCCCCTTGTTAGTTCGGCGACTCCGTATCTGCTTGGGTCCTCAACTCTGTGAAGAGCTATCGTTGTCACGGCGTCTTTTTCTTCGTGCATCTTTAAGATTTCTGTGTAATTTACGTCGGCAAATATGTCTCCATTCAGAACTAGGAAAGGCGCATCGTAACCAATGAGTTTTTCAGCCTTTTTTATTGGTCCTCCTGTGCCGAGCGGTTTTTTCAATGGATCTCGTGAATAGGTGATGCGTATCCCGTGCTTTGGGATTCTATGCTGTTTCATCAAGCCTTCAGTTTGGTGGCTAGCTGCCAGTATCACCTTAGTTACGTTGTTCTTAGCGAGCCTTTCGAGAGTCCACTGTAAGAGGGGCTTGTTAACTATTGGGAAAAGAGTTTTGGGTCTTGTGCAGCTCAGTGGTCTTAGCCTTGTGGCGAAGCCTCCTATGAGAATTAACGCTTTCAAAGGTTTCCACCGGTTTAAACCGCAAACTTATATTCGGTCGCCTCTTAATATAAACGATTTCTTGAATGGTGAAAGCCGTGAAGGTTTTGCTTCATGAGATGAGCTGGACTGAAGCCAAAGAATATCTAATGAAAAATGATATTGTCATGTTCCCGGTCGGCTCAAACGAGCAGCACGGGCCGCAAAACCCGCTTGGAACAGACCATTTGATAGCTAAGGCATTGGCGGAAGAGGCAGCCAAACGGACGGAAGTGCTTTGCTTGCAGGTTGTTCCCTTCGCCGTAAGCTCCCACCACAAGCAGTTTTGGGGGACGATCTACGTATCGCCCGAAACCTTCAAAAACTACGTTAAAGACGCTTGCTTAGCGCTCAATTACTATGGTGTTAAGAAAATTGTGATAGTTAACGGACACGGAGGGAACTTAAGCGCCTTGTCGGAGCTGGCTAGGGAGCTGAGAGAAAAAGGAATTTCCATATCCATTTTCCAGTGGTGGTCAGTAGCTGGCAAGCTTTTGCCTGACATATTCAAGCCCGAAGAGAGAGGGCATGCCTGTGCGGAAGAAACTTCTGTGAATTTGGCTTTGCATCCAGAAATTGTGGATATAGATAAAGCTGTGGATGAAGAACCCCGCAAACACATAGCGCAAGCTGAAGGGGTAACCCTTCCATTGGATACTGTAGATTACACAGATTCGGGAGTATTTGGTAAGTCAACAACAGCCTCTAAAGAAAAGGGAAAAATGGTTTTAGAAACTGTCGTCAACGAGCTGGTTAAGCATGTTCGCCTGCTAAAAGAAACTAGAATTGAAGATTTAATGCAGAAGCCTAAAGTTTAGAACAAGCTATAAAGTGATCTGATAGTCTTTCCATGTTCAAAAGCTATTTACCATTTTAAAGAAAGTTGTTGTTAAGACTTAGCTCTCCCATAAAAGAATTAAATTCTCCAGTCATTTAGTGCATAGAAGGAGGATTAACCTTGAAAGTCGCTATGGCTCAAATAAACTCGACGGTAGGCGATCTTGAAGGGATGTGGAAAAGATACAGAGTTTTATGGTTGACGCCAAGAAACGCTGTGCCGATTTGGTGGCTTTCCCAGAATTAGCAACTACAGGATATCCCCCTCAGGACTTACTGCTTGAAAACGCTTTCGTCAAAAGCAACAAAAAGCTATTAACTGAATTGATTAAAGAAAATGATGTTGAAATAGCTGGGATAATCGGGTTTGTCGACTATAAAGGGAAAAATCTGTACAATGCTGCTGCTGTTTTTTACCGAAACAGGCTTGTTGGGACCGTTTACAAAACGCTTTTACCAACTTATGATGTTTTCGATGAAGACAGGTACTTCAAGCCTGCAAGAGAAGAAGAAATCAAAACCATATCAATGAATCTTAATGGAACGCAGTTTAGGTTGGGGGTGGAAATATGCGAAGACCTATGGGACAAAGATTATGCCATAAAAGTCACCGATTTACTAACAAAGAGGGGAGCACATGTAATCGTCAATATTTCAGCTTCTCCCTTTTATGCTGGAAAAAGGTTTGAAAGGGAAAGGCTGTTAAAAGAAAAGTCTAAGAAAAACAAGGTTCCGATTTTTTATGTTAATTTAGTTGGTGGGCAAGACGAGCTCGTTTTTGACGGACAAAGCTTAGCAGTCGATAGACTTGGTAATCTAATAGCCATAGGTAAACAGTTCGAAGAGGACCTATTAATTACCGACATCAACCTGAAGAAAGGAATTGCTAAAGAAGTCAAGCCCACCCCACATCATAAAGAACAAGAAATGTTTAATGCCTTGGTTTTGGGAATACGTGACTATTTTAGAAAGACAGGTTTCAAGAAAGCTGTTGTTGGAATGAGTGGTGGAATTGATTCATCATTAACTACTTGCGTAACTGTCGAAGCTTTAGGCAAGGAAAACGTCATTGGCATTTCCATGCCTTCTAAATACTCAAGCGAGCATAGCAAAACAGACGCACAAAAATTGGCTGAAAACTTGGGGATATGCTTTGTTCAAATCCTTATTCAAGATATTATTGGCAGCTACCATAAAACTTTGGAAAAACCTTTAGAAGAGATAAGAAATCATTTTGGTGTGAGAAAAGAAAGTGACGACATGGTTGCTGATGAAAATATACAACCAAGAACAAGAGGTAACTGTCTAATGGACATATCTAATCGGTTAAAGGACTTGAAAATCTTGGTTGTAAATACAGGAAACAAAACTGAGCTTGCGCTCGGTTATTGCACGTTGTATGGGGATATGGCTGGTGGAATTGGAGCACTTGGTGACGTGAGTAAACTTGAAGTTTACAAACTTGCAAAATACGTGAATGAAAAAGCGGGAAGAGAAATTATACCCAGAAATGTCTTTATGAAAAAGCCATCACCAGAACTTAAGGAAGGTCAATTTGATCCCTTTGACTTCGACATTGTCAGTCCTCTGGTTGATGAAATTATAGAAAATCGAAGAAGTAAGCAAGAATTGATTGAAATGGGTTATGCTAAAGAAGTTGTTGAGGACACTTACAGAAGAATCAGGAACGCTGAGTTTAAAAGATGGCAAGCAGCTCCATGCATAAAAATCACACCCAAAGCATTTGGTATTGGATGGAAAATGCCGATCGTTAACAAGCATAGAGGATAAAGGGAGTGCTACTAGCCACCTTTGTCTCAATGTGGCGTCTGTCATAAATTGCTTTCATTTCAAAACGCCGAGCGACCTTAAGCGTTCTTTTATGTAACTTTCAAAGATCCATTCATCCTTTTCTTCATGTTCTTCGCGTTCTCTAGCTGGACACTTCTCCCTCAACTCGTTTTCTGGAAGTAGACACGTTCCATCCTCAGCTAAGTAAGGGCACTCTATACTTATGCATCTTTTACCCATTTATTACCCCCTCAGATCGTTTTTCATATGTCAGGAAAAATATAATCAGATCAAAAGTATATAAAGATATTTCGCTAATTATTGGATAGATGTACAATAAACTCTCATACAAATCGAAAAGTGTACAAGAGGGTTGGTTATTATGAAGCTAGACCGACAGATGTCAAAATTTAAAAACTTCTAAACAGCTAAACCTTAAGTCAGTCGATGGAGTCTGGGTTTTTATTCCCATTCAATTGTTGCTGGGGGCTTATGGGTTATATCGTAAACAACTCGACTGACTTCTGGTATTTCATTAGTTATCCTTGTTGAGATTCTCTCCAATACTTCATATGGGATTTTTGCAAAACTTGCAGTCATTGCCTCACGGCTTTCCACCATTCGTACAGCAACAACATAGCCATAAGCTCTCGCATCACCCTTCACGCCCGTGGCCTTGGTGTCTGCCAAAACTGCGAAATACTGCCACAAGTTCTCCTCTAACCCACTCTTTTCGATTTCTTCCCTAACAATTTTGTCTGCTTTCTTCAAGATTTCAACTTTCTCTATAGTTAATTCACCGATTATTCTGACGGCCAAACCTGGACCCGGAAAAGGTTGTCTAAAAACTATTTCTTTCGGTAGCCCAAGAATTTTGGCAACTTTTCTAACCTCATCCTTATACAGGTCACGAAGCGGCTCAACAATCTTCTTAAACTTAATTCTAGCGGGCAAACCCGCCACGTTATGATGTGTCTTTATTTTGTCCGAAAACTTTCTGAAACCTGACTCGATTCTGTCCGGGTAAATCGTTCCTTGGATTAAATATTCTGCGCCTGTTTTCTCCGCTACCTCCTCAAAAACTCTTACGAATTCTTCGCCGATGATTTTCCTTTTCCTTTCAGGGTCAATAACCCCTTCAAGTTTCCTCAAAAACCTTTTCCGCGTATTCACCATTATCAAGTTCAATTTGAATTTTTGGAAAACATTTTTCACAAATTCTGGCTCGTTCTCCCGCATGAACCCGTGGTCAACAAAAACAGCTGTAAGCCTGTCGCCTAGTGCTTTGGCTGCGAGGGCCGTTGCCACGCTGGAATCTATGCCTCCGCTGAGGGCTATTATGGCTTTTTCTTCATCGACTTCCGCTCTTACTTCTTCCACCATTTTTCCTATAACATCTTCCATTTTCCAGTTAGGTTCGCATCTGCAAACTTCAAATATGAAGTTTTGAAGCATCCGCATACCGTTTTCCGTGTGCACTACTTCTGGGTGCCACTGCAAGCCGTAAATCGGCTTTCTCTTGTGTCTAAAGGCGGCAACCGGACAGTTTTCTGTACGGGCTAGAACCTCAAATTCTGCAGGCAAATTGAAAACGGTGTCGCCGTGGCTCATCCAAACCTTCTCCTTACTGCTTAAGCCTTTCAAAATGCCTACGGGTTTGTCAATGGTGACGTAGGCAGATCCATATTCCCTTTGTTCAGCTGGCTCAACTTTTCCTCCAACCATTTGTGCTATGAGTTGATGTCCATAACACAAACCTAGAATTGGCAATCCCACATCAAGGATGTGTGGAACCGATTTGGGTGCGTTAGGCTCGTATACGCTAGCCGGTCCTCCCGAAAAGACTAATCCCTTTACGATGAATTTTTCGTTTAGAAGCTTGATTTCTTCTGGTTTTATGTTATGCGGCACTATTTCGGAATAAACTCCATTTTCTCTAATTCTTCTTCCTATAAGATGGCAGTACTGTCCGCCGAAGTCAAGGACAAGTATAGTATCATATTTCATGGGTGCATCTTCTCCCAGCCGAATAAATGCTTTGTCACGGCTAGTTGATTAGGCATAAAGATATTTCTGCAATTCCCACAGCGTTACCTTGTTTTTCTCGTCTGGCGTGTGCGGCTCATATTCTTTCCATTCTTCCGTTTTCAACTCTACATATTTATCTGCGCTTTCCTTACCCAAAGCTCGTATGCAGATGTCGTCGCTGTCCCACTTCTCCAAAGCCTCTTTCAGAGACGCGGGCAAAGTTTTAATGCCAAGTTCTTCACGTTTGGCTTCGCTGAGATGATAAACATTCACCTCCACAGGTTCTCCAGGTTCGATCTTCCTTCTAACGCCATCCAACCCAGCCTCCAATATCACCGTATACGCAAGATAGGGATTACAAAGCGGGTCTGGGCATCTAAACTCTACTCTGGCTTCCTGTTCTTTCCCGGGGAAATACTCTGGCACTCTTACCAGGGATGAACGGTTTCTCTTGCTCCACGTAACGTACACTGGCGCCTCATAGCCTGGCACCAACCTCTTATAACTGTTAACTGTGGGCGCCACAACTGCGCAGAGGGCTCTGGCGTGTTCTAGGATACCCCCTATGAAGTATCGGCACCTCTGCGAGATGTAAGCGTAGCCATCAGGGTCATAAAACAGGTTTTTGCCAGTTTTAGGGTTGAAAAGACCTATATGGACGTGCATGCCGTTGCCGGGTTTGCCAAACCATGGTTTGGGCATGAAAGTTGCTATCCAACCGTACTTTTTGTCCGCTACGGCTTTGGCTGCGAATTTGTATCGCATGATGTTGTCGGACGTGGTGGACGGGTCCGAGTATTTGAAGGTGATTTCGTTTTGAGCTGAGCCGACTTCGTGATGCTGCCTTTCCACAGTGATTCCCATGGTGGATAAAGCGTTAGACAAGTCCATTCTATATGATTCTGTGACATCTCGACCGGGTGCTATGTCAAAGTATCTTTGTTTATCTATTAGGTGGTTTTCAACGGGTTGAAACTCGTCATCTCCAGTTTTTTGTACAAGATAAAATTCCAATTCCGCAGCGGCTGTTGGTTCATACCCTTCCATCAATGTTTTTCCTATGGCTTTTTGACAGATATGCCTGGGGTCTCTTTCAAATTGTTTGCCGTCGGGTCTAAATATGTCGCAGATGAAGCTTACAACGCCTTTGTCGTAAAAGTAGTAGGGGCAAACCGTGAATGTGGATGGGTCGGGCTTCATAACCATGTCGCTTTCTTCTATGCCCACTCCGCCCATTATGGAGGAGCCGTCAAAGCCTACGCCTTCCCTTAAAGCGTTTTCCGCTTCTTCTGCCGGGATGGTTCTGCCTTTAAGGAATCCGAGCATGTCTGTGAAGTGTAGAAGAATGTAATCGGCATTTCTCATCAGCTTTAGGTTTGTGTCGAAATTTTGGTTTATTTTTGGTCTTTTGTATGCCATGACGTTCCCTATTAGCAAGTTTACATTTGAAGGAGTTATTTCTATAAATATAAAAGCTTTCTGGCTAAAAATGGAGGCAAATGTTAAATATGAGATATAAATAACTCAATAATTGTGCAGTGTAGGTGACTGACGATGCATATAGACGAAACAGATGTCAAAATCTTGAAGACGTTAACATCCGATGCGAGACTTTCTTCGAGACAGATAGCCAAGCAGTGCGGCGTTTCCATAGGCACGGTTCTTTCGCGGATAAAGAGAATGGAGGAGGATGGAATAGTAAAGGGTTATTCGACTCTGCTAGACCATGAAAAACTCGGGTACGAACTGACTGTCGTTAGTGAGATAACGGTTTCTAAGGGACGGCTCTTGGAAGTGGAGAATGAGATCGCGCGGGTTCCTAACGTTTGCTGTGTGTATGACGTTACGGGATTAATAGACGCTATCATAGTTGCAAAATTCAAGAACCGAGAAGAGCTGAGCAAATTCACCAAACGACTCTTAGCTATACCATACGTGGAACGAACAAACACCCACGTCGTCTTAACAACCATAAAGGAAGATTTCCGCATAATCTGACAACATCTATTAACCCACTCTCTTTCTTTGTATCCGAATAAAAGACAATTAGATTTGAAGTCGGAATCTGAATTAAGAAAATTAACTCTCTATATTTTGTCTTCATAAGTCTAATTTGGGGCTCTCTCAAATAGTATCATACAAACACGAACCGATTCCGGCTGGCCTTGAGCATTGGCAAAACAATATAGAACCGTCAAGTTGCCCGCGAAGATGCTAGAGGCAATCGAGTTGCTGATTAAGAATAACCCAGAGTGTGGGTACAGTAGCATAGCAGATTTCGTTAAAGATTCTGTCCGGCACCATTATTGCTGGTATATCCATAGAATAAAGATGGAAGAAGAATAATTCTGCTTAGGTTCAATCTGAGTCATACGTGACACCCAATATTTTTCTTTCCAAATCCCCTCTTAGGTAAGGCGTGAGTGATAAGTGAAAACCAAAAAAGCCATCATCACTATTCTGCTTGTTGAAGAAAGCGAAGAGAAATCCAATGAGGATCTTGAGAAGGAAATATTTGAGAGCCTTCTAAAGAATCTGCCTATGATTCCGTGGTTTGCACGCGTAGAAAAAGTAAAGGTGATGAAAAGCTAAAACTAATCGGAATAACTAAGAGCGGTCAGCTAAAGTATAGTTGTAACTTTCTTCTTTTCTGGTTCCCCGATTTTGACATTAAGGCATAAAAGGCTTCTACAGATATGGAAAGCAGCATTCTTAATCCTTTCTTCTTCACATAGCTAGTGAAAGCAATATTTAATTTCAACCATAAACTAGAAAATAGAAGGACAGCTCCTGAGCGGGGGTTGCCAAGCATGGCCAAAGGCGTAGCCCTGAGGCGGCTATCCCGTAGGGGTTCGTGGGTTCAAATCCCACCCCCCGCACTGAATTAGCGGTTGACGTTTAAATTCTCGGTTCCGACACGATTCTTTATCCTTTCGGAAAATTTCTCCAAAAAGACTAAAAAACCGATTTTGAAGTGCAGCTTGTGATAGTTACAAATATCGGTTTGAATTAGGGGTTGTCTAGGTGCCTCAGCTATGAAGGAACTAATTTTGCAGCTCCAGTGGGGCAGGTTGTAGTGCAAAGGCCACATCCATAACAGTCATCTTTTATAACGAAACTTTTTCCGTTTTCAAGTTTCCTCGCGTGGAAGATGCACCGTTCTATGCATGTACCACAACCATTGCATTTGTCCTGATCGACTTTCGCTACCAATCCCGACTTTGCTATATGATGTTTAACCCGGTAGTCCATGAAAGTCCGTAGGTGCATGCAGCAGCATGGGCAACAACTGCAGATGTCACTGACTTCACCTTTGAGCCAGTCGGTGTAAATGACCTGATGCACAAGACCATGTTCATTGGCCAGATGCAGAACTTTTTTTGCTTCTTCCAGAGAAATTTTCTCTGCCACTTCTCGTTCTACGAGTTCGTCGGAGAACTCATTGAGCCCGAGGCATGTTCTGAGGGGTTTATCGCAGTTCTTGTAGGTCATTCGGCATTCGCAGTCGCGAAGCGAGAAAGCCCTCGCTTTCTCCAAGACGTTAATTGCAGTTTCGAATGGTAATATCTTCGAAACTGGTTCCAGAATAGCCTCTGGAACAGGCAGTATTTTACCTTCCGGGTAAGGATCTGCTCTTCCATGTTTTACATACTCTTTCATTCGATTAATCGCCAGTGCAGCTACGTATTTTCCTAAGGACTCCGCTCTGCCCTCTGAGAGATGCCTGTTAACTATACTTTGGAACGGCTTTGTAGAATAGTATACTTCGCCGTCTTTTTTTCTTTTTAAGAAACCTCTGACGAACAAACTGTTAACCTTTGATTCTAAAGTTTTCTGTGATAGACCTAATAGTTTGGACAGTTGACTAATTGACCGCTCTCTTTCCGACATCCTAAGAAGCAGTTCAACCTCGTTCTGCTTGACTATCATTGTGAGGGCATCTGTAAACATCGGCGGTGTCTTTAAGACTTTAGCCAATTGTCGGTAATTGTCAAGGCACATAGTGCTCCACTAATCCAAGTTCTTAAATGAGATGAAAAACTTAAAGTTTTGTTAGTGCCAGATCAATGCAAAAACCGAGAATTTAAACCGATGTATGGTTAAGCTGTGGCTTAACCTTTAAATAGTAGATTCTCCTCTCTAGTCATTTACCATAAAGAGAGTGAGTAAACATGACGGAAAAATCCGTTGTTAAGGGAGCCAACCGCCAAGACATAGTCAATTGGGAAGATCCAGCGCTGAAGAGATGGTTTGACAGCATCATAAGACAAAGCACCAAGTATAATTATAGAACAGCTTTCAGAGCCTATGCGCTCTTCACAGGAATGATGCCTTCAGCATTGATTGATGAGGCTCTGGAAGACGCTAAGAGAGATCCAAGAAACAGAAAGGACGTTGTCCTGACAAGGATAGTTCAGTTCTATAATTGGCTTAAGACTGAGTATCCAAGGAAAAGTAGAGGAGCCGGGGAACATATAATAGTTGGGAAAGGCATTTCAGACAAGCTTGCTCACGCTTATGTTGGCGCCATAAGAAGTTTCTATGCTACATTTGACATGACTATTCGCATGAAAGGAAGACACCGACTTCCTAAACCAAGAGTTCAGAACAAACGCATGCAGGTTGCTGCTGAACAGGTTAAGCTCTTAGTGGATCATGCAAGGACTCCAAGAGACAGAGCCATTATATTGACGATGTTTCAGAGTGGTATGGACGTCAGCACTCTCTGCAGCCTCAAGTATGGAGATGTTGCAGAAGGCTTAACCAAGAATGAGCATCCATTGAAACTTGACTTGTACCGGCCAAAGACAGGCACAGACTACTACACTTTCCTCGGAAAGGACGCTGTTGAAGCCTTGAAGGCTTACATAAACGACATGAAAGTAAGAGGGGCCCAATTCAAACCTGACACTCCACTCTTCATGAAGGAGAGAGGCAAGGAGCCTTTAGAGACTAACCTTGTTCAGAACATGATGAAGGAAGTGGCTCATAAGAGTGGCTTGGTTGACAGAGAAAACAACGGCAAACAGTTCAATCCATTGAGTCCTCATGCCCTGAGAGAGAGCTTTGGTTCAATCATGATTAACTCAGGAGTTCCTGACACTATCGTGGATTTTTGGCTTGGCCACGAGATTGGAGAAATGGCTGAAGCCTACAAGGGAGTCCAATATGAAAGCCTCCGACAAATGTATCTGGAAAGAGAGAAGCTGCTGAGCATCACAATGCCGAAAGTGGACGTTGACGAATTGAAGGCTAAGCTGAGAGGAGAGATTGAACAGCAGAACAGACAGCTACAAGTTATGGTTAACAATGTGGTCTCTGAAAACATTGATTTGAAGTTGCGGATCAGTAGGACGGAACAAAAGCTTGCAGAGCTTGAAAAGGCTATCCATGAAATCTTAGAGCAAACAGGATAGCCTAATTTCCCCTATTTTTTAAGTCATACCCTCACCCTGAAGGGTATTTATTTTTGAGTTTCCCTAAGCCTGCGTGCTACGACCATTCCCGAAAGTCTGAGTTCTGACAAAAATTTCCAGATTTTAAACAAACACACATAAGAAGCATACGAAAAATTGTTGGTCGAGAGAGTTTTTGCATTGCTGCGGAACTTGAAAGAAAAAATCATGTTGTTGGTTTTGGTTTATTCTTCTTGCTTCTAAGCGAGACATAGATTCCTATTCCCAGTAATATTAAACCTATTATGACTGCGCCTAAGACTATCCAAAGTAAAGCATTTTCGGGATTTGTGAGGTTTGGAAGAATTCCACTTTCAACGTCATACGACAACTCTATGTATTTAGCATAACCAAACCCATTATCAAATATGAGTTTGTGTTTGCCTTCTGTGAGCGCCTTAAATGTGAAGTTTGCTTTTGGCATATTATTGTAGACACCTCCTAAATCAACAAGGATAACTTCTTTTGGGTCTATTACACTAAAATAAATTCTGTCGTAGGAATGACGCGGGTCGCCAGTTACGCTAAGAGACCCTGTTACAGTTTGGCCCGCTTGGAGATTTACGATTAGTGTTTTCTTTTCACCTTCACCCAAATAAAAGGTCTGATTAAATGTTGAGGCATTAGCTAATGAAAACATTGAAGCGCAAATAATCAAAACCAAAAAGGCGAGAGTGCCGAGAGTCATGGCTTTTTTCAAACTTAACCCCAATCTGTTTTGTATATTTTTCAGCTTAAATATATTATGACAATTGCTTTCCTTTGTATTCTCCTACGGGGTATTTATTTCTTGAGCGTTTCTATGACTTCTTGTTCCCGTATAGATTGACGAGTTGTTTTTTGACTCTATTCCAATTCTCTGTGGTTTTATCTTCTGGAATTTCAAAAGCCCAAACCACAGCCATTTTAGTTAGTGCTGATTCTAAACTTTTAGCTTGACCTTCTTGAGTGCCCCAGCGATCTCTTTCAAAATCTGTGCTTGTGTTGATTCTTGAGTTAAGGTTTGTATATCGCGCGCAGGGGAATTAAATAATTCTGGAATGTTTATGTGGAGAACCAGCCTTCTTCGTTTTGATGACGGATGAAGAAGACTGGCTCTCCTATGCTGTTGTTTGAGAACGTGGATTTAAGTCCTATCCGTCCAATATTGTGGTTTGACCTTCACCAGGATGGTCCTGGTAGGCTTGTGGAGTACGATCCGGAGTGGGATTTGAGGGCTTTGATGCTTAGGCAGCTGGAGCAGATCCCCTACGTTAAGGATTTGGTTAAGAGGCTGAATAGAAGCCGCTATCTGAGGAGGGCTTGCGGGTATAAAGGTAAGGCGCCTACAGAGGCTCATTTCAGCCAGATGAAGAAGCGCATTGGAAAGGCTGGTTTTAAGGGTGTTGAAAGCTACCTGCGTAAGGAGGCCAATAGGCTGAGGTTTAAGTATCCCATGCTGGCTTTAGGCCTAATTCAAGCCGCCTGCTTGGATGGCACAGACCTTTCGGCGTGGAGCAGCAGAGACCCAAAGGACAACACCAGAGGGCTTGGGGATCCCGAGGCAAGACTTGGCAGAGGGCCGGAAGGCTTCTACCTTGGCTACAGAAGCCTATTCATGTTGGACATGGAAGGCTTCCCACTAGGCCATGTTGAGGCTTCAGCAAACGTTAACGAGAAGGAGCTTGTGGAAAAGCTTCTAGATGAGGTTTTAGGCGAAGACTTTGAGGTTGAGCTTGCAGCTGGGGACAGCCAGCTGGAGTCACAGAGGGTTTTCCAAAAGCTGGAGGAGAGGAAGATTGCGCACATCATTCCATGGAGAAGGCTCAGGGGAAGAGTAAACCCTCCAGACGTTTTAACCGTCAAGGACAAGATCAGCGTTGAAGGCCCAGAGCATAAACGCGTCATCTACGGCCGCCTAAGAGCCATGGCTGAGAGCTTCATTTCAACCCTCAAAAACCACCTTGGCTACGACAACTTCACATGGAAGGGGCTGGAAAACGCCACAATCCACACAAGCCTAGCCCACTGCGTAGCCTACGCAGTAGCCATAGCCGCTTCAAAGCTTAACCGTCCAGACAAAGCGGGAAGCATAGCCTACTTCGCCTAAACAACCCTGAAAGGATAGGACAAAACCAGAAAAGCTAGCCTAAAGTAGGAAAGTTGAAGCCCATTCCCACCCAGACTAAGCCCCAAACCCCTCTTCTCCCCCTCAAAAAGCACCATCCAGAATGACGCTCACCATAAAACCCTAAAAACCCAAACCACAAAACGCCAACAAAAACCTCAAAAACACAATTATTTAATCCCCCCGCGCGCGTTTTGAGAGTCTAAGCTCTGTGCTTTCTCTTCTGTTTTTTCACCAAGTTGTTCATGTAGAAGACTGGAAACTTTGTCAACTAAATATTCGACATATCCATGGGCAGTGTGCTTTACTATCGTTTGGGCAAGCTGTAATCTGGGATTGTTTTGATAGGCGTTTTTGCTTTTCAATTCTTCTAATAAAAGAAAGGCGTCCATATATGGATAAAGTGCTTGTTTTGCTTGCTGAACTTGAGAAGGCTGTCCATGAGATTCTTGAGCAGACAGGTCAGTCAGCAAAACTTTCCTTTTCTTTCATCGTTCCAAATTCTTCATTTAATAACATGGGAATTTTGTTAATAAAAGAGAGAACAACTATAGATATAACTGTCTTTAGCCTTTCTTGTTTCTGGGCCTGTTCCTCAAAGGGGCGCCATTGGTTCGCTTTCATTATCACCCAGGTTGCTATCAGAAATTCTAGTCCAAGCTTATCTTTTATGCGAGAAGGCAACGTATCCATGAATAAAAGCAAATCAAAATAAGCTATGATGGGATTTGAAAGATTTTCATTTCTTATTGCTTCAAGGCGTTTTTCATATTGGTTATCTATTTCCACTTTAGAAATAGCGGTTGGATTGGCATTTTCAATACCAATAAATGAGATATTCCCCGCTAACTTCAAAACTTGAAAACCGCTTACCTTTCCCTTTTCAACTTGCTTGCGCCAACGATAGAAACGCGTTTCTTTGCTATCATCCCCTTTGGCATATTCTTTAGCGCATTCACTTACTCTTAGCCATCCACCCTTTCCTTTCTTTTCTAAAATTTCTTTGATGTTAGCAGCTAACATAGTTAATAGCTATACGTTTCAGAATATATGTCTTTATGACGTGTAGGTGTTTAAGACATTGGAAAGACATAGAATTTCAGTTCAAATAGAACAGGAACAGAGAGAGCAAATTGAAGCACGCATTAAAAGTGAGTATCCAAAACTGAAGAACGTTTCAGATGTTGTCCGTGCAGCTCTAAAAGAATTTCTTGAAACTGCAGAGCCATCCTAAAGGGAGACTGAATAATGAGCGAGTCTCAGGCTAAGCTGCAGAAGATTCGGCTGCTTCTTGAAAGGCTTGAGCAGGAGATCAAGGGTTGCAGAGCCATGCTGAGAGGAGAAAGGCAACATGAGTGACAATGATTCAGCCTTGGAAATGCTGCTTAAGTTTATCAACGCTGTAGAGGCTGGAATAGCTACTGCAAAACAGAGGCTCAAAGAGGCCTAACCCTAAGGAGTGTCTTTCTGCATGGCTGATGAACTGTCTCAAACAAAGGAAGAGCTGATAGAACATTTGAAGGATCTGGATAAGCCTTTAACGGTTGATGATGTCATTGAGATTTTGGGTAGCACGGTTAAGCATGATGATGAGAATAAGGCCATAACTTTTTTGGTAATGCTGCTTACGTTTACGGAAGAGGATCAAACTAACCTGGGGTTTCTTGCAGAAAGCAGTACAGGTAAAAGCTACATTCCGCTTGAGCTGTCTTGGTATTTTCCCAAGGAAGACTTGATAAAGTTAGGCTATGCGTCTCCCACAGCTTTCTTTCACGAATACGGTATTCCGCTTCCAGATCCAAACGATAAACGTAATGTTGAAGAAGAGAAAAAGCGTAGGATAATCCATGTGGATCTACGTCAGAAAATTCTCATATTTCTCGATCAGCCACACGATCAGCTTTTGCAGAGACTAAGATCATTATTAAGCCATGATGAGAGAGACATCATTCTCAAAATAACCGATAAGAAGGAAAAATACGGTTTAAAAACTAAAACAGTTGTCATTGAAGGCTATCCAACTGTTATTTTTTGCACAGCTAAGTTTAGCATGGCTGATCAAGAGAAAACACGGTTGTTACTACTCTCTCCAGAGATTAATCAAGAGAAACTCAGAGAAGCCATAGCCTTAAAAGTTGAGAGAGAAAGCGACAGAGAAGGCTTCTTTAAACGTATGGTAGAAGATCCGAAAAGGAAGTTTTTAGCGACAAGAGTTTGGAGCATAAAAAGAGAAAAGATAAAACACGTCAAGATTCCAGAGGAATTGAGAGAGCAGATTTACCGTCAATTTTTGGAAGACCATAAGTTTCTAATTGCCAGGCATCAGAGAGACATAAGCAGGCTTTTAGCTATCATTAAAGGCCATGCTTTGCTGAACTATATGCACAGGGAAAAGATTGCAAATTCTATTATTGTTAATTTGGAAGATGTTGAAGCTGGTTTCAGACTTTATTATGGTGTAAGTGAAGCAAACGAATTAGGATTATCTCCAGAATTGTATAATGTCTTTCAAAAACTGACATCATACATAACTCAAGACGGCATCATAATAAACGATTTTCAAAGTGCCTACTACAAAGAATTCCACAAACCCTTAGGATATGATACAGCTAAAAAAATTCTCAGAAGTCTTTCTTCAGTAGGCTTACTTATGGAAAAACCCGATCCTTATGATAAAAGATTGAAACGTTTTTTCCTTTCTGGTGTTTACCCCCAACCGAAACAGCATATAGTTTTAGAGATATATGCTGATCAGCATGGAGGTGACTCAAAGGATTCAGCCATTCAAACTTTAAGCCCCACTGCACAAACAATACCTTCTATTTGTGAAACCTTAAGAAACAGCTTGAAAGAACCGTTCTATCAGCAAAAAGCCATCGATTTGATCGTTAACCTACGCAATTGCGACTTAAAGGAAGCTGAAAAACTGTTTCAGACGTTTGTTGATGAAGGCAGGCTGTTCATGGATTCTTATGGTTTATGGATGTGGAATAAATGAGTGATTCTGAAGATTTGAAAATTTTAGCTGAAGACTTGCTGGATTTTCTTAATGGGTTAGAGGCTTCTATCGTTAAAATGAAAATGCAGCTTAACAAGTTGTTTGGACTTGAAGCTGAGGCTAAGGCTAAGTTTTCATGGAATCCAGATAAGATATCATGGCAAGAGACGGAAGGTTTCAAAGGAAGGTATGAGAAATCTTCAGACGTTAATTCTTTAGATTTTAAAGAGCTGCTTAAGGATTTGGCTTCTCATAACGGTAAGCTGAGCAGAAACGGTTTCTTTTATTGGGTTTTCAAGAACGGTTCAACAATTGGAAGGAAAAAGAGGGAAGGCAAAATTTAATCCCAAACCCAAAAAGAAAAAAGGGATGTGGATTAATCATACTACATTAAGGACTCGAAGTCCACGTTATTTCGTAGCTGTAGGTTCCTTGTCCTTCAAAGTAAATGGTTTCTTTAATGTTTCCAATATAGTGGCCCCAAGCTGTTCCTACATCTATAGTTTTGTAGACAAACTTTCCTCCGCCTAGGTCCCAAGTTATTTTTATTTTCACGTTATAGGCGGTTTCCGTGCCAAAGTTTATGATGATTCCTTCCACATCATGCCTATCTTCACCCCAATAACTATAAGTGTAGGTTACGACAATCAAAGCTTTAACATCTGCTGCAACTCCTCCAGAGGGACCTGGTGGTCCTCTCTCACCTTGTAGACCTTGAGGACCAATAGAGCCCTGTTCACCTGTGGGTCCAGGATCGCCTTTGTCACCTTTAGGTCCTTTCGCCCATTGCAAAGAAACCACAGCTGAAATAAGACTGGAAGCGAGAATTGCGATGACAAGACCAGCTACGAATGTTGTTCTCGATATTCCTGCTAGACTTCTCCCTTCAGACATCTGCAACCACCATACTAAGTATTTTCTAGTAGTTCTACTAAAAAAACTTACTCAATTTAGCGCGTGCAAACCCAAACACACATGACATGCGTGCTATATCTCCTTTGTGTTTGCTATTAGAAGGTACATTATACCATAACACTATAACACACAAACTCAAAACCAACACCATAGAACTACATACCAAAAATACAACAAGCATAACGACAAAGATCTCCTTTCTTGTCAACAAGGAACTGTCTCAAGATATGAAGCCGACTGCGTAGATGATGGAAAAAGAGCGGTTTAACCCGTTTAGATAATAGAGAGACGTCACCAGTCTAAAGTGCCGAACAAATGAGATGGTGAATATCAAAGGGATCAATAACCGTTCTTCTGTGTGGTTGTGAGGATCATCCTTACCTATTGCGCGCGTTCTAGAAAACGGAAACTTCATACGAAAGGCTTTTTTGTGAGTGCATTTCTCTTTCGCAAGGTACAATAACCTAATGCTGCAATCATAGCTATGATTGGAGTTATAGTTCCGAGCGTGGTTTCAGGTATAACGAAAAAGCTGGCCTCCATGAGTGTCGTCGATGTTTCGCTTGTTGAGCCATTGTTGTCCGTTACTTGTAGCCTGACGTTGTAATAACCCGGATGCGAATACACGTGAGTAACAGTCTCTCCATAGGCCTCGAAACCGTCTCCAAACCACCAACGGTAATTCTCAATTGTCCCATCGGGATCAAAGCTTGTGGAAGTGAAGATAACTGTTTCACCAGGGTACGGTGAAGTGGGTGCCCACTCAAACCAGGCCCATGGTGGTTGGTTAACAAACTCAATTGTAACCCGCTCCTGGAGCCATTCAGCAGAATACCATGTGAAACTAAGAAACAAAAACGAAAACGAACGTTTGACGATACGCCACCAACTGATCGCGGTTGCAATAATGTAGCTATCCGGAAGAAACGCCAGATCCACCTCATCATATGGTACGTACAGATCCAACGAACCGTCAACATTTTGGTCCCGAGAAAATATGCTCAAAAACACCCAAGGAATAGAGGCCCAAATGAAGAAGTCATGCCCGAGTAACGCGATAAGATCAGCCGCTATCATCTCTAGAAAGGCCACGAAGAAAACGAAAATTCCGACAAGCAAAGCAACGAGAAGGACAACTCTCAAGGCGGTCGCAAACCCTGGAGGAAAATGTATGTGAAACGCTGGGACAGGCTCAGAAGTATACGGTGCATCATAAAGAACATCAGGTATGGCCACGGACACCCAACTAGCAGAACCCTCCGGGTTTAATGAGGCGGTTATATTAACAATAGTCTCTGAGCCCGAGTAAGTAATGTTTGCTTTCACTAAGACATTGTAGGTCCCGTTATGCATAGTTACGTGAACTATCGCCTCTTTGTAATTAGGATCATCTACAAGCCATTCAATCCTTGCGTTTTCAACCCTTGCGTTTACCACACGTACAGGGGGTCCAGAGAAAGCAAATAGAAGCATCAGTACTAAGCCTAGTGTGATTAGATGTGTCCTTGAAATTGGCAATTTGAACACATACCTATTTTATTGGTAATTGCGCGCGCGACTATTAATCGTTTATGAAAAATCTGTATAAAATTTCTATCTAAATGTTCTATATTCGGGCTTCGCGCGCGCTATCAATAATCTTTGAAAGTTTCATAGACGGCGATACAGTCCGCCGATTCAATCTAGAGAGTGATTTGATGATTAGAGCCAACACTGATAGTTTTGGATGATCATGGTTCTTATTTGGGTATGGAGAAAGGCTGTTTTGTAGTCAGAGACAAGGAAGGGAACTCTCAGAAATATCCATTGTTCGAGTCGGAAATTGGAGTACCGCTTCTTAGAAGCGGCAATGCTGTTTCGACAAGTGCTTTAGCTTCATTGGGTTTTTGGGGTATAGAGTATCACGTTTTCAAAAAATAGTTTTGCTAGCATACCAAGTTGTTCTTGTCCGGTTAGGATGAAAAGGTCTGGTCTCTGCTGTTTAAGGTTTGTTAAGGCTTGAATCAAAGTCTGGTATAGAAGAGTTTTATCTGATTTGATGATTGTTTCAAGTTTTTCCTTCTCTTTCTTAAGACCGTCTACCTCGATAGTATACCATGTTTTCTGTCCTTGCAACGTCTTCACCGCATTTTTTAACTCGTCTCTTTGTTGAAACAGAACTTTAGTTTCATCCTCAGCCTTCTTAACCAGCCTTTTTTTGTAGCGTAGGTTTCTTATGGCTGCTTCAGTCCTGCTCAGTCTTTGAGCGATCTCTCTGCAAGTTAAGCCTTCATTTGTCAATGCTTCTAGCTGCTGCAGCTCTTCTTTTGTGGTTCTTCTTCCACCCATCTGTTATCATCTCAAACATATCACCTAAAGTCTCATAAAAGTGTTGTTTCTATCGCTTTTTACCTTGAAACTAGTGATATAATTACTAGTAGTAGTAACTACTACTAAGTCACGACCTATGCTCAGCATGGAAAGTTGATGGAGACTTGATATCTATATCTACATATAACATGCATGTTAATAGTGTCATAAGATTCTTAAGAGACACTTTTGAGACTGCTTTGAGATTGTTTTAGTACATGCTCTATTCTCACAAGGTTGCTCAACAACACTGATATCTTTCCCCCGGAAGCTGAAAGCCTCTTATTCTAATTTTTCAGGCCTTGTCTTAACGACTATTTGTTTTCTAGGATTCTCCCTTAGGTGGAGGCGGTGGAAATCCTTTTTCAGGAAGCAGAAGACTTAATGCAGCTAAGATTATTCCAATTAAAGCGAAGGCGAACCCTAATGTTTGATAGGGATGAGTCAACTCAGAATGCAGAAATATTTGGCCGTGATATATCGGTATCCATTCTCGATAGAAGATGCAGAATAATCCTAGTGCAAAAACGATGATGCCTAAAAGCAATAAAATTCGATGCCTTCTATTCATCTTATCATCAAAAGAAAAAAGGGGAGATGTTGTTTAAAAAGTTTTATGGGACTTTATTCTATTTGTTTTCTAGGATGCTCTGTCAACTTCCTAATGTCATCGTCTCCTTTTGTTATTAACCCTAAACTCTCTAGACTTTCTAAATACTCTCCGATTTTAGGCCTAGAAAAGCCAAATTTGAATCCAAAGAAAGGAATTTTTCGAGACCTACCAAAAAACAGGAGTTCAAGGAGAGCGAAGGAAACATGCTTTTCTCATACTAAATTCAACGTTCTCGGTAGAGCTGTAAATTAAGCATACCGATGTTTAAACCTAACCCCCCGCACCTACACGTTTCTGTGAATTGCGGTTAACTTTAACAGGCTAGAGAGTCGTTATATTGTGAAATGTCTGATGCTTGCAGAATTTCCCTTCTTTTCACGATTTCTTTGAAGTCTACGTAGCCTCCGCCGACTATTTTTAGTTTGGCGTTGATCTTTTTGTTCTTGATTTCTATGACGTTGTAGGAGTTGCAGAAGAACCCTCTCAGTTTTTCACATGACACGCTGCCCGCATGAACCACAAGCATGTCTTCCATTTTCCATCTCCATGGTCTGTGGCGGTGCCCACAAAGAACCAAGTTTACCTTTGACTTTATGAGGCTTCTTAGGACGTCGCCCGCATCCACGATTGTTATCTGGTCTGCGCCGGTGTCTGGCACTGGAATGATGTGGTGGTGTATGGCTATCATCTTTGCCCTATCCTTGTATTTTTCAAGGGTGTTTTCCAGCCAGAGGTTTTGTCTGTGACCGACTTCGCCGTCGTCTCTGTCCGGTCTCGCCGAGCTAAGAACTATTATGACCGCATCTTCGGTTTCGGTTACTTGCGAAAACGGGAAGTACTCTTTAAAAAGCAGATAACCCGTTGAGCGGTAGTCGTGGTTTCCGCTCACGTATATGATTTTTTCCGTTTTTAACTTTCTTAACTCTTTTGCGGCGGCTTCAAACTCTGATATTAAGCCGTTTTCCGTTAGGTCACCAGTAACGAGCATAAGGTTAGGAGACAACGCGTTAATTTCTTTGATAGCTGTTCTTAGACTTTCCTTGCGAAGCATCGGACCGCAGTGGACATCTGAAATCTGAGCTAGTAACATTCAATCCCTGGGGCTGTTATTCTCTGCTTGCAAGTATAACGATGTAGTCAGCAGTGTCAGCACACATGTCAGCAGCATACTCGATAAACTCAACCAAATCGTCAAATATCACCATGGAGCCGCTGTCCACCTGTTCCGCATATTTGACGAACAAAGACTTGGTTCTAAGATAATCCTCATCGATTTCGTGTTCAATTTGTTCAACTTTTTTCGCACCTTCAATGGCTCCCGCTGGGTCCACTGTGATTTTTTCGATGCTGCCTCGTAAGGCGTGGGCGCATTCTACCAAGGTAGAGGTTGTATGTACCGTGTTTTCCCACATTTCTTTGGGGATTTGAGAGTCTGAAAGCATTTTGATGCATCTCGCCGCGTCCTTCACATGGTCTGCAAGCGTGTCGAGTCTTTTCACAAGGTGCATCAAGTCTTCACGGTAATCTGCAAACAAGGCTGCACCCTTTGATAATTCTTTAAAAACCTCTGTGCGAAGTCTATCCACATCTTTTTCCGCTTGGAACAGGTTTTCAATATTCTGAAGCGCATCCTTTTTCTTTGCTTCTGAAATGTTTTTTGTTGCTTGATGAAGTAAAGTCACGGTGTCAAGGGCTTTCGTTATTTGCTCTTGGGCTAGATCCAACGCTTTTGTTCTGCGACGCCTTTCAAACCACGCGTAACTTCTCTTCTCCAAATCTTTCATCCCTTTTGTGTATACTCTAATGACATACTTTAATAATACTTCGGAATTTCAAGACAAACTCTCTATTGTGCTTTGTGCTCTGTTACCCAGTAGGAAGTTGCTTTGCCCTTCTCATCTGCAATGTATTCCTTCTTAAAGATAGGGACCTCCTTCTTGTACCTTTCTACAGCTTCTTCCAAAACTGGAAACACATCTTTGCGATGGGAACCCGCAACCAAAACGTATACGAGGTCTTCGCCGACCCTAAATTCACCGAGTAGGTGGTGAATTTGAACGGCTACTATGCCCTGCCTCTTCTCCAAATCGCTGCAGATGCTGGCTAAAACTTCGTTTGCCTTTTCTTCGTAGGCTTCTAACCTCAACTTTTGAACTTTTTCGCCTTTTAGAGTTTCTTCGCGGACTAAGCCGATGAACAAGGCGATTGCTCCTGCTTTTTTAAAGTACGGTTGATTTTTCGCGCTTTTTATCATTTCTAGAAGGGAGAACCTTCCTTTTTCGTGAACTCCAGCCCGTGTTTCCAACAGCAATTCACCCTGAGGCAACCAACCATTTCTGTATATTACAACTTCCTTATCAACATCCCGCTTAAGTTGTTAAGAAGCTTGTAGTATTCGCATGCTTTTTCGCGGGCTTGTTGCACTTTGACCTCGGAAAACTCTATCATATCGTTTGGTTTAGCCTGTCCAAGCGAAGAAACGTCGGGAGTGATTGCCACGGCTATTTTCGGATAACCACCAGTCGTCTGGGCATCCCGCATAATGATAATTGGTTTTCCACTTTTTGGAACTTGAACCGCGCCTGGCAAGAGAGCATCTGAAACAATATCCGCCTTTGCTTTATGCTCTATGATAGGGCCTTCAAGCCTGTATCCCATTCGGTCAGCTTCCGATGTAACCCTATATTGACTTGAAAGGAAAGTGTCTTTCCCCTTCTCCGTGAACATTTCAGCTTGTGGCCCTAATACAACGCGCACATTAAACTGACTTGTGAATTGTGGCACCAGCTCTTCTGGCATTGAGTATCCAACCCTGAGGAGAGGCGCTTCAAAACCTTCAATTATATCTCCAGTTTTCAGTTGTCTGCCGTTTATTCCTCCAAATCCGCCGCGCACATACGTTGATCTGCTTCCAAGCACTAATGGTGCGTTTACTCCTCCTCTTATTGATAGGTATGCTCGGCATCCGCTTTCCATTTTGCCAAAAGAGACCACGCTACCTTCTTGCACTTCTAATGTTTGCCACATTGGAACACTTTGACCATTGATTTTTGGGGAAGCGACTCCGCCTGTTATTGCGATCTGCGTTCTTGTTAAGGCTTGTAGTTCTGGACCGATAATCGTAATTTCGAGACACGCATCACTTGGGTTGTTTGCAACCAACAAATTTGCTGCGACCAGAGAAAATGTATCCATGGCGCCGGAGATCGGAACCCCGTATTTGAGATAGCCACATCTTCCCAAGTCTTGAACTGTCGTGAATAATCCGGGCTTGAGCACACGAAAAACGTTCATTTTATTCTCACTTCTCAGGGAGAGGTGAGTGTTTACCTTTTAAGACCGTTTTTTCGATGGTTTTGAAATCTTTTTCCGAAATTGGCTTAAATTTTACAGTGTCTCCTGCCTTCAGAAGCGCTGGCGGTTGTTGTAGATGGTCAAATAGCTTGAGCGGTGTTCTTCCTATTATCCGCCATCCGCCTGGTGCTTCGCACGGGTATATGCCTGTTTGTTTTTCCGCTATGCCCACAGAGCCCGCTGGCACCTTTAGCCGTGGTGTTTCAAGGCGTGGCGTTGCAATCTCATCCGGAACCTCTCCTAAATAAGGAAAGCCGGCAACAAACCCGACCATGTAGACTCTATATTCTCTCTCAGAATGTAGCTTAACGACCTGCTCCTCAGTCAACCCGTGGTATTGAGCAACGCAGCCAAGGTCGGGTCCAAATTCTCCCCCATAAGCAACTGGGATTGTGATTTTTCTGCCTTTTATTTCTGGGCTCACCTCTTTGAGCGCCTTTTCAAGGTCTTTGATGCGAAAAACAAGTTGCTCATAAGTCATTTTTAATGGGTTGTAACGGACCAGTAACGACCGATATGTTGGAACAAGCTCTTCGACTCCCCGAATTTCAGCCTTTTCAATGACCTCGCTTAAAGCGATAACTTTGCGATTTACTTCTAGACTTATTGCGTCGCCGAATTCTATGAGTAAGGCGCTGTCGCCGAAAGGCAAGTATCTTGCATCTGCGTACAGTCCACTTTTCATAATCAAGCCCAAGATTGGCTAAATAAAGCTGCCCACTGGCTTAACCTCGATGCCTGCCTTTACTAATCCTTTTTTCAGCGCTTCTGCTAGTTTTGCAGCTATGGGCGTGTCGCCGTGCACACAGATAGTATGCACCTCACCTAGATTCACAACTTCGCCATCAACAGCCAAAACTCTTCCTTCCCTAATCATTTTGATGGCTCTCGCCACAACCTTACGTGGTTCTTGAATAATTGCACTTGGCTGTTTTCTTGAAACAAGACTTCCGTCTGAGTTGTAGGCTCTGTCGGCGAAGAATTCACACGCAACACGTAATCCAACGTTAACGGCGACTTTGGCTAAAACAGACTGCGAAGGTGCAAAGATTATAAGATTATGGTTTAGGACTTTGACAGCTTCCACAACTCCCCAAGAGATTTTTTCGTCTTTGACTGCGGTGTTGTATAGGGCGCCGTGTGGCTTTACGTGTTGGAGACCGATGCCAGTAGTTTTTGCGAATCCCTGGAGTGCGCTCACTTGATAAATTGTGTAGTTCTTGACTTCTTCAGGAGTGAGTTGTATCTCTCTTCTCCCAAAACCCAGAAGGTCAGGATAGCCCGGATGTGCGCCAACAGCAACGTTGTGTTTTTTCGCCAGATTGATGGTGTGTGTCATTGTCATTGGGTCGCCGGCGTGGAATCCGCATGCGATGTTGGCGGAAGTTATGTGCGGCATTATTTTTTTGTCGTTTCCAACTTTGAAGGCTCCGTAGCTCTCGCCTAAATCGCAGTTTATGTCGATTTTGGGTTTCAAACCGTACCCCATTAAAAGATGGTTTAGAACTAAGAAATGTATTTTCTCATGTCTTCTAAGGCGGCTGATGGAACTGGCAAGTCCTTCATGGTGAGCAAGCCCGGCGCCGCCTTAATCACCTTTGGGATTGAGTTGACAATCATAGCGACTGTGCCTATGTCGCCGTGAACGCATGGTTGAATCTTCTGCTTGATGTTTGGAACGCCCTCAATTGTTATGGCATCGTACTCTTCTTCTGCGCCCATGTAGGCTTGAAAATCAAGAACTATGACCTCTCTATTTTTCATCACGCCTTTTGCTTTCTGTCTCAACCCCACCACTTTTCCAGCATCAACTTTTATATACTCACTTTTGATCGGTTTTTTGGCTGTTACCGGCTCGACAGACTCGGCGGTTATCTTATCAAGTTTCCATGCCAAGGCATCGGCAGTCATCGCTATGGATTGTTCAAGTCCAACATGTCCAGTAATTTCCTTATTTTCGATTTTCCGGCGAAATTCCTCAACTGTTAAGCCTGCTCCTATCTTTTTCTGGAAAGGTAATCGCCTTTTGGTCGCGTCCATAACTCTAACAGCCTTAATCTTCTCTATTTTTTGGCAGACTGCCGTAAGCGTTATCACGAGCGTGTCCATTAGAAAGCCGGGGTTTATGCCTGTGCCTAACACTGTTGCATGGTGTTTTTTAGCGAGGGCGTCAAGTTCTTTGGCAAGTTTTGGCTCAGCATAGTACGGGTAGGTTAATTCTTCGCATGTGGATACTACCTTGACGCCGTGTTTTATGATTGAGACTATCTGTGGATAAGTGTGTTTTAAGAAGGATGATGTTGCATGGATAGCGATGTCCGCCTTTACTTTGGAAAGTAAGGTGTTGGTATCCGGTGAAATCCTTATTCCAAGTTTTCTGTCTATGCCTAAAACCTCGCCTAAGTCCTTGCCGACTTTGTCCTTATCCGTGTCTATTGCTCCGACTATTTCCACTCCTTCCTTCTCCAGCAGAAACTTGGCAATCAGACTGCCGACAGCACCCACACCACACAAAACAATCCTCACTTTTCTCATTCTCGCCTTCCATCCATTGTTCACCCTTTATTGCGACTTACTCTATAAAAATGTGTTCGCAAATCGTCAGGTTGCTGTTGGCGCATGTTCAAAACCTTTACGTTTGTAAACCTTTATATCGGTGAGAAACCTCAAAACTAGAGAGGGCTCAAAACTTGGAAGCCTCGAAGACCATAATCTCCAAGGAAGACATCAAAAGGCTCTTAGATGTCGAAAAACTCAAGTATTGCTTTGAATGTGGCATTTGCACAGCCAGCTGCCCCATGGCAGAATTGCTGGTAAAGGACTACAATCCAAGGAGCCTTCTGGAAAAGATTTTTCTAAATCCTGAAGATGTTTTGGCTTCGGATGAGCTTTGGCTCTGCGCTTGGTGCTATCGTTGCTATAAACGGTGTCCCCAAGCCCTAAAACTTCCAGAAATATTCCTTTTCATTCGGACAACCGCCACAAAACGGGGATGTACAAAGCCTCTTGAAGGAGCCCTTCAAAAAATTGTTGAGAATGTCCCCTTACCGCTAGTGACAACATTAGTTTGCTTTCACCCTGAACGCGCTGGACTGGATAAGGATGAAATTTTAGAAAAAACTGAGAGGTTTCGTGATGAACGTTTAAAGAAAGGGAAGAGAAAGAAGGCGTTAAAAAGTTCTGGGATAAAAATTGCTGTTATAGGTTCTGGACCCGCCGGGCTAACGGTTGCCCACGAGCTAGCACGGAAAGGACGTAAAGTTACGATTTTTGAAGCCCTTCCAGAACCCGGCGGGATGATGAGAAAATGCATACCGGAATACCGCCTACCAAAAAAGGTTTTGACCAAGGAGATTCAGCTCATAAAAGACTTGGGTGTGGAAATAAAAACTGGCATAACCATTGGCAAGGACTTGATTTTTGACGATTTGTTGAAAGAAGGGTACAATGCCATCTTCCTTGGCGTTGGTGCCCACAAAAGCCAAGAACTAAAAATTGAAGGTGGAGATTTGAAAGGCGTAATCCACGCCCTCGACTTCTTATGGAGTGCAAACTCTGGCAAAAGGATGGAAATCGGGAAAAATGTTGTTGTGATTGGTGGCGGAAACGTTGCCATAGACGCTGCGAAAACCGCACTACGAAAAGGAGCAAAAGAAGTAACCATACTATACCGCAGGTCAAGAGAGGAGATGCCCGCAAACCCGTGGGAAGTTAAAGAAGCAGAAAAAGAAGGCGTGAAAATCGAGTTTCTGGTCGCCCCTAAAAAGATTTTTGGGAAAAATGGAAGGGTCTCAACCATTGAGTGTATCCGCATGCAATTGGGCGAACCAGACGAGTCTGGAAGAAGAAAACCAATCCCGATAGAAGGCTCCGAATTCACGCGGAAAACAGACATGGTGATTCTGGCAATAGGCGAAGCGCCAGACCTAAAGTTCTTACCTAAAGAAATAGAGCTAAATGAAGACGGCACAGTTTGGGTTAACCCGATAACCATGGAAACCAGCCTAAGAGGCGTTTTCGCGGGCGGAGACGCCGCAACGGGACCAGCAACGGTGATCGAAGCAGTCCGAGCTGGAAAGCGTGCCGCAACATCTATTGAAAAATACTTGAGATCTTTAGGAGGATAATGTGATGGCGAAAAAGGAAAAGTTGGAATCTAAAGAAGGCGACGAAAAGATCCGAATTGGAGTTTACGTTTGCCATTGCGGCTTAAACATAGCTGGTTCTGTGGACTGTGAGGAAGTTGCAAGATTCGCTGCCACACTTCTAAATGTTGTTTTGGCCAAAGACAACCGATACACGTGCTCAGATCAGGGACAAGAACTGATAAAAAACGACATTAAAGAGCATAGACTTAACCGTGTAGTAGTAGCCTCCTGCTCACCACGGCTCCACGAACCAACGTTCAGAAAGACATGCGAAGAAGCCGGACTGAACAAGTATCTTTTTGAAATGGCCAACATACGCGAACAGTGCAGCTGGGTCCATTTGCATGACCGAAAGGCAGCAACGGAAAAAGCCAAAGACCTTGTGAAGATGGCTGTAGCTAAGGCTGCCTTGCTTCAAGCCGCAGAAGAAATCGAAGTACCCATAATTAAAAAAGCATTGATAATAGGAGGCGGAGTCGCGGGCATTCAAGCCGCCTTGGACTTGGCCGACACTGGATATAAAGTCTATCTGGTTGAGAAAGAGCCAAGCATCGGCGGAATGATGGCGCGGATAGATAAAACTTTCCCAACGATGGACTGTTCAATCTGCATTCTCGCGCCTAAGATGTCCGATGTCGGGCATCACTCAAACATTGAGCTGTTGGCTAACAGCGAGGTTGTTGATGTTAAAGGGTATGTTGGCAACTTCCATGTTAAAGTGCTGAAAAAACCACGCTACGTTACAGAAGAGTGCACGGCTTGTGGAGAATGCGCAAAAGTCTGTCCCGTCGTTGCCCCAAACGAGTTTGACGCGGGTTTGGCCATAAGACACGCCGTTTACACGCCATTCGCCCAAGCAGTTCCATCCGCATACATAATTGATATGAACACGTGCCTCAACAAAGACGGGGTGACTGTTTGCGACAAGTGCATAAAGGCTTGTGAAAGACAAGCTGTAAACTTCGATATGAGACCAGAAACGGTGGAACTTGATGTGGGTACGATAATCGTTGCAACGGGCGCTGAAGTATTCGACCCCTCAGCGTTACCTAACTATGGGTATGGCAGATACCCAAACGTGATAACCTCGCTTGAGTTTGAAAGATTAATCAACGCTGGCGGCCCCTCCGGTGGGCACCTCATAAGGCCTAGTGACAAGCAGATTCCTCGGCGTGTAGCCTTTATTCAGTGTGTTGGTTCCCGCTCCGAAAGAAACGAAAGGTCATATTGCAGCAACGTTTGTTGCATGAACACAATCAAAGACAGCCTGCTAATCAAGGAGCACTGGCCTAAAACCGAAATCTACGTTCTCTATGTTGACATACGAGCCTACGGAAAGGGTTTCGAAGACCTCTATAAGCGAGCGAGAAAGGAGGGCGTCCATTTTATACGTGGGCTTCCAGCCGAGATAACAGAGGATAGAAAAACCCACAATCTATGGCTTATCGGAGAGAACACACTGCAAAAAGAACTGTATGAGATAAATGTTGACATGGTAATTCTCTCCGTGGGTTTGGAGCCGAGAAAAGAAAGCGAAACAATACAACGTCTGCTAACGCTATCCAGAACTCAAGACGGATTCTTCATGGAGGCACACCCGAAACTCAGGCCGGTCGACGCTGCCACAGGCGGGATATTCTTTGCCGGGTGCGCTGAGGCTCCCAAAGACATAAAGGATACCGTGACGCAAGCGAGCGCAGCCGCAGCCAGAGCTGGCATACTGATGGCTAAGGGAAAAGTGAGAGTTGAAGCCGTAACGCCCATCCCGTATCCTGAAAATTGCAAGTTCTGTGGGCTTTGCACGAGGATTTGTCCCTACAACGCCATAACCTTAGACAAGGAGTTAAAGCGAATCGAAATCATAGAGGCAGCATGCGGCGGATGCGGAACATGCGCTGCCGAATGTCCTTTTGATGCATTAACCCAAAACCACTTCACTGACGAACAAATACATGCCCAAATAGACGCTGTGACAGAGCACGATGCAGAAAAGAAGATTGTTGCCTTCTGCTGCAACTGGTGTGCTTACGCAGGCGCGGACTTTGCAGGAGTCAGCAGAATGCAGTATCCGCCAAACGTGCGCATAATAAGAACCATGTGCTCTGGGCGTGTAGCTCCAAAATTCATTGAAAGAGCGTTTGCAAGAGGAGCCGCAGCAGTTCTGGTGGCTGGCTGCCACCCCGGAGACTGTCATTACATAAACGCTAATCACCAGACACAGAAGCGTGTGGAACGTTTCTGGAGGATGATGGAGCAGCAGGGGTTGGGCAAGGAAAGGCTGCAGCTGCTATGGGCTACGGCGGCAGAAGGCGAGAGATTTGCTTCGAAAATCCGTGAAATGCAAACCATAGTTGAAGAGATTACTCCAGAGGAGATAGAAAGCGCCAAAGAAGTTTTTGAAAAGGCTTTGGGTGGAGGTTGACTATGCCCCAGAGACTCTGGCGTACACCACTTGACACCGAGAAGGTAAAGCGTCCGAAGGCGGAAATCCACATAATCAAAGACCAATGTAAGGGATGCGGCTATTGCATCCAGTTTTGTCCAAAAAGGGTTCTGGAAGAATCGGAAGAAATAAATGCGATAGGGGTTCATCCTCCAAGGATTGTTGATGAAAGCAAATGCGTCATCTGCGGTTTTTGCACGTCGGTTTGCCCAGATTTTGCAATTTTCGCTGTTGAAAGACAATGCAAAGAGGGATGTTAGATATGACCAAAAAAGGAATAGTGCTTGAAGGCGCTCATTTCATGAATGGCGATGTTGCCTGTGCAGAAGGCGCAATAGCGGCAGGTTGCAGATTTTTCGCGGGATATCCCATTACGCCGGCAACAGAAATCGCTGAGCACTTGGCTCAAAGAATGCCCCAAATCGGCGGAATTTACATTCAAATGGAAGATGAAATCGCGTCCATGGCGGCTGTGATCGGCGCTTCTTATGCTGGTTTAAAGGCGATGACAGCCACCTCTGGACCGGGCTTTAGCCTCATGCAGGAAAACATAGGATTGGCTGTCATGACGGAAGCCCCATGTGTGATTGTTGATGTCATGCGTGGAGGACCCAGCACCGGACAGCCAACCCTGCCTGGGCAACAGGACGTTATGCAGGCTAGGTGGGGCTCTCATGGAGATTATGAGATTATAGCTTTGGCTCCCTCTTCCGTTCAGGAGATGTTCGACATAACCATTGAAGCTTTCAATTTGTCTGAAACTTACAGGGTTCCAACCATCCTGTTGGCGGACGAAATTGTTGCGCACATGTGGGAAAAGGTGATGATTCCCCAAGTCGAAAAAATAGGAATAGTGAATCGCAAAAAGCCGAATGCTCCACCAGAAAAATACATACCTTTTATGCCCGGTGGTGATTTGGTTCCGCCTATGGCTTGTTTTGGAGAAGGATACAGTTTTCACGCTACAGGCTTAACGCATGATGAGCATGGCTATCCGCAAACTTCAAGCTCCGAAGTTCAACAAAGGCTGGTGAAAAGGCTTTGTGATAAGATACGGCAGAACGCGGACAAAATAATAAGGGTTGAAGACATTCTGCTGGAGGACGCAGAAGTCGTGGTCGTTGCCTATGGAATAGTTGCGAGAGCGGCGTTAAGCGCCTTGAGAAAGGCTAGAGAAAAGGGAATAAAGGCAGGGCTTCTGCGTCTAATCACGTTATGGCCCTTCCCAGAAAAACAAGTATCAAAAATCGCAGAGCAAGCAAAAACTATAGTCGTTCCTGAAATGAATTGTGGACAGTTGGTGCGAGAAGTTGAAAGGTCGGCGAAAGCAACCCCTGTGGTTTTTCTTTCAAAATTAGGTGAGGAACCTCACACTCCGACGGAGATACTTGAAGCGATAAGGAGGAATTGCTGATGACCGAGGAAATGGCGCACCCATTTGCAAAGTATCTAAGGGGGGCGATGATGCCCCACATATGGTGTCCGGGGTGTGGCAATGGGATTATCCTCAACTGTTTTGTCCAAGCGGTAGACGAATTGCAAACAGATTTAGACAAAGTGGTTGTCGTCTCGGGTATAGGCTGTATTGGACGCACAGCCGGGTACGTAAACACAAATTCATTCCACACCACTCATGGGCGCCCAATAGCCTTTGCAACCGGAGTAAAACTGGCAAATCCAGAGCTCGAAGTTGTTATTATAAGCGGGGATGGCGACCTATTCGCAATTGGTGGAAACCACTTCATACACGCAGCACGAAGAAACATAGGAATAAAGGTAATCTGCGCAAACAACTTCAATTATGGGATGACTGGTGGACAGCAAGGTCCAACAACACCGCTCGAAGCGTTAACAACCACAAGCCCTTACGGAAACATTGAGCACCCCTTCAACCTAGTCCATTTAGCAGCAGCCTCAGGCGCCACATATGTGACCAGATGGACAACCTTGCACGTGAGGAGACTAACACAATCCATCAAAAAACTGTTGCAGAAAGAAGGCTTCGGCTTCATAGAAGTGGTTTCACCCTGCCCAGAAATCTTCGGCCGCTACAACAAAATGCGCACGGGGCTCGAAATGATGGAATGGTTCAAAAGGGCTTCCGTAGTGGAGAACTTCTCAGACCCGGTAAAGGCAGAAATCAAGCCAGAAAAAATAGTTGTGGGCGAGTTTGTGGACATGGAAAAGCCAAGTTACGAAAAGCTGCTTCACGAAAAAATAGCTCAGATCAACGAGAAACCGTTGAAGGAGATGAGTCAACATGCGAGTTGAGATAAGATTTGCGGGTTTCGGTGGACAAGGCATAATTAAGTCGGGAATAATCACGGCCGCAGCAGCCAGCATTTATGCTAGGAAAAACGCTGTTCAGACACAGTCCTACGGTCCTGAATCGCGGGGTGGAGCATGCAAATCTGAGGTTGTAATATCAGAGGAGGAGATAGATTTTCCAAAGGTTGTTGAACCTGACGTGTTGGTTGTGATGTCCCAACACGCCTACAACGAATACGCAGAGAATGTGAAAGCTGGAGGAACGATACTCTTAGACTCGGACATGATTCCCCACGAGAAAACTTTGAGAAGCGTTAGAGTTTTTCGAATTCCGGCTACGAAGATTGCGGAGGGGCTTGGAAGAAAAATAGTTGCAAACATTGTAATGTTAGGTGCCTTTGTGGCTCTCACAGACTTATTGGATAAGAACGCCCTCAAGGAATCAATCAAGGAAAACATACCTAAGGGCACCGAAGAACTGAATTTGACAGCCTTTGAAAAAGGTTACGAATACGGAGAAAATCTTTTAAAAAGCTAGGCAACAGCAGCCTTTTGCAGTGGCGGCTGCGCCAACTGGGTCACAAGCTTTGATTTCCTAATGCCCACATGCCGTAACGGGGCAATCTTCTTAGCCTCATTGTAGATGTCGGAGGCTATTTTTCCAAGAACCATTTCTTGGGCAAATTGGTCCAGCGTGAGAGCTGAAGCCTTTTCCTCGATGGTTCTCTTCATTATGGTGCGTATTTCTTTCTCTTGTGTTGTCCTAATTCTTGAGAGCGTTAGGGCGGAAACCGCGACTCGCAGTTTGTATCCGTCCTTTGTGGCGAGGTTTACTATTCCATCAACTTTAGTTGTTCTTCTCCGAACTAAACTTCGGAGATAGTCTCGTGAGTATTCGTGCCCCTTAAAAATGGTGCGGGCGGTTTTACCATCGATTTCGGTTATTTGAAAATACATTTTCAAGTATTGGTGCGCAAAGTCGTTTGTGATTTCGTAAAGCGTTGAGTCGATGACTCTCCCAACAAGTTTTTCGGGTTCGTCGGCTGGTATCGCTCCCAGCTCAACATTTCCGAAGTATGGCGGAGCAAGCACGGTGTACCATGATTTGCTTCGCCATTTATCTCGCACACGTTTCTTTGAAGACAAGTCTGCCCTCCGAATGGAGCTTCAAAATGCGCAATAGAGTATTAAAAGTTTTACCGTTTCGCAGCTATTTTCTCAGCACCGCCCATATACCTTCTTAAAACTTCGGGAACAATAACTGAGCCATCCTCCTGCTGGCAATTCTCAAGCACCGCAACGATTGTTCTGCCAGTAGCTATAGCCGTGGAGTTCAAAGTGTGCACAAACCCCTTGGGCGATTCTCCCTCTTTTTCTCTGTACCTTATGTGTAACCTTCTGGCTTGGTAGTCTGTGCAGTTGCTGCATGAGATTATTTCTCTGTAAGCGTTCTGTGCCGGCATCCACGCCTCTATGTCGTATTTTTTGGCGGCTACTGTTCCAATATCGCCGGTGCAGACGTTCACGACACGATATGGTAGACCGAGCTTTTGAACAAGTTCTTCGGCGTTTCGTATGAGCTCTTCGTGCATTTTCCACGAGTCTTCGGGTTTGCAGAAAATCAGCTGTTCAATCTTGTTAAATTGGTGCGTTCGGAATATTCCGCGGGTGTCTTTGCCGTGTGCGCCTGCTTCTTTCCTAAAGTTGGGGCTTACTCCAACAAGTTTGAGCGGCAGGTCTTCCGCCTTCAACACCTCGTCCATAAACATTGCTACTAGTGGATGCTCTGAAGTGGCGATTAAGTACAGGTCTTCGTCTTCGACCTTGTATAGGTCACTTTCGAAATCGCTCAGGGCTACAACACCTTCGTAGGGCTTTCTCCTCATTAAGAAAGGCGGCTCCACCGGCGTGTATGCCTTTCTAACCATTTCCTCCAAGGCAAAGCTCATCAAAGCCATGTCCAGCAAGACCCCTTCGCCTTTTAGGTAGAAGAATCTCGCTCCGGCGACTTTTCCGGCTCTTTCAATGTCCATGATGTCGAGGCTTAAACCCAAATCTATGTGGTCTTTGACAGAGAAACTGAATTCTGGTATCTCGCCCCATGTTCTTATTGGAACATTATCGTTTTCATCCCTGCCTGCTGGGACTGATTCGTGCAGGAGGTTTGGAAGCCTCATGAGATAATAGTGCGCTTTCTCCTCGTATTTGCTCACCTGCTTTTCCAGGGTTGTTATTTCCGTGTCTATGGTTTTTGCCTTTGCGAGCTCTTTGTTTGCGTCTTTTCCTCTCTTTTTTAATACTGCAATCTCGGTCGTTGTTAGCCTTCTTTCGTGGCGAAGCTCGTTCAACTTTGTCAATGCTCGCCGCCATTTCTCATCGTAATCGGTTAGTTTATCCAGCATCCTAACATTTTCAGGGTTTTCCCTCTTCATCAAATTGTTTCTTACGAGCTCTGGATTCTCACGGATGAGTTTAATGTCCAGCATCTTTCTCACGTGCAACTATGCTCTATAACTGCGTTTAACCTTCTAACCTTAGCCATAAATCAACTATTTAACCTTACCACAAAAGAGCATAACCCTCGCTGAAGTTGCTCTCCTAGAAGAAAAGGCAGACAAGGTCAAAACCTTCAAAGGCAGCGTACTAGAAGTTCAATCTATATATAAGGGAGGGGCTAGATGCACAGAGCACAGTTTCTCATTTAAGCCTCTTTGTCGTCTGAAGGGTTTTTTCCGCCGTGGAAGTGCAAAATAATAAGTCGTCAATCGTGGCGATAAAAGTAGCCAATTTTCCATCGCACTCTATTCGTGTGAACACTTTCTCTTTTTTCCATGTTGTTTTGATGGATAAGCCTCGCGGCGTTTTGAAGTTGTCTGGTGAAACAGCTTTAGCTACTGCCTCTGCAGTCTTTACATCATCATATTCCAGCATTATTTCAGCTTCCAATCTTCTCGCCTTTCAGCTGCCTTCCAACCAGCTCGTTAACCATTTTAATGAAAGCATCGATGTTTTCCATTGGGACTTGCGCCCCCGCTGCAACATTGTGACCCCCTCCATTTCCCAGGCATTTTTCAGCAGCCACCTGCATAACCTCTCCAAGATTGACCCCCTTATTGGTCACGGTATCTATGGTTCTTGCTGAAAATTTCGCCAAACCTCCCTCTTCAACATTGGCGTATGCGATTAAAGGCTTTTCAGGGTTTGGAAGGCTTGTCGAAAGTATGGATGATACGGCTCCTATTATCTTGTCGTCTATGAAGCCCTCCCCATAAACAACATAAATGCTCTCCAACTCCCTCATTCTTTCAGGCTTCTCCATTATCCACCCAAGATACTTGTTGATGGTTCTCCTATACTCCTCCAAAACTTTATTCGCTGCTTCAAGGGCTGAGCTCCTATCGCCCATGCAGATAGAAACGCCAAGACCCGGCTTGTCCATGCGGCCAGCCGCATTCAGCAAAACAGCAAATTCTCTGGCATCCCTGAGCGGAGTCCAAGGTTCCTCGCGGTTTAAAGTGTAAACGTGCCCAATGAGGTTTGTAACTTCATAACGTAAACCCTTTGATAACAAGTAATCCGCAAGAGCCGAACACAACCTTCTCTTTTCTTCCTCTGAAAGGTCCCTCAAAGCCCTCCACCTATCACCGTGCCTTGGCTTGATGCCCAAACTTGCCAAAAAAGCCAAACTCTTGTCTTCCTCGCCGCTTATACCAGGAATAAACGGACTAGTCGCTGACCCCAGGGTTTTGTGGATGGGGCGTGTTTCCCTTCCGAAAAATATCAAGTCTTTCTCAACCGTCAGAAGCCCGGTGGTTGTTGCGTCTTCAACTATCTTTTCGTTCACTCCGCCTAGCTTTCGCTGGTCATATTTGTCCTGTAAGTCTCCCAAGGCTCCCACTACAGCTACAGGCGCCAAATCCAAATTGATTTTGTCAAGGGCTTTGGCCACAAAATACGCAACGCCGGAGCCGCTGACGTCTCGTGCACCATCAATCCCATGTAAGTGCGGGTTCACATGCACAAAATTGGCTGATCCCTCTCCTATGATTGGATGGTGGTCCAAAATTACCGTTTTGAAGTCTGCAGTTTTCTCATTAAGCAAGTCAATATAACCGCTTCCAAAATCTGTGAAAATTACCAACTGCGGCTTATCCGAGAGAATCTCACCAACAATTTTTTCGTCAATCCACTGAGTTATTCGGATGCAGAACCTCGCGTCAAGCCTAAACAAGGCCTTTCCAACGATTCCAGCCGCCGCAACCCCATCGGCATCCAGATGAGAAAAAACATGAATGAACCCATTCTCTTTCACGGTTTCCAAAATTGTTTTTGCCGCATGCGAGACCGAAACCAAAAAATCAGAAAACTTCTTGTCATCTAGAGCCATGGCAATCACACTAGGCTAAGAAGCCAAGTTATTTAAAGATTTAAAGCTGACGTTATGCATGCAGTTTTATGAATAAGAGTTTAGGCTAAGGAAGCTATTTTTGGTTCGTATTTCCAGTTCGGTGGCAGAACGCCTTCGCGTTTGTAGTATCTTGAGAGCTTGTGAATTTTTGCCTCTATAACCTGAAGCGCCCTTTTATTGTGCAAGTCCCCCTTGTTTTTTTCAAGGTGCGCAGCAAGGGCTCCAGCTTTTTTTAACAGACTTCCCAAGTCCTCCGGCATTGATGGCGCAAGCTCTGCGTCCTTAAGCATCTTTGTTATCGCTTTTCCTGTTATCGGCTTTACCAATGGTATCGCATACTGATCCCTCAGGATTGCCCCTATGCGGCTCGGTGGATTTCCTTCCTTCGCCAGTTTAACGACTAGGGCTTCCACCTCTTCAGGCTGGTATTTGCACCAGCTTGGGGGACGCTTGCTAACTGGTCTTATTTGATGGGCTTTTCCTTTTTCCTGTTTAGGCATTCTGTTCCCTTAAACTCTGTATGAGCGAGGTTAGACAGATATTTAAGACTATTGATTTTGTTATTGAAGCTTTTTGTACCATTTAGCGAACTCGTGCAAAGCCTTTGCACGATGCGAATACCTGTTTTTCTCCATCACGCTCATTTCAGCGAATGTCCTATCGCTGCTGGCTGGCTTAAAAATCGGGTCGAAACCAAAACCAGATTTATGATTTCCCCTTCTCTCCTCTTTTGTTATCTCTCCGACGGCTTCACCCTTAAAGCACACTGGCGACTTTAATTCTGCTGAGCAATGCGCTATGACCGATTGGAATCTTGCTTCTCTGTTTTCAATTTTTTCCATGAGTTTCAGCAAGCCATTGTTACCTATTGTTTTGTAAACATAAGCGGCGTAAGGTCCCGGGAACCCGTTTAAGGCTTCAACAAATAATCCCGCGTCTTCCACTATAACGGGCAAATTACATTTTTTAAAAGCCTCTATAGCGCTTGTTTTTGCGATTTCCTCTAGCCTTTCGCTTTGAACTTCCAATGTTTTGACTCTAAGCATGCCCACGGCTATCTTGTATACAGCAAACACCATGCGTGCTTCGTTAAACTTGTTAACATTGTTGGTTGCAAAGAATATGACTCTACCCTTTAGTCGAAAACCCATTTCGCTTCACTGCTTTTTCTTTGCGCCTTTGGCTGAAACGATAAAGTATTTTTCCCACTCTATCTGCGCAATTTCTAGAATGTGGCCATCTGGGTCTGTGAAGGTTGCTTGTCTTCCACCCCAAGGCTCGTCATGCAGTTCTTTGATGAATTTTACTCCCTTTTTCTTCATCTCGTTGTATACTTTCTCTACGTCATCTACAAGAAACTCCACGGAAGGTGATGATGGTTTTACTTTTTGTCTCTCTGTACGTTTGGGAGTTAATCCGATTTCCACTCCGCCGCATTCGAAGCCAACGTAACTTGAGTATTCGTATTTCTTTTCCAAGCCCAAGGTTTCTTCGTAGAACCTTGCGGCTTTTCTTAAATCCGAAACATAAAAAGTGACGCACCAAACGGTCTTAATCATTCTCGTTCACCCTTTCTTTCTGCGACATACCTTCCTCTCCTCTCTATCTCCCTTATCTTGTCTAAAATGTCTTTTACAGTCTCAGCGCCTAAAACCTTAGAATACCCGGCTATTACGGCGTCGAAGCATTCTCTAGTGAAGCGGAAGTGCGTGCTCTGGAGCGCCCTCTTCATAAGGTGCAAATCGACTCCTCTGGCTTCTATCTCCTTTGTTTTTTCGCCAAGTCCAAAATCCACAAAGAAAACTTTTCCTTCTGAATCCAATATCATGTTTGATGTGGTTAAATCGCCGTGGATTATTCCGTATTCATGAAGTCTCCCTATTAATTCGCCGATTTTGAGGCACAAGCCTTGTCTTTCGCTTTCAGTAACTTCGCCTAACAACTGTTTCATTTGTTTTCCCTCTATAAACTCCATTATTATTGTGGCGTCTTTCGCGTTAACGAGAAAAATTGTTGGCGTGGGTACTCCAGCCTTTTTTGCCTCGTGCATCAATTGTGGTTCATGGATTGTCCTGTAAGTTCGAATCTCCTCGTCTAATTTTGATGGGCGATATTTCTTGGGCAAACGTTTCTTCACTACAACTTTTATGTCGTGCCAATCCACGAGGTACAGGTTGGCTTCTGCTCCCTTCTTAATCAAAGGCGGCTTTATCTTACCCACGGAACGTCAACCTCTTCAAGCCGCCACCTCAGCCTTACAAAGCTTTTCTCCACCGATGTAAATATGCCGTGCTTGTAGGCAAGCACACCTGTCCACGCGATCATGGCTCCGTTGTCAATTGCAAACTCGCTCGGTACAACGCAAAATTTGGCGTTGTGTTCCTGCGCTATAGCCCTGATCATTGACTGTAGTCTTTTGTTTGCGGCTACTCCGCCAGTCAGCAGAACCTCTTTTTTCTCCGTGTGGGCCAAGGCCCTTTCAGTGACTTCTGTAACCATTGAAAACGCTGTCTCTTGAAGGCTATGGCATATATCTTCGAGTTTATACTCGCCTTTTTTGAGTAGGTTGACCGCGGCTGTTAACAAGCCGCTGAAGGATGTGTCCATCCCTTTAACAGTGTAGGGTAGGGAAATCAGCTTCTTTCCTTTTGCAGCTAGTTTTTCAACCACAGCTCCGAATGGCATGCCTATCCTTTGACGCAGTCCGGCTTCTCTTGCAAACACATCCAAACAGTTTCCGAGGGCGATATCCAACGTCTCGCCAAAGACTCTATAGCGCCCAGAATCAAAGGCCGAAACTATGGTGTTTCCCCCTGAAACATACAGCGTTATCGGGTCCTTAGCGCCTGTTTGAAGTTTTCCTATCTCTATATGCGCTATGCAATGGTTGACTCCCACAAGCGGAACATCAAGATACGCAGCCAAAGCACGGGCTACAGTGGCACCTGTGCGGAGACACGGACCTAAGCCAGGACCCTGAGAGAATGCGATAACCGATAAATCCTTCGGCTTTATTCCGGATTCTGTGAAGGCTTCTTCTAGAACTTCGCCTGCAACTTCCGCGTGGTGTCTGGCTGCTTCTCGGGGATGAATGCCGCCTTCTTCCGGCATATAAACGCTGATGACGTTTGCTAGTATTTCTCCGTTAAACGTTGATATTCCTACACCGAGATCGTCTGCTGTAGATTCGATTCCTAAGTAGTAGGGTTCACTCGCCCTTCTCTTCTTCATTTTTCTGGTCCTTCAACATAATCTCTTGCAAAGATAAACATACAACTTTTTATTTAAAAACTGTGTATTATATTAAAGTGGAAGAGTTGGAACTGATAAGAATGCCGAAACGCAACGACCTAGAACAGAAAGCTTTCCAATTCATAATGAATACGGGATATGAAGGCATCCTTCAATCGGAGTTATGGCGTAGACTCAAGGCAAGCAGTAGAGAAGGCTCTAGGATAGCCCTAAAGTTGGAAGGCAAGGGTCTTATTCGAAGGGAGAAGGAACTCCGCGATGGAAGATGGACTTATAGGCTTTACCCGAAAAGGCTCCCAGCATCCATAGACTCCATAGCAGACTGTCCATGCCTGATGTGTCCAGACAATCCCAGATGCGACCCGTCCAGTGCAACTTCGCCACAATCCTGCGAAAAACTCACAGAATGGCTTCTCTCGGTAGCCAAAGCTGAATCTGGCGCCATGGGTGACAGCTAGTTTTGCCCAAAGCGTGGATGCAAGAGAGGAAGAGGGATTATTACTATAAGAAGGCTAAGGAGGAAAAATACCGCTCTAGAGCATCCTACAAATTATTCCAAGCAGTGGAAAAGTACCATTTCATTAAAAAAGAAGACGTAGTTGTTGATTTGGGGGCAGCACCAGGCGGCTGGGGTCAAGCCGCAAGGAAAATTGTTGGAAAAAAAGGATTTGTTTTGGGAGTTGACTTAAAAACTATTGAACCTTTTCCAGAACACAATGTTCGAACGATAATCGGCGACATAACTGAACAAGAAACATTAGAGCAGGTCTGTGATGTGCTCCCCACAAAGGCAGATGTGGTGATCTCGGATGCCTCACCAAACATTTCTGGAATATGGGAAATCGACCACGCCCGCCAAATGGACCTGGCACAGCACTCATTAAAAATAGCTTTGGAGACACTTATGCCCTCTGGAAACTTTTTCGTAAAAGTCTTTCAAGGTGATATGCTCGACGACTTCATTAAGAAGGTGGAAAAACATTTTGAAGTTGTAAAGATTATAAAGCCTAAGGCAAGTCGGGCCAAAAGCTCGGAACTGTTCATTTTAGGAATGCGTCTGAAAAAATCTGCAACCTGAAGCAGCAAAGATAAAAATCCTTTTGACTTCTTTATAGTGGGCAGGGTGAAGTGAATGAGAATTGTAGCAGCGGATTCTTCAGCTGCGCTGTTGAATGACAAGTTTCAACCAATTTCAATCGTTGCGACTGCAGCGGTTCTCGTTATTCCACCTTATAGGGAGCAACTCACCTATCTGGCTGAGCCAATTTTTGCGGAAGCGCAGAATGGACACGCGGTTATAGTTCACGAAGCAGAGCTTTGCAGAGAAATGCTAGAAAGAGTAACGGCTGATGTTGTGCACCTCGACATGTCTCTAGGAGGGATCCCGCTCGAACAGCTTTCGCCAATTCAGTTCTCCAACATGAGAGTATCCAGCAAAGCAAAACGCCACCTTCTAATAATCTTGCCCAAACTGAGGAAAATTGCCGGCGAGATCACGCAGAGATGTGGAGTTGAGGTCTTAGCCATAGGAAAGGAAAGCATTCCAGTGAGAATCGCAGAGTTAACGGCGGGAGCCCATGCGGTCTTGTATGCATGCGAAAAAGCGGTTAAAGAGGAACAGAGCGTCTTGCTCGGTTTACCCTCCCAATGCCAGCCCGGACTGGCTGAGAAAAGGGTTTATCTCTACTCTCTGATGGCTGCAGAACACGATGTTCGGGGTTATGCAGAAGACACGAAAGAAACTCTGAAAAAAGTTAATATCACGGAAATGTTAAACCCCTGTGCAAGGGGTTTCAGAACTCTAAAAATAAATCCAAAAACATAAAGACTAAGAGGGTTGTGGTTGACACTTAATTTTTGGAAAGCCTTACCGTCAAAAATTAGAAGAACAATAACAATAATGGCCTTTTTTGTATTTTCCGTAATAATTACAGTTGCAGGCATATTATCTCCATTAAGCGACGAAGAGGTAAACACGTTAGGAAGGGGACTTAAGGAAACCCAAAACACCGTGAAGAATCTACCACCGGCACAACAAGTGTCTTTCATTTTCGGAAACAATTTCATGATTTCCTTGGCAGGTTTTGTGCCGATAGTCGGACCCATTTTTGAGTGTTATGTATTGTACAGTACGGGTGTTGTGATAGCAGCGTACAGCACATATGAGCATTTTCAAATCAGTCCCTTGTTGCTTTTCGCCTTGTTATTCCTTTGGCCGTTTACATGGTTAGAGTTTCTGGCATACTCGACAGCCATGGCCGAAAGTTTTTGGTTGACTTGGCAAATAGTACAACGCAAGGGCAAAAGAGAAATCAAGAATGCGTGTATATTAATATCGATTTGCGCCGTAATGTTGCTAGTGGCTGCGATTATAGAAACAGCCCTTCTTACGTAACTTCTCTGAACTAACGAAAGCCTATTTTTTCTTAACCCTTGTAATTTCTAGGCTAATATCCAATGTCTTTGAACTATCTGTTATTTCGCCTAGGCTTACAATGCCAACACCTGTTGAGGCAAATGCTGTGATGTTTTCTGCTGTTATTCCGCCGCTTGCCTCCAGCAAAATTTTTCCAATAAAGCCTGCCTCTTTTAACAATTTAACTGCTCTTTTTATTTGTTTTGGAGAAAAATTGTCTAACATGATTATATCTACCCCAGCTTTTGCAGCAGCCAAAACATCCTTAACACTTGTTACTTCAACCTCGATTTTTTTGCTAAAGGATGCTTTCTCTCTAACTTTTTTTACAGCGTTTTCGATGCTTCCAGCCACTTTGATGTGATTGTCCTTTATCAAAATCATGTCATCCAAATGAAGCCTATGGGTGTCACCGCCGCCTATTAAAACCGCTTTTTTATCAAAATAGAGTAGACCCGGTGCTGCTTTCCGTGTACACGCAACCTTTGTTTTGAGACCTGCCTTTTGAAGCTTTTCTGTCAGTTTTCTTGTGGTTGTTGCGATGCCACTCATGCGCGAAAGAATGTTTAGGAGTGTACGTTCGACTGAGAGAATTGTCCGTGTGTCTCCAAAAATTTTTATCAAAACCTGCTTTGTTTTTATCTCTTCTCCGTCCGTAACTAAAGCTTCGACTTTAAGCCCTAAGCTTTCGAGAAGGATTTTTGCCTCTTCAATTCCAGCAGCAACGCCTGCCTCTTTCGCTATCACCTCAGCCTCTGCGGTGCTTTCTTCGGGAACAATTGACGCGGTGGTTATGTCTCCTAGCCCTACATCTTCAGCGAGCATTTCACGGAGCTTTTCTTCCAAAATCTTGCGCGGTATGAACATATCATTATTTCCTTAATAGTTTTGACTTAAAATGCTTGTCTATTTTCTGCCGTTTCAATTACTGTTTTAACTGCGTTTTCCAGTCCATCGTATTGTAGGGTCTCGTGCTGAACCTCTCTTAGTCTTTCGGGCATCCCGCTTTCCAAGATTTGCTGAACGCTTTTTAGGAGTCTTTCCTTGCTTAGTTTTTCTTGTTGAATAATCTTTGCAACGCCTAACTTTTCCGCTTGCCTTGCGTTGTTGAGTTGTTCTGTGTGGCTGGGTGTGGGCACAAGTATCATGGGTTTGCCATAACACAGGCATTGCGTTAGGGTTCCGTGTCCGGCGCGACTTATGACTACGTCGCAAGTTTTTAAGTATTCGAAACGGTTTGGAATCCACTTATAGATTGTTACGTTGCCGTGACGTATGGGCTCCTTGTCGGCATTTGGATAGCCAAGCGACATAACAACTTCGTAATCTTCGGGAAACTCCAGCAAGATTTTTCTCAAAATTCCCGTTAAGAAAGCTCTTTCCATAACTGGGCCACTTATTGGTGCAAAAATTACGGGTCTATCAACAGTTAACCTTAATTTTCTGCGCAAATCTTTCTTTGTTGGCAACTCGTTTGGACGAGTGGGCAATATTGGTCCCATCAGCTTTACGTTTTTCCTGTACGGTTCTGAGATGTTTAGGTTGCCAGCGCATATCGTGTAGGGTGGGGGAAAGTCTGGTATTAAAACCGTGTTTCCGCTTGTCCACATTTTTCCAATGATTGTGAGCGTTATGAAGTCTGCGAATTTTGCTAAGCGTAAAAACCTTTTTTTCCGTGGAATTATAACCTGAAACTGATTTAGGATGCAGATTCTGGGTATTCCTAGAATTCTCGCCGCCAACAAAGGCGAAATGCGGGAGTCTGAAACCACGACATCTGGCTTAAAACTTTCGATAGCCTCTGCTTCGGCGTTAACCTGCTCCAGAAGCGTAAAGGAAGCCAAAAATGGACCTGGGTTCACGGCGGTTTGCCTGAAATCTACGGTTCCGTCTGATTTAACTTGAAAACCGATGGGCGGAGCCTTTATGAGCGGAAGCTTCTCTTGTTCAATAAAGCGTATACCTTCGCGATAGGTAGAAAACATCACTTCAGCATTTTTCTCTAAAAGCTTCTTTGCTATGGGAACGCATCTTCCCACGTGTCCTAAGCCGATGCCGCAGGGAGCAAAATAAACCCTCATGGAGTTATGTCCCGCCGAGGGTTTTACGCTTCACTTCACTTCTTGGTTTCTCTTCCTCAAAAATAATGGCTTGAAACTTGTAAGTTCTTTTCGCAAAAGCATTTAAGATCAAATATTCTAACCTAGTTGCGTTGGCTATCCCGCTTGTGGGGTGTGTTTGAGTGAAGCTTGAAGATTTGGAAGCGTATGAATTGTATCGCAACTGGATGGCAGGCCTCCTAAAGGATTCCAGCCCTTTTCAAGACTGAGTCAACGAAATATGTTTGGATTCAGAAGCTACTTAAGTATTGCGAGTGGACGGGCAAGAACCCAGATGAGCTGATAGCCGAGAAAAGCAGGACTTGAAAAGCGAGGACCCGACAGCTCAGCATAGAGCCGAAATAAAACTTAAGGAGTTCATGCGTTTCTTAGAGGGGCAAGAATTGCGGAAGTATGGGCTTGTCACAGACGTTAGCCAGTTGAGAAATCAGAAACAAGAATGAACACAAGTGGGTGTTTTTCAACAGAATACCTATAGCCTAACTGTGCAAAAACCATGTAAGAGACGACGTACAGCCTACTGCGGGAAGAAGCCTTTAAACAAGGAAAAGAGGGGAAGTTTGGTTTAGGAAGAAGAATTATCCTCTATTTTTGAATTTTCTATCTGGTAGTCCATGTGGAAGATGCTCAACACTACTCTTTTAATAGCTCGAAGTATTTTCTTCAAAACCTCTCTCCCATTGGACTTCATCGTTAAGTCCTACGGCTCTTTCATGTTGTAGCCGTTTATTTCAAATATGAAGTGCGCTGTTTCACCGTAGAGTATTGAAGGTGTGAATTTCAGGTCTATTATTTCAGCAGTTTTCAAATCTACTCGGTTGCTGTCGTCAAAACTTAGTTTCAAAGTTACTTTGCCAAGTTCGTTGTGATAAGCGTATATTAATGGACACATATGCCATTCTCCTTCGTAATCCACAGCGTAAAGTTTCACTTGGTCGATATGGCTAGTGTACTCGTCTAACCCTCTTAGCTGAAGCTTGTAAACACCTTTTTCCAAGGCTAAAGTGTTCTGTATCTCATGACAAACTGTCACATCAGATTCTGCATGAATATGCAATACGCCTTCTTCAGCGTAAGCTGTGCCGTTCCAAAGAAATAGCGTTGGACAACCACTGCCTTCAGGAGGCACATAAAGGTCGCATCTTACGGTTACTGCGAATCCCATGAACAATGTTATTGAGTAACACCATCTTACTTCTGCATAAACATTTATGTGTGTTAGAGAGTAACTAAATGTTTTTTCTCCATCTGAAGGAATATGATAAAGCGGAGGTGCATCCACCCAATAGATTTGACTGAGGTCATCCCAAACATGGATATAGCTTCCCCCCAAATACCAATATTTTAACCCCCAGTCTTCAGCATTCCATTTAACCGTTAATGTGTCTGCGGATGTGTCAACGGTAAGCCACACGTCCCAATTTCCCGTCCAATCTTCCGCGTGTGCTGAGTAAACTGTTGCTTGAACTGAAGGAACTGAAACTGCTAACATTAGAGCTACCAGTATCAATGAAGAAGCAATCAATCCAGCTTTCTTCGTTATTTACCCCCTTTCTTTTTCTTGCTCTCTTTCTGCCCCTCGCTTGGGGCTGGGCGGTGACGCGCCCCCAACGGATTCACCGCGAGCTTCATTTTCACCAACCCCAAAACAAATTTAGCCGAACCCGTTATTTAAGCATAACCGATAAAACTTCATAATAAGTGAAGAAAACAGATTTGAAAAAGACTAAATCTCACCCTCATTCATTCTCATATACTGTTTATGCACCAGAGCCATATCGAAGCGCTTCGCAAGACGAAACGTGGAACTCTATTATCTCACTGACCTTAATGGGTATTATAATTATAAAGCAGAATCTGTAAAAGGACATGGTGGTATTGGAGGTGGTCCTTGCCTTTCAAATGAAGGTGATATATTTGAAAGAAGAAACGCCATGAACGCCGCAATGACAAATGGAAAACTGTAATAGAGCATATTTCCAAGGCTTATGTAGGCAAATTTATATTCCTTGATAATCCCACCTAAAGTGAGACCTATGACTGAAAATATGCTCACGAAAATGATGCTCGTCTGAATAATGAGTTTCTCTAAATCTATGTTCTCATTCACGATGATACCCAATCTAGAATGCAGTTACCTTTTCCGCTTTTAAGTTTTTTTTAGGACACATTAAACTAATCAAAAACGCTAAGTCTATCAGGGCCGCTGTAGTGAAACTTTGACTATTGGTCCTTTGGGTTTTGATTCTGCGAATATTTCACACTGAAACTTGTAAATTTTGGTGTCCTTTAGGAGCCAGTGATCGGGGGGCAAACCAGCCTTTATACAACACTGACATAGGAATTCCTCTTCATCCCATTCCCACTCAACCGGCACTTGAGGAAGAAGCAATCCCTTAAAAATGCCTCTTTCAACAATTAACCCATCCTTTCCAACTTTTATCTTGGAAGGATATCCGTTTGGCTTTTCTGCTTCTATTAACTGTGGAGGCGTGAGCACGCTTACCTCAAAAACCACATTGTCAAGTTCGCTTAATGACATGGGGTAGAAGCGGGGGTCTTGGGTTGCAGAGCTTATGGCAGATTCGATGATTGCCTGAGCCAGCGGGGTGGTAGCGTATGGATAGCCAATGCATCCTCTCAGTTCTTTTTCTCCATTCTTTATGCTGTTTATTGTTACGAAAACTCCGCAGGGTTGCAGAAACTTCTCATGGATATTTCTTGGGACACCGATTCTCTTCCTAGACTTTAAATACTCCTCTACGGCTTTGCGTGCAAGCTCGACTAAGAATATTCCCTCTTCTAAGCTTAGCTCAAATGACAATCTACGCCCTCTCAGTTCGGTAAGTATGGCTCGTTGTGCAGAGATTAAGGTTTAAGATTTGCGTCCGTTTAAACTTTTGCAAAAGCCTTGGATTAGAATTTAATTGACTCTTCGCGTGTTCCATCCTTGGTTATCAGGAGAAAATCTATTCCGTCGCCGCTCATGATGTCTCTGCTAATGGCGGACTTTATCGCTCTAACGACCAAGTCCCTTGCTTCTTCCACAGTCAAGCCTTCCTTGTATCCCTCCTCAAGCACTCCCATGGCGATTGACGTTCCAGAACCCACAACTGCATACTTGTCCGGTATCACTGAACCTAAAACGTCCAAGACGTAAAGAGATGTCCCTTCCTCATCCATCCCGCCGACAATGGTTTGTGTAATCAACGGCGCCAATCGCCGGGTGAAAAGCAGATTTGACATGAGTTTTGCTGCCGACCTCACGGCAATCGGTCTGCCAACATCCAAACCAAACAAGTTTGCGTAGGCTTCCACTTCTCTCACGAGGATCTGCATGTCGGAAACGAGTCCTGCACACGCCGCGCCTATATGGTCTGTTAACTTGAAGACCTTTTTACCGCCCTTACTTACGACGAGATAACCATAGGAGACACGTTTTTCAGAGGCTAAAATGACACCGTTCTGGCACACAACTCCGACGGTTGTGGCGCCAGGGACCCAAAGATACTGAGGTTGTTGCGCTTGCCCTTCCATCAAGTTCACCCTTCTTTCGTGATATACACGGGCAACTTATTAAACTTAATCATGAAGCTTTTATACTTCTATGGTTGTGATGCCTAACACTTCATTTAGCTTCCTAAGTTGCTCTCTATAGTCGCCGTAGACCATGACATGGTGGTTTCCAGAAGTTTTATGGATAAATTCCTTAGGATTCCTGATTTTCACTTTTGCTTTCACCCTGCAGTACATGTCATCATCCATCTCCACGCAATCCACAATTACTCCGCTCGCCACTAGCATGCTCTTTAGGTCACCGCTTAGGCGGCAGACGGTGACTTCCTTGCCCGTTTTCATTTTCACAAAAGCCGTCAGGCTTCCGGGGAATTTTTCCCTGTGATAGCGCCTCAACGTGTAAGGCTCAGCGTTCGCTTTATATCCTTCCATCTTTCGGGGACACACACAATGACTAATTATTAAAGCATCATCTGAAGAGTCGAGAAACGTGTTGCCCATGAAGCAGGGCTTCTCTGCAGTGTAATGGAGAATCACCATCGAAAGAAGAGAGATTATGTCTGCTTCACACGCTGAAGGTATGCCCTCATCCCTCAAGTTGGTGTATGCGAAACAAGGGACAGGCAGCGGGCCTTCGCCATAGGCCATGGTTATTGCTTGGGCATTTTTCTCCTTCAACAAATCTTTCATAACAAGATACAGTCTCGCAACAGAAATGGCGTCATTTTCTTCCGGTTCTACAACCTTTTCCGCCTCTCTCACCCACTTCTCCACCAGCGGTTTCACGCGCCCCTCATCTATGTTCTTCCATCTTTTTATCACATCTTCGCTTTTCACGTATTCCAACTCCATTCCAAGTCTCTCTTTAATGGCTTCACAGCCTCCATGGACGCGGCAAAGAAACCTTTCCCAGTGGGGATAGTCAGCGTTCAAAATCAGTATCCTTGTTTGCCCAATCTTTTTCTTGACTGAAAGGGCCCCTAGATAATTGTTTATGTCTTGATAATCAACCGCAACCCAGACCCTTTCTTTCGGGTAGACGTATTCCAGAGCGTCTAATGGATTGTTAACCATTCCCTCATCGTTGAAAAGGATTAGGGGAAGGCCGTACTCTGAGATTTTTACTACGCAGTTGCCCAGACCCAGGTACGGCTTATATAAGAGAATAACGTCTGCTTTAGCTATATGCTCCTTTAGGAATGGAACATCCTTTTCGTCGTTGACAACGACATCCTTCAAAATCTGAACATGAACTTCCACTTTTTTCATGAGTCGTTTTATTCTTTCCTCCATGAAATTTTCTTGAACTTGCCCCTTTTTGCAGACCAAAACAGGAAGCACTTTAAGAAGTTCCGATTCTGATCGCACTTCTAATTCCTCTCCATAGGTATGTAACGGACCATCTTCAAATAAACACCTTATTAAAGCTTAATCAGTTTTTAACATGAATCGAAACTTCTTTATCCATCTTCTGCTGTTGCTTAAAGCATTCTTCACATAGTGCATCTTTCTCTATTTTTATTAATGGGCCACCAGCAACAAGTCGCACCCAGAATTTTGGAGGATACGTTTTAACATCTATGCGTATATGTCCTAAGTTTTTTCCACATTTGCCACATCTTAACAGTTCATATCCAGTCATATCCATAAATACTCCGCCAATTCTATAACACTTTAAAGGAGAGCGAAAAATGATAAGCCTTTGCACTAAAAACGTAGAAGGCGTCTGGTTTGGAGTCGCCTGCGATGGAGAAAAGATTTTTGCTACAACATTCGCCCTCCGCGAAAAGACGGCGCTGCAAGGTCTGTTGAAAAATATTCCATTCAACGTTCCTTTCCAGAATCTGAAAGAGGCTTCGGTCTTTACTGGGCAAATGCTTGATCTTTTAAGGAATATTTATGATGGAAAGGATGTGACCCATAGCTTTTCCTTGGCTACCGAACACTTGTCAAATTATGCTAAGAAGGTAATTGAAACTGTTTCCCTGATTCCGTTGGGGTACGTGGCTTCTTATGGTTCTGTTGCCGAGGCTGCTGGAGGAAGCCCAAGAGTTGTCGGCAGGGTTATGGCTATGAATCCTTTCGCCCCAATTGTTCCATGTCACAGAGTCGTTAGTTCAGATTTCACTTTGGGCGGATATGGCGGCGGTATAGACGTAAAGCTTGATTTCTTAAACCGCGAAAAGAGAGGGTTTACTGCCAAACGAGAAATTCCGGTCAACGGCAAAGAATTGCGAGTGTTTCCAGTTGAGTTTGTTCTAAGGAAAGTGAAAAAGGGTAAATGTTAATTCATTTAAATGTGTAATATCCTTGCGAGAGGGTTCCTGTTGGTTAAGCGTGGGCTTTATGTTGGCAGGTTTCAGCCCTTCCATTTGGCGCATCTAAGTGCTATAAAGGATGTTTTGAGAGAGGTTGAGGAGCTCGTGATCGTCATTGGCAGTGCCCAATACAGTCACCGCATTAATGACCCGTTTACTGCAGGCGAAAGACTGGTTATGATTCGTAGGGCTTTAGAGGAAGCCGAAATAGACTACGAACGAGTTTGGGTTGTGCCTGTGCCAGATGTGCACCTGCATATGATGTGGGTTTCCGCTGTAGAAGGCTACACTCCACCCTTTGATGTTGTCTATTCCAATGAGCCGTTGACCCGTCGGCTTTTTACGGAAGCCGGATACAAGGTTAAAGCCATCCGTTTCTACGAAAGAAAGCTTTATTCATCAACCGAGATTAGGAACAGAATGCTGAAAGGCGAGAACTGGGAGCAACTCGTTCCAAAAAGTGTTGCCACTTTCATAAAGGAGATAGATGGAATTAACAGGCTTCGAGACTTAACTAAGAGCGACAAAGTGTAAATTTATTAACATAATACGATTTTTCTCTTTGCTCTGGAGACTAGACCCCTCCCTTATAGATTGAACTTCTGATACACTCCACTGGAAGATGTTTGGTTGCGGATTTTGTGTCCGTGACGTTATCTTCTCCACTTTCAGAAAGAAAGTTTGCGGGAGAAGTCTCTTTTACGTCTTAGGGGCGGTAGAGTTTGACTTTTTCTCCACTTTTTATTTTGAAGGCTTGGGCGGCGTTGCCTTGATTTATGGAGACTTCCAAGAAGTTGTGGCTTCCGATTGTGGCTAAAGGTTTTTGTGTTTCAACTTCTGCGTAGGCTTTGCAAAGCGGCAGCTTTAATCTAACGTCTTTAAGCTTCATATCAACCACATCTTTTACATCCATTAATTCAAGTTCTTTCTCTCCCAAATTTGTGATAATATTTCCAAAGCCATCCACGTGCAAAACTTCACCCACCAGCATGCCTTTTCTCCTAACCACTTTCACGAATTTTGGAGCTACAACCTCATGGATTTCCGGTCCAAACTCTGCAGGTGGTGTCCCGTTTGCCAAGTGGGCTGCTGCTGGCGCGAAAACATCCCTTCCATGGAATATATTAGATATCTTTGGCAACATAAGCTTCGGATTTGCTATTTTGTAAATGTGTTTTATGCTCTGGTTTTTTGCGGCTAAGGCTAGCACACCGTTGTCAGGTCCAACATAGTAACCCTGCTTTGTTTGTATGAGTATAGCCCTTCTTTTTGTTCCGACGCCCGGGTCTACAACTACAACGTGAATCGTGCCCTTTGGAAAATATGGAGTTGCGGAAGTTAAAACGTATGCAGCCATCCTTATGTTGAACTTCTCTACCTCATGGGTTATGTCCACAATTGTTGCGTTCGGGCTTATGCTCAGAATTACGGCTTTCATTTCAGCCACATATGGGTCTTTCAACCCAAAATCCGTTGTTAAAGTAATAACTGAACGAGGCATGTTACCTTTTATAAAAGATGTCAAATAATTAAATTTTCACGCATATCAAGAAGGATTGCAAAGATGGCGATTCACAGAAAACTTGCAGCAAAGGATGTGGCTTTAACAGTCTGCTTTACGGCTTTGTACGCTGTTCTTTCTTTCTTGCCACTTTCTCAAGTAGTCGGTTTGTTTGGCAAATATATAACTGCAGCAACAATCATCGCTCCAATAATCGGCATAATCCTTTGCGCATATTTAGGTGTACTTTCTACACTTTTAGGTGGAGTAATTGGGTTATTTTCAAGTCTATATTTCTCTCCGTCAGGGTTAATTGCAGGTGTTATAACGGCCTTATGTGCTGGTTTGCTCTTCACTGGTAAGCGAGCTATTTGCATCTTCATTTACTTCTCAGTGCTTTTTCTTTTTAGTTTCTATCCTTTTGTTGGTCCTGTTTGGCTTTATCCGCCTTTAATGTGGTTTCAAATAGTTGGTTGTCTCATTCTTATTTCGCCATTACAATCCTCGGCTATAAAGAACCTTGACTCAAACAACAATTCAAAACTTCTTTATGCCTTCTTCATAACGTGTTTAACTTCAACTCTAGCTGGTCAAATTGCTGGTTCCTTGGTCCTTGAGATTCTTATTCCCGATGCAAACTTTTTAAAAGCAACTTGGGAATTTACTACATTTATTTATCCAGTGGAACGAGTAATTATTGCGATAAGCGCAGCGTTCATCGGAGCATCTCTATACAAGGTTTTGAAATCTGCAAATTTGACAACGATTTTCAATCATGCGAGTCGGCAAGAAAAGCATTCATGAAAATGCATTCTTTGAACGGCATCATCATATCCGCGGAACCATAAACACAATCATCGAAATCAACTGGGGCGTCCTTAATCAAGACTATGGGAGTTTTCTCAGCGCCTTCGCCCATTAGCAAGTGTGCCGCAGAAGCCAAGTCATCCGCAACCGCGTGTCTTGTAATGATTAGTGGCTTTCCATAGATGTCCTTCTCTCCCCTGCGGTCCTTTACTGGTTTGAAACCTGCAACAGCCAAAGCCAAACCAGTAGTGCCCCTCCTAAGCGGAGTCAAACCACTGTCAACAACTAAAACTGCAACTTCCTTACCTGTCTTGTGCTTAATTTCGTCTTTGATTTGTTTGGATTTTTGGGCGTTATTCGGCCACAAAACAACATAATTCTTAGGTGCGTTTTTGTTGTCTATTCCAGCATTGGCGTTTAAAGTTCCGTTTTTAATTGTCAAAATGGCTTTTTTAACCCCTCCATAAACTTTGTCTGCTTCTTGTAAAATTAGCTCTGCGAATTCAGGTTGCAGCGAAAACTCCTGCGCAAGTTTTTTTGCCTCATCGGAAGGATTGATGTCACTTAATTTCACTAGGCGTCCTTCAGCGTAAGCTATAATTTTTGATGTTATTGCTAATACGTCACAGTCTTCCAACAGTAGGTTCTGCTCTTTTAACGATTCAAGAATTACGTCAACTAAGTTGTCGCCTGCCTTTATAATCCTTGTTTTAACAGCATAAAGTCTCATCTCCTTTCATCCTCCATGAACCACTGGAACAAAAAGCACCTCATCCCCATCCTTGAGCGTGGTTTCTAAGCCGGTTAAAACGCTTATTTCCTTTCCATTCACAAGTATCAGCGTGTTCGGCCTTGGGTCTTCAAGTTCAGGGTCAATTAGTGCCCGCTTAAGTTTAGGCAGTTCTTCAACGACTTTCCTTATAGCTTCCCTTAGCGGAATTGTGCCTTCAAAAGCTATGCTAAGCTTGTTTTTGCCTGATATACCGCGGAAAGCACCGATAAACCTCACGGTTATAACCATCTTATCCCCATCTCCTCTAAGTTTATAGGACCACTATCACGGAGACATCGTTAACGTTCGTACCAGTAGGCCCTGTAAGAATGAGGTCACCAAGCTTTGAAAAGAAGCGGTAGGAATCATTTTCCTCTAAAAATTCTTCGGGAGCTAATCCCATTTTCGCTGCTCTGGTTAACGTTTTTCCGTCGGCTATTGCTCCGGCGGCATCTGTGGGTCCATCCACGCCATCTGTGCTTAGCGAAGCCACAACAGCCCCATCCACGCCGTTCAGTTTCTGCGCTGCTGCCAAGGCTATCTCTTGGTTTCTTCCACCCAAACCTTCTCCAGTAATGGTCACGGTTGTTTCTCCACCCGTAATTATGCCAGCCGGCTTTGGAATGGGATTTTTAGACGCCGCAACTTCACGGGCTATGGAGGCTAACATCACCCCAGCGTGTCTAGCTTCTCCTTCTAATGTTGAAGTTAGCAAGAGTGTGTTTAAACCCTCAGACTTGAGGGGTTCACAGGCTGCAAGGCTCGCAAGTCTGTTGTTTCCAATAACAACGTTGAAAACCTTCTTAAAGGCGTCATCGTCGGCTTTGGGAGTTTCTGGAATGAGCCCCTTCTCCCCGTCTGACAAAACCTTTCGGATGGGTGCTGGAGCCTTATCCCATAAACCATATTTTTTTAAAACCTTTATGGCGTCGCTGAATGTTGTTGAGTCCGGTACTGTTGGACCAGAAGCAATAAAGTCCAAGGGGTCGCCCACAACATCAGAAAGTATGAGGTTCAGAATCGTGGCTGGATAAGCCTTTTTCGCAAGCCAGCCGCCCTTAAAATCTGAAATGTGCTTTCTAACGGTGTTAATCTCGTTTATTGTTGCGCCGCACTTCAACAAGGCATCCGTGATTTCTCTCTTGTCAGCGATTGAAACTTCACCGCGTGGCAAGGGCATGAGGCTTGAGCCTCCTCCTGAAATCAAACATATAACTAAATCATCTTCTTTTGCTTGCTCTACTATTTCCAGCATGCGGAGGGTTCCTTCTACGCCGGCTTCGTCTGGAATTGGGTGGCCGGCTTCGTTGAACTTTATTAATTCTGTCTTTTTTTTACTGCCGTATGGAACGTTTACAATCCCGCTTGTTATATGGTTGCCCAGAACATGCTCTAGGGCCTCTGCCATGGAGCCGCTTGCTTTGCCGCCGCCGATAACATAGACGTTCCTGAATTTTTTCAAATTGAAAGAGCATCCATTTATGTGGAGGGTTAAGTTTTTCAGCAAAATCTTTGACTTTATTATGTGTTTTGGGTCCACTGCATTTATTGCAGATTCGAGACCCTTTAGAGCCAGCGTTCTCGCTTTTCGATCGAGCTGCGTCTCGCCGTTTTTGACTAGGTGTTCCTTATTCTTTATTGTTATCATCAGTATAGCCCATTGTTGATTCTTTGAAGTTCATTGCGTAAGTGTAATAAATTAACGTTAATAAAGAATTCCGCAAATCAGTGTTTGGTGGGTTCATGTGCCAAAACCAAAGGTTTATGTCACTCGTGAGCTCCCGGAAAGAGGCTTGAGGATAATTAAGGAGCGCTTTGATGCCGAGGTTTGGCCTGAGTACGCTCCGCCGCCAAAAAAGGTTATATTAGAGAAGGTTAGGAATGTTGACGCCATTGCCTCGCTTTTGTCCGACAAGATAGACGCCGAGGTTTTTGACGCTGCACCTAATCTGAAGATTGTTGCGCAGATAGCTGTTGGTTTCGACAACGTAGACGTGCAAGAAGCCACGAAAAGGGGCATATACGTGACGAATACACCGGAAGTTTTGACCGAAACTACGGCGGATTTCGCGTGGGCGCTTTTGATGGCTGTCGCAAGGCGTGTTGTTGAAGCAGATAAATACGTTCGTGCTGGAAAGTGGAAGGTGAGTTGGCATCCCAGCATGATGTTGGGGAGAGATGTTTATGGCGCAACCATAGGCATAGTTGGCGCTGGTAGAATTGGCTACGCGGTTGCAAGAAGAGCAAAGGGGTTCGACATGAAAATCCTCTTCTATGATGTCGTTCCGAGACCAGAAATGGAAAAGGAGTTGGGCGCAAAACACGTTGACTTGGACACGCTTTTGAGGGAATCGGATTTCGTGAGCATTCATGTTCCGTTAATGAAGGAAACTTTCCATATGATTAATGCGGAGAAGCTTAGGCTGATGAAGAAAACCGCTTACTTAATAAACAATGCCCGTGGACCAGTTGTTGACGAGAGAGCCTTATACGAAGCCTTAAAAGAGGGCGGAATAGCTGGCGCTGGACTTGACGTTTTCGAGCAAGAACCCACACCGGTGGATAATCCTTTGCTCAAACTTGACAATGTTGTTGTTGCTCCTCACATATCGAGCGCAAGCTATGAGACACGTTCTAAAATGGCTGAAATGGTTGCGGAAAACCTGGTTGCGTTCTTTGATGGAAAAAAACCGCCAAACCTTGTTAACCCAGAAGTGATGAAAGTGCGACCGTTGTCAAAGCGATTTTAAACATTGTTTTAGAATTAGCCGTACTGTAATGGTTAAATACTCCATGTCTTTTTACTTTTTACCTTCATTTCAAAATTAGGTGATTTAAGTGGGCTCTATCTTTGCGAAGAGAATGGAAACTTTAGGGACAGAAACAGCCTTCGAGGTGCTTGCAAGGGCGAAGGCTCTTGAAAAACAAGGTAAAGACATTGTGCATTTGGAAATTGGTGAGCCGGATTTTGACACGCCCAAAAACATCAAGGAGGCTGCAGTAAAGGCGCTTTATTCCGGTTATACACATTATGTTCCAGCCGCTGGAATTCCCGAATTAAGAGAAGCCATAGCAGAATACGCGTCCAAATTCAGAGCGATAAATGTTGACCCGGAAGAGGTTGTTGTGACACCCGGCGCTAAACCAATAATGTTCTTTGGCATCCTTGCGTGTGTGAATCCAGGCGAAGAGGTTATGTATCCGAACCCGGGCTTTCCAATATACGAGTCCGTAATAAATTTTGTTGGAGCCAAACCAGTACCCCTACCGCTCAAGGAAGAGAACGATTTTAGGTTTGACAATGAATATGTTAAAGAAAAGATAACAAAGAAGACAAAAATGATTATTCTAAACTCGCCGGGGAATCCCACCGGCGGAGTTTTAACAAGAGAAGACTTGAAAGTTATAGCCGACTGCATTGCGGGCAGAGAAGATGTATTTGTACTTTCAGACGAGGTTTACAGCAGAATAATCTATGAAGGCGAACACGAAAGCATCGCTTCGCTTCCAGCCATGAAGGAAAAAACTATCTTGTTAGACGGTTTTTCGAAAACGTATGCAATGACTGGCTGGAGGCTTGGCTACGGCGTGATGCGGAAGGATTTAGCCCAAAAAGTCACACAACTCATGATTAACTCAAACTCTTGCACTTGCGCTTTTGTCCAGATGGCTGGTGTCGAAGCCCTAAAGGGACCGCAGAACGGAGTAGATGAAATGGTTGCAGAATTCAAGAAGAGAAGGGAAATAATAGTTTCAGGCTTAAACAAGATTGAAGGCATTAAATGCAAGAAACCACGCGGAGCCTTTTACGTGTTTCCAAACATAAAGCGAACAGGAGTGGACTCCCGTAAGCTTGGAGACCATTTGCTTAACGAGGCTGGCGTGGCTGTTTTGCCCGGGACAGCCTTCGGAAATTATGGTGAGGGATATCTGCGTTTATCGTTTGCCAATTCCATTGAAAATATAAGGAAGGCTTTAGAGCGCATATCTGAGGCTCTCAAAAACCTATAATCTTCTTTAATCTTCTATTTTTTCTCCGGTTACGGTTTCAACTATGTCCGAGGCTAGCTGCACTAAGCTGTCTGCTTGTTTCATTGCTTTTTCTCCGTCTGCTTCTCCCACTTGCAGTACCTGCTGTATTGTCTCTTCGATTTCTATTAAGAATCTTAAAACGGGGTCGTCCATTGCCTGTGTTTTTTCTGCGGCTTCCCTTATGACAATTTCTATGAAAGTGGGATCTCCTAAGCTGTAGTAGATGGCGTTTCGAGCTTTTCTGATGGCTTCTAAAACCAAACTTGGAGCCATGTAGGGTATTCTTCTCGCGGCATCAAGCTCTGCCTTCGCTTCGCGCAAGTATCGAAGCGCCCATCCCCTTCTGTATTCGTCCATCATTGTCTTAGCCTCTTCTGTGCCCTAAGAAGTCGAGAGGTGTTTTAATAAGGTTACTCGCCCTTCTCTAGTTTTTCGTTTGGTGGGGGTGCGGTTTGCACTTGGGCAAAGGCGTGTGTTATGTATCCAGCAATTTGATTTCTCACTTTTGTCGTTGCTCCTTGTATAAGCGTGTCCACCGTGCGTTTGTTGTTTTCAAAATCTGTGGAGAATTTGTCTGGGAAACGTCTAATAAGCTCTTTGGCTATCCGTTTAATCTGTTCTGTCCGCACGTTCCCCAAACCTTAAATTTCCCCCAAGCATACAATGAAATTTCAACCGCTTAATGATTCGCTGAAGTAACATCCATAAAAGAATAAGACTAATTTAACTTTACTCCGAAAAATTCTTCAAAATTCTTTGTTATTTGCTCGGCAACAGCTGCAACATCTAACTTTTTGATTTCTGCTATTGTTTTAATAACTGTAGGGATGAAAGCTGGCGTTGTCCTTTTACCGTTAAAGGGTTGTTTGAAAAAGCGTACTGGTCCATCGGTTTCCGTCAGCAAGCCGGTTAGCGGTATCCTCTTAACAACTTCCCGTATACCATTGGAATAGACCACCGGAAGGCCTTCACTAATGTAGTACCCGTTTTCCACAACTTTTCCTAATATGCCGATGGGGCTGCTGAACCAGTGCAACAAGACCTTTTTGATATTGTAGGACGGAAGCATTTCAACGATTTGCGGTGTTGTGCCGCGGGAATGGATTATGACTGGCAAATCGAGTTTTTCAGCCAAACGCAACATCTCATTAAAAACCATTAGCTGCTTATTCCATATCTTTGCGTACTTGCCATCTAGTCCTATCTCACCCATGGCAATTAACGCCTTATTCTGCCTCTGCCTAGAAATCAGCTCCATTGTTTTTTGAAGCTCAGCTTCCGTTAAGGAATTCACGTTCCATGGGTGAAGCCCAACGGCAGCATAAACCATTCTAGGATATTTTTCAGCCAGTTTTAGGCTTCCGATACTTGTTTCCAAATCCATAGAATTTGAAACCAGAGCAACAACGTTGGAATCCTTAGCCTCAGCTATAATCTTATCAACACACACAGAATATTCCTTGTCGGAAAGATGGATGTGGGCGTCAACGAACTTCATCTGGAACCTCGGCTTTCAATAAACTAACCCGAATTTTGCTTTTATAATTTCTCTTCATTGAAAGAACCTCGGATGGTGATGGCAGTTCTCAGCGAATAAAAGACAATAAACGTTAAATATTGCTTTAAATAGAAAAAGAGGCTACAGAGGAGTCTTTATGGCTGATTTGGAATTGGCTGTAGCTCCCATGCATAGAATATGCAAAAAGGCTGGAGCCGACAGGGTGAGCGAAGCGGCAGCTAAAGAGCTAGCTAAAGCCTTAGAGGAGATAGGTGTAAAAATCGCCAGAGAAGCCCTAGATTTTGCTATGCACGCGGGAAGAAAAACTATAAAAGCCGAAGACGTTGAAATCGCCGCTAAGAAAGTTATGGGCAAGTAGCACACTTTCAAGTTTCTTCTTTCTTTTTTCAAAATCTGAAAACAATTATTTTCAAAGCCTGATTTTCTTGGAAGATTCCCATAGTAACTGGAAATAATCCCTGGCAAACCGCACCAAACCCACGTGATCACTCCATATAACCAAACTGGGTTTCTCTTCTCCCAAAAACAGCATAGCCTCCTTTCTGTCCACAATGATGCCTCCACCAAACATTCGATCTCTGGCTCTTAACTCGCTTATGCCGGCTAATCCTTTAAGGTTCTTCCAGTCTTCGGCCTTTCCGGCAACCATAAGCTTAATGTTCACACTGGTTTTCCGCAGCGTTTCTAAGAAAAGTGTTGACGGCTTAATTGTGGTTTTTGCGAATTCTGGCGCTGCGATCATTATTTCTCTCGCGGCTTTTTTAAGGGTCTCTTCCAGCTTAGTCGTAACTGCCTGTTGGCCGTGTAGTATTAGTATGTCTGGGCGTTCAACAATCTCTCTTTTCTCGTATAATGGTTGCAATTCGGTGGCGATCGTCTGCTCCCAGCTCTTGTACTCGTCTTCGAGTCTGATTTTTGCAGCTGCTAGGGCTTCAAGTGGCGGTATTGGATAGTACTTGTTTGGGCGACTGTCAACACTTCTGATCCATCCTTTATCTCTAAGCGAGTTCAAAACCTCGTAAATTTTTGAGTATGGCACGTTTGCTTTTTTGCTAATTTCTATAGCTGTCATTTGTCCACTCTTCAGCAAGGCAAAATAGGCATCGATTTCGTAGGTGTTCAACCCGATTTCGCGCAAAACTTGCTTGGCGTCTTTGCCTGATGGCAATTAATTCCCTCTACACTTATGAAAAGTTTGTAAGCCTTATTATGTTCTATCCCTAAATCACTCAAAAGCTGCCAACCGGCCAACTAAGACATGCGGTTCTTCAATGAGTGGCAAAGCAAGGAGAAAACCTAAAGAACCACGAAGCAGTTTTCAGTTAATGGAAGCTGACAAGCATGGGTGGAAAGAAGAAGCTTAGCCTGAAGCAAATGGAACGCATGCATGTGCGTAAGGACGAGGAAGAGAAAAGAAAAAAGGAAAAAGCCGGTGCACCAAAAGAGAAGAAGCCTTCCGGCATAATTCCGCCAGATCCGAAGAGTGAAAAAATTGTTGGTGAATTAAAGAGGATGCCTGTTTTAACACCGTACACGGTGGCTTCACGGTTTAACATACGGATAAGTGTTGCGAAAGATTTTCTAGAGCAATTGGAAGAGAATGGTGTTGTCCAGCTGGTTTCCGGGAACCACAACATCAAAATATACAAGGCGCCGGACTAAGCTTCCTATTTATACTCCATTGTTATTCACATTTGATTTCTAGTTACTGCTAGGGGTTTAGAATCTAATGGGATTTCCCCAGAGAATCTATACTGGTGATGAGGTCAAAAAAGCCAAGGGGCTCACCGATAAGGGCTATAAACATCGATTAAGAGTCAAAGGAAGCTCAAACTTCAAACAGAAGGTAAGCCAAACACTCAAGCTGGTTAAAACTGCTGGTTACTACGATTTTTTAAGGACGTACATACGCAACATAATAGAAATCGACGGGTTAACCCAGCTTCGCGAAGCGGAAGCAGCGATTTGGGCGAACAAATATGCTGTTAAAAACCCGGTTGACGCCGCCAGTCTTTTCGTGCAAAAAACCCATCACATGAAGGAATACCTTGAAGGCAAACTCTACTATGGTGGCGAAGCCGAAAGGCGTTCGGTTGAGGAGCGCATAGAATTTCTTAGAACATTGAAAAGGAAAAGCCGGAAGAAAGAAGTGAAAGAAGAATGTGAGAGACTCTTAGGAAGCTGGAGTGAAAGCGTGTTTCTTTGATGGGGTAACCTTAAAAGGTTAGGGAAGACAATTTAATTAAAGCTTAAGAGGGAAATTTTTGTCCTCTCGTGAATATCTGCAGAGCGGTAGGTACGTCACTCTCAAAAAACTCGGCGAAGGCGGGAAAGGCGTCGTATACAAGGCTAGAGACACGGTTTTGAACCGTGTTGTTGCTGTAAAAATGCTTAAGAGTACAGTTTTAAGCGAAGAGGCGCATTCTCGTTTTATGCGCGAGGCACAAGTAATAGCGAAGCTTAATCATCCGAATATTGTTTCCATTCATGACATTGGCAAGGAAGAGGAAAAACAGTTTTTCATCCTCGAATTTATTGATGGGATGAACCTACGCGAGCTCTTAGGAACGTATCCAGAAGGAAGATGCGACACACAAACCGCCCTAAGAACTGGTATAGACGTTTGCGGTGCCCTTCAGTACGCACACTCTCAGGGCGTTCTCCATCGGAGATATTAAACCGGAAAATATCCTGTTCACGCAGGAGGGTACCGCTAAACTGATGGATTTCGGTTTGGCTAAGATGCTTGGTCAACCCAGCATCACGCAAGAGGGAATAATTGTGGGCACGGTTGCCTATGTGGCTCCAGAGATAGCGTTGGGAAAAGGCGCTGATGCGCGGTCTGATCTGTACTCTTTTGGTGCAGTAATTTATGAGATGGTGACTGGGAGACCACCTTTTATTGGCGAAGATCCTGTAAAAGTTATTTTTAGTCATATTCACGACTACCCCGCTTCGCCGAGTAGGCTGAATCCGAAGGTTCCGCAGGCTTTGGCTGAGTGCATTATGAAGCTTTTGGAAAAAGAGCCTGGGAAGAGATATCAGAGTTCGGCGGATTTGCTTAAGGTGTTGAGGGATGTTGCTGAGGGTTTCTTGAGAGAAGTTTACGTGCCTTTTCCCAAGCCAAGCGTTGTTGTTCCGAGTCCTCGTCCTCCCGCCGCAAGAGAGATACAACTTATCGATAGAGTTGAGGAGATGAGCCTTCTTAGGGAGGCTGTGGACAGGGCGGTTCGCGGCGAAGGCGACGTTGTTTTTCTGTACGGAGAGGCTGGGATTGGCAAGACAAGGTTAACTAGAGAATTAGGGGCTTATGCACGCTTGCGTGGCATGCGGGTTCTGTATGGTAGATGCCCAGCGCTGTTCAGGATGGACGGCGTGCCACCTTACGTTCTCTGGAATGAAGTCATTAAAGATTATTTGCAGGTTTGCACTCCTGAACAATTATACAAGGTGATTGGTTATTATCCAGGCGAAGTTTATAAGCTGGTTCCCGAAGTTAAGCAGAAGCTTGGCACGATTCCGCAGTCTCTGCCCATAAATCCTGAACATGAGCGTGACAGGCTTTTTGAGGCGGTTTCGCAGTTCATGACAAACATTTCTAAAGAGGCTCCATTGTTGGTTGTTCTTGATGATTTGCAGTGGACTGACCAGTCTTCGCTTTTACTGTTGCATTATCTGGCTCGTGGAGTCTACAGGGAGTCTCTTCTTCTCTTGGGCGCTTATCGTGACACTGACATTGATGAGAGGCACCCTTTGTCTCCGGTCTTGACCGAATTGAACAGAGAACGTTTGCTTCAACCCGTCTCATTGAAGCGCATGTCTTTTGATGACGTTTCGGAGATGATTAAGCAGATATTAGAGCAAGATGACGTTCCTAGAGAGTTTTGTGAACTGGTCTATGAGAAGACTAGGGGCAACCCGTTCTTTGTTGAAGAGGTAATAAGGTCTCTGAAGGAAGAGGAACTCATCTACCGTGAGGAAGGCAAATGGAGAATTAAGGAAGTCTCTAAGATTGAGTTCCCAAAAACGGTTAAGGGCGTTATAAAGGCGAGAATAAGCAGGTTGGATGATGAGTGTCAAAACGTGTTGACTATGGCGTCTTTTGTTGGGAACGATTTCTCTTTTGAGGCTCTGTGTGGGGTTACTGATTTTGAGGAGGGTAAACTGCTTGAGTTGATGGAGAAGATGCTCAAGACAGGCTTGGTGAAGGAGAGGATCATCCGTGGAGAAGACGTGTACTCCTTTGCCGATGTTATAGTTAGAGATGTTGTGCACGAGGAAGTTAGCCATTTGAGGCATAAGAAGCTTCATGGCGTAGTCGGATGCGCCTTGGAGAAGGTGTACACTAAAAGGATTGATGAACATTTTGGCGAGTTAGCGTTACACTTTCTCGAGAGTGGAGATAAAGATAAGGCGCTTGAGTATTTCTTGAAGGCTGGGGATAAGGCTGCGAAGATTTATGCCAATACTGAGGCTTCATCCTATTTCCAGTCTGCCCTTAGGCTTCTTGAAGAGAAGGAAGGTGAACTTCGGGAGAGAGGGCGTGTTCTTGAGAGGCTCGGAGACATCAAGAGGCTTGTTGGTGAATATGAGGCTGGCCTTAAGTATTGGAATGATGCGTTGTTGTTGTGGAAGCAATTATACGAGAAAGGACGTGTTTCAACGCTGCATCGGAAAATGGCGAACGTTCTTTGGGAAGAGATAGGCGATGCTGAAAAGGCTAAGGAGCACCACGATAAGGCCTTGAAAATTTTGGAAGCCGAGCCTGAAAGCGTTGAATTAGCGAGCCTCTACGAGGACATAGCGCACATGTATTATCGTATTGGAGACATGGCTAAAGCTCTCTCTTGGGCTGAGAAAGCGCTTGAGCTTGCCAAAAAACTGAACGATTTTGAAGTTATCGCGAGTTCATACGCCAGCTTGGGAACAATTTTTACTTTCACTGGAGACATGAAAAAAGCAATTGAATGTTTGGAGAAAGCATTGAAGATGGCACTTGAGAACGGTTATATGGATACTGCGTTGCGAGCATATAACAACCTCGCTAATGCGCTTCCTGCAGAAGAAGAGGAAAAACGCTTTGAATATTACGAGAAAGGATACGAATTGGCAAAAAAAGTAGGGGCTATTCATTATGTATCTTGGATTGGCATCCTTCTGTCATGGATGAATATTGGTATGGGAAACATGAACAAGGCAGTGTCTTTAGCAGAAGAATCAGTTGCATTGGATAAGAAAACTGGTAACATGATTCACCTTTCCATGTCTATAGGTTTTCTTGGATTTATTTATCACATATTGGGAGAATGGGACAAGAGTGAACAATGCCATAAGGAAGCCTTGAACATTTCCCAAAGGCTAAAAGACTTTCAATCAATCGGTGGCAGTTATGCACGTCTCGGATGGCTCAATCTTGACAAAGGAGAATGCATTAAAGCAAGAGAATTCCTTGAAAAAGCCTACGAAGTCTATGAAAAGGCAGGAGCAAAATACTATCAAATGTGGACCTCGCGATGGATTATAGGGGCGTACATAGAGCTTGGGGAAATCGAAAAAGCCAACAATCTAATTGATAGCCTGGAAAAGTTTGCTCTCGAAAAAGAGGATAAAGACCTAATCGCTACCGCGGATGCATTGAGAGCAATGCTGTTCCGGGCCCAGAAGAAATGGAAAGAATCCATCGAGCATTTCGAAAAGAGCCTTCATGGCTATGAGGCTCTGAATGCAAGGCGATGGAACGTCTACTTCCTCGCCAAAATAATCCTCTGTGAATACGCCCGAGTTTACCTAGAAAGAGACCAAGAAGGCGACAGAGAAAAAGCCCACAACCTCCTCAACCAAGCACTAGAAATCTTTCAAGAACTAGGCGCCAAAAAAGACATAGAAAAGATAATAGCCAAAAAGAAGCTGCTCACAGCTTAGGCTCTAACATCTCTCCACTCTTATTTTCGTCCCACTTTTCACCCTACTAAACAGTTCAAGATTCCTTGTTACCTTGCCGAGAACGTTCACAGGACTGTAAGGCTGAGACTCCCCATAGAATACGCATATCGCACTTCCCATAGGCCAAAACGCAATAATTCCCTTCTCAACAGCGCCTTTCGCCTTCTCCTCACCCATCTTAATCGGCGTCTCAAAATAGACCTCTTCCTTCCACAGGGCTGCTCTGCCCTCTATCGGAAGCTTCCTAACTATCATGTCTATGGTTCTAGGCGCCAAGAAACGTATAAACTCTCCTTCTGCCTCGCCTAATCCTTCGATTACGAATTTTATTCTTGTGCGTGAGATTTCCGCTTCTTCACCACTCATTACCTTTTACCTCTTTGAAGGAAATCTTCCAATATCTGCTCAAGAGAGACCGGCCCCAACACTTGAAGCTCGTACTTCACTCTCACTGTTGGCTTGTCAATAGTCATCACTCTTCTTAAGTCGATGGGCATGCCAATCACCACAACATCACACGGCGTGCGGTCAATGGTTTGCTTAAGCTCAGCTACCTGTTTTTCGCCATAACCCAACGCAGGAAGAATTGCGCCTATATGTGAATATTTCTTATAAGCCTCTTTTATTGAGCCCACAGCATAAGGTTTGGGATCTACAATTTCACGTGCTCCAAGTCTTTGGGCTATTATTGTTGCAGCGCCATAGGGCATGTTGCCATGCGTCAATGTTGGTCCATCTTCGATTACTAATGCGCGTTTTCCCGTGATTAACTCTGGTTTGTCAGCTGTTATGGGTGAGGCGGCATCCAAGATTGTGGCTTTTGGATTAACCATCCTTATATTTTCTTTCACTTGCATCACATTTTTCGGATCTGCCGTATCAACCTTGTTTATTATTACAACGTTTGCCATCCGCAAATTAGCCTCACCAGGATGGTAGGTAACTTCGTGTCCGGCTCTATGGGGGTCGGCCACAACAATGTGCAAGTCTGGTCTGTAGAAGGGTAAGTCGTTGTTGCCACCGTCCCAAACGATGACCTCTGCCTCCTCTTTTTCGGCTTCTCTTAGGATTTTTTCGTAGTCAACCCCGGCGTAAACAATTACGCCGTTGTCTATGTGAGGCTCGTACTCCTCCCTTTCTTCAATCGTGCACTCATATTTATCCAAGTCTTCATAAGAAGCGAACCGCTGACAAACCTGTTTTCTCAGGTCTCCGTAAGGCATCGGATGCCTAATAGCCGCAACCCTCAAACCCTTGTTTTTCAAAATTTTCGCAACTTGCCGAGAGGTTTGGCTTTTTCCAGAGCCTGTTCTGACAGCGCCCACGGAAACAACCGGAACTTTTGCTGTCAGCATAGTAGTTTTTGGTCCCATTAAGCGGAAGTCTGCACCACTTGCTAATGCTGTAGAAGCCTTATGCATAACATACTCGTGTGAAACGTCGCTGTAGGAGAAAACAACTTGGTCGATGTCATGCTCTCTTATCAGTTTGGGCAGCGCCTCTTCTGGATAAATGGGTATACCCTTCGGATGGTTCGGACCCGCAAGCTCAGGCGGATAGACCCTGCCTTCTATGCCTGGAATCTGCGTGGCTGTGAAAGCCACGACTTCATAAGCATTGTTATTTCTGAAATAAACGTTAAAGTTGTGAAAGTCCCTACCAGCCGCGCCCATTATAATAACTTTAGTTTTCTGCATGCAAATTCCTCGCCAAAACCCCGAACAAGAGAGGGGTTCAATATTACCTGAATCATTCCATATAAACCTTGACGTTGCAAACTATCTCAAAAGATGTAAAACCGTTTCGCCTATAAAGTCGATTTGTTCCTGGGTTACGCCTGGATGAACTGGCAATGAAAAAACTTGTTTTGACGCCTTCTCCGTTTCTGGAAGCTGATATTTTCCAAAGCCACTGTAGTATGACATAAGATGCACGGGATTTGTGTAAACTACTGCCGCTTCGATTCCCTTCCGCCTTAAATCCTCAACAAATCTGTCTCTTTCTTTTTCCTTCACGTCTTTTAGCCTAACAGTGTAAAGATACCAGCTGTGTTCAGAGCCCTTGGGTTCTATTGGCAACTGCAAGCGTTTTTCTCTTCTAAGCATTTCAGTTAGTCTTTTCGCGTTTTCACGTCTTTTACCCAAAAACTTGGGCAACTTCTCTAATTGTACGCAGCCTATAGCTGCTTGTATTTCTGGCATGCGATAGTTATGCCCCAGCATGATGGATTTGTACTTCTCTTTCTCTCCATGGTTCCTCATCAACCGCATCTTTTCCGCCATTTCATCGCTGTTTGTTGTTATCATACCGCCTTCGCCCGTGGTCATGTTTTTACTTGCATAAAAGCTCCAGCATGCAACGTCAGCAAAGGATCCTACAGATTTTCCCTTGTAGGTTGCGCCGTGGGCTTGAGCTGCGTCCTCAATAATTATTAGTCCATATTTTTCGGCGATTTCTCTTATCGGCTGCATGTCGGCTGGCAAACCATAAAGGTCAACAGGTATTATGGCTTTAGTCTTCTTAGTAATGGCTTTTTCAATCGTCATCGGAGAAATATTATACGTTTCTGGGTCTATGTCCACAAAGACTGGTTTGGCTCCCGCAAAAATGACAGCCTCAACTGTTGCAACAAATGTAAAACTTGGCAGAATTACCTCATCCCCTGATTTTATTTCAGCTCCCATAGCTGCTAAATGCAAGGCAGCCGTCCCAGTGTTTACGGCTATCGCGTGTCTTGCCTTTACGAATTTTGCAAATTCTTTCTCGAACTTTGTAACCATGGGTCCAGCGCCAAGTCCATGAGTGAGCCAACCGCTTTTCATGACTTTGACAACAGCCTCGATTTCTTCTTCCCCAATTTGCGGGACATTTATCGGTATCATAACACAGCCTTCTAGCTAGTATGCCACTTCTATGTTAATAACCCCTGCGTTTAATGATCTTATACGGATAAAATCTAAGACGTTAAAAATTTGAAAAGTTGTTGCCCAAACTTTTGACTCTGTTTAGGAATTCTTCACGTTCCTTTTCTACTTCTTCCTTTCTTTTAGAGAGAAACTCTAATTCTTCGCATATCTCCTCCAACCACTCTTTAATGGCGAACCCGCATTCTTCCTCAGTCATTCTCGAAAGATACTTTGAAACATTCTGTGGGCTATGCTTTCTCAAAAGGTGGAGTGGGTAATCGATTTGCTGAAACTTTGAGAAGGGAAAGAAGTGTCTGGTTGAACGGGGCTTCATTAGGCGTCCACTAAGTCCAGCCGAGATAACCTTCTTGATGGTTATTTCTTTGTTTGAATCGATTATATACCGATGAATCCTTCTCGTTCCAACACGTATTTTTGGGTTCTGGAAAGCATCAACAAGTATAACTGGTATTAGCGTGTAGCCGAGACTTTTTAATACGAGCCAGCGGTGCATCCCGTCTAGGATTACACGTGTTTTTTCATCCGCTATTATCGGATACTTTAGCACCCCGTCTCTAACAATTTCTTTTTTAAGCAACTCCAGATAAAGTGGAGAGCCCTTTTCGTGAGGTTTCAACTCTTCAATCGGCAACAAAACTATCTTCAAATTGGATTTTTCCTCTGAAATGATGAATGTCACTTGTTCTTTCGCCTTTTAATGGCTGAATGTTGGAACTTCAATTATTTTCCCGTTCATAATCCCTGCGCTCATTGGAGATTTTCAAGTTCTCCATCCACCCATGGGTAGAGTTTTTTAAGCTTTTTCATGGCTTCGTCTACCTTTTCCTTGGGATACTCGTATGGAGGCAGCTTGCCGCTATTGTAATCGTCGTAGGCTTGCATGTCAAAGTAGCCGTGTCCACACAGCAAGAACAAGATGGTTTTTTCTTCGCCTGTTTTCTTGCATTTAAGGGCCTCGTCAACCACGGCCTTTATGGCGTGAGCAGGTTCAGGGGCCGGCAATATACCTTCAGTTTTGGCGAACAACGTTGCTGCTTCAAAGACTTGAACTTGATTATAAGCTCTGGTCTTTACAATCCCTTCCTTACTCATCAAGCAGAGCGTTGGAGCCTTTCCATGGTAGCGCAATCCGCCAGCATGGATGGGCGGAGGTATGAACATGTGACCAAGCGTGTACATTTTAACCAAGGGAATTATTCGAGCAGTGTCTCCGTGGTCATAAGTGTAGTATCCCTTCGTTATGGATGGACATGCTGTAGGTTCCACAGCTAGAAACTCAGGGTCATTAGGAGCCTTGCCAGAAACCTTGTCGTAATAGAAGGGCCAGTACAACCCCGAGAAGCTGCTTCCTCCGCCTATGCACCCTATGATCATATCTGGGTAGTCGTCCACCAATTCCAGCTGCTTCTGAGTTTCCAAGCCAACAACGGTTTGGTGAAGAAGAACATGGTTGACAACGCTTCCGATAGTATATCTCGCCTCATCCTGATGCGTGAGGGCATCCTCCACGGCTTCGCTTATGGCTATTCCGAGGCTTCCTGGGTTGTTAGGATCCTCTTCCAAAAACTTCTTGCCACATTTTGTTCTATCGCTTGGACTTGCGAAGACCTCGCCTCCCCAAGTTTCCATCATAACTCTTCTGTAAGGTTTTTGATTATAACTCGCCTTCACCATATAGACCGTTGATTTCAGTCCAAACAACATACAACCGAACACCAGTGCAGAGCCCCATTGACCCGCGCCCGTCTCCGTTGTTAGCCTTTTCATGCCATCCTTCATGGCGTAGTAGGCTTGAGCAACAGCTGTGTTTGGTTTGTGGCTTCCCGGAGGGCTTACGCCTTCATATTTGTAGTAGATTTTTGCAGGCGTCTTCAACGCCTTTTCGAGACTGGTTGCTCTGTAAAGGGGTGTCGGTCTCCATATTCGATACACGTCTCGCACTTCTTCGGGTATGTTTATCCAGCGTTCTTCACTGTACTCCTGTTTCAAACACTCGCTTGGAAACAAGATGGGGGGCAGTTTTACGGGTTCTTTTGTTTCTGGATGTATCATTGGGGGCAATGGTTTTGGGAGGTCTGGCAGAATGCAGTACCATTGTTTGGGTATTTCTTCCTCGTCTAACACTATTTTTCTCGATGGCATTTTTTTCTTTCTCCTATGTACATTTCGAGACGTTTGAGTACATTAATAGACTTAATAATTGGGGAACATATTTATACTTTATTGCACAAAAACGTACATGAAGGAACTCGTAACATGTGGAGTAACATTAAAAAATATCTCGAAGAGTATCCAGAGCGGCTTAAAGTAGCTCGCATCCTTGTAGAAAATGGGGTTAGTGTAAGAAACGGTAAAATCTACCTTAATGAAATCGAAATTCCACCAGTGCGGATAGCCCGCGTTGCTGGAGTAGATAGGCGAACAGTAAGCGAAACACTGAATGCTATCAACGCCAACCGTGAACTTCGGCTAATATTTGAGGGCATAAGATCTGCTGGGCACTCGCTAAAGGAGATTGCCAGACACTTGAACCTAGGGGTTGTTGAAATAATACCCGTTGACGCTAGGATACCCGGAATACTGGCTGGTTCAGCAATGATCCTTGCAAAAAGCGGCCTGAGTATAAGGCAGGCGATCGTGGATGACCCGGAGCTATCGCCAGAGCCGAAACTCACATTGATCGCTGAGAAAAAAATTCCCGGAGAGCTGATTTCAGAGTTTTTAAAGGTAAAAGGGATAGCCAAGATTTCAGTGTATTAAGGAATACTTGCTTACTGTACTCCCAGCAGATGTCACGATTTATTAACTAGCGACTTGCTGAACTACTCCTTATAAAAGAATACACTTTCATAGCTGCTGCCGAGGCACTCATCAGTGCCTCATAAATGTGCATGGGCTGTTGGACTGCTCCAGCGAGAAAGACGCCGTCTCTTGTTGTTTCATTTGGTGCCAATTGAGGATGTTTTTCTATAAAGAAACAATCTTCGTCAAGCCTCAGTTGAAGTTTTTCTTTGAGGTCAACTTGAGGCTTTAGTCCTGTTTCCAAAACAACAAGGTCGGCTGTTAGTGAGAGCAGTTTGGATGTAGCCAGGTCATAAACATCTAGAGTTAGGAAGCCATCTAGGGTTTGGCGTACTTCGGATGGCTGTCCATGGATAAATTCGACTCCGCTCGCTCTGACTTTCTGGTATAACTTTTCTCCTTGTTTTGTAACCGCCCTCATGTCTGTATAGCAAACATAGGCGTCGACTTCTTCTCCGTACTGCTGTTTCAAGTAGTAGGCGTTTTTGAGAGCGTTTAAACATCCAATATTGCAGCAATAGCGAAGGTGCTTTTCATCCCGCGAACCAACACACAAAACAAACACAACGCTTTTGGGTCTTTTTTTGTTGTCAACTCTCAGAACTTTTCCGCTAGTTGGACCCGTCGGACTGCATAATCGTTCATACTCCATCCCGGTAATCACATTCGGATAAACACCATACTTGTATTGTCCAACTTTCTCAGCGTCATATTGGCAAAAGCCTGTTGCCAAAACAATGGCATCCACTGAAAGTTTTTCCCGCAGCGTTTTTTGGTCGTATAGAACCGCTCCCTGTGGGCAAGCATCTTGGCAAGCGCGGCAGGATTTGTCTTTAAAGTAGAGACAAGCCTCTTTGTCGATTAGATATTTGACTGGAGCTGCAAATGGTTTAGGTAAGTATATGGCTTTTCTCGTTGCCAGTCCCATTTCAAACTTTTTTGAAACATCTAACGGGCAAACCTTTTCGCATTCACCGCAGTTGGTGCATTTTGCTTCATCCACATATCTGGCTCTTTTTAAAACGTGTACTCTAAAATTGCCCAGCGAACCCATAACTGATTCGATTTCGGCATATGACAAAACCCTTATGTTAGGGTTATTTAAAACGTTTTGGAACGGTTGTTTAATTAGCTCCTCAGCGTTCTCCATTGTTGGAGACAACTGATGTAAAAGGGGAATATGACCTCCTAGGCGAGGTTCCTTCTCAATTAAATAAACGTTTATGTCCATGCTTGCGAGGTCAAAAGCGGTTTGCAGTCCAGCCATTCCCCCGCCGACAACAAGCACAAAATGTTTGTTCATTTACACCCTCTTTATACAATGATTGAAAACATTAGATTAAAAATCGTTTTTAAAAGATTTGTGATTTTGATGTTGAAATTTTAAACCACAATGCCTATATGGGCAAGAGCCGCTACTCCTTATTCCATGTCCATCATAGACCTCGAAACCACAAAAAAGCCCGATTTGGCTCTCCGCCTCAAAATCTTAACCAAGATCGGCGAGCAGAAGCCACAAAATTGTTTTCAGTGTATAAGATGTACAAGCGGTTGTCCATCCATGAAAATGCTGGAGCTGAAACCGCACGAAATCGTAAGTTTAGCTAGCCTCGGCTTCATTGAGGAATTAGTTACGTCAGGCATAGTGTGGACTTGTGCAACATGTCTGAAGTGTAAGGAGAGGTGCCCTCAAGCAGTGGCGCCGGTCGATCTCATACTTGCGTTAAGAAACCTGGCTGTTGAAAAAGAAGCCAAAGTGCCAGAAAGTTTTATGCACTCGTTAAGCGCCATACTTGAAACCGGCTTTGTTCAGACGCCGCAGGAAACCGTGACGCGCAAACTGGAAAAAGTGAATAGAGATAAGCTGGGCTTACCAAAGTTTCACGAGCCTGGTGAGAAATTTAAGTCTGCTTTTTTCAAATTGTTAGAACTTTCCTGGGAGTAGTGCAAGTTGAAGATTGCGGTTTACTGGGGCTGTCTCGTTCCAACAATTCAGTATGGCTATGAAATGTCAGTTAGAGCGGTTGTGCCTCATCTCGGCTTAGAACTCGTGGAATTAAACAACACCTCTTGCTGTGGAACGCCGATCCAGAGCGTTAACATGTTTGCAGCCCTTTATCTTGCGGCGAGAAACCTAGCCATAGCTGAAGAAACAGGCTTAAACGATTTGCTTCTTCCGTGCAATGGCTGTTACCTGTCGCTTTCCGAAGTCAAGCACTTCCTCAGCCAAGACGGTAGACTAAAAGAAAGGATTAACAACGCACTCAAAGAGGAAAACCTTCGATATGAGGGCTCGATTAAGATTTGGCACACCGTCAACTTGCTTCACGACGTTGTAGGAGAGGAAAGAATAAAAGGGGCAGTCAAACGTTCTCTAGACAATTTAAAAATTGCGGTTCATTATGGCTGCCACATTTTGAGACCCAGCACGCTTCAGCCGGTTGACGACTCGGAGAATCCTAGAAAAATGGACGATTTGGTCGAGTGGTTAGGCGCAAAAAGCGTTCCTTACTCAGAGAAGTTGGATTGTTGCGGGGCTATGCTTTTGATGTCTCATCCAGACGCCGCGTTCACGTTTAGCGGATTAAAGCTGAAGGCAGCTCAAGACTGGGGCGCAGATGCGCTAGTGGTTTCTTGTCCGTCTTGTCAGATGATGTTCGACGTGCGCCAAAAAAGTGCGGCTGCCACAACCGGCGCAAAACTTGATTTGCCAGTACTATATTATACGCAATTACTCGGCTTAGCGATGGGAATTTTAACCGAAAAGCTTGGACTACACCTCAACCGAAGCCCCATAGATAAGCTTCTACAAAAAGCGGGCTCGATATCCAACGCAGCTTCTTCTCGAAGCTAACACTGTAGTCCCATCTGGCAAACCTTATATATACTTATGTCTATGAGACAATGTTCTCTGAAGGTGAAACAGAATGGTAGAGTTTGGCTTCACTGAAGAACAAGAGATGTTTCGAAAGATTATGCACGAATGGTGCCAGAAAAACCTAACACTTGAAAAAGTTAGAGAAATGGACACTAAGGGTATGATGCCGCCTGGAACTGTTAGAGGAATGGCAGACCTCGGCTTATTCATCATGACTGCACCCCAAGAACACGGAGGAACAGGCGCCGACTGGGTTACCGCCTGCATAGCCGCTGAAGAACTTGGCTACCACGACATAAGCATAGCCATACCAGTCTTCTTCTTGGTGCAGTCTTCCTGGGGCTTTGTCGTCGACCGATACTGCACCGAACGAGTCAGGGAAGAATACGTACGCAAAGCCATGAAAGGCGAAGGGTTCGTAGGCATAGCTACAACCGAACCAGGCGGAGGCTCCGACGTCGCAGCTTTCAAGTCAACGGCAAAAAAACAAGGCAATGAATGGATAGTCAACGGAGAAAAAATGTACATCAGCGGAACAGAAGAAGCCAAGAAAATGAACGGCGGCTTCTTCATCCTCGCCCGAACAGCACCAGCACCCCCCGAGGCTTCCCACAAAGGCATGACGGGCTTCTTCGTACCCATAAACGCGCCAGGAGTAGAAATAACAAAAAGATTCGACGACGTGGGAAGAATGGGCATATCCACAGGCGGCTTTTCCATGAAAAACGTTCGACTGCCAGGAGACTACATCCTCGGAGAAGAGGGCAAAGGGTTCTATATCACCATGGAGGGTTTCGACGGTGCTCGAATTTTGATAGGCGCAACCTGTGTAGGCGCGGCCCAGAGAGCCCTCGAGCTGGGAATGGATTACATAAAGGAACGCAAAGCATTCGGGCAACCAATCGGTAAATTTGAAGGTATACACTTCGAACTTGCAGACGACTGGGCTCAGCTTGAGGCCTTGAGATCGCTTGTTTACCGCACGGCGTGGATGATGGATGAGAGGTACAAGCGTCAGCGGTTTACATCCCTTGAAGTTGCCAAATACATTTCAGCGTGCAAGCTACAATGTCCCCACTTCGCCCTACATGTGCTTGAACATGTGATGATATGGCTTGGAGCCTACGGCTACACTAAAGAGTGCCCATTAGAAATGGGTTGGAGAGGAGTCATGTCCTACTGCATCGGAGCGGAAGGAGCCACCAACATCCAAAGGGTGGTCATAGCTAGGGAACTACTAGGAAAAGAATACATGGCCCACAAGTAAACTTCCCCTTTCCTTATCTCAGATGGAAACGAGAAGGTAAATTATTCTTTTCCGACGCCAAAAATCCTTTTCAGAGCTGCCGATAAAGCCGGAACTATCTCGTGTAGATCACCAACAACAATGTAATCTGCCATCTCCAATATCGGCGCTTCTGGGTCTTTGTTAATAGCTACTATTGTCTTGGAGTCGCGTATTCCAGCCACGTGTTGGATTACTCCGGAAATCCCGCATGCGATGTAAAGCCTTGGCTTGATAGTGTGCCCTGACAATCCGACCCATTCCGTGAACCATTTTCTATCCTCAACCAATGGTCGGGTGTATCCGACCTGTCCTCCTAATGTATGGGCTAGTTCATCGAGAATCTTGAAGTCTTCTTTCTTTTCGAGCCCTCTTCCGCCTCCAACGACCACTTCAGCCTCCTCGATTTTGGTTTCCGCTATTTCTTTTGGTTTAACTTCGACAACTTTGGTTTTTGGCGCTTCAAGTTGTATATCGTTTATGTTAATAACTTCGCCTCTGCTTTCTTCCTTATATTTGGGTTTTTCGAATTTTCTGCGAGGAATAGTAACTATTTGCGGCTTAGTACGGAAAACTTGGGTAACAAGGGCGTTTCCGCCATAGACTATTCTTTTTGCGAGCAATCTGCCTTGGTCATCAACCTCTAGTTCCAAGCAGTCTGGAACGCATCCAGCATTGAGCCGAGCCGCGAGTCGAGCGGCGAGTTCTTTCCCCCTTTTGGTAGAGCCCATCAGGAATAGTTCAGGCTTGTGCTGTTTGGTTAATTGAGTCAAAACACTTAGATAAGGTTCAACGTTGGGCTCTTTTAGTTGCGAATTGTCTACCACCATAACTTTTTGGGCGCCATAACCGACTAGCTCCTTTGCTTGGTCCTTAACGTTGTGTCCCAGCACAATCGCTGTTAGTTGCGTCTGCAGTTTGGTTGCTAATTCGCTTCCTTTACCAATCAATTCAAGTATTAGGTCCCTATTTTCTGAGTACGCCCACACCCCGCTGTGCTCGTTCAATTGGTTTCACCTCGCTACAATGCCCTCTTGAATCAGTGTTTTCGCCAGCTTTTCTGCAATCTCCGCCGCAGTTTCTCCCTTTATGGCGATTTTTTTGCGCTCAACCTTAGGAGCAAGAACATCTAAAACTTGAACAGCTGAACCTGTTTCACCCACTTTCTCGCCTGTAATGCCAAGGTCTGCAGCTTTCCACATCACAATCTCTTTCTTGAACGCCTTCATGACCGCCATATAAGAGGGAGTCCGAGGCTCGTTGATCTCCTTCGTCACAGTTATCACAACTGGCGTTTTTGCCTTCACAGTCTCAGAGCTTTCTTCTAGACTTCGTTCAGCAGCAACAGTGTCCCCTTCCAAACTAAGTTTTCTCGCATAGGTTATCAAAGGAATGCCTAATCGCTCGGCTAGACGCGGTCCAATCTGTGCTGAAAAGCTATCAATTGACGCCTCGCCGCATAAAATAAGGTCGAAAGCCCCTATCTTTTTAACTGCTTCAGCGAGAATGTAAGAAGTCGCCAATGTGTCAGAATTTTCAAAGGTTGGGTCGCTTATCAAGTAAGCCTTGTCAGCGCCCATTGCCAGTGCCTCTCTCAACGTTGTTTTGGCATCTTCTGGGCCAACTGTCACCGTGAGCACTTCGCCTCCGAGCTTCTCTTTGATGCGTATAGCCTCTTCTAGGGCGTTTTTGTCGAAGTCGCTTATTTTTTTGGGCGCATCCGCAATGATTAAACGTCTTGTGGCTGAGTCAACCTTAAGCTGAGACACATCTACGGCTTGTTTTACACACACCAAGATTCTAACCATTCCAAAGTCTCCTCGAGATATCTCTAATCGTTTTCCAACAGTTTAATAAATTTTTCAAGGCAGATGCTTCTACCTAACCATGGAAAGGCTTAGATAAACCAACACGAAAAACATTTCCTTGTTCTAGCTACTAACATATGTCCCTTTACTCAAGTCTTTGAAGTATATGTCGGCTGGGTACTTATAGCCTATTCCTTGATGGGGTCTTTCGTAGTTCCAGTAGTGTATGAATTCTCGGTGTGAATT